>Ga0314771_100007_pt1 | contig 227938 bp, 203 predicted proteins | sample MetaGCB42018_FD_204522 | JGI IMG/M metagenome (GOLD analysis project Ga0314771, IMG submission 204522) | Cryopeg brine microbial communities from Beaufort Sea near Barrow, Alaska, United States - CB4 2018 | ecosystem: Environmental > Aquatic > Marine > Coastal | place: USA: Alaska | collected...
CCCAACTGCTTTGTAGGTTACTGGGTAGCTAAAATGCCTTAGTGGAGGCTTGAGCCTAGTGCAGTGAAAGTTGCACGCTGGGTTCTTAGGAGGACGGCACTTGGCAACAAGTGTCGTCTATCCGACATAAACGTTTTACCCTGACCCCACTAAATTTGACCCCACTAAATTGGATTGGACGGTTGATATTGGTGATGCTCGTCGTCGTGTAGGCGATAAAGTGGCACTGCAAGGCAACATGGATCCATCAATGTTATATGCAACGCCTGCGCGTATTCATCAAGAAGTGGAACAAATCTTAGCCAGCTACGGTGAAGGTACTGGCCATGTATTTAACTTAGGCCATGGTATTCATCAACATGTTGATCCTGAACATGCCGGTGCATTTATCAATTCTGTGCATGAGTTGTCTGGTAAATACCACAAGTAATTAAGTGGTATTGGCTAAAAAAAACGGATCTTCGGATCCGCTTTTTTGTTGCAAAATTTAAAGTTGTTTTATGTTTTTCCAACACAGCCATTTAAAATTTACTTATCATTTTTGAGTAGGCTCTGCGTTTATCATAGTTATTTATGACTATAGAATGAAAAGGTTAAACATAATAAAATTACCCATCATTACATTTGATCTATAGATTGTTATTTAAACATAAAGTTTATTTAAAATGTGCGCTTAATAAATCAAGGAAGATATTATGCCAATTGAAATTAGTATTTGCCCTAAAGGGCGGATAACAGGTCTTACCCCCAATACACCACCATCAATCTTAGACGCACCTTTTCAGGCTCCAGGTGTTCCACAAGTTAACTTCATGGATAGTTTTAACACAGCATATGCTCAAGACCATTTATTGAATAACGAATTAGGTAAATTTAAAACTAAACCGTTACATCAAAGACAAGCCATTGCGCAGGTTAACGAAGCTGTTGGGCCTGATATGCTTTTAGCACTATCTGATTTTTATGATCAACAGTTAGATAGTTTACCAAAAGATTTTTTTGCAGAGCAGAATAAAGCAATGATGGGAGCATCCATCGGTGCAATGGGTCATCATTTATCACAATTACAAAGCGTAATAAAAGAATACCAAATGGCGCTTGAAAAAGTGCGTAATGCTTACCGTTCAAAAATGCCAAAGTTAGAAGTCCTTAAGTTTGAACAAACGGCGCGGCAGTTACATAGTCGGTTAAATTCACAGTTTCACAATGAAATTTCAAAACGACTAGCTAGCTCAAGAGCTCGTAAGGCTAGCATTTGGAACAATGCTGATCGTGGTCTTAATCAGGCTAAAAGTGCTAGAACGACAAAACCAATCCAAATTTCGTCTGCAAAAGAGCTTCGAACATTGAATAAATTCGCTGGTGCTGCAAAATTTGGCGGTAATGGTTTAGTGCTGCTGGATGTCCATTCTCGAGCGACAGCGGTAAGAGATACCTTCGAGAGCGGCGGTAATTGGGAGAAACAAGCTTTGCAAGAGACTGTCGGTTTTTCTATGGGTTTCGCAGCCGGGACAGCCGTAACAACTAGTGTTTATGGCGTCGCAGTAGGCATTACATTAGCGTTTACTCCCGTAGGATGGGCTGTGGTAATTGGTATCGGTGTGGGAGCTTCTGCTGGATTCTTAGCTGGTTATTTAGCTGACCAGTTTGGGAAAGGTATAACAGGATCTGTTTATGAATTAAGCAGTGGTTGGTGATTGTAAATGTTTGAGTATAAAGATTTATTTGTGATCATCAGTGTTTTGGTAATGATAAATTTTGGTGTGTCACTGCTAATTTTTGCACAATTGACTGTTCATCCTTTAGAGAAAAAAATTAAGAGTTCTGGAGGAGAATTACCCAAATGGGACAACATGGGAATTCGTATATCGAGTTATGCTTTATCTCTGATGTTTAGTATCAAAGCAAAATCAGCGCAAATGGTAGATGAAGATTCGGTACGAAAGTTTGCAACTAAAAATGATCGTATCAGAGCTATTTATACTATAACCTCTCTTGCCATTTTTTTATTATTTGCAATATTCTATTCGCTTTTTTTTGACGAAAACTAAAAACTAAACAGGTAGAAATTTATATGCTTATTGCAATTATTAGTGGTTCCGCTTAAGCACTGGTTCAACTCAGATTGGTTTTTTTCTGCAGGTTTCGCGGCTGGAACTGTCGCAGCAGGTAGTGCTTATGGCATTGGAGTTGGTATTGCGCTAGCATTTACACCAGTTGGATGGGCTGTTGTGATTGGAGTTGGTGCAGCCGCCTCTGTTGGTTTTCTTGTTGGATTGGGTTTCGATACAGCAGGTAAAAAAATTACGGGTAAACTTTATGATGCAAGCAGTAATTGGTAATTTATGATGGAAAATTATGAAAGTATATTTTGGTTGTGTTGCGGTATTCCGTTAGTCAATTTCTTTATAGCTTATTTGTTTTTTGCGCAAATGACCGTCCACCCTATAGAGAAGAAAATTAAGGCTTCAGGTGGAAGCATACCACAATGGGATAATATGGGGATGAGAATTCCGAGTTATGCTGTAGTAATGCTCTTACCGGTTAAAGTAAAGGCTGCACAAGCTATAGATGAAGATTCTGTTCAGAAGTTTACTTCTAAAAGTGATAAAAAAAGAGCTATATATTTTATGTGCTCGTTTGTCATTATATTAATACCAGTGATGGTTGGGTACTTTGTATTTGGTCCCAATTAGAGCCTGAGAAATTCATTAATTATAAGTATCTTTATAACGCTCAAATTTTGTGTATCACTACTTACCATACACAGAAAATGTGGTGATATCCATGGATTGGATTTTTGAGCTATAGGGAAATATATAGTTGCATTTGGGAAGTCTTATCCCATATTCACTTGTACTGTAGACTCTTATTCGCCACCGTCTATCATGGTCATTAAGATGTTAAATCACAACAAATTCAGCTCTAACTTTGTGTCGCAAGCTCTATCTTAAATTCACTGCCAACACCTGGTTGGCTGTCTATTTCAATTCTGCATTTCAATAAGCCCAATAACTGCCTGACGATGGCGAGTCCGACGCCGAGTTGTGGCAGACTTTGATTAGCTTCAAACGATAATGTGGTCATCGATAATTGTTTCAGGGCGTCAACTTCATGCTGGTGCATGCCTGCACCTGTGTCACGCACGGTTAACCATTGTTGGCCATTGTGTTGTGCGTTGATGATTTGGATTTTGCCACCTGCGGGAGTGTAGCGCAGGGCGTTATCGACCAAGTTGTTGAGTATGCGGCGCATTAGTGCGGGGTCGGTATAGATTTGGCTAGCATGGTCGATGTCAAAATCTAATTGAACCCCGAGCTTTTTGGCTCGAGGAGTAAAGGTTTGCTCGATATCGCTAAGCAGTTCGCTGAGGTTGACTTGTTGCAGTTGCGCATCGATTTGGCCGTTTTCGAGGGCAGCCAATTCTAATAGTTGAGCCAGTAGCTGTTGTAAGGTTTGGCCTGAGTTTGCTGCATATTGGATCAGTGCTTGGTCACGTTCGTTTTCGGGCAATATTAACCAAGTATCGATATAGCCTAATAGTGCGGTAAGCGGGGTTTTTAAGTCATGTGACAAATGCAGTAAAAAGTCATGCTTGGCTTGTTGCTGGCGTTTAACTTGTTGTTGCTGCAATTGGATTTCTTGCAATAAATGATTGATATGATGGCTCAGCTGGCTTATTTCTAAGCTGCCTCGATAGCGCTGGGGTAGCATCAGTTTGTCTGACATCGGGGTGTTTTTAAGTTCGGTTAAGTCTTGAGCGAGCTTTTGGATTGGGCGGGTAAAATAGCGCAGTAAAATCACCAATAACACCAGTGCAAACAGTACCCAAAAACCAATAGTGGCGCCCCATATTTTAGGTTGATTTTCGGCATTGATGAGTGCTTGCCAACTGTCGTAATCTTCACCGCCGATGATCACATATAAATAACCGCTATGAAGCCCGTCTTCGGTGACGAGTTTGCTGGCGGAAAAAATCTTGTGGGTATCTTCGCTGCGCGGATCTGTGCCAAGCACTGGCAGGTTGTCGCCATTTAAAAACTGTTGAATGATTGTGGTATCGACTCGGTGAGTTTTAATTTTTTCTTCTTTGGCGTCATAAGCAATCACTTTGCCATCTGGATCTAAGGTGTAAATTTCAAAGCTTGGCCCTAACAGCATAAAGTCGTGGAAGGCTTCTTTAAGCGCGGCGTCTGACGTGATCCCTTGCGATAACAAAGGGTTGATGTGTGCCATGTGTTCAGCAAGTTGTAGGTGCAGTGATTGCTGAATTTGATTACGGCTGAATTCATGGTTAAGTTGCAACCATTGCCATAACGCCACAAACAGTAATAACACGATGATTGTTGATGCTAAAAACAACCGATTAAATAAACGATTCATTAGTTGGTTTGCACCTCTGGTGGTGAAAATTTGTAGCCTACGCCCCACACTGTTTTGACAAGATCATGTTCAGGTGAGCACACTGAAAGCTTGTTGCGTAAACGGTTTATGTGGCTGTTTACTGTGTGCTCATAGCCATCGTAGTGATAACCCCATACCGCTTCTAGCAGTTGCATGCGGCTAAAGACTTGTTGCGGGTGTTTGGCTAAAAACAGCAGTAAATCAAACTCGCGGGCGGTGAGGGTTAAGGCTTTATTAAACGCGGTAACTTCACGGGTGCTTGAGTTAATGGTTACGCTGTTAAATTCAATTTGTTGGGTTTGTTCATCTTGTGCTTTGCCGCGTCTTAATAGTGCTTTTACCCGTGCGCGCAGCTCTAATACGCTAAAAGGTTTGACCAGGTAATCATCTGCCCCAGCTTCAAGCCCCAGTACCACATCGGCTTCTGAATCTTTGGCGGTTAATAGCATCAGCGGGACTTGCTTACCGTCTTGGCGTAGTTGCTCACATAATATAATGCCATCACCATCTGGGAGCATGCGGTCCATTAATATCAGGTCGAGTTTTTTATGCTCGATAATGTGCATGGCTTGCTTCAAGGTGGTGGCGTGGTCGACGCTGTAGTTGAGTGCTTTGAGGTTAAGTATGATCAACTTAGCCAAGTCTTGTTCGTCTTCTACTAACAAAATATGTTGCGGACAAACATGGCCATTATGTTTCACGTTTCCATTCATGGTGACTTCCTCAAAGCAAATCCAGTATTGACATTAATAGCTAGACCCGCTTTGAGGAGAATAAATTTCAATCTGGTTGAAATTTATTCAATCGATACGACCTGATTAAGATTATTCCGTTCGCATAATGGTGACGGCTAATACCGGGTTATCAAAACGATGCGATGCACCCAGTACTGAATCGGCTAAGCCGTCGTACATTGAAATAACACCAGGATGAATATGGACAAAGTCGACATCATCACGGCTGGCGTTAAAACCTTCGCCGCCATCAGCAGGACCTGGCATAGTGCCTTTGGCTTCGCTGTTGGCTTCAGTGCCAGCATCATAAGCCATAATCTTCATCGCGGTTGTTGCATCCACTTCCATACCGGCAATGGTGTAACTGTTGATACCGGTAAAGGCATCGTTAGTGTTAACCAGCATGGTGGCTAAACTGATACTCGCTACGTCGGCTTCATCTAAGGTCAGCGTCAGCGTTTCTGACATACCCGGCATTAATAAACCTGTGCCGTTAATGCTACTTTCGATCACGCTTAGTGCAGCTATGTCGGCAGTATCACCACCTTCAGCCAGTTTCTCGAGTGCTTCGCTGGCCATTTCACCGGTGTTCCATAACATGGCATCACTAGCATGAGAGGCTAAGATAACCGGCGACATTGGCTGGTTAGCCGTCAGGTTAGTCACGGTCACAGCGAAGGTTTGCATCACTGGCGCAGGTGGGGTGACAACAACAGCAGTATCATCATCGTTGTCATCGCCACAGGCGGTAAGCAGGGTTGCAGCAGCCAGCATGGCAATTAAGCTGGGCTTAAGTGTAAAGTCAGTGCGTTTCATGAGCTACCTCCTTATTTTACTGTCACCACAACTTTGGCTACAGGGTTCAACCAGCGATGAACGCGACTGTCTAAGTCACTCATACCGCCAGCAGGGTCCATATCACCTAAAACGCCTGGGTGAGTATGTATATTGCTGTTGTCAGAATTGTCCATCACGCCAGTGCCATTAACGCCTCCGTCACCACTAGGGGCAGCAGGAATCCCCGGCACGCCTGACATGCCGCCGCCATTGATGATTTCATCATTGGCCTCGGTGCCCGCATCATATGCATTGACGTACATAGTATACGTGCCTGCTTCGGTAGGGATTTCCCAACCGTCTACGCCCATAAAGGCATCATTAGTGGGTAACACCATCGCTACGATAGATAAATGGGTGTTGTCGCCAGTATCAAGCATTACGTCACTGACATTGGCGCCTGCGGCAAGTAATCCCATTGCTGGATTAGCGGATGTGACACCAGCATTCCCTGTTACCGCAGCATCTAAGTCGGCTATGTCGCCGCCTTCAGCCATTTTTTGTAATGCTGCAGAAGCTTGGGTACCGACTTGAAACAGGTGGCTGTCAGCGTCGTGGGCTGCAATTAACAGTGGGGTAAAGTGATTTCCGTGAGTTAAATTGGTCACGCTAACTTCAATGTCAGCAGCGAAAGTTGGCAGGCTGAATAATCCAGCAGCCATAAGACTTGCCGTCACTAGTGTATGTTTCATAACCGAGCTCCTTTGTTTAATTGCAACCAGTATGAACAAAGGATCTCACTTACTTATCGCCAAATTATCACAAAAGATTAACATCATTAACTTACCGATAATGACGTGTGATATGGTGAGTTCAAACCAACAAAAATAACAATGATTATGATTAGACAACTGACACCCGCTGACTTTAAGGCGGTTATTGCTTTAGGTGAAGCGGTCCATGGCCGTGGCTATATGGATATGCAAGAGTTGACTGACATTTATCAAAAAGGCATTAAAAATGGCATTAATGCCAATTTTGTCGCGCTTGAAAATGAACAACTTATTGGCTTTCGATTAACCTATGCCGCAGGACAATGGTTGCAAGATCAATGGTGTACGGTTGAACAGTGGGGCGTACCATTTGAGGATGTGTGTTATTTCAAATCAAACACCATTGCTGAAGCTGCTCGTGGCCAAGGGCTAGGTGGCAAGTTATTAGCGGCCTCTAAGGCTGCCGTCATGGCCCAAGGTGCTAAAGCGGGGGTGAGCCATTTGTGGCAGCAAAGCCCCAATAATGCTGCGGTGCGTTATTTTACTAAGGCGGGCGGGCAGTTAATTGCGCAACACCCTCAGCGCTGGCATCAACGTCATATGGGTGAAGACTATATTTGCGTATTATGCGGTGAAGATTGTCACTGCGTTGCCTGTGAAATGCTACTGGTTTTTAACGACGTCCCTCTAAATCAATAATAACAAGAAGATGAATATGTACGATCCGCTGATTAACACCCATCCCAACAATCAAGCCTTTGCCCCCAGTTACTGGGCGAGCACCCAGGCGTTGCCCGCACCAACAGCTGCATTGTCTGGCCGCCAACAAACCGATGTCGCTATTGTTGGTGGGGGCTACACCGGCTTGTTAACCGCCTATTATTTGGCGACGGAATTTAATATTGATTGTCATGTCCTCGAGGCCAACCAAGTGGGGTTTGGCGCTAGCGCTCGCAATGCCGGTTTTGTATTAAAAGGCTCGGGGCGGTTAGGTTATGCGGCCATGACCCAACGTTGGGATTTGGCGACGACAAAAGGCATATACCATGAGTTTACCCAAGCAGTAGCTCGAGTTGAAGGGTTAATCAAACAACATAATATCGATTGTGAGCCGCAAGAAGCGGGGTACTTAAAGGTTGCACATAATCCCAAAGCATTGGTTACACTGCAAAATGCCGCTTACTATATTCAACAACACTTAGCCAGTAGCCAAGACTCAGGTGCCGAGTTTATTTCAAGCCAAGACTTTAGGGCGCAATACCTAGATCATCATCAAGCCTATGGTGCGCTGCGATTAAAAGATGGTTTTGGTCTCAATCCGCTTAAATTGCTACTGGGTTATAAGTCGATGGTACAAAACCAAGGCGTGACTATTTCTGAGCAATCTTGCGTATTAGATTGGCTTGAAGAGAGCGGCAAGCATCGTTTAATTACCGAAAGTGGTGAGCTGATCGCCAATAAGGTGATTATGGCTGGTAATGCTTATACCCCTAAACGGTTTAATCAGCGCGTAGACGATAAGTTTTTACCCATATTAAGCAATGTTATTGTGACCGAGCCGCTTACCGCTCAAGAGCTTGCAAAGGCGGGTTTGCATACCCATCAAGTGACCATGGACACCCGCATTTTAAAATACTATTACCGCTTATTACCCGACAACCGCTTGTTGTTTGGTGGTCGCGGCGCGGTATGGGGCAAAGATGCGGCTAAGCCTATTTACGCTGAACGCTTAAAAATGGCATTAAACAAGTGTTTCCCCAGCTTAACGAGTAAAGCGATTGCCTATAATTGGACCGGGTGGATTGCAGCTGCCATGGATGATATGCCCCATGTGTACAGCAAAGGGGGCGTGGGTTATAGCTTAGGGTATTGTGGTGCAGGAGTGTCTTTTAGTAGCCAAGCTGCATATCGCTTAGCCCAAAGTATTGCCGATGAAGCCTTGCCTAACCTGCCTTTATATCAACAACCGCTACCCAAATTCCCCTTTACTCAAGCAAGACGGCTTGGGCAATGGGGTTATTATCATTATGGCTGGCTAAAAGACCGCTTTGGTTAACCGCCCATTTCTAGGTTAATAGGCGGCTTCTTAGTTAACCGACGACTTCGCCAGTGCTGATTTTAGTTTCGTCTAATGGCTCAATTTTAAAATTGAAATAAGCATAAGATGCACTAATAAAAGGACAGACTAAGTTAAAGAAGGCATAGGGCAGATAAGCAATAGTGGCTACCCCAAGTGTACTGGCCATAAACGCGCCACAGGTATTCCACGGCACTAATGGGCTGGTTACTGTGGCTGAGTCTTCTAAGGCGCGGCTAAGATTCACGGCCGCCAACTTGCGGCGAGTGTATTCCACTTTGAGCATTCTGCCTGGCAGTACAATGGCAATATATTGATCGGCAGTAATAATATTAGCGCCAATGCACACGCCAAGGGTGGTAATGATCAAACTGGCCGTGCCGGTGACGACGGTTAAAATACTTTCTAAAATACGAGTTAATAATCCAGTGACTTCCATCACGCCACCAAATGCCATGGCACACAGAATAAGCCAAACGGTTGTGACCATGCTGCTCATACCACCACGGCTTAATAAACTATCTAATACCTCATCGCCCGTGTTAGCAACATAACCGTCAAACATAGCAATCCATATGCCTTTTACTAGCGCTACAATGGGCACTAACGTGTCATCATGGACAAAGGCAATCACGTTATCAAACTGAAATAATGCCGCGCAAACTGCGCCAGCTAAGGTGCCTAGTATTACCGTTGGGAATGCTGGCATTCTGCGATTGGCTAAATACAACACCACCAATAACGGGATCAATAAATGTATTCCAGGGCTATAGATATTATCTAATAACGCCAAAGTATCTACGAGTTGGTTTTCAATCGGTGCTGCATCTGCAGTGAGACCTAAAAAGGTAAAACCAATAAGGGCAATGATAATGCTGGGCACAGTGGTCCAGGTCATGTGGCGGATATGGTTAAAAATATCAGTACCCGCAACCGCAGGGGCCAGGTTGGTGGTGTCTGACATAGGTGACATTTTGTCGCCAAAATAGGCGCCACTAATGATAGCGCCAGCCGTGATATTGACATCTAACCCCATAGCAGAGGAAATACCCACTAAGGCAATACCTAGGGTGCCGGCAACGGTCCAAGAACTCCCAATACTGAGCGCAACGACGGCACATAATAAGCAACAGGCGGCATAAAAGTAGTCTGGGTTAAGAATTTGCATACCGTAATAAATCATGGTGGGCACTGTCCCGGCCAAAATCCAGGTACCAATCAGTGAACCTACGCTGAATAAAATCAATAAAGCCCCCGTCGCAACCCCAATACTTTTTATAATGCCGCGCTCCATTTGGTGCCAGCTATAACCATTTTTATAGCCGATGATCATCGCTATACACGCAGCCAACACTAATGCGATTTGATTGGCGCCTGACGAGCTGTCTGAAGAAAACAGATAGACAGCAGCAGCCAGCATAATAATAAGGGCAAAAACGGGGATAAGTGCATCAAGTAAGCTGGGTTGTTTATGTTCCGAGGGTATCGTTTGAGACATGAAAGGTCCTTTATTCTCATTATTATTGACCAATATCGATAAAGCGATTTGGTGTTAGTTATTGTTAATTTTTATTAATTTTTATTAATTGTTGTTGATTTCAAATCAGGTAGTAGAGATGAAGTAAATATTTGAAAGTGAGAATGGTTCACCGTTGAATATCTCTACCTGAAATTTGTTACTTATAAATTGATAACTTATTTGTAACATAGGCGCATCCTGACATAAAAAGATGTGCTAAGTCGAACATTGTTAGCTTTAAAGGGGAGGATCTTTTGAAGGGATATTGTGATAATTATTGAGTTGTTCGCCTATTTAGTTATTTTTTGTGGTTATTTATTCATAATAAGCTAGATCATGTGAATGAGAGTGAATAATGGTGCGTAAGGGTGAATCAGGGCGAATAAGGGTAAATAAATGTGAAAAAGTCGCTATTGAGGATATCTGCTGTAACCAGAGGAATCCTCATTAAAGGTGCGACTTTAAAGGTGCGGCTTTTTATAGTTTGATAGCGTTTATCGATTAATATTGCTTAAAACGCCATAAATATTATTTATTTAAATGTTTCAAGATGGCCTTTTCGGCATCAGCTTTAGTGGCTTTACCTTTAGGGGGGTCAATTTTTTCTAAGGCTTTATGGCCGGTCATATCTTCTGCAATATGTAACCAATCTGGATGCCAATAAAAAGAGGTGCCAGTAAATGTGTCCCAATTATGCACCCCTGATTTCTCACCTTGATAAATCAGATCGCTAGTATTAACTCTCATTTAATCCTCCAATAATCATTTCGATTACGTTATCTAAAGTTCAGGAGTTTGAATAACAGCAAAGGTAATTCCACTCCTTTTCAGTTACCAGATTGCGCCTTGAATAGAGTCGCTTTTGTGATCTAAATCATAGAAGTTGTTAATTATAGCTAAGGTAAACTGTAATTAATCTTTGATACATATGCAGATTGTAAAAAACCTGTGATGTTGCCATCACAGGTTTTTAGCGAGCTAAACCAAATTAACGATTTGGTTTTAGTCTTTAGCTTGTTCACGAGCCATAGCGCGATAGGCTATATCAGTCCGGAAATAGACATCATCCCAATGGATGGCATCGACTAAGGCGTAAGCCGCTTGTTGCGCTTCGGTGACAGTATTACCTAATGCGGTGGCGCACAATACGCGGCCGCCGTGAGTGATCACATGGCCGTCTTTCATGCTGGTGCCCGCATGGAATACTTTGCCGTTAACATCACCAAGGGTTAATCCGTCAATCACGTCACCCTTGTTGTAAGCATCAGGATAACCTCCAGCTGCCATCACCACGCCGACAGCGGCGCGAGGGTCAAATTCAGCGGTCACTTTATCCAACTCGCCACGGGTAGCTGCTAAGCAAAGCTCAACAATATCTGACTGCAAGCGCATCATAATAGGTTGGGTTTCAGGATCGCCAAAGCGGCAGTTATATTCAAGTACTTTAGCGCTGCCATCAGGCGAAATCATCAGCCCAGCATATAAGAAACCGGTGTAAACGTTACCTTCTGCCGCCATGCCATCAACTGTTGGGCGAATAACATTAGCCATAGTCCAATCGTGAACGGCTTGGGTCACCACTGGCGCGGGTGAGTATGCGCCCATACCACCCGTGTTAGGGCCGTAGTCGCCATTATCTCGGGCTTTATGGTCTTGGCTGGTGGCCATGGCTAAGATGTTTTTGCCGTCTACCATAACGATAAAGCTGGCTTCTTCGCCTGTTAAAAACTCTTCAACGACTACCCGTGAACCGGCATCACCAAACTTATTGCCAGCCAGCATGTCGTCAATGGCGGCATCGGCTGCGGTTTGGTCTGCTGCAATAATGACGCCTTTACCCGCGGCTAAACCGTCAGCTTTAATCACAATCGGAAAACCGGTTTTAGCTGTGAGTTCAGTCACATAAGCTTTGGCTGGTGCAATATCAGTGAAGTTTGAATACGCTGCCGTTGGAATATGATGACGCGCTAAAAAGTCTTTAGTGAAGGCTTTTGAAGATTCAAGCTGCGCCGCACCTTTGGTGGGACCAAAAATAGCTAAACCTGCAGCATTAAAGGCATCGACTACGCCTAAAGCTAATGGCACTTCGGGGCCAACAATGGTGATCGCAATCCCATTGTCTTTGGCAAACGCCACCAGTGCGTCAATTTGCTCAACATCAATGGCAACGTTTTCTATTTTTGGCTCTAAGGCTGTGCCAGCATTACCTGGAGCAACAAATACGCTGTCAACTTGGGCTGATTGGGCTGCTTTCCACGCTAACGCATGCTCGCGTCCGCCGCCACCTATAACGAGTACTCTCATTGATCCATCCCTCAAAATAATTTAACACGTAAAAAAGCAGCCAAATGAGGCTGCTCTGATCTAATGGTTATTAATGGCGGAAGTGACGCATGCCAGTCAACACCATGGCCATACCGTGCTCGTCTGCCGCAGCGATGATTTCTGCATCGCGAATTGAACCGCCCGGTTGGATAATACAGCTAATGCCTGCTGCAGCCGCGGCATCAATGCCATCACGGAATGGGAAGAAGGCGTCAGATGCCATTACTGAGTTCTCAACCACTAAGCCTTCATCAGCGGCCTTAATGCCGGCGATTTTAGCTGAGTAAACCCGACTCATTTGGCCTGCGCCCACACCTATGGTCATGCCGTCTTTGGCGTATACAATGGCGTTAGATTTGACAAATTTAGCCACTTTCCAGCAGAACATTAAGTCTTTAAGTTCGCTTTGGGTCGGTTGACGCTTAGAGACCACTTTAACATCAGTTAAGTCGACCATGCCTTGGTCGCGGTCTTGGACTAATAAACCGCCGTTAACGCGCTTGTAATCTAAACTGGTGGTTCTGGTCTTCCATTCGCCACATTCAAGCAAGCGCACATTGGCTTTAGCGGCCACAATATCACGGGCGGCTTGGCTGACTTTAGGGGCAATGATCACTTCAACAAATTGACGGTCAACAATGGCTTGCGCTGTGTCTGCGTCTAATTCTTGGTTAAAAGCAATGATTCCACCAAATGCTGAGGTTGGGTCGGTTTTAAATGCACGGTTATAGGCGTCTAATAAGTTAGCACCTAATGCCACCCCACACGGGTTGGCATGTTTAACAATAACGCACGCTGGGCCTTCAAATTCTTTAACGCATTCAAGGGCAGAATCCGTGTCGGCGATATTGTTGTACGACAATGCCTTACCTTGTAGCTGAATTGCGCTGGCAACAGAGGCTTCATCAATTTGGCTATTTACATAAAACGCGGCTTTTTGATGGCTGTTTTCACCGTAACGTAAGTCTTGTTTTTTGACAAACTGAGAGTTAAAGGTCCGTGGAAACCTTGAATCATCGTGACATTCGTCGCTGCTGTGTGCCGGCACCATAGTGCCAAAATAATTGGCGATCATGCCGTCATATGCTGCGGTGTGCTCGAAGGCGGCAATGGCTAAGTCAAAACGAGTTGCTAATAATGTGCTGCCGTTGTTGGCTTGCATCTCTGTAATGACGCGGGGGTAATCTTTGGCATTGACCACTATGGTGGTGTCTTTGTGGTTTTTAGCGGTAGAACGCACCATGGTTGGGCCACCAATGTCGATGTTCTCAATCGCGTCCGCTAAGGTGCAACCTGGTTTTGCTACAGTTTCAGCAAATGGGTATAAGTTAACTGCAACTAAATCAATAGGTTTAATGGCATTTTGTTCCATGACGATTTCGTCAATACCGCGACGGGCTAAAATGCCGCCGTGAATTTTTGGGTGCAGTGTTTTAACCCGACCATCCATAATTTCTGGATGACCTGTGTAGTCAGACACTTCAATGACCGGAATGTTATTGTCTGCAAGTAATTTTGCCGTCCCTCCTGTAGACAGGAGTTCAACACCTTGTGCATGCAGCGCTTGGGCAAACTCAAGAATTCCAGTTTTATCTGATACGCTTAATAGCGCGCGACGAATTGGTCTGACATTATTCATGTAGGTACAGGGTCCACTAGTTTGATGTTAAGGATCTTTGCTAAAATAGAGTGATTAACAGTCTGCTTTAGCAAAATCCCTCATGGTGCTTATTTAGTTTAATCACACCCTCTAGGTTGATCTTGTCGTGATTATGCGGGCGTATTTTATCGTAAAGCGCTTCGGTTGGGTGTTTTTTCTGCCTGATTTCACAATATTAAAATAAGAACAAAGATAAGCAAAATAATCGTCAACTAACCCTTGACCTTGGATTAAACTCCAAGGTTTATACTCAGACTTATTATACAATCAATGGCTGAACATATTATGTATCGAATAGGCGAGCTTTCAGCCTTGTACGACATTAAGGCTGACACATTACGGTTTTACGAAAAACACGGTTTACTGTCGCCATCAAGCCGCTCAGAGGCTGGGTATCGGTTGTACAGCCAAACTGAAGCCAAACGACTTAAATTTATTTTACGAGCCAAAGCCGTCGGGTTTTCATTAAATGATATTGCCGAGTTATTGTCTATCGAAGTGGATAGGACCAATCGGGCTTGTGCTGACGTTAAAGGCTTAGTTGACACTAAACTTGAGCAAGTCGAAGCCAAATTAGCTGAGCTACAGCATTTTGCCACCTCGTTAAAAAGTTTATCCAATACCTGCTGTGGTGGTCCCGATAGTGCGGAGCACTGCTCAATACTTGAGGCCCTAGAGTCTTCTGATAAAGACATTATTGCTGAAAAAGAACATCATCACTTTGCCCCATCAGGTCATAAGGATTAAACATGTTATTGACCAATTTTCTGCATTTATTTTTAGAGTCTGCACCTTGGCTGTTGCTTGGTTTGGTGCTCGCTGGGCTATTAAAGGTATTTGTGCCAATGGCATGGATGCAAAAGCAACTTGGCGGACATGGGATTAAAACCGTTGTTAAGGCGGCATTGTTAGGTGCCCCCTTGCCTTTATGTTCCTGTGGCGTTATCCCTGCAGCTGTAGGGCTACGCCGAGCTGGCGCATCTAAAGCGGCGACCACGTCGTTTTTAGTGTCGACCCCAGAAACGGGTGTTGATTCAATTACCGTCTCTTATGTGTTACTCGGGCCATTTATGGCGATTGTGCGACCGATTGCGGCCATTACGAGTGCCATTGTGGCGGGGTTATTGGTGGGACGTGATGACGATGATGGTGTTCCTGCGTCAGCGTCTGCTAAAGCACAAACGGCAAATGATCCATCAGCGAGTGCCAAATCGGTTTCATCATGCTGTGGGTCTAAATCAACCGCTAACTCTGATTCTAGTTCTGATTCTAGTTCTGAAGCTGCCTCAAGATGTAAAACAACCGCTGGCACAATGCAAAATGCTAGCGTAAAAATGACTGCGATTAAATCAGGATCCGTTAAGCCTGAGTCTGTATTGAGCCCGATGGCGCCAGCGCGCTCATTTTCAACCAATGCTACAGAAGCAAAGCAGAGCTGTTGTGGCAGCAGTAAAGCCGCTGATCAACCTATTGGATCTACACCCTCAGCGTGTTGCAGCACTAAAGTAAAAGATATAGTAAAAGATGAAGTAAAAGATGAACCAAGAGTAGCAGCAAAAGCTGAAACGGTTAAATCAAGCTGTTGCAGTAGCCAAACTGAGCCGCAAGCTGAACAGACACCAACAAGCAGTTGCGCCTCTAAAGCGCTAAGCCAGGCACCCAGGGAAAGCAGTGATGAAGCCAGTTGCTGCGCGTCGACTCAAGATATGGCAACAGAGCTGAAGCATAACAGCGTGTTCAGCCGAGTCTTATCTGGATTGCATTATGCCGCCACAGATTTAGTCAAAGACACGACGTTATGGTTACTTGTGGGTTTGTTTTTTGCCGCGCTGGTTCAAACCTACGTGCCAGCTGACTTTTTGGTCAAATGGGGCGATGGTATTTTAGCTATGTTAGTGATGGTGTTAGTGTCGATCCCTATGTATATCTGCGCCACAGCATCGACACCGATTGCTGCCGGGTTATTATTGGCTGGCGTATCGCCCGGCGCCGTGTTGGTGTTTATGATGGCTGGACCTGCGACCAATATCGCCACCTTAGGTGTGGTTACCAAAGAGTTAGGCAAACGCGCATTGTGTGGCTACTTAGGCGGAGTGATTGGCGTATCGCTGGTATTTGGGCTACTCGTTAATTACTTAGTTGACACCTTTGGCTTTGAAGTGATGCCACAAATTGGCGAGGAACATGCCTTATTACCACAAGGTGTTGTGGCAGTTGCAGGGATAGTACTGGCAGTGCTAATGGCAAAAGTGCTGTGGGATATGATCCCAAAAAGCAATAAAGAGAAAAGCTGTTGTTCATAATCAGTTAATCTCAATCGGTTTGCCAACATGAGTTAACCAAAATGAGAAAGCCAGTGATAAATGTCACTGGCTTTTTTATGTGGCGTTGCTGGTATTTAGGGCGTAAGCCGTTAGCCAAAATGCAATTCTAGCCAAAATATGATGCTAACCAAAAATACGATTCAGTTTTTCTGCCAGCCTAATACCCGCTTGTTGTAATCTCTGTTCGATAACAGGTTTATTAATCAACACATAGTTAAACCGTAAATCGTCTTCACCTTGGTCGTTCTGTTCAAGTTGGTAAGCGCGACCTCGAAGTGCTTTTGATTCATCAGCCCACTGGTAATAGTTTTTACCTGTCCATTGTCGACGTTGCTTATCGCTAATACGGCTTAAAAAAACGCTGTATTGTGTATAGCTAAGTTGCTGGTGTTCAATCATTTTACTGTCCCACACTGTATGCAAATTTGTCTCTTCACCAAACCACTTGAGTTTTACCGTGTTGCCACCGTTATCATGGTGATGACCCACATGTAGAGGCTGATGAATATCACCGACAAAATGCACATAAAAAGCCAATGCCTGCCATTTAGCCTGCTGACTGGCTTTAGGGTTTTTTAGTACTTGTTCAAATCGTTGCAAGCTATTAATGATATCGCCATCTGGACTAGGCTTAACGGTTTTCCAAGTTTGGTCATCTGCTATCGAAATATAATGCCATGGCGCCGCGCGGTCCCAAGCCTTATTGGCGCGAATTTCATCTGCCCAAGTCGACACTTGCGCTAACGTCTTTCCTTGCGTCAGGCGATTGATTTTTTGTTGCGCCTTTTGGGTTAAATTATCTTGCGCTATTTGGCCGATAATTCTATGACCTAATTGACCAAATGCTTCAACCGGGATGCTGAACGGTAAGGTGATGAAGACACTGGCCACCAGTAAAAAGATGTTATTTAGTAAAACAGACGCTTGCATAATGTTTCCATGACATTGGATGTTGTTAATAGGCTAGAGCGGCGCCGTTAACAGGCAAGTCAATGAGCCTTGTCGTTACGGTATGTCGCTACGGTAAGACGCTAATTGAGTCGCGACTATCAAGCCATATATGATATCAAGCCATCAGCTTGGCAGCTTAACGTGGGGCTGAAGTATAAGTTATAATATAGGCCAGCAACAAAAATACCGAGCCAGGCTCGGTATTTTTATGTGACTCATATGATTTACAATTAAAGCTAGTTACAACTAAAGCTATTTATAAAAAAACTATTTATATAAGAAAACTATTTATATAAGAGAGCTCTTTACAAAAAATTATTAACTAAAAATCAGCGAATTATTTGATTGTACTCGCAAAATTTTCAGGTTCATTTTTAGCATGCTTAACTGCACGTTTCTCTTTTAATGACAATGCCGGTTTTTTCTTCGATTCTTTTGAATTATTACGTTCTTTACTCATTCCGATAACTCCCAGTACGCATAATGCGTGACCAATTAATGGTAATTTCTGTTGTTAGTAACAAAGGTGTCTATTAAAAATCAGCCACCTGATACTTACATAGCCTTTTAACAATTTACTAAACCAAACTTAGTATGGGTATTGCGAATAATGGTGTAAGAGAACCTGCCTTGACATTAAAACTAATCATTTGATAGTAACAATAGTAGCACTTAGTCTGCTAAAAATATCCATATGTGCTATAGATTATTTTGTGCTTAAAAAGCCATCTTTAATTATGGTTTTTTATTATAAAATCGGGCGTTTCAAGTACCGCGTCACCCCAGCGTTCAAACAAGGCAGCATATAAAAATTCGACAAAAACCCGGTATTTCTGCGGCAGATAAGCGCGCTGTGGGGAACTTAGGGTGACGGTGGCTTGCATCATTGGAAAGTCTTCCAAAATGGGCACCAGTTGTTGATTAATGATGGCTTCTTGTGCAATAAAAATCGGTATGGCCGTGATCCCCAAACCTTCAATTGCCGCTTCTCGTGCAAAAGTGACATTATTAACCTTAAGTTGCGCTGGCGGATCGAGATCTAACCACTGTTGGCCATCAAACACTCGCCAGCCGCCATCGATATGGGCCGATTGTAATTTTATCGCAGTATTACTCATGAGATCTTTTGGGGTTAACGGTGTCCCGTGGCGAGTTAAGTAATCAGGGCTAGCCATCAATACTCTATTGGCATTCACTAATGCGTAACTTTGCAGCCTAACATCGGATTGTTCGGTAATTTGAAATAGAAAATCGATCCCTTCTTCAATCACATCAATCTTTCGATTCGTTAATTCAGCCTCGATGGTGATATCGGGATATTTTGCCAGAAAACGCGCTAATATTCTGCCGAGAAACAGTTGGCCTAACTCGATAGGGCAGACAATTTTTAAATTGCCCTTAATACTTTGCTGACTGGCACTGAGTAAATCTTCAGCATTTTTTAAGTCTTGCAGAATTTTATTAATGCGATGATAGTAGCTTAAGCCCGCCTCGGAGAGCGTTAATGACCGAGTCGTTCGAAATAACAATTGTACCCCTACATCCGCTTCTAATTCTGCTACTTTACGGCTGACGGTCGCTTTAGTAATCCCCAGCACTTTTGCTGCCCCGGTAAAGCTACCTTGTTCAACGACCTGCGAGAAAATTTGTACACGATTAAGATCCATATTGTTACACCTGTGGAACAGTGGGTTGATTTTTTACGATCTAACAAACTAACTGAAACAATAGTAAACTAGACAAGATTAAAATAGGAGTCAAATATGTCTATCAATAAGCGGTTAGTGTTAGTGCCATGTATTATCGTTGCGTTAGTGGGCGCAGGTGTTTATTGGTGGTTACAAGTTCGATTTATCGAGTCAACGGATAATGCCTATGTTGAGGCGGATATTTCCAATATTAGTGTCAAAGTGCCTGGCTATATAGTGCAATCTACAGTTGTTGATAATCAACATGTCAGTAAAGGTGAATTATTGGCGCAACTTGAAGACAACCAATTTAGCGCTAGATTGGCCCAAAGCCAAGCTGTACTGGCCAGCTCACAAGCTAATTTACAAACCCTAGCGGCAAAAGTGGACTTACAGCAAGCATTAATTAATCAAGCCAGAGCCACTGTAGTCGCGGCTGGATCGGAACAATTAATTGCCCAACAGCAATTGCAACGATCACAGAAATTAAAAGTCAGTAATTACAGTTCGCAAAATGATGTCGATCAACTCCAAGCCGGCTATGACTCCGCCTCGGCACATGTTGATGAAGCACAAGCCGCCTTGGTCGCTAAACAGCGCGAGTTATCCGTCTTTTATGCGCAATTATTACAAGTACAAGCCGATGTCGATCAAACTAAGGCCAGTGTTGAACTCGCCAATATTCAATTAGCCGATACGCGTGTCACGGCACCATTTGCGGGGATTATTGGTAAGCGAGGTGCCATGGTGGGGCAGTATGTTCAACCCGGGCAAGCCTTGTTTAGCTTAGTGCCAGACACACAAGTGTGGATAACGGCTAACTTTAAAGAAACCCAAATTGAGCACATGCAAGCTGGCCAAGGCGTTAAGGTCAGTTTGGATGCTTATCCAGATGAGGTCTTTACTGGCTTTGTTGACAGTTTGGCGCCCGCATCGGGGTCTAAATTTAGTTTGTTACCTACTGAAAACGCGACGGGTAATTTTACAAAAATTGTGCAGCGTATTCCGGTGCGCATTCGTCTGGCGCGCAAGCCAGCATCATCCGCCATTGGGCGTATATTGCCAGGGTTAAGTGCGGTGGTGAAAGTCAATACTGAGTCGGCTACCACCTCCGCCGCGACGGCAAGTTCATCCTCGTCTAACCAGGCTGCAGTTTCTGTGGCTGTTAGTCATTAATATGGGCCAGTCATCAACGGCGGACAGCGATAAGCCTAGTGCTCAACCAGAAGCGCATCAACCAACAGGATATCAGCGTGGTAGCGTTCGCTCTTGGGTGGCGGTAGCAGGAGGACTTATTGGGGCGTTTATGGCGATTTTGGATATTCAAATCACCAATGCGTCAATGAAAGAAATCCAAGGTAGCTTAGGGGCAACACTGGAAGAGGGCAGTTGGATTGCCACCGCTTATTTAGTGGCGGAAATGATTGCTATTCCTCTGTCCGGTTGGTTGAGTACCGGATTATCGACCCGACGTTATTTATTATGGACTACCGCTGCGTTTATTGTTGCCTCAGTATTGTGTTCCTTCTCTTGGAACCTTGAAGCCATGATTGTTTTTCGTGCGTTACAGGGCTTTTTTGGTGGCGCGTTAATCCCGCTAGCATTTCGATTAATTCTTGAGTTTTTGCCTAATAACAAGCGGGCCATAGGCATGGCACTTTTTGGGGTGACGGCGACATTTGCGCCGTCCATTGGGCCGACCTTGGGCGGCTGGCTAACCGAGAAATTTAGTTGGCATTATTTATTTTATATCAACGTGCCACCAGGATTGTTGGTCATGGCGATGTTAGCTTATGGCTTAGAGCGAAAACCCATTATTTGGCAAAAGCTCAAAAATGCAGATTACTCAGGTATTGTGACCATGGCACTGGGGATGGGGTGCCTTGAAGTGGTGTTGGAAGAAGGTAATCGTAAAGACTGGTTTGGGTCTGAGCTGATCCGTAATCTGGCCATCATAGCAGCCATTAATATCAGTTTATTTATTTGGATCCAGTTACGTAAAGCTCAACCCTTAGTCAATATTCGCTTACTTGCTCAACGAGACTTTGCCTTATCCACAGTGGCTTACTTCTTACTGGGAATGGCGCTATTTGGGGCGATTTATATGATCCCGCTGTATTTGTCACAGATCCATGATTATAGCCCGTTAGAAATTGGTGAAGTGATTATGTGGATGGGATTTCCGCAGTTACTGGTGCTGCCATTCGTGCCTAAATTAATGCAAAAATTTGATCCGCGTTATTTAGCGGCATTTGGGTTTGCCTTATTTGCGACCAGTTATTATATGAATAGCCATATGACCATGGATTACGCTGGCGATCAGATGATTGCCTCACAAATAGTACGTGCGTTAGGCCAGCCGTTTATTTTGGTGCCTATTAGTATGTTGGCGACCATGCATCTGCAAGCGCATGAAAACGCCTCGGCATCGACGGTGCTCAATGTAATGCGTAACTTAGGCGGGGCGTTTGGTATTGCGCTGGTGGCAACCTTAACAGATAATTTAGCCCGAGTTCATTTGGCCCATATTAAAGAGACGGTACCCGCGGTTAGCGCCCAAGCTTATAACTATATTGAGCATACCAGTTCGATATTGCAAACTGCGGGTTCTAATGCTGTGAGTGCTAATGCCCAAGCTTATGCTTTACTGGCTAAAAATATGTCACAACAAGCGTATATCCAAGCCTACAATGATGTGTTTTTTATTATGTCATGCTTGCTTTTTATTGCCGTTATCGCGGTACTTTTTATCCGCAAAGCACCGGAAGAAAGCCCATCGGATGAGCCGAATGAGGCGCATTAATCATGCTACTATGGCGTGCTAGTATGACGAGAGTAGAGCGCAAATAAATAAGGATTGTAATGACATTACAATGGTTAGATGTTGGTTTTACTGAGCTGACGCTTGAACAACTTTATGGGTTATTACAATTGCGAGTCGATGTCTTTGTGGTTGAGCAAAACTGTCCTTATCCTGAATTAGATGGTAAAGATAAACACCAGCAAGCAAGGCACTTACTTGGGCTAAATGACCAAGGTCAACTCCTTGCTTATAGTCGCATTTTAGCCCCCAATGTCAGTTATCCTCAAGCCAGCATTGGCCGTGTTGCCGTGGCTAAATCGGCACGAGGTCAGGGAGTTGCTAATCAATTAATGCAGCGTGCGATTGCCATTGCAAAGCAGCGCTGGCCAGAAGATCATCTTCAAATCGGGGCGCAAGACTATTTACGGGTTTTTTATCAGCGGCATGGGTTTGTGGTTAATTCTGAGGTGTATCTTGAAGACGGGATTGAGCATCTTGATATGTTGTTAATTTATAATAACTAATTGGTATTAGTCGAGTTGGCTTCAGAGATAATATCATCCACTCTGAGTTGAGCCGTTATTTATCTGGATTTGGCTAGATCTTATTATTTGAATCTAAGAAGGAAAAACGATGTCAGATTATGCCATTAATACCCAGCAAATTGTGTGTGTCGCCCAATTTGTGGCCAAAGCAGGCAAGCGTGATGCGTTAGTGGCCGCATTGGCTCGTTTAATTCCAGATACCCGTCGTGAATCTGGCTGTATTCGTTATGAATTGAACGTCAGTGTCGATGACGACCACAAAGTCGCCTTTGTGGAGAAGTTTGTCGATCGTGCGGCATTTGATCAGCATTGCACAAAAGAGGCTATTGAGCATTATTTCCACAATGTCATGCCTGGGCTCGTTGAATCACACCATGTTGAAGTGTTTAATCAAGTGATCGCTTAAGCGATGATTATTTTTAAATGCGTCAATATAAAGTGCTGTAATTCCAAGCTCTAGATTTCAGGGTTCGATTTTGGGATTAGATTGCCGATACAAAAATGCCAGTCAACATAGACTGGCATTTTTAATCATTTATGCTGTTAAGCCGAAGCTTGTAGCAGAATGATTAGAAGTCGTAACGAACGCCAACAGTAAAGATGTTGTCATCTTCTAAATCAACTTTTGCTAAAGCAACTTTATGGTCGCCTTCATACATAGCATAGTGGCCATAAACTAATGTTGACTTAGATACACGGTAATCAGCACCTACTGTAATTTGGGTTACATTGATGTCAGTACCAGTAACCGATCCAGCATTAGAAACGCTATTTTTGAAGTATTTACCATAACCGGCATCGTCTTCACCGTATTCCGCTTTTAAGTTTACGCCATTTAAGTTGTAAGATAGGTTAACTAAGAAAGAATCACCTTCTTGGTCAGTTGTTTGGCTTTCAGTGTTTTGGTATAAACCACCCAGTTTGAATTCACCTAATTTAAATTGTGCTACACCACGGTAAGCATCCGTTCCGTTAATAGTGTTATACCCTGCTGCGACATAGTAAGTGTGTGCTTGGAGTTTCTTGTCACCAACTGTAGCACTTAATGCATACTGGTCTTCATAAGATTCGTTGCCATCAGGGTCAGTGTAGTTGTCTTCCATTAAATAAGTTGCGTTTAATGTGACTCGACCAGCGATCACTGGCGAGTAGTACCAAATAGCATCTGCGACACGATCTTGATCGTCAACTAAACGGTCAATATCACCATTCGTGTTACCAAATAAATCGACACCACCTTCAGTCTGTTTGAATACCGTATCGTTACGGCCGACTAACACAGTACCTGCATTAGTTTTAAGACCAAGGTAGGTGTTACGCGCTTTAAATACAACTTCATCACTGTCGTTCTTTCCTTCAGTTTGAGTGGTATTTTCAACTTGAAATTCCATTTTGTATAGCATTTCAAACCCATCACTGATGCGTTCACTGCCTTTTACGCCTAAGTTAGAGAAGTTGTTTTCTAATACTGTGCCTTCTTTACCGTTTTGAGTTGTCGCGCCTTCATCAGAATTAGCCACTGACAAATCTAAACGACCGTAGAAATTTGGGCCTTCAGCAAGTGTAGCGAAAGAAACCAGTGTAAGAACTGATGCTACCGATGCAGAGATTAAGGTTTTTTTCATCTTTCATGCTCCCTAGAACGTTATATTCTATATTCCATTTTTCATGGTTTTAGTTAGTGAAGTTTGTTGCAGATTTGATGCTGTACCAATCTGCGACTGATTTTTACAGATTTGGTCTCTTCATAGTGTGGCCTAGATCTCATTAACGGGTCTTATCAAGGAAGTCGTATGGAAATCTGTGATTACTAAAGGAATTTGTACCATTAAGTCACAACATTGTTGCGATATACCTCTTTAGGGGGGTTCTTATTTTTCTGATAACAAGCTAGGTCTTAACCGTGAAAGTGACAGGAGGGTGTTTGATTTAATATTCATTTAGTTATCGTGAATGTGAGGGGGACAAATTTTATACCTATAATCTACTGCAGCTGTAAATGAACTTTTTTAGGTTGTGTTTTAGATTGTTTTTTAGCCTAAAACGAACTTGTTACGTTACCTTATCAGCACCGTGTCAGTCTGATACAGCCAAAAAGTGGTGTTTATGCCGTTTAATAAGGCTGATCATAAGGCTAATCGCGAGAAACATTTAGCTTTGGGCATAAATCATATAAAATTGGCCGCGAAAATAGTTGTTCATTAGGGCGTAACCCATGTTGTCAGAATCTTATACACATCGTTTTGCTGGTGTCGGCCGTTTATATGGCCAAACGGCACTGACGACTTTTTCGCAAGCTCATATCGTGGTCGTGGGCATAGGTGGTGTAGGAACCTGGGTCGCAGAGGCTTTGGCTCGCAGTGGGATAGGCCAAATAACCCTAATTGATTTAGATGATATTTGTGTGACCAATACCAACCGTCAACTACATGCATTAACCTCAACTATTGGCCAATCTAAAGTTGAGGTGATGGCAAAACGCATTGGTGAAATTAACCCCGAGTGTGCGGTTAATGAAGTTGAAGACTTTATTAGCTTGGATAATTTAGCAGAGCATTTTAAGCCAGCCTCACAAGGTGGCAATATTGATTATGTGGTTGACTGTATTGATGCCGTTAAACCCAAAGCTGGACTCATCGCTTGGTGTAAGCGCAATAAAATACCGCTAGTGACCATAGGTGGCGCCGGTGGACAAACCGATCCCACGCTCATTCAAGTGACAGATCTGGCTAAGACAGTACAAGATCCATTGTTAGCGAAAGTGCGTAATTTATTACGCCGTGATTATAATTTTACCAAAAACGTTCAACGTCGTTTTGCTGTTGATGCCGTGTTCTCAAGCCAACATCTAGTCTATCCTCAAGCCGATGGTACTGTGTGCAATACTAAGGCTAATGCCGAAGGCAGTATGCGAATGGACTGCGCCTCGGGTTTTGGTGCGATTACCATGGTGACGGGAACATTTGCCTTTGTAGCTGTTAGCCGTGTACTGACTAAATTAGCGGCTAAGTCAACTTGATGTGCTTATACCTCAAGGGTTTCTGGTTCAAAGTCTAGCGTTATTAGTGGCATGCTAACCACCCATTTGGGTCCTCCAAGTGGTGAGATAGCCACATATTGGATCATTCTCTTGAGTTGAGTTACCACATAAATGCTGCCGCAAGACCTTAGCGGGTCCCGTCTCCATGGCTGGCGGTGCTAAAGACGGGGTCAACATTTGTTCAGCACTGCCTTGAGCAATAAATGCAGCCTTATTTTGAATTTCAATTGTGGGGCCAAACTACTGGCGCGAGTCATTGGCGCGGATCATCTTGCTGACAATGAATTGACAGCTTGGTTGGTACTCTTCTTAAATCCCAATACTGTGCTCGGATCTGGGATGATCGCTGTGGATTAACTTGAGACACTGTTTTAGATGACATAACGGGATCTATCGCAGTTAAAAAAAGATCCATGGGGATAGTCAGCTTATGATCCACACCAGACATCAAATCACTAGGTCCCAGGCACCAGATATCAAATCACTAGGCACCAGATATCAAATCACTAGGCGCCAGGCATTAAATCACTAGGCACTAGGCATTAAATCACTAGGCATCAAATCATCAGACATCAAATCACCAGGTCCCAGACACCAGACATCAAATCACTAGGTCCCAGACACCAGATATCAAATCATCGGGCACCAGACATCAAGTCACCTAGTGCAGCCATTTTGCTTATTTGACAATAATGTGCGCTTCACTTGGCCACTGTTATCATGATGGTTCAAGCGCTTTAGTGTGAACGTTGACTGGCGCGGGTGTTCATCTTGATAGCCGCGTAGTCAACTCAGCCTATTTTGTGCAATATTATTGATTTGGTAGTAGGGCGATCCTAGGGTCAAACAAGCACTCATAAAGGCGAGTTAGATTGCTAATGCGAACGTTATCCATCTCAAGCAGCCATGGTCTGAGATGCCAAATAGAGATGAAAAAGAATAACTATGAGCTTGTTAATTGATTTTATGGCACATATTTTGCTTTTACTTAGTAGGTTCAAAAATCTGACACTGCAGGTAAGCAATGATGAAAATGAAAATAGGAACAATCAAGTTGTTGAACAGTAAGCATTTGTTCGTAAGTGTAATGTCGTGGGTTGTCGTAGCATGCAGCAGTTTACTCTTTGCGCCTAAAGTTTTATTGGCGAGTTTATCGTTAGATCAACTCGTTAGCCAATATGGTCAGTTTATTGGCTTAGGCTTAATTATTGGTGTGGCCTACTTTTTAAGCCAAATTTTTGCCTTTGTTGTTAATGAGTCCATTGTATATTTACGCCAAAAACGCACAGTTGAAACCATTGAAGTAAAAGTGAAACTACTTGATCCTGCTGAAAGGGCCTTGTTGCGGGAATTTTTTTTACAAGGGCAAACTATTTTAACCTTGCCGCAAAATGAGTTGGCAGTAAAAAACTTAGTCAATACCAGCATACTTGAAATGCTGGGAAATGAGCGCCATTATGCGATTCAAGGGCCAACGGCTGACTATAAAATTGCGATGCAAGCACGTAACTATTTAAATCGTGAGGTTTTGCGTTTACCTGCGGGTGAACTGAGTGAAGAAGAAATGAATTATTTGATGAAAACCAGACCCCATTTCATTAATGGATTGGTTCAGTCTCGTAAGCATGCCGCTTAATCACGTTGCTGAAAGCCGGACTATTTGAAAAAAATGGGGGCCTATAGCCCCCTAATATGGCAATAAAAACACACTTGTGTTTTGTCACCTTGGTATTATTTGCAAGGAAGTATTCATATTGACTATGAATAATAAGCAGTAAAGCAACTTAGCCTAGTAAGAGACTCACTTAGTAGGTGCAGATTTCACCATAAACAGCCACATTAAGTCAGAAGTCATACTCAGTGTGCTGAAAACAACGATCATGGACAGCAAATCTATTGGGTTGCCAAACATTAAATCTAACCAATAGGCGATGATATATCCGCTGTAATAGTGAAAACAAGCTCATAGTAGAGGGAAATTAATGTTGTAATACTGATCTTGATCAATCTTCAGGCGTCATAATGTTATATTTTTGTAAAATCGTTAATCAACTCACAAAAAGCTTCTCGCCATTTCAAATTAGAGGCAATGAATAACTTTTGAGCAATCGGTGTTTTTTATAGAAAAGAATAAGCAAAGGACTTGCCATTATCAAATGCAAAGGTATAATCGCCAACACTCAATTGTGACAAGCATTGTTGAGTTATGCAGTACTAGTTATACAGTAATAGACAAGTGAACTAGCTACACAGATGGGTAAAAATGTTCTGAGTAGTTAGATTGATTTGATAAGCATGTGAGTGTTTGCAATCAATACTGCTTTTGACTTGCACGGTTTTGCAAAGCTATTTGGATTAATCAGATTGTTTTGCAAAGCTAAAATAATTTACAAGTCTTCGCCTGAGTGATGAAATTGGTATACATGGGGGATTCAAAAATCACAGTGTGTACTTATTACGTTTAGTAAGTTGTTGAAATTGCTATTTTAATTTTAAAAGATTACCATGCAATTGCCTTGCAAAGTTTTGCAAAGTTTTTGAATTATAAGATTTTATGCCTCCCAACAAATATGGGTCATAAACAGGCTAAAATTACATAATTAAAGTACAATAAAATTGGTTTGGTTTTGCAAAGATATTTGGTGTTTTAGATTTCTTTGCAAAGCTAAATATAGCTTACAAGTCTTTGCCTGAGTGATGAAATTGGTATACATGGGGGATTCAAAATCCCCTGCTTCGCGGCGTGTCGGTTCGAGTCCGACCTCAGGTACCATTATTTAAAGCCCTATTCTTAATCGAACGGGGCTTTTTTTATGCTTATAATTCAATGGCAAATGATGTGAATCTATCACTTTAGTACGTTAGCATGCCTTTACATCCTTTAGTCGGTAAATTGACATGTTTACTTTCACAAAAGGGGCGATTCGTTAATCGGTTAATATACTGACTTCAAACGTTTCTAGAGCTAACCAATAGCACACGAAGTTTTGCTCCCAGATAGGATAAAACTCCTTCGCAGCCTCAATCAAAATCTCACCGTTAATGCTTTGGAATACACCAAAGCTGAAGTCAAAATCCAACTCTTTAACCAACTCCGAGTAACCGTTTCCCTGACCAACAAAACAGAACTCAGTGATGTAACACAACGTCCACTGTTCAGCTTTTTTTTCTAGTCTCATTTCAACGGGATGAAAACCGCCATGTTCTACGCTGTAATTGGGATCACGGAAGTTAATGGTTAAAGCATCATGGGGGGTATTATTAATTAACTTTTCTAGTGGCAGCAGTAAGCTATCGGAAACAGGCAAAGCCAGTTCCTTGTTAATTGTATTCATTGTTTATCTCACAGGTTTTAGAATAGGTCGGGATGTGTTTGGCGTAAGCTGGTAAAGCGGTTTAGGCCAATAATCACATGATCTACAACTTCAATATTGAGTACCTTGGCGCATTCAATAACCATATTGGTAAAGTTGAGGTCACTTGTGCTCGGTGTTGGGTCGCCTGAAGGATGGTTATGAACAAGGATAATCCCCGGCATATTCAATATGACGGCTGTTCTAAGTGCTTCGGATGGGCGCATGCTAACGCTGTTTATGCATCCTGTAGCCACAACTTCGACGCAATTGATGGCGCGTTGATTGGTAAGATTGGCGACAATGAAGACTTCCTTTGTTTCATATTTGAGGTAGTCGAATATCTTTGCGGTTTCATCTGGGCTGGTGAGTGTCTTTTCCGCTTGTTCGCAGTTGGTTTCTCGGAACTGATATTTAACGTTTATTTCGCGAATAATTGCCATGAGTTTGCCTCTGATTAAAGCAAGTTAAGTCGAGGGGGACACCCCCCTCAAACATCGTTATTTCGTATTGGGTTTTGCTGTGACATCAGGCTTTGTTGCCTCTTTTGCTTTCATCTTTTTACTGGGAAACTTAGAGGGCGGCGCAAGTAGAAACTCATCTAGTTCACCTTTTTCCACAGCATCAATAACGATTTTGATGGTGTCTGGCAGTTTGGCTTTATCACCCACATCGATAGCAGATTTATCTTTCACTAACTCGATAGATTTACCGCTAATACGGACTTCAAGATAGTAGTGTTGCTCATTGTCGTAATACCAAGAACGAACGTTATAACGTCGGCGCACCTTCTTGCGCTCTCCTGTTTCAGGGTCTTTAATCGATTTCTCACGGTAGGCTTCAAACTCTTTGCCTTCAACCATGCATTCAGCCATGTCCAATTGTTGTTCTAGTTTTTCTATTAAGCGTAATCGTTTACTGATTATCGGTGGCTTAACAGTAATTTCGGGGCGAGCGATAACCTTGAGAGAACTCAATAATGTTGTCATTTTACATTCCTTAGATAGGTGGGTTTAGCGGATAAAGCCGATGTGGCGAGGTGTTTGTTTACGGTTGTTTTCTTCTGTGAGTAGCGGGATAGCCGTACTTCTGTGATTATGGTTAGGTTGAAATAACATGCGCCTTGCTAAGATAGCGAAATCGCCGGGCGTTAATTGTTGCAACACTTGAAGTTGGTCTTTCTCGGCATTGGTTAATTTAGTGATACCCAATACTTGACGATAGAGCGTGTGACGTTGCGTTTCAGTGAGATAGTCGCAAGTCAGCTTAAAGTCAAAGCGGCGCATCACAGCACTATCGATAGCTGTCAGCGCGTTGGTTGCAGCGAACACAGGCTGAGTATTGCATTCAAGCTGAGACAGCAGTTCGTTGATAAGCTGAACTTCATGTTGCGCTTGAGCGCTTTCACGTTTGCTCAGTAAACTATCGACTTCATCAAAGAGCATCAGCTTCTTTGTTCTGTGCGCTTCACGAAACAGCGTTGCAATGTTCTGCTCACTCTCACCGACATACTTGCTTAGTACGTCAGAGCACTTGATGTGCATCACTTCTATACCATGTGTTTCAGCTAAGTGATGCACCCAACCCGTTTTGCCTGTTCCTGGGGGGCCGTTGAGTAATACCCTGACAGGCAAACCATTGGCGATGGCACTGTCAATATCCTCTATTAAGGCTTGTGCATCATGTCCGTCAATTGCTTTAAGGTTTAAGCAGCTCGGGTCAAACGTTAGTTGACCTTCGTATTTAGATGGAGGTGACTCTTCACCGCAGGCGTCAAGGGTCGCTTCAATGACATCTAATACCACCTCTTCAGCTTGCTCTCCGGTCAAGGTTAATGTGTTGGCTACATGAGCAGCGTTTGCAATATACGCTGGTGCGGCATTGGATTTACTTGCCAGTATCATTCTAAATTCATTTGATACCTTTAATGCTTTGAGTATGTTTTTACTCATGGCGAAGCTAAACGCTTCATCAGGGACAGGTATTTCCATTACGAGCTTAAAGCGGCGTATAAAACTGGGCTCAAGCATCGATATATGATTGGTTATCCAAATAGCGGGTACGGGGTTCGTTTCAAGTAAGCGCATTAAGCCTTCTTTGGAGTAATGCTCATCGGCATGCTTAAACACACTTTCACATTCATCAATCAATAACAGGCTTTCATCTGACCCATCAAGCAAGCCCTGCATCAAATTAAGATAGGTTAGGCGCTGACTTGCTGGCTCTTTACTAAGAAATTCTCCTGTCACTTTACCATCTTCAAACTGTAGGCTTTGTACTTCGATTAAAGTGCGGTGTAGCGCTTTAGCTAAAGTTCGTGAGAGTTCTGTTTTTCCTGTTCCCGCAGCGCCATAGAGAAGAATATTAACCCCCGTGAGTTGCTGCTTACTGGCGGCCTTAAGATAACGAGATACTAAATCAGCATTCACATGTTCAAACTGTTTCAGTGTGAACTTTGCCGCAGGACTGCGTTTCAATATCGGAGCAAGAAAGGCTTCACGACTGGTGAGTTTTTCGTTAACCAATAACACACGAAACGGCTCAGGTATGCTCAGTACATGTGGTAAATGCAACAATGCATCATCAATAAAGTGATTGACGACTAATGGTTGGAGCTGCTCCAGAATGGCATCACAATCCAATCCTGTATCTTGTTCGAGAGCCTGAATCAGAATATCGGCGTCATGGTCAGATAACAGGTTAAGTAACTCCTTTAAACCCGGATTTGCATTCATCACAATGATAAGCACTATGACAGGTTGCATGGCATGATTAAGCTTAAATAAGTCACACATAAACAAGGCATTGTGCTTAACGGTTTCAGTCATAGCAGGGTGGCTATCTCTAATCGGAAACAGGGCAAGTGTACTGTCTATGTCATAGTTCATGCCATTTTGCAGCTTGATCCCGACCAGTGAACTAATTGCATAAGAGGGCAGGTATTCGAAGCGATAATCTGCTGCTGAAAGTAATAAATCCTCAGCAATTTGAGTCGCCAGATAATAACAGTGATTCGACTTTTTATTGCTTGGCTTCACTTTTATCATTGGCTTCCACGCCCCCGTTTAAGTGTTTTTTCTGGTGGGGTGTAATCGAGCGTTGCCGCTGCTTGTTTCATAAATTCATGATCACGTTTATCGTAAATGGTGGTCGTGCTGATATCTGCATGTCCCGCCATTTGCCTGACAGTATTGATATCGACATTTTGTTCAAGCAAGCGGGTAATAAAGGTACGGCGTAAATCGTGAGGAGATACATTGTCTACTCCAAGCTCATAGAGTGTATCTTTAACTAATCGATACAAAGACGTTGGGCTTGTTGGTTCGGCCTGTCTTAATTTACCTGTGAGGGTGGACTTACACAGCAAATAACCTTGTTGTTTACCGCGTAGCTTGAGCCATAAAATGAGGTTTTGCTCTACCCATTGAGGTAAGAACAAGGTGCGACTTTTATTGCCTTTACCCGCAGCTACCGTCAAAGAGTGGAGATTTTCATCATAGTCATGAAGCATGAGTGCTGATAGCTCACTGCGGCGCAGTCCAGTGCCTAAGAACAGGCTAAATATTGCGAGATTACGCGCAGCGAATGCGCCTTTCTTTTCTTTAAAATAGGTGAGTACAGCAGTCACTTGTTCAGTGCTTAACGGCGTACCTTGATGTTGCCCGTGCTTGACCTGATTAATTGTTTCCAAGTTAGCAACTTGCGATAAATCCGCTTGATTCATTAAGGCCGCCACTTTCACGATATTTTTTATCGCTATCATGGCGCGGTTAATCGAACGAGCAGACCATTTAGCATGTGTCATCACAGCGCGTATCTGTAATGCTTGTTGATAATCAATCTGGCACAGCTTGTCATTGAGGCAGTCTTCTTGCCATTGCATCAAGCGCGCAATACTGCGCATCTGTGAGCTGATAGAGCGCTGACTATTAATAGACAGACGGCTCAAATACAGAGCGAACGGGGTCGCTGTAGTCATTGAGAACTCCAGTAAGTGTATTAGTTGAATTGTGTTTAGATTATTGAACTAGAAGGGGAAGTGATGCTAAGAATAACTTCATTATATCACTTCTTATAGGCGGGTTCAGTGGCTGTTTTTGACACGGTTTGAATGGCTTAATAACGTAATGACTACGGTTTAATTATTATTAGGCTGTTGTGTTTGTAGTTTTATCTTCAACTTTTCAATTTCTAATAATAGATCATTTCTTTCATTAGCCATAGATTCAATAGTATTATTTCTTACGATCGATCTAATTGATTTTAACTTTTCAAAGTTGGCTATTTTATTACGTCTTAGCTCAGACAGAATTGACTTTATTATTTTTGTGTTATCACCATCCGTGTTTATTTTTTCACCTGTTAGTGAGTCTTTTGAATATCGATCGGATAGTGCTCCTTTGAATTTATTTAATTCATCTAGAATGTCATACATCTCATATATGTCATTAATTCCGAGTTCTGATAGATACAGTAATAAAGATTTAAAAGTATCATTGTCACTTTTTTTGTTTTTATTATTGATATGGATGCTTTTAATTCCTATGAAGTCTAATATTCCAGTGTAAACCTCATTTGTTACGTAGAATTTACTTCTGCTTTTGTCTTTTTCTTTTTGACTAACGGACTTGACCCACTTAGACCATGTTTCGCCAAAATTATTTTTATGACTATTCAGTAATCGTGTGAGATCATCTCTTTCGGTATTATCTGTGGAGGTAATTAGTTTGTTTAACAATATATTTATCTCTTTACGGATTTTATTGTTAGTTATTTTCTTTGAAAGCATTTCTCCATGCTCAATCCAATATGATATTTCCCTGTCAACCTTTTTTATACCCATCAGTTACACTATGAATTAGACTGTATTTGGTTCTAATGTAGCAAGGAGGTGGTACGTAAATCAATATTTATTTTTAATATTTGACATTTCTGTCCATGCTAAATTTATTGGGATGTCCAGAGTTAAAATTAAACATGTCCAGAGTTAAAATTAAGCATGTCCAGACTTGATTTTTAGGAGGAGAACCACGAAAATACTGTCTTTATTGATTGCATCAACCATAAGGCTACTTTTTTACATTCATTTTTTTGAAAATACTGAATTTTTTGGGTGCCGATGTAAATTGCGTATGTGAAGTATGACTAGGATGTCATTTGCAGTATTCATTGAATGCTTCATTGCTGTGATAAAAAGCAACTGTGCTTGTGATAAATAGAATGCTAAATGTATGATATAATCACAATAATAAATATACGCATACTGGATAATAGATCAGTAATAGCTATATATAAATGAGCTTAAATGTCAGATCAATATTCAATTATATAGGTGTTCAAGGATGAGTAGTTCTAAGCAATCTAAGAGTAATACTAAGTCACCTATTAACGATTCCAATGAAAACACAGTCTTTAATAATATCGTTCCGAGTAAGATTTTTGATGTATCACATAATGATAAATACCCATTAGTTCAGCCAGAACTCAATCGTAAAATAGCTAAGGTTACCAATCCAGCATCATTAAACTATACAACTAAGATCGCTAAGATTATGAGTGTGCTGCGAGATAGAGAAATAGTTGAGTACCAACAAAGTCTCATGGAAGCAGCCATTGATAACATCAGCGAAGATACAGTTGATATTGACTATATTCGTATAGGGTTATCTCTGACATCAACAGATATAGATAAACTTCTAGATGGCGAAAAAGGCCTTGTTAAGGTTAGAACCAAAGGTAGGAAAAAACGCCTAACAGTGAAAAGCTTAAATGTTGGTAATAAGAATGCTGGCTTTAAGAAAAATGATAACAGACCATTTTATACTAAAAGATTACAGATGTTTGCCGATCTCGACAAATATCGATATGTTAATATCTATATTGCAGAGTCTTATCATGAGAAAAATATAGGTAGAGAGTTAGATTATAACTGTGAAATTGAATATATTCCTACTCGTGTTAACCGCCATTTGGCTTCTTTTCTGCTTTACCAGTTCCAATCTGTATTAGAAATACGCCGTTACAATCAGCTTATAAGCAATGCTCTTCTTTTAGAGCTGCATACGGGATATATCATGTACGGTGTGTCCCAGCTCTTTGGCTTCATGTTAACCCGAAATAACAGGGTTAAAGTCGGTCAGGTCTATCCAAAAGAAAAGGATATGGCGACCGAAACCACCTATGTTGGCAGTTACGCCAGCGACCATCTAATCGGTTATGACAAGACGCTCAAAGAAAATAAGAAGTTTATTGAGAGTGCGGTATTAGGTTGGGATCGTGTGGCAAAGGGATTGTCCGGCATTAATGATTGGTTCCCTAATCAGGTGTGTAGCTATCGCCTAGAGTCTCGGCGCAGGTTCGAAAAAGACCCTTTTAAATTGGCTGATATCAGCACTGTTAAGTCATTATTAGAAGATGTCCGTCTAATAAGACCTAAGCGGCTATTTGATCTTGATGATTCTGAACTTAAGGCTTTAGTTTACGATAAAAGCATTAATAGATGTCGTGATATAAAGGCAGTATTAATCGGCAAAAATGTTGTGCGTCGAGAGGGAGGAAAGAAGGCTAAACATCTTAGTTTCTGGTTTAACCGTAAAAAGCTGAAGAAGGCCGTAAGTGCTCGAACAGATCTATTACTGGAAGCAATCAGCAACCCTATTAAGGTACTCACTGAGGCTAAGGGTAATTACACAGAGGCTAAGGATAATTACACAGAGGCTAAGGGTAATTACACAGAGGCTAAGGGTAATTACACAGAGGCTAAGGATAATTACACAGAGGCTAAGGATAATTACACAGAGGCAGTTGCTGAGGTGAGGGATATCCTTGAACCGCTTATTGATGCTGCTTGCAGTAAGAGTCATAAGCTTCCTGCCATTATCAAAGCCAAAGAAAGGGCTATTTATGTTGAGGGATGTCCAGGTTCGGGCAAAACATCGCTTGTAGTAAACCGTGTTGAACATCTGTTGAATCAAGGTACTAAGGAGAGTGAAATCTGTGTGCTGGCCTTTACTAATAAAGCTGCTGAGGAATTTTCTAAACGCTTCGATGATGAGGATATCCTAAGAACCAAGGATATATTCGTTGGCACCTTTAGCAGTTGGTGTAACAAGTTGCTCAACATCGAGGATAAGCAAAATATACTCAACGCTGAGGGTATGTTAAAGGTCATTGAAACTTTGATCAAGCCAAAGAGCGAGATCGCCAAAAAGTACTCGCCTGACGATATAAGTCGCCGTTGTCAGACAATCTTTAACCACATGGCTAACTTTGATGAGCCTATTATTGGGCGAAGTATCGAAAAAGTGGCACCAGATTTAGCTGAATTCGAAGACGATATTTCTGCACTTCTAGCCGCATACAATGAATACAAGAAAAGCAAATGTCGTGACTTTAATGATCTTCTGGTGCAACTACGACAATGCTTAAAAGATGATAGTTTTTGTAAGATGGTCACTCGCGCGACCAAGCATATGATTATTGATGAAATTCAAGATACGAATAAAATTCAATGGAATATCATCAAAACACTCTATGACAGTGGTATTCATTTCTTCTGTGTAGGCGATCCTGCTCAGTCCATGTATGGCTTCAGGGGCGCGAAGCACGAATACCTCGACCAATTCCTTCAGACATTTAGTAACCGCAAACGCTTCCAGTTAGCCAAAAACTATCGTTCAACAAAGCCTATAGTTAAGCTGGCTAACGGCATTCGCCACAAGATCAATCCTAAGTACAGTATTTCAGTTTCAGTCAATAAATCGGAAGAGGCTGATATCCCTCGTCTAAAAAGCTGCGACAAGCTACAAGATGCTACTAAATGGTTGGTGAACGACATAAAAGTAAGGCAATCAAGTGAAAGCCAGCTCATCTTATGCCGTTATAACAAGCAAGTAGAAACTGTTGAAAAAGCATTCAAAAAAGCTCACATTAAGTATGGTAGTAAGAAGGCAATTCAAGTTCTTACCTATCACAAAGGGAAGGGCTTAGAAGCCGAACATTGTTATGTCATTGATCCGCAGTTCAGTAAAAGCAAGTTGTCCAGTTACAAGGAAGAACTGTGTAACGCTTATGTTGCGCTTACTCGTGCTAAACAGACGTTAGCAATACTGGCGTGTAACACTGGTTCATCTATGTACGGTCTTGATGAGAATGAAAAACGCTCTGGCAAGAGCATCTTCCTCGGCTTATCTGAAGAGCTCTTAGACATCGAAGATTAGCATCGAAAACAGGGCATCGTCGTGGGGTGACGAGAGAGAGGAAAAAGGCTATGTTAGCCCAATAAAATCGGATACCATTAGCAACGGTATCCGATGTTTGGTCGAAAGTCCGTTGCTCGGCCTTAACTATAAATGACTGATGATTATGGTTTTTTTTGATGGCTAGGTATAGTCTGCGGTCTTATTGAGTTATTTTCTGTGTTCGTAACTTTTTTGTGATTGAAGAGGCTAGTGTGCAAGAGCGTGGAATAGTCTGGGAGCTGTCAAAACTGCTAGGGCGGCATATAAATTAAAATATGCTTTGTATTAAATTAGCCGACTTATTGAGTTCACTATTCAACCCCCAGAGTGTTTACTGAAGGGGTTAGACGTCTGGCTCATTTATGCCCCAAAGTTTGTTAGGAAAAATCCAATTCCACCTCTGTTGAAATGTATTTATCTCTAATTAATGTAAGCACCATTTTGATGTAAATCTATCTACGATTAAGATCATAAAACTTTTCGACAACACACTGTTTTTTGTACAGTTATAATTAATTTATGTAAAAACGACAGTGTTGCTTCTCGTTATGTAAACGCAAAAATTCTCGGTTTTATCTCAAGGACAAATATAGCTAATTGAATTTGTTAACTTTTGTTAAAAATATTATTTACATAACGAGTTAATATCATTCTCGGTTATCTAAATTCTCGATTTTATCCAGACAAAAAGGTGATTGATTCGGGTTAATTAAACTGGTAAGTTACTAAAATTATTAATAATTAACGTGATATGGATGTTGGGTTTTGGTGAGTTTCTTAGGATGTTTATCGGAATTCTCGCTAATACGCTGTTGAACTAAGCCGCTGCGCGGAGCTAAATCAAGCTTCAATTGATTGTATTACTCGTATTGAAGCAGCTAGACTCAAAAAAGATGTGATGGAACACCACAATGACAAGGGAATTTCAATGAAACACGTACAAATCAAGCCACATAATCAGTTCAAAACTGCTCTACAGCCCAGTGCCAGCATCAAAAAAAGCAAATTCCTATAGCATAAAACGTACCAATTAACCTGGACTCGGCATCAGCCAAGTCCAACAAGCGATTTGTGCCATGCAAACGGCGCAACGCACAAATACTAAAACGTTAGCTGTTTCGTTCAATCTATTGAGAATCATTCAAATGAAATTTAAGGTTATTTATATTTCGACTTTTTTGGTCGGTTTCAGTTCGTCGGCCGTCATGGGAAGCGAGCTCCTTTCTAATGAACGTGAATTTACAATTCAATGTAATTCAATGATTATTAAAGGTAAGTCACATCCAAGGATGAGTAAGATTGTGGCTAAAAATGGCTCTGTTCAATTGTTTTCCGAAGACGCAAAAGCAGGACGAGTTAGTAAAATTGTTGAGCTTAGAAGGGGTAAAGACTTAGATTCTAATAACTATTATAGCTTTAACTTGTTTTCAGAGTATGAACACACTGAAACGTATGATAGTTATACTCTTTATCCTAGCGGGAGTTTGAGTTGGGAAGTAGCCGATATAAATACATCCCGAAACATCCTTATTTCAGCAAACATTTTTGAATTTCAAAACTGTCTAAGCCTCGGTCTAAATTAATTCGTGCCGGCATGTTGGTATCTTGTAATACGGTGATAAATACAAACAGCTAACAAGGCCTTTAACTCGGAACAAAAACAGTTGGCTTTGTTTCGTGCCTCAACAAGTGTAGTCAACAATTTTTGTCCGCTTAAGGCGGCGTTAGCTTTATCTCGACTAAGGAGTAATTTTGACTATTTCAGATTGGATTATGATCATTGCGGTATTTTCTGGCCCAATTATAGCCGTGCAACTAACAAGGTTTTTGGATTCTAGAGCCGCGGCTAAACAGCGCAAACTAGATATTTTTAAAATTCTTATGAGTACAAGGCAATATACAACTAATTGGGATCATGTGATGACACTTAATCGTATTGACCTTGAATTTAATACTAAAAACAGTAAAGAAAGAGTTGTTGTCGAAGCTTGGAAAGCATACTTAGATTTACTAAATGATAAATCTATTTCCTCTGAGCAATGGGTTACAAAACGCCTTGATCTATTGGTCGATTTACTTCATAAAATGTCAATTGTACTTGATTATAGTTTTGATAAAACACACATTAAAAACTCATCATATTCACCAATGGTTCATGGAAACATTGAAAATCAACAAGACGCAATACGACAGGGTTTATTAGAAGTTTTAGAAGGTAAAAAAACTGTTCAAATGGAAATTACAAATTGGCCAAAGCAATAATAAAGCTAACGCGTTTCTGTCCAATTGTGAGTTTGGGTGGAAATGGGGCGTCTAAAGCATCTACTTCATTTGACCAAATACAATTAATCACACGAAGTCCTTGCTCGAAGGCTAGGCCTTTGTCAGCAGTACGGAGCTAGGTTTACCTTGCGTCATCCATTTTATATTGTTCGTGCCAAGACTTAACGACTCTAGTCTTATAGTTATCCATGATCAGCTTATCGCTAATTTCATTGTATAAGTCTTTACCCATTAGTTGCTTTACATTGATATCAACAGTTTCTAGGGTCGGATGAACAGTGTATTTGGTTCTAATTGGCTCAGGTAACTCGTCACAGAATACAGTGCACTCGATTTCTACCGTCTTATCGGTTTTAATTAAAATGCTATCAGTTGAGGTCTTTTCTGTTTGAGCCTGCAACTTAGATACCCTCCAAGATATGTGATAAAAACGAGAGTCCGCATTTATAGATATCTCCTTAAGGTCAATAGGCTTTGGTGTATAAATAAGATGGTGAATATCTTCTTTAGGTGTATCAGGTATTTGACCAGGCATAGTTACTGACAAACCTTTGTGTCTTGGAATCTCTAACTTAATGGATACGCCGCTAGCTAAAACACTGCTTTCATTAGCGATATTTAGATAAAGAAGCTCTGCGCCAGCCCACTCAGAAAGCACCTTGGCTCTTTCTCTGAATAGCTCGGTATTCTTACGTTTACCAAGGATTGAGTTGCGCATAGCAGGCATTCTATTAGTGTACTCATAGTCAGACTCTTGTTCCTTATAATCCGGTATGTCGTCATTATTAGGTAGGTTGACTCTGCCACCTCGGATAGTGAATTCTGTCTCAAGTTTTTTCTTGTCACCGTTTAGTAACCGACAGTTAAGTAAAGGAAATTTTGGAAGCTCTGCATTTCGTGTATCGATGTAGTCTTTGCCTAGTGTGACTATAAGATGATATCCCAACCCGCCTAAAACAAGGGTTAGGCCTGTAGAGGGATCACTAGTAGCACTAAGAAAAGAGCGAAGTATCTCTGATTTGCCTACATATTCCTCAAACAGTGCAATAACGAAAGCATGGACAATCTTTACTTGAGACTCTGCTATTTGAACTAGACCAACACTAATAACCCATCGAGCTATGGTGTTATACGCTTTGGGCCTTATGAGATTTATGATTTTCTCTAATAAGTCGATCCATTTAGATACTTGCTCGTGCATTGAAGCTTCCACTACTCATTAATCAATATTATGTGTAGGTTACCTGATAGGGTAAAATTGATCACTTATTGTTCCTATTATTTGAGAGTTACTTTTGTCATATCACCATGAGATTAATCTGCACCATCAAAACGACACAGTGATTTAAGCGTTTCCTAATACTTATAGTTATTCATTTATTGCTAATACTGAAGTTTTCGAAACACACCCTTGTCCAGAATCGAGTCAAAGCATTCCTCTACTTGGTATAGCTAGTTAAATCAGGCATTATCTAGCTACTATTTATCGGATAATTCTTTTATGACTATTTCTAAGATTGTACTCTCTCTGACTCTATTGGTTTTTAGCTTTCCTTCTGTTGCTGAAGGCAATACATCTAATGACTCATTCAATAAAGCAAAAAAGATGCTCGAACGACAGGTGTATCAAGATTATCGAGTGACTATCTACTGTGGTGCTAAATTTGATGCTAAAAAGAACATTGAAGCTCCTGAAGGTTTTGTTACTACTAAGTATTTAAAAAGAGCTAAAAAAGTCGAATGGGAACATGTGGTACCTGCCGAGAACTTTGGCCGTGCTTTTAGTGAGTGGCGTAATGGCCATAATGAGTGTGTTAATAGAAAAGGAAAGTCATTTAAGGGAAGGAAATGTGCTGAGAAGATGAATACAGAGTATCGATATATGCAGGTCGATATGCACAATCTTTTCCCTGCAATTGGTGCAGTCAATGCGCTACGTAGTAACTACAACTTTACTATGCTGCCATCTGCGAAGTCTGACTTTGGTAGTTGCGACATGCGAATAGATGATCGCAAGGCACAACCTCCGATTGCAGCTCGTGGGTTTATTGCTCGAACATATATGTATATGGAACAGACTTATCCTAAATACAAAATGAGTAAGCAGCAAAGTCAATTGATGAACGTTTGGGATAAACAAGATCCTGTTTCTAAATGGGAGTGTAAACGTTCTAAGCGTATTGAAAAACTTCAAGGTAATGCAAATAAGATTGTAGATAGTCGCTGCGAATCTATTCAATAGAGAGTTAACTGTTAAGCAGACTTCTGCATTTCATCTAATTACAGTGCTTATGCTGACTCAACACAGATTGAAGCGTTTACGTTGTAAATTGATAAAAATGTGACTAAATATGCATTTATTACTGCATATTATAAGTTTTTGTCTTTCTCTCACGATTACACATAGAACGAGCTAATTAAGCGCTAAAACACGCTAAAACTGCACTTTAATACATATTAAAGTGCACTTATGACTTTAAATCAGTTATGTATGCAGTATTACTTACATTACATTTATCTGCTGGCCAAAATGAGCAGTTTACTGTAGTTTGAAATTTAGTGTTTAGAGTTTTTTTTAATAGTGGGTAAAGTTAATTCCTCATGCAGCAGTCTCTCCTACAATTAACTGTATCAAACATAAGTAGTCGTATAAGGTTATGTTTTTATTGGTTTAGCTGTTTTGATACTTTGTGCTATTTCGTAATTAATATAAGTTTGAATCAGATTTATATTATATCGGAGAAGATAATGTTTAGTTTAAATCAGATGCCAACACTAGGTCACTTTAACAAAGTTGTTTGTGACTCAATGGGACTTTGGACAAGCCAAGATAAAGATATAACTTTAAGTGTACCAGCTAAGGAAAAGCAGCGAAGAGAAGCTTTGAAAATGGCCTTCTCTGAGATTCAAAAGGAAGATGGAAGTTATGGTGGTCTTGATGAACTTGTATCAGTAACTAGTCGTATTTCACCGAAACAGAGAATTGACATCAAGAAAAGCAAAACCGTTCAAACCTATGTTAATTATTTCTCTAAAGAGGATTTTGCCTCATCTCATGAGCTAGTTGAACTGAAAGAGTATATTTACGCAGTGATTGATGCTCGTTTTTCTGAACAGGAGGTGACATTTTTTTCTAAGAGATACTATTCATTGTCAATTGATTATTATAGAGAATTTGTTCGAGAGTTCACAGTGAAGCCAACAAAAGCGATAGAGTCTTATCAATACTTTATAGAAAATATTCTCAAACAAGTGATTTATGTATTACGAAATGAGTATCTGGGAACTAAACAGCATAAATTTGGTGATTCTTGCAAGGATAATTGGCCATTAAGAGCATTTGCTGATGCCGCTACCAATTTATGCAATGTATCGTTGCATAAATTGAATCAGTTCCATGAAATACGTTTGAGTGGAAAGTTTGGTGATCTAGATATTTGGGAAAAGGACTTAAAAGCTATTCCTGTTAATACAAAATCAAAGCAAGTCATTGACAGATTAAGCAGAAATAATCGGATTAAATGGGATAGTTTTTATTCTACAGTAAAACCTTTAATAAGAATTTTACCATCCCATATTAATGATGAAAACTTCACTTTATCTGCTTTTTCTGCTTTTGTTATGCACAATTTAAATAATCATGTTAGAGACTTGACTATTAGCTCTTGTAGTGAAATTGATTATTCATATCCTTCTTTAAATGCAGAGGACTGTATGCCAGTAACAGAGCGGATTGATGCTTTGATAAATAACTTTATTGTCAATGAGATTGATTCTTCAATGGAGCAATACAGAAACTATAAAAAAAATGTGATGGTAGCTAATTCCTTCTTTCTAAATAATGAATTGGATATTCCTGATACTATTACTTTCACATATGATATCGATCTTACTGATTTTCCCGTCGAGAGGTTCGACGGATGTACGGAATGGATTAATGAGTGGATTTTTGCAAGACTAGCACTCAAATCAGATAATCCGGTGGGAGCACTCCATCATTTTAAAAATGCTCATGAGTTAGCTAAGTATAGTGCAGGCCCCCTGTATCTTCCTTTTTATTTTCAAGTTTGTGCATTCTGTAAAAGTCAGTTTAAAAAATTAAGAGCTTCAAATGAAGAAGATGTATTTGATCGATTTTACGAGCCTCTTGGTAGTGAGGCCTCAAGCTATGCGATATTGATAGGTTTTTCACCTAGAAGTATTAGAGACTCCAAAACGCTCATGCCGAGGTCTTCAGCACCGTTAAAAGAACAACTTATTATAAAGAAGATTGATACCTTAGTTGAAAGAATTAAATCAAATCATTGATATTCTAGCGCCTCTAGATTGCTTTGGTGATCGAGTGGCGGAATAAGTAACTAGATTATAAGTACAGAGTATAGTTAAATTTTATTAAAATAATAAATAAGTTATTATAAGGAGTTAATAATTGGCCTTTGTAGATGAGAGCCTTGCAAAAGGATTAGTTAAACGTATTTTTAGAAGTTTATATAAAACAGAACAGGTGTATGCAATTAATGATATTAATACATCACACAGAAAACAATGCAATAAATCAAAAAACAAATGTAAAACAAAAAATACAGCTGTTTTTATTGCTGAAAGGTATGCAGACACAAGTAAGTGGCAACTTATTTGGGGAGAGTGGACATTATTCAATGACAAAGCCTCCTTTAACCTTGGGACTGATCCTTTAGAGGATTATGATAAAATTGCATTCGATTTAACCTTTCAAGTACGTGGGGGATACAGTTATAAAACTTATTATATAGTACTCACCAAACATGCATTAATACGATTAATCATGAGATGCCAAGAGTCTATTGTAAATCCACATGAGTTATATAAATTTTTGAAGACAATCACTCAGAAATTAGTTTATTCATCTTTAGAATTGGCAAATAAAACGGCTAGGACTGAATTAGAATCAGAAGGTTATATTATTCTTAATGGTATCTACTTGCCAATGGTTTTTAGTATCGGGTTTAACAAAGCACATCAACGAGTTGGTGTATGTAGTATCAAAACTTTTATGCCTGAACATTATGACAGTGCTATACGAAGTTTGAAAAAGACAAAACCGCTTAAACCAAGCGAAAATTTTTTCGATTATCAAGAATTATTTGTGATTTTGGATGAGTAAGAGAATGTACTATAGCTCGCTTCGAATCTGCACAGTACACTCAGAATGCTTAAATTAAGCGCTAAAAACGCGAAAAGTGCACTTTAATAACTATTTAAGTGGACTTTTTTATCAAATCAGCAATATGCCATTTTGTTCATATAACTTCTATCATGCAGGCTAATTTTTGCAGACCACTGCAGTTTGTTACATTTCGTGTTACTGGAATTATGTATTTAAATAACATGGCCATCCATGATTGCTGGCTAAATATCGAACAATAAACTACGCTTTATTTATCCTTTTTAAATGGTAATTAAAGATGGCCAGACCAAGACAAACAATAGTGAGCTTAGAAGATACGCCTTATTATCACTGCTAAATAACATGGCCATCCATGATTGCTGGCTAAATATCGAACAATAAACTACGCTTTATTTATCCTTTTTAAATGGTAATTAAAGATGGCCAGACCAAGACAAACAATAGTGAGCTTAGAAGATACGCCTTATTATCACTGCTGTTCGCGTGTGGTGCGTAAGGCTTTTCTGTGCGGCATTGATAACTCAACAGGCGAAAATTTTGAGCATCGTCGAGAGTGGGTCGATTCACGTATTCTTGAGCTGGCGACTGTTTTTGCCATTGATATTTGTGCTTATGCCGTCATGAGTAACCATTTGCATGTGGTGATAAAAGTTGATGCAGACAAGGCTAAACACTGGTCAGATAAAGACGTGCTTATGCAGTGGCATAAAGGCTTTAAAGGCACATTGTTAACTCATAAGTTTGTCAAAGGGGAAGACCTAAACGAATTTGAACGTAAAACAGTGAATGATTGTATAACCCAATACCGACAACGCTTGGTTGATATCAGTTGGTTTATGCGCTCCTTGAGTGAACCGATTGCTCGAATGGCCAACAAAGAAGATAAGTGCACAGGCAGATTCTGGGAAGGGCGGTTTAAATCCCAGGCGTTACTCGACGAAGCAGCAGTTCTGAGCTGTATGGCTTATGTCGACTTGAATCCTATACGCGCCAAAATGGCCACCACACCAGCAACGTCTGACTACACCAGCATTCAACGCCGAATACACTCAGCCATCAAAGGTGAGCAACCAATTGAATTACAGCCGTTTGTGGGTAATGAACGCCTGAACATGCCAAATGGACTGATGTTCAGTGTTAAAGACTATATTGTACTTGTTGAAGATACCGGGCGAATTATTCGAGAGGATAAACGGGGTGCCATTAGTTCAAGCAGCCAAGCTATTCTCAATAGACTAAACATACCTGCCGAAAACTGGCTAAAAATCACCACAGAGTTTGGTGCCTTATTTAAAGGTGCGGTAGGTGCTTTACCTGCATTAACGGAATATTGTGAGCATCTAGAGCGAAAGCGACGACAAGGCGCATCAAACTGCCAGCGCTGGTTGTGTGCTTAATATTTAACTTCTAACACTAATGTAATAACCCCATTTCCAGCTTGATATCAATCAAGCCGCTAGTGCTGCTTTGGATCTGCCGCATTGCTCACCATTTTCCATTTAGGGCTCAGTTTGTTGATAATTTGCGTTCAATTTATACATTTGAATAGTGCTGAAGGCTGCCGTAATCAAAGCTAGAAACAGTTATGTTAATTATCATAAAATGGGTGGCATAGTTTCATCCCAAAACCGGACAAGCTAGTTGTCTCGAACCGACCAAGTTAATTGTCGCCTAATAAATGAGCTAATAAATCGCTAAAACACGCTATAAGTGCTATATGTAATGATTGTTATAGCTTTTATTTATTGGATTAAATTGAGTGTGCCACTTCAACTTGACCACAATAAGGAATTCATTAAGTTACAAGGATGCATTATGAAACCTAATCTAGATGATGATAAGGAAATCTTAGATAGTGATGATAAAGTACATAATAAAATAGTTATAAAAATCAAATTGATACATGTAATTTTTTTGATGTTATCTATGGTTTTTTTCTCTTGGTTAATTCATGAAATAAAGAACTCTAATAAAGTTGAGTTAGAGCCAACGGTCAAGTATGAAGATACTCAAGAGTATAAAGTGCTGAGTGGGTACTTGGAATACAAGGCCGACAAGAAAGACAATAGTCGTGTTTCTGGATATTCGAAAGCTTATAATAGCGTTATAGATGCCCGCCGTGAGGTTTGTGCTCAATCAGATCGCCTTTTAAGGAAAAATTATAGTGAAGCTGAAATTAAATCAGTTTGTGGTAGGTGATAATATTTACTCAACTTTAAGGCCACGGCAGTTTTATGGGCAGAATTAATTGACAAGTTTTAAAATGGATTCCCTGATTAGTTCCAAGGAGGTAATTATATGACCAGCACCTATGGTTCAGCCACTTAAACCAAGTTTTCGCATCAAGTAGGTACCCACAAAGTGATGAAGAAAAATAAGCGGTGGGACTCACTGGAAGCCGTAACGAAGAAATGTGAACAATGACGATAGCTGCTATCTGAGTCCAAAATTAGACTGATCGCATTATGGACTCAGATTTGTTCTATTTCCTAGCCGCTTAGCTAGTTCTTAATCTGGAGCAAGTTTGCCCATTGGATTTTGCATTGCACATAATGGGGGAAACTTGGCTCATTATCGCTCTAGAATTCTTCTAAATTTGATTGAATCACTGTGTTTATGCAGACTCTTCTTAGATTTAAACTTTGTAGCTGTAAATTGATAAAATGTGACTTTTTATGCAGTTTTGTGTGCATAAACTGTATTTTGTGCCTGTCTATCACGATTACACGCTGAACACGTAAAATATGAGCTAAAACACGCTAAAAGTGCGCTTTAATAACTATTAAAGTGCAAATAGTTTTTAGAATCAGTAGTATGCAATGTAATTCACATACTTTCTATCAAGCTTGCCAGTTTTTGTGGTCACTACATTAATTTAACATCAATTGGTAGTTTTCTATAGACGTGGGATTACTAACCATTTTGTATTTTTCACTAGAGTTGTAATTTAGAACATCATTTTACCATTTATTCAACAGGAGTCAGATTTATGGTTACGAAAAAAGAAGTGCAAAGTAAGCTGACAGCAAAGCTTAAGGAAATATTGAAGTTTGATACAAGAATCCCTGCAAAAGCTGACGATATTAAAAATGGAGATGTGAGCCCATTTTTTCTGAACTTACTTGGTTATGAAATTACTTTATATGGAAAAGTAGCACAGTCAGTTAATACTACATTTGGAATGAGCTTTTATGAGCAAGTTTCAGCTATGCTAGCTAATAGTGTAGGGTATGCCGCTGAAACTCAGTACAAGCTAAAGGGAGAAGTAAACGAAAGTATTGGCACATACTTGAATGATTTACTTGAGAATAATGATTATGTTGCTGATCGGGCTAGTGAACTTGCAAAAATAAAAGCGCTAACTACCCCAGGAAAAGAAGTTACTAATCCAGATAGTACCGTCGATGTTTTTTTTAGGACACCTGAAGGCATTGAATATTATATTGATATAACAACCGTTAAGCCTAATAAAAAAGAGTTTAGAACTTTAAAACGCAAGTTACTCAAGTGGACGGCTATGCGGTTAAGTGTGAATCCAGATGCAGATGTAAGAGTTTTTATTGCTATTCCTTACAATCCTGAGGCAGGTAAGGATTCTACTAATTGTGAGTACAATCGATTTTCATCTTATTACGATAGAAAAGATATATTAGTAGGAAATGAGCTGTGGAAGTTGGTATCGAATAATACATTTGATATTAATGATATGTCAGAGGTCTTCAGCAATCTTGGTCGTGAAGCTACTGCAGAAATCAGAAAAGAACTTGATAAGCACCTTGTAGTGTCATAGTGGATTTGGCCACCAGTTATGAGATGTTCTTCTCAAATCTGTTCAAGTATATGATGCTTTGTGCTGAGTCTAGTTAAGGTGCCATCTCTGTTAAAACTACGACTTAAGTATCTGATACTGATATGGATGTGACTATTTAGGCAAAACATGTTGCATAAACTGAATTTTATATGAGTTTGTCATAATCATGCGCAAAACTCGTCAATTAAGCGCTGTAACTATCAAAATTTGCACTTTAACAAAGATTAGAGTGCAAATTTTTTGAATCAGTAAAGTGTGCTGTATGGGTAAATAGCATCTATCAAGCAGATCAAAAGTTTGTAGTCCGCTACAGTACGGTTTCGGAGATCGATCAAGTCGAGTTGTTGATTAATATTTGACACTCTAGAGTGAGTCCTTAATCATTTTAACAAATAAGCATGTCACTTATTGCGGAGCCCTAACATGGTAAGTAACGGTAATATTTCAATGGTAGCTAAAAAGCTATTAGTCTCTTCATTTTACGATTATTTTGTTAAAAAGAAGTTTAATGGGACTGAGCATTTTATTTTGGACAGACTCTTTCCTAATGAACGTCGCATTACTTCTGTAATGGCAGGATTACAAACAAGTTTAGGAAGCTATTGGGAGAGGTTGGCCGTAGATCTTGCCACTCAAAATGGCTTCAATTCACTATCAACAAAGCTTTTACGGCAGCCAAGTATAATGCCAGAAGAATTAGTCACGTTGATTGAAGCTACAAAGTCCAATAGAGAACGCCGAATTGTAGGTAATTTGGATGCTCTCAAAGGAGAATTAGTAGCTCGTTACCAATACTTGCCATATCAAGGAGAGATTGAATCTATTCAAAAAGGGCGTGGCTGTGATTTGATTTTTGAAAAGAATGATCATGTGTACATCATTGATACTAAAACTGTGCAAGTAAATGCTGGTAATGGTAATACTTACAGTGAGAATCTTATTCGTTGGGTTTGTTATTACTCTCTAATTTACGGGCATGATGCTAACCGAATTCATCCAAAGATAGTTTTTCCCTATAATTCCTCTGATCATAGTAATGATAGTGCTTGGTGGAACGATTATAAAGACAGAATTGCACCGCTAACTTCAGAAGATGTATGGGTAGGAAATGAGTTTTGGAGTTTTATTACAGGTAATAACTCTGCTCTTACATGTATCTCCGATGCTATTAATAGTCTTATGGAAAACCATGATTTTGTCGAAATTTACAAACGTTCTTTTTCGATAACAACTAAGGAAGAAACTACTCAATTTAGAGCTGATCTTAAGAAGTTTAGAATCAAAGCGATGAGAGACGTTGAGCTATTAGATGAAAAGTTGGTGTCTGGAAAAAAGCTACGATGGAAACACGGTGAGTGTAATTTTAGTTCTAATGTTAGTCAATTACTAAAGCTAGTAGAGTTTACTTGCCCATCTTGCGGTGAAGTTATCTAGGTGTAGCTAAAAGTTAGTTTTTGGATGGAGTACGTTACAGTTTAAGAAGGATTTATTGATCTACATCTGAGGAGCTTTAGCTCCTCAGATGAAGTACTTTAACTATTAATATTTTCTATATTTTTCAACTTATTGTTAAATTTCAATAGTAAGGTTACGGCCAGTTAATCTTTTTTTATCAGGCCATTGAACTTCAAGTGCGAGTTATTTTTCATTAGAGGATAAAGTTTCTTCAGTTTTATCTAGCACTTCAATATCATTTAGCAGTCTGACAAGTGAATGCCCTAGTGCCCTTGCCATATTCACTGGTACAGCATTGCCAATCTGTTTATATGCGGCGTTCTTTGAGCCTTGAAACTCCCAGTTGTCCGGAAAGGTTTGAATACGAGCATATTCTCTGACTTGTAGAGGACGAGTATGAATTGGGTGACAACGTTCAGTCTGCTTTTGTGCTGGCGATGTTGTAAGCGTTAAGCTTGGTTCATCCAAAGATAATCGACGTGCCATACCTGTTTTTCCACCACCCAAGTAGTAACTCTTTTGCATGTATTCTTGTTGTAATTCATCAGAAAGATCTCGCCAATAGCCACCTTGTGGAACCTCTGCCATGATCTCTTTCTTACGCACAGGATACTCTTGTCCTAGTGATTCTAGTACATCAGTATCGTAGAGCTCACCAGCGTATAGCGCATCGCGCAATGTCATCACTCTCTTATAAGGTGATGGCCAATTAAACTTCACTTTTTTAGCTAGATCCTTGCGGATTCCAACTAAGATAAGGCGTTCGCGCTTCTGAGGCACTTTGTAGAAGATAGCTTTACGTACTTTAGGTTCGACAAGTTCATAGCCTAACTCATCAATAACACTCTTGATGGTTTCTAAGGTTCGACCTTCATCATGAGTAAAGAGTGCTTTTACATTTTCTGCCATGAAGACTTTTGGTTGCGTCTCTTTGATGGCTCGTGCCATTTCAAAGAATAGGGTGCCGCGTATATCTTCGAAACCCAAGCTTTTTCCTGCGTAAGAAAAAGCTTGGCAAGGAAATCCACCAGTTACAATATCAACCTCTTTTATCTGAGTAAAATCTACTTTTGATATATCACCCTCAATTACATTCCAGTCAGGTCTATTATGGCGAAGTGTTTGACAAGCATATTTATCCATTTCGTTGAGAAGAACGCTTTCTAACCCTGCTTGCTCCATACCAATCGCTAATCCGCCACCGCCAGCAAACAACTCGACTAAGTTATAGGTGCGGCTAGGTTTAACTGCATGTTCTTCATTCCACCGAGTTTGAACCATTTTTTGTATTTCTGGATTCGTTGCTACTTGTTCTAAAGGAATTTTTCCTGAATCTGGGCACAGTGTTAGCTCACCGCGTTTTATACGTGCCCCAATTGTGGCTTTAGACTGTGAAAGAATATCCGCTAGGACTGCAATACTGTATTTAATTTCTGTTTCATTTTGGACATCAAACATATGACGCTTCCATTTGGTTACTTAGCACTGTTTAAATATACAGTATTAGTGGTGAAAAGATCACTATTTTAGCGCTTTTTTTTTAACATGTACTAATTTTTGACCTTCTGATTAATAATAGTCTTTTATAATAATAGGTTAAAAAATGAGATCATTTAATAGGGTCAATTTAAAAGATGCGATTAGAGGTAGCGTTCGTCGAGTGTACGAAGCGCAAACTAATACACCGGATCTGTATCGTAATACACTTGATTGCTTTTTTGCCGTAATCGATTCTGTTGTACAAGGTATCAGTTTAGATGCTTGGCTGATGCAGGAGAGCGCGCGCAAAGTTCAGAAGACTAAACAGAATGCAATTGGCTCTTTACACTAAGAGGTTATGGGCTCAATTGATGGCGTTACAAATCTATCTGTTGGTAATTTGATTGATATTATTTGTCCTGGAAAGAGAATTGTTGCTGAGATTAAAAATAAACATAATACAACCAAAGAAAAGCATAAAGTTACTATTTACAGATATTTAGCTAAGGCTTTAGAGAAATATCCAGGATGTACAGGCTATTACGTTGAAGTGCTTCCTTCAAACTGTGCAGTATATAATTGTCCCTACAGATAATCAAACCGGCACTCGTCTGCCTGCTAGAGAAGACATTCGCAAAATAGATGGCCGTTCCTTCTACGCACTTCTTACTAATGAAAGGGATGCTCTCGATGAGCTTTATCGTGAACTACCTACTTTAGTAGCTAAAATCATTAATGAGGAATTCGGTACACAATTAAATTCTAATGCTGTAACCTCTCGCAAAGCATTTGATTACAATTTTATTAGAGCATATGGACGAAACTAAAGTTGGTCTATTGGTAGAGCAGTTACAAGTAGTTGCTCAAGAAAAAGCGCAAAGAGACTTAATGGGTACGTGGTTTCACGGTAGCCAAACCTATCTCGATGCGCTTGCTGACGAAATATTGGAAGTTAAAACCGAACTTCAACTTGGGCGACAATGCTTTCTGGAAGATGAGCTAGCTGACCTTCTTTGGAATATTGTTTGTTTAATTGAGCATTTAGAACTAGAGGACAAAGTAGATCAAAAGCAAGTTTTTCAGCGTGCTCTAAAAAAATATTCTGAGCGGGTGACAGAACGTCTTCCTAATGAAACTTGGAATGACGTAAAAGCTCGTCAAAAATTAGAACTTAAAAAAGAGTTTGGTAAATAATAAATCTCAACTCAGCTGTAGATACATATCTTTGAGTTTAAATGGTTTATTTTGAGTATTATTAATTAGGTGTTTTATCCTGAATCGCTAATTTATTGAACTAAATATAAATTATACAGAATTCTAAATAGGAGTTTAGATATGGTGGTCGCTACTGGGCTCGAACCAGTGACCCCCTCCTTGTAAGGGAGGTGCTCTCCCAGCTGAGCTAAGCGACCTGGGGATATCAATCTTGCGTAAAATATGGTGGTCGCTACTGGGCTCGAACCAGTGACCCCCTCCTTGTAAGGGAGGTGCTCTCCCAGCTGAGCTAAGCGACCATAACAAGAGATTGCTGATTATATGGATTTTTTATTGATTGTCAAATTTTTAATACCATATCAAACTTCTTGTATAAAATTATTTTGCCTTTTTATCTTCAGATTATTTGGCTTTACTATTCAAATTTGCAATCGTATCGCGGGCGGCATCAATAGCCATCTGAATATCAAACTCTAAGCCTTGGTCTAAGTATTCATCACTCTTGCTGATAGACCAGATAAATCCTTCGCTATAGTGATCTGGATTGGTCTCAACATAGATTTCAAATCCTTGATATTCTTCTTCAAACGGCAAAGCAATGCTTGAGTCGATATCCATGATGTTATCCTTATGTTTAGTGTGCAGAAGCTAATTGATTTAAGTATGACATTAACTCTTTAGGGCTTTCTGTTTTAAAGACAACCTCGCTATCTTCACCTGTGTAGATCTCTGGCTCAGCCTCAGTTCCTTCGTTGAATGCCGTCATCACAAGATAACGTTCTTGTGATAGCTCGCGGTTATCAGGGACTTCATAGTCAACCCAGAGAACTAGATGCTGAGAACCCACTTTAAAGAAAAAGCTTGGACTAACATCATTGTGCCAGCTTTTGTCTGTTAACCAAGGGAAGTTTTCAATGTTAAATCCCAAGTTAAAGTCTTCACCAAACTCGCGTTTATATAGTGCCATTTCAAGCTCCTGAATTTATGGGATATTCTATCATCTGGATAGTTAGAATTGGTAGCTCTGAATTCGATGCAGAGGCTTAAATACAGCCACGCTGCTTATAGCTGGCTTGCCACCCTTTAAACAACTCCGAAAGCCTCGCTTCATTTTGCTTACTGCCAGATGTTTTTTTGTCTTTTACTTTGGGCTTTGCTTTGCCTAGGTCAACACCCGATAGCTCTTTACTGTACATCTTCGGGGTAACATGGCTGTAATGCTGCTCAATCATGGCAATGCTGGTTCCACATTGTTTAGCTAATACTTCCATGCTGACGTCACCAGACATCAGTTGCCATGTGATATAAGTATGACGCAGGGAGTACAACGTTCTGACACCATGTGGTGACGACTTCAAATCAATTTCCGATATCGCTTTTTCAAACGCCTTACCGAGCTCTTTGCTCGAAGAACCATCTGCTAGTCTAAATAGTTTATCTGAAGGTTTTCTGTTAGGAAATCGTTCTCGTAATGCTTGAACGCTGGAAAATATTTCATCACGGCATACTACTTCCCGGATACCGGTATGCTTGACCGTTTTGCCTTTTCTCACAGTGATATAGAAGATAATGTTGTGTTCATTCGAGTCGATGTTGATATCGCCCCATGTAAGGCTTTCCATTTCCGTTCCGGGTCTAATACCCGTGTTAACTGCAAACTCCATGTAATCGAGTAGCAGCTCACGAATTTGGCGGGTTTTTTCCCTAATACTGTTTTGTTCAAGTGCTAATACCGCATCGAAGGCTCTTTCATATTCCTCATGAGAGAAATGTGCTCGACGTTGCGATCCAGCACCTTTGGTCGATAGGGAAGGGACTTGAGCTGCTAGCATCCATTTATGATCTACTGCTTCTTTAAATACCAACTGCATGGCGGCGTTGTGATTCAGCAGCGTTGATTTGGCAGGGACCCGCTGGAATTGCTCAATACGCCATTTATCAAACTCACGCAGCTTTTCACTATCAATTGAGGTAATGTAAATACGGTCGAAGAAAGGGATATGGTACTTACGCAATACCTGAATATAGGTCCTGTAGTTAAGTGCCCCAGTTTCATTATCGAGAGCCTCTTGCATGGTGCTAATTGCTTTTTCAGCTACATCGCGAAAGCGTTTTGTGCTGACCAGAATATTACGATCAGCCATGAATTGGTATTCCATTTGAAGCCGATAGGCCATGCCGATGGCTTTCTCTTTTTCTTTCTGCTTAGTAGCTTTAGAATACCATTTACCAGCTACTTTGATGCGGGCATACCAACGTTTGCTATTGTCTTGTAGGTAGACATATAATTCGTCGGAAATATCGTGTCTTTCGACCTGTTTGCTCATAGTCTGTGTCTGTTGTTGTTTGCAAAGAATTTGCAAAGTTTGTGCATTAGTGAAGTATAATATGTAGGTATATGAAAATGATAACAAAAAAAATTGATTTTAGTAAGATCTTTGACGCGCTTTATTCAAAATCCCCTGCTTCACGGCGTGTCGGTTCGAGTCCGACCTCAGGTACCATTATTTAAAGCCCTGTTCTTAATCGAACGGGGCTTTTTTTATGCTTATTTTCTATGCTTATAGTTAGTTGTTAATATTATACTTATTAGATTAGTACCCTTTCGTGTTTAATTATGATCTAATATAACAATTAACCCTCTTCTTGTGCTTTGAGCGCTGTCAGCCCTTGAAAATCATTATTTTACCAAGATCTAGGGGTTAAAAAAATCTGGGGCGTAAACTGAGAACTCTATGGCTTGGTCTTATCATGAACCTGAGGATTCGCGCCTAAAAAATGATGACCTCTTTACCATGTTACTGGACCGAGGTTGCTAGAGAAGAAGGCATCAATGTCTACCACTTGTTTCATCGGTAAGATAATGCGAGATATGAAGATCATTCAGAGCCAGCTTATTATCACGAAAATGGTGCCAATACGACTAAAAAGGGTCTCTATATTGGGTCTGGAACACTGGGTATTAACGGCCAATAAACCGTTTTATTGCGGTAAGATAATGGCTGAAAACGTTTGTAAACTGGTATAAGGATGAGTATAAACACAGTAAGCGTATTGTTTTTTCGGGCAATATCATGCGCTCCAAGATAGCGATATTCTAGGCAAGCGAAAGCATGTTCTAGATAATACCAAGGTCACCCAAGTGTCGTCCAAGCGCATCAGAAATGGTGAGGCCATTGGTGCAGTTATGATACACCCAGATAAGGAATTGACTGACGACGCTATTAAAGCCGCTTAATCATAAAGCAAAGCGTGTTATTTATGTTGAAAAATATCGGCAGCTTGAGCAGTGATGAACAGTACAAATACTGAATGTGTTGGGTATGATATCCATTTAATGATGTTTATAAGGAGTAACATGAAAAAGATAATTTTTTTAACTGTATTTATTATCCTAAATGGATGCGGTTCTGAAGAGGCGACAAGGTCTTCCAATAATGATACGCCTTCAGTTAAACCTAGCCCTAAAACCTCTGCTGATACAGATAAATCTAAGATTACGACTATAAATAGCAAAGAGTCTAGTAAATCTAAATTTGATAAAAATATTGATGGTATTAACTCGTCTAAATATACCATTCAATTAAATCAACATAAATTTATCACTAAAAGTTTAATTCTAAAAGCGAATCAGTCTATTTATAACATGGATATTAATAGTTTTGGTGTGGTTAAAGGTTCAATCGTGGTTATCTCCTCTGTTGAACCCAACGGGTTGAAACAATATTTTGATATCAATAAGATAGCGAAAGAGACCTATCAATTATTGGCAAAATCTTCTGAGCAAGATCTGTATTACTGGTATAAAAAATTATCTGTTGATCCTCAGTATAGTACCGTTGAATTAGAAATTGATTACAGTCCTAAGAGTGATCTTCAAACCTATTAAGTTTGTTTCGCCCGTACAAACACCTAGATAGAAAAAAGCCACAGTATATTACTGTGGCTTTTTTGATTTCTAATCGAGTAATTAGTAATTACTAATTACTAATTACTACTTACGGCGACGAAGCGCTGCTATTGGTAATAATAGTAATCCTAACCATCCCATAGAACCACCACCAGAATCTGATGGCGGCGGAGTCACAATGGCAGGAATATCATTCACGTTCACTGATACCGGAGTGACAACATCGGCGACACCATCATTCACCGTTAAGGTAAATTCTAACATTTCAGATGACGTACTAATTAATGGCGCTGTGAAACTTAATGAAGCAGAATCTGCACCCGTCAATGTCGCGGTGGTTCCTGATGTTTGTGTCCACAAGTAGGTTAATGCATCACTGGCGTTTGCATCAACAGCCGTAGCCGTGAAGCTGACCGCTTCACCTTCTTTAACTTCAGTTGCATTAGCAGCAATCGAAACATTTGGTAGTCTGTTTTCACATGCAAAAGTATCACCAGCGACTTGCTCGTGGAACACTGGAGTAGCAATGTTGTTGAAGGTTAAATTATCAATAATCCAACCAAAGTTATTCGTATTGGTATCTGTCACTATACGGAATCGGAATTCAACTTGATTACCATTAAGTGCAGTACCAAAGTTAACAACTTCATTTCTTGCTCCAGCAGGAAATGCTGTATCGTCTTTGCTAAAAGCTTTGCGTTCTGGTAATAACTCTGCAAGTTCAGAATCATAGCCAGCAGATTCAAATGTGCCACCCAATTGTGTGACATCGCCCCATTCTCCATCATTAATACGAATTTCAACTACGCCGCCATCATAACCCTCTTCAATGCGATAGAAGTGGAACCAGCTCGCTTTAAAGTCACCAGCATAACCGACCGTGAAAGGTTTTGTTTGGTAGGCTACATCTGAAGAAAAGCCATTATTTCTAATATAGAGATATTGGTTATCAACGGGGAAGGCAAAGTTATAGGTTTCATCTAACATTCCAGTATTTTTAGCTTGTTCGCCACCACTAATAACCATTTCTTTTAGATCTTGAAGCCCGGAATAATCTTCCATATCGCTGGTTGAACTATTACTGACAGGGGTTTTGTTATTAAAGTCCATATTAACAACTGTTGAGAACGAATATTCACTTGCTTGGACTTCTTCGGCTAAATCAGGGAATGAAATTTTAAATTCTAGAGTATCAGCTATAGCTGCTTCATTTAGTGTGAACTCAATAGGAGAGCTGGTTGCCTCTGCAAATAAGCCGACAGCTTCAAATGTAATCTTACCGTCATTTGCCAATGTCACATCTTGCCCGCTTGTGACTTCAACTAAAGCTTCAATTGATTCAAATGCTTCGCTGCCTTTGTTCATCACAGTAAAACTAACAGTTCCTGTCTCACCTTTATCTATGATGCCATCACGAGAGCAATACCCAATTGTCATACCTTCGTAATCGGTATCAAGTGTATTCTTCGTTACAGCAAACGTTGCTAGTGTAGTTTCAAATGATTCAACAACACCTTCATGTTTAGTATTAGAACGTTCTGGTGATACGGCACCAAGTCCCATACCTCGACGAGCGAATGCGTTTAAGATGATTTGATAATCTTCAACGTCATTAGCATATGCTGCCGCAAGAAGTGCATCTCTAGCTTCTGTATAAGTAGGTGCATTAGGTGTTAATTTATAGCCAGCAACTAAATAATCCATCATTAGGCTACGCGCTTCTTCAAACGTGTGGCGCTCATCATTAATTAAGCCAACATAGCTATCCCAAAGCATTGCGGCCCAAGGCTCACCGGCATCATGCACCTCTGCTTCACCATATTGATCTGCACTAGTGCCATTGCCCACCTCAACATTGGCAAATGTTAAAGGGTTAATGTCCATATCAGTACTATATGGATAGTTACGAATCCCTTCATAGAATGAAGCAACATAGGTAATTGCTGCATAGGGTTTTTGGAACATCTCATTGCCAGCGATCATTGCGTCATCTGCTTCAGATATTAACAATAATGCGTGGAAATCGCCCCAACCTTCACCCATTGAGCGGCCTTGTTGGTTGCTAAGACCCGATCCATTACCGATTAAGCGGTTGCTAATATAATGTCCCCATTCATGAGCAACAATAGCGTTATCCCAAGAACTTGCCTTGTATGGCTTGTTGTTAAACATTGTAATAGAAACATCACCTGAGGCCATAGCATTGTAAACACTGGCGGCTTCATTTTGTGAGATCATCATGTTAGGAATTTTCAGATCATCAGCATCATCACCGCCCATTGTAAGTGTGGCATCGCCGTCTCTATTATTTGCGACGATAACTGCAATTGCGCCAGCTTTTTGAGCTAATCGAACTTTTTGTACGAAGCCACATGCCCCTCGATCGATGACAGCTATATTTCCGGCAATGTCAGCACTATTGGTGGCGTCTTCACAGCCATCAAAAATCGTGCCGTCAATGGTTCCACCATCGCCATCATCAGTGATAATTGAACCATCATCGACGCGAACTAATTTTCCGCTAACATCAAACTGTCCCATACCTAGTGATGAACTGTTTGTTGAGGCTAATAAACCGATACCAGCATCAGATGTAATAGTTACACCATAGTCTTCGCCGTTGACAGCATCTTTACTATCCCACAAATACATTTGCATACGAGGAGAGCTACCGTCTGCTGGAGTACTCATATTGGCATTGTTAAAGCCTGAGTTATCTTGAACTTCTGCTTTTATTGCATCACCTTCTTCCCCACCGCGATCGTAGTTAAGCGCTTGTGCATTACCTGATGCTTCATCAAATCCGTGATCGTAAAATACATCATGTAAGTAGTTGTTGATGTAAAACAAGTTTACAATTGCTGCTTTGCGATTATTGACCGAGCTTTCAAGTTCATTGGTGTTGTACTTGTAATCAAAAATCATTGCACTAGTGGTTGTTGCAGTGTAGTCACCATTACTAAAACCATCTGGTGCAATAGCATCAACATATGCAAATACGTTATTCCCTGATGTTGTCATCGCATCTTCAGTGAGCCATGGATCTTCTGTGCTGATAGGGCCAGAACTGATTGTAACCATAGGTGCATCTAGATAAGTAGTTGTATCTACTTGATCCTTGCTTGTTGCCGGAACAACATTACCTAAAGGACTATCCCAAGGCACACCAGTTTCATCTGCATAGACACGGTAATTAAAGGCTGAGTCTTGCGCGGTTAAATTGTGCTTAAATAATATTTCGTTAGTTTCGCTGTTAATGACAAAGCTGTAATATTCAGAGTCAACAGTTTCAGTATCAGCGACTTCAAGCTCAACATAATGTGACGGAATTAATATACCTTTATGTTCAAAGTAGACTTTTTTCGCACGTGGCGTGCCTTTAACGAATTTAGTGTCGTCAGTGTTAGTCACAGTAAAGCTGGTGTATTTAGAATTGGTACCGCTTTCTAATACTGAAAGACTGTTCCCACCCATAGCAGAAAATGCAGATTTGACGGCATTAGATGCAGAACCGAAATTTTCACTGATAAGTTGATTATTATTGGCTGAAGCGAATCTACCTGAAGATGCGACTAAATTATAATCTTTATCCATTAAAATATTCATGGATTGATTAAATACTTCAACACCTTGATATTCTTGTTGGTATTTGGCAATAAAAGAACCAGTATGATTTTTATGCACGCTAGCAAGTACAGGCTTTAGGTTAGTGTTTTTATTAGTAGAAACGCCTGCCACTTGATTTAAATAAAAATCAGCGCTAAAAGCAAGTTTATACTTAGCTTCTAATGGACCTACATCTGGTTTAATTCGATCATGCTTGGCCCACTGGAACGTAGTTTGACCAGTAACACTATCTTGTTGATCTTTTAGACCGCTAATCGAGCCAGTTTGATTAGTCTGGATTTTTGCATTTGTTGGTTGAAGGGAAATTTGATTGATTGTGTTATTGTCTTGGGCATATGAACTGCTTGTAATCAGTGCAGCCGAAATGGCTAGGGCTAATTTTGTCTTCACAACGTCTTCCTTGTTTTTAGACACCACTCAATGTGAGGAGATATCGCTGCAACACGATAAATATTAAGTGATGTTGTTTATAATGCTTGCTGCTTAAGTTGCATTCTGTGATGCATCGGCATTATTTGTAACACAATAATCTAACAGAAGTAACACTATTGGATTAAATAGCGGTAACCAATTGTTAACAGATGTGTGGGTAAGTTTGTGATCTAGGTCTGATATTGACTGCGGGGGTGACAATTACTGAAGGTATACCGTGCTGGGGGCAGAGCCCCAATGACTTAGGGCTTTACGGATCTTACGATGGGATTTTGGAGGCTAATAAGTGTTTCGGTAGACTGGATTTCGTCAATAGATTGGATGCGATTAATCAGCACATGCTGCAATCCATCGATCGATTGGCACATTACCTTTACAAATACCGAGTAGTTTCCGGTGGTGTAATATGCCTCTACCACTTCTTCTAATTCATTTAGCTTGGCAATCGCCGCGGGATAATCACCCGCACTCTTTAAATTGATGCCGATAAAACAGCAAACATCGTAACCGAGTGCTTTTGGATTAACGGTAATTTGCGCGCCGGTAATAATGCCAGCGTGTTTCATTTTCTCAACGCGAACATGGATCGTTCCAGCGCTGACAGTAAAGCGTTTTGCCAATTCGGCAAATGGCGTACGGGCATCTTGCATCAGTGCGGTAAGGATTTGATTGTCTAATTCGTCACGTTGAAATGAGCTATCCACAGTATTAAGCCTAATAAACCATTAATTGAGCATAAATTTACGACGTTCATTGCATAATAGCTACTAAAATTAGCTTAGTTAATAACAATGCTTGATTTCTATTATTGATCCGTCGTTGGGGCCATGAAGGTGGCGGGTGATCCAAAATGCATCAATTGTTGTGAGTAAGGGTGAGTTATCGATAATGCCGCCGCATGCAAGAGTAATCGTGGTGATAAGCTTTTTGCTAATTTATCAGCATAAAATCCATCGCCCAAGATCGGATGGCCTAATGCCATCATGTGGACGCGAAGTTGATGCGATCGCCCAGTAATAGGGGTGAGTTTCACCAATGTTGATTTAGCCGCATAGCTTACTATCTCAACTAAGGTTACCGAAGGCTTGCCGATATGGTGGTCCACTTTTTGTTTGGGTCTATTGGGCCAATCACAAATAAGCGGTAAATCGACGCGCGAGACAGTCGATTTCATATGTCCTGCAACCCGAGCAAAATAGGTTTTGCGGGTTTCTCTATCACGAAATTGACGTTTTAATTCTCGCTCAGCACTGCGGCGTAACGCCACAACAATCACCCCCGAAGTGGCCAGATCTAAGCGATGCACTATTTGTGCATTCGGGTGGACGGCTAATACTCGGCTGTAAAGACTATCATAATAAATGGCTTCTCTACCTGGAACCGACAGCAGTCCTGGGGGTTTATTAGCCACCAGAATATCTTTGTCTTGATGCAAAATATCTAGCCAAGGTGTAATGGGCGGGGCGTAAATAAAATCGGTCATTGTGGCTCTCGTGAGTCCATTCGCGGCAAAAATAGGGTGAAGGTTAGCATTGTTCAAGAATTGAATTGTACTGGTGCAAGACTAAAGCGTCGATTTAAGAGAATGCATGGCCGTTGACGTGCATAATGGTGAAGGTCCATACCACAAACGCGAGGGGGCCATGAACTAAGGCATAAAAACATTGATCAAGACGACTCATGCCTGTTGCAAACCAAATTAAATAAAGATGCACACCTATAATACACGGGAATAACGCCAGTAGTGGGTAGAGTGCAAATGGGCTCGCGTCGGTAAAAATAGCGTGACTGAGCAGCGCCCAAACCACCATTAGCGCGGTCGTCATTGGCGGTATTGCAACGCGATATTGTTCTGGGTAAGGGTACATCCAATGTCCTTAAAATCATTTATTGTGGCAAATTAGCCTTTTATTTCTTTTTTGCTCTGGATCACTTTTCGATGCACTATTGAGTAGTGGCGCAATCCAGCGGGTCCATGAGATACAATAACAGATAATAAAATAATAAAGATGACTAATTCAGAATGATATTGACTTATTTGCATAAAAAACCCTAACAGTATGACTTTTAATAGGGTTAATACTCCCTTGAGCTGAATGAGCCAGCGCCAATCCCTGATGATTTCCCAGCTCATTAATAACACACCAGAAGTAATAGCGATAAGCCAGTAATTGAGCCACAGCGATGGGTCAAGATTGAAGATCATGCCGCCGCCACTGCCCACCACACCAATAATATGTAAGGCCCTGAGTACGGTTTTACTTATCCGTTCAATCCAAAATCGATGGACTGACACAGGTAACTGCTTTTTATTATTCATAGTTTCACGAGTAAGGGTAAATGGTATTAACCTAACAAGGTTAATACCACAAAACAGTGATGTACTCGGCAGTTTTCTGCATCATCAGTTTGATGCCTTATTTTCATGGGGTAATGATCAATGAGTCATATTAGCCTAAATTATGACAAAATTTTTGTTAGGTGATTTTGCTTACTGCGTCGCGCCTTAGGCCGGGTTGTCTCACTAAAGGCACTATAAGTTAACCCAGCGCTGACAAAAGAGGGGGTTAATGATCAGTGACCACAAAGGTGAGCCAATTGACGCACTTTTATTTAGCCTCAACCATGTAAACCAGATAGTAACACTTACTTATTGTTGTTGCCTTTTGCAAGGGGCAAGCTAGATCACAATTTCATCTTTATTTAGTGTGATATTGACGACAATAACCACTGATTCACATACAATTAATCCCTGTTTTGAACGCGACTATTGTTGTCAATTATTGTAAACGATCGCGATAGCGCCATTAACGCATTTGGAACCATATGAAAATTGGATTTTTTAGCGCAAAGCCTTACGACATTCGCCACTTTAATCGTATCAACGACACGTTTAATGTCGAGATAGAATACTTTGATTACCGCCTTTGTATGCAAAACGTAAAATTAGCCGAAGGCTATGAAATCGTGTGTGCATTCGTGAATGATTCCTTATGTGAAGAAGTGTTAGTTGAGCTTGCCAAAGGTGGCACAAAAGTTATCGCCATGCGTTGTGCCGGTTTTAACAATGTCGACTTAATTGCCGCAGAGCGATTGGGGATGAAAGTAGTCAATGTGCCCGCTTATTCACCAGAGTCTGTTGCTGAGCATTCGGTCGCATTAATGTTGACACTAAACCGTAAAATTCATAAAGCGTATCAACGCACGCGCGACGCCAACTTTGCACTATCCGGCTTGGTTGGTTTTAACATGTTTGGTAAAACGGTGGGCGTAATTGGCACGGGTAAAATTGGCTTAGCCACAGTTAAGATTTTATTGGGTTTTGGCTGTAAAGTTGTCGCATTCGATCCTTATCCAAACCAAGCTGTGATTGATCTTGGTGTTGAATATATCTCATTAGAGGCTTTGTATCCCCAATGCGATATCATCAGCTTGCATTGCCCTTTGACGCAAGATAACCATCATCTACTTAATAAGGTCAGCTTTCATAAAATGAAACCTGGCGTGATGGTGATCAATACCAGCCGTGGTGGATTATTAGATGCATTAGATGCCATGGAAGCATTAAAAGATGGCCAACTGGGTTCATTAGGGCTTGATGTATATGAAAATGAGAAAGGCTTGTTCTTCGAAGATAAATCGAATGAAATTATTCAAGATGATATTTTTCGTCGTTTATCAGCCTGCCATAATGTGATTTTTACCGGTCACCAAGCCTTTTTAACGGAAGAAGCGTTGAATGCGATTGCCACAACAACATTAACCAATCTAACTCAGTTGCTGACGGGACAAGATTGTAGTAATGAGCTGTTTTAATTCACCCCAGTTAATTGCAGTGTGAATACATAAGCAATCTTAATCTTTTGCAGCCATAATCAGCATTAGCTATGAAGTAAAATAAAGGGCGTATTATGATCACAACCGCTGAAATTCACGATATTAAAACGGCTACAGGCTTAATGCGCTGCACGCTTTATCGTCCGGCTACGAAAGGGCAATTTGCGAGCATTATTTTTTATTCAGAAATTTTCCAGCAAACTGCCCCTATTGCACGCTCCGCGGCAATCTTAGCGAGTCATGGTTTTGTGGTACTCGTACCAGAAGTGTTTCATGAGTTAAATCCCATGGGGACGGTATTGGCTTATGATGACGCGGGCAAAGATAAAGGCAATCAAGATAAGTGGGCTAAACCCTTAGAGCAACATGACAGTGACACGCAAGCATTAGTAGATTTTGCTCGTGCGCAGTCATTTTGCAGTCACAAAGTGGGCGCTATGGGGGTCTGTATTGGCGGTCATTTGGCCTATCGTGCGGCAATAAATCCTGACATCAGTGGCGCTTTTTGTTTATACCCCACAGATATTCACTCAAACACGTTAGCTTGCGAACAGGGCAATGATTCATTAACCCGTACTGGCGATATAAAAGGCGAGTTAGTGATGGTGTTTGGCAAACAAGATCCACACGTCACTAAAGAAGGGCGTCAGCTTATTTATCAAAAGCTTGAACAGGTAAATGCAAACTTTACTTGGCTTGAACTCAATGCTCAACACGCTTTTATGCGTGATGAAGGTGAACGTTTTGATGCCGCGTTGGCCCTACAAATGTATTTGCAAGCGGTGGCGTTTTTTCATCGAGTACTAAACTAGCCCTATTGCATGTCTGCGTTGAGCTTAAGTACACATATACCCAAGCCACTTCAACATGCTCGTTTCAGAGCTCCCGAAGGATAACTGAACAAGGCAGTGATTGAACAGAATGGCGACTCCCTTTTTAATATCACTATTCCTAGGTTCTAGGTCGCTTCGCTGCTAGATGCTATAAAATCTTATAGCAAGAGCCTAGATCGCTGCGCTGCTAGGACGTTTCGCGGCTAGATGCTATAAAATCTATAGCAAGAGCCTAGATCGCTGCGCTGCTAGGACGCTTCGCGGCTAGACGCTATAAAATCTTATAGCAAGAGCCTAGATCGCTGCGCTGCTAGGACGCTTCGCGGCTAGATGCTATAAAATCTTATAGCAAGAGCCTAGGACGCTTCGCGGCTAGATCCTATAAAATATTAGCAGCGAAGCTGTCCCTATCCCTGAGCGCAGCGTTCGCTTGTTATCGCTTGCTATTGTGTCTGAAACAGCCCGAACCTAGCAGGCAGAAGGTCGCTCTAGCAGCCGTAGGCGCCCGATCCCTAGACCCTTGAACTCTGTTACTTCTCGGTATGCACAATTCTGAATATCGAGGTCGTTTGGGTATAGACCATCAAGTGGCTGCCTCGGGATTACTTTAGCCATTTGGCCCGGTTCGCATTAATTTTTGCTTTGGTGTTGTTGCTTGTTGAACGCGGATTCACGGGCCGCGGTTCGGGTAACTTAATCACTGCCTTTTGTAACATTAAGCTATTAGGGTAAGTCATTACATCGCCGATATCTCGTTTGATCAATACATGAAACAAACTGATTTCCACAATAATGCCACTCAGATCGTCGTCTTTATCGACAATTTTTATCCGATCGCCGATGCGATAGGGAAACGCAAAAAAGATCAATACGCCAGCGGTGATGTTGCTCAATATTGACCATTGAGCAAATAGGGCCACGCCTAATACTGCAAAAGCAGAAGAGACAAATAAAGACACCTCTTGATAGCCTAACCCTAATGACACGGCCATGACTGACATAGTCACAAAGAATAACAAATATGAAATTAACCTGGTAATTAAGCGGCTGCGTACCTCGCTGACGTGTTTCTTTTCAGCTTGCAGATGGATCCATTTGTTGACTTGTCGTTGAGCAAAAAAGAATACTGCCAAATAAACAATGATCATCAGTAAATGATTAAGCATGTCGATTTCCTATCTCGTTAGGGTGATAACACTGTGAGTGCGAAGGCACCATTTTGCCGCCACGTCATACTGCATTCTGGGGTATAATGAGGATTTAAAGTAGAAAAATCTTGCTGCCATATTAAGGCAAGAGTTCTGACAGAGTAAAGTATGTCTGATTATAAAGTATTGCACGTCGACGGTGATAGATTGGGTGATTTTTGTGTCCTCGATGATGGCGACTATCGGGTCTTGTCATTTGGTGATAATGATGAGCAAAGTAAAATGGAAAAGAGTCAACCCCATGTACCACAACATACTTATGTTCAGGCCATGTTGGCGGTGTTGTTATTCTCCCAACCGAAAAGTGTGATTATTTTGGGGCTAGGGGGCGGGGCATTAGTGCATTCACTTAGGCATTTCGATGCGGCAATTAAGATTACCGCCGTTGAGTTACGTCAACAAGTGATAGAGGTTGCTAAGCGTTTTTTTTACTTACCCTTAAGTAAAAAGCTAACCTTGATACATCAAGATGCCTATGTGTTTTTAGCACAAGCACAGCACAAAAAAGTCGATGTCATTTTTGCAGACATTTACAGTGATAAAGGCGTTGATAAGCAACAACTGACGAGTCAATTTATTGAGCAAACAAAAACGCTCCTCAAAACAGAGGGTTTTTTAGTGTTAAATTGTTGGAAAGAGCACAGCCGTGATTTACAGCTGCGTGACACTCTACATGGGCATTTTAACCACGTCTTTGCTTGCTTAACCGGCGGTGGAAATTGGGTGGTGTTTGCCACCAATAAAGCCAATTGCTTTTCTGCGGTCAATAATAAGCAAGAACTCCAGGCTCTGTCACAAAAGCTCGACACCAATATTAGCCGCGTACTGACTCGATTCGGTCCTTGGGAATAAGTCTCAGCTGCAGACAAGGTTAATCGACATTATTAACCGACTATCGCGTTATCACGGTATTCGGTTTTCACGTTTAAGGTTGTCGCAAATCAATTAGTTCAATATGAAAAACCGATTAAGGTGATAGTTTTTCTCCGGTATACTTAATTAGCCTCCATCGCTATTATGACTGCATCAGATGACGAGCACAGAATGTTTATCATCACCGCAACCATATTGGTAACGGGTTTAATCTAAATCTAAATGGAGCATGACATGACACAATCTATCATCAATAGCACTATCAAACCTTTTAAAGCAACAGCATTCCACAATGGTGCTTTCGTTGACGTTACAGAGCAAGATTTACTCGGTAAGTGGTCGGTAGTGTTTTTCTACCCAGCTGATTTCACCTTCGTTTGTCCAACTGAATTAGGCGACATGGCTGATCATTATGAAAAGCTACAAGCCATGGGCGTGGAAGTGTATTCAGTATCAAATGACACTCACTTTACCCACAAAGCTTGGCATTCAACTTCAGACACTATCGGCAAAATTACTTATCCAATGATTGGTGATCCTACTGGCACACTGGCTCGCAACTTCGGTGTAATGATTGAAGAAGACGGTTTAGCACTACGAGGTACTTTCGTTATCAATCCTGAAGGCCAAGTTAAAGTCGCTGAAATTCACGACCTAGGGATTGGTCGTAGCGCTTCTGAACTACTTCGTAAAATTCAAGCCGCACAATATGTTGCCACCCATGATGGCGAAGTCTGTCCAGCTAAATGGCAGCCAGGCGAAGCCACATTAGCTCCTTCAATTGATCTTGTCGGTAAAATCTAACTGCTAGGTTAGTCATATCATCTCCAGCTAGTCGGTGTTCCCCCGGCACTGACTAGCCGTTGTTAATTCATCGATTCTTCCCATTTTTAGGAGTTGTTATGTTAGATGCGAATGTAAAAAATCAACTGAAAACCTATCTGCAAAACCTCAAGCGCCCAGTTGAACTTGTCGTGTCTGCAGATGACTCAAACAAAGCACAAGAATTAACCAGCTTAGCCCAAGATATTGTCGACTCATCTGAGTTAGTCTCAGTGACTTACCAGCAAGGTAAGCGTACACCGAGTATGGCGGTGATTAACCCGCAAGCTGCAACCAATATTACGTTTGCAGGATTGCCAATGGGCCATGAATTTACCTCACTGGTGTTAGCGTTATTACACAGCGGCGGACATCCGATTAAGTTGGATGCGGAGATTATAGAGCAAATCCGTCAGTTACCCGGTGAATATCATTTTGAAACCTATGTGTCGTTAAGTTGCCAAACCTGTCCTGAAGTGATCCAAGCGCTTAATATGATGGCGGCAATTAACCCCAATATCACCAATGTGATGATTGACGGCGCGTTATTCCAACAGGAAGTCAGCGACCGCAATATCATGTCAGTACCCTCAGTGTTCCTAAACGGCGAAGTCTTCTCTGTCGGTGCAATCAGCGTTGTGGAAATACTGCATAAATTAGATAAAAATGCCGCCGGCAGACAAGCCGAACAACTGAATAACAAGTCTGTTTTTGACATGTTAATTGTGGGCGGTGGTCCCGCTGGCGCAGCCGCGGCAATTTACTCCGCTCGTAAAGGCTTAAATACCGGTATTATTACCGAAAAATTTGGTGGCCAAGTGGCCGAAACTGTCGGTATTGAAAACTTTATTTCAGTGTCTAAAACCGAAGGTCCTAAACTGGTGGCTAATCTTGAGTCCCACGTCCATGACTATGATGTCGACATTATGTCAAACCAGCGGGCGCTGAGCTTAGCTAAAAACGGTTTATTTGATGTAACCTTAGCAAGCGGCGCAACCTTACAAAGTAAAACCCTATTATTAGCCACCGGCGCCCGTTGGCGAGAAATGAACGTGCCCGGTGAGAAAGAGTACCGTAATAAAGGCGTCGCCTATTGCCCACATTGTGATGGCCCATTATACAAAGGTAAACGTGTCGCGGTGATTGGCGGTGGTAACTCAGGTATTGAAGCGGCAATTGACTTAGCTAATATCGTTGAACATGTCACTGTGCTTGAGTTTGACAGTCAATTACGTGCCGATGACGTACTGCAGCGCAAAGCCAAATCTATGGGTAATATCAGCATTATTACTCAGGCCATGACTACCGAAGTCAAAGGTGATGGCACTCGCGTAACCAGTTTGATTTACACAGATCGCGCTACAGGTGAAAGCAATCAAGTCACATTAGCAGGTATCTTTGTGCAAATTGGCTTAGTACCTAACACCGAGTGGTTAAAAGGCGTGGTTGAGATGACTCCTCGTGGTGAAATCATTGTTGATGGGAGTGGTCAAACCTCTATTCCTGGTGTCTTCGCAGCAGGTGATGTCACGAACACCCCTTTTAAGCAAATTATTATTGCCATGGGCAGTGGCGCAACGGCATCTCTGGGTGCATTTGATTACCTGATCAGGCATTCAGAAGAGGTAGAGGTTAAAGCGGCATAAATTATTGTTATAGTTACTATTATAGTTAATTACTATTATACTTAATTATAGATGTGGTTTTTCTCTCGATGAAACCCGCTAAATGTAAAACAGCCCGCTTTTTGCGGGCTGTTTTGTTTTTGTTCGCTTTATTTATCTCTTTTCAGCGCGCGGCTTAAGGGTCTATCAACACGGCTAGCGGATCTCATACAGTAGAAAAGCGGATAGTCTATTTGCGATAACTTGAAAATATAACCTTTACACCATAGCCCGTTACACAACAACTACTTACGTCATAGTCATCTACATAATAGCCCTTTACAGCATAACTATTTATATTCTAGTCATTTACACCATAGCCCGTTACATAATAACTACTTACGTCATAGTCATCTACATAATAGCTCTTTACAGCATAACTGTTTATATTATAGTCATTTACACCATAATCCTTTACAGCATAACTATTTATATTATAGTCATTTACACCATACCCTTTACACCATAGCCATTACACTAGGGTTATAATCTCATCAGAAAAAATGTTTATAAGCATAAAATAGTTTCAGCAGAGTGGATTGATTTCAGATTGGCGTTGAGCGGTATCCCTTGGCGCTAATAACCTGAAGTAGTGCGACTCGATTTCACTGTAACTTCTAGTCCTTGGCCAACACGGGAGATAACCCGCACAGAGAAATCTGTGGATGTTTGTTTCAGTCTCAGCGCCTAAGGTTTTCGGCTTTGTGTTGTTTATCTCTCCGATTTAGCTCTATTTGTTGTGCATAGACAGTTTCTGTTGGTTTGCCGCATTGTTAGGCGCCACTTGTTAATTATTTAGCGTATTATAACGTTAATTTTTACGGCTGAAAATTGCCTCCAGCCTGTGTTTGTTTTACGTTAATTGAATCGAATAAATAGACGTTATTTTTTTCATCCCTATTTTGCTTCTTTGTCACTGTAATGTGAGCTGTTTGGAAAAGGATTATCATGCCAAGTTTGATTAGAATCGTGTTAATTAATACCCACCTACCGGGTGTGGTGGAACTGTTATTAAAGGGCCACACCAATATTTGTGGTACCAATGCATCTGGAAAAACCACCTTACAACGCTTGGTGCCAGTCTTTTATGGCGAATATCCCAGCCGTGTGGTGCCCTCAACACGTGACAGTTTTGAACGTTGGTATCTGCCCCATGACTCCAGCTACATTATTTTTGAATATCAAAAAGGGGATGGTTTACTTTACCAAGCTGTCTTAGCATCAGCCGGTGATGGTAAAGGGGTTAATTACCGCTTTATTGGCCGTGGTTTTGAATTAGAGGACTACATAAAGTCACGCAATGGTGACACCATTATTTGCCATTCGATGGCTGAACTGGGGCGAGAGATAAAACGTGATGGCGTGGCTCACACCAACTTATTAAATACCCGTGAGTTTCGGGCGATCATTCAAAACGATCGCAGTCTGTTAAATACCGGCAGTAACCGTAACGAGCTGCGGATTTATGCGCGGCAGTTCTCCTTGTGTGATGGCGACCATAGCTTGCGTCATATCGAAAAATTAGCCAAAGCCGTGCACTCCAAAGAGGGTAAAATGGAAACGGTTAAGTCGATGATCGCCGCCATTTTAGAAGAAGATGGCGTTAATCCACCGACGTCTCGACTGAATCCTCAACGGGTGGAAACCTGGATCCGCGAAAGCCAGCTAGTGCAAGGTTTTGAACAGCTTCGCCCTGAATATGACAAGCTTGAACAAGAGTTTAATCAGCTATTAAGTGCCGAATTACGTTTAGCCAGTTTATCGCGCGGTTATCGCAATGATGAAACCTTAGAAGCTGAGCGCCAAGAATGCAATCAAACTCATGGCAAAGCATTAAACCTCAAGTTGCGCTTATTAGACGATGAATGGAAAGAGGTTCGCGATGAGCTAAACCAAGAATTGTCGGCGGCCAAAGGCGACACCGGCAAGTTTGAAGATGAACTTGATGCCATAGAAAATCAGCACGGCGCCTTTTTAGATGCTGATATTGAACAAGCCAAAGCTGACTTGGATAATTTGCCTAATTGGCGCAGTGATGTTGAAAATCTCAATGAACGCCATAAATTACAAACCGAAAAACACCAAGATGTTGAGACGGCCTTTAATGCCCGTCGCAGTAAAATTGCTGAACAATTGCACCGTGAACTTGAAGTCTTGCATCTTGAACAAGACAGCCAACGCGAAGCGCGCGATAAACAACGCGAGCTCGCCAATGACGACCTTGCTAAATTAGAGCAGCAATGGCGTGAGCAAACTGATGTGGGTAAAGCTACATTTAGTGAGCAACAATACCAACTTAAATTAACCGCTGCTGAGCTTAAGCATCAAGTTGATGGGGTGACTTACACCGAAGATGAAAAAGTGCACTTAGCGATTTTCGATGAGCGCATTAGTTTAGCCGATGAAGAGCAGGAAACCTGTAGCCAAAAAGTCGACCGCTTAACCACAGAGGAGCGTAAACAACGAGCCAAACGCGATCAAGCCAATGAAGCCCTGCGCATGGCCAGCATTCGCGTTAGCGATCGAGACAGCATTAAAGAAGAACTGCACCACATATTGTTCCCGCAGTCGCATACCTTATTGGATTTTTTGCGTAAAGAAGCCCACGGTTGGGAACACACCTTTGGCAAGGTTATCGCGCCAGAGTTGTTACATCGCAGCGATCTACATCCAAGCCTAACTAAAGACAGCAGTGAAGCGTTATTTGGGGTGGATCTCGATCTTAACGCCATTGAAGTGCCAGAGTATGCCGCCACTGAGCAAGATTTACGCATTCGTTTAGCCAAAGCAGAAGAAGCACTGCAAAGTGCGCAAGAAATGCATGCCGAAGCGGAAGGTCAACTGGTTGCGATGAATGCAGCGCTAGATAGCATCACTCGCGAGCTCACCTTTGCTCGTACAGCGTACAAAAATAGTCGTGAAGACTTACGCCGTCTATTTGATGAGAAGCGCAACGAACAACAAAAAATTAATCAAGCTGTAGCCGATCGTAAAGCCGATTCGAGCAAAAGATTAGTGCAACTTGATAACGAGCTTAAGCTGCTCAACAATCAGCATCTTGCTTGGTTAAGTGAGCAAAAAGATCAGGCGCTTGAAGCGCGCATGGAAAAAAATGCTTATTGGCAAGAAGTGGTCGGCGCCATTGATAATCAATTAGGGCAAATAAAAGCCAATATTGAACAGCGCCGTGCTAACGCTAAAATCGAACAAAAAGCCGGTGAAACCTGGTACAAAAATGAGCTTAAGTCGCGTGGTGTTGATGAGGGCACTATTTTGGCGCTTAAAAAGCAGATCCGCGAGCTTGAAGCCCGCATCAGTCATGCTGAACAGCGCCGCAGTGATGTGCTGCGATTTGACGATTGGTATCAACATACTTGGTTGGTGCGTAAGCCGAAATTACAAACACAATTGGCGGAAGTGAAACGGGCATCACTGGAATTTGAGCAACAACTAAAAGCGAAAACGGCAGAAATTAAACACCGTCGAGACAGTTTGGAAACCGAACGTAAAGCCTGTGATGCCGCCCAAGTTGAGGCATCTGAAAACCTCACTAAGTTGCGCGCTGTGATGCGCAAGTTAGCTGAACTCAAACTGCCGGCCAATAATGATGAAGCGAGCGGTAGCATTGGCGAGCGCTTGCGCCAAGGCGAGGATTTGTTGCTAAAACGTGACTACTTAATGGGTTCAGTTAAGCAATATGTCGAACACTTTGACTCGGTTATTGCCAGTAAATCGGGTTCCAGTTTAGCCGAGTTTTGGGAACGGGCCCGCGATGAGTCGAGCTTTGTGAATGACAAGGGTATTCGCTTGCTCGATTACCGTAAATTAGTGCCACAGCTGGAACAATTATTGAATGTGATGGTGCCGCAGTCGTTAATGGCTATTCGCGAACAAGGACGCATTTTTGGTATCGACTTAAGCGCATTTTATGATGTATTAACCGATATTGATCGCCGAATTGCCAGCCAAAGCGCACGTATTACTCGTGAAGTGGGTGAAGAATTGTTCCTTGAAGGCGTGTCTGAATCGGCGGTACGTATTCGCTCCCGGATCAGTGAGCTGGAGTTTTGGCCTGAACTTGAAGTGTTTGTTAAAGCCTTTAAAGCGTGGAAAGCTGATGGCTTTAGCCAATTGCCTGATGAGCATTATACTAGCTCAATGCGGCGCGCAATAGACATTATTGGCCGCGCAGCCTTAACCGGCGGGATTGCTAAATTGCTGGAAATCGAGCTGCGGTTAACCGAAGGCAACAGCGATTTAATTATTCGCACCGACCGCCAGTTAAATGAGTCGTCAAGCCATGGTATGGCTTACCTTATTTTATGTAAGTTTTTATTGGCCTTTACCCGTTTATTACGCGGTAAAGCCAATGTCACCATCCATTGGCCAATTGATGAACTTGGCACCCTACATCACACCAATGTGAAAAAGATTTTTGATGCCTGTGAGAACAATAACATCAGTGTATTAGGGGCCTTCCCCAATCCAGACTCCGAAGTATTAACCTTATTTACTAACCGCTATATTATTAATAAACAAACTAAAAAGCTGCAGGTGGTCAAACCCAAAGCCAATCCGTTAGCGGCCCGTTTATCACAACGTCACGCGAATGCTGAAATGACTCATGCGCAAATGACCAGTACTGAAATGACCCATACTGACATCACCCGTACTGATACCAGTAGTACTGTAACCAATAATGCCGATCTTGCTAAGGAGCACAACTAATGTCTACCTCAACTGAAACGACCTTAGTCGGTACTGGTGCATTAATAGAGCAGTTATTGCGTGGTGAGTTTATCTGCCGGGTGACCAATGAAGACGGCTGGCGAGCGCTTAAAAATAATAGTACCCGTGACCGAGTGGAAACCTATCTCAACCAAATCAACCGAACTATTGCCAGTGCAGGCGAAGGTGAGGTATTTTTTTGCGGCTATTTACAGTTAGGTGAGACTGAACGCAAAGTTATTTCTAGCCAATTTAAAGACATTTGCTCAGGACTTATTCCATTGGTGGAATGGTTAGTGTTAGTGCAAGAAGCCAGCGGACAAGATGCGCCGTTGAGCGAAGGCGCGCCGATCCGCTTAACCGATTTACAAGCGCGTATTGAAGACACTCCGGCCTTAGGAGAGCAACTCACCAAGCTGAGCCATTACCGATTATTCGGTTCAAGCAGCACTAATGTTGACGGCCAAATTAAGTTGGTGTTTAAACGGTTAGTGGAACTGGGTTATTTAACCAAACCCAATAGTGAAAAGCAGATTTACATCGCCACAGGCAAACTCGATTACTTGTACGAAGTGATCCGCTTTATTGATGAGACCGAAGGGCTGAGCCTTGAGGCTCAGGCAGAAACTGCCACCCAACGGGAGTTAATATGAGCAGCAACTTACACCAAGCTGGGGTAAAGCTGCTCAAACAACTCGGGCGCCATGCTGATGTCGTTATGGATGCGTATTTAGCCGGATCGGTCAACGAAACCAGCCATGACCTCAGCGTTATCGAAAAGCTTAAAAAGAGTGGCATCTTATGGCGCCCAGAACCCGATCAAGAGCTGCGCTTAAAGCGTTCGGTGCGCGCATTGCTGGAAGAAGCATTAAGTGATGAACGGAATCGGCAAATTGATGCCAACGTCGGTTCCGCACTCGCCACAATAAAAACCTTAGCGAATCATTACAAAGAAGCCCGTTATAATGCAGATTTTAGCGCTGCTGAAGCGTATTTATCTGATTTAAATGAACATGTTTACAGTTTTACCGATAGTTTACGTTATTCTATCCGAGTATTATGGAGCAGGATCAACAACGAATTTGGCTATGTGGGCACCATAAACGCCAAAATTCGTGAAAATGAATTAGCCCAAAGCCAAGTTTCTGAGTTGCTAAACGGCTTAGAGATGTTCCAATTTACCGAGCTAGGCGAGATAGCGGGTGATATTCGGGAACTGCGCCGACTCTTGATGACCAGTTTGCAAGAAACCTTAAGCCAATGCACCCAAGAACTGAGTATTGTCCAAGCGAGATTGTATGAATTATTGGGTCGATTTAGGCAAATACAAGGGCGCACACGATTACTAAAAGGCTGGTTACTACACACCAGCATGCATCCTGATTACCAACCCGAAAACCATGTTGGCCATAACGCGGTTCCGGTTTTATTTAATTGTGCTGCAGCGCTGATCGCACCCGCGAGTGTTGATGTGGCTAATCCACATCACGAACTCGAGTTAATGAATTTAGTCGCAAAAGTGAAAGCCATCAGTCGCGACGCCTTACCTGCTGCGCTGCGTGAACATAATTTTACCTTTGAAATGGGCGACAGTGAGGATTTTGATATCCCCGAAAACCCACTTAAAATTGCCGTAGATGAATATTTCTGCGCCGTGATTGATTCAGGATTACGTCAATCAGCCTTAAGTTATTTGACTGAAAAACAACTCGAATGGGACGCCGAAAGCTGGCTGTATCAAGTTATTGGTGGTTATGACGGTTTAGCGGAGGAGCATAAGCATTACTTTGAGCTCGAACCCATAGGTAAACCAGACCCTGTGTATAACGGCAATTTTATTATTTATGACGTTGAGCTATGGCTAGCATAACTCAAGGTCAGTTACAGCTAATAGCCCGTGCGGCAAAACAACGTTTGCCGCGTGTGCCGTTCAATGCCAGTTGGAAAAAATTGCATCGCTTGTGGCAAATCGGTGAGCCCGATGGCGCTGAAAAATACCTATATTTGACCGCCAATGATTATGCTTTACTGCGTCAAATGGCCCACATTGATTCGGGCTTAGATATTCTGGCACTTGATTTTGATATGCCTCGCCAGCAGATGTCACAACTTAGCGCCAATGAAAAATACGCTAACATGAGTCCAGAATCCGATTACGTGTTAATCAAGCTTGCCTCAGGCATCTCTCAAGACCGAGTTGCTGATCCCGTGGCCAGCTTAGTGACTGAGCATAATTGTTCACTACGATTAAAAGTCGATAGTGCCCTAGCGCTTTGTCGGCAGCTAAACATACGCAATCTTATCGTGGTCGAAAACCTCGACAGTTTTGATAACCTGTTTGCCTATTCATTTGCTCCGGATTTACAGGCCATAATCAATAACTGCATGGTGTTATACCGTGGTAGCCATGACTATTCTCCTGCAGGTCGAAAACGCTTGTTACACTTAGTTGACCCGCAAATCATCAAGGTGATTGGATTTACTGACTTAGATCCTGCAGGCGTAATGATTGCCAATACCCTTAAGTCTTGCCACAGCATGATAGTGCCGCAACTGGCGCTGGAGTCGCCTGCAGAATTATTAGCGTTGACACAGATAAATTCAGCCGATGATTTTTATCAACAGCACAGGCAATGGGCCTATCTGAATGGCATCGTCTCACAGTCAATGTCGCAATTTTCTGCGAGTTTACATGCACAACCCTGCTCATCAACATTAGTCTATAGTCAACAATGGTTAGCGTTAGTGCAATGGCTTGGGCGCCATCACATCAGTATTAAGCAGCAACATATGTTGGCTAAATCCTTGCCACTTAGCTTGCTTAACATTTATCAGTAATTAACCTCGGCGCGAATAACCTTATCTCATGTTATGTTTTTTTGAGTCATCTACTTGCTAAACACATCACTAGCTATCCCATCATCAATGAATAAATGAACATGGCATCATTGGTTATCTTTGGCTTTTATAGGGTATGACGGTTTAGCGGTTATTTTTGTTAATCAGGTGATTAGAAAATATTGGCTATGCCTCAGTAAGCAAGGCTTGAAAAGTATAAGCACTAGGGTCTGTTTTTAGGGAGCGTGGCAGTATGGTGCAGTTGACCTAGCCGAAAATGCACTTTTTGGTGGCACATTAGTTTGTTTGCCAAGGGAGTTGGGATTATGTTCGTCAACATGATCATGATGTTATTCATTTATGCCAAAAAAAACCGCCCGAAGGCGGTGTTTAATCAGCAGAGTATCAATTAGTCAATTGATGGCTCTTCACTGTAATCGATGCCATGGTAGCTTAAACAGGTATCGACTTCGTTGGCGCTGCCTAAAATAACCGCCACTCGCTGGTGGATTGCCGTTGGTGCTATGTCCAAGATGGTTTCATAACCCGTTGATGCCTTACCGCCAGCTTGTTCAACTAACAAGGCCATAGGATTAGCTTCGTACATTAAGCGTAGCTTGAAGGGTCTAGCTGGGTTTTTGTTATCTGTTGGGTAGGTAAAAATACCGCCGCGGCATAATACCCGATGTACATCACCGACCATAGCGGCAATCCAGCGCATGTTAAATGACTGCTCACGGGGACCAATATCACCCAGTAATAGATCGGCAATGTAGGTTTGCATTGGCGCTTCCCAAAAGCGTTGGTTTGACATATTAATGGCAAACTCTGCGGTATCAGGTGTTATTGCCACTTTGTCATTGGTCAGTAAAAATTCACCGCTTTCAGGATTTAAGGTATAGAACTGAGTACCTTGGCCAGTGGTTAACGCCATCATGGTCGATGGACCATAAAGGACATAACCTGCCGCCACTTGTTTACGGCCAGCTTGTAAAAAGCTCTGCTCATTTAGCTCGCCAGCAGGCGCAGGTAATACAGAAAAAATGGTGCCGACCAAGGAGTTAATGTCAATATTTGACGAACCATCGAGTGGATCAAAACACACTAAGTACTCACCTTGAGCATTAACCTCAACCACGTAATCTTCTTCTTCAGACGCCAAACCGCGAACATGGCCATCGGCTTTGAGGGCATCTTTAAGCATGTCGTTGGTGATCACATCCAGTTTTTTCTGGGTTTCGCCTTGAATGTTTTCTTGATCTGTTGCGCCTAAAACGCCCGCTAATGCGCCGTGACGGACCGCACCACTAATGGCCTTTGAGGTGTCCGCTAAGGTTAACAATAATTGGGTTAAAGACGCATTTACGGTTTGTGCGGCAAGGGTTTGTGCCAAAGTCTGCATGGTATTTCCTATGACATGTGTGAGGTTTAAGGTCAATTTTATTGATTGTTATGGGGCAGATCATACCTCACAATAGCGCTAATTTCAGTGATTCTTGTGTGGGGTTTTGGTTTTACTGCAAATTAAGGCAGAATGTGGGCGGATTGAATTGCCTAAGGATTAATAATGACAACAACATGGAAGCATCATGCTTTGGCAGCAGTGTCTGCCGTTCCACTCCTTTTTACCAGTCAGTTGATTGCAACCACAGCGAATGCCAACACTATGAATACAACAACAGCAGCCTTAACGACGATTGATGGCAATAATACGCCATTGTCTATCGAACGTATCCATGCTTCACCTGCGCTTGCTGGCGCGAGCCCAAGGGGTCTGGCATTATCACCTGATGGTCAGCGCGTGACTTATTTATCGAGTCGAGCGGATAATCAGCATTTTTATGATTTATGGCAAATGGATATCACCTCTGGCAAGCGTAGTATATTGATTAATGCCGATAAATTAGCCGGTGGGGTGCTGTCTGACGAAGAGAAAGCCCGGCGCGAGCGGCAACGCATTTATGGCCAAGGGATCATGGAATACTTTTGGGCTGATGACAGCCAACATATTTTAATTCCGGCTGCGGGTAAATTATATTTATATGATGTTCCGGCTAATAACGTGCATGAATTGGCCATTGGAGAAGGGTTTGTCACCGATGCGCGTTTATCGCCTAAAGGCCATTTTGTGTCATTTGTGCGCGATCAAAATCTATTTATATTCGCCCTGGGCACCCATAAAGTCAGTGCGTTAACGACCGATGGCAAAGGGCCAATTAAAAATGCCATGGCCGAATTTGTGGCCCAAGAAGAAATGGATCGCATGACAGGTTATTGGTGGGCACCGGACGAGTCCGCGATTGCCTTTACCCGCATTGATGAGTCTGGTGTCGAGTTGGTTACTCGCAATGAAATTTATGCCGACGGCATCAAATTAACCGAGCAGCGTTACCCATATGCCGGCAAAGCCAACGTTGAGATCGAGTTAGGCGTTGTTTCTCTATCCGATCGCCGCATTAGCTGGATTGATTTAGGTAAACAAAAAGACATGTATTTACCTCGTGTTGATTGGCTACCAGACAGTCAGCATGTGTCATTTCAATGGCAAAGCCGAGATCAGCAAACGCTGGACCTACGCATTGCTGCTATCGCTAAACCACTGGAACCACAAACCGTTATTGAAGAACGCAGTAAAGCTTGGGTTAATTTAAATCAAGATTTGCATTTCCTCAAGCAACAAGCCGCCTTTATTTGGGGCTCTGAACGTTCTGGGTTTAATCATCTTTACTTGTTTGATTTACAAGGGAAATTGATTAAACAATTGACCATGGGTGAGTGGGCGGTTGATGCGCTTGAGTTTGTCGATGAGGCGGCAGGTTGGGTCTATTTCAGTGGTCGCAAAGACAGCGTGGTCGAGCGTCATCTTTATCGCGTTAGCCTTACTCAAGGTATGGACTCGATTGAGCGTATAAGCCAAGCATCAGGCATGCATGCAGCGGTTTTTGCGGATAAAAAACCGATTTACTTAGATTACTTTAATAGTTTGCAACAGCCACCACAGATCAGTTTGCACAATGGCACAGGTGAACAGTTAGCCTGGGTTGAGCAAAATAAAATTGATGAAAATCATCCTCTTTATGATTATGCCGGTTTATGGCAAATGCCTGAGTTTGGTCAATTAACCGCGGAAGATGGCCAAGCGCTACAGTATCGTTTATTTAAACCCGTTCCTATGGATGCCTCGAAAAAGTACCCGGTTGTGGTGCGCGTATACGGTGGGCCGCATGCACAGTTAGTGGTGAATAGCTGGAGTGAAGCGGATTATTTTACCCAATATTTAGTGCAACAAGGCTACGGCGTGTTTCAATTAGATAATCGTGGCTCGGCCCATAGAGGGACAAAATTTGAGCAGGTAATTTATCAAAATATGGGCGATGCAGAAGTGAATGACCAAAAGGTCGGGGTCGATTACTTACGCAGTTTACCTTTTGTTGATGGTGATAATATTGCCATTTATGGCCACAGCTACGGCGGCTATATGGCCCTAATGAGCCAGTTTAAAGCGCCAGATTATTTTAAAGCCGCCATTGCGGGGGCCCCGGTGACCGATTGGCGTTTGTATGATACCCACTATACCGAACGTTATATGGGTGATCCTGACACAAATAAACTGGGTTATGACGCCAGCAGCATTTTACCCCACGTTAAAAACTATCAGTCGGGTTTGTTGATGTACCACGGTATGGCTGATGATAATGTATTATTTGAAAACAGCACTCGCGTGTATAAAGCGTTACAAGATGAAGGCAAGCTGTTCCAGATGATGAATTATCCAGGGTCTAAGCATTCAATGCGGGGTGAGAAAGTCCGTAATCATTTGTATAAATCATTAGCGGCATTTTTAGATCAACAGTTGAAATAAGCTAGAATTTGTTAATTGATTAGCCATAAAGCAGACATAAAAAAACCAGCTGATCCAGCTGGTTTTTTTTACGGCTAACTTAAGTGGTTAACTTAAGCGGATCACGCTTCTAAGTCACCGCAGAAACGATAACCTTCGCCATGAATAGTGGCGATGATTTCTGGCGTGTCAGGCAAGCTTTCAAAATGCTTACGGATACGACGGATTGTCACGTCGACAGTACGGTCATGTGGCTTTAATTCGCGGCCAGTCATTTTTAACAGTAAATCGGCACGAGTAAGAATTTTACCTGGATTTTCAACAAAATGAAGCATCGCACGAAATTCACTGCGTGGTAACTTGTATGACTCACCTTGTGGGTTAACCAAAGAGCGGCTATTGATTTCTAAGCTCCAGCCGTTAAAGCGATAAAACTCAACAGAGCCTTTTTCTTCGGTTTCTGCCGCGGCATTATTAACGCGAGTTAACAGGTTGCGAGCACGAATAGTCAGCTCACGAGGGTTGAATGGTTTAGTGATATAGTCATCAGCACCAATTTCAAGACCTAAAATTTTATCAACTTCATTATCACGACCAGTCAAGAAAATGAGACCAATATTATTAATTTCACGTAGCTCACGTGCTAATAATAAGCCGTTTTTGCCTGGCAAGTTAATGTCCATAACAACAAGGTTTATCTTGTTTTCGAGCATGGCTTTATGCATTTCTGCGCCGTCGTTAGCTTCAGTGACAACATAGCCTTCAGCTTCAAAAATACTGCGCAATGTATTACGGGTTACGGCTTCGTCTTCAACAATTAAAATGTGCGGATTTTGCATAATATTTACCTGATTTTATAAAATTCGATTTTAGCCACTGTGTGCTAATAGATTTCCATAACGCTTTAGCTAACGCGCTATTATTCCGATGTTTTTTGGTGTTTTTCTGTGTCTGCCCTGAATTAAACACTCTCTATAAACTCTATGCCGTAACACTTAATTGTGGTTACTGAGTCTGCTCGCGTCGATAAGTTACCATTATTTGAAGACTGCGATTAATCGCTTGTACATGATGGTGTTATATTTGTTGCAACTAGGCTTACATACTATGAATGCAATTTAGAAAGATAGTTCCTTCATATAGCAGACTTATTTAATCATATTAATGTTTTATCAAATGTAAAACATATTTAGTACGACTGTAAACTTTCCGTCAATAAACCATCAGCTTCACAACAATACTTGCTGAGTTTTTGAGGTGTATGTAGTCAACTTTGCAACAGTAATTTAATAATACGTGATGGCTATTGTACTCGTTCTAGGCATTTGTTAACAAATTAAATGTTAAATAATTAATATAACAGTCAAGCATATGAAAGATTAATCTTGATAAGCTAATGATATTAAATGATTTTTTGCTATTTTACTTGTGATTGGAATCGTAAACCTTTTAGCTATCGAACCTTTCTGCTAGACTGATCTGGGCTTAATTAATGACATTTTATTATGGAACATGTTATCGACACACTGTGGCATAAGTATCAAAGTACGGTTTTTTTGCTCACTCAACGCCTTTCTCATGATTTTCCATTTGCTATTGTTACCGCGCATAATCCCCAGGGTTGTCAACTCTCTGTTAGTCAAAATCGTTTACTCGATTATCAGCTTCAATCTAAAATTCAACAATATAATCGTCCTTACCGTGGGTTAATCGGTGCCGCTGCTGATCTGTCGCATATGGAGAAGAGCTGGGCTGTTTTTGTTGATAAAGAACAGGCGCTTGAACTTGGCCGGGAGTTTAATCAGCATGGGATTTATTATGTAAATCAAGGATTGTTATCTTTAGTTGCCTGTATCGATACCCTACAACCTGAAGTTGAAATGGGTGTATTTAATCATCGTTTACGATTAGTTAATGAATTGCCTGAGATTAGTTCATATATTGATTGAGTGATGGCTGCTAATGGTTCAATGAGGCGCACTTAATCATGAGAGTGTTATTAGTACTTTTTAAGAGACAATAAGGTATTTATTGTCTCTTTAGTTGTTGTTCTAGTCTTTATTTTTATGACTTAGCTCCATCACGGTTCAACTATGACGGCGACAGCATCATTAAGCGTAAAGTGACATTTTATAAAATAGTGAGTTTTTACTGCGTTTGTTGATTGACTTGTTAGGTGACTTTTTGCTACTTTTTACCCCCTCCTTAGGGAGGTACAGAAGAGGAGCGTTAGCTAGGTAGTAAGTTTGAGGATGCCAGTCCAATGACCACTTACGATGGAGATTAACGCCGAGGTATCAGTTTGTTTGGCAGACACTGATATCGATCGACTAGGCTGAATCCTAACGATTGTCACCTGTTTTTTGGTGGAGAGCTTCTGGTGATGATTGCTGTTTCCCTTCTTTAAGGGTGCGTTATCTGAGCACCAGGCTCTTCGAACGTTGTTTGTTCGGAGCGTATATCATGTTAGTAAATCACATCTTATTTTCTAGTCTTTCGCACACTGCGGAGGCGTCAGTATGAGCATTGTTATCCCTGAAATAGTCACCGCAAAATTAGTTGTCGCTAAATTTGGCGGTACGTCGGTGGCCGATTATGCGGCAATGAATCGTTGTGCAGACATAGTGTTGGCCAATCCCGCCACTCGACTTGTGGTCGTGAGTGCCTCAAGTGGTGTGACTAATTTATTAGTTGAACTGACTCAAGCTAATGTCAACGATGAGCGACGATTGCTACTGCTCAAGCAAATTGCACAAATTCAATATGCGATTTTAGATGAATTGGGCCGCCCACAAGATGTCGCTGCCAGCATAGATAAAATTCTTAGTCGGATGTCGGTATTAAGCGAAGCCTTAGAACTGGATCGCAGTAAAGCGATTATGGACGAGCTGCTGGCAACGGGAGAGCAATGTTCATCAATCTTATTTTCTGCGGTGATCCGTGAGAAGGGGACCGCATCTGATCATTTCGATGTGCGCCAAGTATTACGAACCGACAGCCATTTTGGCCGTGCAGAACCGCAAATAGAGGCGATAGCCACACTAGCAGGTGATTTTTTACAGCCCTTGCTGGTTAATTATATCATCGTCACCCAAGGATTTATCGGAGCCGATGACAATGGCCGAACCACGACATTAGGTCGAGGCGGCAGTGATTATTCAGCGGCATTACTGGCCGAAGCGCTATCTGCCACGGCGGTTGAGATTTGGACCGATGTTGCTGGGATCTATACGACCGATCCACGGCTGGCCTCTAATGCGCGCCCCATTGCGGAAATTAGCTTTAACGAAGCGGCAGAAATGGCCACATTTGGTGCCAAAGTATTACACCCGGCCACTATTTTACCCGCAGTAAGACAAAAAATTCAGGTCTTTGTTGGATCAAGTAAAGCCCCTGAAATGGGCGGAACTTGGATCCGCCATCAAGTAGACGATACCCCAGTATTTAGAGCCGTGGCACTGCGCCGCGATCAAACATTACTTAACCTGCATAGCTTGCAAATGTTACATGCTCAAGGCTTTTTAGCAGAAACATTTGCGACCTTAGCTCGACATAAAATTTCGGTGGATCTTATCACCACCTCTGAAGTTAACGTGTCATTGACCTTAGATAAAACTGGCTCTGATTTAAGCGGACAAGGCTTGTTAAGCGAGTCATTATTGCAAGAGTTATCGCAGCATTGTCGGGTTCGCGTTGAAGAGAATTTAGCGTTAATCGCCATTATTGGTAATCGTATTGCATCGACGGCGGGTGTGTGTAGCCGTGTGTTTAAGGTGCTTGAAAACCATAATGTACGGATGATTTGTCAAGGCGCGAGCCCACATAATTTATGTGTACTGGTGGCAGAGTCGGAAGCGGCGCAAGTGGTTAATGCTTTGCATCAAAATCTGTTTGAATAATACCAATCCTATTAAATATGTGATCTTTCAGCGGGAGTTCAAAGTGCTGTAGGCAAGGCAGATGATTGAAGCGAATAGTTATGCTCGGTAACAAGCTCCTGCGTTACTCTACCTCCAGCATCTGACCGCCATGGAGGGTGGGAATGTCTTATTTTTTATGGAAAAAAATAGACCATGCCGTCGTATTTTGAAAACATCTAACGAAGCATAAAGTACTTTGAAACCCGCCAGAATGGAGTCTCTCAGGTATTCCACTTCTGTGTTGCATCGATTTAAAAGGGAACAATCATTTCTACATCAATGCGCCTTGAATTGAAAAACCTGAGAGACTCTGAACTGACCAGATTTTTAATGAGATTGGTATAATTATATGACTAAAGCGATACCATCGTCAGTGCAGGTTGGAGAACTGGCGACCGGGCAAGCGTTGACCATTGCGCTGCATACCTTCTCTGGCAGCGAGTCGTCATCGCCCAGCGTTTATATTCAGGCCAATGTTCATGGTGCAGAAGTGCAGGGGAATGCAGTGATTTATCAGCTGATGACCTTGTTAGAGCATTATCAGATTTTAGGCAATATCACCTTCGCACCATTGGCCAATCCATTAGGGATTAATCAAAAGAGTGGTGAGTTTACCTTAGGGCGGTTTGATCCTATCACTGGGGTGAATTGGAACCGAGAGTATTTTGATCACAATATGGATGTTCAAACTTGGTATACCGAGCATCAGCATTTAAGTGATAGTGACCTGTTTCAGGCTTATCGTTCTATGCTGGTTGAAGCTTGTCAGGCTCGATTCAATCTCCCTTTTGGGATCACGACGGGTCATCGGTTAGCGGTGAATTTACAGACAATGGCACATCAAGCAGACATAGTGCTTGATTTACATACCGGGCCTAAGTCGTGCAAGCATTTGTATTGCCCTGAATATGATTTTGATGCGGCAAGATTTTTTTCAATCCCGTACACGCTCATTATGCCGAATTGTTTTGGCGGTGCGATGGATGAAGCCATATTTTGTCCATGGTGGCAGTTAACCGAATACGCCGCGAGCCAAGGGCGTTATTTTGCTGTCCCCGTGTCGGCATTTACCTTGGAGTTAGCCAGTCAAGAGCGGATTGATTTAGCCGATGCGCTAGAAGACGCTAAAGGGATATTGGCTTATTTAAGTTATCGAGGGGTGATTGCTGAAAAGCTCGCCCCAGCAGTGATGCCTCGTTATGCTTGTTATCTGCGCGATTATAAAAAGTTCCATGCCCCCATGGCGGGTTTAATCGAATATAGTGCGGCGGTCGGTGAGCCGTTGGCGGCGGGGAAGCCATTGGTGAATATTTTACGTATGGACTTATACGGTACAGATAGCGTTTTTCAAGCGGTGTCGTTACCCATGGATTGTGTGCCTATTTTACACTTTGCTTCAGCGTCGGTTCATCAAGGGACTGAGCTGTATAAGTTGATGACAAATGTGTTTTCGATGGATGAATAAATTGGCTATTATATTTTAAAACCATGTTTTTGAAGCTAAATTATATCAGTGTAATCTTATAAACATCGACAATAATGCCTGCATATCGCAGGCATTATTGTTATCTATGCTGGGCACAGATTATTGATATCTCAATACTCATCACGCAGGCATGCTAATTCAGTGATGATGGCACTCAATTAACAGCCTAAAATCTGCAATTAACTGCCTAAAATCTGCAATGGAATGGCTAACATTTCGTCGCCAGAACCGGCAAAGTACCAAATAATACCCACTAAGCTGGCTACTGTGAGCAAATACCATACGGTAGAAAAAATTTGCCCGTAGCGATCTAAGGGTAATAAATGGCTTTGGTGGCGTCCACGCCATTCAACAATGATTTCGATACTGCCGATAAGCAGTAAAAAACCCAGTAGCGCTAAGCCTAAGCTATAGCTAATAAACACCCCGATAGCCGCGCCGGTTATGCAGGCGACAAGGCCAATTAAGCTGTTCATGGAGAAGCTAATACTTTTCAGAATATGGCCGCCATCAAGCGGTAAAATGGGCAGTAAATTAAATATATTTAGCAGGGCATTGAATGCCGCTAACCCGGCAAAGAATATGTTACCTGTTATCCAATAAAGTCCGACACAAATAATTGATAATATCAGCCCAAAAGTGGGGCCCATAATTGAAATGTACACGTCTTGCCAACGGGTGTTGATGCGCTCATCACTTAACGCTAAGCCGCCAACAAAAGGGATTAAATAGATGCCTTTTGTTTTCATACCGAAATGCTTCATTGCTCGAATATGACCGTATTCATGGAACATTAAGCAACCGATAAGCGCTAAGGCAAATTGAAATGAAAATAACCAAGAATAGGCGGCAACACTGGCACCCGCAAACAGGACTTTAACCACTTTGGCGCTTTTTAACAGTTTAAAACCTAAGGATGCAAGTCCTACAACACTGAACTTTTGATTTTTTTCGGCGGTGACTTGAGGGATTTGACGTTCAATATCGGCAACGGTTCTTTGCCCTTGAGTGATGGTTTCATCATCAATTAATAAGCAGTAATCAAGCTGGAAGGGTTGCCAGTTAACATCGATTTCTAATCGTACTGCTAGCGTGCGAGCGTGAGATGGGGCAGCGATATCGTCACTGACGCCAATTTCGGTTGCCGTGGGTACTGATGACTGGGTTGTCAGTTCAAATGAATGAATGTGAAATGCTTGATCGGTGGCACTTGCCGACTTTTGCGACATCAGTTGGTTGTCCCAATAAAGTTGCTGCCAACCCGCAATCGAGCCTTCTAGTCGTAGACGTTTGCCTAGACATTCAATATTTAGTAATTCCATCAAGGGTTCTCAGAGTGTATCGACGGTGAGCATGAGGGCATTTTGCCAGAGCGATGTCACTAGCTCAATGGGTTTGACAATTATATTACTTGATCTCGACCTTGTTGAGTCACGCTAGCATTGATAGCCTGTGAGCTTGAGGGCATTAGCGGTAAGAATACTGGGTGATGTCGCTGTAAACACGAAAGATGGCGTCTCGCGAATAAAACGTTAATACAGTTGCTCTAACTCGGCAACGGTGGCGATACCTTGCTCAATAGTAGTAAAGATAATTTTTGCACTGCAGCAATGACCTTGAAACTGACCAAATTGGCGCACAAGGGGCAGCATTTGCAGTAGGTTCATCAACCGATCTTGTTTTACCAGATAAGGCAGTTGTGCCACATTGTTGTTGCTGGCGTCTACTTGCTCAGCGGTTTCAATGTGGTAAATGTAGCCAGCACTGTCGATAAGTTTATCGCGCACGCAAACCGTAAATTGATTGGCGCAAATAAAGCTTAACCAGTCTTGATAATTGGCCAAATACATTAATTCATCATCTTGATCAAATTGCAGTATGGCTGGCCATTGTATTAGTTGCATAGGGTACCTGTACGCTATATGGGAGGGGTGTTCTGTTAATGGTTGCTGTAATCGTATGAAATTTCATGATTTATATTTTTAACAACACATGAGGAATGTTCGCGTTGGGTGCGATTAAAGGCATTGCCAATATGAATTTCTACGTTAGTAAAAATATATTTTTCTGCTTTAATGAAGTAATGATTATAGTAATTTTCAACTTCGTTAAGGTTATGATTATATTCAACTTCCTCTTTTCTCTGTTCCTCGGTCATCTGCTTTTTTTGGTCAAACATCATTTTAACTTGCTCCACCATACTGGCATCGCTTTGCCATTCAGTTTTAGGGGGTAATTTACGCAGTCTGGCCTCGAGTTCTAATCCGGCGACAACCATGCCTTTAACACTGTCATCGAGTTCTTTAAGTTGTAGCTTTAGTTCACCTTGATGCATAGCACAAAACAATTCGGTTTTGGTACTCGCCTTGGCGCCCAGTACAATAGCGCTAATGCCCTTCGCTGCGGTGGCTTTACCGCCGACTAAGTCACCTCGTCGCCCTTGAGAATCACTGACGGTAATGCTATCGCCTGAAGTTGAATGACTGTGTAACAACTGTTTAGTGACTAAAATATTGCCCTGTGCTTCTAGATGAGAATATTGCACAAATTGGGCACAAATTTGGCCAATGGCGGTGATCTTGGTACTGAGTTCTTGGTCTTTAATTAACCGACCAATGATGCCTTTGCTGACAATCACATCGCCTTGCGCTTCAATGGTGGCAGAGTCAACAAAGCCCATGACGGTAACATCACCACTGGCTTTAACTTCCATCCCTTCATGTACATCGCCGGTAATTAAGATGCTGCCTTTGAAATTGACATGGCCATAGTGAACATCAACATCTTTAATTTGCAGTATATCGTCTACTTGCATGCCTTGGCGGTTTTCAACCGGTTGACCTGGGACGGTGGCGATGAGTTTGTTTGGATCTTTAGGGTGTAAGCTGGTGCCTGTACCTGGCTCCATGGGTTTGTCTTTACCCGGGATGTGTTGCAGTACCTCGCCATGGATATTAAATCCAGGGCTACCTATGGTTGCAGGGGTTTTAATCATTAATATATCGTTGGGCTTAACGGTAATTAATGCACCTAAATTACGCATGTCGACAGAGCCGTCTTCACGTTTTTGTGGCTGTAATAAACGTTCTCGCGCCAGTGCTACCTTACGGGTTAACCTGGCATTTTCACCATTTACTGCCGCTTTACCGCACGCGATGATGCCCTCACAAGAGCCACCTGGTGGTAAAATCGATAAGCGTTGCATTAATGCCATAATGTTAGGCTTACTTAAGCCCATTTTTATTTTATGATTTTTAAGGGCATTAAGTACATTAGGTAGGGTGATGTCTTTACCGCCCCATGCAGAGATGATGTTCATACTGGCTTGCATCTTATCGTCACGAACGTGAATGCTTATTGCGCCATCTTTGCGTTCCGCGATCGCAAAAAACAATTCGTGATCCCCTGGGTTTTGGCCACATAGAGAATTGACTTCGGCAACGGCTTTATTAATAGCGGGGATGAGCGGAAATAACATCGCGAAGTCAGTTTGCATCAACACAGTACGGATATCTTGTTCAGATACCGGACCGTGAGTATTGGGTATTATGCGTAATTCAGCTTGGCTTTTATCTGCGCTTAATGCGACCAAAGAGGTTTCTAACATAACATCCTTTATTTTTATAGCCGATCATTTCAGGCAAATAGCATAGCAACGAAATAAATTCGAAAATGTGCGTTATTTTGTCTTTCAGTCAACTTAGCTGATATTCATCAGCATTTCCAGCATTAATCTAATGGAGTCATCCATATCGGAAACTAAGCGGTATAAGGCGTGTTGAAACGTCGAGTTAGTGCTGGTAGTGGTACAATTTGTACTTGTTATTTTCAGCTAACACATTCACTTTACCAAAATGAGTCGCAATGGTATCAGCATAGGGCAGGTGGCGATTAGCCACAATTTGCCAGACGCCTTTGGGCGCTAAACTCATTGCGCTGGATTGCACAAACTGGGTCGCAATTTCGGTCGTGCTGGCCAAACCATCATGAAAGGGTGGATTAGAAATAATGCTGTCAAACTGGCCGTCGATCTGATTAAAACCATCTGAAGGATATATTTGTGCGTGCATATTATTGGCTGCGAGGGTTAATTGGCATGACAGCAATGCCATCGCATTAATATCAATACACTCAATGTTTAATTGTGGATTGGCTTTAAGTAATGCCGCAGTGATCACTCCAGCGCCACAGCCAAAATCGAGTACCCTGCCGTGTAAATTATTTGGTAAATGCGACAGTAATAGTTCGGTGCCCTGATCGAGACGTTTTTCGCTGAAGACACCAACAAGATTACAAATTTGCAGTTTACCTTGTGGTGTTTCTAATGAATATTGGCTTACCCAATCACTGATCGATAGCGCGGGTGCGACTTGGGTTAAATAACTGACATACAGTAAACAATGGCGGGCATTATCTTGTTTAATTGGGGCGGAGTAATAATCTGGCGCGAGTTTATCAATCGATTTAATCCCACCTTTATTGTCACCGACAATGATCAATTGGCCGTCGATACGTAAATGTTGTGCCGCAAGTTGCAGCAAGTAACCCATTAAGGGTTTTGCTTTTGGAAAGTAAATAATCACGCTATCAAATCGTGTCTCAGCCAACGACTCAGGAAGTTGATGGCCAAAATAGCATTGTAATCTGTCATTGGCATAAGGTGACAATGTCAGGTGATGATTAAAATCCAGTGCAAGGGCTGTGACAGTATCAGCCAACTCAAGACATTGATGCGCAAAGGTATCGGCTTCATAATTGAGCACTAACACCTTGTGTTGGTGAAAGTATTTGCTGTTTCTAATTAAGGCTTGAGAAGGGTTTGTTAACACGTCGGTTGCTCATGATGCTAGTGATAAGATATACACGCAGATATTAACACAATCCCCACGAGTATTATGGGTGAGGATTGTGTTCGTCAGTGATTAAGGTGTTTGAACCGATTGTGGTAATAAGCTGAATATTTTATTGGCAATATCAATATTGTCTTGGTGACCACTGAATAATCTGGCGCCGGGACCCGCTGAAAATACCTGTACATCCATAGCGGTATGCCCACCACTTGTCCAACCGGTATTGGATTGGATATCAATTACGTTTCGCAGTGCAATAGTCAAGGGTTTATCACCTTGCAGGCGGGCATTTTGCAATTGACTGTATTGTGCTTCGCTTGGCGTAAAGCCCAGTAGTGTTGCGATTATGGGCTGCCAATTCTCTTCGGCAATGGCGCGAGTGGCGATCACATTTGGGCTAGCTTGGACCTTACGCAGCACGTCAGGATGCCATTCATATTTACCACGTGCGCCCACAGACAAGCCGCCGGTATTATGATCGGCTGTCACTATCATTAGCGTATCTTTACGTTGACGGACAAATTGCTCAACCACTTCTACCGCGGCGGCAAACTCATTCATTTCACCCATAGCGGTAGCAATATCGTTATTGTGGCCAGCCCAATCAATTAAGCTGCCTTCCACTAACAACACAAAACCTTGCTTATTGTGCGACAGTAAATCGAGTGCTTTTTGGGTCATATGACTGAGTTTATGCGCTTGTTTATCATTAATGACCCAAGGCAATTGTCCATCGGCAAATAGCCCCAGCACTTTGGGTCCGGTCACCGATGCTAATTGCGAGAACTCACTAATATGTTGATAACCTTTAGCATTGAATTGCTCAAGTAATGTCGGGGTAAAATATTGCTGACCGCCACCAAGAATAACATCCGCATCTGAGCTTAAATAAGCTTGTGCAATGTCGATATAATTTTGACGGCTTTCATTATGAGCCAAAAATGCCGCGGGAGTGGCGTGATTGACTTGAGAAGTGACCGCAACCCCAGTTGATAAACCGAGCGCTTTAGCTTTTTCCATTAACGTTGTCAGTGGACGTTTTTCGGTATCAACAGCGATAGCGCCGTTATAACTTTTGAATCCTGTCGATAATGCGGTAGCGGCAGCGGCTGAATCGGTGACATAACCACTCACAGAAGCAGGGTAAGTGCTTGCCATACCAACGAGTAGGCGATCAAAGACGGTTTGTTCAATCTCTTCGGTTTCAGGGTTATCATTATAGTAACGATAGGCGGTAGTGTAGGCTGGCCCCATGCCGTCGCCAATCATGAAGACAATATTTTTGGGCCTTGATGGACCGGCAGTCGGTACATTATTAGTTGTTGAGTTGGCCACCACAGGCGACATCACAACTTCATCAGCCATTACCGCCGTGGTGATTAAGCTAGGCAGCAATAATAAGCAGCTGATTATCCATCGGTAACGAGATAAAAAATGCATGAACAATCCTATTTTTTTTGATTAATACGAGCTTCGATGGCGTCCATAAGCATGCCGGTAATATTAACGTCAAATGCGGCTTCAATTTCTTTAATACACGTTGGGCTGGTGACATTGATTTCAGTTAACTTATCACCAATCACATCCAAACCGACAAAAATGAGGCCACGTTTTTTCAGTTCAGGACCAATAGTGCGAGCAATTTTCCAATCACTGTCTGATAACGGTTGCGCGACCCCACTGCCGCCAGCCGCTAAGTTTCCACGGGTTTCGCCTTTCATCGGAATACGCGCTAATGCATAAGGAACCGGCTCACCGTCAATGACTAGAATACGTTTGTCACCTTGAGTTATCTCTGGAATAAATGCTTGTGCCATGGCGAATTGTTGGCCGTAATGGGTCAAGGTTTCAATGATCACCCCGAGGTTAGGGTCGTCTTTTTTCACTCTAAAAATAGAGGTGCCGCCCATGCCATCTAATGGTTTTAAGATAATGTCTTGCTTTAATTGGTGGAACGCTCGAATACGTTTAGCATCACGGGTCACTAAGGTGTCTGGGGTAAACTCAGAAAACCACGCCGTGAATAATTTTTCATTCGCATCACGTAAGCTTTGCGGTTTATTAACGATTAATACCCCTGCCTCTTCAGCACGTTCAAGCATGTAAGTGGCATAGATAAACTCAGTGTCAAAAGGGGGATCTTTACGCATCAAAATGACATCAAGTTCGGCTAGCTGTGTATCAACCGCGTCACCTAAACTAAACCAGTTATTGGCATCTTGCTGCACGGTTAAGGTTCGCATATTGGCCATGGCGTCGCCATTGACCATAGCAAGATCGTGCATTTCCATATAAAACAATTGATAACCACGTGCTTGTGCGGCCAATAACATCGCAAAACTTGAGTCTTTTTTGATGTTAATGTCACGAATAGGGTCCATAACAATACCGAGCTTAATCATATGTGTATCCTTAATAATGTGTGTAGAGGATAGGGGAGTATTAACCCATATCGCCCAATTTTACTTGTAATGCGGTAATGGCTGTTAGTGACGCTGTTTCGGTGCGCAGTACTCTTGGCCCTAATAAAATATCGGTAAAATCTTGCGTTTCAGTCATGGCAATTTCTTCATCAGACAAGCCGCCTTCTGGGCCAATTAACAATCTTACCTTGTTGTTTGTTGCTGGCAACGTCAGCCCATTAATCCCATGTGATGCGCGAGGGTGCAAGTTCAGTTTTAAGGCGTCAGTGGGTTCGGCGCACCATTGCGTTAATGTCATTGCTGGGCGAACTACTGGCACGATACTGCGACCTGATTGTTCACAGGCACTGATGACAATTTTTTGCCATTGCTGCCATTTTTTATCTAGCCGTTCACCATTGAGCTTAACTCCACAACGATCTGAAAATAAAGGCGTAATACTTGTTACGCCTAGCTCAACTGATTTTTGAATGGTGAATTCCATGCGGTCACCACGGGAGATCACCTGACCTAAATGTAAATCTAATGGTGATTCGCTACTGTTTACGTCGCAGTTTAAGATCGTTACCGCGATTGATTTCTTACTGGTTTCTATAATTTCAGCTAAGTAATCATTGCCATCACCGTTAAATAGGCTGATGTTGTCACCAACCCCCATTCTTAATACTCGGCCGATATGGGCGACACCATCCTCATCTAATTGAATCGTTTGCCCTTGGTGTAAATTATCTCGGGGCTGAAAAATGCGTGGGACTCTCATCAGTGTTGGCCTTATTTAACCCATTGTTCAAAGGGGACTTGGTATTGTATTAACGCACTAAGCGGTTATTTTGACATTGTTTGAATACAAAATCATTATGATTACCTTGGCGTGTTGCGATTAAGCTGTCTCTGACGTTCGCTCGCCGTAACAGCTTGCACTGTGTTCCATGCGTTGAACCGCTTTTGGTGATGACTGATTTTTAAGCTTTTGGTTTGCTGTATCAAAGTCAGTTCGAGCGATGGGGCCTCCTGATTGTTGAGGTGGCTGAGCTTTGCGGCCTTTAACATCGACCATTATTTCACATTGAGCCTATTGTTGTAATTCACATTGATCTTATTGTTGCGCTTTTTTGACTCAATCACTAAAACGAACATGGCGGTGATCGCCTTAACTTTATCTACCGTGGGGCTAAAATTATAAATCGGCTGCCATTTTTGAATTTATCATTGTTTGTATTACAGTTTTACCGCCCATCGTCTTGCCCATATTGTCGCTGATGTCTAAACGCCCCACCCAATAACCCATAGTGTGGCTGTGATCAGCGTAAACAAAGTCCGAAAATGAAAAAAATCCATTATTACAGTGCTGGTTTAGCCTGCCATTTGGGCGAATTTTAAGCCATCAAATGCGATGATGCAATTGATAATGTTAGCGCTGAAAAGGGGATAAGGTTTGTTGGCAGTGGCGACAGCGATATTGAGTCTGCTCTCGAATAATTCGGTTGTGACGTCTTATGGTTAACATCACACTGCCGCAATCACAAAAATATTCAAATTGCTGGCCACTGACCGATTGGGTGTCGAGTTGGTGAGTGGTCTTAGGGCTAAGCTTAAATATTGCTAGCATCAGGCTTTGCCATTCTTTCCCATGGGGTTTCACTTTTCCAAATATTTGAAAACACACTAAATGACTAATTTCATGTGGCACCACTTCGATTAGGAAAATATCCGGGTTTTCCACCAGCAACACAGGATTAAAGCGTAGTTTATTCGCTTGTAAATGCGCCGTGCCGGCACTTTTGCCTCGCAAGGTGAAGTGCACGCTAGGTCGAGGGAATGGGCGCTTGAAATACGCTTCGGCCAATTGGTAATCAGCGTCGACTTTATCCCGTATTGCCTGTTGTAACTGGCTACCCGCTGAAGTGTTAACCGATGAGTTTATTCGGGGCAGTATGGCTGATGAAGCCTCCGGTTGATGAGGGGCTAATATTAGCGCTTGATGTGCGCGCTGAGTGAGATTAAAAATACGTTTAAACATGATGAGATACTTCACTTACTTGAATATTCAATAAGAGCGTCGAGCAAGTAACGTCCAGACCTCTTAATATCATTCTGTTGACATTAAAGTGTGTTCGCCGCAGCGGCTATCATGGCACGAATTTGTTCGATTATGTCTGACTCTACTTGTGGGTCGTAGCCCTTAATGCGTGGAGTATGAATGTGTCCAACGGGTAAATTCAAGTTAAATTGGTCGCGTAATAAAATACTACGATAAGAAATTTCATTGGATAAGTAGCCGCCACCGGAACCGGCTACCGAAATTTCATTCTGCAACTCAGCAAGCGATGATGCCTTAAATTGACCTCGGGATAAAGTGCTAACCTGGCGATTATCATTCACGCTCCAATGGCCCTTTACCGCCGCCATCGCTGCAACTGGCAGTGAAAACTGCACAAACTCAGGTCCGTTTAGTTTGCCATCGGAAGCGGTTCCGTCATTGAATAATGGTGCTTTTGGCGATTGTTGGCTAGCGCCGGTTAACACATTCAAATTATCTGGTGCTTCTGCACTGCGGTTACGTCCAGGAAAACGCTCTATGTCGAAATTGTCGCGCCCCATACTAATGGTAAACACCATGTCGAGACTGTTTTCACGATAAAAGGGGGTTAATAATGACTCAATAATACCATTGTCGAAATCACTGAATCTTACTGGGATCATCACAGTTTCAATTTGAGCTTTTTTGCCGTTCACTTCAAAATGATGGCCATCCAGTGCTAAGGCAGCTAACCCTGAAGGGTTACTCTGACCGATATTTCTATCAAGGAAAAAGGGATCGAAACCAGTCACTAAAATCTTAATTTGGGTGTCGGGTGAAAATGCAATATCACTAAACCCGCGAGAGGATTTCTCTACCGCGTTGACCAAAATATCGCGTTGCCAGTCAGCAATATTAAATCCGACTTTTTCTTGCTTAAGGGCGTTTCGCATGCTCAGGCGGCTCCAATACAAGGAGCGATCATCACTGTGGCCCGATTGCACATCTCGTACCGCTTGCTGCCATAATCGATGACCTTGAGTCGCTGCCATTTGGGTAACGGCTAACTCATCACTGGATTGAGCCAATTTTACTGCTAATGTATCACTGAAAGCTTGATAACGATTAACCACTTGAGGCATTGTTTGCCCTGCTTTAGAAACCCGCAATTCCTCTATGTTTTGGCTGAGTTGTCCAGCATTTATAGCACCAGAAAAGGTTAGCATTAGCAGTGAGCTTAAGACTAAAAAAGGGCAGCGTTGTATCATTATGGTTCCTTAGGGACCTTGAACGTCCTTATATGCGTTTATTCTTAACGGCTGATCTGCATTCGTTGAGCAGACTAACTGTCTGTCTAAGTCACAGTTATAACACAGTTATATCGACGATTTAATAGCAGGGCTACCGCTTATCGTATTCGTGGGCCGTTTTTAAGTGGCTGATTTATATTTAATACTTTTCTTGACCTGTCAATTTTATCCTTAAGTCAACTTAATTACTGATTATTTTCAATAATATCGATGTTTTTGAACCATACTTAGTCCATAAATTAAAATATAGCTGAGACAATGTGTACTAAAGTCAATCATAGTGGTGATTCATCTGGGGGGGAAACCGATTTTAGGGTAATTAAAGATCAGCGAGGTGCGATCATACTCATACATGAGATTGATTTAAATGATGATACCTCTTATGAGTCACTTTGTATTTTATGCAATGGGTAAGCAAGGATATAGAATTAAGCCGAGTGTGCATTAACGTCACATTGTCCGGTTATCTCTATAGATAAGATGCACTGGCTAACCTTGTGTTATCACTTCAGCACTCACAGTCTCCAAAGGATATAAGCATGGAACCATTACTAATGGCTGGTTTTCAATGTAATGAGCTAAATGACGTACTTTCACGATTAAACTATCAGCTTCATTACATTGATATCAATAATAAAAATAAAATACCCGTTAACTGTGCTATTTGCTTAATTGATCTTCGTACCGGCAGTATGATAAATGAAATTAACAGCCTGGTGAAAGAGTTAGACCCCGGGATCCATATCATTGTACTTATCAATAAGTCGCAGTTAGACATAGCTGAAATCACCACCTTCATTGCGCAAGTGGCTTGGGACTATTGTACCAGCCCAATTGATCCAGAAAGATTAGAAAAATGCTTAGGCCATGGCATAGGTTTATCTAAATTAAAAAAGCAGTATCATGCGCCGCAGCAAGAACTACCTTACAACGATACCGATGAACCGGTGAAGTCAGAAGTGATGCAACAGTTATTTCATCAAATTGAGCGGGTTGCACCGACAGATATTCCCGTGCTTATTCGAGGAGAAACGGGAACAGGTAAAGAATTGGTGGCCACCAAACTGCATCAACTTTCTCTGCGCAAAGCGGGGCCTTTTATCACGGTTAATTGTGGCGCTATGGCGGCAGGATTAATCCAATCGGAGTTATTTGGTCACGAAAAGGGCGCGTTTACCGGAGCCACAAGTACCCGCAAGGGCAAAATAGCATTGGCTAATGGCGGGACCTTATTTTTAGACGAAATTGGTGATTTACCCGCTGAACTGCAAGTTAATTTGTTGCGCTTTTTACAAGAGGGCCTGTATGACTCTGTCGGTGGAGGCATGCCACATTCTGCCGACGTGCGCATTTTAGCCGCCACCCATGTCAACTTAGAGCATGCCATCGATCAAGGTAAGTTTAGATTAGATCTGTACTATCGTTTAAACGGTATTACCATTGAAACCCCAAGATTAAAAGAAAGAAGAGACGATATTATTGGTCTCGCTAACCAATTTATTCGGGTGTATTCGAATCAATATGGATTTGTCACTAAGTCATTGTCTCAAACCGCTACCCATGCGTTATTAAACCACTCGTGGCCGGGTAACGTGCGTGAATTAATCAACCGTATTCGCCGGGCGGTGGTACTGAGCGAGACGCAACAAATTAGTGCGCAAAATCTTGAGTTAGCCAATATTGAAACCAAATCACATCAGGCTATGTCACTTAAAACCTTAAAAGACAATGCAGAGAAACAAGCTCTGCAGCAAGCGATTATTTTCGCCGGAGGACAAGCGGAAATGGCAGCGAATTATTTAGATATTTCAAGAGCAACCCTATACCGGCTAATGGAAAAACACGGCTTACAATTAATGTCATCAACCTAAAATTGGCTACGGTTTCGGTGTCGCACTGACACCGTCAGCTGGGTGTCTTTCACTTCCACTATTTTTGATCCCTCTTTGCCATGGTTTTATCTCGCGACTGGCTGACCTTACCTCGCTCACAGATTGAGTTTGAGTCTTAATATTGAGATTGAGACTCAATTTGAAATAACGATATATATCAATGTCTTAAAAATTTACATTCTTAACTTTAAGAACTCAATTGAAAATTAAAAGTCTATCATATTGAAATTAAATGACTTTCACTTCTGGCACAAGAGTTGCTCTATCCAAGCATACAAGCATGGAAAGGAAATAGCATGGACATCACTAGCCAATTAAATTGCAGTTTATTGCAACAGTCATTCAAACGAGCGATACAGCTTAGTGTGTTACTGCTGGCTGTTAATGCTAATGCTGATAATGCCAGTGTTATTGGTACCCACGTTATGCAAGGTGCTGGACGTGCCAGTATCAATCAAGCGTCGGGTGACTTTAATATCCAATCTAACAGCCATGCACTGGGTTATCGCGCGTCAATTAACACCAGTAATTATAATCAAAGACCGCAAACTATTGCTCAACAAGATGGCAGCGTTCTGTATAGCTCGGTTATCGACAGTCAAGCGTTTGCTCAATTTCAAGGCTTGGCAAGTATTAACCAAGTCAGTGGTGAGCTAAATATACAAGCCAATATAGGCAGTATAGCGATGGACTCGACCCTAGAAACGATTGTGGGTCAGGGGCTAAATGATGACGCCCTCACTCAAGTATCGAGTCAAATAGCGCCATCATCTTTTCAACTATCATATTATCAGGCCGAAATCGCTCCAGACAGTTTTCTGAATGCGCAAGGCGTGATGCAAGTCAACCAAATTTCTGGTGACAATAATGTTGCCATTAACCAGTTCTCGTTGCAGTTACCAAGCGGGAATTAATAATCGTCGATCGGAGGAATGGAAGATGAAAAAACTCACTCTAGTGCTAAGTATTGCAGCAATAATGAGTAGTTCTGCATATGCAAATGGAAATGGAAATGGACATGGAATGTCAGATTCAGGCAGCAGTGTAGATCTGGATAAAAAAGTCTCAGTAACAAAAGATCTTGAATATAAAGGAAAAGTTAAAATTGATGGTGAAATTTACGCCAACGGTTTAGGCATGGCAGTGGTCGAAAACGTGCAGGACACTAGCGGAAATATGGTTGAAAATTATTACCATGATAATGAGGCTCAAATTGGAGGCAGTTCTTTTCAAGGTGCTAGCGGTAACATTGGCGTGAACCAGGCAGCAGGTGACTTTAACGTTCAAACTAATTCAGCTGCGTTAGCCTCTATTGATGCCGGTTTTGCCTTTGGCTCTGGTGATGCTGAAATTTTCAGTACTCAAATGGCTGGTTATAATGGCGTGTGGAACGAAGCATCAACTAACTCATCAACCATAGATGGTTCTGCGTTTATGAATGCCACAGGTAATATTGGAGTGAACGTCGCCGCTGGTGGCAACAATATTCAAGCCAATAATATGGCTGCGTCGACCTATAGTGGAGCTTTAGGCGAAGCCAGTGTGTCAAATGTGCAAAGCACTGGGTCTAATATGACGGCTAATATTGGTGTCGTAAATAATGATATTGAATATGCCAATGTGAATCTTGCCTTAGGTGCTTCTGGAACATACGAGGGAACGTCAGCGCTCAATACACCTTATTATCCGCAGATCATTTCAGGTGAAAATTCAGACGGTGGTGCACATGATATTCCTCCTGGAACTGTCACCGGTCATATTGATTTTGACACTCAAAATCCAACAGGTTCAGAGGTGATGACCTTTGACGAAGCGGGTGATTTAGATCTAAGTGGTACGGTTAGTGGCCAATTACCTTTCTTTGTCCAAACTATCGTGCAGAAGTCTAACAACTCTTCAATGTTAGCGGGCAGCGCTTTCCAAAATGCATCGGGTAATATCGGTGTTAACTTGGCAAGTGGTACAGGTAACTTACAGTCAAATAACTTAGCCTTGACTAGCATTACCGGCCCTTCGACTGTTATTAGTAATGAATAAGTGCTGAATAAGTGCTGAATAAGAGCTGAATCAGCTTTTTATGAATAAGGCAGGGGGGTAACCCCCTGATTCATCTTATGCGCAAAGTATCCGTCTTGACGATCGCCATGTCGATGTTTTCGTTCTTTAGTCTAACTTCTCTCGCCGCAGATATTCCATTAACCGGCGTAGTACCCGGAATGGGAACCTATTCTAAACCCATACAGAGTATTCGTGAGCGTAAGTTTGAATATATTATTGAGCAAAAAACAGACTTTTCTTGTGGTGCGGCCAGTTTGGCCAGCGTGTTAAAATACGCGTTTGATCGCCAAGAGATCAACGAACAAAAGGTGTTGATTGGCATGTTAGAGCATGCTGAATTGGCCGTGGTTACAGAACAAGGTTTTTCGCTACTCAACATGAAGCACTATCTTCAGTCTCAAGGGCTAAGAGGCCGTGGATACAAAGTAGGCGAAGCCGAAATGGCATTACTTAAAGTTCCCGCGATTGTACTGCTTAATGATGGTGGTTATAGCCACTTTGTGGTTTTTCGTCGTCATGATGACGGTGAAGTCTATTTAGGCGATCCTGCCTTAGGCAATCGGATAATGACCATGGATGAATTTAATCAGAAGTGGAATGGTGTGGTGTTTGTGGTTATTGGGCAAGATTATCAACGCGATAATCCATTATTGAACCCAAGAGCTAAATTAACGTTTAAGGCACTCGATCCTCTTTCACCAATGACGGATGCCGAATTACTCGAGTTTGGTTTTTCTTATTCAGATATGCTTTAAGGAGGAATGTATGAAATTAAGCATGATGCTTCTACTCACAATTGTTACCCCAGTGATGGCAAGTTCACCTTCATTGTCTGTATTTAAGCACAGCCAAGTGTTGACCGATGTTGAACTCGACTCAATGAAGGGAAAGTACACGACTAATGGCCAGGATTACTATTTTGGCCTGCAAATGCAAACACAGTTTATTCAAGGCAATGGTGTGCAACAACAAGTCGGAATGCAAATTGAGATTGCCCAAGTCAATAATCAACCTTCTGTCATCATTAGTATTAGCGACCCTGATGCTGTCGATAGCAATAACGGTTTTCAGCTAGAGACCTTAGGGCAAGCTGCCGGATTACAACAAAGGATCCAAATTGCCGGTGAGCAAAACCTCGCGGTAAATGAGCTTGATATGGCACAAGGTCGACTAGTACCCTTGTTACAAGGTATCAATGTCGCAGTAGGAACAACGCTTGTCAGTCGTAATGGCAGTACCACTTTTTCGACGAATGCCAACACCATGGGTTATCAAGTTGAGCTGGCATCGGGTAAGGCGGGTCAAGGTATTAACTATCAAGGGGGAAATGGCCAGCTAGTACAAAGTATTTTTATTGATGGACTCAGCCAATTAGTGGTAAATCAGTCTACAATAAGGTATGACGGTATGCCTGTTGGACCAATAGAGTCAAATATACTGGGTAGGCAAATAAGTGATTTAACCGCAATAGGATTTTAATTCACTCTGTACAAGCCAAGGATGTGTATATGAATAAAAAATGGACCTCAGCTATCGCAGTGATACTGCTTGGAGTATTGGCAGTTCCTGCGTTTGCTGCAGACACGCTTCCTCAACCCGCCCCGCAATCGACTTTGTCTGAACAAGAAATTACAGAACTTAAGCAAAAGCTTATTTTACTGAATCAGCAAATAAAGGTGCAACAACAAAGCATTAATCAGATGGCGCAACAGGTACTCAAGCAAGAGGCATTAATTAGACAAGATGCCTCCACCACACAACAAGCATCGGTTGAAAGACCCAAAACTCAAACACGTCAGCCTGCTACGGTGGCCCAAAAATCCAAACGAAAAAAGGCACCTGATAGAGCAAGAAGTACTGATGATGTGTTGCAAGAATCACATAATGTTTTTACCCGCAAGTTTACCTTAGAATCCTCATTTTCCTATAGTTACTACAGCCGTAAAGATCTCATTCTCAGAGGCTTTTTAGCGCTTGATGCTATTTTTCTGGGAAATTTAAACTTAGATCGTATTCGTACTAATACTACGCAAGTAGACTTAACTACTCGCTATACACTAAATGAAAACTGGCAATTTGAGCTGGGTTTGCCGTATTTGTATCGTTGGACTCAGTATGACTCTGTGGGGGAAGGCAACTCTAGTCAACGCTATGAAACTGCTGATGTTAGCGGTGGTGAAATTGGGGATGCCAGTGCCGCGGTTTATTACCGAATTAATGCCGAATCAATAGACTGGCCTGATTGGGTGTGGAACGTCAGAGTTCGTGCGCCAACCGGAAAAGATCCCTTTGGGATCCCACTTGAATCATCAGATACTGGGAATTTGACCTATCCGACTGAAATGGCGACGGGCTCGGGTGTATGGGCTATTTCTACAGGATTTAGTTTAGCCAAAACCTTTGATCCTGCCATTGTATTTTTTAACCTAAATTATGGTACGAGTTTTAAAGAAGATTTTGAAGACTTGTCTGGTGCACCAGGATTAAGCCCTGGTGAGATTGATTTAGGTAATTACGTTGATTATAGCGTGGGTTTAGCTTTTGCCGTTTCGGAACGCATGAGTTTAGGCATGAGTTTTAATCAACGTTTTTACAGTAAAACCAAACAAAGGCCACTAGGTGGAGAGTGGGAAAAAATTCCGCGTACTGATACCAATACCGCCAATTTGGGTATTGGTGCCACCTTAGCCTTGTCACCTAATTTATCCATGGTGACCTCCATAGGTTCTGGACTAACAGAAGACTCACCAGATTATCAAATCAGCCTGCGATTTCCTTATCGCTTTTAGTTGAGTGCGAAGAAGGCTATGTTTATCTGTAAATCGACATAACCTCAAGCCGCCTGATTTAGGTTGTCTGAGGTTATGTCACTGAATGACAGTATCTTTTAATGAACGTGCCATTTATAAATGAAAGCGGAGTCGATAGATGGGTTTTGGCTGATGGATATGCTTAACTCATCATTGAATGTAATGATTCTTGGCTAGTATAGCGTTTGGTGAAAAAGTCTAAAAAAGCACTTATGTTACTGGCTAACTGGCGCCGACTCGAATAAACCCCATAAACTTTAAACGGCTCCATGGGCCATTCTTGTAACACGGGCACTAAGCTCCCAGTCGCGAGCTCTTGCTTGCAGCTGGTGTTAGATAACATTGCAATGCCATAGTCATCCAGTGCTAAGCGTTTCACCATATTGGCGCTGTTAACTCGGACTTTACGTTTAAATGTCGCCATTATTTTGCGATTGCCTTTTCCGAGTGGCCAGATAGGGGCTGACAAAGTGGTACCTAATAAAATACCATTATGTTGTGTTAACTCTTGTGGGGTAGCAGGACTGTTGAATTTTTTGATATAGCCAGGACTGGCGACTAAAATCGGCTGGCGCTGAAACAATAATCGAGCAACAAGATCAGATGATTGCAGTGGTCCATATTTTATGGCAATGTCGTATCCTTCACCGACAAGGCCGACATTGTTGTCGGTAAATTGAATATCCAGTTCGATGTTGGGATAAAGGCGCATAAAACTTGAACATAAATGGCCAATCACATCTTGTGAAAATGACACGGGGATCGCAATGCGCAATGATCCTGAGATATCATTATGGGTGTTTTCAATGATGGCTTTGGCCGCTTCAATTTCGTGGCTGATGGAATCACAGTGCTGGAAAAATAATGCGCCCACTTGAGTCAGACTTATATTTCGCGAGTCTCGTTGCAATAATCGTACCCCGAGTTGCTCTTCTAATTGAGCAACTTTACGGCTAATGGTTGATTTAGGTTGTCCGATCTCTCGTGCTGCTTGAGAGTATCCTTTTGCTCTAACAACCGCGGCAAACAGCATCATACCGTTCAAATCTGGCATTCAAACCTCATCGTCTCAATTATGGAACACAGCGTCCGGACTAGTTTATATGGTAATTTACCTATTAACAAAGTTATATTTACGGCCTAAAAAATTTTTAGAGGCTATATAAGCAGAGGATCTAAGGATGACCAGCAAAAAGCAGCCCGCTAACAAAACCCAAGCATTATCGGCTGACCCACTTTTCTTACAAGCTGAACACTTGGCTAAAGATTTTTCATTATTTCCTGCTCATAACAAGCAGAGTTTATCTGAAGAAGTGAAAGGATTATTAACAGAAGATACCATTCAAGCTAACTTGAAAAGTTTGGCATCTCTAGACGTTGACGGTTATGTCAATAAAGTGATCCAACCCACATTGGATAAAAACCGACCCGGGGCGAAGCGTATGATCGCTGACTTAAAAGGCAAAATTATTGCCGAAAGTCATATCGGACCGTTTTATCGAGCTGAAGTCGAACTCGATTTTGGCACTCGAACACGTCGTATCGGTTTTATTGCGCAAGAGCGAACCACTGCAAACGGTGCCTGGATGCCAGAGCATCATCTTGCAGCATGTAAAGCTATTCGCCACTTCGCTGAATTGTGTATGCCAATCGTATACTTAATTGATACACCTGGCGCAGATGCTGGTGAAGTTGCCAATAGTCAAAACCAAGCGCATACCATTTCTAAAGCCATTGCTGAAAGTGCTAACGTTGATGTACCTACCGTCGGTATTGTGATTGGCGCAGGCTATTCAGGTGGTGCTATTCCATTAGCGGCGGCGAACATTTTACTCTCTGTACGAGATGGTATTTTTAATACTATTCAGCCACAAGGCTTACAAAGCATTGCGCGTAAGTACAACCTGTCATGGCAAGAATGTGCTAAGTCTGTTGGGGTATCACCAGAAGAGTTATATACCTCAGGGTGTATTGACGGCATCATCGACTTTACGCCATCAGATAAAGATGAGCGCCAGCATAATTTACGTCGTGCAATTATCAGTGCTATTGAAGCGGTTGAACGTGCGGCAATGAATTTCGTCCGTGAATCTAGCGATTTAAAAGAGCATTATGAACGCAGTTTGCAGCGTTTCTTAGCACCGTCGGCTAATTTGCTTTCGCTTGAAAACAATACCCGCTTATCTGTCGCCAATAACCCTACTATGTACCACAATATTTTTGGTAGTGCATATCGATATTTGCGTTATTTAACGCTTCGTAGTCGTATTTATTCCATCTCACAAGATCAATATGGTCGCCTGTCAAAAGTCAGTGTGCCAGAAGGTGATTTGCTTGGACGTATTAAGCAAGAGCAGGAGCGTGTGTTCCAAGCATGGTTAACTAACCCCGAGAAGCTTGTTTACGATGAAGAATTAAATAAATTATGGGGTACGTTTAGCGCTAAACGCAAAGACATTTCTACCGAACGGAACGTGATTACTCGTTTTATTTTGGGTGAACCAAAAGAAAATTACAAAAAAGCACGTAAGGCTTTGCTATTTAACATTGTTTGGTCGTTATATCATCGATGGAAAAGTAACGCGGCCAACAATTTTAACGGCCTAATTAAGCACTTAGAGTCTCTGCCTAAATCAACGACACAAGCCCCATGGCCTGAGCTTAGTCAGCTTACTGTGCTTGATATTGTCGTCAATGACGAATTACGTGAAGATTTTATTTGGCAATGTCATAACGTGCTTGTTTTTAATGCACTATACGACAATGTGGTCGGCAGCTTGGCGTCAATTTCGAAAGAAGCCATGATGTCAAAGAGTTTGTCTCGTGATTCTGTGGATAAATTACTGCACAAATCCATTGATAACGCATTATTTACTAATGATAAAGCAAATGACAAAAGCAAGTTTTACAAGTGGTTAAAATACTTTATGGCACAGTCTAACCGTGCCGAGTTATTAACCCGTGTTGAACAATGGAAGAGTGTCGGTTTCCCACAATTAAACGATTCGCTTTTTGTTATCTTGACCTATTTCTTTGAGCGTTTATTGCCAGAGTACTTTGACAGTGAAGATGAACACGATAACTACACGGGAACCATTAACCCGGTACGTATTGGTCGTCGTAAGGATTTCTGGAACCGTTTAACCATGGGTTACCAAGACCTTCTAATCCAAAAAATACTTCGCGAAGAGAAAAAACAAGGCAAGATGGGTTGGGAAAATATTATCAAACAGTTCTTTTCTCAGTTTGATGAAATTGACGCAGACAAAATGTCAGCTAACATGCTTAATTTCCCTGGCTTTCGTTTATCAATTGAAGATGCTATTGATAAAAAAATCCGCCCTTGTGGTTTAATTACCGGTCTAGCTGACTTTAATAATAATGGCAGTAAGTTACGTGTAGGTGTCGCGGTTTCAAATACGGCATTCCAAGCAGGTGCATTTGATATGGCCAGTGCTGAAAAATTCAGTTCACTACTCATCGAGTGTGCAAAACGTAAATTACCGGTTATTTGCTTCATTAGTTCAGGCGGTATGCAAACCAAAGAGGGCGCAGCCGCATTGTTCTCAATGGCGGTTGTGAACGACCGTATCACGCGCTTTATTCGTGATAACGAATTACCCGTATTGATGTTTGGTTTTGGTGATTGTACTGGGGGGGCTCAAGCCAGTTTTGTGACTCATCCTCTCGTACAGACATATTATTTATCAGGTACCAATATGCCATTTGCTGGACAAATGGTAGTACCTGCGTACTTACCATCAACAGCAACATTGTCGAACTACTTATCTAAAGTACCAGGCGCAATGACAGGGCTAGTACATAACCCATTTAGTGACTCTTTAGATACTCAGTTGTCTGGTATTGATCCATTAATGCCGTTACCGACGCTGAAGATAGAAGACGTGATCAGCAAAGCACTGTCGACACTCGTGCCTGAAGTGGTTGAGTTAGAGGACATCATTGTACAAGATGACCCTCGAGCATTGATGAAGCCAATTAATAAAGTGTTAATACATGCTCGTGGTTGTACGGCGGTGAAATTAATCCGTAAAGCACATGACAACAATATTAATGTTGTATTGGTTGCCTCAGATCCTGATATGACTTCTGTTCCTGCAGATATGCTTAAAGACACTGATAAGCTTGTGTGTATTGGCGGTAATACTTCAGATGAAAGTTACCTTAATGCTTACTCTGTATTAAAAGTAGCTGAGTATGAAGATGTTGATGCTTTACATCCTGGTATCGGTTTCTTATCTGAGAGTCCACAGTTTGCCGCATTGTGTGTTAACAATGGGGTTAACTTTGTCGGTCCTAGTGTGTATTCGATGACCACCATGGGTAACAAGTCCAACGCGATACATACTTCACAAGCGCACAATGTGCCAGTGGTTCCTGGTAGTCATGGTATTTTGTCTAACGCAGAACAAGCGGTAAACGTCGCCTTCGAAATTGGCTACCCAGTATTGTTAAAAGCGGTACAAGGTGGTGGTGGTAAAGGTATTCAGGTTGTGACACGTCCTGATGACATGATTGGTTGCTTCCAAAAAACCGCAACTGAAGCTGCTGCAGCATTTGGTAATGGCGACTTGTATTTAGAAAAATACGTCACGTCACTGCGTCATATCGAAGTTCAGTTACTGCGTGATAAGTTTGGTCATACCAAAGTATTGGGTATTCGGGATTGTTCGGTACAACGTAACAACCAGAAAGTGATTGAAGAATCAGGTTCAACTATGTTGCCTGAAGAGCTGAAACAACGGGTAATGAAATACACTCGAGCGTTAGGTGATGCGACCGATTATATGGGCGCAGGTACTGTTGAATTTATCTATAATTTAGACGTTAACGAAGTGTACTTCATGGAGATGAACACGCGACTTCAGGTAGAGCATCCGGTGACGGAAGCGACATCGGGTATTGATATTGTTAGCGCGCAGTTTGATATTGCTGCAGGTCGTTCAATTGAAGCACTGCAACCAGTTGACCAAGGTTACGCCATGGAAGTGCGTGTGACGGCGGAAAAAGCGGCGCTTGATAGTCATGGTATTCTTCAACTTATTCCTAATCCAGGTAACATCACGGAATGTGTATTGCCAGAGCATGATGATGTTGAGATTATTTCAATTGCAGCCGCGGGCAAGGAAGTGTCGCCATACTATGACAGTTTGATCGCACAGATCATTATGCGTGGTAAGGACCGTGAAGACGTGGTGGCTAAAATGTATGCTTACCTCGATAGCGTAGTGATTAAAGGTATCGCAACTAACATTCCATTATTGAAGCTTATCTTGAAAGATCCCACCTTCAATGAAGGGGTATATGACACTAACTACTTGCCACGTTTAATGGCTGAGTTAGATATTCCGGCACTGATTGCTGAAATGGAAGCGGCAGCAGAAGATATTGAGGTTGATACTGAATCATTACGTGTTGGTGAAAGCAATGAATTGAAGGTCTTAGCTCAAGGGGCTGGTATTTTCTATACCTCTCCAGCACCTGGTGAAGCTGATTTTGTTAAAGAAGGCGACATCGTTACTGTTGAGCAAACATTGGCATTGATGGAAGCAATGAAGATGTTCTCTCAATTGACACTCGCAGGCTTTAACCGTCAAACAGGTGTGCTATATCCTGAAGATAAACAATACCGCATTGAGCGTATTCTCAATAGTAATGGTCAGCAAGTTTCACAAGGTGACTTACTGTTTGTGATTTCGCCCGTCGAAGAGTAATACGTTAGATTAATTGTTGCATAAAATACCCGCCATTTGGCGGGTATTTTTTTGTCATATTGCTCGAATCTTGTCGTTACCAATATTCGGTCTCTATTTTTCATTCAGTTATTTGTAGGATTGTATTGTTAGATTATATTGTAGGATCAAACTGTTGGATCCTACTGTTTGCCAATATGAAAATTGAGCTGGCTTGAGTTCGTTAGCCTAGTCATGAATACGTTATTGCCCAACTTGGCGATAATGAACCGATCCACGCTTGCTTTGAACAAACGGATGCGGCGTTAGTTACCGCTAAGCCGTCTGGACGGAATCAATATTGTCATGCATAGCTAAAAATAACCTGTTGATCGATTTTTGTGCGTTTATTGCCGCTCACGCGACATAACAATAAACTCATATTTTCCATGTTGCAGCGCTCATTATCAGTATAATATGGCTTGAAAAATGTTGTTTTATGTATTTCGTCTAAAATTTAACATTTTTAGGTGAAATTACCCCATAGATTATAAAATAATCTATTATTTCTTAATCAGTTGTTTTATATGTAATTCATGGCATTAATTGGGTTTATTTTTACTAAAAATAAATAAATATTGCACTAGCTATTTGCGCCCAGCAAGGTTCCAATTTACAATATGCGCCTTAATAACCTGATGTGCGGTGTGTCGGTTCTTTTTCGCATGCTCCGTCTACTTCTTAAACTAATCATTAAAGTTGAATCATGACCGAATTATCCAAATACAGAAACATTGGTATCTTCGCTCACGTTGACGCGGGTAAAACCACGACCACCGAGCGTATCCTTAAGCTAACCGGTAAGATCCACAAGATCGGTGAAGTTCACGATGGTGAGTCTACAACTGACTTCATGGAACAGGAAGCTGAGCGCGGTATTACCATCCAGTCTGCAGCAGTCAGCTGTTTCTGGAAAGACCACCGTTTTAACGTTATCGATACTCCTGGTCACGTTGACTTCACCGTTGAAGTATATCGTTCTTTAAAAGTTCTTGATGGCGGTATCGGCGTGTTCTGTGGTTCAGGCGGTGTTGAACCTCAGTCTGAAACTAACTGGCGCTATGCGAACGAATCTGAAGTTGCACGTATTATCTTCGTAAACAAATTAGACCGTATGGGTGCTGACTTCTTACGTGTGGTTAAGCAGACTAAAGACGTTCTAGCGGCTAACCCATTGGTTATGGTGTTACCTATTGGTATCGAAGACGAATTCTCTGGTGTTGTTGACCTATTAACTCGTAAAGCACACGTTTGGGATGACACGGGTTTACCTGAAAACTTCGAAATCCAAGATGTGCCAGCTGACATGGTCGATTTAGTTGAAGAATACCGTCAAATGCTAATCGAAACGGCGCTTGAGCAAGATGATGACTTATTAGAAGCTTACATGGAAGGCGTAGAGCCATCTTTGGAAGACATTAAGCGTTGTATCCGAGCCGGTACTCGTACAATGACATTCTTCCCAACATATTGTGGCAGTGCATTCAAAAACAAAGGCATGCAGTTACTATTAGATGCCGTTGTTGATTATTTACCTGATCCAGTTGAAGTTGATCCACAACCACTAACTGATGAAGATGGTAATGAAAATGGCGAATTCGCCATTGTTGATGTTGATGCATCTTTTAAAGCATTAGCATTCAAAATTATGGATGACCGTTTTGGTGCATTAACCTTCGTACGTATCTATTCAGGTCGGATCAAGAAGGGTGACACCATCCTTAACTCGTTCACTGGTAAAACAGAGCGTGTGGGTCGTATGGTTGAGATGCAAGCCGATGAGCGTAATGAACTTGATTCAGCACAAGCTGGTGACATCATCGCGATCGTAGGCATGAAAAACGTACAAACAGGTCACACTTTATGTGATCCTAAGCATCCTTGTACGCTTGAAAAAATGGTATTCCCTGAGCCAGTTATCTCTATCTCTGTCACGCCAAAAGACAAAGGCGGTTCTGAGAAAATGGGTATTGCTATCGGTAAAATGATTGCAGAAGATCCCTCTTTCCGTGTAGAAACTGACATTGATTCTGGTGAAACCATCCTTAAAGGTATGGGTGAGCTTCACTTAGACATTAAAGTAGATATCCTTAGACGTACTTACGGTGTTGACTTAATCGTTGGCGAGCCTCAAGTTGCTTACCGTGAAACTATCACTAAAGAAATTGAAGATAGCTACACGCATAAGAAACAGTCTGGTGGTTCTGGTCAGTTTGGTAAAATTGATTACATCATCAAGCCTGGTGAGCAAAACACTGGTTTCACTTTCAGCTCTAAAGTTGTTGGTGGTAACGTACCTAAAGAATTCTGGCCTGCAGTTGAGAAAGGTTTCGCATCGTTGATGGGAACGGGTACTGTTGCTGGTTTCCCAGTATTAGATGTTGAATTAATTCTTTTAGATGGTGCTTTCCACGCAGTTGATTCGTCAGCTATCGCGTTCGAAATCGCAGCTAAAGGTGCGTTCCGTCAATCTATGCCTAAAGCCGGTGCACAACTTCTTGAGCCTATCATGCATGTTGACGTATTCAGCCCAGAAGACAACGTTGGTGACGTAATTGGTGACCTTAACCGTCGTCGCGGTATGATCAAAGATCAAAATGCTGGCGTAACAGGTGTTCGTATTAAAGCTGACGTACCGTTATCAGAAATGTTCGGTTATATCGGTTCTTTACGTACAATGACATCTGGCCGTGGTCAATTCTCTATGGAATTTTCTCATTACAGCCCGTGTCCAAACAGCATTTCCGAAAAAGTAATTACTCAAGTTAAAGAGCGTAAGGCTGCTGAAGCTAAGAAGTAATTCTAATGTTGATCCGCTAATAAAAAACCGTTGCCTAGGCAACGGTTTTTTTGTATTTAATGCTCTTGCTACGATATAACAACAGTCATGATATAAGAGCAGATGTTATTCATAACTGTTGCTGCTGAGTGCTAATAGCGCTTTTGCTGGCGGGGTTAAGGGTAAGTTTTCTCGCCATATTAATGCGAGATCCCATGTCATTGCGGGTTGCACCGGTTTAAATACCAATTTGCTATTGACGAGCCGCTGACAAATGGGTTCAGGTAAAATCGCAACGCCCAAGTTTGCTTCAACCATCGAGGCTAAAAAATCCCATTGACCCGTTCTAAAGGCTATATTGAGTTGTACTCCAGCTTCGCGGCTTAAACGGTTAATTAACTTTGCTAATGAAAAATCTTCGTTATAAAGAATGAATGGATAAGATTCAAAGTCTTGCCAGCGTATCTCCGCTATATCAGTGAGTGGGTGTCCTTCGGGTAAGCATGCAAGTAAGGGATACTTAGTGAGTGGTTGACTCGATAACTCTGTTTTATGCGTTGTCGGTAGTGCTGTAAACGCAATATCTAGACTGTTGTTCAATAGTGCTTGTTCGCAACCAAATCCGCCATACTCGTACATCTGTATTTCAATTCCAGGATATTGCTGCCGATAATGGGTCAACACGCTGGTAATTAAACTGCTCATCATAGGGCAGACGCCAAGTCGTAATAGTCCTGTTTTTAAGCCATTGAGGTTGTTAATATCTTCTTGAAGTCGATGCCAATGACCCAAAATTTCCTTGGCACTTTTTTCTAACAATTGCCCTGCTTGAGTTAACTCAACCTTTTGATTGTTCCTAATAAGCAATTTCTCACCCACATTGTCTTCTAAACGCTGGATGATTTTTGTGAGTGTCGGTTGGGTCATAAAGCATTTCTCTGCCGCCCGGGTAAAGTTTTCGGTTGCAACTAAGGTCAGAAAACTCTGTAAGTTCTTGATTGGAATGTTCATGCTTAAATGGAATCCATATTATGGTATTAATTCATTTTACGGATAAAGCATAAATGATTACTTTGAACTAGTTAACAAAACGGAGGAATACTTATGAAATCAATTTCTAATTTATGGGTCGGTGCCTTGTGGCAAGCCGCCATGCCGCTTGAAAATGAAGCGCAAGTATCAACCACTGCGCAAACCGTCAAAACGGTACCAGAGGCGCCATTTCACAAAACATCAGAACAAACAAACCCAGCCTAAGCTGGGTTTGTTTTTTAGCTCTTATGTGATGCTGGTTAACCGTGTTAGCGGCCAATCCTGAATCGGTTATCCATGCCACTGCAACAGAAATGGCATTGCTAGGTCATTGCCCTGCTTGAATTAGCTCAAGCTGTTGATTGTTCCTGATAAGTCATTGCCTTGTTTGGGTTAGCTCAATCTGTTGATTGTTCCTGATAAGTCATTGCCTTGTTTGTGTTAGCTCAAGCTGTTGATTGTTTCTGATAAGTCATTGCCTTGTTTGGGTTAGCTCAAGCTGTTGATTATTCCTGATAAGCCATTGCTCGCCGATATTATCTTCGAAACACTGAATTATTTTGGTCGGTGTTGCTTGGGTCATAACGTCTTCTTGTGCCGCCCGGCTAACATTTTCGATTGCAACTAACCTCAGAAAACTCTGTAAGTTATTGATTGGAATCTTCATGCATAAATGGAATCCATATTATAGTATTAATTCATTTTACGGATGGAGCATAAACGATTACTTTGTACTCGTTAACTGACACGGAGAAACACCAATGAAATCAATTTCTAATTTATGGGTCGGTGCCTTGTGGCAAGCCGCCATGCCGCTTGAAAATGAAGCGCAAGCATCAACCACCGCACAAACCGTTCAAACGGTACCAGAAGCACCATTGCACAAAATATCAGAATAAAAAAACCAGCCTAGGCTGGTTTTTTTTTAGCTTTTTTGTGATGCTGGTTAACCGTGTTAGCGGCCAATCCTGAATCGATTAACCATGCCACTGCAACCGAAGTGGCATTGTGTATTTTAGGCATGGGAGGAATGTATGTCCTCGTGGATTATTTAGTCGTAAAGGTGTTTTCCATTAACGGCTGTTTATTATCCGCTTGTGCAACGTGGCACTGTACACAGAAATAGTTCATGCCATTTAATGTGCCTTTGTCATCGACTACGTGTGATTTTGCCACTGGCGTTGCTTTCATTCTTTTGGCTTTATCCCAAGCATGGCATGTCAAACAGCCGTTTTTATCTGTGGTGATACGATAGCTGTCTTTGTGTGGGATCAGCGGCGGTTGCTGAGCAAAGCTGCGTGGGATAGCTTTTCCTCGAGTAGGATAAGTTGCCATAGCTTCTGCAGGCGAATTGTCGGTTATGGCGACGTCACCTACACGAGACTCTACTTGAACAGGAGTACTATCGGCTAAAGCTTGCTGTCCAGCATAGGCGTTAAGGCTTAATAGTATGGCCGCGACGCTAAGTAGTTTTTTCATTTTCATCTCCGTTACATCCTCATGAATGTAGAAATTGAGCATCAAATCTGTCATGGCTGAATCACCCCCATGACAGCAGCAGTGAATATTAAAGGCGTATTAGGCTTTGAATATTTTGACTGGACACTTCTTGAAATCAGTTTCTTTTGATAAGGGATCCGTTGCATCCAAAAGCAGCTTGTTCACTAATTGCTTGGCGTCGAAGAACGGCATGAATACCACGCCTCTTGGCGGCTTATTACGGCCTTTGGTTTCCACTCGGGTGTTGATTTCACCGCGCGGAGAGGCAACGGTAACTTCATCTCCTTGAGCTAAACCGCGCGCTTTAGCGTCAGCTGGGTGCATAAAGACCTGAGCACTTGGCATGGCCTTATGCAGTTCAGGTACGCGCGCTGTCATTGACCCCGTGTGCCAATGTTCCAATACTCGTCCTGTGGACATCCACAGATCAAACTCTTCATTAGGCTCTTCTGCAGCGGGTTCATAAGGCAATGCAAAGATGACGGCTTTACCATCTGGTTTACCGTAAAATTTAAAGCCTTCACCTGTTTTGACGTAGGGATCGCTTCCTTCAACAAAACGACGAGTGGTTTCTTTGCCATTAACCACCGGCCAGCGTAATCCTCGGGTTTGATGATAAGCATCAAAGTCAGCCAAATCGTGCCCATGTCCGCGGCCAAATTGAGCATATTCTTCGAAAATACCTTTCTGTAGATAAAAGCCAAAGTGGTCATTTTCATCGTTATAAGTGCCTTTACAATCACTGCTTGGGAATTTATTGATCACGCCGTTAGCAAATAACACTTCATATAAGGTTTTATCGGCTAATTCGGGTTGTTTAGCGATTAACTCTGCAGGCCAGACTTCACTGACTTTAAAGCGTTTAGAAAACTCAACCAGCTGCCACAGATCTGATTTTGATCCTTCCGGCGTTGGCACTAGCTGATGCCAAAAGTGGGTACGACGCTCCGCATTACCATAGGAGCCTTCTTTTTCAACCCACATGGCAGTGGGCAGGATCAAATCAGCTGCCATTGCGGTAATGGTAGGGTAGGGATCGGAGACCACAATAAAGTTTTCTGGGTTACGAAAACCAGGGTAAATTTCATCATTAATGTTAGGACCCGCCTGCATATTGTTAGTACACATGGTCCAATAACAATTTAATTTGCCATCTTTAAGCATACGACTTTGCTGCACTGCATGGTACCCAGGTTTGGCGGGAATGGTACCCGCTGGGACTTGCCATAGTTTTTCAGTGATTTCACGATGCTGAGGATTTTTTACTACCATATCAGCAGGTAAACGATGCGAGAAGGTGCCGACTTCACGGGCTGTGCCACAAGCTGATGGCTGACCTGTTAGTGAAAATGGGCTGTTACCTGGAGTGGCAATTTTTCCGGTTAATAAGTGGATGTTGTAAAGCATGTTATTTGCCCACACGCCACGAGTATGTTGGTTGATCCCCATGGTCCATAAGCTCATCACTTTGATGTTAGGGTCGGCATAAGCTTTGGCCATAATTTCTAGGTTTTCAACTGGAACGCCGCTCATTTGTGATGCGTATTCAACGGTATAAGTACTGACAAACTTGGCATACTCTGTAAAACTAATGGGTGTAGAGCTGCCGTTGCCTGAATTTTTGGCTTTCTTTTCCAATGGGTGTTCTGGGCGCAGGCCGTAACCAATGTCAGTGGTACCTAAAGCAAATTTAGTGTGTTTGCTGACAAAGTCTTTGTTGACTGCATTGTGTTGAATAATGTAGTTGGCAATATAGTTTAAGATCACTAAGTCTGTTTGCGGCTTAAACACCATGGCATTGTCTGCTAAGTCAAAGCTGCGGTTTTCATAGGTAGAGAGCACGTGTACCCGGGCCTCTTTATGGCTTAAGCGACGATCAGTTAGGCGCGCCCATAAGATGGGGTGCATTTCTGCCATATTAGCGCCCCACAATACAAAGTGGTCTGCCGCTTCTAAGTCATCATAGCAACCCATAGGTTCATCAATACCAAATGTACGCATAAAGCCACCCACAGCAGAAGCCATACAATGGCGTGCATTGGGATCGATGTTGTTGGTCAGAAAGCCTGCTTTGTGGAGCTTAGATGCGGCATAGCCTTCCCAAATTGTCCATTGACCCGAACCAAACATACCGACTGATGTAGGGCCTTTTTTGGCAATACTGGCTTTCCACTTTTCGGCCATCGTATCGAGGGCGACATCCCAGCTTACAGGGGTAAAGTCGCCTTCTTTATCATACTTGCCATCTTTCATCCTGAGTAATGGCGTGGTTAATCTGTCTTTGCCATACATGATTTTGGATAAGAAATAACCTTTTATACAGTTAAGGCCCTTGTTAACAGGGCTTTCAGGATCGCCTTGGGTGGCAACAATTTTACCCTTTCGTGTCCCCACTAATACACTACAACCGACACCGCAAAAACGGCATGGGGCTTTGTCCCATTTTATGTCACTCTTACTTTCAGCGGCTTCAACCATATTAATGGGAATAGCAATACCTACGGCCGACGCTGCTGCGGCAGCGGCGTTGGCTTTTAAAAACTCGCGACGACTGATGCTCATGGTGTTCCTCACTCTTAGAATATTGTACTTAATAGGTGGTAGTCATTGGAGGTGACGTGATAGAGCGAGTTTAAGCCTTACTAAAAACATGGGTATACCTCTGAATGGGTATAGTGGTTAATAGTTGTCCAAGGTCACAGTTTTCAGCGTGATGCAAATCTCATTTTAACAATTAGGTAAATGCTGTTTTAGAGATTGCTTGTAAAGCTTGCAGTGATGCTTGTGTGGCATTTGTCGATGATCGTATGTATCGTAGGCTTATGTATACAGACCGTGGCTGGAAGGGCGTTTAGGACCTCTTGGTGAGCGTTAAATGGCTTATGCTCGTTATAGGGATTACATTGGATCAGTGATAACCGGTTAATTCCATATAACCTTGGCCTTGATGACTACCGTCAATGGTGATCGGGCCTTCCCAATACGAGGTCGACACTAACATGTCACTGTTTGGGTTGAGTGCTTGGGTGGTAATGTCGATGGCTTCACTCTTGATGCTAATACGCCATGCAACAGGGTGCTTGCCTAACGCCGTTTGTTGCCATTGAGTGGGTTGCATCTCAATATCACCGGGATTATCTTTACTGTTGATATTGCGACCACTGCCATCGGCAAACATTCTTCTGGCACTGTAAAAATGATCTTGGTTATTTTGTCCGCGCAGCCTAAACACCATCAGCGTTGAGTTATCCTCTAAACGCAATGAAAACCAGTCCCAACCTTGTTGAGCTTTAGTCAAAAATTGTGAACTCCACTCTCTGTCTAACCAGGCTTTACCGCTGACTTTTTCGGTAACACCATGACGGGTAATTTGTCCTGTTACATCAATAAAGGGTTGACTGTAGTAATAAGATGCCACGCTATTGTCGGCACTTTTACGGCTATAACCTTGATCGCCCTGTAATTGCAGTGGTTGCTGACTATTTAGCTGTAATTGATAACTAAACTTATCACTAGCGACATTTAATGTGGCCGGAAACAAACTGCTAGATTGACTTAACCATTGCCAGTTTTGTAGATGTACTTCAAATGGTTGTGGCTCAACTCCTGCAAGTTTAGGGTGCGCGCGCGACCATTTTTCGGCGATTAAATGTTCAGTATTTGTGGTTATTGCTGAATGAGCCATGTAGAGCTGGTTGGTCGCCCAATTATTTGTTGTTGTCGTTGTTGTTGTCGCTTGAGGGCTTGTTGGTGGTGTCATTCCAATACGAAATTGAGTCCATTGCACGCCAACATCTTCACCTGCCGCGGTGGTCAAGTTTGCGGTTAAATACCACCACTCAATTTTAAAGTCATCGTGAGCTAAGTGGTCTTGGGGAAATTGTAAGGTTTTCCCTTGAGTGACTTCGCTATAACCTTCAGCAGAAGCTGACGACATACTGCTAATGGTGGACTGTTTTACTGCAACATTTTGCTGAGGAGAGCAAGCCACTAGCAATGAGCTAAGAGGAATGATAAGGATCATCAACCATTGCTTCCGCACTCTGTAGCTAGCAGTTTTTAACGCGACGTTGAGCACGCTCTTGCACGTGAAAGAGGTCATAGTGCTTCCTGTTGCAAGCTGGATATCAAGGGTTTTCTGGTTTGCCAATACAAAGGTAAACACACAGCAAGTAAACAACTGACGACAGCAATGATCACCACTTGGGCATAGGCTGCCCAGTCCCATACCATGGCGATGCTCCAGCCAAATGCTTGTAATGTGACTTTATGAATTAATAAATAACCCAGCAACGCGCCAGTCGGTAATGCGACAAAGCAGGTTAATAGCACGATAAATAGCATTTGTAACACCACCATCATCCGTAATTGATTACGACTAACACCTAGAGCATACAAGCGAGCTAATGGCGCTTGCCTTGCTTGCGTTAGCATCATACAGGCACTGAATAAACCGATGGCTGCCACCAGTAAGGTCAAGCTATTAAGCACCACAGTGATCGAAAATGTTTTGTTAAACATATTAATCGCTTCAGTTTTAATCCGCTGTTGACTGTACATATAGGCTGAAGACAAGTTGAGCTGTTGGCTAATATTGTTTTGTAGCGGAGTTATATCGCCTTGATACGACACCGCTAAGCTAATGGGTTTGGCGGGTAATTGAGATTGCTGCCATAAGGACTGAGTAATAATCGCTTCGCCTTGGGGATTACCGTAATCGTAATAAATCCCGCCAATGGTCAAGCTAGGTTGATCAAGTTGCGATAGTTGAATTTTATCGCCGATATCGAGTTGGTATTTTATCGATAATGGCTCACTGATCATTAGGCTTTCACCTGCTGTGAATCTTGCCCAAAAGTCATCGGCAGTGGTTTTAAAGACGGTTGTTTCGGTCAACGACAAATGGTCACGACTGATAAGGTGGATAGCAACCTGTGTTTGCGGTGTTTCAATTCGATTGAAGTTGCTGTCGATAGCCCATTGCTCATAAATCGCTTCAACCTTGGGGTCTTGTTCTAATAATAGCGTTAGTGTATCGATTTGATTCGGATTGGGTCTAATGTATAAATCTGCATGCAAACGAGCATCGAGCCATTTTTTTAAGGTGATTTCAAAACTGCCCACTAAGGTATTCATGGCAATGTTGGCACACAGAGCTAACAGCATGGCCATCATCGCCAGAGCGAGCGGCGCGATAATCTCTTTGGTTTCGGCAATCACATAATGCCAAAGCCCTTTAGGCATAAATGGACTGAGTAAGTTAACGCCCCAATGTAGACATTGTGGTAATAGTAATGGAATCGCAACCGAGAGCACCCCTAGTAATACTAAGCTATGGCGATACTGTTCGGTAAAGGCAAAGGCGATAGTACAAACCAAGATTAGCAATGCTGCGATGATAAATTGTCGCCAATGAATAAGGCTGAATTGTTGGCTTTGCGGTTGTTTTTGAGCCCCTTGTGCCAGTGGGGTGTTAATAAGACTTATCAGCATTGGAATACAAGCGGCAAACGCCGCTGACAAGGTTAATATTAGTGCTTGTGCAAACCATTGCCATTGCCAGTTTCCGGGTAATAATTTGGCGCCATAGAGCTGCTCAAGAGTCATCGCGACCATAGGTTGCAGCCATTGCGATAATTGCAGTCCCACAATAAAACCTAATACACAGCCAATAAACACTAAACAAACTATTTCAATGCTTAGGGCAAGTATAATGGTGCGTCTATCTAGCCCTTGTTGCATGATTTGCACCAGCAACTTTTGACGCTTCATTAAGCTATAGCGAACCCCGTTGTAGGCAATAAATAAGCCGACCACAAAGGCCAACATACTCATGGCATCAAGATTAAGATGAAAGCTGGCAGTGAGGGCGGTAAGCGATTCGCCTTCACTGGTTTGGGTGGTGAAATTTAGCTTGCTGGTATCAATACCTGCTTGGGTTAAGGTCTGCATTAACCGAGCTATCAGTTGCTCATCTGTTTGTGATTCGTTTGGGTCTGAGATATTTGCATTTGAAGAGGGTGAGTCAAACACCGCAATGTAACTTAACTTACCCTGCATATTCAGCAAGGGTTGGGCGAGTGAGATATCGGCCAAAATAGCCGAACCAAGCCCCCAGGAATCGTCTATGGCAACAAGCTCAACCGGCATACCATTAAGTATTATGCGGTCCGTGTTGTTGGTCACTTTAGCCATGCGCTCACGCTGACTTACTGACATTAACACTTTAGGCTTGCCTGCGAGTAACTCTGCTAGTGGAATATGCGTTGCTGTTATCGATGAGCTAGCATCAGGTTTTTGCTGTTGCATCTTGCTGGTCATCGCGGCGATGACATCACTACTATTGACCCGCCATAACCGGCCTTGTTCATCGGTTGCGATACCTTCAATACTGGCGATGGTGTTGAATCCTGCATTGGCTAATGCAAAATAAACCGACTCATCCATACTGTCTTCTGTGCGGTGACTAATCGATAGGCGCGCTTGTTGACTGAGTAACTCTGATACATTGCCATAGCTTTGTTTGGCATTTTCATTGGTGGCGTATACGCCAATCAGTAACGTTACCGCGAGCATGATACCCAGCAAAATAGCGCTGGCTTGCAGCGGTGCATGACGATAATGTTTGGCAAATAGGCGCAGGCATAACCTTAAGCGACTAATTGAGGAGAAGTATGATGAAGAGTTCGTCATCATGGGCTTAACCTTGTAACGTCATATCAGCAGGGTTAACCATTATCTGCTGATTTTCGACGTGCCAGCGATGCTGCATAAATGCGGCACATTGCTCGCTGTGAGTCACCATTAAAATACAACAGTTGGCTTGTTGAGCGAGTTCGGTAAGTAGCTGCATGACTTGCAATCCTGCGTGTTGATCCAGATTACCTGTCGGTTCGTCGGCTAATATGAGTTGTGGTTTGTGAGCTAATGCTCGTGCAATAGCCACCCGCTGTTGTTGCCCTCCGGATAAGTTTTCAACCTTGCGATCTAACAATGGCGTTAACCCTAGCTGGTGGCATAATTCATCACACCAAGGGCTCCATGCTAACTGATTTAGCGCCAGTGAAAATTGAATATTGTCGCGCACATTTAATGGCGTGAGTAAGTTAAATTGTTGGAATATAACCCCGAGCGACTGACGCCGATATTGGCTCCATTGCTTATCTTGCCACTTTGTCACCGATCGCATGTTATCAGCCTGACGGATTAACATGTCACCCTTGTCTATGGTTTCAAAGCCGCCAATGATATTCAGTAAGGTACTTTTACCGCAGCCGCTAGGCCCGGTTAATGCGATAGTTTGACCTTGCTGCAGAGTCAGGTTGACGTGGTTAAGCACCGAATGAAATGACTCACCATCGCGGAACCCTTTACTCATGTTTTCTAAGGTGACGATAGTGGTCATAGTCGCTCCATAACGAATTGGTTTAATAGAAGTTCTGAATAAACAGAGTAATATTATCAATAATATACGTGATATGGCGCATTAATGTTCAAAAAATAAAAAAGCGAGCCAATGGCTCGCTTAGTGAAAATACAATACCAGTTAATTAAGCATCTGCTAAAGAATATGGCAACTCGATAATAGCTAGCTGTGAGCTTTCATCTTCAGCAATACGAAGTTGGGCATTATTGTCAGTATCATTAGGCAGTACCGCGGTAAGCAGTACTTTATCGCCATATTGGACGCACTCAATGATATTGCCACCACGGCGAAAACCGTCTTCGAGGGCAATTTCTAGCTGGGTTTCAGTGCTAATCGTTTGGCTAGTGGTGCCGGATAAAATATACAGCGCGCGTTTATTGCCACCGCGGTATTTCATTCTGGCAATGGTTTCTTGGCCCATGTAACAGCCTTTGGTAAAGCTGATGCCATCAATGGCTTGTAAGTTACACATTTGTGCGACGTATTGGCCGGAATGAGCCGCATCAATATTTGGATAACCCGCTTTGATTTCTAATGCTTGCCAGGCGCGAGCATCAAACAATGTTTGACCCGATTGGCTAATGAGGGTTTCTGCTGCAGCTGAGTTAACAATGGCAATATAACGATCGCCATCACGAAGGATCACCCCTTGGTCAACAAGATTAAGTGCTTGTGACACATCGCCAAAATGTTCAGTAGCAAAAGCCTGCGCCTCTGCTCCAGCGATGCCGATTATGTGGTAGTCATCACTGACATCAGCGAGATCAGCTTTACTAAAGACAGCGTATTTTTGTAAATGGGGTAAATCCAAGTTCAAGGTGCTTTTTGGCAGTAACATAAATAAACTATCGCCCATTGCAAAGGTTCGCAAACTGGCAAGCATTTTACCTTTAGGATCACAATGCGCGCCCCATTTCCATTCGTTTGGGCTAAGGGCGGTGATGTCTGTGGTGACCTGGCCATGAATAAAGCTGCGACCTTGCTCACCGGTGATTTCGATTAACCCCATATGAGACAAACTTGATAATATTAATGCGGGCGATGTGGAAATGAAATCCCAATCTGGTTGGTTTACTGAAATGGTCATAACTATCCCTAACGTGAGAATAAGACGATATAGTTTGGAGTGTAACGGAATAATACAATGCTCAACAGGGGGGTAAGGTGTTAAACGGCAATAAAAAAAGCTACCTTGTGGCCAAGATAGCTTTTTTAACCAGCAATTAACTCAAGTTAATTGCTGATAACGTCAGTTTAAAATAGTACCCGCGCACGGATAGTGCCTTCAATAGACTTCAACTCAATCAATGCTTCTTCGGCTTGGTCAGAATCAACTTCCATTACCACATAACCAATTTCATTAGTCGTCTGTAGGTATTGAGACGCAATGTTGATGTGTTTTTCTGAGAACGCTTGGTTAATTTTGATCAACACACCTGGACGGTTATGGTGAATATGCAATAAACGTGACGTACCACTATGTTGCGCTATTGACACTTCAGGGAAGTTCACGGCAGATAAGGTTGAACCATTATCTGAATATTTCACTAGCTTACCTGCGACTTCAATACCGATATTTTCTTGCGCTTCTGCAGTACTACCGCCAATGTGTGGCGTGAGTAATACATTGTCTAAGCCTCGAAGTGGAGAGATAAATTCATCATCATTGGACCCAGGCTCAGCAGGGAACACGTCAATTGCCGCGCCAGCAAGATGCTCAGATTTTAGCGCCTGGGCTAAGTCTTCAATATTAACCACAGTGCCGCGCGAGGCATTGATAAAGAAACTACCTGGGCGCATTTTAGCAAATTCTGCTTTAGCGAACATGTCTTTGGTTTGTGGCGTTTCGGGTACATGCAGGCTGACGACATGTGCTTGGGCTAATAACTCATCCATAGAGTGAACTTGTGAGGCGTTGCCCAACGATAACTTATCTTCGATATCAAAGAAAATCACTCTCATACCTAAGGTTTCAGCTAAAATGCTCAGTTGAGTACCAATATGACCGTAACCAATAACACCTAAGGTTTTACCGCGGACTTCAACACTACCATTGGCGCTTTTTAACCAACCGCCGCGATGCGAAATGGCATTACGTTGCGGAATCCCCCGCATCAGCATGATGATCTCACCAATCACCAGTTCTGCAACACTACGAGTGTTGGAAAAGGGTGCGTTAAAGACCGGAATACCCAATTTTTCAGCTGTCAATAAATCGACTTGGTTAGTCCCAATACAGAAACAACCGATAGCGGCAAGTTTTTCTGCATGATGTAACACTTTAGCGGTCAGTTGTGTGCGTGAGCGTAAACCAACAAAATGCGAATCTTTGATTGAAGCCAATAATGCTTGTTCACCAAGCGAGGCTTTGTGGTATTCAATATTAGTGTAACCCGCACGCTCTAGTACATCGACCGCCGTTTGGTGGACGCCCTCCAACAGCAGGATTTTAATCTTATCCTTGTCAAGCGAATATTTCGCCATGATATGGGTACCCTCTTATCATTAAATGGTGCTTATGCTAATGCTTATACTAACAGTTATGGTATAAATGCGGACTTCCAACGCATGCCAAAATAGCACTTTTTTTACAGTATGTGGAGGGCTAGATGGCTAAAGTAATATTTTAAATTGAGAACAATATCCCAGAAGAGGAATTTAGGATGAAAAAAGGTGTGATATGGATAACGATTTACCTATTGGTATTGTTGTGGTCGGTAATCAATCCTAAAGACATGTTCACTTGGTGGTTAGAAGCCATTCCGGCATTAATTGCAGTACCCATTTTATTTTTTAGTCGTAAAAGCTTTCCGCTGACCTCATTAGCTTATGCGCTTGTTTTAGTGCATTGCTGTGTGTTATTTGTGGGGGCACATTACACTTATGCTGAAGTGCCATTATTTGATTGGCTAGCGCAACTGATGGGCAGTGACCGCAATAATTACGATAAAGTGGGCCATTTTGCCCAAGGTTTTATTCCGGTGATATTAGCGCGTGAAATTTTTATCCGCAAACAAGTCATACAGATAGATGCATGGTGTCAGTTTTTAGCTGTGTGCTTTGTGCTTGCCTTCTCGGCTTTTTATGAATTAGTAGAATGGTGGGTGGCCATTGCTACCGGCGACAATGCGGCCGCTTTTTTAGGTACTCAAGGCTATGTCTGGGACACTCAATCTGACATGTTTATGGCGTTAATTGGTGGGGTATGCGGCGTATTGTTGCTTTCACCACTTCACAATAAGCAACTAGCGGCCAAGATGGGGGGTCATCATTAACATGGACATCGATGTTGGGCTACTCCGGTTACAAAAATAAAAGTAGCTTTGACTGCATAGTTTAAACAATCAATGGATGCATAGTAGACAGATTAACAGTATGCGCTGATCCGTGTTGAATGAGTGATAACGTCTATTCAACGCCTGCCAGGGTTATTGTTTATACTTTAGACTGACAAAATAGCCATAATAACTAGCAAATTTTTACTATGCTTGCTGTATAGAATAGTTATTGCGCCGAGATTAACAGTGACCGATTAATCATGATTAACGCCTATTTCGGTTGTTAACCTCATCATTTAACGTCATGGTGCTCTGTTAGTTAAATGGTATTTTGTTAACAAAATGCTACTATGTTAACAAAATGATGCTTTGTTAACGTGATTAGAAATTGTAAATTAAACAAAGCAATGATCTAATGTAACGCTATCAAATAAGTTATCTGCTCAGGCTAAGCCTGCAGGCTATAAACGTAGGTCATTTACATTTACAGTCTTAGGGTGTGCTCAAAGTATGTTGAGCCATAATGTACTTTTCAGGGAGAACAGTGATGAGTTCAAAAATCGATAAGTTGGTGTTCCTACACCAAATTGCTGCACCTTGCCATTTAGCTATTTTGGCCGAATCTATTGGGTTGAAAACTCGAATTATTAGCGATGTCGCAGAGCTTGAACTAGAAAAAACAGCCAATAATTTTTATCTTATTTCACAACAAGGCGCAGCCTTAGACGATAAGGGTATTCCGTTACTGGTTTCGCGCTTAGTGGAGCATGTTCCTGTTGCATTATACCAAGTTGAACGGGGAACCATAGATCAAGAGTCGGCGTTACTCTTAGGTGTACGCGGGTTATTGTATAGCGACCAACGCATGGATTTGACATTAACGGGTGTACGTAAAATGGTTTCAAACGAACTCTGGTATGACCGACCACTGATCAGTAAAATTTTTAGACGATTAGTTCAGCAATTAGATACCCAAGCTGAAATTCCTGCCGATACGGTTGCCATGCTTGAACGACTCACTAGTCGAGAGCGAACCATTATTCAACTGGTTTCCAGTGGCGCACGCAATAAAGAAATTGCGCAGCGTTTGTGCATTAGTGAACATACCGTTAAAGCCCATATTTCCTCTATATTTCGCAAAACAGAGTCACGCAATCGGGTTGAGCTTTTGCGTTGGGCAAACCTAGCCGCGTCATTGTAAATGGGAAAGTTAGTTAACCTCCTTATATCAAACCGAGACTAAAATTGGCGCTGAAGCTCCTTTTTTCATACAGTCGCGGTATCTCTCACGTTTATCTTTTAAAAGTTTAAGTTACTCAGTACACTGAGTTTTCTAAGCACAATCACAACAATTACAATAATTACAATAATTACAACAATCACAGCAATTACAACAATCACAACAATTACAATAATTACAACAATCACAACAATCACAACAATTACAATAAATAATAATGGATGATAATAATGAGTATTTGGTTTAAGGCTTTCACGTTAGAAGATTGTGCTCGCTTAGATGCTGGGATGCAGGCAAAGGGCACCTTAATGCAAACATTAGGTATTAAAGTCACTGAAATTGGCGATGATTATATGGTTGCCACCATGCCTGCTGATCCGGCAGTGCATAATCCATTAGGGATGGTTCATGGTGGTGCAAATGTGGCACTGGCGGAAACGGTAGCCAGCTATGCGGCTAATTTTGTGGTCGATTTTACGCGTTACTATTGTGTTGGCCAAGAAATCAATGCAAATCATTTAAAGGCATCACGTAACGGTGAGTTGACCGCAACCGCCAAGCCAGTCCACCTTGGCAAGCGCAGTTCAGTATGGGAAATACTTGTCCGCAATAGTGCCGGTGAATTGTGTTGTATTTCAAGAATGACTGCCGCAGTGGTAGAGCGATAAGCGCCAGTAATGTGCTGGAGAGCCATGTTTTAGGCTGGCTACCAATGTCTGATGTTGATATGGGTATGACTTATTGAGCTAGCGCGAACAGGTCATGGCGCCGTGCTCTAGCGGCAGGCATATTGTCGAGTAGCGGCTTATTGGTCTGATATCGTGATTGGGTAAATTAATATCAACAATATCCACGGGCCGGATTAACCTCTGGGAATAGATCCGCTATTTAGCGTTTGCGGTAGTCGCTATTTCGTTGATGATGTTTATATCAAAAAGTTGCGCTGGTGGAGCTTAAAGGGCGCGGGATTCTGTGTAACTTACAGCCTAGCCATTGATGCTCTTTTGGTGGCTCGGGTTAATTTTTTTGCAATCAATTGTAAATATTCCAATCTTTTTATCCATTACCTCAAGAAAGCTCTGTGATCCGAGCAAAGCGAACGTCCGTTTATGCTGATGGGGAACGTTACCCTATGGGACAAACTATAACCCGTTAGCCGTTAACTGTCTGCATGCAGCAAAAAACCATCATCAAGGTGCTGGTGCGATAGCGGCAACCCAAGCTTGTTATCGAGGCTGTCAAACCTGTGGGGATGCTAGAGTGAACTCTGCTTCTAACAGCTTGGCGCCATTGACTGAGATCATGAATTTGCCTCCCATAGTGTTAAATCGGTTTGAGCTGCATAATCGATGGATTAAGGATGGATGTTAGTCTTATCTAGGCTGATATTGATCAATAAACACAGAAAGAGAATGATTATCTTTCTGTGTTTATTGTATTTTTTATGGTCAATTTTATTATTGATTTAATAGTGTATTAGCGCGTTAATTTACCAGTATGTGGGCGATTTTAAGGCACTTTTACGAGAATGTTCCATGGCAAACAATAAACTAGTTTCCTTATTGTCTAACCAAGTTTCAACATTGAGCTGATATTGCTGACTCAGCTGGCGTAATATTTTATAAGCGGCCAGAGTACTGATCCCTAAGGCTAAGTCTTGCCACGGTGCCCGAAAAGCCTCACGTTTTTTAGCTTGATACAGTTCGCCATAAGCAAACCCAACCAAGATGCTTTCATCTAATGCGTCAGCAACATGTTGGTAATCTTCGCTTTTCATTTGTGCTTTTATTGGCATTAATTTGCCAATACGCTTCCATGAGGCTTGCTGTAACTGGTTGGCAAACAAGCCTAGCTCTGGATAATCGCGCCATTGATGTTGGCCACTTTCAGCGCGTAAGAGTATATCGACTAAGGCCAATTGTAATTGTCCATACTCAAGTTGTTGCCATAGGGACGCTAATTGAGTGCTAATAGCCATTGAGTTGATATGGTTTTGTACTTGTTGGCACACCAGAGGTTTATTCTTGATGTTGGCCAGAAGATTGGCGTCGTCTTGTAATAATAAACAACAACTTTGCAGTGGACTCACAAAGTGAAGCGCCTGCTCAAGGTGATCAAATAACGGGTTGATGTGTTGATTGAGTAAACCAAATTGATTTAGGGTGAGCCTGAGTAAGCGCACACAACGACGTAATTCACCCCACAATGCCGACTGTTGTTGTACGTCATTAGAGGTCGTTAACATATGTTCAATCAGTTGCCAGCGCTCAAGACCGGTTTCTAATATCGTGCTAAGGGTTTGCTGTAAATTATTGTTTTTCGACAATGAGATGTACTCGAGCATCTCGATGGCGACGGGTTTTGATTTACCCGCAAGCTGATAGCCGCGTTGGGCTTTACTGGCTTTGCCTAGGCGAAATGGCACTGATTTAGCTACATCAATTGCCAATTGTATTAAGGCTGAAGTATTACCAGCAAGTAATTCAAACTCCAGTTCGCATATGGGATCAATCTGGTGTTGTGCGATGATTTCACCCACATCTAATGCGACCTCGACGAGGCTGTCATTGAGATAGATATGCCAGGTTTGTCGCTCAAAATTGGTTTCAAAAATACATGTTAACGATGCTGAGACCTTGTCGAGATCATTTCCTGTTGGCCAAATTTCTTTGGGAAAACGTGACAAGATCGGTGTTTTTTGATCAATGCTGACGTTATATTCGGGCCGAGAGTGGATCCCGCCTACGACCCTACCTGCTGTTTTTATGGTTTGTTCGAGTTGGTTATCAAAACCTCTTACGCGTAAGCCCATATCCCAACGACGCAACTGTAAATCGTCAGTATCGAAATATCCATTGGTGAGTTTTTTCTGCCCTTGTGGGGTCGAATTAGGGTAGTCATTCAATATTTTTTTTAATAAATCATGATGTTGTGATTGAATGAATAATTTTAACTCTATTTCTGCGTCCATTGACTTTATGTTTGCCTTGTCATTAAATATTCACTAATGCGTCACATTATCTTCATAATGTCATATTGTTGTCATAAAAATCTCTTAGGATAGCGTTGCTAGCATCATATATACTAGGCAACGATAACAGAGAAACTGTCGTACGAAATTAAAAAACACAGTTTCATTATGTGGACGCTTGGGTTAACATGCGCCCGCTTTTTCCAAACTGGAATTTATTAAATAGGTAAACGGCAATGCCAGTAAACTCTATTTTAGGTGTGTTTGCAAAATCACCTCTTAAGCCCTTAGAACAACATATCGATAAAGTGCATGAATGTGCATCACTTCTTGTTCCTTTCTTTGACGCAACTATCACAGGTGACTGGGATGAAGCGGTAAAGATACGCAAACAAATTAGTTTGCTGGAAAAAGACGCTGACTCACTCAAACGTGAAATTCGCCTGACACTTCCTGGTGGATTATTTATGCCCGTTGAGCGTTCCGACTTGCTTGAGTTATTAACTCAACAGGACAAAATCGCCAACATAGCAAAAGACATCTCTGGCCGTATTATTGGCCGTCAATTAGTCCTTCCTCAGCCAATGCAAGTGGCCTTTGCTGCCTATCTACAACGTTGTTTAGATGCGGTATCTCTTGCTAAGCAAGCTATTAACGAGCTCGATGATTTACTCGAAACCGGTTTCGGTGGACGTAAAGTTGAGCTCGTTGCCAAAATGATAAATGAACTGGATCTTCTCGAAGACGATTCTGATGATTTACAAATCCAAGTGCGTCGTCAGTTGTATGCCTTGGAATCTGAATTGAATCCGATTGATGTCATGTTCATGTACAAAATTATCGAATGGGTTGGCGGTTTAGCAGATCTTGCTGAACGTGTTGGTTCCCGTTTAGAGCTAATGCTAGCTCGTAATTAATCACAAGGTTATCAAGGAAACAACATGGTTGATGTATTAGTCACCAACGGCCCTATGCTTATCATGATAGCGGCTGCATTTGGATTTTTGATGGCATGGGGTATTGGTGCAAACGACGTAGCCAATGCAATGGGGACCTCTGTAGGTTCTAATGCCATTACCATCAAACAAGCTATCATCATCGCGATGATTTTTGAATTTTCCGGTGCTTTTTTAGCGGGTGGTGAAGTCACAAGTACGATTCGAAAAGGTATTATCGACACGGCTTATTTTACTGCCGTACCTGAGTTGTTAGTCTACGGGATGATTGGTTCATTACTTGCTGCAGGTATTTGGTTAATCGTGGCTTCGGCGCTCGGTTGGCCCGTCTCTACAACGCATTCAATTATTGGTGCTATTGTTGGTTTTGCTTCGGTTGGTGTGAGTGTGGACTCTGTTGAATGGGCTAAGGTGGCCGGTATTGTTGGCTCCTGGGTCGTGACCCCTGCCATTTCTGGTTTCATTGCTTATATCATTTTCCAAAGTGTGCAAAAGTTGATTTTTAATACCGAAGATCCATTAGCTAATGCTAAGCGGTATGTGCCTTTTTATATGGCATTAGCCGGTTTTGTGATGTCTCTTGTGACCATTACTAAAGGCTTAAAGCACGTCGGTATCTATTTCTCTGCAACGGAAGCGTATTTGTTGGCTTTTGGCGTTGCGATAGTCTTGGGTCTTGTTGGCAAAGTGGCGATTCGTCGTTTAAAAATGAGTGACAAATCTGACCGCCAAACTCAATTTGGCAACGTTGAAAAAGTCTTTGCTATTTTAATGGTCGTGACAGCGTGTTGTATGGCATTTGCTCATGGTTCAAACGACGTTGCTAACGCCATTGGTCCATTAGCAGCTGTGGTTTCTGTGGTTGAAAGTGGTGGTGATATTGGTGCTACATCGGTTCTAGCATGGTGGATTTTACCACTAGGCGCCGTGGGTATTGTGTTGGGCTTGGCTATTTTTGGTCAGCGCGTGATGAAGACCATTGGTAAAAATATCACCCATTTAACACCAAGCCGTGGTTTTGCTGCTGAATTGGCTGCCGCATCGACAGTTGTGATTGCTTCTGGTACTGGTTTACCTATCTCGACAACGCAAACTTTAGTGGGTGCTGTGTTGGGTGTGGGCATGGCGCGAGGTATTGCGGCAATTAATATTGTTGTGGTACGTAATATTGTGGTGTCTTGGGTGGTTACCCTACCAGCAGGTGCGGCATTATCTATTTTGTTCTTCTTCATTATCAAAAATATCTTTGGTTAATCTGACAGAGACAAATGAAGTATTAGCATAAATGTGACGTTTGCATGCATTTAAGAAGGAAGTCATAGGACTTCCTTCTTGCATTCAGGGCATTTAATAAATAGCATGACAACAAGTTTTCTGAGTTTGGATAAATACCGTGTTAAGAGTACTTTCAATCCTTATATTTTTACTTGCGCCAGGTGGCGTATTGGCAGCCCAAGCACCAACGCGTTTTATTTCTGATGATGTGTATACGTTTATTCACGGTGGACCGGGTAAAGAGTTTCGTATTCTTGGTAGTGTTGAAGCGGGTCAACCGATCACGTTATTGGGTCATACTGAGGGTGATTTCACTCAAATCATTGATCACAAAGATCGCGAAGGTTGGGTGTTAACCAGCTTAGTGACTGATCAGCCTAGTTTTCGTGAACGTTTTCCTGAGATGGAAGCGCAACTTAAATTCGCCAATGATCAATTGAGTCAAATTACCAACAAGACTGATAATACCGAAGAATATTTAGCGCTGGCTAATAAAAAAGTGACTGAATTAAGCACTGCTTTAGCCAAAACGGCTAAACAGCGAGATGAAGCCGAGTCAAAAGTGCAACAAGAGGCTGATAACCGTCGTTACCAAATGTGGCAACAAGGTGGTTTGATTGGCGGTATTGGTGCATTAATGGGGATGTTATTGGTGTACTTACCGCGTCCGCAGAGCAATAAAAAAAGTCGTTGGATGTAATCACATCCTGCGATATTGAACTGCTATCGGATCAATGGATTTTTTATGCGATTTATAGCCTGACAAAAAGCCAACTATTCAAACGTTGGCTTTTTTATTTTCAGCTTTCCCGATGAAATATATTCATATTCCTTTTTCTGTATGCTGTATATTAATTGTTATTTTACAACGTCTTATTAAACCCCCTTCGTTAACTCGTATGCCATATCACGTTTCTTAGTGGTAATTCAGTGATAAAAATCAAACAATTTCTAGTAAGTTTTTAACTATTGTGTCCAAGTTCACATTTTGAAGGTATAATCCCCGAAAAATAGATTGTACATTGTATACAAAGTAAAATACCCGTGAATAAAGTGTGCAATTAATCACCATGATCACCATCCTTAACCTGACCTAGATGGAAGCCAAGACTATGTTCAAAGCGAGTGAAGTACTAGAAGGCCGCTATGACAATGCCACTCTTGATGAGTTGTTTAAAGCCATTACAGACAATTACATTGTGGATGAAGAGCAATACCTGTCTGAATTAATTAAGATGGTGCCTTCGTCTGATACCGACATTGAGCAAGTCACTCGTCGCGCTCATGAATTGGTCAGCAAAGTACGTCAGTTTGAAAAAAAAGGCCTAACAGTAGGCATTGATGCTTTTTTACAGCAATACAGTTTAGAAACACAGGAAGGGGTTATCCTAATGTGTTTAGCTGAAGCTTTGCTGCGCATACCTGATGCGGAAACGGCGGATGCGTTAATACAAGATAAGCTGTCTGGGGCTAAGTGGGATGAACACCTTAACAAAAGTGGTTCGCTACTGGTTAATGCCTCAACGTGGGGCTTAATGCTCACTGGCAGAATTGTTAAGTTAGATCGTAACATTGATGGTACTCCCAGTAACTTACTTAAGCGTCTGGTTAATCGCGTTGGTGAGCCGATGATCCGTCAAGCAATGTTAGCGGCGATGAAAATCATGGGCAAACAATTTGTATTAGGGCGCAATGTCAAAGAAGCGCTCAAAAATAGCGAAACTAAGCGTCAGTTAGGTTACACCCACAGCTATGACATGTTAGGTGAAGCCGCGTTAACCGCCAACGATGCGCAAAAATATTTTAACGATTACAGCAATGCCATCTGTGATTTGGGCGCGCAGCAATATGATGAGTCTGAGGCTCAGCGGCCAACCATTTCAATTAAATTATCAGCGTTACATCCTCGTTATGAAGTCGCCAATGAAGATCGCGTCTTGACCGAATTATATGATTCGGTGATTAAACTGATTGTGCAAGCCAGAGAGCTGAACATTGGGATCTCTATCGATGCCGAAGAAATGGATCGCCTTGAGTTATCGCTAACACTATTCAAAAAGTTATATCAGTCTGACGCCGCCAAAGGTTGGGGCTTATTAGGCATTGTGGTGCAGGCGTATTCGAAGCGTTGTTTACCTGTGCTTTGCTGGATGACACGGCTTGCCAAAGATCAAGGTGATGAAATCCCATTACGTTTAGTCAAAGGTGCGTATTGGGATAGTGAGCTTAAGTGGGCTCAGCAAGCGGGTGAAGGGGGGTATCCTTTATTTACCCGCAAAGCGGGGACCGATGTGTCTTATTTGGCTTGTGCCCGCTTTTTATTATCTGATGCCACCCGGGGTGCCATTTATCCACAATTTGCGACTCATAACGCGCAAACCGTGGCCAGTATTAATGCGATGGCTGGCGATCGCCGTTATGAATTCCAACGGTTACACGGCATGGGCCAAGAGTTATACGACACTATTTTGTCTGAAAGTGATGCTAAAACCGTGCGTATTTATGCGCCAGTCGGTGCCCATAAAGACTTGTTACCGTATTTAGTGCGTCGGTTACTTGAAAACGGTGCCAATACCTCATTTGTACACAAGTTGGTCGACCCGAACACCCCGATTGAAAGCCTAGTGGTGCATCCATTAGTGACGTTACAAGGTTATAAAACCTTTGCGAATTATAACATTGTTCAACCCGCGGATATTTTTGGTACAGAACGTAAGAACTCTAAAGGATTAAACATGAATATTATTTCTGAATCAAAGCCTTTTTTTGCTGGATTAGAGCAATTTAGTGCCACTCAGTGGACTGCCGGTCCGCTAGTAAATGGCCAAACCTTAACGGGTGATGTGCAAACGGTAGTGAGTCCGTTTGATACGTCACTAACGGTAGGCACTGTGGCGTTTGCTGATGCTAACGCGGTAGAGCAAGCGGTCGCGGGTGCTGACGCGGCTTTTGGCCGTTGGACGCGTACTCCGGTTGAGACGCGTGCCAATGCCCTGCAGAAACTGGCCGATTTACTGGAAGAAAACCGTGAAGAGCTGATTGTCTTGTGTACCCGAGAAGCCGGTAAGAGCATGCAAGACGGTATCGATGAAGTGCGTGAAGCAGTAGATTTCTGTCGTTATTATGCTGTGCAAGCTAAGAAAATGATGGCTAAGCCTGAATTACTTCCAGGCCCCACAGGTGAGTTAAATGAATTGTTTTTACAAGGGCGCGGGATTTTTGTCTGTATTAGTCCATGGAACTTTCCGTTAGCCATTTTCTTAGGCCAAGTGTCAGCGGCATTAGCGGCGGGTAACACTGTGATTGCCAAGCCAGCAGAACAAACGTGTTTGGTGGGTTACCGTGCGGTGCAACTTGCGCATCAAGCGGGTATTCCGACTGATGTATTACAGTTCTTGCCAGGTACGGGGGCTGTGGTCGGTTCTGCATTAACGGCTGATGAGCGCATTGGTGGAGTGTGTTTTACGGGCTCGATTGGGACCGCAAAGCTTATCAATCGTACCTTAGCCAACCGTGAAGGCGCCATTATCCCGTTAATCGCCGAAACGGGCGGTCAAAATGCCATGGTGGTTGACTCAACATCACAGCCAGAACAAGTGGTAAATGATGTGGTGTCATCTTCATTTACCAGTGCCGGTCAACGTTGTTCTGCACTGCGGGTGTTGTTCTTACAAGAAGATATCGCCGATCGCGTGATTGAAGTGATGCAAGGCGCGATGGATCAATTGGTGATTGGTAACCCAAGTTTACTGAACACGGATGTGGGCCCAGTGATTGATGCGACCGCCAAAGCAAACTTAAATGCGCACATTGATCATATTAGCCAAGTCGGCAAACTCATTAATAAACTTGAGTTACCCGCGGGCACTGAAAACGGTCATTTTGTGGCACCCACCGCCGTTGAAATCGACTCGATCAAGATGTTAGAAAAAGAGCACTTTGGACCTATTTTGCATGTTATTCGTTATAAAGCGGCTGATTTGGCGAACGTCATTGATGAAATCAATGACACTGGGTTTGGCTTAACATTAGGGATCCATAGCCGTAATGAAGGCCATGCGCTTAACCTAGCGGATAAAGTGAATGTGGGTAACGTGTATATTAATCGCAACCAAATTGGTGCGGTAGTGGGTGTGCAACCGTTTGGTGGCCAAGGGTTATCAGGTACGGGTCCCAAAGCCGGTGGTCCGCATTACTTAACCCGTTTTGTGACTGAAAAAACCCGTACCAACAACATTACTGCGATTGGTGGTAATGCCACGTTATTATTGTTAGGCGACGCTGACGCATAATGCGATTAGCTTCATCTTGTTAAGCCCACATAATGTGGGCTTTTTGTTAGCTTAATGAGGTGAAGCCAGTTGAATATTATTGCGTGTTAATCCGCGGGCGACATTTTTGCTTAATCTACCAAAACGGCTTATATCACCTAAAGAGGGTATGACGCCCCGTGCGATTGCCGCTTCCCAATAGCAGACTTCAGAATCGACGAGATCTAAGAGTTTTTTCGGGCAACCCACACAAGTGTTGCTGGGCCCACAGCGAAAGATATCCGCGGAGTCTAATGGGAAGGCTTGTTTTACTTGAGCAATGAGTTGTTTCATTGCAGTGATCCGATCGGGTTTCTGGGTCATATTTCTTCTAGGCTTAATTCAACACATTTCTCTTCGTACAACTGGATGAGGTAACAATGCGCTGGTATCAATTCGTCAATATCAATCAGGGTAGCAAGTCGGCATTAAGCACGTACTAATGTAAATCAATTTTTTCTTTAAAACAGCGTGCTAAATCGATAAGTTGAGGGTGTTTATGAAATCTGTTTGCCGCCGTTCTCACATTTTAGGGTAAAAACTGCTCCGGAAGCAAAGAAGTCTAGACGTCCATGTTGACAGTGGTGAAGAGTTCTCTTATTCTTGGCACAACTTGTTATGATGTGACTGCCGTATCTAGTCCAGTGTTAATGTGCTGCTAGATAATCACCGATGATCGAGATTGAGTTGTTCTCGCTTTTCTCATCCGACAATTCCCATTCGTTAAGATAAAGAGAGTTAACTTTGACTAAAGCTATTCCATCAGCCACCAAGGCGAGTACCAGCCCAGCATCGTTTGTGGCGTTATTACCCTTATTTTTGTTTTTAGGATTATTTATTGGCGCAGGCTTGTATTTTCAAAGCCAAGGCGTTGATTATGCGTTCTACCAATTACCCAGTGTTATTGCCATTTTACCTGCCATTGTATTGGCAATATTGTTGTCAAAACAGCAACTCAATAATGCGATAGAAACCTTTATTGAAGGGATTGGCCATAGCAATATTATTGCCATGTGCTTAATATATTTATTAGCCGGTGGGTTTGCGGCTGTCGCTAAAGCAACCGGTGGTGTCGATGCGACGGTTGCATTAGGTTTATCGTTTATTCCATCCAATTTATTATTACCAGGCTTTTTTGTTATTGCGGCTTTTATTGCCACCTCGATGGGGACATCAATGGGCACGATTGCCGCGGTTGCCCCCGTGGCGTTAGGTGTTGCAGACCAAGCCCAACTTGATTATGCCTTAATGGCGGGTGCTGTGATGTCAGGGGCATTATTTGGTGATAACTTATCGATTATTTCAGATACCACGATTGCGGCAACCCGAACACAAGGTTGCGAAATGAAAGATAAATTTCGTGAAAACTTAGTCTTTGCTCTTCCTGCGTCAATTATCACCTTGATTGCGTTTTCGTTTGCAGGTCAAGGCCAAGCGGATATTGCTGCTCAGGATATTGAAATCCTAAAAGTATTACCGTATTTAACCATTCTGGTGTTAGCGGTAGCTGGGGTAAACGTGTTTGTGGTGTTGTCATTAGGGATTGTATTAGCCGGTGTAACTGGGGTGCTGAGCTCAGATTATACTATGATCCAGTTTGGTAATGATATTTACACCGGCTTTACCAATATGCAGGAAATTTTCATCCTGTCGATGTTAGTCGGTGGTTTAGCCGCATTAATGCAGCAACGGGGTGGGTTAACGTTTGTCAATATGCAGATTGAGCGGTTAATCCGTCGTTTTTCAAAAGCCAATGGTGAAGCATCAGGCCGCGCGGCGGAATTAGGCATGGCAACCATAGTCGCGGCAACCAATATCTGTGTCGCGAATAATACCGTGTCGATAGTTGTTACTGGTGATATAGCCAAAGACTTAGCCGAAAAACATGGTGTAGCGCCAAAACGTGCCGCCAGTATTTTAGATATTTTCGCCTGCATTATTCAGGGATTAATTCCCCATGGTGCCCAAGCGTTATTAATTGCCTCTGTGTTTGCTATTAGCCCATTAACGGCTGTGTATCACGCTTGGTACTGCATGATTTTAGCCTTAACCGCGGTCACTATTGTGATATTGCGTAAACGTACCTAAACGGTGAATGGCCAGAGGTGTATTAAGGTTAAGTACGCACCAATTTAACTGTTTGGCAGACAATAACTACAATAACTACCATAACTACCATAACTACCATAACGATCATCACGACGATAACGAGCATGACTACTATCACCATGGCCAATAATAATCTATTGGCCATGGCGGTTTTACAGCGGGTTCAATGGGTGGGCAATGGTCTTATGATTTTTTATAAACAAGCATGCGACTATTTATGGCCGCAGAGCGAGTTGAATTTCAACCCTCAGTGATCTGAGCATAGGTGTAAGTTGTGTTTATTTAACAATATCCATTTCAGCTAATAAGTTATCAGCATGATCGACATACTGCATCACCCAGAGCATATAGCGGCTATCAACTTGGATTGAGCGATTGCTTTTAGCGTCATATCCCCAGTCACCAATGATACTTTCGTACACACCGTCAAACAGTAAACCGACTAATTCAGCGCGACCATTTAAGGTCGGTGAACCTGAGTTGCCGCCAGTGGTGTCTAAGGTAGATAAGAAGTTAACCGGTACCGAGTCAACGGCTTTGACGTAGTAATCGCCGTATTGCTTTTGCTTAATCAGCTCAAGCTGTTTCGCGGGGGCATCGAATGGATCTACCCCAGTGTCTTTTGCTAAAAGCCCTTCCAAACGGGTGAAAGGGACTGCGACTAGGCCATCTTGAGGTGTATAGCCTTTCACATTACCCACGGTCACTCGCAGGCTTGAGTTTGCATCAGCATAGACAGGCTTACCCAGCTCGCGGTTATAGGCAATGATCGCATTCATGTATTGCGGACGCACTTTCATTAAGTCGCCAGTCAGTTGTTTTTGTGCTTTCTCTAATGCCATGTCTGACGCATAGGTTTGAACCGCAAGTTGTATAAACGGATCGGTAGCGGCATTAAAGTCAGCAACCGACTTGTGCATCCACGCTAGACGCGTCGCTTGATCATTGAGTGTCGTGTTGGCGTACATCTTGTCTAATGTGTTGGCTAATGCTTTAGCGTCAAACTGGTTGGTAATGCCAAAGGTGTTATCTAAAGACGTTAAACGTTGTTCTGCAGGTAATGCGGCGTAACGGGTGAGTAAATCAGCCAAAAGAGCCTTATCGACATTGGCGGCATAACGGCGATCGATACGCTCCATGCTTGACGTGAAGATGGCCATGTCGCGGTCTTGATATCCGGGCTCACGTTGCACATCAGGTAAGGTTTTTTCATTGGCTAAACGGTATAAATCACGCGCTGTGGTGACCATAGTCGTGTAACCGATATAAGCCAATAAGGTGTCTCTTTCCTGATGTTGTTGGCTCTTTGTCACCAGTTTGGCTAAGGTCGATAAGGTGGCGCCATATTGTTGCTGACGTTTTTTATCTTTATTAATCCAGGTGGTTAAATCAGTTTCAATCTTATTGCGATCGGCCAATATCGTCGACTTGCCATAAAACTCAATCATTGAGGTAAAGTTTTTAGCGTAGTTAGCTAAACCCGCAATCAAGCTTTCATATTTAATCCGTTCATCACTGCCCTCCGCCGCGGTGTCTTTGATGATGTCAATCATGCGCTCACGTAGTATTTTGCCTTCAGGATACGCCCACTCAAACTGATTTTTCACTTCATCAGCGGTGCGGTAACGGTTAGTGCTACCAGGGTAGCCGGCCACCATCACAAAATCGCCATCACTGAGGCCTTTAGCTGACACTTTTAAGAAGCTTTTTGGCTCATATGGGACGTTGTCTTTGCTGTAGTCAGCCGGCTTGCCATCTGTAGACACATAGGCACGGTAAAATGAAAAGTCACCGGTATGGCGTGGCCACATCCAATTATCGATATCGCCGCCGTATTTGCCGACGCTGGCTGCGGGATTATAAGCTAAACGGACATCGCGGATCTCTAACTGTTTAACTAAATAGTATTCTACGCCACCATAAAAGCTGTATACCTGACAACGGTAACCGTCTGTCAATTCACATTCTGCTACTAAGGCTTTTTGTTGTTGCTCTATGCCTTGGTAGAAATCATTGCCTAGCTTATGCATTTGGTTGGCTTTTACTTTGTCGGTCACCTTGGTGACCGCTTCAGTTACAAAAATACGTGAACCGGGTGTCGCAGGTAATTCTTCGGCGTAAGTTTTGGCTAAAAATCCGTCTTTAAGTAGGTTTTTATCAGGGGTTGAGTTGTACTGAATGGAACCATACGCACAGTGATGATTGGTGACCACTAAACCTTTTGGCGACACAAATGACGCGGTACAACCACCTAAGCTGATCACCGCATTCATTGGGGATTCTGTCAGTTTAGAAATTGAATCTGCGCTGATCTCTAAGCCTTTTGCCTTGAGTTCATCAGCCATTGCCGGCAATTGGTGTGGTTGCCACATACCTTCATCTGCCGCAGCGCCAAAGCTGGCGGCCATTGCGACAGTTAATAACCATTTTTTCATTATAAAATTCCATTTTTGGTTTATAGGTTTATAGGTTTATAGGTTTATAGGTTTATAAGTGTTTTAGGTTTATCGATGTTTTAGGTATAGCTGAATATTGTCGCCGTTTGGCTATGTCATGTAAGACAATAAAACGTCAACCAGCAAAAGCAAAAAAGCCAAGCGTAAGCCTGACTTTAGCAAATGTTTTAATATGTTAATAGTGAGTTGAAAAGCTCAGTTACAAATCCAATCTGTGTATTGATTTATCCAAGGGCAACGATTAATTGGGCAATGACAATCAGCACTCCCATCAGGCCAGCAAGGGTTAAGGCTATATTGCCGCCAGCGACTTCATAACCGCCAAGTTTCAATGGCCGTTGTTTTAGCGCCATGGCAATCGGTAAGAAAATAATCATCACCACCAATGGAATGGCTGCAAATCCAAGTACTTTGATGAATCCGTCTGGATAGTAAAGTGCGCACAATAACGGTGGTACAAAAGTAATAAGCCAGGTTTTAGTTCGACCGGCAGTATTATCACTGGCTCGAGTGAGCTCTGCCACGTAATCAAACAAGCTCATAGTGACGCCTAAGAATGATGTGATTAGTGCAAAGTTTGCAAATAAATCAATTGCTTGAATTATAATTTTTGATTGAGTTAATCCTTGTAATGCCAAAACTAGTTTGGGTAATGCACCGCCAAAACTGTATATAGTTTCCCCACCCAGAGAGCCAAGGGTCACCAATAGCCACAAGATATAGCAGGCCAATGGAATGGTTGAGCCAATCAATAACACTTTTCTAAGTGACACGGCATCGCCCTCTAAATAACGGACGATAGTTGCAATACACACATGAAAACCGAATGAAGTGAAGACCACTGGAATAGCCGCTAGCCAGAGTTGTTGTAGATCATTTCCCGATGCAACGTCGGTAGAGAAGTTGCTTAATGCGCGACTAAGGTCGACATCTGGAAGTAAAAAAGCGACTACGAGTATTAATAACACCACCATTGAGGTGAATAATAATCGCGATACTTTATCAATCCATTTTACCCCTACCGCAATCAAGCCACCAAAAATCAGGGTAAAGAGGATCACCGCAACTTGGTTACTCATAGTAATACCAAGGGGTTCAAGGCGGGTTTCTAATAATGATGAGCCCCCCATTAAATACACCATGGTTAAGGCAAATAATAAACTGAGAAATGAGCCACCTTGGATGAGTTGACCGACTTTGCCGAGTGTTTTACCGGTAATGCCGTGGACATTATCACCGATACCACTGCGAAGATTAATTTCTAGCATTAATAACGAGGTGTAAGCAGATATGCCCCAAATGACGACTAATAAGATTAATGCGGGGATCATCCCCAAGGCTGCAGTTGCCAATGGTAAGGCTAGCATGCCTCCCCCAATTGCCGTTCCAGCAACAATTGAAATTGAGCCTAAAGTTTTAAAATTCACAGCAAAGGTCCTGTTTATTTATTATTTTATTTATGCTGGACATTAGCAGATGCTTGACAGAGCAGGCAAGGATCTTTGACTGTTAAAGGCTAACAGCTGCGTTCGTCAACAATTACACAACATTAAACCAATATTTTTACACACCATTTTTGCAGTAGCGTATCATTACGTCATTACGATCCGATCTCTATCTTGTCCACATTGATTTAATTTATTGGTCAGTTATAATGCTCGTCGTTTTAGGGGAGTAGCTAACCTAAGCATGTCAGCAAGATATGATTAGGAGTAAGTGTCAACATACTTGGCTTCATGCCATGGTACTTACAGCAGATCATTGATATTAGTGATGTTGCCATGCGAGACCTAAGCACAGTAACTGCATCAAGGGGTATGCGGAGATCTGTGCTTAGTTGTCATTTACCCCAGGATTATCACATTGGAAGCTTTATTCGCCTCAACGCTCACTGTTGCCATCGCTGAAATAGGCGACAAAACTCAATTATTAGCCTTATTGCTTGCGGTGAGATTTCACAATAAAACCGCTATCATCTTAGGTATTTTACTCGCCACCTTATTAAATCATTTTCTTGCCGCATGGTTAGGTCAGTGGGCTATTGCTTGGATAGATCCACAATGGGCGACTTACATGGTGGCGGGTTCATTTTTTGCTATTGCTTTATGGGTACTTGTCCCCGATAAAATAGATGATGATGAAAATCGTTTCTATAAACTAGGTGCGTTCACAGCCACATTTATTTTATTTTTTATCGCCGAAATAGGTGATAAAACTCAAATTGCTACCGTCGTATTAGCCGCAAAATATCAAACACTAATCTGGGTTGTTATTGGTACGACATTGGGCATGTTGATCGCCAATGTTCCTGTGGTACTGGCAGGGCATTTTAGTGCTCACAAGTTACCGATGAAACTTATTCATCGTGGTTGTGCAGTCTTGTTTGCACTGCTTGGTGTGGCTACACTACTCTGGTAAATGGAGGTTCCATGCCCAATCGTCCCATTCTCGATGCTGTTACCGCCCGTTGGTTACCCTGGATCGTTGCTATTGCCTTTTTTATGCAGTCGCTGGACGGAACGATCCTTAATATTGCCCTACCGGCTATGGCCCATGATCTGGCTGAGGATCCGCTGCGCATGCAGAGCGTGATTATTGCTTACATGCTCACGGTTGCCTTGTTGATCCCCGCGTCTGGTTGGATTGCCGATCGCTTTGGCACCAAGAATATTTTCTTTGGTGCGATCCTGTTGTTTAGCCTAGGTTCATTGTTATGCGCGTTATCGAATACGCTGGATATGCTGACGGGCGCTCGGGTGATCCAAGGTTTGGGCGGGGCGCTCATGTTGCCAGTGGGAAGACTGGTGGTGCTGCGCGCTTATCCGCGTTCAGATTTGGTGCGAATTATGGGATTTATTACCATTCCTGGTCTGCTCGGCCCGTTATTGGGTCCGACATTGGGCGGCTGGATAGTGCAATACCTGACATGGCACTGGATTTTTTTGATCAATCTGCCCGTTGGCGCCGTTGGTTGCTACGCAGTGTGGAAGTTCTTCCCCGATCTTCGGGGTAGTGAACGCACTCGTTTCGACAGCATAGGTTTTTTATTGTTCGGCGCGGCGATGTTGCTGCTTACTATCGCCATGGCGGGGCTCGGCGAACTGCAGATGCCTCACCTAAGGGTAATGTTGCTGTTATTTGGTGGTATGGCGTGTCTGGTAGCGTATTGGCTGCGGGCTGGAGGGATTGATAATCCGCTGTTTGCGCCATCATTATTCAGGACCAGGACATTTGCTATTGGTATTTTCGGTAACCTGTTTGCACGTCTGGGCAGTGGTGCACTGCCGTTTCTGGTGCCATTATTACTGCAAGTGGCACTAGGTTACTCACCGTCTCAAGCTGGGATGAGCATGTTGCCATTGGCTGGCGCAGCCATGATTATCAAACCACTGGCACGGCCGTTGATCGAGCGCTGGGGATATCGCTTGGTATTGACCGCTAATACCTTGGCCTTGGGGCTTATGATCATGAGTATGGGCTTGGTGAGCGAGCAAACACCCTATTGGTTACTGTTGGCCATGCTGGCGGTTCTTGGCGCAATCAACTCGCTGCAGTTTACAGCAATGAATACCGTGACCCTGATAGACCTAGATGATGCCAGCGCTAGCAGCGGCAACAGCTTGCTGTCGGTAGTGGCTCAATTGTCCTTAAGTCTGGGGGTTGCGTGTGCTGGCGCCCTGCTTGGCGGTTTTAGTGCGAGCATAGGCGATGATGGCACGGGAACGGTTCTTGGTGCGTTCCAACTGACTTTTGTTACCGTAGGGGTCATGGCCATGTTAGCTGCCACGATTTTTTCGCAGCTGTTAAAAGAAGATGGACGACGCCTCAAACCTTCAGAAGAACACATGATGCCTTAGTGTCATCATGTCTAAGCGCCTAAGTTCCTAAGCGCATAAGTGCCCAAGTATGCTGCGGACACCGCGATGAGAGGATTGTTCTGCGGCGCACTCTGGTTGTTATCATTGCTATTGCGACCACTATGATCACGGTTGATCGCCACGGCCATTAATAATATGGCTGCATGTTTGTGCGTAATGCCGTAATGCAATGAAAACGTTGTACTAAGGGCCTTGCCCGCTGATTATCTTCAATGACTATCTTCAACGAGTACCATAAAACCAAATGGTAGCGTTTTATTGGCCGAAAATCGCAGGGCATAATACCTTATTGTCAAAAATGGCTCGCTGAATTTTTTTGCGTATAGGTTGTGCGCAACCAATGTTATCATTACGCAATAATATTGGTTAGCGGAGTAAAGCCTATGTCAATTAAAGCGTCTACTGAATCTCAATTACCGACAGCACAAAATCCGCTAGCACTGGAAAACCAAGTGTGTTTTTCATTGTACAGCGCCGCCAATGCGATGACCCGCGCCTATCGACCCTTGTTAGAGGGGCTATCGCTGACTTATCCTCAGTATTTGGTGATGATGGTACTTTGGCAGAACCCGGGAATAAGTGTTAAAACCTTAGGTGAGAAATTACATCTTGATTCAGGAACCTTAACGCCGTTATTAAAACGCTTAGAAAGTAAAACGTTAGTGACTCGAGGTCGTTGTGAGTTAGATGAACGTGTGCGGGTGTTACATGTGACTGAGCAAGGCCAACAGCTATATCAACAAGCCTTGAGTATTCCCGAGCAAATGCGCTGTAAAGTTGGCGGCAGTATTGAAGATTTACAACAATTAAAACAACTGTGTGATCAGGCATTTACCTTTCTTAATGCTGACGCGTCGAGTGGCGATGAAACATAATTATTTTGAGCGTGGCGATTGTCTGTTATGGCGCAATATTCAGCTCTCAATGGTTGAGCAAGTAAGTATAAAATACCGATAGTAACCGTTTTGTTTGATATGTTTTCTCATACCGATCATTTGAAGTGTTGGGCATGTTAGAACAACTGCATTACTCTTTTTATAAAGTAAGCCGTACTTGAATAGTCATTCAACACTCGTTTTGAGTTGATCACTTATTGATAAGGTTTAGTATAAGAGACCACTAAATAAGGGTATTTTTTTGTCATCATAAAAATGTCATCTCAATGTCATAGTATTGTTTACCAACATAAAAAGGTACCTGGACGATGTGGGAAATATTCAGTCGTTTTTTAGCGTTAGGGTTAATCAGCTTTGGTGGACCCGCAGCACACATAGGCTATTTTAGAAAAACATTTGTGGACGACCTGCAATGGCTCGACAGTAAGCAATATTCCAGCTTTGTTGCCCTGAGTCAGTTTATGCCGGGGCCCGGATCAAGTCAGATCGGCTTTGCGATCGGCTATCATCGTGGTGGGTTAAGGGGGAGCGTAGCCGCCTTTTTAGGGTTTACCTTACCGTCATTTTTACTGATGTTTTTATTAGCGGTAACCAGTGCGCAATGGTTGGCGTTACCGACTGTTGCGGGTGCTATTCATGGTTTAAAGTTACTTGCTGTGGTGGTGGTGGCTGATGCGACCTTGTCAATGTTTAACCAGTTTTGCCAACGAAAAACCGCAAAAATATTAATGGCAGCAACCGCCGTCGTGATTTTGTTAATGCCTTCATTATTAATGCAAATAGTCGTATTAGTTGTGGCTGCTATCGTTGGGGTCATGGTGATGACGCGGGGAGAGAGTATTACACCGGATAGTCCGGCTATCGAGCTTGATTATCGCTGGTTAGCATTGTTTATCATCGGCTTGGCAGCCTCTTTATATCTTATTCATCAACCTGATAGCCTTGGACAGATTTTTGCGCAATTCTTCCAAGTCGGTAGTTTAGTGTTTGGTGGTGGGCATGTCGTCTTACCTTTACTTGAAGCCAGCGTGGGTGAATATATTACCCCGGATCGTTTTTTAACGGGCTATGCACTCGCCCAAGCCATCCCTGGCCCTATGTTTACTTTAGCGACTTTCTTAGGGGCTGATTTATGGCTAGAGTCGCCAATCCTGGGGGCAATAGTGGCCACATTAGCCATTTTTCTTCCCGGATTTCTGCTGATGCTAGTGGGGTTAAAAAGCTGGCATTCAATCAGCCAACGTCCAGCCATAGCAGGCGCGCTAGCAGGGGTGAATGCTGCGGTTGTCGGACTCTTGCTTGCTGCACTGTACCAACCTGTGTTTACCAGTGCGGTGATGATGCCGCTGGACATGGCGTTAGTGATTATTGGCTTTAGTGTATTAAAAATATTCAAGCCAAGTCTTGTGGGGTTAGTCATAGGGTTTGCTTTTGTGGGTAGTGCATTATCATTGCTGTAAATTGTATTTATATTGTGTTTTTTTGCGATAGGTTTCACTTTATTACGCGCTAGATGGTGTGCGGAGCAGTGTAAACACTTATAATAATCCGACTATTTATATGAATAGATTATCACTTTTAAAAGGCTTGCCTCTATGCTGAGATCTTCACTGCGCAATAAACTGTTGGGTCTATCATTAATTCCTCTGTCTTTAATTCTCATCATCTTGTTAAGTTTTTTTTATATAAATGAAACTAAATCACTTGAAACCGATATAGATAATTTTCGCAATGAGTTAATTTCTGAACGCCAAAATCAACTAAAAGAATCTGTTCAGATTGCACAAGGAGTGGTTGAGTATCAACTTGCTTTGGGTGAGCGCGGTAATGTGAATGGCGCATTACGAGATTTGCGTTTTGGCACTGCAGGCTATTTTTATATTTATGATGATACCGGGGTAAATATATTTCACGCGCTGATCCCTGAGCTAGAAGGGCAAAATAAAATTAATATGGCCGACCCTAGTGGTATCAAGATTGTGGCCGGATTATTAGAGGCGGCTCAAGCGGGTACTGGTAATTTTTCTTATTATTACCAAAAGCCGGGTAGCGAACAGCTTGTTGAAAAACTCGGTTTCGCGGTCATGATCCCCAACACCAATTGGATGTTAGGCTCGGGTGCTTATATTGATGATATTGATGAGTCCATTGTGGCTTATGAAGCACTTAAAACTGAACGGATGGATCAAAAAGCGCTGATGTTTTTACTCATTGTATTAGCGTTAACCGCGATCACCGCTTGTGCTGTGATCATCATGGCGCATAAAATGGTGGTGCCAATTAAAAATATGGCTAACACGTTAAATGACATTGCTAGCGGGAAAGGGGATTTAACCCAACGTCTTAATGTGACCAGTGAAGATGAGCTTGGACAGCTAGGCAGTGCATTCAATCTGTTTGTCGACAAATTACAGCATATAATTGGGGATGTAGCTGGCGCGACCGATAAGGTTAAGCATGCTGCGCAAAGTATCAGTGGTCAAACGATGTCAATGACTGATCAACTCGATAACCATAATAATGAAATTGACCAGATTGTGACCGCGATTACCGAAATGTCAGCCACGGCCAATGATGTGGCTCATAACACGAGTATGGTCGCAGACGCCACGAATGCCGCCTCAGATAACGTTGCTAAAGCACAAGAATGTGTTGATACCTCATTAACTGAAGTGTCTCATTTAATGACTCAAATTGATGACGCGGCCGCGAATGTGAAGTCATTAAGTGAACAATCTAAAAATATTAACTCGGTACTGAGTGTGATAGGCGGGATTGCCGACCAAACCAATTTACTGGCACTTAATGCGGCGATTGAGGCCGCGCGAGCTGGCGAGCAAGGTCGTGGTTTTGCGGTTGTTGCCGATGAAGTGAGAAATTTAGCCAGTCGTACTCAAGCCAGTACGGTCGAAATTAATGACATGCTGTCTGAATTGCATAAGTTAGTCACCCAAACGGTACAAACCATGGAAGAAAGCCAAACCAGTTGTTTGAGTTCAGTTGAATCTTCAAGAGCCATTTCTGAAAGTTTGGGCGCGGTAACGTCATCGGTGACCAGCATTAATGACATGAGTACTCAAATTGCGACCGCAGCCACAGAGCAAAGCTCAGTGACTGAAGAAATTAATCGCAATATTAATTCAGTGCAAGAGATTGTGAATACATTATTAGTGACCAGTCAAGATGCCTCCGTTACGAGCAAAGCGGTGGCCAATGAAGGCCAAACGTTAGCTGTGCTTGTCGGCCAATTCAAAATAGTATAATGATGGCTAGTTCATTAAAAAATGAACCCGAGAGGGTTCATTTTTTTTATCAGCATTAGCACCCCAATAAAGCGCTAATTTACTCTATTTATTAGCGCGTAATCGTTTCTTTCTGCTGCTATTGCGGTGAAATATATTCGTCATTTGTTTATTAATAATCGCTCTTCTGGTCTAGGTTTAGTGCCTGTCATGGGGTAAAATACGCCGTTGCACCTTTTGTTAACCGCTAAATTTAAGTTGAATATTCATGATTGAAGTTAATCCGGTAAAATTCAAAATCAAAGAACTCGCTGAACGTACTGAGCTACTTCGGGGGTATCTTTGACTACGCTGCCAAAAGTGAGCGTTTAGAAGAAGTCAGCCGCGAGCTTGAAAGTCCACAAGTATGGAATGATCCAGAACGTGCTCAAGCATTAGGTAAAGAGCGTGCTGCGTTGGTGGTCGTGGTCAAAACCATTGATGATATGGACTCAGGTCTTGAAGATATTGAGGGCTTACTTGAACTCGCCATTGAAGAAGATGACGAAGAGACCCTTAATGATGCCGCCTCAGAACTTCAAGAGTTAGACGCTCGTTTGGCCGATCTCGAATTCCGGCGCATGTTTTCTGGTAAGAATGATGCTTCAAATTGTTACTTGGATATTCAATCTGGCTCGGGCGGTACCGAAGCACAAGACTGGGCCAATATGGTGCTGCGGATGTATTTACGCTGGGGTGACGCCCATGGCTTTAGCCCTGAGTTGATAGAAGTGACTGACGGCGATGTGGCTGGTATCAAAGGCGCGACGATTAAGTTCACGGGTGAGTATGCCTTCGGGTGGATGCGGACTGAGACGGGGGTTCACCGTTTGGTGCGCAAATCGCCATTTGACTCATCAGGTAAGCGGCATACCTCTTTTTGTTCTGTTTTCGTTTACCCAGAAATTGATGACAATATTGAAATTGACATTAATCCATCAGATTTACGCACCGACACCTACCGAGCATCCGGTGCCGGTGGCCAGCACATCAACAAAACAGATTCTGCGGTACGTATTACGCATTTGCCAACCAATACCGTGGTGCAATGCCAAAACGATCGTTCGCAACATAAAAACCGTGACGCTGCCTATAAACAGTTAAAGGCAAAGTTATACGAGTTAGAAATGCATAAGCAAAATATCGATAAGCAAGCTGCTGAAGATGCGAAATCAGATATCGGCTGGGGCAGTCAAATTCGTTCATACGTATTAGATGATGCCCGCATTAAAGATTTACGCACAGGGGTTGAGAACCGCAATACCCAATCTGTGTTAGATGGTGATTTAGACAAGTTTATCGAAGCCAGCCTAAAATCAGGACTTTAATTAAATTAATATTTCCGCCATGTAAGTGTGGCGAGTAAACGCGAGTATATAACATGACTGCACACGTACAAGACGAAAACAAACTGATTGCCGAACGGCGCGCTAAATTAGACCATATCCGCACCAGTTGCCCAGCTAATGCGCACCCCAATACGTGGCAACGTAGCCATAAAGCCGCTGAGTTACTGGCGCAATATGGTGAGCAAACTAAAGAAGCTTTGGAAGCGTTAGCGTTTCAAACCAGTATTGCTGGCCGTGTTATGGCAAAGCGTGGTCCATTTTTAGTGATCCAAGATGTGTCTGGTCGTATTCAAGCTTATGCCGGAAAGCCAGTTCAAGGTGATTTAAAAGAGCGCTATCAAGGCTTAGATATCGGTGACATTATTGGGGTGAAAGGCCAGTTACATTTATCGGGCCGGGGCGACTTGTACGTTAATATGGAAGAGTATCAGTTACTGACCAAAGCATTGCGTCCGTTACCTGAAAAATTCCACGGCTTAACCGATCAAGAAACGCGCTATCGTCAGCGCTACGTTGACTTAATCGTTAATGAAGAGTCTCGTAATGTATTTATTATGCGCTCAAAAGTGGTTTCAGCTATTCGTAACTTCATGATGAAAAAAGAATTCATGGAAGTCGAAACCCCAATGATGCATGTTATTCCTGGGGGAGCTACTGCGCGTCCGTTTGTCACTCATCACAATGCGTTAGACATGGAGATGTACTTACGTATTGCACCTGAGCTATACCTTAAGCGTTTAGTGGTCGGTGGTTTTGAGCGGGTATTTGAAATTAACCGTAACTTCCGTAATGAAGGGTTATCACCCCGTCATAACCCAGAATTCACTATGATGGAATTCTATATGGCGTACGCGAATTACAAAGACTTAATGGACTTAACTGAAGAAATGCTCAGTTCAATTGCCATTGATTTACTCGGTAGTGCCCAAATGCCATACGGCGAGCACACAGTAGATTTTGGTGGTCCTTATGCCCGTTTAAGCATGTTAGAAGCGATCCAGAAGTACAATCCTGACAACGCCACTATTCAAACGATGACCTATGAGCAAGTTAAAGACCTTGAGTTTATGCGTGATTTAGCCAAGAGCCTAGGCATCAAGCTAGAAAAATTCTGGACTTGTGGTCAGTTGCTGGAAGAAATCTTTGGTGAAACGGCCGAAACTAAACTGATGCAACCTACTTTCATTACTGGCTACCCAGCGGACATTTCGCCTTTAGCGCGTCGTAATGATAACAATGATTTCATCACCGATCGTTTTGAGTTCTTTATCGGTGGCCGTGAAGTGGCTAACGGCTTCTCTGAGCTTAACGATGCTGAAGATCAAGACAATCGCTTTAAAGCGCAAGTTGATGCCAAAGATGCCGGTGATGACGAAGCTATGTTCTATGATGCAGACTACATTACGGCATTAGAGCACGGTTTACCGCCAACAGCGGGTCAAGGTATTGGTATCGACCGTTTGGTGATGCTATTTACCAATACTCACACCATTCGTGATGTGATTTTATTCCCAGCGATGCGTCCACAAGCGTAAGCTTAATGGCGTTAAAGGCTTGATGAATATAAAAACCAGCATAATTGTTGGTTTTTTATTGGCAAAATACTGGGTTATTGTTCCGTGAGACAAGTGATCACAAGCTCCAGGTCTCAAGCACGCCGTCTGAGCTTAAGGTTAATAGCTTGCCATTAGGTTTGAGGACCATTGACAATACTGTGGTGCCAGCGTTATCGGCGGTGATATCCCAATGAGCAAGCTCTTTGCCCGATGAGGCATCCCAATAGATAACACTTTGCTTTGAGGTGGCGGTTATTAAATGGTTGCCATGGTTGATGAACAAAGCCTGTCGAAAATAGCGATAACGTTCAAGGTAATCAAGATGACTGACTGGCTGCGTGGTTAGGGTATCGATAATGACATTATTGTCGAGCGCATCGGCAATAAATAAGCGTCGATTAGTTTCATCATAACTCACGCTGGTGATCTGTTGGGGACGTGAAAAGCTACTGATAAGCTCACCGTTATAAGTGGCCCAAATGTGGACATCACCATCAAGCCCAGTCGATAAGACCTGTTGTTCAAAATGGGATAACTCAAGGTGATTAACAGCGGCGCTGTGTTGTTTAAACAATGACATCGTCATGCTGCTTCGTTGTATCACTGTTATAGAACCATCATTCATCCCTACTAAGATAGTACTGCCTGTTTGGCTCAGGAAAAGGCTCGAAATACTGGCATCGGCATTGAACCCTTGAGCTGTCCAGCGGATATCTAATTGGCCTGTTTCAAGGTTAAAAAGGGACACTTTATGTTTGCCAGCAGAGGCAAGATAGTGTTTGTTACCTGACAAGGCCACAAGATAATAGGGTTCATCAAGGTCATCGTAAGTCCATTGGTGTAATAAGCGAGTGGTCGCTACATCCCATACCGATAATGTCCGGCTTCTGCCTAATGTGACGGCCATACTGGCATCCGTTGACAGTACGCCATCAATGAGACTTTCTTTAACGAGTGGTTGAAGGTTATCAGGTGTTTTCATGACCACAGCTTGATTGCAGCCAGATATGGCCATAATTGCCAGCGTGAGGGCCATAATTAGCCGCACATTGAAGGACACTTTAGAGCAGGCGTTTGCTAACAATATCATTCCTTAATAAAACTTAGTTTTTTATGACATTAGTTTTTTATGGTTTTTATAATGTAATTCTTTGGCAGATTCAAGTTTGATAAAAAAACGCTGTTTTCAATATAATAGCATACGCCAATTGAGCGTGTTTTATTCCCACCGCATCAAGAGTCGTTATGCTATTTAGTTAACATGGCAGGATATTTTGATACAGCAAAGTCAGCGTTCAAGTTATGCATCTATTCAGAAAATGCGATTTCAGGCACAATAACGCTAACAACCTGTTATTTAAGCCAAGGAACCCACATGACGCACATTACCTTAACGACTCCCGATGATTGGCATCTTCATTTTCGAGATGGGGATATGCTTGCAGAGACGGTTCCTGCGACGGCTCGTTTGTTTCAACGCGCGATTGTCATGCCCAATCTAGTTCCCCCTGTGACAACGGCAGCCATGGCAGTTGCTTATCGAGAGCGTATTCTTGCTGCTCGCCCTGCCGGCAGTCATTTTCAGCCATTAATGACGCTTTTTTTAACCAATAATACAACGGCCCAAGATATTATCGATGCTAAAGCCGCTGGCCTTGTGGCCGCTAAATTATACCCCGCGGGTGCCACCACTAATTCCGATGCAGCAGTAAAAGCAGTGGAGGCATTATTTCCAATATTTGAGGTAATGGCCGAGCAAGGCATGTTGTTATTGGTCCACGGTGAAGTCACCGAAGCGGATATTGATATTTTTGATCGCGAGAAGATATTTATTGATCGCTATTTATCGCGCATTGTTGCCGCCATTCCCGGCCTTAAAGTGGTGTTTGAACATATCACCACTAAAGAGGCCGCTGAGTTTGTGACCGAAGCATCAATCAATGTTGCTGCCACCATTACACCACAACATTTACTGCTAAATCGCAACGATTTACTTGTCGGTGGGGTACGGCCGCATAATTTTTGTTTACCTGTGCTAAAACGCAATATTCACCAGCAAGCCTTACAAGCTGTCATAGCGACAGGGTCAAATAAGTTCTTTTTAGGTACCGATTCAGCCCCACATGAGAAGCACCGTAAGGAATCGGCTTGCGGCTGCGCAGGCTGTTACAGTGCTTGGAGTGCGTTAGAGTTATATGCACAAGTATTTGATAATTTAGATGCTTTAGATAAGTTAGAAGGCTTTGCCAGTTTACATGGTGCCGATTTTTATGGCCTGCCTCGCAATGAGGGGACCATCACCTTAGTGAAACAAGCGTGGCGGGTGCCAGATGAAATTATATTGCCTAATGGCTATCCTATTGTGCCATTTTTTGCAGGACAACAAGTGAATTGGCAAGTAAAGCAGGCATAGTTTAATCACTCAATCACTCAGTGATCAGCTTGTTAAGTGTGCCTGCTTAATAGACATCTTAATAACGAAACAGATTTATCGATGCCTATCGGTTTACTGATAGGCATTTTATTAATAGACATTTCATTAATCGATATTTTAGTAATAGACATGTTACTAATCGACATTTACTAAGAGACATTTTATATCTGCAGCTTATAAAAACACTATCTTGTCGCACATTTCATCTTGTGCTTGTGCCTGCAAAAGATCTTCAAATGCGGCTTGAGGTAAAGGCTTACTGAATAAGTAACCTTGGCCTAAATCACATTTCAGTGTGTTAAGCAGTTGATACTGCTCTTCTGTTTCAACGCCCTCCGCCACCACGGTTAACTTGAGCCCATGGCCCATGGCGATCGCCGCGCCGACAAGTTCCAGATCGCCAGGATCAACGGTTATGTCCTGAATAAAGCTTTTATCGACTTTCAAGGTATCAAATGGGTAACTGCGCAGATAACTAAGAGATGAATATCCGGTCCCAAAATCGTCCATCGAGATACTGACCCCAATATGGTTAATACGGGTTAAGTTACTGTCGATAACCGGATCGCCACTGAGTAGTACCCCTTCGGTAATTTCAAGCTCTACAGAACTGGCATTAATGTGGTAATGATCCAGTTGAATTTTAAGCAGTTCAACAAAAGTGTTTTCCCTAAATTGCTTGGGAGAAACGTTAATGGCAATTTTAAAGCGAGGATCAAATGCCAGCTGCCATTTTTTAGCGGCAAGAAATGCTTGTTCAATGACGAATTGGCCGATAGCGACAATCAATCCCGATTGTTCTGCAATAGGAATAAATTCATCAGGAGTCACTTGGCCAAGTAATTCATTGTTCCATCTTAGCAGGGCTTCAGCGCCGATAATTTTACGACTTCTCATGTTCACCAATGGTTGAAAGTAAACTTCGAGCTCTTGGCGCTTCAATGCACTCAGTAATTGCTCTTCAATTTTCATCCGCCGATTAATATCGTGGTTCATTTCGTGAGTAAAAAAGTTATAAGTATTTCGGCCGTGTTCTTTTGAATGGTACATTGCAGAATCTGCCTGCCTTAGCAGCTCTGTTGGGTTTTTACTGTCAAATGGAAAGCATGCAATACCGATACTGATGGTTGAGACTAACTCATGACATTGGAGTGTAAAAGGCGCTTTAAATCGCTTGAGTAAATTATTGGCAATGACCTCAACTTCAGCCGATTCATTGATATTGCCCAGTATAATGATAAATTCATCGCCGCCTAAGCGACCAAGATGATCACTCTCTCCAATGGTATCGTTTAAACGTGCAGCCGCTTGGATCAATAGTTTATCACCGACAGCGTGCCCTAAGGTGTCGTTAACTTTTTTAAAATCGTCTAAATCTAAAAACAGGACCGCAAGATTATTTTTTGCACTCTGTGCTTCTTTGAGCATTTGCGACAATCGAGCACGTGATAACAGTCTGTTCGGCAAACGGGTTAAATTATCGTAATGAGCTTGATGGAGAATGGTTTCTTCTTGCTGCTTGTAACGAGTGACATCTTGTTTCAAGGCGAAGTAGTGTTTAATAACACCTTCGTTGTTAAAAATAGGCGCAATATGAGCATGTTCCCAAAAAATATCACCATTTTTCTTTTTATTTTGTAATTCACCTTGCCATATTTTTCCTTTTGTAATGGTATTCCATAATTCTTTATAAAGTGATTTAGGGGTTAAATCTGACTTTTGCATGCTCGCCGACTGGCCAATGACTTCACTCGCAGTGTAACCGGTGATCTTTTCAAATGCGGTATTAACATATTCAATTTTGCTGTCAATATTGGTTAATATCATTGACACTGGGCATTGTGCTATTGCCTGTGACAATATTAATGCTTGTTCTTCAGCAGTTTTTTGAGCCGTTAAATCGATATCCATACTATAAATTTCTGCTTCATTCTCGGTGTTGTAAATTATAGTTTGAGAGGAATCGACGGCGACTGGACTTCCATCAACATGCTTGAGTATTAACTCGACTGACGGGATGGCAACGCCTTCATTTATCCATGTATTCACATCATGGATGATCTGTTCTTTATATTGAAATGGAATAATGAGATCTTCTAGTTTTTGTCCTATGGCTTGCTCTTTGGTGTAGCCGTATAACTTTTCACTGGCTTGGTTCCAGAAAATCACCGAACGGTGTTTATTAAATCCTTGCACTGGAACTGAAGTAATTGTTTCAAAAAGTTGTTTAAATTTCGATTCACTGCGTAAGAGTTTTTGTTCGGTATTAATACGTCCAGTGATGTCCTTCACAAAGCAAAAAAACATACCGTCATCACCATCTAAAAAGCTGACATTCACATCGACATGAAACAGATGTCCCTGTTTATGTTTGTACATAGAGGTGTCACTACGATTTTTCGTTTGCTTTGCTGAGATGCTATTTTCGGTTGAAAACGTCTGTCTCTCATTGGTATCAATTTGATTAAACGGTTTATCGACAAGCTCTGCGAGTGTATAACCTGTCATATTAGCGAAGCTCTGATTAGATTCGATTATCATGCCATTTACCGACACCATCACGAAGCCATCTTGTGCGGTACTAATAATATTACGATAGGTAATTTCGCTGTGACGTAATTGTTTTTCGATGTGTTTTTGAACGGTTAAATCACGGCTAATGCCAACAAAACCCTGAATATTTCCGGATGCATTAGTAAAAGGTGTTTTTTGAGTACTAAAAATATGTGCCATACCGTCGGGTGTGGTAACCCATTCTTCATTCATCCTCTGCCGGTTTTGATGCAATACAAGGTTATCGGCCTTAATAAAGCGCTCCGCCTGCTGAGGATCAAATAAGTCATAGTCATTCTGATTTTTTATTTTCTCGGGTTTGAGTTGCAATGAATCAGCAAATGCTTTGTTAAAGCCTAAATAAATGCCGGCAGTCGATTTGTAATAAATCAGATCAGGAATGCCATCAATAATCCTTTGTAAGATATTTTTCTCGGTTTCGAGAAGATACTTATGATGATGTGATTTGTGCGCCAATTGTTGGCTGTCTAGACGTTGCTTTAGCAGCAATCCGATTAGCATATTGCCACAAGTGTACACTATGAGTAAGACAGGACTAATGGTGAGAATGAGATGATATTTATCTGCATCAGGCATTAATAATAAACTGCATAAAACGGCAATTTCGACGACAATCCCCATGGCCAGTAAGCTTTGCCAATTGAGTTGTTTGTTTGCAGCTTGCATCCAGTATCGCCAGCCTAAACCAATGCCAGAACTGCTAAAAATAACCAAGGTACCAACGTATAAACCTGCATCACCTTGATAAATATGAAAGCAAGCGGCTAGCAACGCGGCAATCAATGTAGGAATAAAACCGAAAAATAGGCCGCTTAAGCTGAGCAATATCCAACGTGTATCAATAAAAATTCCCGACTGAAATTCCCAAGGATTGTTCATCACATTAATCACAATTATGCCAATAAAAAAACCACTTAAGGAATGGTGATACTTATAGGGCGTTATTTTTGCTAACGTAATGGAATCATAAATAACCACCAGTGCTATTAATAATACGGCATTGTTAATTAAACTGAAAAAACTATCCATTGGTACTCCGCATAAACAAGTCCTTTTTTTCTGTTATTTTAGTTTAAATTAAACAAGGATAGATAGTGTGTGTTTATTTTATGACAGATAGTTATCAAGCATGCCTACAAGTCTTACTCTATTACAGTAATGTCCATTACATCAAGTCATTAAAAAATCTTTCATGTTAAGTCTTTAATAAACATATAAAGTGTAGATACTAAATGGTATTTTGCACCTGATTACTAAATTCATTTTTCGTTGATGTGATCCACTGCACGCTAGTGTTATTTTTACTGTCTACCATTCTGTATTAATATGTCATTTTACCGTTTACCATCCCGTATTGAACTGGTTTTTACCATTGACCATTCTGTATTGACGCTCATCTTTACCATTTGCTATCCTGTATTAACACTCAGTTATGCCATTGATTTACTGATAGCATTATAATGTCAGTTTATGACTGATATGTTGGGTATTTTTAATTCGTTATATATTTATCTATAGTTGCTCTGATGACATTAAAACGATTCGTCATGGCATATTAAGTTATGTAGTCTAGTTATTTTTATCAATTGATCTCATTAATGTCTAGTGTTAATTAATGTCTAGTATTAATTAATTTATCGTGTTGATTAATATATAATGTTGATTAATATATGGTGTTGATTAATATATGGTGTTGATTAATATATGGTGTTGATTAATATATGGTGTTGATTAATATTTACTGCGTATTAATTTTTTACTGTTAGCTAATGGCAGTTACCATAATGCAGATAATAACTAGTACAATAGGATCACTCTTATTTAACGCAAGTAATATTAATTAAGGCACTTTTTATCGTTAATGTGGACACTTGTTTTAATCTGCAAGGTCTTTTACGTTAATACCAAATTACCGTTCTACAAACTTAAAACCGATCGCACTTTTGTCGTATAGAATGGGTGATGAGATGGACGCTCCCTAATACGGCGTCAATGCGCCAAACTGATGTTGAACCACACAGTTACTTAAGGAGCGTCCACCATGAAAGTTACCACTATTGCGATTGATTTGGCAAAGAATGTATTTCAAGTCCTTGGGATGGATTGTCATGCAAAACAAGTCTTTAATAAACGTTTAAATCGCACTCAACTGACCGAATTTATGCTGCAACAACTCAATTGAACGCAATAACAAGGCCATCCATGATTGTTGACTAAATAGTGCAAAATAAACTACGCTTTATTTACCCTTTCAAAATGGTAATTGAAGATGGCCAGACCAAGACAAACAATTATTGGCCTAGATGACACGCCTACTCCTTGTATATAGAAAGTTGCCACTGCTGTTCGCGTGTGGTGCGTAAGGCTTTTCTGTGCGGCATTGATAACTCGACAGGTGAGAATTTTGAGCATCGGCGTGAATGGGTTGATACACGTATTCTTGAATTGGCTACAATCTTTGCGATTGATATCTGTGCTTATGCATTCTTGTTAAAAAACAGGGAGCAATCACTTACATGTCGTGATTAAGGTTGATGCAGAGAAAGTGAAACACTGGTCAGATAAAGACGTGATTATGCAATGGCACAAGGGCTTTAAAGGAACATTACTGACGCAGAAGTTTGTTAAAGGTGAAGACCTAAACGAATTTGAACTTAACATAGTGAAAGATTGTATAACCCAATACCGACAACGCTTAGTCGATATCAGTTGGTTTATGCGCTCCTTGAGTGAGCCGATTGCCAGACAGGCCAACAAAGAAGATAAGTGCACAGGCAGATTTTATTCGCCGCCATCCATGGCGCTCACCCTTCGGGCCAGCTAAAGCTGTTCAAATTCATTCCCGATGAATTTGTGGGAAGGGCGGTTTACCTTTTCTTTTATAAATAGCCAAGCATTATTAGATGAAGCCGCAGTATTAGCCTGCATGGCGTATGTGGACCATTATTTATTAATAGAAAGGCCTATCCGCGCCAAGATGGCATCTACACCAGAAACCTCTGATTACACCAGTATTCAATGCCGAATAAACTCAGCGATAAAAGGTGAACAACCAGCAGAATTATTGCCTTTTGTCGGTAATGAGCGTGTAAACATGCCTAATGGTTTAATGTTCAGTGTTAAAGACTACATAATGCTTGTTGAAGATACAGGACGTATCATTCGAGAAGATAAGCGCGGTGCGATAAGCTCAAGTAGCCAAGATATTCTCAATAGGCTGAACATTCCTGCGGAGAACTGGTTAAAAATCACCACAGAGTTTGGTGCCTTATTTAAAGGTGCCGTCGGGGCGTTACCTGCCTTAACAGAATATTGTGAGCATCTAGAGCGAAAGCGGCGCCAAGGAGCTTCAAACTGCCAGCGCTGGCTGTGTGCTTAAGATTTAACTTCTAACACTAATGTAATAATCTCATTTCTCGCTTGATATCAATCAAGCCGCTAGTGCTGCTTTGGATCTGCCGCATTGCTCAGCATTTTCTATCTAGCGCTCGTTTTTTTGGTAATTTGCGTTCAATTTATACATTTGAATGGTGCTGAAGGCTGCCGCAATCAAAGCTAAAAGCAGTTATGTTAATTATCATAAAAATGGGTGGCATGGTTACATTAGTGAATAGTATTAGTGCCTAAGCACCCATTATTATAATTTGGAGATTTATTGGCTTTCCGGTGGAAGAGCTCCATTCACAACATCGGATATCATTTTCTGCGCATCTTGTTGACGCTCTTCCCTTTGACGTCTTGTATCACATATTCTTGTTGATATATGCGATCCGGTTAATTTTACTCTTTTGCATTTATAACCTGACTCGGCAAGCGCTTGTTCATTTTTAGCTTTTAATGCTTGCTGGTCATCTGACACCTCTTTCGAAGTAGAACTACAAGCAGCAACAAAAGTACAAATAGCTGCTAGCGCAATGATTCGCGCATTCCGGTAAAGCTGTTTAAACATATAGTATTCCTTATGCAACCGAAGTCATTCCATGAATTAAAAATTAATATTTATTAACGATAACTACGCTTCTAAACAATAATTTCACATAGTAGCAACAATAAGTCAAAATTTGTGTAAGTTAAATGTAACAAATTAAAACGATTCTATTCATAATGGATGAGTAACCTATGTGCCATCAATGACATGGCTATATATGGACGCTCCCGGTGAGTCAAGATAATACTCTCACTCTTAATCCTTGCTTTTGATGTGACTCATTTACCGCTTAAAGCGGTTGTACTGCCTCGATTTTTATAAGAGAAGCGGGCTTTGCTACCATGTCCAGCCTCTCATGAAATCCGTACCACTGCGCCTTTAACTGTAAAACACCCATTCGGATTAAACTTATATCCTTGGCCTTTTCGGGCTAACACTGGTTGGGCTGAGCCATTTCTTCATCGCTTACAACACCCTTGGTGAGTTGTTAATGTGTTATCTCGCCGCTCATATCACCCACTCGGATTAAATACCCTTGGCCAGACCGAGCTGTGCAAGATAGCGATAACGGTTTTAGCATGCACCATGGTAGCTACCAAATTGGGCTTGATACTGGGTTTGCTTTTTGCAGCAACATCCACATCAACCGGGCTAAGCGATGGGCTGTTGCCACCACAGTACAACACATGGTTTTTCGACGTCTAAGCTGGTTTATCCACATGTTTAAGTCATCTTGTTTTTTACTTGCATGGCTGATAACGATTCTTGCGCCATGGATGAGTTGTTTACATAAATAACAGTCACCTCGTTTGGTTATTCCTGTTTTGACGCTTTTATTTCCTGAAGCAAACTGTTTTGCCGTTAACCTTAGCCAGACGGCGAGTTCATTTGGATTACGAAAGGCTTGGCCTGAGCCAATTGATGCCGCAAAGGCTGAAGCGATAATGGGCCCAACATCAGGAATACTGAGTAATATTTTTCTATTTGGGTCTTGCATGGCAAGTTGCTTTATCATTTTTGGTTTTACTGCCGTGAATGGCCTTCATATACAGCGCATGGCCTAAGATGAAATCAATGCCCAATTCAGCACACCAATCAGATACCCAATACCAGCAATACATGCACTCAACGTCGACAATGACATTGCCAATATAAGGTTCTAGTATGAGTAGCAAGTCATCTTTGTCAGCATCAATATTTTTATGTGCAACAACTTAACCTTTATAATCAATGATGAAGTCGTAAAGTAAGCGTGCATGTAAATCAATACCACAGGAGTATGGATGTGAGTTATTATAAAATCACATTAGTTTCCCCTATTGGTTTAGTCACCTTAAGCATACCGCTGATGCGGCTTGCTAGGGAGGAGGCTCAATGAGTATCAAAATAATAAACAAGGACAAAAAACAGTTTGCTGTTTTCGTTCCTCAATATTTTAATAAATAATTTTTTGCCTGTTATTAGGGCGATACAATCAACTTAAACAGAGATCCATATGAAATTTTTTATTAGTGTCGCACTCTTGGCCATCCTATTACCCACGATGAGTTATGCAGAAGATGCACATGAAGAACACACAAAGGCTTCTGGAGCAGAGGCTCTTTCTCCTGATTTGCGCAATCTATTATCTAAAGAAATGAAAGCATTACAAAATGGGATGATGTCTATTATCCCTGCATACATTTCTGGGAATTGGAGTGAAATCGAAACTACAGCAGAGAAAATGAAGAGTAGTTATATATTGAAACAAAGCATAACAGAAAGCCAAGTACAAGAACTACATTCAGTATTAACACCTGAATTTATTGAAAAAGATCAGAGGTTTCATTATTTGGCAGGAATGCTTGAGCATGCCGCACAAAGTAAAAAGGCAGAGCTAATAAATTTTTATTTTGCTGAAATGAATGAGTCGTGCGCTAGTTGTCATGCCGTGTTTGCAACACATAAATTTCCAGCATTTAAACCAACGGAAAAAAATGGCCATGCACACTAATATGTATCAAGCCGCTCAACATTGACCGTTTTTACACGCCGCGTCACTTCGTTTTGCTCTGTGTCAAAACGTCGAGTTAGCGCCAACGATAAGGACATAGAGAATGAAGCCTTACCAAGCAGAAAAGTCAACATGGACTGAAGCTGATTTCAGTTACATGGGATGGGGCTACGATATGGTCATCCTTTGCTGATACTGAATCATATGAATTGTCTTTTGACTTGGATTACATTTTTAAATGGGTAGATCCTATAGAGCCAGATGTTTATGTTAAATTCTGGGTTGCACCTGTAACAATGGTTTTCGAAAACGCAGTAAATATAAAATTTGATACTGAGTCTCAACAGGGTTTAATTGAGATAGCGGATTTGCTTATGGGAAATCCCAAATTTACTCCAAACGAAAAGTTTACTGAATATACATTTCGCTTTGAATGCCAAGAAGGAAAAATTTCGCTTCAAGCAACGGGTTTTAAAATGTACGTTCGTCAAGCTCCTATATTAACTAGACATCAATCACTGGAGTTTAAGCCTCGGGGGGAGTTAATTTTAGTAAGGTGGCAATGGCCTTATAGAAAATTCCAGCAGACGCTTACGGTGCAGCTGAATTTGGCGTTAGGCGTTTATTTGGGTTCAAAAACCACATGCAAAACAATTTTTGCTAAATGGCCGCTATTTCAGCGGTGCTTTTGGGAGTGATGGCGATGCAGATATCGTTCGGTTCACAGACAAGCAACGCAAATGAAATAACTTTGACGGGACTAAAAACCCGCATCGAAACTCCATTGTTTCAGGTGTGCGGAAACTTCTACACAAAGTATCTTGGAATGAAAGTGTTGGGCTCATGGGACGAGAAAGGTGACAAAGGGGTAATACTTGGGCTTGGCTCTTCCAGCCAAAGTGAGGCTTATTTGGAAATTGCTTACGTCGAAACGCCAAAGTCCTACGAGGGAATGAGTCTCCAGTTTCGTGTGATTGACATCGATTCGTTCGTGAGAAAGCTTCACGGCCATATAGAATTCCGTGGGCCAGAGACACGCCCTTGGGGCAGCAGGTATTTATACATTGAAGATCCTGCAGGAATTCAAGTCATTCTGTACGAGGGTGAATTGTGATGCATGATTGTAGTCCAACGGCTAATAATAAGGATAGGCCACGCGAAGTTGCGTCCTTATCCCGAAAGGATAATATGGGCATATATGGACGCTCCCGGTGAGTCAAGTCAATAGTCTGCCTAACTAAGGTTGTTAACCTTAGTTTCTCTTCAGCTATTCACGTTTGCTGTTGCCTTTGATGTGACTCATATACCGCTTAAAGCGGTTGTAAAATCTACGATGGCTAACCTTCAGCGCCAGCAATAACGGCGCATAGAGTCGCAAGCAGAATATCAAACAAAGGGTAAGTTATTTTTGCAAACTGACGAGTATCATCTAACTGGCCAAAGTGCGGTTCAAAAGTGTCAATATTCATCATTTACTCTCACAAAATAGAGTATAAGATCATAAAGTTAAATCAACGTCGAATCAGATCACATTGGTCGACATTCGTTCACGATCTCACTCTGTTTTATCCCCAGTTCCTTTACCTCTGTTCTCTTTATTTTTCTTATCTCAGATGTACTTATCTATTTGGAATCAATGCCATAAGTAGACATCGTTCGCACATATTTTACTTTTGTTAAATTTCTCATAAGCCTGGCTAAAATACGTTGTTCATTATCAAGTTAATTTGTATCTTACCCGTTATTTTAATGAGATTTTTCTGATCTCATCTGTAATTGTTGATTGAAACATTACAGATTGCTGTTGTTAAAATATGAGCTTAAATATCAAAGAATCCACTAAACGAATAGGAAACCATATTATGAAGTATCTTTTGGCGATTTTGAACTTATTGGCAGGTTTGGTTCTCACCCGTTTTACGATTTCAAAGTTGGCAGCATGGCCAATATCGGTTGCAGCATTTGAAGACATGGCGAAGCCTATCGGGATTGATCCAACATTTTTCAGGATTACAACTGGTTTCATCATCGGTTATGCAGCAATTTCGTTCTTCGTCAACTTTTTGCTCATTATCCTCAATAAACTTGGGCAGTGCTCGTTCACTCGCTTGTTCGTATTCAACTGCTTTTACGCTCTTGGTGCGATGACCGGCGCTCTGTTTTCTGAGTTTTTCTTGAGATCAAGCCCTAAATGGGCTCTTGTCTATATTGCGGTTGGAATCATTGCTATTGTGATTTCCAACCTGGTTACATTTTACGGCACGATCTCAAACGTTCTCCTTTCGCCCAAGAAATAGAAGGCTTAAGTTGCGACAAAAGCTTGGGTCTCACTTTACCCAAATTACTTAGTTATTAGCCATACAAATAAGTATAGGCTGCGCGAAGCCGCGTCCTTATTCCAAAATTAAATGGCATGTTTATGTTTGTTAATTATCATAAAAATGGGTGACATGTTTATGTTATGTTTAACCAACAATTTTGTCCGCTTAATGCGGCATTATGCCAACTGAGTAAATTCATCTAAATGAAGCAAAATATTGTACATGTTGCATTAGTGGTAAATGACTACGATGAAGCAATAGATTTCTATGTAAATAAGCTTAAATTTGAGCTTATCGAAGATACGTATCAACCTGAACAAAATAAACGTTGGGTTGTAGTTGCTCCACCAAATTCCCATGGTGTTAGTTTATTGCTAGCAAAGGCGTCAAAATCTGAGCAGCATGATTTTATTGGTAATCAAGCTGGTGGGCGAGTATTTCTTTTCTTAAACACCGACGACTTTTGGCGTGATTACGAGCGTATGAAATCAATTGGTATAAACTTCGTGCGCGATCCAAAAGAGCAGGACTACGGTACAGTGGCTGTCTTTGAAGATTTGTATGGAAACCTTTGGGATTTACTTCAGTTAACCCCCGAACATCCAATGGCGAAAAGGTAGGCAGAACAAATCAAACAATGAGCCGCCAAAATTCGATGCAAAGGTCAATTGGCTTATTTAAGCAAGATGAACAAGTCAATTAGGCCATGAATCAAATTTAATGCAGCCACCTATAATATTGGCGAATATTTGATCGCTGCTCTAGTTTTTAGTTACCTTTATTTACTTGCAAATTTAATGCAGCCACCCATAATTACTGGCGAATATTTGATCGCAATTTAATGCAGCCACCCAAAATTGCTGGCGAATATTTGATCGCTACTCTAGGTTTAGTTACCTTTATTTACTTGCTGGTAATTAATGATGGCCAGACCAAGACAAACGATAGTCAGTTTAGATGACACGCCTTATTATCATGGTTGTTCACACGTCGTTCGCAACGCCTTCTTATGTGGAATAGATGTAAGCACAGGGGCACACTATGAATATCGCCGAGCGTGGGTTAATTCTCGCTTGCTTGAGCTTGCCAGCCTCTTTTGCGATTGATATCTGTGCCTCTACACGCTTATTAATGAGCAGGGCGTTAAGTATTATTACTAAAGGATTATATGTCACACTCAAATGCAATCATTATGCTCGGCGCTACTGGTGCTGTGGGGAATCACACCGCGTTAACGCTTTCAAAGATGCCATCGGTTAAACAATTGACTTTACTTGGTAGAAGGCCTGCTGAAAATGTTGTCGGCCAATCTGTTTTTCAACATGAAATCGATATTTTTTCACCGAAATCCTACGAACCTTTTTTACATGGGCATGGCACCGCAATTTGCACCTTGGGTGTTGGTCAACCATCAACAATGAGTAAAGATGAATTTGTTAAAATTGATAAAAATGCCGTTTTAGACTTTGCAATTGCATGTAAAAAAGCAGGTGTTGCTCATTTTGAACTCTTAAGTTCAGTTGGAGTGAGTTCAACATCATCTTCATTTTATTTGCGTACAAAGGGGGAGCTTGAAGAAAGTTTAAAAGAACTTGGATTTGAGCGACTGAGCCTGTTTCATCCATCAATGATCATGACCCCCACGAATCGATACGGTTTATCACAGGCACTCACTCGTTTAGTGATGCCATTACTTGATCCTTTGTTTATTGCTTCTTTCAATAAATTGAGGAGTATCTCCGCCGCGAGATTGGGGATCGCCATCGCGATGAATCTATTACAAAATAACCATGCTACTGATCTGGAAATTCTACATTGGAGTGATTTTATGGTGTTATCCAAAGCGTCATAAGTCGCCGAATAGAGACTTATTTAAGCTGCTGCACGTGGGCTCGATACTATTGTCATTTTTTATAAAATAAAATATAGCAAAATAATAAACTTACTTACTAAATTAGCAGGGCGTTAGTGAGCCAGAAAACGCTATGCTTAACTTCCATAAGGTAAATAACATCGCCATATATGGCTTGATCACCCATGATTTTCACAGCATAAAAATGGCTGTCTGTGACGGGTGATATGTCTGGTTCAATGAGCTTGATTTAGGCGGCTGAAAACGCGGTTTTTTTATTATCGGTGATGAGTCTGCTCATGAGTGCGGCCATGATAAGCCTTTAGCCTTGAGGCAGATTGCATACTGATAGTCACATTGTGCTCTACGCTTGCCATGGATAGGTTCGCAGTCGTGTCATTGTGACTTATGATGCACTGGGATTATTTAAACGTGACTTTTCCGCCCACCATCTTAAATGCTGGCGCGCCGCGGACTAAAGTATCTCGGGCAAATACCTGGCCGCATTCAGGGCAAGTGCAGGGGACTTTGGTGTTGTCTTCGACAATACGCTCCTTGAAGCATTTGATTAAGGCGCCTTTACCTCCCTTGCGATACTTAAACAGCTGAGTTTTACACTTAGCACAGAAGATATCGACGGTGCGGGAAGGTCCTTTCTTATTCGGTTTTGCCATATTGTAGTTTTCTTTAAGTCGCTGACGTTCTTGTGCCCATTGTAATAAAAACCGCGGAATTACGCTAAAGTTAACTATTATTTTATAATGAGAAGATCTGCTATTGGTTTGAACTGTGATCGATTAGATCGGATCTCGGTGTTAAATAAACGGTACCGATCCCCCTCTGTTAATAAAGTGCGCGGGAGTTATAATTTCGAATCACAAGGCAATTACTCTGGTTACGGCTGGATTCAAGTAATACGGGCACTATAGGTCAATCGGTACATATAGGTATAGATAGGTACATATAGATAGTGCAGAGGGGAAAATAAGACGATAAGGTTTAGATTGCTTTTTAAGCATAATATTAACGTCGCGCCCTAGGGCCGCGCATGCTTCGCGCGGTTTATATTGAGCGTTAGGCCTGTAAACCTCAAATTATAGCGAGGATATACTATTGAGTTTTTATGAAAATAACATTCTGCCTCACATTATCAATTGCGCTTGTTCTTCCAGTGTCATAATGGAACTTAGGCAAAAAGTCGTTCCTTTAGCTTATGGAAATGTGTTGGAGGTTGGTATGGGGTCTGCGGTTAACATGGCTTTATATAATCCTATGAAAGTTCACATGATATGGGGGCTTGAGCCTGCTGTTGCCATGCGTAAAAAAGCGCTAAAAAATCTAGCTAAATCACCTATTCAGGTTGAGTGGCTAAGTCATTCTGGTGAAAATATCCCGCTTGATGATAACTCCGTTGACTCAGTCGTACTAACGTACACGCTTTGCACTATTCCTGATTGGCGTGCCGCGATGAAGCAAATACGCAGAGTATTAAAGCCCGATGGTAAAATTCTGTTCTGTGAGCATGGTCAGGCTCCAGATGGTTCAATTAAAAAATGGCAAAATCGTTTAAATAGTTTATGGGGAAACGCTTTTGGTGGCTGTAATTTAAATAGGCCTATGATTGAAAATATACAAAGCAGTGGGTTCACTATCGATTGGTTTGAAAGTAATTATATAAAGGGAATGCCGAAGTTTGCATCTTATATTAGCGTTGGCGTAGCGACTAAAAATACCTAATAAAAAATTGAATTGTTTTTTGTTCCTTAACATTAAGCCTGAATTGAAATAATTACTGCGCCACTTATTAATAATGTGTAGGAGAGGCTTACGGCTGCAAGTGGTACGATTTATCTCGCCAAAGTAACAGGGTATTACTATAAATTATAAACCGTTAATTTAGGCTAGATGATACAAATTAGACAATGGCTGGCTTGGCGCTTAGTTCGGTATGGGCAGGAATATGCTTGCCGTTAATCCGCCTAGTTTGGCATGGCTAAAATTGAGTTTGCCCTGATAGCTGTCGACGATATCCTTGCAGATCGATAGCCCCAAACCGTGGCCTTGGATGTTTTCATCTAGTTTCACACCGCGGTCAATGATCATCGACAGCGCGGCTTCTGAGACACCCTCACCATCATCGCTCACTTCAATAAGATAACCTGCCGCGGGTTCGCTCTGTTGGCGGATCCGTATCTCAATGTTTTTAACGGCATGTTTGCAGGCATTATCGAGCAGATTACCGAGCAGTTCGAGCAAATCATCGCGATCGAAGGGCATGACTAAGCCGCTATCGTAGTGGCTCTGAATCATTTGCTCAGGGTAGATGCGCAGCATCACTTGGATAAGCGGCGCAAGATCATCATCTATCACGGTATAGCGGCCGGGGGTGGACAGGCCAACAATCTTAGTGCGCTTAAGCTCCCGCTCTATGATGTGGTGCAGGTTCGATAATACCTTGCTTCCTTCGGCTCTTTGCTCCGGCGGTAGGCTTTCTAGGTAGGACTGCAGGCCTTGCAAAGGACGTTTCATTTCGTGGGCGAGGTTGCCAAGTGCATTACGGGAGCGTTGTACTCGCTGACCGAGTTGATTGACTAAGCGGTCAATCTCTTCGATAAGCGGGCTAATTTCACTCGGTACCTTGGCGGGATTAATTTCTTGGCCTTGGGTGCGCATCTGGCGTATGACTTCGGGCATTTGTTCTAAAGGTTTAAAGCCACGTTTGAGTAGCTGATACTGCGCCAGTAATAGCATGCCAATGGTGAATAATACGGCCGCACTGGCAAAGGCTAAAAAGTGCACTTGGGTTTCTTCAAGTGAACTAATGTCTTCGGTTATCCAAAGGATCACCAATTGATCGTTCTTGATAATGGCTTGACTGAATATCAGCCAGTGTTCTTTGCCCACAAACTGGGTGGCTTGTTGTTGCTCACCGGCTTTTAGCGTGGGAATATTCACGTCATGGTCGAATAAGGAACGTGAACGCAAGGTTTGCGTGCCGATTTGAATCGCAAAATAATGTCCCGAATTCACTCTGTGGTAGACATTAGGTAAACGGTCCGAGGTGAGCGACCAAGTATTCTCGGGATTTTGTTTGAGCGCGGAGATCAGACTGTCGGCATCGTGTTGCAGACGTGAGGCGACAAAGTCTTGGGTTAATACTTGAATGCCCTGATACAGAAAATACAACAACACCATCATGGCAAAGGTGAGGGTGATCAGCAGATTTCGGGTGAGATAGCCCTTGAGTGAATACACGCTATTGCTCCTTGAGTCGATAACCTTGGCCGCGGCGGGTTTCGATATAATCCTTGCCTAAGCGTTGACGCAAGCGATTAACATACACCTCGATGACATTGCTGTCTTTGATTTGATCTTCTTCGTAAATCCGCTCACTTAACTCAGATTTAGAGACGATTTTACTAGGATTGACCATCAAATAATGCAGCAGTCGATATTCAATTTTGGTCAGTGCTATCACTTCGCCGTCGGCATTGGTCACCGCTTGTTTGTCGACGTCCAAGGAGACGCCTGCATGCAGTAACACATTATCGGCACGGCCGAAGTGGCGGCGAATTAACACTTCGAGTCTGGCCAGTAATTCTTCGACGTGAAAAGGTTTGCCTAGGTAGTCATCCGCCCCCGCCTTGAGGCCATCGACACGTTCGTGCCAAGCATCGCGGGCAGTGAGGATAAGTACTGGCATACTTAAGCCCTTTTGTCGCCATTGACCAAGGACCTCTAATCCGGGTTTACCGGGTAGGCCGAGGTCGAGAATAATCGCTTCGAAGTTTTCCTCTTCCCCCAGAAAGGCTCCGTCGATCCCGTTATCGGCATGCTCGACGGCATAACCCGCCTTGTTGAGGGCGGGAATAAGCCGAGCCACTAGATCGGTATCATCTTCAATTAAGAGCAAACGCATCAGTCGACCTTTTCCTTTAGCCACTCGCCGGTTTTGGCGTCAATCTTGATTTCATAGACTATGCCATCATCGCGCAAAATTTCGAGTTCGTAGATGATACGATCATGTTTTTTCTCGACTTCTATATCGAGTAGCCGCCCCTTTAGACGCGACTCGTAACGTTGCATTATCGTATCGAGGGGCAAGACCTTGCCTTCTTTAACCCACTCGACCACTTTGCTTGAAAGATCATCATCGTGGCCATAACAGCTCGTGCTGCTAATCATCCCAACGGCCAAAGCCAGGAATATTAACGGTATCTTCATCGAATATGCCCTTTTGTGCGAGGTTGTGACAATTACTACATTGACTGAATGAGCCGACTTTAGGGTTATCTTGCACCATACGCCTTGGGATCTCATCGTGTTTACGAATGAAAAAAGCCTGCTCGGTGATCTTCTGCGGCCCCATGCCGGTTATTAACGGCTTGCTATTTTTTAGCACCTTACCATTTTTTGCTGCATGTTGAACCAGATAGTCCTCAATTCTAGCCGTCACTTGAGCATCTAGGCTAGCGTTGTCACCAAAATGATTATCCAGATTAGCCGTGATGGCACGCCACTTGTCGGCGGGTAATAAATTGGCCGGGTAGACCATATGGCAACTGCCGCACTCGGCGCTGTATTCAGTGTTTTGTGGGATAGCTCGGCTTAGCTCGCGGCCATCATCTGCATACCCGGTGCCTGTTAGGGTTAGGCTGATACCAATAATGCCGATGGCTAATGCCGCAGCCGTGAGTGATGAGCCTGCAATCCAGCTTATTGGATGCGCTTTTTTGGTCATGATATGTTCCTTTTTGCGCCGTTACCTTAAATAAAGGTATGTGATTTTATGGTTTTATAACTCGTCTGTTGCGGCTATTGCTGGCTTAACCAGAGTAAGGCATCGCCTTTTTCCTGGGGAGTGCAGTCGCGTTTAAAGGTCCAATGACAGTTACGAGTGAACCATTTTTCTATTTTGGCGGCATCGGTTAAGCGATCGATGGTAATGGATGGTGCCATGGGGTCGATTGCTTTGCGGGTCTTTTGATGCATCCCCATATTGGTGACCTTGGCGGTATGGCAGCTGGTACAGCTACGACCGTCCATTTCCCGTTGCCATAATTGTTGTCCAGCAGCAGCCGTGAATGGCCCCGCGCCTTGGACTTGGTAATGTTGCAGTTGTCTACCGATGCGCTCGGCGCTTAATGGCAGACTTTGTACTTTACTGTTGGCGGCATTAGCACTGAAGCTTGCGATACTGATACCTGCAATCGCTAGACTTGCAATGGTTATGTTGCCGAACAGCAAAGCGGATACGGCAATAATATTAAGTCTGCTGCTATTGGTGTGTTGAGTGACAGTGTGTTGAGTAACCATGTTCATAGGGCATTCCTTTTGGATTATTGATGTAACGTTGACCACTTTTTGAGTTACTTTTTGCGCGTTTTTTACATAACGAAAACGGGCAACTAGATTAATGTTTCTGTTCCACCGGGCGTTGTTTTTTGCCCGTTACCATGGCTCTGATTAAATTTTCTTTGTGTAGTAGGCTGCTAACGATGACGCCGCCTATGTGGATGATCACTAGGAACACGGTAAAGTTGGCAAAAAACTCATGGACTTCTTTTAATGCGCCTGCGGGCCAAGTGGCTAAAAAGCTAGTCGCTAACGGGCCATATCCATCGGTGGCGTACAGCGCCATTCCTGAAAATCCCGTGATGGCGATACTGACAATCAAAGCGACGATCATCAACGACCCCGCTGGGTTGTGGCCGATATAATCTTTGGCGTTACCTGCGGCAAGCTCTTTTAGGTACACCAAGACTTCTTTGGGGCGAGTAACAAAGTTACTGAAGCGCGCATAGTGAGTGCCAATCACGCCCCATAATAGGCGAAAGACTAATAAGATTAAGATGCTGTAACCTGCGTAGCTGTGGATGGTCATCCACCAATCTTCGCCCTCGGTGAGATAGGCTAAGGTAAAAAAACCAACGAGTGACCAATGGAATATGCGGATCAACACATCCCAGACGTTAATGGTGTGCAGTTTATTTGATGGCATGATATGACGCTCCTAATGTGGTTTAGGAGTAGGTTACTTAACCCAAACTTAAACCTCGCTTAAATTTCTATGGGTCACTTGAGTTGAGGTGAAATGGGTTGGTTTAACTGTGTGGTCGATTGGCCATGGGGAGAGGAATTAGCATAATGAGTAGCTTGGTTGAGAGGGTAAAAAGTGACAACCGCATCTACAAGGCAATTTTATAAAGCTGATCTCGATCAATACATGATCTAGCACTTGCGCTTAGTCTAAGGCCATTAACGACTATAGGAGCGTAATGTGACCTCATCGATTCAACACAATTTTGGCCAGCAGTACCATGACAGCTTGCCACAACTGGGACATAGCCTTGCCCAGTTATTGCAATTTTTTGGGGCTAAGCGGCTCTATGGTGTGGGTGGCGACTTTGTCGTCAACCTGATTAATGCACTTGAGCCGAGCCTTACTGTGCTGCCCTCAAGTAATGAGATGCACGCAGGCTTTAGCTCCTGTGCTCAAGCCGAGGTAGCAGGCCTTGGTGTCTGCCTTACAACATACACAGTCGGCAGCCTGCCTTGTATTTCTGCCGCAGCCCTAGCCCGCACTGAAGGCTTACCTGTTATTTTTATATCCGGTGCTCCTGGGGAGAATGAAATCGCTCAGCATTCCTTGCACCATACTGTGCATCCTCATACAGCGTGGAATACGGATCTCAATGCTGCCCTCAATGCGTTTAAAGCCCTAGGCATTCGCGCAGAGAGACTACAAGGACAGCGTCATATAGGTCAGCCTAATATTGCCGCTGAGCAATGCTTAGCATTAATGACGCATGCTTATTTACATCGCCAACCTGTGTATATCGAGATCCCTAGGGATCTGGTGCAGCAACCGACCCAAGCCTTGTCTTTACCCCCAAGTCTAGATTCTCTCCAAGGACAACACCTTAATTTGAGCGGCGCTGAACTTATCGCCGCTAACATACTCGATAAGCTGAGCAAATCTAAGGCTCCCTTGCTGTTTCTTGGGGAAAAACTGCGCCTTAATCCCGATTTATTGGCAAGATTGGTCAAGCTATGTCATCAGTTACAACTACCCTATGCCGTCACTTGGTTTGCCAAAGGTATGGTCGATGAAAGTGATCCTCTCTGTCTTGGCTGCTATAACGGTGTATTCAGCCACACCCCAGGTAAAATCTACATTGAAACCATCGCCGATTATGTGTTGGAAATAGGCACAGCTATTTTTCCATCCGATACCAACAATGCCTTTGGCAGCCAGACTCATGCCATAGACAAGCACCAGAATAAGACGATGTTAAAGGGCACGGCTCACCGGGAGCAAGACATAGTCGCTGTCGTCACCCTGCTAGAGTTGGGGCTGCAGCACAGGCTAGAAGCCACAGCAAAACAACCTCAACTATCAGCGCAGGCTGCTGTTGCCGTTATGGGAGCAAACATTGAAGCCCAGCAGAGCCTAAGCTATGCCAATTTGGCAAAGGTGATTAACTTAGCTCAAGCCACCTTGCCTCAGCCCTACGTATTTATTCCTGAAATAGGCAATGCCTTCTTCGCCAGCTTCGAGCTTAATACCTTAAGTACTGAACTTGGACGCAGTTTTTTGGCCAATCCTTGGTATGCCGCCATGGGCACAAGCCTTCCCTATGCCAGAGCCGTGGCCGACGAACTCGCTCACATTGGCAGTCAAGTGCCTATTTTGGTTATCACAGGTGATGGAGGGTTTAATTTTCAGGCTAATGAGTTGATTAATCTGCAGAAACAGCATGCCAATGTCACGATACTTTACATGCGAAACAATGTGTTTCATTTAGGCAAAGCAGGCAATGCGCCCATATATCACTGCAATGCCGAAGGGTTTGATCCTAAGTTGTTGATCCAAGCCTACGGCGGGCAGGGCCATTATTGTCAGACGCCGGCACAGCTGATACAGACCCTACAACAAACAGCCACAGGCGGGCTGCATTTGATCGAAATCCCCACATCCGTAGAAACTCAATGCCAGAGTGATATCAGCCGTAAACTGAATAGCTATATTGGTTTTAAAAATGGCGACCCTGTCGCTAGCGCCCAATGGCAGGCGCTTTGCGATCAGGCATAGTGGCAGTAAAATAATGGCAGCAAAATAGCGCCAGATGAGTGGGCGGCGGGGTGACTCTGATTAGGTACAAATAATTACTGTGCCTCTGCCGCTTTAATCGTTAATCGTTCCTGATTAGATAAACGGATTTGAATCCCATCAACGGTGGTGATCCGCTGGGCTTCAATATCTTTTTTACGTACTTTGTAACTTGTGGTCATCGCTTCAATGGGTGACAAAATAGTCACTTCAACTACGGTATTATCGTCATACCAATCCCAGCCCCAATAGCCTGCTGAGGCTAACATTGACACTGCAATCATAGCGTAAATAATCACCCGACTAAAAAATGGCGATTTTTGTGCACTGGCCATTGCATCACTGCGACTCACTTTACTGCCTCGACCGCTGCGTAAATACACGGCAGCGGCAATGATCACTAATATTGTGATTAAAATTTGTGTCAGCACGTCTTCTTCCACCCATCATTAATTAACCCGGATTATACCGTATTTTGATTAACTTAACGTTATCTAGCACACATCCATGGTGCGATTAATATGGCCTCCTACTGTCGTGGCACACTAATAATGAAGAGACTTATGCTCGTTGTGTTATCCATTTCTTGGTCTGCTATTAATCAAGATGTTCAGTCACGATTGTTGATGGTTATTTTCTTCTGTTAGTTATTACATTCAAACATTGTCGGCTTTATCTGAAGGATAACCCTATCTATATGAAATAATTAGTTTTTATTTGATTAATTGCATGGCATAACAAGTGTAATCCATTCTCGATGATTAACCCTGTCGATTTAATTTAGGCGAAAAGTTGGGGATTGATTTAGCTTAAATATGCTGATAGGTTATTAAAATTATTAATAATTAACCCAATATTATGGTTATTCTTTTGCAGAGTATTGCAGGATATTTATCAGCATTCCGCTAATATGCTATTAGGTTTTAACACAGTTACCAACAACAAGGAGAGTTCCAAATGGATTATTTTATAGGCGCACTAAAGAAATATGCTGACTTTACTGGTCGAGCACGCAGACAAGAGTATTGGATGTTCATACTTATTTATATGATTATCAATATTGCTCTTGCAGTACTTGGTTTAGAGCTCGTTTCTTCATTAGTGGCCTTGGGACTGCTAATTCCAAGTATGAGTATTGCAGCCAGAAGATTACATGATACCGGTCGTTCAGGCTGGTGGCAGCTAATCGTGTTAATTCCTATTATTGGCTTCATAGTTTTGGTGGTCTTTTTAGCACAAGATGGCCATGGTGCAAATGATTATGGTGTTAATCCTAAATCAGGTGTGCCAGCATAAAAGTGAGCAAGTCGCTAAGCGGAAAATAACAGTTGGGCAGCGTTTTAGATGCTAACCATACATTATTTCCGCTTAGTCAATCATCATCATGGCTGGCATCGTTTAGCTATTTCCCGGTAGGTTAACTAATAACGCATATTGCATGGTCTACAAAATAATTATCATGGCTGGCATTGTTTAGTTCATCGTTTGGCTATTTTTTACTAGTTCAACTAATAACGCATATTGCATGGTCTACAATGAATGTTAATTATTCACAATGACTATTTAGTAAATAGAGGTCTACTCGCGCGTCGTTCGCAAAGCCTTTTTGTGCGCTATCGATACTGGCAACATTAAAATAGAGTCATCAAAATGAACTGCAACTAGGTGAGAGGTCACGTCGATCTTGCAAATCATCGCTGTGACTTGCCTCATGTATTTTAAAAATGTTAAATGTTTGCCAATTTAATTTGCTAATCATCACATCAATAGCATGCTGATTGATTAATAATCACCGCACCCATTTTCTGGACTGTATTTAATATATCAACATGAATGTAAAAGAAATTATAGATGAAGAAATCACTTATCCGTCGGATTATAAAATTATTTCAACCACAGATCTAGACAGTATTATTACTCATGTCAATGATGACTTCATTTCTGTTTGTGGCTACCAAAAAGAAGAATTAATCAATAACCCCCACAAGATTGTACGCCATCCTGATATGCCTAAAGCTGCATTTGCTGACCTATGGGGTACCATTAAGCAAGGACAGAGCTGGATGGGGCTAGTGAAGAACCGCTGCAAAAATGGCAAATACTATTGGGTTAACGCCTATATCACACCGATTAAACGTAATGGCACCATTTTCGAATACCAGTCGGTTAGAACGCAACCTGAAGCTGAGCTCACCCAACGTGCTCAAGCCTGTTATGATGCGATCAATGTCGGCAAAGCGGCCAAACCAAGGTTTGGTGCTAGCATTGTTACTAAACTCTTATTGGCATGGTTGTTATCAGTAGGCTTATTCATGTCCTTACCTTACTCCAGCGCTTTCTTCACTATGCTCGCATTTATTGTCGCCATTTTATGTTTTTGTCGACCGCTTTATGTTCTTAAGCAGCGTTTTGACAAGGTGCTTATGTTGAGTAAAGAAGTACATAATAATTCACTAAATCAATTTATTTACACGGGATATACCGATGAACTTTCCCACCTAGAATTAAGTCTACGGATGCAAAAAGCAGAAACGCTCGCAGTCGTTGGGCGGATCAACGACAGTGGTGAGGAGCTTCAGCAAGGTCTAGAAGAGCATCAGCAACAAAATCAAGCCAATCAAAGTCAGTTGGTTGAGCAATCACAAAATCTTGAACAAGTCGTCACCGCTATTGGCCAAATGAACGCTTCTGTTACTGATATTGCCCAAAACACCACCAATTCGACGGCAGAAGTGCACCAACTAGTGGCACAAATACAGGCGACCAAGGTGGCATTAGTTAACAGCCAAACCGCCACAACTGAAATTAATAGCCTACTCGAAGAGTCGCGTAGTGCTATCTCTACCCTGAATCAGCAATGCCAAAGCGTGAATCAGGTTGTCGATGTGATCGAGAGTATTGCCCAGCAAACAAACTTGCTCGCGCTCAACGCCGCCATCGAAGCGGCGCGAGCAGGAGACGCTGGTAGAGGCTTTGCCGTGGTCGCCGATGAAGTGCGTAATTTGGCCATTCGCTCGGCAACCTCTGCGAACGAAATACACAGCATTATCAATACACTTAGTCACACAACGGCAGAGGCTGTCGCCCAAATGGAACAAAGTCATTTGTTAACAGATAAGAGCATAGATTCCAGCAAAATGCTCGAGCAAAGCCTGATCTCTGTCAGTGAAGTGATGGATATTATCGACAGTAATGGGCAACAAATTTCAGTCGCTGCCGAAGAACAAGCCACTGTTGTTAATCAAATTTATAATAATGCCATGATGTTACAAGCAGGCATTAATCAATTCGAACAAAATTGCCGCAACGCATCAATGCATAGTCAAGACATTAGTGCCCAAGGTATTCGTCAAACTGAGTTGGTGTCACAATTCAATTAGTGTCAATATCAAGACCCCACAGCATAAAAAAGGGCCAAAGATGGCGCGCTTGGTGATCAAGGTATCAGCTTGATCGCCAATGCCTTTTTTAGCCTTAATTTTCAAATTTATAACCAAATTACCTGGATGTTTGGCTTCGGAGTCGATGGTTAATTTGCATTAACCTCATTGATAGTCGCAGGACAATAAGCTCAGATTATCTTAACCATCGAAACGGTTTTAACGTGTTTACAGTCGATTGTATTGACATAAAATCAAACTAATATGCAATTTTTATTCAGTTTACAGCCTGCTATGCTTGCAAGAGTATGGTTTTCATCGTCGAGGTTTATATTGAAAGTATTGCAGCGTTTTAGCGCGTTACCCGCGGTGGACGGTAATGGTGTTAATATTCATCGTATTGCTGATTTTGACCAGCTCCGTTTTGATCCTTACTTAATGATTGATGAAATAAAGTCGGATGACCAACAGGATTTTATCGGCGGGTTTCCACCGCATCCTCATCGTGGTGTCGAAACCTTTACTTATATTCGCCAAGGCGGTTTTGAACATAGGGATCAATTAGGCAATGTTAAAGCCATCCGTGCTGGCGACGTGCAATGGATGAGTACCGGCAGTGGTATCGTACATTCCGAAATGCCACTCGCCGATGCCAAAGAGGGACTGCATGGTTTTCAAATTTGGCTCAATATGCCCGCCAAAGACAAAATGCGCCCGGCCATTTATCAAGACACAAGCGAACAAGCTAATCCCAGCATGGAGAATGAACACGGTGCGAACTTAAAAGCCTTAGCGGGGAACTGGGGCTTTAGCTATAATCCACTCATGTTAAGCGCTACTATTCAAGGCCTAGCAGGCCATGGAGCCATTGCTGACTTAACGTTAGCTGAGTATGGGTTCGCCACGCTTAACCTAGCAGGACATCAAACGGTGTGTGCCTATATCTATAGTGGTGAACTGCATTATGTTAATGCTCAAGGGTTGCGAGAAATCGCTGGTGCAGGGCAAATGCTGGTATTAGATCCCCATGACATAAGCCATTTTCAAACCGAAGCGACGGGGGCGGGATTATTGCTATTAGTCGGTAATCCGATTAACGAAGCCATCGTACAGATGGGACCTTTTGTGATGAATACCCAAGCTGAGATCGATCAAGCTGTGCGCGATTATCAACAAGGCCGCTTTGGTAAAATCCGGTAGTATTACGCCATTAATAACCGCTGTTTGAGATCAATATTTGTCAGCGGGCTGCGAATAAAATTGCTACAATAGCCAACATCTGGCCGAGGGTAATATTGATACGTTGATATTAGGGTCTGTTTATCTTCCGTGGTCGAATGTTGTTCGAAATAAACGTGTTTTAATCGAGGTGCAAGGGGTGACGCCTAGTATTCTAAGCGAGTACCTTGCAGCAAAGCATAAAAACACCTTTAGCCGAACCCATAGGGCAGATTTTGTGGCTTGTTTTTACTGCGTTATCGCTTGTTTATGTCGTATAACGGCAGCGCACAAGTTCTGCCTTGTATTAATTTGTCACCAACTACTGCAAACGTTATCTTTAAAGATCAACAAACCCTATTACCCTTGGTTAATTTGTTTATGCAGCACTTGCCTGCTTTTTTAGCTTTCGATATCAGAGGATATTCGCCTTGAGTCAGTCTACAGAACCGGCCGTTAACACGGCTTTTGCATCACTTAATTTAAAACCTGAATTGCTTGAAAACCTACACACTATGGGTTTTGAATCGATGACTCAGATTCAAGCTGAAAGTTTACCGCCTATTTTGGCTGGTGAAGATATCATTGGCCAAGCTATGACAGGTTCAGGTAAAACAGCCGCCTTTGGTTTAGGGCTACTGAATAAGCTGGATGTAAAACGTTTTCGTATTCAAACCATGGTGTTATGTCCAACACGTGAATTGGCTGATCAAGTAGCGAAAGACATCCGCACTTTGGCGCGCGGTATTCATAACGTGAAAGTGTTGACCTTATGCGGCGGAGTGCCTATGGGGCCACAGGTGGGTTCATTAGAACACGGTGCGCATATTATCGTCGGTACGCCAGGGCGGATTGTGGATCATTTAGATCGAAACCGTTTAGATTTAAGCCATATGGATATGCTGATTTTAGATGAAGCCGATCGTATGCTTGAAATGGGTTTTCAGCAGCATATTGATCAAATTATTGCAGCGGCGCCGCGCGAACGTCAGACGTTACTGTTTAGCGCGACATTCCCTGATCAAATTAAGTCGATTGCCGATCAAATTATGTATAACCCTGTAATGGTAAAAGTGGAAGCTAAGCACGATAACTTAACCATAGATCAGCATTTTTACCATATTGAAGATAACCAAGGCCGTCTTGAAGCCTTGCGTTTATTGTTATTGGATAAGCAGCCTGAAAGCGCAGTGGTATTTTGTAATACCAAGCGTGAAACCCAGCAGGTGGCTGATGCATTAGCCGAGTTTGGTTTTAGTGTCTTAGCGCTACATGGCGATTTAGAACAACGCGATCGCGATCAAATGCTACTGCAGTTTGCCAACCGCAGTGCGCGTATTTTGGTGGCAACCGATGTTGCTGCGCGTGGATTGGATATTGATGAGTTAGATGCGGTATTTAACTATCATATTGCCTATGATACCGAAGTGCATATTCATCGCATTGGCCGCACAGGTCGTGCTGGTAGTTCTGGTACCGCTTATACGTTGTTTAGTGATGATGACGGCTATAAAATGGCGATGATTGAAGAAACCATGAATACCGAGGTGGTGGCTGAATCATTGCCGTCAATGAGCGCATTGAATAAGCAACCCTTAGCGGCAGCCATGATCACCATCCAAATCGAGGGGGGTAAAAAGCAAAAAATTCGCCCTGGTGATATCGTGGGTGCACTAACGGGTGGTAATGGTCTCGATTTTAACGATATTGGCAAAATTAAAGTGACTGATTTTCGCGCTTACGTTGCGGTAACAAGCAAGGTATCTAAACAAGCGATGAATATTATCAGTAAAGGTAAGTTAAAAGGCCGTAATTACCGCGCTTGGTTTATGTGATCTCAATGCGGGATCATTATCGGTTATCAAACCGCCTTGTGTCCTGCGTTAGGCTTAGCTTATAGCGTTATGCCTGAATAATAAAAAAACCGCTGAACTATGTTCAGCGGTTTTTTATTATCACAACTTTTATCATCACAACTTTTATCATCACAACTTTTATCATCACAACTTTTATCATTAAAACTTTTATCAACATAAGAGTGCGATTGATCATCTGATGGTTAAGCCAGATTAATGATGGATAATTAGCTTTTCACGCGAGCATTGGCATAAGGGCTTGTGCTACTGCTGCTGCTTGAACTGGTCGCCGAGCTGCTCATAGTGTCGCCACTGCGACGAGGCGGACGTGAACGTTGTGGTGGTTTATTACCATTGGCTCTGGCTTCTGCCTTATGATCAGTAGGCTTGTTGCTAGCATTGCTATTGTCATGTCTGCGCGCGGCTTGGTCACCTTTTTGCGCATCGCTAGCCTGTTGGGCGTGTTTGCTGCGATTTGGATTTGGCTTTTTAGCCTGAGTGTTTTTTGAGCTGCCACTTGATTTGAGGTTAGGTTCAGGAATAGTGAACGGTGCTTCAAAACCATCAAGTTGTTTACGCTCAATAACGCGCTTAATTAAACGTTCAATATCATGCAGTAATTTAACTTCTTCTAAGCCAACTAATGACACCGCTTGACCGGTTGAACCGGCACGGCCTGTACGGCCAATACGATGTACATAATCTTCAGGGACATTGGGTAAGTCAAAATTGACCACAAACGGCAGTTGATCTATGTCGATACCGCGCGCGGCAATATCGGTTGCGACCATGACTTGCACTGCGCCTGCTTTAAAATCAGCCAAGGCTTTAGTGCGTGCCGTTTGGCTTTTATTTCCGTGAATAGCCGCGGCTTTGATGCCCGCCGCTTCTAAGCTTTTTGCTAAACGGTTGGCGCCATGTTTGGTGCGTGAAAAGACCAATACTTGTTTCCAATCATTGGTTTTAATCAGCTCGATTAATGCCATTGATTTGCGCGTTTTATCTACCGGATACACGCATTGTGTCACTGACGCTGCGGTCGCGTTACGTGGTGTCACTGAAATTTCTACCGGATCGTTGACCAAACCCTTAGCCAGTTCACGAATTTGATTCGAAAATGTGGCTGAAAACATGAGGTTTTGACGTTTTGCTGGTAGTAACGCTAATATTTTTTTAATGTCGCGAATAAAGCCCATGTCGAGCATGCGGTCAGCTTCGTCTAATACTAGGACTTCTAATTGGCTAAAGCTAATGGCTTTTTGCTGGCATAAGTCGAGTAAACGACCAGGGGTGGCGACCAAAATGTCGACCCCATTTCTGAGTGCCGCCAGTTGCGGTACGATAGACACGCCACCAAAGACCACGGCTGATTTTAACGGTAAGTTGACGCCGTAAGTGGCGACGCTTGCTTGTACTTGTGCAGCAAGCTCTCGCGTAGGTGTTAACACTAATGCACGGACTTGACCACGTTGCGGACGCACGCCTTTAGACAATATTTCTAAGATTGGCAGGGTAAAACCGGCTGTTTTTCCTGTCCCAGTTTGTGCTGCTGCCATTACGTCTTGACCAGCTAAAACGGCTGGAATTGCTTGTGCTTGAATTGGAGTGGGGGTGTCGTAACCTTGTTTTTCAACCGCTTTTAAAATAGCAGCATTCAGACCAAGTGAGGAAAAACTCATAGAAAAAATCTCTTAGGGCAACACATTGTTGCTTTGAATAAAAGGTAGCCATTAACGGCGGTCGTTAATTTTACCTGAAATCCACTATAAGTGCTATCAAATTCCTGATCGGCTGATTGTATTTTCTGCTCATTAGCGCTCAATAAGCACCTATTTTAAGGCGTAAAAATGGCACAAATTAACCACTGAATAATGGTTTTGAATGAAAGAGTGTTAATCTTATTATCGCAAGCAGTGCTAAAAGTCGACTTATTACATACAATAAAATAACAACCTGGTTTCTATCTAAATATTCAGTAACTTAGTTGCATATAATTAACCTCAACTCAGGTTACATCTATGGGGTTACTTAACTTAAGGTGTCACTCACTGATGAAATTAACGCCACAATCACACATTGAGAAAATGGCGTATGAGCAACGAGATCATGCTCATGCGGTGATTAAAAATGTGCTGCTAATGTCGAATATTCCGACCTTATCACTGCAACTTGCGATGCGTGAACTTGCGCAACATAGCCGAGTGGCTTTGCATTTTCATCCCGATAGGATCGATAATCGTGGTCTTACTGTGGTTAACGGTCTATTGCGCGATGGTATCTATAAAAGCCAGTTTGAAACTCATGTCTCCAATGGTCTCTTATCGCCAGAACTCGGTGGTGCACGGGATCATTTTGAAAACCAGCTGTTTGGTGATACCTATTCAGGCATTAAACATCGGCCTAAATACGGTGCTGTGGATTTTGGGTTGTGTCCGTTAGGGCCCGCGCCAAGATTTGGCAGTTGTTACTTAGTGACTCATCCGCAAATATTGTCTCGATGTACCTTTAGTTACCTAGATTCTTATCGACAGGCAAAAGAAAAAGGCACGATTAAATGCTTTGATGCGGTTTTAGCCGCATTACTAAGTGAAAGCTTTGAGCGTCAATATGCCTTGGGCATTCTAGGACTTAAACCGAGTAAGTTAATTGAGCATTTTAGCCAGCATTTAACTGATGCGATAACGACTCGCTTTGACACGCCGCCAAGCGGTAACTTAGATCATTATATCGAAGCGCAAATTCACGGCGATGTCTCGCTGGACCAAGATGTGGCAATGTTAGTCGCGGATCCGTCATTTATGGGCAGCAGCATTGGCGATTCACTTGTGGCCTTATGTGATGAATACGCCATTGAGTTGCATTGGCATCAGGGGCGTCAAATCAATGTAGCGCAAGTGCCAGATGATTTTCGCGGCGCGGAGATGCCTGTGTTGGCGCAGAGTATTGCTGAAAATGCATTGATCAATGCGGAGATCATTGGCCGTGCAGCGTATCAATTGCAAAAACAGCCCGCTTCATGGAGTGAACGTGGCGCGAACTCGAAAAAGTTGCAAGACTTAAAGTTACTTTGGCACGTATTGGTCAAATATGGCCAGAGCCCTGTGGGGTAAGGCGTGTTATTGAGTATCAAAGGGTGTCCATTGCCCCTCGCTGAGCTTTTTGGTGAGTGAACGGCTGTTGCCAAATCTAGGTTATCGCGTATTCATTATCGCCATTATTCAATTGAGCTTGTCAATTAAAAGCAATTCGTTCAACGAAATGAGTTCAATGCAAATGTTGGCTAAATGTCATCTTTAAATAAAATATTAATAGCAAATATCTGTATCAGCTAACATTTATACTGTTTTAGGTGTTAACTCGGTGCCAGTACTGCGATACTGCACGACTAAAGTGGTCATCGATAACGCTGCCGGAGCATCATGGACAAGTCGTTAGAAAAGTCATTAGCCAAATGGCTAAAAAACCAACAGTCATCTTGTGGTATTTTCCTTAAATTATCTGTGTTATGTGGTGTGCTCAATGGCATTGCTATTGTGGGACAGGCCTATTTTATTGCCCAGATTTTACAGGGTGTCATTATTGATAACCTCGTACCTGCCGCATTAAGCAATGAATTCTATGCACTTATTGGTTTGTTATTAACGCGAGCCTTGTTAGCGCAAGTTCGAGAACGGCTCAGTTTTGAAGCGGGTAAACGCCTGCGCGGTGACATACGCCAAGCGGTACTGAATAAGTTAGTCGCCCTAGGGCCAGTCTTTATTAAAGGCAAACCTGCTGGAGCCTGGGCAACCTTAGTGTTTGAGCAGGTTGAAGATTTACATGACTTCTACGAAAAATACTTACCGCAGATGATGCTAGCGGGCTTTATTCCTTTGCTGATATTAGTGTGCGTGTTTCCGCTAAATTGGGCTGCAGGGATCATTTTATTGATGACGGCCCCTTTAGTTCCGTTATTTATGATTTTAGTGGGTATGGGAGCCGCAGACGCGAATCGTAAAAATGTGCAGGCGTTATCGCGCTTAAGCGGTCACTTTATGGACCGAATCAAAGGTCTGCAAACGTTAAAGCTGTTTAATCGTGCAGAAGCTGAGTTAGTCAATATTGAACAGGCTTCAGAAGATTTTCGCGCGCGGACCATGTCGGTATTGCGTTTAGCCTTTCTCAGTTCGGCAGTATTAGAATTCTTTGCCGCCGTGTCAATTGCGGTACTGGCGGTGTATTTTGGCTTTAGTTATTTAGATCATCTCGACTTTGGCCACTATGGGGTGAAGATTAGTTTATTCACTGGTATGTTTGTGCTGATTTTGGCGCCAGAGTTTTATCAGCCGCTGCGTGATTTAGGCACTCATTATCATGCAAAAGCTCAAGCCATTGGTGCCGCTGAATCTCTGGTTGAGTTACTCGACTATCAAGTCAACTCAGCGGCAGATAATCATTCTCTCTCGCCAAAACGTGCATTCGCCGCTGATAGCATAGGTATTCAAGCCACCGAGCTTGAAGTGTGTAGCCTCGACGGTCAGCGTTTATTAGGGCCGATTTCTTTTACATTACCTGCGGGCGAACATTGGGCCATTGTGGGTCCGAGCGGCGCAGGCAAAACCAGTTTGCTGAATGCATTGTTGGGGTTTTTACCTTACCAAGGGTCATTGCTGATTAATGGGCATGAGTTGTCGAGTCTTGATTTGGCCCAGTGGCGGCAACATTTGGCTTGGCTAGGGCAGGACCCGCAATTGTTTCATGGCACGGTAAGAGACAATGTGGCCTTGGCCAATCCGCAATTAAATGATCAACAGATTATGGCCTTGCTTGAGCGAGCCAATATTAGTGAGTTTGTGTCGCAGCATCCATTAGGGCTCGATTTAGTCATAAGCGATCAAAGTGCTGGCGTGTCGGTGGGCCAAGCTCAGCGTTTTGCGCTGGCACGGGCGTTAGCCCAACCGGCTAAGCTGTTTATATTAGATGAGCCGACAGCCAGTTTGGATGCCCAAAGTGAACAGTCAGTCCTTGCTACCTTGCACAGGGCTATGCAGTCGACGAGTAGCTTGACCGTTACCCACAAATTGGATGATTTACATAATATGGATAGCGTGCTGGTGCTAGAAAAAGGCAGGCTAGTACAACAAGGCCATATTAATGATTTGCAGCAGGTCGACGGGCTATTATCGCAGATGCTGGATCAACAACAGGAGCTAAGCTGATGCCACTGCCAGTTAAGACGACCCCGCGCAATACCCTGCAGGTTTTACGCCCTTTTATTTCATTGTTTCGTCGCCAATGGTTGATGATGTTAGTTGGGTTAGTGCTGACATTTACCACCTTGCTAACAGGTATTGGTCTCTTGTCTTTATCTGGCTGGTTTTTATCAGCCAGTGCGGTGGCGGGGTTAGCTGTGGTCACCGCCCAATCGTTCAACTTTTTCACTCCCGCAGGTGGGGTGCGATTTTTCTCCATTGCCCGCACCGTGAGTCGTTACGGCGAGCGCTTAGCAACTCATGAAGCCACCTTTAAATTATTGACCCAATTACGCATTTGGGCATGGAAAAAGTTACTGCCTTTGAGCGCGGCTAACTTACAAGGTTTGCGAAGAGGTGACTTACTTAATCGTTTAGTGGCTGATATCGATACCTTAGATCATCTCTATTTACGCTTACTGACGCCAATGGCCGCCTCGTTGATGATGATTGGGGTGTTATTGGTGTTTCTGGGTTGGTTTGATAGTCATTTAGCCTTGAGTTTATGTGGCTTGTTATTGGCTGCCTGGCTTATTTTCCCCGTCATGTTTTATTACTTAGGTAAAGCGCCTGGTCAAGCATTAATGCAGGCTAAGAGGCTGTACCGAGTGGGGTTACTTGATATTGTGCAGGGGCAAGCCGAGTTAAGTTTATTTGGCGCTAACACGCGCTATTTGGCTGAGCTTGAGCAAGCTCAGCAGCACTTATTTAGGCAACAAACCACCATGGCCAATATTACTGGCTTAAGCCAAGCATTATTGATCCTCGTCAATGGCGGTGCTGTGGTGGGTATGCTGTATTTAGCGGGGCAGAGCGTCGGAGATATGACCCCGCCAGGACCCTTGATGGCATTAATGGTGTTTGCCACCATGGCCAGTCTTGAAATGATGATGCCGATAGCTGGTGCATTTCAGCATTTATCCAGTACGGTACTGGCGGCGCGGCGGGTGACGGAAATCACCGAGCAAGTTCCCAGTGTGGTCTTTAATCCTCACAGTCGTTTGCAAGCCCATCACGGTGCGTTGCAGATCCATGGGATCCATTTTGGCTATCACGCCCATTCTCCAGTATTACAAGGCCTTGATTTAACAATTAATGCCGGTGAAAAAGTCGCTATTTTAGGTCCCACAGGCTGTGGTAAATCAAGCTTGCTGGGCTTGATCACTCGTGACTGGGTCGCGCAGCAGGGCGGTATAATGCTCGATGGTGAGCCAATAAGTGACTATAGCGATGCTCATTTACGCGCGGCGATGACAGTGGTCAGTCAACGAATTTATTTGTTTTCAGGCACATTACGTGACAATTTAGCCTTGGCGCTGCCGTATCAGCAAGGCGAAGCCAACAAAACGCATGATCAACGTTTTATCGAAGTGTTACAGCAAGTTGGATTGCAAACCTTGTTGCAAGGTGATAAACCATTAGACGGTTGGATCGGTGAGGGCGGGCGACCATTATCCGGTGGAGAGCAGCGCAGGATCGGCGTCGCCCGGGCATTATTGCGCGATGCGCCGCTGTTACTGCTAGACGAACCCACCGAAGGACTCGATCAACGCACCGAGCGTGAAATTCTTAGCCTATTACTCGATTTTGCGAAACACAAAACCTTGATAATGATCAGTCATCGCTTGACCGCGCTAGAACAAATGGATGCCGTTTATCTTTTGCAGCAAGGGCAGCTAATTCAACAAGTTGCTGATTAACGCACTCGGCTATCCTAATAGAATATACGCCAGTAATTACGGCTAATAATTGTAGCCGTAGTGACTGCCAATAGTTATGGTAGGCGTTACGGAACTGATTACTGCAAGTAAGGTGGCTGTTAATGAGTGTCATTTTGGCTGCTTTATTCCTGATTGTTGCTAAAATGCACAGTCAATTATCGGAATATAACCACTTTTTAGATATAAAAGCACATAAATAGGCTAGTAATAAGGCAGTAAATTGACCTGCGTCACAAATTCTGCATTCGGTTATGTTTGAAATTTACATTCCTCATTCGGATTGTGATCTTTGTTACTATATTAGTAATTGCAAACATATAACATTAATTTCTGAATATTTTTAGATGGTGAATGTGATGGTTGGTGTGGTAAATCCAGTGATAACCATTAAGCGTGGACTTGATATCCCGATCGCGGGTGAACCACTGCAGCAAATCGATGGTAAACCTAAGACGAGTCAAGTGGCGTTAATCGGTGAAGAATATGTGGGCTTAAAGCCAACGATGTCTGTTGAAGTCGGCGATAAAGTGGTCAAAGGCCAAGTCTTGTTTGAAGATAAGAAAACCCCCGGGGTGCTATTTACGGCGCCAGCAAGCGGGGTTGTTGTCGCCATTAATCGTGGCAATCGTCGCGTGTTGCAGTCGGTGGTGATTGATTGCGATGCCAAGCAAACACCGGCAATTATTCTTGAAACGGTCGACGTTCACGCCCTATCAAGTCAAACGGTGAAAGACGGTTTAGTTCGCAGTGGCCTGTGGACAGCGTTGCGTACGCGCCCTTTTTCACGCGTACCTCAGTTAGACGCTTGCCCTAGTGGTATTTTTGTCACGGCCATTGATACCAATCCGCTCGCCCCCGATCCGCGGGTCATTATTGCGACTCAGCCACAAGCTTTTCAAGCCGGATTATTGGCACTGACGTTTTTGACCACCGCAAAGGTGTATTTATGCCAAGACGATGGCGCTTCATTATTGGCCGATGCCGGCAGTGAGTATGACTTATCGCAAGTCAGTGTTGAGCGTTTTAACGGCGTGCACCCAGCAGGATTAGTCGGCACTCACATTCATTACCTGTTACCTGCCAGTATTGAACGTCAAGTATGGCATGTGGGTTATCAAGACGTGATTGCCTTTGGCAAACTGTTTTTAACTGGTGAGCTGTATACCGATCGCATCGTGTCATTAGCCGGCCCTAATGTGCTAAGGCCGCGATTAATGCGTACTCAATTGGGCGCCAAGCTAAGCGATTTTACCTTTGATGAAATCAATCAACAAGATTCCCGTATTGTTTCTGGCTCACTATTGTCAGGGCATACTGCGGTCGGTGAGTATGATTATCTTGGTCGGTTTCATAATCAAATTAGTGTGCTGACTGAAAATGCACAGCAAGAGATTTTACCTTGGGTCCGCCACGATAGCCGTAAATTCTCCATGACGGGGATTATGATGTCAGGCTTTAGCCGCACCAAAAAACTGTTCGATTTTACCACTCATGCCGGTGGATCTCCCCGCGCCATTATCGCTTTTGGCCAACTTGATCGCGTTATGCCATTAGATATTTTACCCACGCTTTTAGTGCGTGACTTAGTGGTGCGCGATACCGATGAGGCGCAACTGCTTGGCGCATTAGAGCTTGATGAAGAGGATTTAGCGCTATGTACTTTTGTGTGTCCTGGGAAATATGATTTTGGTAAAGAATTACGTGCTTGCCTAGATATTATCGAGAGGGAAGGTTAATGAGTCAGCAACAGAAAAAGCCCAGCACCCAAGAGACTTACTACGCCCATGGTAACTCAATGCGCAGTTATCTACGGTCTTTGTGGATAGCCAATGGCCGCAGCACCAAAGGTGATGTGCATATTCGAGATGCTATTGATGTTAAGCGCACTATGCACATTGTCGGCATGTGTTTATTTCCTGCCATGTTATTGGGCATGTATAACATTGGCCTGCAGGCGCAAATGGCCATTATTGCCGGGGCGACCCAGCCTGATGTCTGGCAATTAGCCTTGTATAACGCGATGTTTGGCTCGCTAACTGAAAATGCCGGTTTGATCAGTTTATTCGCTTATGGTGCCAGTTTTTATGTGCCGTTTTACTTAACGGCGCTGATTGTAAACTTGGTATGGGAAGTGGTGTTTGCCAAAGTGCGTCGCCAAGAATTACACGAAGGCTTTTTTATCACCGCGTTATTGTTCTCGTTAATTTTACCGATTTCTACCCCGTTATGGATTGTGGCCTTGGGCATCAGTTTTGGGGTTGTGGTGGCAAAAGAAATGTTCGGCGGCATGGGCTACAACTTCTTAAACCCAGCACTAGCGGGTTACGCCTTTATTTACTTTGCCTATCCAACTGAAGTGGTGGCCTTAGGGCAATTTGTGGCGGTTGATGGCTTTTCCGGAGCCACAACCTTAACCCTCACTGTCGCCAAAAAATTAAGCTTTGTCGATGTGAGTTGGTTTAGCGTATTAAGCGACAGCACTTGGTGGGATGCCTTTTTAGGCTTTACCCCAGGCGCTGTGGGTGAAACCAGTACCTTAGCGATTTTGCTGGGTGGTGGCATGTTGTTGCTAACCCGCGTGGCTGACTGGCGTGTGGTAGCCGGTGTGATGCTGGGGATGATCATTACCGTTGTGCTGTTTAACTATTTTGGTTCTAGCCGAAATCCTATGTCGGCAATGCCGTGGACCTGGCACTTAGTGACAGGTGGTTTTGCGCTGGGGATGATGTTTATGGCGACCGATCCTGTGACGGCGTCCTATACCCTCAAAGGCAAGTTTACGTTTGGTTTTATGATTGGTTTTATGACCATCATTATTCGTTTACTGAATACCAAAATGCCTGAAGGGATCATGTTAGCCATCTTGTTTACTAACTTGTGGGCCCCGATATTTGACTATTTAGTCGCTCGCGCCAATATCAAACGGAGACTAAAACGTCATGGCCTTTAAGAAAGATACCGTCGCTGGCACTATGGTTTTCATTATCATCTTAAGCCTAGTTTGCTCATTTATGATCACGGGTACCGCCGAGATTTTAAAAGAACGTAAGTTGGTTAAAAAGCGCGAAGAAGTGCAGCAGTTTGTCTTAAAAGCCGCAGATATCGATATCAGTGGTGGTAACGTGAGTCAGTTATTTGCTCAACGTGTGCAACCTAAAATGGTTAACTTGGCTACTGGCAAGGTCACCGAAAAAGCCAATTTGCTTGATTTTGATGAGCGCATGGCGGCGATTAACCCTGACACGTCTACTAAACCCAAAAAAGACATCGCCAAGATTAAAACCATGGCGAACGATATTCGTATCTTTGAGGTATATGACACCGAGGGTCAACTTGGCAGCATTGTTATGCCGATTTACGGTAAAGGTTTATGGTCGATTATCTACGGTTACATGGCGGTAAAGTCTGATTTAAACACCATTGAAAATATTGTGTTTTATGAGCATGGCGAAACCCCAGGTATTGCTGACTTTATTACCGATCCTAAATGGCTCGCGTTGTGGCAAGGCAAAACGCTATTTGATGCCAAAGGTAACATCGCCATTAAAGTGATTAAAGGCGGCGCCAAAGACGGCGATATTCATGGCATCGATGGTGTCAGTGGCGCCACTCGATCTGGGCTTGGGATCCAACACATGGTCGAGTTTTGGTTTGGCGTAGAAGGATATCAAACCTATCTACATACTTTAGCTGCTGCAGAGGGCACATAAATGAGTAATGCTACTTCAACTCGCGAGATCCTGACATCACCCATTATTGCCAACAATCCAGTGGCAATGCAGGTATTAGGTGTGTGTTCGGCATTAGCGGTCAGTAATTCAATGCTAACCGCATTAGTGATGACACTGGCGGTGACGTTTGTGTTGGTGTTTTCGAACTTGATCATTTCAAGTATTCGCCACTTTATCCCCAACAGTGTGCGCATTATTGCGCAGATGACCGTCATTGCTTCATTGGTGATTATTGTCGACATGGTAATACAAGACGTGGCGTATGAGCTATCGAAACAACTGTCGGTGTTTGTCAGTTTGATCATCACCAACTGTATCATTATGGGCCGCGCCGAAGCCTTTGCCATGAAACATCCACCTCATTTAGCGGTACTTGATGCCTTAGGTAATGCCATGGGTTATGGCTTGATTTTAATGGGTGTGGCGTTTATTCGTGAATTATTGGGTCGCGGCAGTTTGTTTGGTTATTCCATTTTTACCACCATTGAAAATGGCGGCTGGTATTTGGCTAATGAGATGTTTATGTCGCCGCCCAGTGCCTTCTTTTTAATCGGGGTAATGATTTGGGTTATTAAAATCATTCAGCGTAAGCGCGGATAAGGAAGCAGTATGGAACACTATATTAATTTATTTATCCAAGCGGCATTTATCGACAATATGGCGCTGTCATTCTTCTTAGGGATGTGCACCTTTTTAGCCGTGTCTAAAAAGGTCTCCACTGCATTTGGTTTAGGGATTGCTGTGATTGTGGTGATGGTGTTAGCCGTGCCCTTAAATCAAATTATCTACGTCAATATCTTAGCGCCGGGAGCATTGGCTTGGGCGGGGTTTGCTGAACTTAATTTAAGCTATTTACAACTGATCACTTTTATTGGGGTGATAGCGGCATTAGTGCAAATATTGGAAATGTTTTTAGACCGTTATATTCCAACATTGTATCAATCATTAGGGATTTTTTTACCGCTATTAACGGTCAATTGCGCCATTTTTGCTGGGGTCATTTTTATGGCCAACCGCGACTATAACTTCACTGAGTCTGTGGTCTTTGCTTTTGGTTCTTCGGTGGGGTGGGCGATGGCCATTGTGTTATTAGCCGGATTGCGTGAGCGGATGAAGTTTCATGCTATTCCTGATGGATTACAAGGTATTGGGATTACGTTTATTACCACAGGTTTAATGGCTCTGGGATTTATGTCATTTGCCGGCATAACGTTATAACGCATTAGAGAGAAGGATAATTTAATGGAAATGGCAATAGGTATTGGCATGTTTACCATAGTGGTCAGCTTGCTGGTGGTGGTGATTTTAGTCGCCAAACGTCAGTTAGTGAATACCGATGCTGTCACGATCAGTATTAATGGTGATGCCAGCAAAAGCGTGCATACCCCTGCAGGCGATAAGTTGCTAGCGGCATTATCTGGGCAGCAGATTTTTATTCCATCAGCGTGTGGCGGTGGTGGTACTTGTGGTCAATGCCGAGTGAAAGTGAAAGCCGGTGGCGGTGATATTTTGGCGACTGAACGCGACCATATAACTAAAAAAGAAGCCAAAGAAGGCTGCCGTTTAGCTTGCCAAGTCACAGTGCGAACCAACATGGAACTTGAGATTGATGAAGCGATTTTTGGGGTTAAAAAATGGCAATGCGAGGTTATTTCAAATAATAACCAAGCGACATTTATTAAAGAGCTACTGTTAAAAATTCCTGATGGCGAAGAGGTGTTATTTAAAGCCGGAGGTTACATTCAAATTGAAGCGCCTGCACATCAAGTCCGTTATGCTGATTTTGATATTGCAGATGAATATCGTGGTGACTGGGTTAAGTATGGTTTGTTGGATTTAGTGTCTACGGTAGATGAAGATGTAACGCGTGCTTATTCGATGGCCAATTATCCTGATGAAAAAGGTCGTATTTTGCTTAATGTGCGCATCGCCACGCCGCCTAAAGCAGGCTTGCCACCAGGGAAAATGTCGTCATATATTTTTAATTTAAAAGCGGGTGATCAGGTGACCATTTCTGGGCCATTTGGTGAGTTTTTTGTCAAAGAAACCCAGGCTGAAATGGTATTTGTTGGCGGCGGTGCCGGCATGGCTCCGATGCGGTCACACATTTTTAATCAGCTAAAAAGTGTTAAAACCCAGCGTAAAATGAGCTTTTGGTATGGTGCTCGTTCAGCTCGGGAAGTGTTTTATCAACAGGATTTTGATCAACTTGCCGCTGAAAATGACAATTTTACTTGGCATGTGGCCTTGTCTGAACCGCTGCCAGAAGATAATTGGACCGGATACACAGGCTTTATTCATAACGTGCTGTACGAGAATTACCTAAAACAGCATAAAGCGCCGGAAGATTGTGAATATTATATGTGTGGCCCGCCGCTGATGAATTCATCGGTTATTGCCATGTTAGAAAGTTTAGGGGTTGAGTCGGAGAATATTTTACTCGATGACTTTGGTGACTAATACTGTGCTGGTCAATGTTGTGCTGATCAATACTGTGCTGACCCATGCTGTGTTGCTCAGCAATATAAATTAAACCGATCAATAAAAAAACCCCAATAGCAGCATTGACCATTGGGGATTTTTTATTGCTGCAGATTAGCGCTGAGAAAATGCTAAATATCGCATCACTTCGGCTTTATTAAAACTCAGTTCATCACCATTTTGTTCGGTGAGCAGTAAATTTTCGCGAGCATAACGCCTAATCGTAGTAGGGCTTTTATCGAGTATTTCACAGACTTCATATAAGGTTAACTCGTTATCATCGCTCATTTTAATCTCCTTACTCTATGGGTACCATTAGCCATTTTACGTTGTTAGTATTGATCGACTCATGGTATAAATTTGCCATGAACTTTCCATGTTGTCGAGCATAATTCTTATGAATAATCCTTAATAATAATGACAGCGATGCATCATGGTATTGGTGATGATTTGGCTGTTGGGCGCCACTTGAGGTTTGAGTGCGACTTGATACATCGACTCTGCTACTGTTTGCGCATCGATTGGCTGATATTGACGTAGCGGGCCGATAAACAAAAACGATAATCCACCCAAAATGGTTTGGCCAATCTCTTCCCAAAAGCGCCTGTTATGACGAGGCCCTAATAATAAACTGGGTTGAAAAATATTGAGTACCGGTAAAGATAACGCCTTAAGCGTTTGTTCGACTTCGCCTTTGACCCGGTTATAAAACACAGCTGATTTTGGATCCGCCCCGAGTGCGGTCACCACCATAAATTTAAGCGACGGATTAGCGTGTGCTTGGATGAGTTTAGCAAAAGCCAATACGGCTAATTTATCAACCTGAATAAAGGCCTCTTCACTGCCAGCTTGTTTAAGGGTGGTGCCTAAACAACAGAACGCATGGTCAATCTTATCCGTCAATGTGAGTTCACGTAATTCATCGAGTTGGCTGGCAATAAAGTGGATTTTTTCGGCGCCAAATTGGTGTTCGACGACTTGGGGCGCCGAACGACCAATGACCAAAACTTGACTGTAATGTTCACTTTCAATAATGCGAGTGAGTAGGGCATTACCCACTAAACCTGTTGCACCGATTATTACTGCAATCATATGATCCTTAGTAAGCTAAACTGACACCCATAGACTCTAATCTGTCGCCCGAACGGTTTCAATAAGAAAAAAGTAATCGCCATTTTTATACTGTTTTTTAGCGTGGTTTTACGTTAAAAAATTATTGATATCCCAATCGCAATGAGTTGCAGTTCAACTCAATAAATCCATAACAATGACCATGAACATTTAGCATAAATTATTAGCCTAGCGCATTTACCGCTGACGGATTTTACTGACAAAAAAAGGACGCCGAGGCGTCCTTTTTGATATCAGTATGTTACTCGCTGAGCGAGTGCATCACTGAGGTGATTACTTAGTTTCAGCCACTGCTGCTACTTTTTCAACTGATACTAGCTCAATTTCAAAAATCAGTGTTGAATTTGCAGGAATAGTGCCGGTGTCACGTTCGCCATAAGCTAACTCTGATGGGATAACAAACTTATACTTAGCGCCAACTGGCATAAGCTGCACACCCTCAGTCCAACCAGGAATAACCCGGTTTAGCGGGAACTTAGCGGTTTCACCACGCTCATACGAGCTATCAAACTCAGTGCCATCAATTAATGTTCCACGGTAATGCACTTCAACAGTGTCTTCTGCAGCAGGTTTTTCACCGCTACCCGCTTCTAATACTTGATACTGCAAACCAGACTCAGTCGTGGTCACACCTTCTTTGACTTTATTATCTTCTAGGAATTTTTTGCCTTCAGCAATTGATTTAGCGGCTAACGTTTCTGTTTGCTCTAAACGCTTGTCGTTTAATTTTTTATCTAGGTTCTTTAATACAGTCTGCATTTCTTCTTCAGTTAACTGCATTTCTTCGCCTAAGCCATCGGTAAAGCCTTTAATTACCATGGCGCGGTCAACCGCAAAACCTAATTCTTCTTGCTCTTTTATGTGGCCCGACATGTATTTACCGATTGAACCACCAACACTGTATGCTTCTTTTTGAACGTCAGTTGTTAACTCAACTTTCTTTTGGGCAACGTCTTGTGGTTGATTACATGCAGTAAGGCCAACAACGGCTAATGCAACTAACGATAATTTGTAAATAGATTTCATTAAAGCTTCCTCAGCGTCCTTTAGTGGTTACAATAACCTTAATACATTCAATCAATGAGATGTGTAAGTGGTCATGTTTATTTGCCACTTTATACTAGTTAAATCGGTTATACCATTGGGTAAACCTTATATGACAATGTTTAGGACAATAATTCGAGGAGCAAGTTCATGACACGCGTTCCAATGCTGTTTTTTTGGCCAATACTTGTCTTAACCAGCCTATTAACTGCATGCCAACCTTCAGCGACTAAAGTACAGGTTATCACTACCGATGCTTGTTACAGTGCCACTCTATCCAATGATGCCAGTATTGCCTTAGTTAGCACGGCTCATAATGGCGTACAAGTCTGGGATCTGACTTAATCAATCTTGTCCTACCACTGGCTTCAAGGCCAGCAACAAAACACCAGCAATGTCATTGATACTGCAATATCGGCTAATTAAGCAGTATATCGCAACGCTCAACAGTTATTCGCTGGCAATATAGTGTTTAACTGACGGCTTTCTCTGTGTGGGGGGACTCTCCTATGCGCAAAGCGTCGCCAATGCCAATACTGGGCAAATACTGACCGGTTTAGTTGATGGTTCTGTGATGTCATTGTCATCCGAAAAACGCACTTAATTCAGTTTTTGGGCCATCAAGAAAAAGTGAATAGTGTCTTCATTAGCGCGGACGGTAAGCGTGCATTAAGTGGCGGAAATGATGGCAAAGTGATGCTTTGGCGAGCCCAAACTGGTCAACCCATTCAACCCATTCAACCCATTCAACCCATTCAAGAATGGCAGTTAACCTCTTGGATCACTAACGTCGCCATCAATGATGCGGGCAGCCTCAGTTTTGCCAGCGATATCATTGGCAATGCGACTGTATGGCAATCGGACACGGGTCAATCCATCAGTTATCTGGATATTAATCGACGCCAAATGAACTTTTCCAGCGCTCGCTTTGTCAATAATGATCAGCAGTTACTGACAGGCACCCCCTAAAAAGAGATTTTTTATGGCAAATATACTCGGGGCAACAACTTTCACGTTGGCAAGTTCAACTCAGTAAAAACACCCAAAACAAAGGCGCTGTAGTATACTCTGCGGCAATGACAGCCCCGGGCTCGATAGTCAGTATTAGTCGCCAGGGGCTTATTGAATATTGGCAACGTTAATCCATCCACAAGAGGTAGACATGGAGCAAGTTTTGCAAAAAATTGATGATCTTGAAATGAGGTTATCCTTTCAAGACATCGCCATTGAAGAGTTAAACCAAGAAGTGATTAAACTCAATACATTAGTTGCCAGACAGCAACAGCAAATGCTATTAATGGTCAATAAACTGCATGCTATTGAGCCCAGTAATATGGCCTCTCAGACAGATGAAGCACCGCCGCCACATTACTAATGTTGCTCGCGCTTGAGTCACTGGCGTCCAGTTCATTGATGGCAATCAACACAGTTGAGACTCAACAACTACGCGACAAGCTTGCCATCCAAAGACGAGTATATGGTAAGCACCATGAGGCAGTGTTATTTGTCAGCCAGCCAGCTCGCCATATGCTTAGGTAAAAAAAGATTAATTTAGGTGTCGCTAAACGCAAAAACAAGGACAAGCGTCAATTATGCAAGTAAAGCAACCACTCAGCATAGCCACTACGGGTGAAGAGATATTGACGCTCATTGCTGAACCTGTCACGGTTTTTGATGATGCTTTGCAATGTTTAGCTGACAATATGCTGATCACTATGCACGCGGCTAATGGCGTTGGTATTGCTGCACCACAAGTTTTTAGCCCTGCAGCCATGTTTATCATGGCCTCTCATCCCAACGATCGTTATCCAGCCGCGCCGTTAATGGCTGCTACTGTGGTAATAAACCCACGTATCTTATCCGCTTCAGCTACCGTGGATCATGGCGATGAAGGCTGTTTATCCATTCCAGAACAACGCTTATCGATATGGCGTCATCGTCAGATTGAAGTGCAATATCAGTCGCTAGACGGCGCATTACAACAACACACCCTGAGTGGCTTTGTTGCACGGATTTTTCAACATGAATTTGATCATCTACAGGGGATCACTTTGCTTGAGCGGGTCAATATGACGGCGCCAAACGCAGAGGTCATAAAATAATGAAAACCTGTGGTCTATTGCTAATCCTTAGTTTATACCTATCCGGTTGTGCTTTTAACAGTGTGTTTGTTAACTATCCGTCGCAAATAGCGCCATACAAACAGCAACTCAATAGCGATACACCAACGGCAAATATCACCGATTTGGCCGCCAATATTAGTGGTAATGATGGCTTACTTTACGCCCAAGAATCTGGACGTATTATGCAAGTTTCTGGCAATTTTACTCGCAGCAAAACCTATTACCAACAAGCGATTGATGCTTATCAAGCCTTTGATGACAAAGCAGTTGTGAGTGCCAGTGAACTCGGCGCAGGGGCAAGCAGTCTTTTATTAAATGATAATGCCATACCTTATCGTGGCCCGGGATATGAGCGCATCATGCTGCATCAATATCAGGCGCTTAATTATTTATTCAGTGGCGATGCCCAAGGGGCATTAGTCGAAATTCGCCGCAGCAATGAACTGCAAAGCATGGAGCAAGCGCGCTATCAAGAATCACAAAAGTCAGTGCAAGCCATGGCTAATGGCACTATTGACGCGCAAATGGCGCAATTAGGCAAAGCCGCTGGTAATGTCACTAGCTCGTTTCTTAACGCCTACAGCTATTACACCACAGGGTTATTACACGAACTCGCCAACGAGCCCAATGATGCGTTTATTGATTATCGAAAAGCGGCGCAAATTACCCCTGACAATGTTTATCTACAACAAGATTTAGTCCGCTTAGCCAAACAACTGAATATGCCTCAATACGATGAATTTAAACGCCGCTGGGGAGATGCGATTTTACCGACAGCGGAGCAAGGTCAAGTCGTATTTATTATTGAACGTGATTTTGTGCCAGAAAAACAAAGTATTACAGTACCTTTCCCGATCAACGGCAATGTGCAATCCGCCTCATTAGCCACTTACCAAGCACAACGTCAGTTAGTCGATAACAGCCAAATTCAAGGTTTAGGTGCGCCACTCACGGCCCAAACCATTGCCAATATTGATGCTTTAGCCATTAATGCGTTAAAAGAAGATTTACCCGCGGCCCTGTTTCGCCAAGCGGCAAGAGTTTATGCTAAATACCAAATGAACCGGAGTGTCCAAAGTAGTCGTGGCCCCAACAATCCAATAGATGCCGGCGCGCTTGTTATGCAACTCTTTAACGTGATAACCGAACAAGCCGACCGCAGAAGCTGGTTAACCTTGCCACGCCAAGCACAAATCGCCAGACAATTTATGGCCGCCGGCAGCTATAATGTTCGCTTAAATAACAGCCAAAATGTAAAAATAGACGTAAAATCACAACGTGTAACATTAATTTGGGCCATAGAGACTGGCAATCGTACCCGCTTTTATTCGATAATCATCTGATGGACGATAATTGCTTATCAACTGTCACTCATTACCAATGGAATTTATTATGAAAAATTTGAAACTGATATTTGTATTAGCTGCAGTGATGGCTCTTTCTGCCTGTCAATCGAGAGTCGAGTATGGTGACGCCACTGAAGTCGAAACCGTCAATGAAAACTTTGGCTCGACCGATCTGCAAGATATTGCCGCTAAAATGGTCGACAGCATGATGGCATTCCCACCTGTCGTAGTGATGACACAAAGTAACCGCCCAATTGTATTTGTTGATAAAATCAAAAATAAAACCTCTGAGCATATCGACACTGAGTCGGTTACCGACACCATAAGCAACAAATTATTACGTTCAGGTAAATTTCGTTTTATCGACATGACCAAAGTAGACACAGTGCGTAAGCAACTCGACTACCAAAACAATGCCGGTATGGTTGACCCTACGACCGCGATCAAATTTGGTCGCCAAATTGGCGCGCAATTTATGCTTTACGGCAACCTATCGAGCATTGTTAAGCAAGATGGCAGTACCAAAGACGTGTATTACAAAATGACCATGCGCTTAATGGATCTTGAAACCGGCTTAATTGAATGGTCTGACGAAAAAGAAATTCGTAAAGTAAAATCAAAGTCATTTTTAGGCTTATAATGCTCCACCATATAGCACTAAAGCCGACACTGTTGTCGGCTTTTTCATACATCTAAGAATAAGTTAGGAACACTAACGTGAAATTGTTATCCACCCAATTGTTTAGTCCACGAGTCATTAAAACCAGTTTAATTGCCTTATGTTGTGCCAGCGTGATCAGCTGTAGCAGCTCGCTTTCAACCTCATCCGCGCCGCGGGATGGCTCTGCCTACATCAGCCAGGCACAAGCGCAAACACGTTCCAGCGTGGTGTCGAATGTCCAATATGAGCTAACCTTCTTTTTAAGTAAAAATAGTCAATTTAGTGCCAAATCGATTGCCCACTTTGACTTAAGCCGCGTGCCAAAATCACTGACTCTGGACCTCAACAAAGCCAATATTAAGCAATTCATTATTAACGGTACTAAGGTCTATCCGAATTACAATGGCGCTTATATCACCCTTAGTCAAAGCTTACTGACTGAAGGTAATAACACCATTGAAGTTGAGTTTAGCCGTGAACACAGCACTAACGGCGAAGGTCTGCATCGTTTTGTCGACCCAGTCGATGGCAATGTTTACTTGTACTCGCATTTTGAACCTGCCGCCGCCCAGCAAATGTTTGCCGTTTTTGATCAACCGGATCTTAAGGCCAGCTATCAAATTAATGTCCATGCCCCAAAAGACTGGCAAGTGATCAGCGCCATGCGCGAAACCAAGGTGTTAGACCAAGGTGACAGCAACTTATGGACTTTTCCGACCTCACCTAAACTCAGTCCGTATAACTTCTCGATGCATGCCGGTCCGTATCATGTGTGGGAAGACAATTCAGGCCGTTACCCCTTGCGACTCTTTTCGCGTCAGTCAGTTGCCGACCAAGTGACCCCTCAAGATTGGTTTACCTACACCCAGCAAGGTTTAGACTTTTTTGATGGCTACTTTGGCATTGCCTATCCATTTAAAAAGTACGACCAAGTTTTGGTGCCAGACTTTTTGTACGGCGCGATGGAAAATGCCGGCGCAATTACCTTTTCGGAAGACCGTTTTCTATTTAATGCCAACATGACGGGCGAGCAAAAAGAACGTTTAGCTGGCGTCATTCTGCACGAAATGGCCCATCAATGGTTTGGCGATCTGGTGACGATGAAATGGTGGAATGGTTTATGGTTAAATGAAAGTTTTGCGTCCTTTATGGGCACACTCGCCACCAGTGAAGCCACTGAATTCAGCCACGCATGGCGCACCTTTTACGCCTCAGGAAAACAAGCCGCTTACCTTCAAGACAGCTTAGTTACCACACACCCGATTGAAGTCCCCGTGGCCACTAGCCAAAACGCCTTTGACAATATTGATGCGATTACTTACCAAAAAGGCGCATCAACAATTAAACAATTGCGTCATTTATTAGGTGAAGAAACCTTCCGCCGTGGGGTGAGCCAATATTTACAGCAGTACAGTTACCAAAATGCCGAGCTCAGTGACTTTATTAACAGCTTAGCCAAAGCCAGTGGCCGCGATCTGCACCAGTGGACACAAGAATGGTTATATGCCGCTGGCGTGAATACCATCAAGGCTCAATACACTTGTCAGGGCAAGCAAATTGATTCGTTTGCTTTAGTGCAAACAGCTGATAGCCAACATCCCACGCTGCGTGAACAAAGAGTGCAAATTGGATTGTTTACTCACAATCGAGATGGCCTACAAGAGCAACAGGTTGTTGCTGCAACTTACAAAGGTGCTTACACTGAAATAGACTCACTGATTGGGAGCGTGTGTCCAGATTTAGTCTATCCAAACTATGACGACTGGGGTTTTGTGAAAGTGGAACTTGATCCTAGTTCATTTAAAACGGCCAAGCAGTCTCTAGCTCAAGTGACCGATCCATTATTACGTTCTATGTTGTGGCAAAGCATGTGGGATAGTGTCAGTAATGGCAACACAGGATTAGATCAGTTTTTAAATATTGCGTTAATTAATGCGCCGCTAGAAGAAGATTACACCATCCTCGGCCAAGTGTTAGGCCGTGTACAACGAGCCAAACACTATCTTGATCTGATGGCGCCAGTACATGCGAATTACACGCGTAAAATATCAAAAGCACTCAGCCAAATGAGTCTGCGCATGACAATGGAGCATGCTAATAACCGCGATTTTCAACGTCGTTGGTTCAATGCATACATTAGTTTGTCTAGCCATGGCGATGCGTTACAGCACATTCAATCTCTGTTGCAAGGTAAAAGCAGCATTAAAGGCTTAACGTTAGACCAAGATTTGCGCTGGGCGATGATCCAACAGCTTAATCGTTATGATTATGGTGATGCTCAATCCTTATTGGCGCGTGAAAAACAGCGAGACCAGTCTGACTCTGGTGAAAAAGCCGCGATTGCCGCTGAAGTGATCCGCCCGCAGTCATCACTTAAACGCCAATGGTTAAATACCATTGAAAACAATACCAGCATGCCATTTTCAAAAATCAGAGTCGCGATGGATCATCTCTACCCGGCGGAACAAAAGCTATTAAGTGCAGCAACAGCAGAACAGCGTTTTGCCAACCTACAATTAATGGACGACAAAGGACCTGTCTTTATGCGTAGCTTTGCCGCACAATTAATCCCGACCGATTGCAGCGCGAGCAATATTGATGCCATCAGCCGTGTCTTAGATAGCCAAACGGGTTTGTCTAAACTGGCCAGACGCACACTGCTTGAAGCGCGGCAAGAAGAGCAGCGGTGCCTGAAGATAATGCAGACATTAAGATAGCCGTTGGTTGTTAAATCAAAAAAAAGCGCTGATGATTATCAGCGCTTTTTTATGCTCACCTACCATGGCTTGCCTGCTAGGTTATAGCCATTTTAAGCGATAAAACAAGTACATTTGTAAGGCGATAAGCGTAAATAAACCACCGCAGAATGCCGCAAATGCCCAGTTTGTTTCTGCACCAGGGATGCCGCCGATATTGACGCCTAATAATCCGGTTAAGAAACCTAATGGTAAAAATACCGCAGAAATAAGCGATAAAAAATAAAGCCTTTGGTTTAATTGTTCTGCTTGCTGCGATTGCAGCTCTTCTTGGGTGACACTGGCGCGATCACGGATTGCATCAAGATCTTCGATGACTCGGATCAGGGTCTCATGGATCTCGCGTAAACGGACCTTGTCGTTATCGTCAAGCAGGTTACTGGTTTCGTGTAGCATTCGAGAAAATGCTTCACGCTGTGGTGCTAAGTAACGTCGTAACACGACTGTTTGTCGACGCAGTTCTGCAATATCTGTGCGTAAGCTCTTATTCACTTGGGTGACAACTCGCTCTTCGAGTTCGTCGAGTTGTTCTTCAAGTTTGCCAATAAACTCAACTTTACGCTGAGTCAGACGTTCACAAATGACCATGATAAACGCAGCACTATCGACCGGGCCCTTGCCTTGAACTATCGCATCGGCAACATCAATGACCGATTGTAATTGGCGCTCGCAGGAGGAAATAATTTTGTGTTCTTCGGCGTATATCCGTACCGCGACCATGTCCTCGGGATCGGCATTAGGGTTTAAATTAACCCCACGTAATGCCAGCAATATGCCCTTGTCAGAGCTTAATACCCGTGGGCGGGTATCTGTCGCGAGTAAGGTGTCTGTTTCGACCTTTTGTAAACCAGAGTTGAGGATCCATCTACGGGCTTTAGGATCACGATAGCGAAGGTGTAGCCATAAAAGACCGTCTGCAGGTTGCCATTGTGCGATTTGTTCAGCGCTTAGTGACTGGCCAGCATTTGGCCCTGTAAGCAACAAACTGTAAATAAAACCATTATTCATTATCAGAGTTTCCATGTGATCACTATCACGATAATTTACGCTATTTTTTAATCATGCCCAAGTTTAAGCAATCTTATAAAATGAAATTCTTCGTTATTGAGTATTTAACCATCAAGGATACAATTTGATGAGTTAACGTGCAGCAGCATTGTCAAATATCGGTTAAAATAAAAAAACGTCAATAGAAGGGTACGAGTATGGACTATCAATTTCGTCGCAATCGCCTCGAAGGTACCGTTTTTGCGGAATTTAGTATGGATCACGAGGTACTCGGCCGCTGGTTTGCCGAACAACTCGGTGATGATAATCGCCAAGCTAATTATATTCTTACCCAGATAGCGGCGATTAAATTGGGGTCTATTCATCAGTGGCGAGATATCGGCGGTGAGTTAACCATTGATATTGACACCGAGCAGGTTCGGGTCTTTGCCAATGTAATTGATTTTGATGAAAAACACCAACTTGAAGATGCTATGAACTTGTATGATGCTGAGTCTGAGTCTTATTGTGGTTTGGAAGACTTTGAGGCAGTACTGCAAAGCTGGTTAGCGTTTATCAATGAAAAATAACATCAACACCCATGGCGACTGTGGTATTGATGTTATATCAGATAGTTAAGTCAATGTGCGATCGACTTAACCACAACTCGAGTTAAGAGATGAGTTAAGAGAAGGGATACGTCAGCCAAGAGCCAATATTAACCCTATTTAATAGCAAACTTGTGATTTGCTTTGCTAACAAGGCGCATTCTTTTATTACTCGCGGCGACAATAGCTAGGGTCTGTTGATCTTTCAAGGTTGGTTTTGCAGCGAATTGTTGGTCATTTGTACAAGGCAGAGACTTTGTGGTGTAGTTGTTCTACATAAAAAGTCGATAACACAGTAAAAATGACCAACAAACGCTGCCCGAAGGGTTCGGCTAAAAACGTTTTACTCTTTGTTGAGCGAATTTTACTTAGATTGCTAGGCAGCAATCCACTCGCCTCGATTAAAACGTTTTTATCTCGAACAAAATTTAACCAGCAAAGATCAACAGACCCTAGCCTATTGCAAGTTAATGCAACACAGTTAGCGGGACAATAAACTTTTTATAACCGTATATAGTCCCGAGCTGAGGTTAATTATTAAGGTAACGCACCGCCATTTCAGTGCGCGATTTTGCATTGGCTTTACGCAGTAAATTCTTCACATGCACTTTGACTGTGCCTTCGCTGATATGTAAATAGTCAGCAATCATTCGATTACTCTTACCTTCAGCCAGCTCTTGTAATATCTGTAATTCTCTCGGTGTAATATTTTCAATCCAGCTATTGTCGTCAGCAGTATTTTGTAACTCATAAAGATACGCTTCGACTTCACTACTGATCACTCGATGACCTAACATGGCTTTTTTGAGTTGTTCCAGTAGTAAATCAGGCTCAGTGTCTTTGAGTAAATATCCATCAGCGCCTGCGCGTAATAGATGTATGACATCTTGTTTCGCATCGGACACGGTAAGAATGACGATCCTTGCCGTAACACCCTCTTGACGCATGGCATTAAGGGTATCAAGACCCGACATCCCTTTCATGTTTAAATCGAGCAAAATAATATCGGGTTCATCTTCGGCGACGGCGGTGAGTGCATCTAAGCCAGTGCCAGTTTCACCAAAGAGCGAGAAATCGCTATCAGAAGTGATTAATTGGCAAATGCCGCGACGCAGCAAGGGATGATCATCGACAACAAGTACGGAGTAAGGCTTACCCATTTAAAGGCTCCTGTTGAGGTGGGAAACTCAGAGTAACCGTGGTGCCTCCGAGCTGATTACTAGTAAACGAGACCTGGCCATTCAGTTTATTGGCACGTTCATGCATGATACCAATACCGAAGTGTTGGTCCCGTTCTGTTATATGTGTCACACCAATACCATCATCACAAATTAAAATAGTAACCATGCCATCTTCTGTTAATTGACAATCTACCATTATATGAGCTGGATCCGCGTGTTTAATTGCATTTAATGTCGCTTCTCGAATTAATTGTAAGATATGAATATGTTGTTTCGCTTCAAGTAAATGTGTTGAAAGCTTGTAATTGAGTTGGATATCGATACTGGTTTGATGACGTAATTGATCCAACATGACGTCGATAGCTTGGTGTAAATTAGGTCCTTTAATGGTTAATCTAAAGGTGGATAACAGCTCACGTAATTGTACATAAGCTGTGCTGACACCATTATTAATCTCCATCAATTGTCCTTCTACTTTTGGGCTACGGCAACTGTTATCAAGACTTTTACGCAGTAAGCTCACTTGAATTTTTAGAAAGGATAATACTTGTCCAATTGAGTCATGTAATTCTCTGGCAATGACGGTGCGCTCTTCCATTAATGCCAGTTGTTGGCGTTGTTCGGACGCATTATGAATTGAAATGGAACGGGTTAACATCATGGCGAAGTTTTCAAACAATAATTGATTTAAAGGACGATTAGAAATGACATCTAAATAGCCTAATTGAGCATTTTCTATTAATAATGGAAATTGTACCGAGTCGGCAGACTGTTTTTCAGGCCAGCCGCCTTCCGCTTTAATAATGCCTTTTGAACCGTCATCATGTTCAATAACTAAGCGAATAAAAGTTAAGTCTTCATAATATTTCAGTTGATTAATGGCAGATTTAAGGGCTCGATAATCGAGTTTATCGGCATGTAACATCACTAAATTATCGTATAAAAAGGTCAGTTCATTATTGGCTCGGGTCAGTGCTAAGGTCTTTTCACTGACTTGGCCTTCTAAATCTTCATATAAGTTGGCTAATTCGGCCGCGGTTTTTTGTAATGCATTTCCGAGTGCGGTCAATTCAATATAATCTGTTTTAGGCATGGCAATTTTGAAGTTTCCTTTGGAGATGGTTGCTGCACTGTCCATTAATAACTGCAGCGGTTTCACCACGCGTTTACGGGTAAACACCACCGCGAAGAATGCGATAATCAACAAAATGCTCAAACCAATAATTTGGCCTATTACCAGTAGTTTAAGTTTAAAGGCGGCAAACTGCTCCATTTTTAATACTAACGTATCAATGGTGTCGACAAAGTCTTTTAGTGCGTAGGAATAAAGACGAGAGTCTTCTTTTTGAGCGTACACTTTCATCACTTGCCATTTGTCGATAACGATTAAATATTGGTTTGTCAGCTCTTGCGGGCTATACCAGGCAAGGGATCGCTTCAGTGCTTTAGAATGTAAAGTATTTTCAAACTCGGTAATTTTGTCTTTGGTATTGTTACTGCCAGCATTGGTATAGAGCAATAAACGATAACTTTGCATCCGTAACGATCCTGATGCGTTGATGCTTCTGGCATCTCCGAGACTGAAGCTCAAATTGACAATAGAAAAAACCGCTAAAATCGATGACAGTAAAATAATAAAGAGCATTAAACTTAAAATTGTCGAAGTAAGACTGCCGCGAGTAAACATAAAACCCTGCTATAAATGTGTTTGATTAACGTCTGAGGATCAGGCAAAAGTATTACTTTATTGCCTGTCTAATTGTGTGTTTTACATTAGGCTTATCTTGATTACATTAACAAGTTTACAGAATTGTGAAATACATCCTGTTTACAAATTGATCTGGCGCAATGTTTTTCCTTTATACCCCCTAAGAGGTATATTTAAAACAGCATTAAATAGCTAAATTTGACCTTGGAGATGTCGTGGTTATTAAATCAAATATAATGTAACACGTAGATAAAGGGTGATGAAGATGAATGCAAAATCAATTGCACTAAGTGCGGTGATTGCGGCCAGTTTTATGGCTGCAAGCGTAATGGCAAGTGATAAAACCGAACCTCGTAATGAGGTGTATAAAGATAAATTCTCAAATCAATATAACAGCTGGCATGCAACGGATGAAAGCAAAGAAGTTGTTGATATGTTGGAGAAAGTACCTAGCCTAGTTGTGTTGTGGGCGGGTTACGGCTTTGCTAAAGATTACAATGCGCCGCGTGGTCATATGTATGCGGTTACTGACGTAACCAACTCATTACGTACCGGGGCACCGAAAAATAGTAAAGATGGTCCAATGCCTATGGCATGTTGGAGTTGTAAAAGCCCTGATGTTCCGCGTGTGATTGAAGAACAAGGCGAAGATGGTTATTTTAGCGGCAAATGGGCTAAAGGCGGTCCAGAAATCGTCAATGTTTTAGGCTGTAGTGATTGCCATAAGAAAGGTTCATCAAGGTTACGTATGTCACGTCCGTTTGCGGCACGCGCAATGGCAACATTAGGGACTCCTTTTGATAAAGCCACCCGCAAAGACAAACAGTCTATGGTATGTGGTCAATGTCATGTTGAGTACTACTTTGAAAAAACAGCTGAACGTCCTGGCTTCGTAAAATTCCCATGGGATATGGGGACTACGGTTGATGAAATGGAAGTGTATTACGACAACATGGAATTTTCTGACTGGACTCATGCGATCTCTAAAACACCCATGTTAAAAGCACAACACCCAGGTTATGAAACTTGGCAGTTAGGTGTTCACGGTCAAAATAATGTCAGCTGTGTTGATTGTCATATGCCTAAAGTGACTAACGATGAAGGTCGTAGATTCACTGATCACAAAGTGGGTAACCCTTTTGATCGCTTTGAAGAAACCTGTGGAACTTGCCACAGTCAAACTAAAGAGTTTTTGGTTAACCAAACTAAAGAGCGTCAAGCTAAAGTTCAAGAGCTAAAATCCCGTGCCGAAGCTCAGTTAGTTAAAGCTCACTTCGAAGCGAAAGCGGCGTGGGATGCGGGTGCGACTGAAGTTGAAATGAAGCCAATTCTAATGGACATTCGTCATTCACAATGGCGTTGGGATTATGCAACGGCATCACATGGTGCTGCAGCGCATGCGCCAAGTGAAGTGTTACGTATCTTAGGAACTTCAGTGGACAAAGCGGCTGATGCTCGAGTTAAATTGGCTCAGTTATTAGGTGCGAAAGGTGTTAAGCAACCTATTGCATACCCTGACATTTCGACTAAAGCAAAAGCGCAAGCAGCATTAGGCATGGACATGAAAACCATGAATGCTGAAAAAGCTGAATTCAAAAAAACACTGGTGCCTAAGTGGAAAGAAGAAGCTAAAAAGCGTGAAGCAACTTACTAGTAATGGCAAATTGATAGTGAAATAAACCGCTAGGCTTATTTCGTTATGCCTACTTTAGCAGCCCTCATATGAGGGCTGCTTTTTTATGGGCATGACGCTAACTTGCTCATTGCCTGTGGTTAAATCGCTTATCGCTTAGCGCCTTTTTTGTTTGGCGGTTTTTATTTCCTGCCCTAGTCCACTTTCTCTACGCTTTTAGCACCCATTATATTTACCTCCTCTAGCACCCACTTTATTTATCCTTTTAGCACCTCCTTTTTATCCCCCCCCTTCTAGCACCCACTTTAGTACAGCTAGATGTATTCTGTAATCTACGGCCACACCTGCCGACGCGGAATCAACAGAGACTAATGGTTATTGTTATTGTTATTGAGATTGATGTTATCGATATCTTTGTCGCGAGCCTCACTGCTTTTGCACCAAAAAACAGCATTGAAGTTTTTTTATGCACTTTATTAGTGCCTATTTATTGTTCTTAAACGTCATAATTAACATAAAACCCTTATATAACAAAGTGTTGAAAAAGTGGCCTAATGATTGAATTAACTCATTAAACAAATTCATAACAACTAGATTTTTCACACTTTTGGAGGTCGAGATGAAACTCGTCAGCGCTATCATCAAGCCATTTAAATTGGATGATGTCCGTGAAGCTATTGCTAGCATGGGCATTGAAGGTATGACTGTTACTGAAGTAAAAGGCTTTGGGCGCCAAAAAGGCCACACTGAGCTTTATCGTGGTGCAGAGTATCAAGTGGATTTTTTACCCAAAGTAAAATTAGAAATTGCCACCAAGGCTGAAAACTTGGACATGTTAATTGAGGCCATTACCAATGCGGCTCATACCGGCAAAATCGGTGACGGTAAAATATTTGTAACTGATTTAGAACAAGCGGTCCGTATCCGTACGGGCGAACTTGATAACGAAGCATTATAAGGTGGCGGCGATGGAAGAATTAACTCAATTAGGCCTGACGGTAACTGAATTACGTTTTGCATTAGATACGTTTTATTTTCTTATATCAGGTGCCTTAGTCATGTGGATGGCTGCGGGCTTTGCTATGTTAGAAGCGGGGTTGGTACGCTCTAAAAATACCACAGAAATTTTAACTAAAAATGTGTGTTTATACTCTATAGCATGTGCGATGTTTTTATTTGTCGGTTACAACATCATGTATGTCGACAATGTTGAGGGTGGCATTATTCCTTCTTTCGGCTCGCTAATCGGATCTCAAGCGGATGGCGCTGACCATGCGTTAGAATCTGATTTCTTCTTCCAAGTGGTGTTTGTCGCCACGGCGATGTCTATCGTGTCTGGTGCAGTTGCTGAGCGGATGAAATTATGGTCATTCCTTGCTTTTGCAGTCGTGATGACAGCGGTGATTTATCCGGTTGAAGGATACTGGACCTGGGGTGGTGGATTTATTTCTGAAGCCGGTTTTGTGGACTTTGCGGGGAGTGGTATTGTGCATATGGCGGGTGCTGCAGCGGCCATCTCTGGGGTCTTATTACTCGGTGCACGTAATGGTAAATACGATGCCAATGGCCAAGTTCATCCGATCCCTGGTTCAAACTTGCCTATGGCGACCTTAGGTATGTTTATCTTATGGATGGGTTGGTTCGGCTTTAATGGTGGTTCACAGTTATTAGTGTCTGATGCTGAAAATGCCAGCGCGGTGGCTAAAATCTTCGTTAACACCAATTCGGCTGCAGCGTTTGGTTCAATCTCGGCGCTGATCGTATGTAAACTGGTATGGGGTAAAGCTGATTTAACCATGATTTTAAACGGTGCATTAGCGGGTTTAGTCGCGATTACTGCTGACCCATTATCACCATCACTATTAATGTCTGCTGTGATTGGACTGGTTGCTGGCGCTGTGGTGATATTCTCTGTTATCGCTTTTGACCGTATTAAAATTGACGACCCCGTTGGTGCTATCTCGGTGCATGGCGTTGCTGGTTTCCTAGGATTAATGCTGGTGCCATTATCAAATGCGGACGCCAGCTTTGGTAGCCAGCTATTTGGGGCAGGGATTATCTTCGCTTGGGTATTCTCAGCCTCTTTGGTGGTTTGGTTTGTGCTGAAAATGACTATGGGTATCCGTGTAACAGAAGAAGAAGAATACAATGGTATGGATGATTCTGACTGTGGTGTTGAAGCTTATCCGGAGTTTGTTAGCATTAAATAGCTGATTAAGTGATTATTCAGTGTCATGAGTCTTATAAAACAGAACCCTAAAACAGAACAATAGGGTTCTGTTTTTTTATGTGAGTGAATAAAGCGGTTATTAACCTCTATTGGGGAAGCCCAGAGAATGTGCTAGCTTAACGTTATACTCAATTGGGGATTACATCAGCGATGAGGTCATGATGAAACCATGGTTAATTTGTCTGTTAGCTGGCGCGGTGTTAATGAGTGCCAAGAGTCACTCTGGCACAGTTGTGGTGCGTCCGTCATCAACACCCTTCAATGCGTTTGCTGTGCGGGATCGGGTGTTACAACAAGATCAATGGCAGGAATCGTTAAGGCAGCAACAGCAAATCATCATGATACAATCTTTACCTCTGGGTTGTTTAGCCGTGAGGTTACCCTTTGCCTACTTTAGCTGCGGTCAGCAATTCTATCGTCCCTATCAATACCGTGATAAACCTGTTTATATCCAAATTGATCCACCTATGAGTGATAGCCCATCTCAGTAGTCGATATCAACCGTGCCAGCCTAGTGGCGGTACTTTTTGGCACAAAGGCCAATTATTGACTATACTTGAAGATAGCTTATGTCTCTCTGAGGGCTAAATTATGCTCACTTATCACCCAAAAACAATCGCGGTTACTAACCCGTTTTATGGTGATTATTTATGGCCAAATTGGTTTAATATCTTATTTTTAGTTGTTATTTTTAGTTTGAGCGCCTGCCAATCCCTCCCATCTACTGTCAAACATATTAAGATTGATAACTTGTTTCATGATGAACTGTTCACCGCGGTTGAAACTGTGGCGGTGGAAGATATTTATCGACTGCCGCAAACTGTGGTTGTACAACTTCAGCGGCAATTTTACGCCGATAATTCGATCCGTGGCCAAGGTGTGATGGCCAATGAGTGGTTGGCTCAGTATGTAGGTGCACAACAGGGTGGTTTTGAATATCGAGACCATTTTACCCGCACCGCCAGTGAAACTGTGCTCAGTCGCCAAGGCAACTGCATGTCTTTAGTTGTATTATCGGCAGCATTAGCGGAGGTGTTAAATGTGCCAGTTGAATTTTATGATATTGATGTTGAACCTATTTGGGATAGGCGCGGTGGTTTCTATTTAGTTAATGGTCATGTGAATTTACGCTTGTTACCTCCGGTTAATCACAACATGGTGCTATTTAGAGGGTCTGAAGTGCTGGTGGACTTTTTACCTGAACGCTCTGTTCGTGCTTATCAAAGAAACCGAGTGAATAAGCATCAATTAACCGCCATGTTCTATAACAATATTGCGGCAGAAGCATTGGTTAATGCCGATTATGATTTAGCGTATGGGCTGGTTAAAAAAAGTATTCAGCTAGACCCTCAATATGTTGCTGCAATTAATACCCTAGCGGTTATATATCGACATAAAGGCTATGATAATGAGGCTGAAAATGTCTATCGTTCGGCACTATTACTTGACCCGCGAGATCTATCCACATTGCATAATTTAGCGTTGATTTTAGGTGAGCAAGGTCGTTTAGATGAGTGGCGGGAAGTGCATAAAGTGCTTGAGTTAGCTAGAATTAATAATCCATTTTATTACTTTGACATGGCTCAGCAAGCGTATTTTGATCGACAATATCAAGATGCGCTAGTGTGGTATAAACGCGCTGTTGAGAAAGCCGATTATCGGCATGAGTTTTATTTTGGTTTGTCTAGAGCATATTGGGCGACAGGTGACGAACGACTCGCAGAAAAAAATCTTAAACGGGCTTTAGCGCTAAGTGACACCAGCAACAAGCAGCGTTATCAACGTAAATTGCAGGCATTGCGTCAACACTAACACTGATATTATGGCTATTTTTGTGGTTGATAGTTATTTTGTTCAGCTCTGTCGAGTATTTCTTGATAACGATATGACTGCTTTAAACGGGTGATCGCGCTATCGACCTCATTCGCCGTTTGCTGATTGTGACAGGCTATTTTGCGCTTTGCAGGGGCAAATAATGCCGCTTCTGTGACCGCGAGATGGGTGTCAATTTTTGCGCTAAGTAAGTGCCGATAATAATTAAAGATACGTTTTTCTAATATAATCGACTGTGTATAGCCATTAAACAGCATCACTACTTGGCTTTTTTGGTTGGTAATTTCACTATAGTGAGGATTAGCAATGGCTAAGCGTTTAAATTCATCACCCAAATATTGTTTGGTATTTTGAAATCCGAGCACAGAGATAGCGCTAAGATCGTTAATGTGTTCGATATGGAGGTTGTTTTTAGATAAGTAAAATACGCTATTTTGATATTCAATGAGGCTTTGAGTATAAAATAATCCTTCAATCCCATCAGGGGCATTAATCATACAATCTACTTTGTCGGTTTGGAGGAGGCGTTGGGCTCGTAAATTAGGCGCATGAATGATTTCTTTTATGCTGATTTTCTGGCTATCGAGTGCCGCGTTAAGTAGGTCATATTGCACACCAGTATTCTCATCGGTAAAAAAATACGGCGCAATGCTGTTACTGGTAGAAAAACTAATTTGATTGACGGTTGGTGCTAATGTTGGGCGCTGAGCTTGCGAGTGAATTTCGACTGATTCGTGAGCATTTTCGGCGGGAACGACAGCAAAGGCAACGACAGGTGCGCACAAACCGAGTATCGAGCAGAATCTAATGAGCAAAGACACAATGCTGTTTTTCAATTAGCTATGCTCCTCTGGATGAAAGGCTTAGTTTTGAGTGAGTTATCTTCATTATGCTGAGTTGTACTGATGTTAACTATATATGCATAGTCATATCATCAGTACATGTTATATAGAGCTGTTTCTTAGCCTTGTTAGGGGCTGTAAACCACTGCATAGCCCTATTTACTATTCATTTTACTTATCCCTATTATCGGCATAGATGAACAATACTTGATTGATTTGTCGATAGATACTGGTTAAATTGATAGTCCATGTTCATTTTGTAATGGTTTTATCATTTTTAATGAATCACATCATCTGATTAGCCATTATCTGGATCAGATAATAAAATGTTTTTGCCGGAGTTGTAACCCTTATGTTGTACCAAAATGACGATATTCGTATCGATGAAATAAAACAATTACTTCCTCCTATTGCGATTCTAGAGCGATTTCCGGCAACCGAAAAGACATCAGCAACCGTGTTCAATGCACGTAACAGTATTCATGACATTTTAGCCCGTAAAGATGATCGTCTATTGGTGGTGATTGGTCCTTGTTCGATCCACGATCCTGTTGCTGCTTTAGAATATGGTCAACGCTTGGTTAAGTTACGTCAGCAGTATAAAGATCAGCTTGAAATTGTGATGCGTGTGTATTTTGAAAAGCCAAGAACAACAGTAGGTTGGAAAGGCTTAATTAATGATCCCTATATGGATAATAGTTTTCAACTCAATGATGGTTTGCGTACTGCTCGTCAATTACTAGTCGATTTGAATGAGTCTGGTATACCCACAGCCGGCGAGTTTTTAGACATGATCACGCCTCAATATGTCGCCGATATGATGTGTTGGGGAGCGATTGGGGCTCGTACGACCGAGTCGCAAGTACACCGAGAGTTATCATCAGGACTTTCATGCTCAGTAGGTTTTAAAAATGGCACCGACGGCACCATCAAAGTGGCGATTGATGCGATTGGTGCAGCCAATGCTCCGCACCACTTTTTGTCGGTAACTAAGTTTGGTCATTCGGCAATTGTATCGACCAAAGGCAATCCTGATTGTCATATTATTCTTCGTGGTGGACGTGCACCTAATTACAGTGCTGAGCATGTGTTAGAGATTGCAAAACAGCTAACTAAGTCAGGGTTGACTGATAATATTATGATTGATTTTAGCCATGCCAATTGCAGCAAAGATTATAAAAAGCAGATGGTGGTAGCCCAGGATGTTGCTGGCCAAATCGCACAAGGTAATCAGGCTATTTTTGGGGTGATGGTTGAAAGTCACTTAGTCGAAGGACGGCAAGAGTTAATTGAAGGCAGTGCATTGCGTTATGGACAAAGCATTACCGATGCTTGCATCGGCTGGGATGACACTGAGTCGCTGTTAGCGACGCTAAATCAAAGTGTGCTAGACCGTCGTCAAGCATAAAACGTGAATAATTTGACTCAAAAAATAAGGCGCAAAGAGCGCCTTATTTTTTTGCATCTTCAACGAGGTATTCATTGGCCTTTGCTAAACTACCAAAGGTCGAGATAAGATTATCACGGCCTTTGTCTTGCAATTCAGGGTTACCTGATTCAATCATCATCCAGACCCATGTTTTTATTAGTTGTAATGGGGGATATTGAATTTTTGGGTTATCCAACATAAAGCATCCTTTAAGCTAGTAAATCATTATTTGTTCATCATCAAACAGGCCTTAATCTGTAATCGAAGAGTAACAAATTATGCTGGTAGAAATAACTCTATTTAGAGTAAAAAAGCATAAAACAGCTAAATAAAATCAAAAAATAGTATTTTTAACTAGCAATGCACTATCATTGGTCAGTCTTAAGTATTATCAACTTGAGTGCTCAAAGCGTTAATATCCATGAAATAAAAACCGCATTCATGCTATTAAAATGTGACGTAAGTTTGATACGGAAATAGCATATAATAAGACAATTAATGTTGATAATTGGTCACACTGCCAATAACCGCGGTACTGAACTGGAGTAAAGATGAGACCTTCTGCGTATTTCGAAGGCCCGGTAGGGAAGTTAAATTGGCAAGTTTTACGATTGTTATGGCCATTTCTAGTAGAGTTTAAAGGGCGAGTAATATTGGCGATGATTTGCTTAATCGTAGCTAAAATAGCCAGTGTTGGATTGCCATTTATCCTTAAAGATTTAGTCGATACTCTTGATACACAATCAGCAGTGCAGCTCATCGCCGTTCCCGTCGGTTTGGTGCTAGCCTATGGTGTTGTACGCTTGCTCAATGTCATTATTGGTGAGGTGCGTGATACCTTATTTGGCCGAGTTACCGAACGCGCTATTCGTCGCCTTGGACTGACTGTTTTTGAACATTTACATCGACTCGATCTTGATTTTCACTTAGATCGTCGCACGGGTGGTTTGTCTCGAGATATTGAACGTGGTACCAGCGGCGTCAGTTTTTTAATGCGCTTTATGGTGTTTAATATTGTCCCTACACTGCTTGAAATTGCCTTGGTTATTGGTATTTTCTTTTATAATTATGGGGTCGTTTTTGCGTTAATCACCTTATTTTCTGTTGTGGCGTATATTGGTTACTCCATATTCGCAACGGAGTTGCGCACGGGTTATGTGCGCGATGCTGCTAGAGCCGATTCCTTGGCCAATACTCGCTCAGTTGATAGTTTGTTAAATTACGAAACGGTAAAATATTTTAATAATGAAGAGTTTGAATCACAGCGTTATGATTCGGCTCTTGAACAATGGGAAGTGGCTAAACGAAAAAACCGCTTATCGTTATTTGCGCTAAATGGTGGCCAAGCATTCATTATCGCGATTGCGATGACGTCCATGATGGCGCTTGCCGCTTATGAAGTCAGTAAGGACACCATGACGATAGGTGACTTTGTGCTGATTAACGCATTTATGATGCAGTTATTTATCCCATTAAATTTTTTAGGATTTGTTTATCGAGAGATCCGTGGCGCGTTAGCCAATATTGAACGTATGTTTGATATTTTGGCCAAACAACCACAAGTATTAGATCAAGCCAATGCTATCAATATTAGTCCAACGACAGGGGCGATAAAGTTTACAGATGTGAACTTTCATTACGATCAACGGCCCATATTAAAGAGTGTCAGTTTTGATGTCCCCGCGGGTAAAAAAATAGCCGTCGTTGGCGACAGTGGTGCGGGTAAATCAACCATCATTAAATTATTATTCCGCTTTTATGATGTTGCCAGCGGCGCAATCACTATTGACGGCATTGATATACGTCATTTTAGCCAGCAAGCGTTGCGCAGCGCTATCGCTGTAGTACCACAAGATACCGTGTTATTTAATGATTCTATCTATGAAAATATTCGCTACGGTCGTCCAGATGCCACCGAAGAAGAGATCCTTGCAGCGATAAAATTGGCTCATCTGAGTGATTTTATTGAGTCATTGCCGGAGAAAGGTAATACTAAAGTTGGCGAACGGGGTTTAAAACTTTCTGGCGGCGAAAAGCAGCGTGTTGCAATTGCCCGAGCCGTACTAAAAGGGGCACCTATTTTAGTGTTCGATGAGGCAACTTCTTCATTAGATTCTCGTTCAGAACAAGCTATTTTACACGCTCTGCGAGATGCGGCTAAAGGACATACGAGCTTAGTTGTCGCCCATCGCCTATCAACCATTATCGATGCTGATCAAATCGTGGTATTAAGCAAAGGTAAAATTGTTGAGCAGGGGACTCATGCAAGTTTATTATCTCAACAAGGTCTTTATGCGAGACTTTGGCATATTCAACATGAACAAAAAGAGATGGCGAACGGCTAACGTTTCTGTGGGTCTTTAGGGGATTTTCGATGAGTTACTATTTGCTAGCTTGAATAGTTATTTTATTATAAATGTTCTCTCTCTATTCACTGTGGTTCGCAGCAGATTATTTTTTGGAACATCGCGGCATAAATAAAAAGCGGCATTCTTTATCAATAAATGGTCTAAAATTGAACACTTAAAAAGCATTGCGTTACGTCTAAACCCTATTCTTGCCTCTAGGGTGAATGAATCTTTTGACGACAGTGATCAACGCAGTTAATCTATAGTTTTACTGGTTGGTTATTTTTATTAGATAATTAAATTTTTCAATTAATTAGATTATATTTAAGGTTGTAAAATCGTATATGGAAGTGACTTGTGCATAATCTTGTGTTAACTGCGGCGTTAGAAGGTACCCAACACCAAGTAACAACCGATTGGTTTGCCATTATGGCCATGCTTAAAACGCGTAACATGTCTGAAGAAGCCATTAGCATTGTATATAACGATTTGTATGCAGGATTAAGGGTGACGACTCGTGGAGTCACGTTAGCTAAGGTGACTGACGAAGGGCTCAATAATAATATTATTAAGTAAAACGAGGGGACTTATGACACTCTTCTCGGTTTAACCAATCTTGGTTGCTATCCCACCGAGAATGTTGGCGTGTTGGTATGACATCGTTATGCCTTTGGATGATGATACATTATTGGTTAATGATAAGATGATGGGTTATTTTAAGCGCTAAATGTATGAAAGAGTGGTGGGAAGTGTGTGACTAAATTGATTGTATTGATGACACAGAATTGATGACTCAGAATAACCGATGACACAAAATAATGACTTTATCGAGTAATGGACTACTTTTTTTTCCAACCAATACACACCATTTGTATGAGTGCTACAGGAGACGGATCTAGTGTTAGACGCTTGATTTTACCCTGTTCAAAACAGACTATCTCACCTTCTATTTCTGTCATTCGACCGCAGTTTTTACAGCTTAAACTTAAGCTTTTTTCATTTAACGCTATTGCACCTGTTTTAATATTCAATGCAGGATCCTCTGGATTAATGACGCTTTGCAATCACACTTAACTTGCTTAATGTGATGTGTATCAAAGTATATTGTACACCTTTTATGATATTCGGCAAAGTAATCCAATGACAAAACAGCAAGAAGATACTGGGATTGATGCCCTTATTTATTGCATATGACGATAATGTTTATCTAGGGTAATGGCTACTCCCGACGATTGCACGATACGAGCATGATGACGGGTTAAGTTTCTGGGATCTGTTACGCCGCATGAATGTGCAATCATGAGCAGATCTTGGTGTAAAAAATAGTTATAGTTCGCAACGCGTGTGGATTTATTCTTCGGGTCTAAGCCTTGTTGCAATCGGGTATTATGGGTGGTAATACCTGTTGGGCAAGTGTCTTTGTTGCATTGCAGTGATTGAATACAGCCTAAAGCAAACATATTTCCACGGGCAGAAGCAATAAAGTCAGCACCAGTGGCTAATGCCCATGCCACGTATGACGGCATGATCATTTTACCGGTCGCAATCACTTTAATGCGTTGTTTAAAGCCGCGTTCATTCAGCAAATCAACCAGTAATGGTAAACTTTGGCGCAGTGGTAAGCCCACATTATCCATTAAGGCTTGTGGTGCCGCGCCCGTACCACCATCGGAACTGTCCAAGGTAAAAAAGTCTGGCGCATATTCAATACCACGACGCTCAATTTCATCAATGAGTTGCGTTACCCAAGACATATCGCCCAACACAGCCTTAATGCCCGTTGGTTTACCGGTAATATCCCTTACCTGATTTATCATATCGACAATGTCAGCTACGTTGTTGAATTCAATGTGTCCATTGGGGCTTATCGAGTCTTGTCCAACAGGGATCCCGCGAATAGTGGCGATTTCTACCGTGACTTTTATGGCGGGTAAAATACCGCCTTTACCAGGCTTAGCACCTTGGCTTAATTTAATTTCAAACATTTTGACTTCAGGATGCGCAGCCATATCAGTGAGTTTTTGTGGATCTAAATGACCATGCTCGTTACGCACCCCGTATTTAGCGGTACCTATCTGAAACACTAAATCACAATGCCCTTTGAGATGATAAGGACTTAACCCACCTTCGCCAGTATTGAGCCAACAGCCTGCTTTTGCTGCCCCATGAGATAAGGCCGTGATGGCTGGGCGAGACAAGGCACCAAAACTCATGGCTGAAATATGGCAAATTTTATCGGTTGTGTAAGGATGACGGCAATCTGGACCGATTGTTATCCCAGCCATCTTATGTGTGTCATGATTGCTCACGGGGAATGCTGAGTTCATGAACATGATTGTGCCAGGTTTATCCAGAACTTGTGTCGACCCAAACGCAATGGTTCGGTCAACATTTTTAGCGGCGCGATAGACCCAACTGCGTTCGGCTCGATTAAACGGCAGTTCTTCGCGATCTTGAGAAAAAAAGTATTGTCTAAAAAACTCACCTTGTTTTTCAAATATATATCGAAAACGACCGATAACAGGATAGTTGTGTCGAATGGCTTGTTTTGTTTGCAGCTTATCAGCAATAAACATGTAAATTACCGCGATGAGTAATATCCAAAATAACACTAAAAAAAGACCCGAAAAAATATCCATCCCCCACATAACCCAATGTTGTTGCGGCATATTATTGTCCTTAAATAGAATTCAGCCTTAATGATTCAGTACAAATGATAATGGCTAATCAATCCTATTTGCTAGCGACGTTAGCAATATCAAATAAAGAATAACTATAGCGTTAAAGTTTTAGCCTTGCTATCAAACGATTGTCATATGTTACAGTCAGGCTGAATGTAATGAGATAGTGATTAATTAAATTGTTTATTTATCCTTTATGACTTCAGAGATTCATTTATTGGTCGATAATTGAGCTATCGGTCATTCTCAATGAGATATTATTATGGACATTAAAAATACCACTTCAATAATGACTACCAATACAAGAGACAGTAAAGATGTTTCAGCAAGTGTTGCGATGTCATCAAATCAAGCGGCTGAAAATAACACCAGTTCAGCGGTTAATTCATCAAGTAAAACATCAGTGAACCAACTCAGTCGTCAAATGATGAACCACACCATTCTTGCGGCGCAAGAAGAAGTGAGCATTGCCGCGGGTGATAAGTCTATGGCGTTACTCTATCGCGCCGCAATAGAAACCATTAATGAACAACTTGCGCCAACTATGGGAGATAACTCAGTCCAAAAGAGCCTTGCTAGTGGGGTGGATTACTCACCTGAAGCGACTGCTGATCGTATTGTCAGTTTTGCTACTCAGTTTTACTCTGTGTATCAACAGCAAAACCCATCCATGGGACCAGATGAACAAGTCGACAGTTTTATGCAGAAAATGGGTGATGCCATTGATCAAGGCTTTAAAGAGGCAAGCGAGATACTGTCAGGTTTAAAGGTGTTAGAGGGGGACATTGCTGCTGATGTTGATAAGACTTATGAGTTGATCCAGCAAGGGCTAGCGCAGTTCAGACAAGATAAGTCGACTAAAGATGACGCTCAAAGCGTGACTCAATCGACTTAGTCTCTTATGATGAAGGCTAGCCCTAATTGATGAGGATAGTGACAATGTGGACAACAGGTAAAGTGATCGAACGAATTGATTGGAATGACAAATTATTCTCGTTGCGTATCAAAGCCGATGTTGAACCTTTTATCGCTGGTCAGTTCATTAAACTTAGCCAAATACGCGATGACAAGCGTGTGGCTCGAGCTTATTCATTAGTGAATCCACCTGGTGCTAATTATGTCGAAGTGCTGGCTGTGGCGGTAGAAGATGGGCAATTATCACCCGATTTAAAAGCATTAAATCCAGGCGATACCATCGAAATAACGTCAAAAGCCACTGGATTTATGACATTAGATGAAGTACCTCATGGCGCCTTACAAGGTAAACATTTGTGGTTGTTTGCTACTGGTACCGCTGTGGGTCCTTTTATCTCCATGCTGGCAACGGCGGAACCTTGGCAGCGTTTTGAAAAAGTGGTGTTGGTTTACTGTGTGAGGCTTGCCGAAGATTTAGCTTATATAGACATGATTAACCAGTTGATTGAAAAATACCCACAGCAGTTTGTGTTTATTGCTATTGTGACTCGTGAAGATTATCCAGAAGGGTTATCGTGTCGTATTCCTGATGGCATTAGCAGCGGGCTAATTGAGCAGAAAGCGGGGTTAGGGATTAATGCCGAACATTCTCAAGTCATGATTTGCGGTAATCCTGGCATGATCAGTGATGCACAAGCGGCTTTACATGATAAAGGGTTAGCTAAAAACCTTCGTCGCGTCCCAGGGCAAATAACGGTTGAGAAGTACTGGTAAGGTGAGCATTAATAACCCTTCTTTAGTCCGATAGCCCAGCCGTCATCATCGCGGATAATCTCCCCCTGTGGCTTTGAGCCTTAATTATTTCCTAGTTGATATTGAAACAGCGTTGACTCCCTTTGATATGATCACTGACTTCATCGCAATTGATCACCATTATCAATTGCGTTTGTGTTGGCTGAAGATTGTCTCAAGTAAGCTGCGTTGAACCATGAAATTGCTAAAAATATCGTATTATTAGGTGGATATCACCTTAGTGCGTTGAGCTGACTCGGTATTATGTCTGATTTTTGGCTTAACCAGAAGCTGATCGCTGGCGGGTTATTTTATCATGGCGAAAATGACGTTGCCGCGGGTTGGCCTCATGGAGCAAGCCACTCTTCCTGAGCAAGCAGTATGTTGTCATTGACTCAATACAGTGTTGCCGAGGGACATCTTTAATCATTTGTTATTGATGTTATTGATGTTATTGATTCGGCCGAAGACTCGGGTTTTAGCGATCCCTGCTGCTTGGCTCATTGCCCCGGTGACGTGCCTTTTCGACGTTAATTTCAAGGGTATTGCTTGTCCCATTGGCTATACCCGCCTATGTCGATGCCGACAGCTTGTTATTGCTGCGCCACATGGGTGATGGTCAATTAGCCCTCAATGCCTTCAAACATTCGCTAGATAGCGAATGATGGTAATAAATGAACCCTCTGTTATTTGTATTAGTATGAATACAATAGGTATTACAAACAGGCTAAATGTGCGTACACTTCAAGTAATTTACATTTGATTAAGATAAGCTACTGATTAATTAAATTGATCAGAGGTGCTACTGGCTTTCTAATAGCATTGAGCGTTAAGTTATAACCATTTAGGCCGATATAAAGTATTAAGGTGGATCAGTTAATATGGGTAACCAAGTTATGCCTCGTGAACAGTTAGGGATTTGCGCCGAAGGGAATTTACACAGTGTTTACTTGATGTTCAATGCCAACGATGGTGTTGAAGACCAACTACGGCCATCTATTGCTAATGTGGCTCAATACATTTACGAACTCACGGATCAATATACCGACAGTGCGTTTAATGGCTTTGTGGGTATTGGGGCTAATTTTTGGGATACCTTTTATCCTGAAGCTCGTCCTGCATTGTTGAAACCCTTTCCGGCAATGAATGAAGGCAATCGTGACGCGCCAGCGATGGAATATGATCTGTTTGTTCATATTCGTTGCGATCGTTATGATATTTTGCATCTGGTGGCTAATGAAATTAATCAAATGTTTGAGGATTTGGTTGAGTTAGTTGATGAAGAGCGTGGTTTTCGTTTTATGGACAGCCGTGATTTAACCGGTTTTGTCGATGGGACTGAAAACCCCAAGGGGCGGCATCGTCAACAGGTTGCATTAGTAGCTGATGAAGATCAAAACTTTATATCAGGTAGCTATGTTCATGTGCAAAAATATCTGCATAACTTAAGTAAATGGCATCGTTTACCGCTTAAAAAACAAGAAGATATTTTTGGTCGAACCAAGGTTGATGACATTGAATACGAATCAGAAGATAAGCCATTAACCAGTCATACTAAACGAGTAAACTTAACCGATCCTCAAGGTAATGCATTAGAAATTTTACGCCAAAGTATGCCTTATGGCTCGACTAAAGAGCAGGGTTTGATGTTTATTTCGGTGTGCCGCACGCCCGATAATTTTGAACACATGCTGCGCAGTATGGTACACGGAGATGGTCATGGAAATCATGATCATTTAATGCTGTTTACTAAAGCCCTGACCGGGTCTTCATTCTTTGTGCCATCCTTGGATTTTATCACTCAGTTTGCTGATGGGTAAATGATAATTTATGAAAGTGGTATAACAGTTTGCAGACAATAAAAAGGCAATGCTATGGCATTGCCTTTTTATTTTATTATTCGGTATTGTAACGATTGTTATTCACTATAATTGAATAATGATTTAACCGTTTCAAGCGTGTCGTCGATGGTTTTTATACTGGCGGGGCAAATGAAAATAGTATCATCACCTGCAATGGTACCCAAAATCCCTTCTGGTTTACCAATTGAATCGAGTAAACGTGCAATGAGTTGTGCTGCACCTGGACTGGTTCTTATCACTATCATGGCTTGATTATGATCAACATCGAGCACTAAATTTTTAAGTGGACTCCCCGCAGTAGGCACCCCGAGCTCGGCAGGCAGGCAATACACCATCTCTTGCTTAGCATTACGAGTGCGCACGGCGCCAAACTTGCTGAGCATGCGTGATATTTTAGATTGGTTGATGTTACCGAATCCTTCGGTTTGAAGCGCGTTAACTATCTCGCTTTGGCTTCCAAAACGCTCTTCTTTCAGAATCGCTTTAAACGTTCTAACGAGTTCATCCTGATTTCTTGTTGGTGGCATAGTGATAGTTCATCTTATAGTTGATATTCAAAAAAAGAGCTTATAATGTTATTTAAAAATCTTATAATTGTTATTCAATAAACTAGCATACTTTGAATATATTGGCTGATTAAGTCAAGAAAGAATCATATTTTTTGAATAAAAATTCAATTTATAGTGGAACTTTAAGCTGACACTTTGGTGAGTGATCAGTCTATCGACTTAAGTGAATGATTCACAGTGCTGACGTTGTAAAGCAACAATTAATAGGGTGCAGTATTGATAGATACTTTATCTAAAGACGTATTATATATCGACAGTGGCGATGATTGTTTTGTCAGCACCAATAGCGTATCACCATTTTCAGACAACAGCTTGAGTTTGCCTTTTGAGAAATCCAGCTGTTGTACTTGTGCTATCGCTTGCATCAGCTCCGCTTCTTGGGCCATTAAGCTATCAACGCAGGCTTTCATGGTTGAACCGGACGGGGCAATTTGAAGTCGATGTCCTTGCTGAGCATAACGACCCAAAAATTGATTACAGCTATTATTACCGCTTAACTCACCATGTTGAGCAAATACGATATTGGCAGGACTATTATTAATGGTGGGGGTATCGAGGACGACGTCGACATGCCAACGACCAATTAATTGTTCATTTGAGACAATGTGAGTTTGATTTTGACAAGCACTAAGACCTAAAAAAATAACGGTGGCGCTGAGAATATGCTTTATCATGCGAAGAGAGTTCCAAATATGAAAAATTGCCGTTATTCTACTACTTGACCATTAATAAAAGAGTAAATAATTGTAATGTTTGGGATTAATGAACATTATTTAACGTGTTGAAGAGTGTAAAATGATCAAATTAGTCAAAGTGTTGCATTTCGTCGGTTTAATCATGTTATTGGTGGGTGGCGGATTATATTGGCAAAGTGATATCGGTCAACAAGTCAGCGGGATGTTGGTCATCGCTTTACTCATTGGCGTGGGATTATTAATTATGTCTCCGCTGCCCGTTGCGCTGGTGATAGAATGGGCTAAGAAACAATCTCCCAATTCAGAGTCAAAGGAATAATCATTGTCATTTATTATCCGTAAGGCGTTATTAACCGATATTGCTGCCATTGTGCAGCTAGAGCGTGCTCATGTTGATGATGAGTTGTTAGGCTCAAATAACCAACTTCATGCTCACTCACTCAAAAAAGGCGAGGTGAGCCAGTTGATTAATCAACATTGGTTTCTTGTGGCAGAAGAGCAGGGGCAAATCATTGGTTATGTAATGGCAGCCAAATGGTCATTTTTATCGGCACAACCCTTGTACCGACATATCATTGAAAAACTTAAGTTCGCCGAGTTCGAGGGGCAAGCCTTATCAACCACCAACACATGCCAATATGGCCCAGTTTGGATCCAAGCATCTAAACGGGGTCAGGGAGTATTTTCGGCGTTAGTCACCGAATTAAAAAAACAAGTTTGTGATACATTCCCATTTATGGTGACCTATGTTGCCGCAGACAATGCGCGTTCATTAGCCGCGCATCAACAAAAAGCGGCGATGATAGAGATTGATCAATTTTGTTTTGAACAACGAGATTATTGTTTACTGGCCACCGCTACGGCAAAGATAACCTGATGAAGACATTTTACGGCGTGGTTAACGTGAGCAGTAATGAGGATAATTATGAGTACTGACTTTGAAACCTTTTTTTCAGCGTACCGTGATTTAAGGTTGTCGGCGTTTGACAACATGAAGCTGATTGCTGCGGTATTGGCTGACGCGGCTGAACCGTATGAGTGTGTTGAAGCAGATTTACACGATGAAGATAATCCACAATTACAGCAAGCGGGATATTTTGTGCGCTGGCAAGAAATGTGGTTATTTTGTGGCGTAAGCAATGATTATCATGCACAGATCACATTATTTACCCAAATAGAGCGGATTAACCGCGCGTCAATTAAGGTCAAAGTGGTGCCGATCATGACGATGCAGCAAATATCCTTTATGTGTGTTGAAAGTGCGCATTTTGACCATTGTTAACTGAGCCTATCACCCCGTATTTATGGCGTTGTCACTTCAGCGTCATGGAGTTGCATTATCACTAATGGCCGCTGTTCACTGTGATATCGACGTCATTGAGTTGCATTATCACTAATGGCCGCTGTTCACTGTGATATCGACGTCATTGAGTTGCATTATCACTAATGGCCGTTGTTCACTGTGATATCGACGTCATTGAGTTGCATTATCACTAATGGCCGCTGTTCACTGTGATATCGACGTCATTGAGTTGCATTATCACTAATGGCCGTTGTTCACTGTGATATCGACGTCATTGAGTTGCATTATCACTAATGGCCGTTGTTCACTGTGATATCGACGTCATTGAGTTGCATTATCACTAATGGCCGCTGTTCACTGTGATATCGACGTCATTGA
>Ga0314771_100010_pt1 | contig 204851 bp, 170 predicted proteins | sample MetaGCB42018_FD_204522 | JGI IMG/M metagenome (GOLD analysis project Ga0314771, IMG submission 204522) | Cryopeg brine microbial communities from Beaufort Sea near Barrow, Alaska, United States - CB4 2018 | ecosystem: Environmental > Aquatic > Marine > Coastal | place: USA: Alaska | collected...
AGTCCGCCCTAGCAGCGAAGCGATACTAGCAGGACGCAGTCCGCCCTAGCAGCGAAGCGATACTAGCAGGACGCAGTCCGCCCTAGCAGCGAAGCGATACTAGCAGGACGCAGTCCGCCCTAGCAGCAAAGCGATACTAGCAGGACACAGTCCGCCCTAGCAGCGAAGCGATACTAGCAGGACGCAGTCCGCCCTAGCAGCGAAGCGATACTAGCAGGACGCAGTCCGCCCTAGCAGCGAAGCGATACTAGCAGGACGCAGTCCGCCCTAGCAGCGAAGCGACTCTAGCAGGACGCAGTCCGCCCTAGCATCTAGCCTTTTTACCTTTATCGTACCCAAACAAAAAACGCAGCGTGGGCTGCGTTTTTGGGTGTCGTTAACTAAACGAGTAGGGTTAATTTAAGTTCATTTCTTGTACTTTTTCGTAAGCAATTTCAGGTGCAGTAACATCTGGCTTTTCATGTAAATCTGCTTTTAATTGACCTTTGCGGTGCTTTAATGCTGCATCTAATTTTTTAGCGGCACTGGTAATAGCCGGGTACATGACAGAATCGTTACCTTTAGCGGCAATGCTGGTTCCTTCATAATTGGTGCGAATTTCAACATCAAACTCACCATGCTCTTTGGCAATGATGATATCTAGCGAGATAAGCGTGGGGAAATGGCTAGCTATTTTAGCGAATTTTTCTTCTAAGTGTTGTTTGATGGTATCAGTAACATCAACATGGTGACCGGAAAGATTTATTTTCATAGATTGTCCTTAAAAAAAATTTACTTGCCAAATTTATCGCGTATTACATCTGCATGTTTACATAAATAAACTCGTTGTACAAATGCAAGCTTACATAATTAGACATGCAACAAGTGGATTGTCTTACCCGTGTTTACGTCAATAATATGTGCCCTGTCAATATAAACATTTTAACCGCTATACTGCTAGTGAAGCTGCATAAGCAATATGAAATTGACCTAACCCTGATATTAAATAAATACCAGCTTACTGGTTAAGTATAGACATAAATGGGACAATTAATGACTACTTTTATGCTGTTTATAAAAGTGATTATAAACCAAACAAATAACCGACTAAAAATAGTATTAGACACAGCAACTATACCTTTTCTATCGGTTATGACTTAGATAAATGAAGCCGAATTAATCATTGTAAAGGATCCACATGGCAACTAATCAACTTCAAATCGACATCATTTCAGACGTAATGTGCCCTTGGTGTGTTATCGGTTACCTTCGCCTGCAACAAGCATTAGGTCAATTTAACGATCTAGACGTTACCCTTCAGTGGCATCCGTTTGAACTTAATCCAACAATGGAATCCCAGGGGCAAGATTTGGGCGAACACATTGCCGAAAAATACGGTTCTACACCAGAACAAAGTCAGCAAAATCGGCAACGATTAACCCAAATGGGAGCCGACTTAGGGTTTCAATTTAACTTCTCTAATGGATCTCGAATTTATAATACCTTGCTCGCCCACCAGCTGTTGTATTGGGCGGCGGAGTCAGGTAAACAAACTGAACTCAAACTGGCTTTATTTAGCAGCTACTTTACTGAACAAAAAAATCCTGATGACATTGAAGTCTTGATTGCTATTGCTAGCCAAGTTGGCTTAGATGCTGAGGAAGCTAGGGCGGTGTTAACCGATAAGCGCTATGAAAAAGCCGTTAAGGAAGAAGAGCAGCTTTGGATCAGCCGTGGTATTCAGGCGGTACCTGCGATGGTGTTTAATCAACAGTATCTAGTTTCTGGCGCACAAGACCCCGCCACCTTTGCCGAGTTGATCTCCAAACTGACCACGCAAACCGTTTAATGCTAGCGCCGTGACTGACCTTGGCTATCTTATAAAGCCCAGCGTTGGATCCCGTAATCGCTAGGCTTTATTCTCAATCATCAAGGCTTATTCGCATTATTTTTATTAGTAAATTAGTCCCACAGCAGCGCGCCCCGCTGTAGCGATATAGTGACGTGTTTATATGAACTTTTTCATGTAAACTCATGGACTTTCTGATGCGCTTGGTATTGAATCAATAGCGGTGAATACGTCGCAAATCTAATGAAGGTTTAACGTGAAAACGACATTTGTATCACAGTGACATCATCAAAAATATCACTTTTAAGTGATTTGGAGAGTATAAAATGGGTTTCAAATTAACGCTAGATTGGCAACCTTCTGCGAGTGAAGAGGGTGAATTTAGTCGAGATCATCAGGTGCACTTTGGTAGCGGCCAAACTATCCAAGCCTCATCAGCACCAGAGTATAAAGGCAATGCTGACAAAATTAACCCTGAAGAAAGTTTATTAGCCGCGTTGTCGTCCTGTCATATGTTGACCTTTTTAGCCATCGCTCATTTAAAACGACTGCCCGTGGCCAGCTATATTGATAATGCGACAGCAGACTTAGGTCAAAATAAAGCAGGTAAAATTGCTGTGGTAAAAATGACCCTCGAACCCAAAGTGACGTTCGCAGAGGGAATAAACGTCGACGCTGAAACCTTGGCTAAAATTCATGTAAAAGCGCATGTAAACTGCTTTATCGCTAACTCATTAGCGTGTGAAGTTGAGATAAAATAGTGACGATATCATCGCTGAGCTTAGGTCCCATCAAGTGAATGAGATAGTGAGCAATCATCGTTAGGCTCTGTGATATCGTGAGAGTTATATCGTGAGATGTAATGGTTGAGCTTAGGTCCCATCAAGTGAAAGAGAGAGTGAGACGTAATGGTTGAAAATCAGCGTATTGTCACATGAATATCTAACATAAACTTCTAACACCAATATCTAAAAAACACCCGCCAAGTCATCGCTTGGGGGGTGTTATCGTAAATAGTGAGTTAACGCGGTGATATAGCCACTGCAGGACCCGTTTTAGGCAAAGGTTGTCCTTGTAGGGGGGTAATAGGCTGCTGCACTAACTCATCTTTTAGATAGCTAATGGCGGCTTCAAGCTGAGCGTCTTTACCGCTAAATGTCGCATACGGTAAGTTATCGACTTCAATGTCTGGCTCAACCCCATGTCCTTCAATAATCCAGCGACCATCAATGGCGTATTGTGGGTATTCAGCCACCCTTGCCATACCGTTATCTGTTAGCGAATTTCGCCCAGACAACCACACTCCGGCGCCAGCTGTTCGCTTACCAATAATGGGCGCGATATTTAGGGCTTTGATGCCAGCGGTAAAGGTTTCACCGTCTGAGTAAGTCATTTGATCAGCCAGCACCACTAAGTGACCGCGGAACGTTTGCTGCATATTGGCATTGGTGCTGCCATGAGTCGGTTGCCAAAAAGCCCATGCCCGACGAAGCAGTTTTTCAATAATCCAACTGTCGATGTTGCCGCCGCGATTACGGCGCACGTCAATAATTAACCCGTCTTTGTCATAGTTGGTATAAAACTCACGGGCAAAGCTTTCTACATCACCACTGCCCATGGCGTACAAATGCAGATAGCCAATATTACCTTTGGAGGCTTTAGCCACTTTGTTGCCATTATGCTCAACCCAGTCGAGGTATCGCAGTTTAGCATCGGTGCCAATATCGTGGGGGATCACTATGGTCTTAATGTGTGTTTTGCCACGCATCAGGCCTAGTAGCACCTGTTTATCGCCTTGATTACGTAGCAACTGAGTGATGTCGGCAATATTGGTCACTTTTTTGCCGTTAATGGCACGAATAACATCACCTTCTTGGGCGTTTACTTCAATGCGCGCCAGTGGTGATGCTGATAATGGCAACTCCGGATCGGTTTGATAAATATGGCTTATCACCACGCCTTTGTCGGTTTGGGTTAGCCTTGCCCCTAATGCGGCGGCTTTGGCTGCATCGGGATCTTGGCCAATATCGCCACCACGGACTTGGGAATGCAATGAATTAAGCTCAGCCATCATCTGCATGAAAATGTCATTCAATTCGTTGCGATCGGTCAGTCTGTCGACCAGTGGCTGGTACTTGGCCTTAGCCGCTTGCCAATCAACGCCACGCATTTTAGGGTCAAAAAACGAGTCACGATGCATTAACCACGCATCTTCAAACATTTGCTGCCATTCTTGCTGTGGCGAGATACTTAATTGCCATTGATCGGTACTGACTTTCGCCCGCGATACATCACTAGGCAGTTTGTCACCCGCATCGACGATGATGATGTTCTTAGGATCAGACTGCTTACGCAGCATTAATTTACTGCCATCTTTTGATAATGCATATTGACCTACATCCGCGCTAAAGGTATCCACCTTAATGTGCAGCGGATCAAATTTAATCAGCTTTAGCTCACTGCTTGGTTCATTGTTTGATTCATTGCTTTGTGTATTACCGTCGAGTAAGTACAACTTATCTTTGGTCGCTGTTAAGCTCTGGTAATTACCTGCAGCAACTGGCACTTGCCATAAACGTTGGTTTAATCCATCCCAATCAACTTTGGTTTTAGCTGGGGTGTCTTGATCTTTGGCATCGGCTTTTTTAGCGTCGTTGTTAACCGTTAGTTCTGTGGGTTTGGCAAACGGGAATTGCGCTTTGGCATCTAATGCTAAGGCAAAAATTTGCGTCCGTTTGTCAAAAATTGGCCCCATATTACGATCGCCCCAAGGCGAACCAGGATTGGCTTTAAATTCGCGGTTAGACAAGAAATACAACCATTTACCGTCATGACTAAAGCTAGGTGAAAACGACTCGTATTTGTCTGTGGTTAAGGTTTGCGCTTTTGACTCGTTAATTGAATACAACACAATTTGTGGGCGTTGCTTACCAATCTCAGCTTTAGTGAGGGCAATAAACCGACTGTCTCCAGACCATGTAATATCTTGATAAGGACCAAGTCCTTCGCCATTTTTGATAATTTTCTGGTTATTGTCGCGAGTTAAATCCAGTAACCACACGTTGCCCATGTAGTCGTCGTGAACCAAATAACGTCCATTAGGTGATAACGACAAGCTGGTACGCAATGTTTTACCCTCTTTAGTTAACTGTTTTGCCCCTGCAGAGCCGTCTGCTGGGTATTGCCAAATTTCTTGCTCCCCCGACGCGTCGCTAATGCCATAGACCCATTTGCCATCATCGCTCAGCAGTGCATCGCGCACACGGCTATTGGCTGGCGAGTCAATTTGCACTAAACGGCGGCCATAATTACTGGCGATAGCCACATGACTGCGGGCGGTGATCACCACGTTATCACCTTGATGGGAAAACACGGTTGAGGTGGCGTAATCCATTGGGTCGTTAACCCACTGCTCACGGCGATGGGCAAAGTCACTAGTGAGTTGAATATCTAAACTTGATTGGGCAAGATCGGCTAAGTTGAGCAGCTTAATATCGGCGCCCAGTTGAAACACAATGCGGCCATTATTAAGCTGGGCGTCACGTACTTGCCAATCTGTGTATTGGGTGTGTTGTTTAACATCATGACCGTCTAAGCTCATCGACCAAATATTGTCATTACCAGATTGGTCACTGACAAAATAGACCCTTTGGTTCCACAACATCGGCTGCTTAACAGAACCGTCATGAGCACGGGTTAGCGGCTGTGCTTCTTGTTTGCTACCCAGCTTATAACGCCAAATTTCACCTTTGGCCCCGCCGCGATACACTTTGACATTGTCGCCACTGACTTGCAGACCAAATTGAGTAAAGTAAACATACTCACCTTTAGCATCAATCACGCCTTCAACGGCATCAGCTAAAGGCAAGTCGGTGATGGTTAACGTTTGTGGGTTAACCGTTTTTAGCACCCAAAAATTAGCGGGCCCAAATGCATTGTCGGTGGAATATAACACTTCACCTGATGCGGTCCAGCCTTGCAGGCGCACCCGGCTGTTTTCAAAACTCACCCTTTTCGCTACCCCGCCCCGAATAGGCATCACATACACTTCGGTAGCGCCTTCATAATTGGCCGTGTAAGCGACCCACAGGCCATCTTTTGAAATATGGGCGTCTATTTCTTCGGCTGCCAAGCTCGTTAAGCGACTAGCCTTAGTTTGGTTCAGCTGGGTGGTCCACAGATCGCCTTCGGCGGTAAAGACTAAGGTTTGATCATGTAGCGCTGGGGCACGGTAATAACCTTGATTAAGGGCACTAGCAAACACCATTGATGAGCAAGCCAAGGTGCCTAAAGCCAACATACAGTGCGCAACGGAGCGGCGAAGTTTCATGGTGGGGTTCTTCCTTTTTAGCATCGATATCTCGAAAAAATCGGTATTGAGTAAACTGTTTTTATTTATCCATTCAACTTATCAGAGTTGTGACTAATTTTGCAGCAGAAAAATGTAACAAAAACGGCTAAGCATTAATGGCTTAACCGTCGGCGCAACATGAACCGGGATGCGCAGATTATTGCCAAGCTATTGCGACGTCAGCAGATTAATCTTCTGATATTGTCCATAAAATTTTGTAAAATGGACTCGATAACTCAAGGAAACATTGTTCCATGGTTATCAGTTGCATGGTTATCATATAGCGCTTGGCTTCAATGAGTTGATTGGCAGCCATTAATACTTGTAGGCGCGCCAATGCGGCCTCGGCGGTATCTAATACCAATCCTATTAAATATGTGATCTTTCAGCGGGAGTTCAAAGTGCTGTAGGCAAGGCAGATGATTGAAGCGAATAGTTATTCTCGGTAACAAGCTCCTGCGTTACTCTACCTCCAGCATCTGACCGCCATGGAGGGTGGGAATGTCTTATTTTTTATGGGAAAAAATAGACCATGCAGTCGTATTTTGAAAACATCTAACGAAGCATAAAGTACTTTGAAACCCGCCAGAATGGAGTCTCTCAGGTATTCCACTTCTGTGTTGCATCGATTTAAAAGGGAACAACCATTTCTACATCAATGCGCCTTGAATTGAAAAACCTGAGAGACTCTGAACTGACCAGATATTTAATGAGATTGGTATAACAGAATGTCGCCGTTAAACAGTCAATCAAGTTGCGGTTTGATTTGCGCTGCTTCTTTGGCATGGGTATGTATCAAGAGCGGGTTTATTTGAGCATCACTGGCGTTAGCCGCCGATGCGGCTTGTGTTGAACTCTCTGTATGCTTTGGACTCGGTGTGGGTTAGATATTAATGCCGATCACTCCTGTTCCCCCCCTTAATCAATCTGTTTTTTATCAATCTTTTTTTTATCAATATGGGTTACAGCGACAAAATGGCGTGCCCTACTGTTAATAAGAAACTAAATTAGTTAATAATAACGAACTAGATTGGTTAAAGGGTTATTAACCATGATGTTTCAGCATCTTCTCCCAACAACAATAGGGCAAACTCATACTATAGATAGCTAGGATCGGAGTAGTTTTCATATTTAAAAACTAAGTGTTAGCCTTAAGAAACACTGAAATACAGCCAACAGAGCACGGCTTATGCTATTATCTAGCCCCTTTTTTATCGCCTTAATATTGACGTTAATCGCCGCCGTATCCTACTGAGCGAATTAGCAAATATACTAATAGAATAAGTACGTTAAGGAGTTAACATGCAAGCCCTAGTTGCTGTTGTAATGGGTTCGAAAAGTGATTGGTCTACGATGGAAGCTGCCGCTGAAATTATGGATAAGTTACAAGTGCCTTATCATGTCGAAGTGGTTTCAGCTCATAGAACACCAGACAAGCTAATGGAATTTGCAAGTTCTGCCGCCGATAAAGGCTATAAAGTCATTATTGGTGGTGCTGGCGGTGCAGCCCATTTACCTGGCATGATCGCCTCTAAAACCCGTTTGCCAGTATTGGGTGTGCCAGTACAAACCAAGGCATTGTCTGGCATGGACAGTTTGTTGTCGATTGTACAAATGCCTAAAGGGATTGCCGTTGGCACCTTGGCTATCGGTACTGCTGGCGCGTTTAACGCCGGTTTATTAGCCAGCCAAATATTGGCCCTTACCGACGTCGTCCTTGCTCAGCGTATAGAAGCTTTCCGTGATGAGCAAACCCGCGCTATTCTTGATAATCCCGATCCGAGAGAAGATTAATGACTTTGCCAAAAAATTTATGGGTATTAGGCGATGGTCAATTAGGCGCCATGCTCAGTCATGCCGGCCAACCGTTAGGTATTAATGTCCGTCCAGTTGATATTATGACGCCATCAGAAGTGCAATTACCGCTAGAAGCTGACGACATTATCACTGCTGAACGCGAACAGTGGCCAGAGTCGCAACTGAGTTTACAACTCAGTCAACACCCGCATTTTATTAATGCCTCGGTGTTTGGCCGTTTAGCTGATCGTTTTAGCCAAAAAAGTCTGCTCGATGAATTAGCTGTCGCCACCTCGCCTTGGCAATTAGTTAATGACAATACCACAACCACAACGCTGCATAAGGCTTATGGTGAACGGGTGTTATTAAAACGTCGCACCGGCGGTTATGACGGTAAAGGCCAACATTGGCTCAAGCAGGCTGAGGCGACGAGCATCCCTAACGATTGGCGCAATGAAGCGATTGCAGAACAAGCCATTAACTTTGATGAAGAGGTGTCATTAGTGGGTGTGCGCACCCAAGACGGGCGCTGTTTATTTTATCCGTTGGCGCTTAACCTGCATCAAGACGGTATTTTAATGGCATCGATTGCGCCATTAACTCGCTTAGCACCTTTGCAGGGCGAAGCTGAAGACATGCTCAGTAAGGTGATGCATGACCTTGAATATGTTGGCGTGATGGCGATGGAGTGTTTCCGTGTCGGTGAACACTTAATGGTCAATGAGTTAGCACCTAGAGTGCACAACTCGGGCCATTGGACTCAAGCAGGTTGTCACATAAACCAGTTTGAATTGCATTTACGTGCCCTATGCAATTTACCTTTGCATCAGCCACAGGTGAATTTTCAATGCGTCATGGTTAACCTAATTGGGGTTGAAAAAGACGATAGATGGTTAAGCTTGCCTAATGCTGAACTGTTTTGGTACAACAAAGCCGTTCGCGTTGGCCGTAAAGTGGGTCATTTAAACCTGTCGGTGCATAATAAAACCATGCTCAATGACAGTATCAGCCAATTGAAAACGTGGATGCCACAGCAATATCAAGCACCGTTAGAGTGGATTTTGGCAGAATTTGCCTAATAAGCTAACAAAAAAGGAGCCTAGGCTCCTTTTTTGTTATTGTATTAGTATGATATTTACTTTTTAAAAATAGCCACTGACAACAATATAGATCTACGCTGTCGCCAGCGGGCTAAGACAAAAACAATATGCTGTTAATCAAAAAATAGCCGCCATAACCATGATGAATCTAAATTTTCTTTGCATTGATGGTATTGCGCGGCATAACGTTTCGAACGCTTATCGACTTTATTAGCCACCGGCGTTAGCCATTTTTTGGCTTTATAGCTACCGCGTTTATAACCGCCCCAACCTTCATGATAATTTAAGTATTGTTTTTTTGCATCCCACTTCGACACGCCATTAATTTTATGGGTTTTATAAATAAACCAGCCCATAAAGTCCATGGCATCGTCAAAATCACTGCGGCTAGACCAACTGTTACCTGTTTCACGGACATAATCATCCCAAGTCATAGTTTTGGCTTGGGCATAGCCGTAGGCGTCACTGGCACGACCGATAGGGATAAAGCCTAAAAAATATTCCATTGGCGGTGCCGCATTATGTTTGAATGAGCTTTCTTGATACATCATGGCAAGTGGAACATGAACCGGTACGCCCCACTTTTCTCGCGTATCTACTGCGGCGTCGTACCACGAGCGATGTTCTTTAAAAATAGCACACAGATCATCTGGCTTTTGCGGTGGCGCCGTGGCACAACCCGCTAATGACAGTAATACCGTTGCACTAACCACGCCTAAAAAACACTTCATAACACCTCTGCCAGTACCTAAGATATTGATTATTGGCTTAGTTTTACATCAATTAAAAAATAATGGAATGGGTATTACCGTTTCATTTCACATTGATGCGATTCTGTTTGCCATACAACGGGCTGCCAATAACCTTGATTTTGACCCACATAAATTCTGTCGGTATTGAATTGGGCACCAATATGATAGCGCTGATCAGCGCTGACATCGACGCTAAGCACTTTCACTTTACGTGCGGCTAATAACACTTTCAATTCAGGAGCGTTAATCAGTTCAGCAACCGTAAATTCGTGTTTGCCTGGTGTGAGTTGATAATTGGGTCTAGATATTACTGGCACGCCATCTAAGTGAGTCACCACCACACGGTATAAATTAGCACTGTTGTCGGGCACTAAGTAACTCGATACTGTGCCACATTCAAGCATTTCATCTGGCGATGAAGCACAACCAGCCAAGGCTAATGCGGCTACCATGACAACCCGTGCTCGCCAAGATGAAGACATGCGCATGATTATTTCGCCTCGAAAGTGCCTGCTGGAACCACATCACTAAAATAGTGTTGCAAGAAGCTAGCAAAGCTATCCTGTGGCTGAGCCTCTAAACTTTGTTGTTCAAGCAAAGATATTTTTGCCTCATTTTCATAGGCTTGCTCAATTTCATGACTTAATGGATAGTGGCTTAAAAATTCGTGATAATCATCAGCTAATTGCTTAACCCAGACGCTGTGATCCGTGCCCTTAACGACCACCTCTTGCATCACCCGGCCTGATAAGGTTTTATCTGGATCATCAATCGCTTCAGCCCATGTGCTTAGCGCGGTTTGGTATTCATTGCCAGTATCGCCATCGAGTAACACGGCTAAGGTGCTTAACTCATCAAACAGCTCGTGCATCCATTGATTTAGGCTAATCGTTTGACCATTACGCTGCAACATTAATCCAGGCTTACGCCCTTCGAGCACGACCGCGTTCAAGTTAGCGCCAATTTCAGCTTCAGCGGCCGCATCAGTGTCTTCAGACGGTGACAATAAACAGTGCAATAAAAACAAATCAAGAAAACGTACTTGATTGGCGTCGATGCCAACTGGACTAAATGGATTCACGTCTAAGGCGCGCACTTCAATGTACTCAACCCCTGCACGCGCTAGCGCTTCTGAGGGTTTTTCGCCTTTTTTGGTGACGCGTTTCGCGCGGATTGGGGCATAAAACTCATTTTCAATCTGCAAAATATTAGTGTTTAACTGACGATATTCACCATTAACGTTAATCCCGATTTTCTCAAAATTTTTCGATGGCATTTTAATTGCCGCGCCCACCCCTTTAAGGTAATCGGGTAGCGAGTTATAACTAATATTCAAATTATCTTGTTCTTTATTGGTGTAACCTAAATCACTCATGCGCAATGACGTTGCATAAGGTAAATATAAGGTGCCTTTACCGGTTTTTTTAAATGTAAAGTCGACGTCTTGATCTTTAATAAATGAGCTACATAAGGCAGGTGTTGAACCAAATAAATACGGTAACACCCAGACTAAATGGCGGTAATTACGAATAAGGCCGAAATAAGATTCTGAGATAAAGTCTTCAAGACTTATATTGGGACTACAACACGCGCTGCCATTGGTGATCTTGTCATCATACAGACGTTGCCATAAATCTTGCGAAACGGAAAAATTAAAATGAACCCCGGAAATGATTTGCATTAACGCACCATAACGATGGGTTAATCCTTTACGGTATAAGGTTTTCATTTTACCGTTATTAGAGCTGCCATAGCGTGCAACTGGGATATCGCTAACTTCGCCAACGAAACATGGCATGCTCACCGGCCAGAGTTTTTGGCCATTAAGGTGACGCACACTGTAAGCATGAGTTTGAGTTAATCCGTCTAATAGCTCATCAATGCTGTGACATACAGGAGTGATAAATTCCAATAGTGCTTCGCTGTAATCAGTGGTGATGCGTGAATGAGTTAATGGTGAGCCCAGTGCTTTAGGGTGTTCATCTTGTGCAAGATGGCCATTTTCATCAATACGCAATGCTTCACGTTCAATGCCACGTGACATGCCCAATAAAGCTTCTCGGCCTTGAGTGTCGTTTAAATGTTCGACTATTTCATTGAAAGACTTCAATTTACTACTCTCTTTTATGGATTCACATTGCGAGTAAACAGCTAGACCTGATAATAAACGGGATGATTACTGAAAACACTAAAAAAGGTCACTCAGTACAAATCAACTTGTTTATGGGTCTTAAACTAAAAACGGTAACACTCTCGGTTACCGTTGATGGAGCTTATACATTATCGCTTAGTTGCCGGGTAACCGACACTATGTTGATATTACGATTAAAGCTCACGAATTAACTCAAGCTATTATATACCCAAATCACTTCAACATGCTCGTTTCAGCGCTCCCGTAGGATAACGGAACAGGGTATTGATTGAAGACAAGGGTGACTCCCTTGTTAATATCACTATTCCTAGGTCCTAGGACGCTGCGCGGCTAGATACTATAAAATCCTATAGCAAGAGCCTAGATCGCTACGCTTCGAGGACGCTACGCGGCTAGATGCTATAAAATCTTGACAGCGAAGCTGTTCTTAGCAGGACGAAGTCCGCTCTAGAAGCGAAGCGCACTATCCGCGTAGCGGCCTAGGATCTTAGCAGCGAAGCTGTCCCTAGCAGGACGAAGTCCGCTCTAGAAGCGAAGCGCACTATCCGCGTAGCGGCCTAGGATCTTAGCAGCGAAGCGTATATGTCCTGTCTATATGGCTAACATTAGCCTATTTCAAGTCTAGTGTTAACCCCATTCGTATCAAGTGTTCAACTAGTCGGCAACGGTCACCATTTCAATCTGATATCCCAATGCTTTGAGTTGCGGTTCAACCGTGGTTTTATCGCCGACCACTAACATCACCATATCATCGATATTTAATAACTTAGCGGCAAGTTTATTTAACTCATCCGTCGAAATAGTCTTCACTATTTCATCTTGCTCCACGGTAAAGTTTTTAGCTAACTGATAGCGTTGGATCATCCTTAAAAAACCCGCTTTTTGATACGGTGTTTCGTATTCCAATGCTTGGCTTTGCGCAATCGAACTTCGCATAAAGGCACTTTCTTCATCGGTCATGCCCGACGCTTGATAAGCATTAATCTCTTTAACAAACTCGGCCAATGCTAAGCCTGTGACATCGCTTCTGACACTGGCATTGGCGATAAACTGGCCGGAATCTTCAGCACCACTAAACTGAGTGCGAGCGCCATAAGTGTAACCTTTATCTTCACGCAGATTAAGATTGATACGGCTATTGAACGCATCGCCCAGTGGGTAGTTCATCAAATAAGCCTTAAAATAATCACCTGTCGCATCATAAGGTAATGACACTTGACCAATATCAATGACCGACTGAGCGGCGCCGGGTTTATCAATCAAATAAATGGTGTTTTTATGGTGTGTTGGTAATGCTGGCAGTGCTGCAACTTGAGTCGCCTCGCCTTGCCATCCATTAAATATCGACAATTTAGGCATGATTTGTTGCTGACTTAAGTCAGACACCACCACCATTTGAGCATTACCGGCACGATATTGCTGCTGATAAAATTGCTCCACGTCATCCAGTGTTAATGCCGATATTGATGCTATGGTGCCATCGCTGCTGATCCCCTTTGGGCTATCTGTTCCGTATAGCAATTTAGCAAAACCACTGCGGGCAAGATAGTTAGGATCGGACATTTGATGTTGCAAGCCTTGCAACTGCTGCTGCTGGACTCGTTCAAAGTCTGCCGCTACAAACCCAGGGCTAAATAAGCGTTCCTTAACAATGGCAAGCGTGGCATCTAAATTTTCGGTCAAACTTGATACTTTAAGGTAACTCTGTGATTCACTGGCACCAAAGCTAATCGACGACCCGAGCATTTCAAGCGCACCAGCCAATTCTTCACTGCTATGCTCAAGGCTTGATTCATTGAGCATGGACGCGGTCAATTCGGCAAGACCCGCCTTGTTGATTGGGGCTAAGCGATGACCTCCATCCAAATAAACCAGCAATTCGACCGTTGGGGTTTCATCACTTTCAGTGCCCATGACGTTAATGCCATTGGTCAGCTTACTGTCCCATAATTGCGGTACGGTTATTAAAGGTGCGGCAGATGATGCCGGTATGTTATTACGATCGAATGATGATGTAGCAACAGCGATATCGGTTAACCCGGTGACCGCTTCTTGCGCGACGGGCAATGTACTCGGCTCGAAATTATCGGCGTGAGCAATCAATTGCGTTTGCCCTTCTGGCACAACACTCATGACGACCATTGGCTTGTTTTTAATGTAAGTGTTGAATACCCGCATCACATCCGCTTTGGTCACATTGGCATAACGCGCGAGATCAGACGCCACCATGTCAGGTTGGCCAAAAAAGGTTTGATTGGAAGCAAGTGTCGAGACTTTTCCCGCCACGCTTTGCATCCCATAAATCGTGTCGGCTTCGAACTGCACTTTGACTTTTTGCAAGTCATCATCGGTGACGCCACGTTGCTCAAATTCAGCGATAGTTTGGTTGATTTTTGTTTCAAGTTCAGCAAGACTGCCGCCTTTGGCAGGATTGGCGACTGCGTAAAGAGACAGTTGACAAGTCAGCTCTTGGCAAGGATGGTTCACCGCAGCTTGTACCGCATAACCGTCTTTAACTAGGTTTTTATAAATGAGCGATGTTTTACCGCCACCGAGAATATTCGCCAATAAATCTAATGCGGCTTCATCTTTATGTTGCGCGTAAACAGTAGGGAAACCCATATAAATGAGTGGCAAATGTACTTTGTCTTCCATCGAGATATACCGGGTTTTATCCAATGTCACCTTGGTTTTAGCTGCAGGCTTAACCGCAGGTCCCGCTGGGATTTCACCAAAATATTGATTCACCCATGCCAGCGTGGGTAATTCATCGAAGTCACCACCGATAGTTAATGTGGCATTGTTAGGCCCATACCAACGTTGGAAGAAATGCTTCACGTCATCAACCGTGGCGCGATTTAAGTCGTCAGGCCAACCAATCACTGGCCAAGAATACGGATGACCCGCTGGATAAAAGGCTTGGTTAAAGCGCTCATTCAAACGACCATATGGGCGATTATCAATCCGTTGTGCGCGTTCATTTTTAACGGTTTCGCGCTGTACTTCGAACTTTTCACTGGTAAGCGCGGGTAATAAAAAGCCCATCCGATCTGATTCTAACCAGAGCATTTTTTCTAATTGGTTGCTCGGTACTGTTTCAAAGTAATTGGTTCTGTCGGTGTTAGTCGTGCCGTTTAATGTGCCGCCAGCTTCGGTGACCACCTTAAAATGTTGCTCGTCAGCGACATGTTGCGACCCTTGGAACATCATGTGTTCAAATAAATGCGCAAAACCACTGCGGCCAGCTAACTCGCGCGCCGAACCCACATGGTAGGTCACATCGACATGAACCAAGGGATCTGACTTATCTTGATGCAAAATCACGGTTAGGCCATTGGCTAGCTGGTATTTTTTATAGGGAATGCTGACTTGATTTTTAGAGGGTGCCACACTTTCAATTAAGGTCACACCTTGGGGTAAATTTGACGCTTGCTGCGCATCGTAGGCACAACCACTCAATGCAGCACTGATTGCAACTGCTAGTATCCATTTATTTACATTTAGTTTCAAAATCGACTCCATCCTTATAACGATACACATAACCATAGTTGCAGAGAGGGCAAAATATCAAGATTCAACCGTATACATAACCAAGAAGACTATGACGCTGTAGCGTAATAGTTTACCGATAAACATCAAAAAAGAGGCTGGCACAATGGGAATTTTCAACCATCCAGCCAGTAAACAGAGTAAATCACCGATTATCGGTAACCAAGACAATAATAAGGCCCACAGGCCATATTTTTCAATCCATGCCAGTGCATAACGATATTGACGGCTTTGGATCGCTTGTGGATTTTTAGCGAGTCGCCCGGCGCGACCGAGTCCATAGCTGGTTATCGCCCCCAGCGTATTCCCTATGCTGGCAAGTATCAATAATTCAAGCCAGGATGATGGTGTTTGATTAAGCAATCCCACCAATAACACTTCAGAGCCGCCAGGTAATATGGTTGCAGCTAAAAAGGCGCCACTGAACATCAACCACAAACCGCTCATTGGTAACCCTTTTTGCGAGTCACTAGCTTCATATAAATAACCCACTCTAATGCGATTGTTTTTATCATACTCACGCAGTGAATAACGTTACCTCGGCCTACACCTTGTCAATGAATATTAACTAGCCGCTATCTTAACGTTAATCCGCTCAACGTAAATGACGTAAATGTCGTAATGACATGATGCCTAGCAAAATGCTGATGACATCCATACACCTATTTCAGCAAAGATCCATTTTATCCCACTCAATTTACCTAAATTGAGTCGTTATGGCCTAATAAGTTAATGATTAGTAAAAAATTTTAAAGTTATAATAACAAATTCAGTTATTCTTATAAGTTATAATAAAATAACATTGTTTGTCACTGGTTCACTCCATACAATGCGATTAATATTTATTAACCTCATTGGGTTTATAAGGGCAAAATTTAACGTAAATCTCGCCCATCGCCCTAAACAAGTGGACCGTTATGCAGTACAGCATCGCCACTGGATGGTTTAGCCCGAGTAATGAATCACTCATTAGTCAACATAATGAGTCACGCAAAACGACACTAACCAAAACTAGTGGCGTCATAATGACATAATTTGGAATTTTCATGATATTGCAAACGCTCAATCGTATCCCTTTTTGGCAGAAAGTCATTGCAGGTTTTGTGCTAGGAACTCTCACTGGTGTCGGCTTAGGTGAATCTGCGGTGATGTTAAAACCACTGGGCGATTTGTTTATTAGTGCCATTAAAATGCTGGTCGCTCCTTTGGTATTTTGCGCCATTGTGGTCAGTATTACGTCGCTTGGCTCACAAGGTGATTTAAAACGCTTAAGCTTGAAAACTTTAGCCATGTTTATGTTTACTGGCACGATAGCTTCATTTATTGGGTTAACGGTTGGCAGTCTTATGGACATGGGCGGTAACCTTGCGTTAGCCACGTCTGAAGTGCGTGAACGAGACATTCCTGGCTTCGCTCAGGTATTGCTCAACATGATCCCGGTTAACCCATTTGCCTCTTTAGCTGAGGGCAATGTATTGCAAATTATTGTGTTTGCCGCTTTAGTGGGTATCGCCATTAACACAGTTGGTGAGAAAGCTCAGCCGTTAAAAAAGGTCTTTGAAGCCAGTGCCGAAGTGATGTTCCAATTAACTCGCATGGTGTTAAAACTAACGCCAATTGGTGTATTTGGTTTAATGGCTTGGGTGGTTGGCGAATATGGTTTAAGCACACTATTACCCTTAGGTAAGTTTATTATTGCGATTTATATTGCCGCCTTAATACACATAGTGTTTGTTTATGGCGGATTAGTGAAATTTGCTGCTGGCCTTAGCCCAGTGCAGTTTTTTCGCAAAGCCATACCAGCACAAATTGTCGCCTTTAGTACCGCATCTAGTTTTGGAACCTTACCAGCCAGTACTCGTTGCACTGAGGCTATGGGGGTTTCAAAACGCTACAGTGCATTTGTGCTGCCGTTAGGTGCAACGATGAACATGGACGGATGTGGTGGTATTTACCCTGCCATTGCAGCTATTTTTATTGCGCAAATTTATGGTATCCCCTTGGATATGACCGACTATATGTTGATCGCAGTGACCGCTACGGTAGCCTCTATAGGAACCGCCGGGGTACCAGGTAGTGCCATGGTCATGCTCACAGTGACATTAGGTGTAATAGGTTTGCCGCTTGAAGGGATTGCTTTTATCGCTGCCATTGACCGTATTATTGACATGATCCGCACGGCAACCAATATCACCGGTGACATGATGACAGCCGTGGTTATAGGTAAAAGCGAAGGTCAGTTTGATATTGAACAGTTTTACTCTGACGAAGCCCCGGCGCAGCAACAAACCGCCTGACGGCATAGAAATACCTAGAGATAGTTAGAAACACATAGAAACAAGCATCGCATAACGTCATCAGCCAGCACCTCACAGTGCTGGCTTTTTTGATGTTATCGTCAGTGTAAAAAACAGCTAGGGTTTGTGAGCACGGCTCAACTAGTGCTCAGCTAGCGCTGAAACGCCCTGTAGACTAAATTGAGTGAGACTAAACTAAGTGAGACTAAACTGAGTACCACTAAATTGAATGCCACTACACTGAGTGTCCACTAGACTAAAAACACGCTAATATTATTTCGTGCTAACTCGACAGTTTTAATCCCACAATGCCGATGACAATCAATAGTAAGCTCGCTAATCGAATAAGGGTAACTGCCTCGTTAAACAATATCATCCCCAATATTGCGGTCCCGACCATGCCCACACCGACCCAAATGGCATAAGCGGTCCCAACGGGCAACGATTTCATTGCCATGCCCAGTAATCCAATGCTAATCAACATGGCGACGATAGTACCGACTGATGGCCATAAGCGAGTAAAACCTTCGCTATATTTAAGTCCTATCGCCCATACAATTTCAAATAAACCCGCTATCACTAGGATAACCCAAGACATACATACCTCTCTTTTTTCTGGGTCGTCCCAAGATAAAATAGAGCGGTGAGGTCGTCCTCACGTCACATAAACCGATGCCGGTATCACTATAACAACTTACGTCGTTATCTTGTGATAACAGCACTAATGAAATAGGTTGCAATGAACTATTGGTAAGTTTTACCTTGATGCATCAACCAACCATTAAGATGACGACCATTAGGATCGTGGTGCGTCCAATGCACTACACCGCCTTTATTATTCCATTCATACACACCGTAAAATTGGATCTCATCACCGACAGATATCGCATCAATCCGTGGCGCTAAATCAATATTATGCGCAATTAACACGGTGAGCGTAGACGTTAACTTAACAATCAATCTTTGATGCCTAGCACCTTTAGTGTCATCTGGTAGCAACTTAACCACGGTTCCCAGACCTTGTACTTGAACATTTTGTTGTTGGTGCTCAAAGGCTTGCTGGATGAGTGCATTATTATTTTGGGCGACAGAATGTTGAACTGTGGAGTTGGATTTGAGTGCATTGGTTGATGTATCGGTGAATGATCCGGCCACATTCTGTTGCGGTAAATCGAACCATTGATATGACAACACAATAATAACAAGTAACGCGAGCCATTTTTTCATGTGTGATGCTGTCCTTAACCTAATGAACAAAATAGTTAACCACAATATTATATGATAATAACTAAAGAGAAGAACAGACTATGATTAAGATAGTGAGTAATATACCCAGTGTATTAACAATCACTTTCAAGCATGTTTTGTGTGCAAGTGATCAACAGACAACTGCAACCCTAACCGATCTGCATCAGCCTAAAATGAATATCATAATATGAATACCAACCGATAAATTATCCGCCCAAATCAAATGCCTAAAAAAGAGCCTTGATATACAACAAATCAGCCCAAACTGATTAGGTTTGGGCTGCATGTCTTACCTTAGTATAAGCTCTACCAACAAATTATTTAGCCTAGCACCGCCAATAATACCCCTGCCGCAACGGCACTGCCCAGCACACCGGCGACGTTAGGGCCCATAGCATGCATTAATAAGAAGTTTTGGTTGTTAGACTCTAAACCCACCTTATTCACCACCCGGGCTGCCATTGGCACGGCAGAAACGCCTGCAGCACCAATAAGCGGATTGATTTTACCACCCGTGAGCTTACTCATTAATTTCGCCATCAATACCCCAGAAGCGGTGCCAATACTAAATGCGACCGCGCCAAGGATTAAAATTCCGAGTGTTTCGATACGCAGAAATTGATCGGCTGATAATTTAGACCCGACAGCAAGACCTAAAAAGATCGTCACTATGTTGATTAACTCATTTTGAGCCGTTTTCGATAAACGGTCTACCACGCCTGATTCGCGCATTAAATTACCCAAACAGAACATGCCGATTAAAGGCGTTGCTGCAGGTAAAAATAAAATGGTTAATCCAAGTACCATCAATGGAAAGATAATTTTTTCCATTTTACTGACTTCACGCAATTGTTCCATTTTGATTTCACGTTCAGCTTTGGTGGTCAGTAACCTCATGATCGGCGGCTGAATTAACGGCACGAGCGCCATGTAGGAATAGGCTGCAACCGCAATGGCACCGAGCAATTCAGGCGCCAGTTTGGAGGCTAAAAATATCGCTGTAGGGCCATCGGCACCACCAATAATGGCAATGGCGGCCGCATCTTGCATACTAAACTCAAACCCAGGCACCCAATTTAGGGCAATGGCACCCAGTAGGGTCGCAAAAATCCCAAATTGGGCCGCCGCACCAAGCAATAAGGTTTTAGGGTTAGCAATTAAGGCACCAAAATCAGTTAATGCGCCTACTCCCATAAAAATGAGCAGTGGGAAAACACCGGTTTCGATCCCGACATGATAGGCGTAAAACAGCAAGCCACCTTCATCAGTAAAGCCAGCGTTTGGAATATTAGCCAATATGGCGCCAAATCCAATGGGTAATAATAATAATGGTTCAAAACCTTTAATTATCGCTAAAAATAACAACAAACAACCAACAGCCATCATCAGTAGTTGACCACCACTAAAGTTGGCGACCCCCGTTTCGGCCCAAAAGGCCAATAATCCTTCCATTTCTACCTCTTATGCGAGTGATAACAATGTTGAACCTACGGTTACACTGTCACCTTGCTTAACCGCTAATTGAATGACAACACCATCTTCTTGGGCGCGAATTTCAGTTTCCATTTTCATCGCTTCAAGGATAATGATCACTTCACCGGCTTTGACTGCTTGACCATTATCGACTAACACTTTAAAAATATTGCCCGATAATGGCGCCGCCATGGTGCACTTACTCTCGCCTGCAGGGGCTGAGGCCACCAGTGCTGGCGTTGCAGCAACAGGCGCCGCTGAGGTGGGTGCAATATGACTTATCTCGCCGCCTTCACTCACTTGCACGGTAAAATGTTGCCCTTCAACGTTAACCGTATAAGTGGCTGGACCGCTATCGGTGTTAACTTGCAGATCATCGGCACTAGGAACGGGTTCAAACGCATCCGGGTTACCACGATTTTTAAGAAACTGCAGACCAATTTGGTTAAATAGCGCATAAGTCATCACGTCATCATCGGATTCTGCCGCTAAGGTAAAACCTTGCTCTTTGGCTTGTTCTGCTAACTCTATACGTAACTTATCAAGCTCAGGTGCAATCAAATCTGCCGGGCGACACGTAATAGCCGGCTCGCCTTTTAGCACTCTGGCTTGCAACTCAGCGTTAACCGGCGCTGGCGTGGCACCATATTCGCCTTTTAGTACGCCTTCGGTCTCTTTTGTCATCGACTTATAACGCTCGCCCATTAGTACATTAATGACCGATTGCGAACCGACAATTTGTGAGGTAGGCGTTACCAATGGAGGAAAACCTAAGTCTTTGCGTACCCGAGGAATTTCTTCAAGTACCGCATCCATTTTGTCTGCTGCGCCCTGCTCTTTGAGCTGACTTTCCATGTTGGTTAACATGCCGCCAGGGACTTGCGCACGTAAAATTCGTGAGTCTATGCCTTTTAACGCCCCTTCAAAACGGACGTATTTTTTACGCACGTCACGAAAGTAAGCGGCGATCTCTTCGAGCAAGACCATATCGTAACCCGTCGCTCTGTCAGTATCTTCGACCATGGCAACTAAGGTTTCGGTGGCAGAATGACCATAGGTTTGGCTCATGGATGAAATCGCGGTATCCAATACATCGACGCCCGCTTCAATCGCTTTCTGATAAGTCGCGGTGCTGAGGCCAGTAGTTGCATGACAATGCATTGATATCATTAAGTCGGTTTGCGACTTTAGACGGCTGATAAGCTCATAGGCTTGCATTGGCTTAAGTAAACCCGCCATGTCCTTAATGCATAATGAATCAGCCCCCATATCCTCAAGACGCTTGGCCATATCAACCCAAGTATCAATGGTATGAACAGGACTTGTGGTAAAAGAAATAGTCCCTTGGGCATGACCGCCCACATTTTTAACCGCTTTAACTGCAGTTTCTAAGTTTCGGACATCATTCATAGCATCAAAAATGCGAAAAACATCCACGCCATTAGCATGCGCCCGTTCGACAAAACGCGTGACGACATCATCGGCATAATGGCGATACCCCAACAAGTTTTGGCCACGAAGGAGCATTTGTTGAGGCGTCTTGGGCATGGCTTTTTTCAGTTCGCGGATACGATCCCATGGATCTTCGCCTAAATAGCGGATGCATGAATCAAAGGTAGCGCCGCCCCAAGACTCAAGTGACCAAAAGCCGACTTTATCTAGCAATGGCGCTATGGGTAACATATCGTCAATACGTAAACGAGTTGCCAATAATGATTGGTGTGCGTCACGTAGGGCGACATCGGTTAATGCTAACGGCTTGATCATAATGACTCCAAATTTATTTCGCGCGGTATTGATGTATCGCAGAGGTAATAGCGGCAACTAGCTTAGGATCAATCCCAACCAGATTAGCTGGACGTGTCATTGTGGGCGCAGATATGAGCCCCTCAACAGGCGCAGGAAAAAGTTTGGCAATAATGCCAATAGCGATGATTAAAATACTCAAAAAAATAAATACTAAGCCCATGCCCATTACCATGATGCCCAGTGCATCGGATAACTGCTCAGATATCGATGTCATATATCCTCACTTTGTCTGTTAAACATCAAATAGTGACGTTAAATTATTATGTATCACCGCAGTGTACAATAAAGGCGCAATCACGTTGCAATCAGACAAGACTTGCACCAAGAGGATGCTCACAATGATGGCATAAAATAGTTTGAACTAATTAAGGAAGCATAAATATTCAAATTCAACGCTTATTCAACGAGGATGTGTTTTATGGTAAAACAACAAGCTGAGGCTGTAAACCAAAATTCCCGTCACAAAATATAAACACTTTATAACAACAATGCTATCATTTTGTAAATTGGTCTTACCAATTAGATGATATTCATTCACCTCAATTTAATAAAATATAAAAAATAAGCCAATAAACTGACAAATCATCAATAAAAGCTGCAAAATTGCTCTTAAATTAATAAAACCATTATTCAGTGATGAAAATTGCTCACATTTATGAATTGAATGCATTGAGAAATAATGATGGATTAATGATGTCGCTGATAATAAGTGAATAAAAAGGTTATAAATATCATCAACTGGATAGCGGTATTTCGGTTAAATGAGAAAGTAGATTGATTGTTAAGACAAAAAAAAGCCCCACTTTAATGCAGGGCTTTTTTATTATGGTGCGCGTGGGAGGAGTCGAACCTCCGACCGCCTGGTTCGTAGCCAGGTACTCTATCCAGCTGAGCTACACGCGCAAAATCGGTAAAACATGCCATTCACAAATATAATTAACACCTTATACAGGGTTAACTATAGGTTAATGAATGGCGGAGAAGGAGGGATTCGAACCCTCGATGGGATTTAAAGCCCATACTCCCTTAGCAGGGGAGCGCCTTCGGCCACTCGGCCACCTCTCCGCAATATATGGTGCGCGTGGGAGGAGTCGAACCTCCGACCGCCTGGTTCGTAGCCAGGTACTCTATCCAGCTGAGCTACACGCGCATAAATTGGGTTTTAGTGAAACATAAATGGTGCGCGTGGGAGGAGTCGAACCTCCGACCGCCTGGTTCGTAGCCAGGTACTCTATCCAGCTGAGCTACACGCGCATTCATGCTTAACACTTTAATAAATAATGGTGCGGATGGGAGGAGTCGAACCTCCGACCGCCTGGTTCGTAGCCAGGTACTCTATCCAGCTGAGCTACATCCGCATTCATGATTAACACTTTAATAGATAATGGTGCGGATGGGAGGAGTCGAACCTCCGACCGCCTGGTTCGTAGCCAGGTACTCTATCCAGCTGAGCTACATCCGCATCGTATATCTATTGTAAGAAATGGCGGAGAGGGAGGGATTCGAACCCTCGATGGGATTTAAAGCCCATACTCCCTTAGCAGGGGAGCGCCTTCGGCCACTCGGCCACCTCTCCGTTTCTAGGCGCACATCTTACTGTTTGATGAAAATAAGTCAAACCCTTTTTGGGAAACCTAACTTCATTTGAACTGTTTTTAAGCATATTGGAGATAATTGACTCAAATCACCCTAAAAAAGGCCTTCTTTTCAAGGCAGATTGGATTCAATTAACCGTCCCCATCCCATTAAATCCCGATCCATTCTGCTAGACATTCATTCAGCTACACATTCAATAGCTCGTTATTCAATAGCTCGTTATTCGATAATAGTTATTTGATAATAGTTATTTGATAATAGAAAAGATGTTTGTGGCAAATGACATGATTGAAACCTCATTGCGCCTAACAACAGGCTTCTACTTTTCCACCCTCAGACTTGTCGCTCGTTATGACAAACGCCGCTGACCGAACTAAACTGGATCTGAGTACTCAGGAATTGATTTCTGGATTGAACGGCCTTAAGCCACGATACACCCACGCTGTAAGCTAAACAATCTCAGCTCATTTAGATGCCATGTCCGCAGAACCAATAGCCAGTTTGACATAACATCCTTTAATTCTGGCCAATATCGAGCCATTTATTCAACTCTAATCCCGAGTGGAAGTTAACTAAGCCAACCCGTGATAATAAATCCATATAACATCGTTATTTGCACAACTTACGGCGTTGAATTGACTTGTAATCGGCTGATTATTGGCAGCCATTAACACGTGAAGACGCCTACTAGCAGAACCTTTAGCCAGTTTGACATAACATCCTTTAATTTTGGCCAATATCGAGCCATTTATTCAACTCTAATCCCGAGTGGAAGTTAACTAAGCTCAACCCGTGATAATAAATCCATATCACATCGTTATTTACACCACTAATGGCATTATATTGATAGATTTCTCACAGGAGCTAACAAGCCTTGAATTAACCAGTATGAGGCACGCCGAGTTGACCATAGACAGATAAGAATTGATGACAGCTAAAACCACAATCTCTGCCACTCAGACATAAAAAAAGCCAGCAAATGCTGACTTTAATTATATCGGCTATATATCAGTCCGAAATTAGTAATTATCACCTTCAGAAGGTGTCTCTGACTTCTCAGATTGAATCCGTTGATAGATCTCTTCACGATGAACAGACACTTCTTTAGGTGCATTAACACCAATACGCACTTGGTTACCTTTAACACCTAACACAGTAACGGTGACTTCATCACCGATCATTAATGTTTCGCCTACTCGACGAGTCAAAATTAGCATTCGATTGCTCCTTTAGTTCGATCTGCATAATACGCTTTGTCCGTCATATGCGCCCATTATAAGGTCTGCTTTACCTAAAATCATAGTATCAATTTCTAAATACGTCAGTTTATAAAGCATATTCTATTATAAAATCATAAAACTTGACGATTCGTCATCTTTTTAAACGAGATAAATTGTACATTAATCAAATTTACAACATATCTCTCAGCTGTTGAACAATTCAATACAGCAAACCAATACAAAAATATAGGAAGGTAAAACAAATAAGAAATGTCCAACACTAACTGTTTTAAACACTTTGACTGTTAGCAAGTGAGTTCACTATGCCAAATCTACTCATAGCACTCAAGTCATAAAGCCGCTTATTATAGGCTTTATGACTCAATTGCCTTCAAAAAACAGTATCTATAAGGTTAATTAACTTAAACGCTCATTAACCCATGGTTCGACCAGTGTTAATGCCGCCGCGAGGTTTTCAGGTTGTGTCCCCCCCGCTTGGGCCATATCAGGACGACCACCGCCTTTACCACCTACTTGTTGTGCCACCATGGCCACTAGCTCACCCGCTTTGATTTTCTTAGTTAAATCATTGCTGACACCAGCGATTAAGTTTACTTTACCGTCTTTGGTAGTCGCTAACACGATAATGGCAGACTTAAGTTTTTGTTTTAACCCATCTTGTAAACCGCGTAATGAACTAGGATCGATACCATTAAGCTGTTTAACTAACAGTTTAACACCATTGATGTCGACGGCATCACCCGCCATATCAGCACTGGCAGCTGCAGCTAACTTATCTTTTAATTGAGACAGATCTTTTTCTAGCTGTTTCACTTTATCTAATTGGGCTGTTAATTTAGCCACCACCGAAGCACTGTCTGATTTTAGCAGTTGTGCAGCTTCATCTAATACCGCTTGTTGCTCGGCAATATAAGCCATCGCAGCAACACCCGTGACAGCTTCAATACGACGAACACCTGCTGCAATACCGCTTTCTGAAGTAATTTTGAACAAACCAATGTCGCCAGTACGGTTCACATGAGTACCACCACAAAGTTCACTTGAAAAATCACCGATGCTGACAACACGTACTTGATCAGCATACTTCTCACCAAATAAAGCCATTGCGCCTTTTTCTTTGGCCTCATCAATTGCCATTTCTGCAGTGTTGAGTTGGTGATTGCGGCGAATTTGAGCATTGACTAACTCTTCAACTGTTTTAAGTTGTGATGGGTTAACCGCTTCACCATGAGCAAAGTCAAAACGCAAGCGATCAGGGTTAACTAATGAGCCTTTTTGAGACACATGCGAACCTAACACTTGACGCAACGCAGCATGTAATAGGTGCGTCACTGAATGATTTAATTGTGTACTATGACGTAACGTTTTATCCACTTGAGCGGTTAACTGCTGGCCTACCACTAATTGACCTTGAGTTAATTGCCCTTGATGACCGGTAGCAGGACCAAATTTTTGGGTATCTGCAACGGTAAATATCACACCATCGGTTGTCAAATGGCCTTTATCACCCACCTGCCCACCCGACTCAGCATAAAATGGAGTGTTGTCTAATACGACAACGGCATCTTGACCAGCAACCACAGTATCAACCACTTTACCGTCAACATATAAAGCAACCACGTTAGACTGCCCGGTTAGCTCGGTATAACCACTGAATGATGTTTCAGTATCAATAATTAAATGACTATTATAATCAGCGCCAAAGTGACCTGCAGCTTGTGCACGGCGTCGTTGTTCGGCCATGGCGGTTTCAAAACCAGCCTCATCAACATGAATATGACGTTCACGACACACATCAGCCGTTAAATCCACAGGGAAGCCGTAGGTGTCATACAATTTAAAGGCCGTTTCACCGTCTAAAATATCACCTTGCAGCGTATTTAATGCACCATCTAAAATGGCCAAACCGCGCTCAAGTGTGCGAGCGAACTGCTCTTCTTCGGCTTTTATGGCCTTTTCAACAATAGCTTGGGTTTTTATTAACCCATTAGCTGCGTCGCCCATCACACTGATTAATGTGGGAACTAGCTTGTAGAAAAAGGGATCGGTAGCGCCTAACTTATTACCATGTCTAACGGCACGACGAATAATACGCCGCAACACGTAACCACGACCTTCATTTGATGGCATAACACCATCGGCAATTAAAAATGCACACGAACGGATATGGTCAGCGATCACTCGAAGTGATTTATTTTCTAAATCTGTCACGCCAATAATGTCAGCGGTTTTAGCAATAAGCTGTTTAAAAATGTCGATTTCGTAGTTTGAATGCACGCCTTGCATAATCGCAGCAATACGTTCAATACCCATACCGGTATCGACTGACGGTTTTGGTAATGGCAACATTTCACCGTCTGCTTGACGGTTATACTGCATGAATACAATGTTCCAAATTTCAATAAAACGATCGCCATCTTCTTCAGGTGTACCAGGTCGACCACCCAAAATATGATCGCCGTGATCGTAGAAAATTTCACTGCAAGGTCCACAAGGACCGGTATCACCCATCTGCCAGAAGTTATCTGACGCAAACGGTGCCCCTTTGTTATCGCCAATACGGATCATATTTTCAGCTGCGACACCCACTTTTTGAGTCCAAATGTCATACGCTTCATCATCTGTGGCATAAATGGTGACACATAAACGCTCTTTGGGTAGCTTGAGTACTTCGGTTAAAAAGGTCCACGCGAAACGAATTGCCTCTTCTTTGAAATAATCGCCAAAACTGAAGTTACCTAACATTTCAAAAAAGGTATGGTGACGCGCGGTATAGCCCACGTTATCTAAATCGTTATGTTTACCACCGGCACGTACACATCGCTGTGATGTCGTGGCTCGGGTGTAGTTACGCTTATCCATACCAAGGAACACATCTTTAAATTGGTTCATACCCGCATTGGTAAATAACAGTGTTGGGTCGTTGGTGGGAACGAGCGAGCTGCTATCAACAATCTGATGTCCGTTATCTTCAAAGTACTTAAAAAAAGCACTCCTTAACTCTGCTGTAGTCTGAAACATAAATGGCCCTGAATAGAGAAAATACAAAAGTAACCCGCTTGTCATGCAAGCCAGTAAATTTAGGCATTATATACTGAATAAGACAAAAGAAGCGAGGTGAGTGAGTCGATTATCCTCTCAACAAAATTCGATGACTTACGGCTCAACTTTTATGAGTAAAATAATGTAGCGTCGTGTATTAGGAATGTGGGGGGTTACTGATAACTGGTTGTTACAAGGTAATCTTTGCACTTTGAAAATGGGAAAATCACTGCTATTGGATCGGTTTAAGTCGTGATTAATCTAACTCATCGGGATCATCATTAAGTGCATACGCTATTTTATCCAAACGAAAACCTTAGCGGATCAAATAGCTAATGTTGCAGATTCTAGTTAAGATCTTGAGTGTATGAGACGCCGTATGTTAATCACGTTGGGGAAGCCAATTTAAACCAATCACCCTCATTCTGATTGATAGCCGAACGGCGCACCTTTCTACTCAGCCCTTTTTTGCTAATTTGTTGCTGATTTTGAGCTAGTTTTTTGCTGATGGTGTGCTAGTTTTGTGCTGATGGTGTGCTAGTTTTGTGCTAATTATTATGTGCTAAAGTTTGTTGGATCAGCAGATACCCTAGCCCAGAGTAAAATGACTTTTGCAGGGGCGCTTGGCCTAACGTGTCGCACTTAAAAAGCCCTTTGTTTAGCCATAATCTAGCACTTACTGGATTTTTCGATCATCAAAGTCGTTCAGTTGCAGCCTTTTCGTAGTAAAAAAAGCCTATTTTATGATGGGAATATTCGCGGCGCGCAAGGTGCGCTACCGCGACAAATTTAGCTAACTGACTTAAAACACTTCACCAGTCTCAAGATCGACATTTTCATCTGTTGCAGCACTAGAGCCTGATTGGTTAGCTCCACCCGCCAATAACATAGAACGTAACGTGTTATTAATTTCAATGGCAATGGCTGGATGTTCAGTCAAATATTTACCGGCATTTGCCCGGCCTTGACCAATTTTTTCGCCTTTATAGCTATACCAAGCACCCGCTTTATCAACAAGCTTATGAATAACACCTAAGTCAACTAATTCACCAGTACGATTAATACCTTTACCATATAAAATTTGGAATTCAGCTTGCTTAAATGGAGCGGCGATTTTGTTTTTAACGACTTTAACGCGCGTTTCATTACCGATGACTTCATCGCCATCTTTAATCGCACCTATACGGCGAATATCTAAACGTACAGAAGCGTAAAACTTAAGTGCATTACCACCCGTAGTCGTTTCTGGGTTACCAAACATGACACCAATTTTCATCCGGATTTGGTTAATAAAAATAAGCAAAGTATTCGATTGCTTAAGGTTACCAGCCAGTTTACGCATGGCTTGGCTCATCATACGAGCGGCAAGACCCATATGCGAATCACCAATCTCACCTTCAATTTCAGCTTTTGGTGTTAACGCAGCAACAGAATCGACAATAATCACGTCAACAGCACCAGAACGAGTTAACGCATCACAGATCTCTAATGCTTGTTCACCGGTATCAGGCTGAGAACAAAGTAGGTTATCAATATCAACGCCTAGCTTTTTCGCATAAATAGGGTCAAGTGAATGCTCGGCATCAATAAACGCACAGGTTTTGCCTTCCCGTTGCGCTGAGGCAATCACTTCAAGTGTTAATGTTGTCTTACCTGATGACTCTGGGCCATAAACTTCAACGATACGTCCCAGTGGTAAACCACCCGCACCTAGAGCGATATCCAATGAAAGTGAACCTGTAGAGATAGTTTCAACATCCATTGTGCGATCTTCGCCCAACTTCATAATTGAGCCTTTACCAAATTGCTTTTCAATTTGACTTAACACGGCGGCAAGTGCTTTCTCTTTATTTGGATCAACCTTCATTATAAAACCCTCTTAAGGCATTCAATACGTTTAGTAAAATGCTATTTATACTTAGGTGAAATGATCTAATACATCTCAATATGTTCATCAGTATACTGTATAGTCATACAGTATCAAGTGCTGAGCGCATTTTTTTTTAAACCTTTGAAATTTGCTTTTTTACATCAATATTTTATCCTGCAAAACTTTTTTGTTATGAATCTCTTTATACCCTGAGGACAAATATTGTTAAGATTGACCTTATAAGTTTTACGTCCCTCAGATTGATTAATAGTGAAGTGTTCATAATGACTGCAATTGATACCAGCGATTTAGAAAAACATACCCCAATGATGCGTCAATATTTAAGTTTAAAAGCCGCCCACGCTGATATGCTGCTGTTTTATCGAATGGGTGATTTTTACGAACTGTTTTATGATGATGCTAGGCGTGCGTCTGAAATGTTGGGTATTTCGCTTACCGCTCGCGGGAAAAGTGGTGGCGATCCGATCCCTATGGCAGGTATTCCCTATCATGCCGTTGAGGGCTATTTAGCAAAATTGGTTCACATTGGTCAATCTGTGGCCATTTGTGAACAAATTGGTGACCCTGCGACATCAAAAGGGCCTGTAGAACGTCAAGTTGTACGTATTGTTACCCCAGGCACGTTAACCGACGAAGCCTTACTGCAAGAAAGACAGGATAATTTACTGGCGGCGCTCTACCAAGGTAAAAGTGGATTTGGTTATGCCACCCTAGATATTTCATCGGGTCGGTTTGTCATTGCAGAATTAGCCACACGTGAAGCCTTAGAAGCGGAATTACAACGCACTCATCCAGCAGAGTTACTTTACAGCGAAGATTTTACTGACATGTTATTAATCAATAATATGCAAGGAATTCGTCGTCGGCCTGAATGGGAATTTGACTTTGATACCTGCGTTAATTTACTGCTAAACCAATTTGGCACTAAAGACTTACACGGCTTTGGTATTAGCGATGCGCGATTAGCAATACAAGCTGCAGGTTGCTTAATACAATATGTGAAAGATACTCAAAAAATGGCCCTGCCACATATCAATTCAATTGTGCGTTTTAACCCATCGGAATCGATTATTTTAGACGCCGCGACTCGACGTAACTTAGAGTTGACCCAAAATTTGTCGGGCGGACGTGAAAACACCCTCGCCTGGGTATTAGATAATACCGCGACCCCCATGGGGAGTCGTATGTTGCAGCGCTGGATCCACGAGCCATTACGTAAACGTCAACCCATCCAATATCGTCATAATGCGATCAGCGAGCTGATTGAGCGTGATCTGTATCAAACCCTACACGAGCAGTTAAAGCGTTTAGGTGACATTGAACGGATTATGGCACGTTTAGCCCTGCGCAGTGCCAGACCGCGAGATTTTTCACGCTTAAAACAAGCCTTGACGCTTCTGCCTGAGCTTCAACAAACGCTAACAATATGCCAACAGCCTCGGCTGCTCGCATTAGCCCAATTATTGGGTGAGTTTCCAGAACAGCATGATTTGTTAACCCGCGCCATTGTTGACAACCCACCTATGCTTATTCGCGATGGGGGAGTCTTTCGCAGCGGTTACAATAGCGAATTAGATGAATGGCGCAAGTTGAGTGAAGGCGCGAATGATTATTTAGTTGAACTTGAAGCGCGGGAAAAACAACAAACGGGGATCAATACCTTAAAAGTGGGCTATAACCGAGTCCACGGTTACTACATTGAAGTGAGCCGTTTACAGTCAGATAGAGTGCCACTGAGTTATCAACGTCGCCAAACACTTAAAGGTACTGAGCGTTACATCACCCCAGAATTAAAAGAATACGAAGAGAAAGTACTCTCAAGCCAAGGGAAAGCACTCGCACTTGAAAAACAACTCTGGGAACAATTATTTGATTTACTGTTACCCAAATTACAAGAGTTGCAACAGTTTGCGACGGCGGCGGCCGAATTAGACGTGTTATGTAATTTTGCAGAACGCGCAGAAACTTTTAATTATCAATGCCCGAAAATGACTCATGACATTGGCATTCATATTGATGCAGGTCGCCATCCTGTCGTTGAGCGAGTGAGCCAAACCGCATTTATTGCCAATCCAGTGGCCTTAACACCACAACGCCAAATGCTCATCGTCACCGGTCCCAATATGGGCGGTAAATCAACCTATATGCGCCAAGTGGCATTAATTACATTAATGGCTCACATAGGCTGTTTTGTGCCCGCAGATCATGCTCAAATAGGTGAAATTGATCGAATTTTCACTCGCATAGGTGCCTCAGATGATTTGGCTTCAGGTCGTTCAACCTTCATGGTTGAAATGACCGAAACGGCCAATATCTTACATAACGCGACGGCAAACAGTTTGGTATTGATGGATGAAATTGGTCGCGGCACATCTACTTATGATGGATTAGCGCTTGCTTGGTCTGCCGCCGAATATTTGGCAAAAAATGTCAGTGCATTGACATTATTCGCGACCCATTATTTTGAGCTCACCCAATTACCTGATCTATTACCTTCAGTAGTTAATGTGCACTTAGATGCCATAGAACATGATGATACCATTGCCTTTATGCATGCGGTGCAAGAAGGTGCCGCAAGTAAAAGTTACGGTTTACAAGTTGCGGCACTTGCCGGTGTCCCCGCCCAAGTGATTAAAGCGGCAAAAGAAAAATTGTATCAACTTGAGAACCGAGATATGAGCTTATCACAGCAAAATCCGACTCAGGTCAGCATGGATTTATTACCACCAAGACCAGAACCTTCAGCGGCATTGGAAAAATTAGCGCAGATTAATCCCGACGATCTAACCCCTAAGCAGGCATTAGATTATTTATATGAACTAAAACAATTAAGCTGCGCAGTCTAAAATAGGCTACGATTAACTAAATCACAGTGGAAGTCTGGCATATCAAGGCTTCCATTTAGCGGTTGGATTAGGTCACATCTAAATGCAGTATAAGTGGGCGCAGGACTGATTAACATGCTCTGACATGCCCAAAATGATAATCTCTGTTTTGCCATTAAATAGTAGGGTGATGGCTTATGATTAACTATTCGGGATTAGTGATTAGTGATTAGTGATTCACTATTAGGGGATTAACAAATAATGATTAATGGGATAAACCTAAATACATGAGCAGAATAGGAACCTTTCATATAGGCTTGTAACCCGATCACAGATAAAATCTGGCTATGGTACTGGTACTGAATAACATTGGTGATGCATTATCGATTAACATCAAGCATCGCTATTTATTAATCCCTAAATAATGCTTCAACTGAAAGCCCTTGAGATCCAAGTAAATCTTTTAAGCGTTTGAGTGCTTCAACTTGAATTTGCCGCACACGCTCACGGGTTAAGCCAATTTCGGCACCGACATTTTCCAGCGTTGAAGGTTCGTATCCCAGCAAACCAAAACGCCTCGCCAATACTTCACGTTGTTTAGTATTCAGCTCATTTAACCAAGCCACAATCGAATGAGATAAATCTTCATTTTGCACGCGATAATCAGGACCAACAGAGTCATCATCAGCAATCACATCTAATAATGCTTTTTCATTATCACCACCTAAGGGTGAATCTACCGAAGTAATTTTCTCGTTGAGTTTTAATATGCGGCTGACATCCCCCGTCGACACAGCTAATTTTTCGGCTATCTCTTCTGCAGTGGGTTCGTGATCAAGTTTTTGGGCCAGTTGTCTTGCGGTACGTAAGTACACATTCAATTCTTTAACAATATGGATTGGTAAGCGGATAGTACGCGTCTGATTCATGATAGCACGCTCAATGGTCTGTCTAATCCACCAGGTAGCATAGGTAGAGAAACGAAAACCGCGTTCAGGATCAAATTTTTCGACCGCTCTTATTAGGCCTAAATTGCCTTCTTCGATAAGGTCAAGCAGCGCTAAGCCACGATTGTTATATCGTCTGGAAATTTTAACAACGAGGCGAAGGTTACTTTCTATCATGCGGTTGCGAGATTTTTCGCAGCCTTTGAGGGATTTACGTGAAAAATAAACTTCTTCCTCCGCTGTCAGTAGCGGAGAAAAACCAATTTCACCTAAATATAATTGAGTAGCATCTAAATTCTTCTGTAAGTCGTCCTGGACTTTTTCTTCAATATCGAGTTGTTGCACCAAATTGCCATTCTCGGTTACAACACCGGGTGCTTGTTTAGCTAGATCGACAAGATTTTCTGCTGAAGCAGTATTATTTTTGCGGCTCATAATTGCTCTCCCAAACCGAATTTATGATAGTTAATTTATTTCACTAACTTATCCTCCGTTAATTAAGTGACTAAACAACTGCTACAATTACTGCTTAGGAAGATATCGTAATGGGTTGACAGACTTACCATGAAAACGTACTTCAAAATGAAGCATAACGTGATCAGTCCCTGTACTGCCCATTTTTGCCACTGTTTGCCCTGCACTCACATATTGCCTTTCTTTAACCAGTATCTTGTCGGCATGGGCATAAGCACTTAAAAAATCATCATTATGTTTGATAATCACTAAGTTGCCATACCCGCGCAGTGCATTACCGGCATACACGACTCTCCCATCCGCTGCGGCTTTAATAATATCGCCGCGATTACCAGCAATCTTAATACCTTGATTACCTTGTTTTGAAGCAGAAAAATACCCGATTATTTTGCCTCTAACTGGCCAGAACCATTGCTGAACTTGCTGTGGCAAATTTGCGACAGAAGCATTTGCTTTTTGGTTAGTTTTTTGTTGCTTAGTTGTTACAGAATACGCAGGCTTGACTTTGTGATCAAGATCTTTTTTTACAATACTACGATCTGCCGCCTGGTCTGGGATTGAGACTCTTTTAGCTTTTTTTATTGGTGATTCTTGGGTGTTTTTTGATGCAGAAAATGGTTGAGATACCGCATTTGTTTGCACTGCTGCAACATAAGGTGGAGTTAAACCAGCCGAATGGCTAACCTTTACTGGTGCTAGCGCCAATACCTGACCAGGGAAAATGGTGTAAGGCGTAGTTAATCGATTCTCATGGGCTAATTCAACAACGTTTCGCCCTGATCCCCACGCAATAGAATAGAGAGTATCACCTTTTTTGACTTTGTACTTCGGGCTGTGCAATGAACCTTTGTGATATCGAGGAGCATAATTTGTTGCAGATAAGCTATCAACCGGCGCGGGACGATCAGCTTGAAAACTGCATCCTGTGAGCATGATGACTAAGACCAAAAAGTTTGGCCAACCGGTATTCATCAAACAAAGTCCTTTAAAGAAAAGTACATGATTATTAGGCTAAAACAAGCTTGTTTTAAATGAAAAATATCGCCCATTGAGCAAGACTTATTTTTCATTATGCCAGCGATGTCTCATGGTGGTAATTAGGCTAAATCTCCATTAATCAGAGGCACAAATTTAACCGCCTCAACAATCTCTGATAGGAATGTCTGTCCAACACGGGTAATTTTAAGCAGTTGTTGGATGTCCTCACCCACTGGAATAATTAATACTCCATGGTCAGTGAGTTGTTCAAGCAAAGCTTGAGGTACTGTTGCGGCAGCCGCCGTCACCATAATGCCATCAAACGGCCCCCGATTTGGCCAACCTTGCCAACCGTCACCATATTTAAATGCCACATTATGTAAATCTAGGCGTTTGAGCCGTTGCCGAGCTTGTATTTGTAATGCTTTGATCCGCTCGATGGTACAGAGTTCAGGAATTAACGATGCTAAAATGGCGGCTTGATAACCAGAGCCAGTGCCAATTTCTAATACTTTTTGAGGGTGATGTTGTAACAATAACTCAGTCATTCTGGCAACGATATAGGGTTGCGAAATCGTTTGCCCCTGCCCTATAGGTAAAGCCGTATTTTCATACGCTTTGTGGGCTAATGCACCATCAAGGAATAACTCCCGTGGTGTGGTTGCTACAGCATGCAATACCGCGGGATGTCTTATCCCTGCATCAGACAATTTTTTGGCTAGATTGATTGCTGATGTTGTCGCTACCCGTGTCATATTTTTATTATCCAATCCGCTAATCCATCCAGTTGATTGTATGACGTTAAGTCAACCGTTAGTGGTGTTATTGATACATAACCCGCTGCAACTGCATCAAAATCAGTCCCTTCACCCGCATCTTGTTCGCTGCCAACTGCTCCAAACCAATATATATCTTTACCGGACGGATCTTGGGTTTTTATCATAGCTTCTGCTTTATGCCGTGCGCCTAAACGAGTGACTTTAATGCCCTTAATAAATGCTAACGGTAAATCCGGCACGTTGACATTTAAAATCTGATCACGACTAATGGGATGGGCCAATAATCCTTTGACAATTTTGGCTGCATAAGCGGCGGCAGTATCATAGTGAGCGAATGATTTCCCCACCAGTGATATCGCAATGGCTGGCAAGCCTAAAAACCGACCTTCCATTGCGGCAGCAACGGTACCTGAATATAAGGTGTCATCCCCCATATTCGCACCCGCATTAATACCGGAAACCACAATATCTGGCTCGGTTTGACACAATTGTCTAATGGCTAAATGAACACAATCTGTCGGAGTGCCATTAACTGAAATATAACCGTTTTCTAAGTTATCAATTCTTAATGGATTAGTTAAGGTCAGGGAATTACTTGCCCCCGAACAATTGCGATCGGGGGCAACCGTTAGCACTTGCGCAAATTCACTCAATGCGTAGCTTAACGCAATAATACCGGGCGCATTCACGCCATCATCATTACTGACTAAAATATTAATCATCGATTAAGACTCTTCATTGGTTTGTGCTGCTTGATTAGCAAGCATTTCTTTTCGTTGTGATTCCTGAACATCTTGATAATCAGCAAGTTCACGTAGCACCGAAGTGGCGTAACTGCCTGCGGGTAACAAAAATTCAAGCGTGAGTGTATCGGCATCAAACTGCCATTTTATCCCTTGGGGTTCAAGCAGTAATGGGCGACGTTCTTGTGACAGTCCCACGTCTTCAAGTCCTAGCAAGTCAGTCGATAAATCTGTTAAGGGTGTCAGTTCTACTGCTAATGCTTCACCTTGAGCTAAAGGTGTACCTTTTCCCCATAATGGGGCTGAAAGTTGAATATCTTTCTTTGCTAGACGCGCATTGAGAACGGCATCCCATGCTTCGGCGGTAAAATAGCTTTTACTGCCCGCTAACATCACGCAATCGCCTGCTAATGTGTCGGTGTGGTGATGAGCTAAACGAAATGACACCACTTGATTAAACACATTGGAACGCACTGCTGATAAATACATGCTGCGTTTATGTCGATCTTTGATGTTTCGAACACCACTGAGCATTTGTCGACCCAAGATAAGGTTTTTACCCTCGTGACCAAAACGTTGTTCACCAAAATAATTAGGTACACCGAGTTTAGCTATCTGTTGTAAACGCACTTCAACATCTGCCTTATGGGTAACGTTGCGTAATGTCAGCACAAATCGATTGCCAAGCAAGGCCCCAATACGCAATTTTTTACTGTGGCGACTGCTAGTTAAAATCGTTAATTTATCGTCATTGAGCTGAGTCCACTCGGGAGTGTATTTACCCGGAATACGCACACCAAACCATTGTTCGGTGATGGCATTTTTATCTTTTTGGCCAGCAAAGGTGACTTCTTTGGGATGTACTTTTGCAAATTTAGCCAGTATTTCAGCTACATAAACGGTATTCATGCCATTTTTACGCACGTGTAGCATATGATGCTCACCTTCACCTGTCGGGGTAAAGGGCAACATTTCTTTGACAATAAAATCGCTGTTATAAGTACGTAAATCAGCTTGGCTTATTGGTTTACCAAATAGGTAATATAATTCTTTCATGCAACTGAATTCTCTATATTTTGTAGGTTATTGACTCTTCATCAATACAACAGCTTCAACAGCAATACCTTCTTTACGTCCTGTAAAACCGAGCTTTTCAGTGGTGGTCGCTTTAACATTAATGTGGTCGATATCCGTTTGTAAATCGACACTTAAACATTGGCGTATAGCTTCGATGTATGGCGCCATTTTGGGTGCTTGAGCAATGATAGTGACATCTAAGTTACCCAATATAAACTGCTTTTGCCGTGCAAGTTGATAACAGTGTTGTAATAATACACGACTATCCACTCCGGCAAAATTAGCATCGGTGTCAGGGAAGTGCTTGCCAATATCACCTAACGCCATCGCGCCTAATATTGCATCGCTGATGGCATGTAACACCACATCACCATCAGAATGGGCAATCAATCCGCGCTCATATGGCACCACTACGCCACCTAATAATAACGGTTTATCACCACCAAATTTATGCACATCAAAACCATGACCAATACGAATATTCATTTAAAAACCTTATATAACCTGCTTGGAGATGATAATAATCAGGGTAACGCTATCTCTTCACTGCATTCTATCTTAAATACGTTTATGAGCCATAAACAAAGCCGCCAACTGAAGGTCATCAGGATGAGTCACTTTGATGTTATCCACTCGGCCAATGACAAGTCCCGGCATCACGCCGGCCCATTCCATTGCACTGGCTTCATCGGTAATCGATGCCTCGGCCGCTAACGCAGCAGACAAATGGGTGCGTAACGTTGACACGGGAAAAAATTGTGGGGTTAATGCATGCCATAGCAATGCGCGTTCGACCGTATGAACCACATGTCCATTGGCATCACTGCGTTTCATGGTGTCACGTACCGGAGCGGCTAAAATAGCCCCTTGAGGATGAATGCCTACCGAGTTAATCAATTGGGTAATATCTTCGTGGCTTACACAAGGTCTTGCGGCATCATGAACAAGTGCCCAAGCATCAGGGGTGATGGACTCAGCATACTGTAACGCGGCTAACACAGAATCAGCGCGTTCTGCACCACCCACCACTTGGGTCAACTTAGGGTGCTGAGATTGCGTTAGCTGGTTGAAATAATTATCTTCTGGGTGCAGAGCGACTATGACCTGGTCAATGTCAGGATGTGACAATAATGCATCTAACGTGTGGGCGAGAATGCTTTGCTGCCCCAGCATTAGGTACTGTTTAGGTTTGTCAGCGCCCATACGACTGCCAATACCCGCAGCAGGAACAATAGCAATAATAGAACGAGGATGATTTAACATATCAGCAGTACCCTGATTGAAACTAGCCTGGTTGAAAGTAGCCTGATTGAAAGCAGCATAACAAAGAGTGATATTTTGGCGCCTCAAGATTAGCGATTAAATTGATTCTGCTCCCGTAATTCACTGCCAACAACCCGATAAAATGTTTCGCCTTCTTTAACCATGCCTAACTCGTTACGCGCACGCTCTTCAATGGCTTCAGTACCACTTTTCAAATCGATAATTTCTTCCTTAAGAATTTGATTTCGCGCGACAAGATTACCATTACTTTGCTCTTGGGCTGCAATTTGGGTTTGCAGCAAGACATAATCCGATAAATTGTTTTCACCCAGCCAAAGCCGGTGTTGTAGAAGTGCTAATAAACCAATCAGTAAAAATAATAGTCGTTTCATAATATCAAGTTATGTCGAAGTAATCGTTAGAAATATACTCATTATAGTACAACAAAAAAGGCCACCGAGTGGTGGCCTTTTTCAGCTAAAGCAATAAATTATGCTTGGCCTTTCACTTCTTTAAGTCCGTTATATGGTGCTTTTGAACCTAGCGCTTCTTCGATACGGAGCAATTGGTTGTATTTCGCAACACGGTCACTACGGCTTAGTGAACCCGTTTTGATTTGGCCTGCCGCGGTACCAACCGCTAAATCAGCAATCGTTGAATCTTCTGTCTCGCCACTACGGTGAGAGATAACAACGGTAAAGTCTGCATCTTTTGCCATTTTAATTGCAGCCAAGGTTTCGGTTAATGTACCGATTTGGTTGAATTTAATTAAGATAGAATTAGCAATGCCATTGTCGATACCACGTTTAAGGATCTTAGTGTTGGTTACGAATAGATCGTCACCCACCAATTGGATTTTATCGCCCATTAGTTTCGTTTGGTGAGCAAAACCATCCCAGTCAGACTCGTCAAGACCATCTTCGATAGAAACGATTGGGTAACGTTGAGTCAAATCTTGCAAGAAGAAGTTAAATTCTTCAGAAGTGAATTTTTTGCCCTCACCTTTAAGATCGTAGATGTTGGCTTCTTTGTCGTAAAATTCAGAAGCCGCACAATCCATCGCTAAAGTGATGTCTTTACCTAGCTCGTAACCTGCGTTTGCAACAGCCACTTTGATTGCAGCCAGTGCCGCTTCGTTAGAGGCTAGGTTAGGCGCAAAACCACCTTCATCACCTACCGCAGTTGAGTGACCGTCAGCTTTAAGTACTTTAGCAAGGCTGTGGAATACTTCCGCGCCCATGCGTAGGCCTTCACGGAACGTTTTTGCACCAACAGGTTGGATCATAAACTCTTGAATATCAACGCTGTTATCTGCGTGCTCGCCACCATTAATGATATTCATCATTGGAAGAGGCATAGAGTAAACACCTGGAGTCCCGTTTAAATCAGCAATGTGAGCATATAAAGGGACCTGTTTAGCTGCAGCAGCCGCTTTTGCAACCGCTAGAGAAACGGCAAGAATGGCGTTAGCGCCAAATTTTGCTTTGTTTTCGGTACCGTCTAAGTCAATCATGATTTGGTCAAGTTCAGCTTGAGCCAATGCATCTTTACCTTTAATCGCTGCTGCAATGGGGCCATTTACAGCAGCAACAGCTTTAAGCACCCCTTTACCTAAGTAACGGGTTTTGTCGCCATCACGTAATTCTAATGCTTCACGACTACCGGTAGATGCGCCAGACGGTGCTGCGGCCATACCCACAAAACCGCCTTCTAAATGCACTTCTGCTTCAACGGTTGGGTTACCACGCGAATCCATAATCTCGCGACCAATGACATTAATAATGTTAGCCATAATTTCCTCGGACACTGTGTCAGTAAATTAAAAATTGAAAGAAATAAAACGTTAATACCAATATAACCGCATAAAAAAACTCAAAAAACAGATTTATTGGTATATAACTTTCAGTTTCGTCATTTAAATTCGATTAGTAGTAGGGTAAATCGAATTAGATTTTGCTTCAACTTAGTTTTCACCACAATATGATATCAGCGGTGTAATGATGGGGTCTAACCCCAGTCTTTGCAATAAAAAAGCCGCTAATGCATCTGCATTAGCGGCTGGTTCATTTAACTGTTATCGCGTTTTTGATACGCTAAAGAAGCGGCTATAAAACCTTCAAATAATGGATGCCCATCCCGTGGTGTTGAGGTAAATTCTGGATGAAATTGACTGCCAACAAACCATGGGTGATCAGGCAGTTCAATCATCTCAATCAAATTGCGATCAGAAGACAAACCACTGAAAAGTAGGCCCGCTTTTTCTAAACGCTCAACATAATTGTTGTTAACTTCGTAACGATGACGATGACGTTCAACACAGGTACTTGAGTTATAAGCTGCAGCAGCTTTAGAGCCTTCTTTTAAATGACAAAGTTGTGCGCCTAAACGCATTGTGCCACCTAAATCAGACGATTCATGACGTTGCTCAACATCACCGTCTTCATTAATCCACTCGGTAATTAACCCCACAACTGGATGTGGCGTCTGTTGATTAAACTCAGTTGAATGTGCACCTTCTAACCCGACAACGTTGCGAGCGAACTCAATTAACGCCACTTGCATACCTAAACAAATACCAAAGTAAGGTAGATTGTTTTCACGGGCAAATTTAGCTGCAAAAATTTTACCTTCTACACCACGCTCACCAAATCCGCCGGGAACTAAAATACCGTCTAAACCTTGCAGTACTTCTTCGCCTTTGGCTTCAACCGTTTGTGAGTCAATGTATTTGATGTTAACGGTTAGCCGTTTTTTTAATCCAGCATGTTTTAACGCTTCGTTAACCGACTTGTATGCATCGGGTAGCTCGATGTACTTACCGACCATACCAATGGTCACTTCACCATTTGGGTTAGATTCTTGGTAAATAACATTTTCCCACTCTGACAAATCCGCTTCGTTACACTCAAGGTGAAAACGCTTGATAACCAAGTCGTCTAATCCTTGTGAACGCAATAACGCTGGAATTTTATAAATGCTATCAACGTCTTTTAATGAAATAACCGCCCGCTCTTCAACATTACAGAATAACGAGATTTTGGCTTTTTCAATGGCAGGGACAGCACGATCACCACGGCACACCAATACATCTGGAGCAATACCGATAGAGCGTAATTCTTTAACTGAATGCTGAGTTGGCTTGGTTTTTACTTCGCCAGCAGCACCTAAGAATGGCACTAAGGTTAAATGCATAAATAGGGTGCGCTCACGTCCAAGCTCCACACCTAATTGACGAATTGACTCAAGAAACGGTAATGATTCAATATCACCTACCGTGCCACCAATCTCCACAATAGCCACATCATGGCCTTCGCCACCGGCTAACACTCTTGCTTTAATGGCATTGGTAATATGCGGAATAACCTGGATCGTTGCGCCTAAATAATCACCACGACGCTCTTTACTAATCACTTCTTCGTAAATACGTCCCGTAGTGAAGTTATTGCGACGATTCATTTTGGTGCGAATAAAACGCTCATAATGACCTAAGTCGAGATCGGTTTCAGCGCCATCTTCAGTCACGAAAACCTCACCGTGCTGAGTGGGGCTCATGGTACCCGGATCGACGTTTATATAAGGGTCCAGTTTCATGATGGTTACATTGAGGCCACGCGCCTCTAAAATGGCTGCTAGCGATGCTGCTGCAATGCCTTTACCTAGTGATGAAACAACGCCACCAGTAACGAAGATATACCTTGTAGTCATGCTGAACCTGAGAAATGAATTGAAAAAAAACGTGCTTGTAAGAAAGCACTAGGATGGGACGATATTATAGCAAAGTCGCCTCGTTTCGACAAACTTAAACGTGCTAATTTAGCTTAATTTGCGTTTTCATCTTGTTTTACCACATTCCAGTAATGGTCTAATTCGTCCAAACTATGTTGCTCTATCGGTTTACCGCTTCCAGCAACGCACTGTTCAACGCCTCTAAATCGGCGTTCAAATTTCTGATTGCCTTGGCGTAAAGCTTGCTCAGGATCAACGTTCAAATGACGAGCGAGATTCACCACAGCAAATAATAAGTCGCCCATTTCATCGACAATCCTAGGCTGATAGAAATCAGGGTCTTGGTCCCGTTGATTAACCTCCACTAGCACTTCGTCTATTTCTTCATGTACTTTGGCTACCACAGGGGCAAGCTCAGCCCAATCAAAACCGACCTTAGCCACTCGATGTTGAATTTTTCGAGCTCGGGTTAACGCAGGTAATGCTTGGGGAATATCATCTAACGCTGAGTGCTGGTGTTTTTGCTGACGTTCACTGGCCTTGATATTATCCCAAGTTTGGTTAAATTCGGCCACATTAGTGATCCTTGACGGATGGCTCAATGATGGTGGCGCAAACACCTGCGGATGACGACGAATAAGCTTATCACTAATACGGGTGATCACGGTTGAAAAATCAAACTTGCCCTGCTCTTGCCCCAGTTGACAATAAAACACCACCTGGAACAATAAATCACCCAGCTCATCGGGTAACTCATCCCAGGCTTGGCGTTCTATTGTGTCGACGACCTCATAAGCCTCTTCCAAAGTAAAAGGCACTATGCTGGCAAAGTCTTGAGCAAGATCCCAAGGGCAGCCAGAATCAGGATCGCGCAATTGCTGCATAATAGTCAGTAATGATTGGATATCTGCCACAAAACATTCTCTCTATGGGATAAAATTGAATAAAAAAGGCACCTAAAATGATGCCTTTTCAACAAAGGGGCTCTTATTCTACAATCGACGCGCCTCAATAACGCCATCAACTTGCGTCAATTTTGCAATCACCCGTGATAAGCCGTCAAGATTATACAGCTCAAGTTCAAGCTCAACGGTAGCCGTTTGGTTTTTGACATCAGAAGATGAACTCATGGCCATAACGTTGGATTTCTCTGCCGCAAGCACAGTGGTTAAGTCTCGCAATAAGCCACTGCGGTCATTGGCCAGTACTCTGACACGAATACGGTATCCACCAGAGTAGTTTTCACCCCAAATAACATCCACACTGCGTTCGGGATGAGCGCGCATTAACTCTTTTACTTGCTCGCAATCACTACGGTGCACAGAAATACCTCGCCCCATGGTGATGTAACCAAAAATCTCATCACCCGGTACCGGTTGGCAACAACGCGCGATGTGACTCATTAAATTGCCGACCCCATTGACCTCAATTTGACCTTTAGTCGATTTTTTAGGCTTATGTGAGGCTTTCTTGAGAATATCTTCAAGTATGTCTTCGTCGGTATCTTCGACCTTACGGATTTTGGTATCGGTGTAATTAACGACTTGGTTTAAGCGTAAATCACCACCACCAATGGCCGCCAACATGTCATCCATTGAATTTAAATTAAAGCGCTCAACGGCCACAACCGCATCTTTAACTTTTAAGCCAACTCGGGCTAATTCGGATTCAAGCATCTCTTTACCCGCGGCAATATTTTTGTCGCGATCTTGTAGCTTAAACCAATGTTGAATTTTTGAGCGTGAACGTGATGACTTGATATAACCTAAATTAGGATTAAGCCAATCGCGTTTCGGGTTGGGGGTTTTTGAGGTAATAATCTCAATCCGCTCACCCGTTTCAACTTGGTAAGTGAACGGCACAATCCGGCCATCCACTTTGGCGCCAATACACTTATGGCCCACATGCGAGTGAATATAGTAAGCAAAATCGAGCACGGTTGAACCTAAGGGTAAGTCAACGACTTCACCGCTAGGGGTAAACACATAGACTCGGTCTTCAAAGACTTGACTGCGGACTTCGTCAACCAAATTGCCGCTTTCGGCCACATCTTCTTGCCATTGTAAGATTTTACGCAACCAATTAATTTTTTCTTCATAACCACTTTGTTTCGTGGTACTCGTCCCTTCTTTGTATTTCCAATGCGCAGCGACGCCCAGTTCAGCATCTTGATGCATCGCTTCGGTACGAATTTGAATTTCTACCGTTTTACCTTCAGGGCCAACGACCACAGTATGGATAGATTGATAGCCATTGGGTTTAGGATTTGCCACGTAATCATCAAACTCACGCGGAATATGGTGCCAAAGATCATGCACAACCCCTAATGCACCATAACAATCTTGTAATCTGTCGGTGACAATACGCACTGCGCGAACATCAAAAAGCTCATCAAACTTGAGATCTTTGCCCTTCATTTTGCGCCAAATACTGTAAATATGCTTAGGTCGACCGTACACTTTAGCGCGGATTTCATCGTCATCTAAACGCTGTTGCAACTGGGTCACAAATTTATCGATAAACACTTCACGATCGAGGCGCTTGCCATCAAGCTGTTTGGCAATATCTTTGTATACCGTTGGATGCAGATAGCGAAAAGAAATATCCTCAAGTTCCCACTTAAGTTGGCCGATCCCCAAACGATTGGCTAATGGCGCATAGATATCGGCAATTTCACGTGCTAACAGCACCCGAGTTTCTTCATCAGCATTCTTCACTGCGCGCAGCAAACAAACACGTTCGGCTAATTTGATCACCACAGCGCGAACATCCTCAACCATTGCGAGGAGCATTTTTCGGATATTGTCGATTTGCGGTTCGGCATCGCGAGAGTTTTTACTGACTTTTAACGCCCCGATGGCATTCATGGTCACGACGCTGTCGACTAATTTGGCCAGATTAGCGCCGTATTGGTCTACAATTTGCTCTTCATTGAGAACGCCAGCATCTAGGAGCAAAAACAACACGGCGGCTTGCAGCGTTTCAATGTCCATATTCAGTGGCGCAAGAATTTCAATCATTTCACGCGCCCGCGCTAATAATTCGGTGTGAGCCAGTTTATTTTTTACCGGTAAGGCTTCAACATGCTGGATCAATTCCAATAAGGTTTGTGCGTCATCTTTATCGTCGAGATAACGAGCCACCCATTCATCTAGTTGGAATACTTGCGTATTAAAATGTGCTTCGCGAACAGATACCATGAACCCTTCCTTAGCCGCATGACCGACTGACATTCAATCATAATCATACACGCTATACATGCAGATATAGTGTTAACAACAACTAAACAGCCTAGCTTGAAGCGCTATATTCTGTTGTCAATTCAATCGTGTTTAGTTGCCCAATTTTTTAGCATTGACTGCATATGGCTCAAACCCTGAGGGTTATTTATCTAATTCAAATAACACCATGGCTTCAATATGATGAGTCTGCGGGAACATATCAACTAACCCCACTTGCGCAATGCGATAACCATTAGCTAATAATACACGACTGTCTCGCGCTAAACTGGCCGGATTACATGAAACATAAACCACTTTTTTAGGCCGCATTTTCTGTAACCATTGTAAACAGTCTAATGCACCCGCTCGAGCGGGATCGAGTAATAATTTATCAATTTGACCTAGCCAAGTTTGGGTCGATAAATCTGCACTCAAATCAGCATGATAAAAGGTGACATTATCCAACTGGTTATCGATAGCATTTTGCTTAGCTTGTTGTACCATTTCAGGCACACCTTCGACACCAATAACCTCAGCGGCTCGCCGAGCCAAGGGTAAACTAAAATTACCGACACCACAAAACAGGTCCAGAATACGTTCACCCGGTTGAGGGTCTAACCACTCAACGGCTTGGTCTACCATAGCCTGATTAACGGCACTGTTTACCTGAACAAAATTGCCCGGGGTAAACGAGCAGCGCACGGACTCTTGTGCTAGATGATAATAAGGTAACGTTATCACGTCATCATCTGCTTGTGATAACGGATAAAGTTGAGTCAATTGACTGGCATCATCTTGCAATAATAAGTTCAGTTGATGTTTTTCAGCAAAGTCCGTTAACCAACGAATATCCGACGCAGGCAAGACTTTGGTAACCCTTAAAACCACAAAATTACCGTTGTCGGCTTGGGTCAATTCAACATGGCCTAAACTGGATTTGGCTTTAAGTTGATTTAAATTAACCGCCAACGGGATAATTAACGCCGACAAGGATCCGGCTAATACAGGACATTGTTGGATCGACACAATCTTGTTACTGTTGCCAGCACGAAACCCCAGTTGTAATCGTTGAGTTTTTTTATCCACTAAGGTCGCCAATCTGGCACGGCGTCGATAATGCCATGCCTCACCGACTATAGGGTCAGCGATAATATCTGTCCCTATGGCTGTAGCACTCGACAGTTTACCGATAAGATCAACCAAGGTAGTTTGCTTATGCTCGCGTTGCGCGTTTGTGTCCATATGCTGTAAATCACAGCCGCCACATTGTTGATAATGTGGACAAAGCGGTTTGATCCGCTTAGCCGATGCAAGATCAATAGCGATTAATTTGGCTTTAGCATAGTTTTTCTTTTGTTCCACAAATTGAACCGTGGCAGTCTCTTCGGGTAACACGCCAGGAATAAACACGACCTTGCCTTGATGCTGCGCTATGCCGGCCCCCAAATGGTCAAGCTGAGTCACTCTGAGGCTTAACTTTGCTGATAATTGCTTAGATTTGTTCGGTTTTGCTTGGAAAAATTGTGCCATTTCGGCCTCAGATATCGAATAAAAAACTAGTCAAGGGTGCGCCATTTCTGGCAATCTAGACGGAATAACCGCAATTTAGTAACCGGAACACACCTAACCGCTATGAAAAGTGCCAACAATATGACCAAATACAGCCTACGCTCTTGGGTTCTGGTACTTGCGTTAGCGCCCACTATTGTAGTGGGTATTCTACTTGGAAGTTATTTCACGATAAACCGCTTTTATGAATTGGAACAAACCTTAATTGAAAAAGGCAGCAATATTGTTGAACCGTTAGCGATTGCCAGTGAATTTGGTATTATCAATCAAGACCGAGAATCCACCAAACGGTTACTCGCGGCATCGCAAATCAACAACGCCTCCTTGATCTTGTCCATTGCGGTTTTTGATGTTAAAAATCAACTTTTTGTGACTTCGCACTACCACAAAGATTTTGAAATCATGCGTTCAAAACAACCGTTAGCAAACTTACTGGGTTCTGAACATGAAACCATTGGCGATATGTTAGTCATTCGTATGCCAATAATCTCCCATACTGGGCTGGAACCCAAAAATGTGCTCCCTAAGCCACCGGATTATGGCAGCAATGATAATACTTTATCGGCCAATGGCAGCATTGCACCTATTTACAACAACCTAGATGAACGGATACTGGGTTATATCTCAGTTTTACTCAACAAAGAAAACGCATTACTAGAACAACATCGCGCCGCAATAGCCGCTTTTATTATTGTCTTAATCGGCTTGCAATTTAACCTGTTTTTCACCTTCCGCTTAGTCAAACACGTTAACTACCCCATTACTGAAATGGTGCGTGTGGTCGCCAAAATTCGTGAAGGTAAGCTCGATACTCGCCTCGAAGGCAATTTAATTGGTGAACTTGACTTACTCAAACGGGGCATCAATGCCATGGCGGGCTCATTGTCAGAATATCACGATGAAATGCAGCAAAACATTGATCAAGCGACCTCTGATTTACGCGAAACCCTTGAGCAAATTGAAATCCAAAACGTGGAGCTCGACATTGCTAAAAAACGCGCCCTTGAAGCCAGCCGGATTAAATCTGAATTTTTAGCCAACATGTCCCACGAATTACGAACCCCGCTAAATGGCGTCATTGGGTTTGCCAAGCAGCTACTTAAAACACCACTGCATTCCAGTCAGCTTGATTACATTAAAACCATTGAACGCAGTGCCAGTAACTTACTTGGCATTATCAACGATATCCTCGATTTCTCAAAATTAGAAGCCGGTAAAATGGTGTTAGAGAAAATGCCATTCGCACTGCGAGAAACACTCACAGAATCCTTGACGATTATTGCCGGTAGTGCTCAAGAAAAGGGCTTGGAACTGGTCATAGACATCGACGAGAATGTGCCAGAGAGCGTCAGTGGTGACGCCATGAGGATCAGTCAAATTATGACTAACTTAGTCGGTAATGCGATCAAATTTACCGACAAAGGCAGTGTCATACTTAAAATACACTTAGTAAGTCATGACGAAGACAATATCACCTTACGCTGCGAAGTTATTGATACTGGTATTGGCATTGATGAGAGTCAGCAAGAATATTTATTCCAGCCATTTGGCCAAGCCGACTCGTCCATTTCACGTCGCTTTGGCGGTACGGGATTAGGTTTAGTGATCACCAAACGCCTAATTAACCAAATGGGCGGCCAAATAGGGTTTACATCAACAGCCGATAAAGGCTCTAATTTCTGGTTTATTTTGCCGCTTGGGATCAGTCAATTTGACATTAGCGAAGTGCTTCCCATTGATGATCTGCAGCATAAATCAGTATTATGGTATGAACCCCGCGAGTTAACCCGCGATACGCTTAATCGCCGTTTAGTGTCATGGCACTTAATTATTACTAATGTCGCCAGCCCAGAAAACCTCATATCGGTATTACAAACTAAAAACAGCAAGTTTGATTACATCATCATGAGTTGCCATGGCTTTGCCGATAATTCAGTCTTTATCGATTTATTGCAGCAAGCGAGGCAGCATACCGATTGCCTAGTGTTATTATATGACTGTTTAGATCAAAATATGATCATCAATGTACTCAAGGCCAATGCCGATGTGTTACTGAATACTCCCGTCAGCGATTTTACCCTCGCGCATCATTTACTTTATCCTCCAAAGCCGTCAACGTCAGTGCGGCTACCAGAACCGGTTGCTTCTAGCACAGCGCCACGCCTGAAAGCATCGGTATTAGCCGTTGATGACAATATGGCCAATCTGAAATTAATTGATACTTTACTGAAAGAATTGGTCACTCATGTGGTCACGGCCAATAATGGCGCCGATGCCATTAAGCATTCGAAAACCCAAACGTTTGACTTAATCCTCATGGACATTCAAATGCCTGGGACTGACGGCATTACCGCAACCCTACAAATACGCGAAGACTCACTCAATCGTAACACCCCGATTATTGCGGTAACCGCCCATGCCATTGCCGAAGAGCGCGACAATATTTTAGCCAGCGGTATGGATGGATTTTTACCTAAACCCATTGATGAATTATCACTAAAAGGGGTGATCAGCCGCTGGATAACCCAACCACAACTCACCCATTTTGATCCCCATGTATTGGATTGGGATTTGTGTTTAATCCAAGCCAACCAAAAAACGGATTTAGCCTTAGATATGTTAAAAATGTTGGTGAGTTCATTACCTGAAACCACCACACTAATTGATAAAGCATTACTGGACCGCGATACGCAGACATTACTGCAAACCGTGCATAAACTGCATGGTGCGACTTGTTATTGCGGCGTACCGACCACACAAAGACTTTGTCGGGACATTGAGTCTGCATTAAAGCATAAAATAGACATCGATGACTTAGAACCTGAAATACTTGAGTTACTTGATGAGTTAACTAAGGTAGAATCAGCAGCAAATCAAGTGATAAACCAGCTATCAGTGGATGTTACCCATGACCAGTAAAACCGGTTTTTTTAAACGCCTCAAGGCATTATCGTTACCTCAAAAGCAGCTTTTTGCATTGGCACTGTGTCAGCGAATGCTGCCAAACTATCAATTATTTTCTGAAGTTTGTGAGTTCGGCCAACCGCAGGTGTTAAGTACTGCTCTGGAATTGTTATGGCAAAGCCAATATGACAAAAAGCTTAAATTCAATATAGATGTGCACTTGCAGCGTCTTGATGAAAACACCCCTGATCCTAGCGAATTTGAAGCCTATGGTGCTTATCCCGCCATGGATGCCGCCGTGGCCATCGCCAGTCTGATGAGTGCAATAGACGGGAAGTTTGAAGAAGATATCACTAATATCAGTAAGTTATCATCAAGTACTGTGGCCAACTATATTGAGGCTATTAGTGATGAATTATTAATGGATGAAGCGCTCGACGAATTTGTGTTTTCACACCCAGTCATGGAAGAAGAAAAACAATTACAAGGTCAGTTACTCGACATTATCGAAGCCAACCCTAAGATCAACAGCGAATTAGTTAAAGGCTTACGTAAAGATATTATTGAAGCTGGTGTGTCTAATATTGGCATCAGTGTATAGAAACCCCCTTCACTAGCATCAATACACTTATTTAGCCTGGAAAGTATTCTAGGCTTTTTAGTGGATTTCATCGCTGAAATTCCTATTTCCTCAAGGTTTCAGCTTCAGTCATCCTAATGACACAACTGATAACTGCACGTAATGATGGGTACCAAGTTCGCAGGGATCATTATTTACGCTAACAAAACAAGTGAATGGTAACTGAATGAGGATATGACCCCCACAAAGAACGACAAACCCATTCCAGCTTAATCATAAAAATATAATCATTTGTTTAACTTTAGCCTAATTGCAACTTCCTATCGAAACGCTGTAAAGTGATCGCCTTATCACTTTGCAAAGGAAATGCGTGGGATGTCCAGTATTCTTACCCCGCTAATAGCTGTATTTGTTATTATGCTGCTCGGCACTATCGTTCAAAAATTGAGACTTTTGCCACCAGACACAGATCTCATCCTCAATCAATTTGTTTATTACATTGCTTTCCCCGCCATTTTACTCATTGTCCTAGCAGAAACTCGCATTGAAGATATTATTCAATGGGGTTTTATTAGTGCATTTAGTCTGGCGATGATCATCACCTACGCGCTGGTCATTGGCGTATCACTATGGCAATCCCCTAAGCAACAAGCCGTTGCCGCAATGCGGGCCTTAAACGCCACATTTGGTAATACTGCGTTTATTGGTATTCCATTGTTAAGTCTACTCTTTCCAACAAACAAAATGGCATTAGTCGCTGCAGCGATTGCCAGTTTACTGTCGGTGATCATGTTCGCATTTGCGTTAGTCTCTATCGAACTGGCTTGTCGTGATAAACAATCGACCGATCGGGCCATCGTCATCATGGGCAATGCATTGTATAAAAACCCAATTGTCGTCGGCTGCCTCATTGGTATCAGTTTAGCGGCATTTCATATCACCTTGCCGGCTAGCGTGGCGTTAGTGCTGCACCAAGTGGGAAACACCTCAAGCCCTTGTGCGCTGTTTGCCATCGGCATGGTACTTGCTAAAGCCTTACGACATCAATCTGCCACCAAAATATTCAGTATTGGCTTAATTACAGAACTGAATTTTATTAATTTACTCAAATTAATTGTTCAGCCCTTTATTGCCTTTGGATTACTAAAACTCTTCGGCGTAGAACAAGAATTACTGACGATGGGAGTCCTATTGGCAGCCTTGCCGACGGCAGCAAGCGTGTATCTATTGGCCGATCGTTACCAAATTAAAGCAAATATGAGTGCCCAAGGGATTTTATATGGCACATTAGTGACATTTATTAGTTTGCCTATAATAGAAACACTCTTAAAATCAGCCGCTTAATAATTAACCGACTTAAGACGATAAAATAGTCAAGGATAATCCACCCTAACTACTTTACTGTATATATAAACAGTATATACTGTTTATCAATACAGTAGTTTAGTGGTCTCATTGACAGGAATTCATTATGCTTTGCCAACTCAGCATCAATAATTTTGCTATCGTGCGTTTTTTAGAGCTCGACTTTAAAGCCGGTATGACAAGCATCACCGGAGAAACTGGTGCAGGGAAATCGATTGCTATCGATGCCCTTGGATTATGCCTAGGTAATCGCAGTGATGCCAATACCATCAGACCCAGCGCAACTAAAACTGAAGTGAGTGCGCGGTTTACCTTGCACGATGTGCCTTTAGCCAAACGCTGGCTTGAAGATAATGATCTCGATGCAGAAGATGAATGCATATTACGTCGAACCATTAATAATGACGGCCGCTCAAGAGCGTATATTAATGGCAATCCCGTCCCAGTTACGCAGTTGAAAGCCGTGGGTCAACTCCTCATTGGCATTCATGGCCAACATGCTCACCATGCCATGCTTAAAAATGACCATCAGTTAGCCTTACTTGACAGCTACGCTAACCACAAGTTGTTACTTAATGACGTCAGTGCTAGCTATCAAGGCTGCAAACGGATTGAAAATGAGTTAACACAACTTGAACAAACCCAACATGAACGTATTGCGCGGCAGCAACTACTGCAATACCAAGTAGAAGAATTAGATGAATTCAATTTAGGCATAGCTGAGTTCAATGATATTGAACAAGAGCATAAGCGTCTTGCTAATGGCACCGACTTAGTTGAACGTTGCCAAGCTGGCTTGCAGCTATTAACTGAAGGCGAAGATGGCAATATTGAATCAATGCTAAACAAGGTTGCCACCATTGCCGACACGCTACAAGGTTACGACGAGTCACTGGCGCCCATTAGCAATATGCTCAATGAAGCACTCATTCAGGTACAAGAGAGTGCCAGTGAAATAGAAAGTTACTTGAGCAACCTAGAACTAGACCCTGAACATTTTATCTACTTAGAAAAACGTTTATCAATGGCAATGCAACTTGCCCGTAAACATCATATCAGTGCCGACAAGCTCGCTTTACACCACCAAGCACTCGCCAACGAGCTGGCACAGTTTGCCAATGATGAAACTAAACTAGATGATATCAAGCAGCAATTAGAGGCTAGTCGAAATGCATATCTTGTTAATGCACAAAAGTTAACTCAAAGCAGAAGCCGTTATGCTAAAGAACTCGATAAACTGGTGACTCAGTCAATCCGTGAATTAAATATGCCTAAAGGAAAATTTAATATTCAGGTTAACTATGACCCAACCAATATTAGCTTTAATGGATGCGACCACATTGAGTTTATGGTCACCACTAACCCAGGCCAACCTTTGCAACCTATTTCAAAGGTTGCCTCTGGCGGTGAATTATCTCGCATTGGTTTAGGTATTCAAGTTATCACGGCTAAAAAAGTCGCCACTCCAACACTGATATTTGACGAAATCGATGTAGGTATTTCTGGGCCAACTGCGTCGGTAGTAGGACGTATGTTGCGCAGTCTTGGGGAGTCGACTCAAGTATTGTGTGTCACTCATTTACCACAAGTCGCGGGTTATGGTCATCAGCATATGTTTGTCAACAAATTCAACAAAGCAGGCAGCACAGAAACCACTATGCAGACATTAGATAAAGAACAACGTGTTAATGAACTGGCTCGCTTGCTCGGCGGAGATGTTATTACCCAAAACACCCTAGCTAACGCCAGAGAGTTATTGCTGTGAGTAACCGATTAAGAGTATAAAACACCACTCAAGAGGTTAACGTGGTGCCAGTGCACCAGTGCAAAGCGAACCTAGACTGACAGATAAATCAGAATGATTAACCTATTGCATGCTTTGGCTGTATCTGTCGGGCTGATATGTCCCCTGCTAGGCTTTATTATCATTTTTGTATTTTTTGTTTAGAGGCAATTAATCACAACAGATAGCACATAGTCACCCAACACTTTATTGATAGAAAGCGGGCTAAAACAGCCGATTGCAACCTCTGACTCAGCTTTTGAATAGGCTCTGTCGGTAGCTGGCACGTTAAGAACAGTTACGAGCAATCTTAGTCGCAGTAAACTAATAACTAACCATTAATCAAAAAAAAAGAACGCTAATGCGTTCTTCTTTATGCTATCAATTGGGTTATAGATAATACACCATGAGCTGCAAACTAATTAATGCAAACACCCCGGCCAACACATCATCGATCATAATGCCAAAACCACCATCAACTTTGGCATCTAACCAACTAATTGGCCAAGGTTTGATGATGTCGAAAAATCGAAACAGTGCAAATCCAATTGCAAGCCATAGCCAATTGGCGGGCACAGCAATCATAGTGATCATCAGCCCAACCACCTCGTCCCACACAATCGCGCCATGATCATGTGCGCCCATGTCTTTGGCAGCTTGACCACAAATGTAAACCCCTGCGAGACTACAAATAAGCGTGATAACTAAGTATGGCATTAGGCTCAATTGCTGCATCAATAGCACCACTGGCACGGCGGCCAAAGTGCCAAATGTACCTGGTGCTTTGGCGGCTTTACCGCTACCAAATCCTAATGCTAAAAAGTGGACTGGATTAAGTAATGACAGTTTTTTGACATCTTTATCTTGTGTAAATAGGTTCATTAAATATCGACTAAAAATGTTCAAAGCTATGATTAGTGGGCGTAAAATCTTGCCCATTATCGACCAACTTCAATTTATCGCCAGCACAGATCTGTCCCAGTTTGGCAAATTTAACGCCAGCATGGATCAGTGCAGTATCAATAGCCCCCCGTTGACATTCAGGCACAGTAAACATAAGTTCGTAATCTTCACCTCCAGTTAACGCGTAACTGATGGCTTCTTCACGGCTCACACTAGCTTGCAGCGATGTAGACAAGGGTAAAAGACTCACATCAATAATCGCCCCCACCTTTGAGGCCATTAATACATGGCCAATATCAGACATTAACCCGTCCGATAGATCAATGGCACTGCTTGCCAGTGATCTTAATGCTTGGCCAGCCAGTACTCTAGGCGTCGGATAATAATGGCGATTAATGAGGTATTGTTTATCTTCAGTATTGACGGTTTTAGTGCCCCGGAGAATATCCAATCCCAGCGCTGAATCGCCTAAGGTACCCGTGACATAAATCCAGTCGCCCACTTTAGCCCCTGCACGCGTCAGTGCAGTCCCTTTTGGCAGCTGTCCATTAATGGTGATGCTGATGCTACGAGGGCCTCGAACGGTATCGCCACCAATAAGTGCGATACCATAATATTGGGCAATTTCGAACAGACCTTCGCTGAAACTCGCTAACCAAGGTTGATCAACATTGGGTAAGGTCAGCGCGAGCGTAAACCAAGCAGGTTCAGCGCCCATTGCAGCAAGATCAGAAAGATTAACCGCTAATGATTTATAGCCTAATGCATGGGCGGGAATATCAGCTAAAAAATGCACATTTTCAACTAATGTGTCACAGGATATCGCTAAGGATTTATTGTCAGCAGGATGCACTAAGGCGCAATCGTCGCCAATACCTAACGCGACATCACGTCTTTTTTGGCCTTTATCGCGGAAGTAATGTTCGATGAGTTGGAATTCTTTCACATTTAGTCTGGTACGGTAAACCGTCCACCTTAATTTTGAAACATTTATAACAAATGAAAACGGTATCCGAAGATACCGTTCTGGTGTTACGAGTGCTTCACTAACTTATCAAGTAAGCCATTGACGAACTTGTGACTATCTTCAGCACCAAACACTTTCGCTAACTCGATACCTTCGTTAATGGCCACTTTAAACGGCACATCCTTGCGGAAGGTCAACTCGTAAGTTGCCAAACGCACAATGGCCTTTTCTACCGGTGACACATCTTCGAAGTTACGATCCAGATGCGGCTTTAACAGCTCATCAATTTGTGACGCTTTTGACGCCACACCGGTTAATAACTCACGAAAATAAGCCACATCAACACCGTCAGTGCTCTGTTCGGTTAAAAACTCTTGTTCTACGTTAGCAACATTGTTCTTACTTAATTGCCATGAATAAATGGCTTGAACGGCTAAACGGCGAGCCTTACGGCGCTCTGAAGGTTTCATACTTTTCCTACTATTACAGCTGTTGTTCTAGTTGTTGCAGTACATTAACCATTTCAAGCAAACTAAGGGCAGCTTCGCCACCTTTGTTACCTGCTTTAGTACCTGAACGCTCAATAGCTTGCTCAATGGTATCGGTAGTTAATACACCAAATGCAACAGGCAGATCATACTCTAGTGCAACTTGTGCAAGACCTTTGTTACATTCACCGGCAACAAAATCAAAATGAGGTGTACCGCCACGAATGACAGCACCTAATGCAATGATCCCGTCAAACTTGCCACTTGCAGCAACACGCTTAGCTGCAAGGGGTAATTCAACTGCACCAGGGACGCGAACAACGGTAATGTTGTCGTCGCTGACCTGGCCAAATCGTTTTAATGTGTCTATTGCACCAGCAAGCAAACTTTCAACTAAAAAGCTATTGAATCGCGATATTACGATCGCCACTTTGGCATTTTTCGCTTCGATATTACCTTGAACTATGTTCATTCTATCTTACCTAAATTAGCTAAAGCACCCGGCTCGGGGCAAAAAGAGGCGCTATGATATCACAGCCAAAAGCCCTGAGCGCTATGCAATTAATGAATTTGTTAAATTTACTATGAGCCAAAATTATTCAACTATATAATCAGTCACATCTAAACCAAAACCTGACAATGAATGGTAGCGTTTTGGCGAACTTAATAAGCGCATCGTACTGACACCTAAACTCGACAAAATTTGCGAGCCGACACCAACACGTCGCGATGTTCCTTGCCATACCGCTGGTGCAGGTAATTGGCCATTATCTTCAGCCTCAAACGCTTTCACTTTCGCCAGCAACTGGCTTGAATGTTCATCGTTGCCTAATAACACCAATACTCCGCCTTCTGACGCTATGCGTTGCATGGCTTTTTCTAATGGCCAACTGCGCGCTTGATCACGCTCAGAATGCAGCAAATCATTAAAGGTATTTTGCAGGTGAACACGCACCAGACAGTTTTTGGTTATTTCGCCCTTCACCAATGCATAGTGAAGTCGGTTATCAATCGTGTCTCGAAAGGTGAACAGGGTAAATTCACCAAAACGGGTAGGCAATTGACATTGAGCTTCACGAACAACCGTGGTCTCATTGGTGTTTCGATACTCGATAAGATCGGCAATAGTGCCAATCTTGATGCCGTGCTTTTCGCTAAATATCTCTAAATCTGGACAACGCGCCATAGTGCCATCTTCATTCAAAATTTCAACAATGACACTTGATGCTTCAAACCCAGCTAGGCGGGCTAAATCACACCCTGCTTCAGTGTGGCCAGCTCGGGTTAACACGCCGCCCTCTTGAGCCATCAAGGGGAAAATATGGCCTGGCTGAACAAGATCTGAAGCTTTGGCATCTTTGGCGGCTGCCGTTTTAACCGTAACGGCACGATCATGTGCAGAAATCCCCGTAGTGACACCGGTAGCGGCTTCTATTGATACGGTAAAATTAGTCGAAAACTGCGCATTGTTATTGGTCACCATTAACGGTAAGTTCAATTGCTGACAACGTTCCTGGCTCATGGTTTGGCAAATCAATCCGCGGCCATAAGTGGCCATAAAGTTAATCGCAGCTGGCGTCACTTGCTCAGCGGCCATAATCAAATCACCTTCATTTTCTCTGTCTTCATCATCCATCAAGATAACCATTTTACCTTGACGAATATCTTCAATGATTTCTTCTATGCTATGTAGCGCCATTGTCAGACCTTTATTATTTACAATATTGATTAATTTGTTGATTCAAAAAATACAATATAACCATATGATTTAAATCTAATGATAGTGGAAACCGTAACAGCAATGTTTCACCACAGATGATTAGCGAATAAAACCTGATTTTGCTAATAACGCCATCGTCACGCCAGCTGGCGGCTCGGTATCCATCGATTCCGGCTGCATTAGACGCTCCAAGTAACGGGCAATTAAATCCACTTCAATATTCACGCTATCACCCGCGTGTAAATTCACTAATGTTGTTTCCCCCGCAGTATGTGGCACGATAGTCAGCCTAAAACGTACGCCATCAACTTCATTAACCGTAAGGCTAACACCGTCAATGGTAATGGATCCTTTATGGGCTATATATCGACTCAGTGAAACCGGTGCCGTCAGCCAAAACTCTAATGCCTTACCGCGGTAAGCACATTGTTCAACCTTAGCAATACCATCCACATGGCCACTGACCATATGTCCACCTAGGCGTGTAGTGGCAGTCACGGCTTTTTCTAGGTTGACCTTCTGGCCCACTTGATAGCAATTAAAACCAGTTAAGGCCACCGTTTCAGCTGAAATGTCAGCAACATACCCATCAGTTAAACACTCAACAACGGTCAAGCACACACCATTGGTGGCAATACTGTCGCCTAACTTAACATCGGCTAACGACAATTTTCCGCTGGCAACGGTAAGACGGATATCATCACCTTTGCGTTCAATTTTACGTAATGTACCAAGAGCTTCGATAATCCCAGTAAACATAATGACTCACTTTTAGCTTATAAACTTTGCAGTTGTTCAGGTTTTACCTAAACAATGCCCACATTAATCACTTTGTTGGTATCTCAGAATGTAACGTTTATCTTGACCTATGTTGCGCTCGTCAATTAACTGCAGCTTTGGGGCTTGATCCATCGCGGTATAATCATCCAATAGCAGCATATTTCGTCCGTGGCTACCGAGTATTTTCGCCGCTTGGTACAGCACCACATCATCCGTCAGCCCCTGACCAACAAAGGCTCCCGCTAATGTGGCGCCCGCCTCTATTAATACTGAATTGCAGCTCTGGCCTAAATAAGTGAGCAATGCCGGCAATAAGATCCTACCCGACGGATCGCAGTCCAATCGCAAACAAGTCACCTGCTTAGGAAAGGCGGCTTTTACGGCATCAGGATAATCACAGCCACTGACTAATAGAATGGGGCTAGGAATCGCGAATAATTGCTGCGCAGCGGTTAATCGAGCGCGACTGTCAAGTACCACTCTTAGCGGTTGAAATACATCAGCAGCAGACAAGTTTTTGGTCAATGAACCCAAGGATCCATAACGCACATTTAAACTCGGGTCGTCTGCCAATATGGTGTCAACACCAGTAATTAACGCACAATGGCTGGCACGATATTTTTGTACATCGGCTCGGGCAGCGTCACCGGTGATCCATTTTGACACGCCATTAGACAAGGCGGTTTTACCATCCAAACTGGCGGCTATTTTGACCGTAACCCAGGGCAAACCCGTTTTCATTCGCTTCATAAAACCTAGATTGAGGTCGTAAGCCTGCTCAGCGAGCAAGCCAACATCGACGTCGATGCCAGCCTCACGTAACATCGCAATACCGCGCCCAGATACATCAGGGTTAGCATCGGTCACAGCAACCACCACTCGAGCCACCTTGGCCTGAATTAACCCCAAAGCACAAGGTGGCGTGCGGCCATAATGACTACAAGGTTCAAGTGTGACGTAGGCGGTAGCACCTTGAGCTGTATGGCCATTATCATGCACCATTTGCAGCGCATTCACTTCAGCGTGGCCTTCTCCGGCGCGTTGATGGAAACCTTCGCCGATAATCTTATTCTGATAAACAATCACACAACCGACACAGGGGTTGGGCCGAGTGGTGTAACGGCCTTTCTCGGCAAGCGCGATAGCACGGCTCATCATTTGGGTGTCAAAGCTAGACCCTGTGGCCATGCTAGATAATCTCTTATTGCTCAAATGCCATGATCTCCGTTAAAAAATGTCATCACACGTCATTACTTTTGCAACTTAGCAATAGCCTCACCAAATTGCGACACATCTTCAAAGGCACGATAAACCGAGGCAAAACGGATGTAAGCAACCTTATCAAGGTTCATTAATCGTTCCATCATAAGATTACCAATCATTTCAGAACCCACTTCACGTTCACCTGTTGCCCGCAGCGTTGATTTTATTTTGGTCAACGCTTGTTCAATATCATCAATAGAAACCGGACGTTTTTCAACCGCACGCAACATGCCACCGCGCAATTTTTCTTCATCAAATGGCTGGCGTGTGCCGTCACGTTTAATGACTCGAGGCATAACTAATTCTGCACCTTCAAAGGTGGTAAATCGTTCATGACATTCGGTACATTCCCGGCGGCGGCGTACTTGGTGACCATCGGCCACTAATCGAGAATCTATAACTTTGGTATCGGTCGCGCTACAAAAAGGGCAATGCATTGGGCCTCCTGCAGAAAAAAAATGGCCGCTAACAATTAGCGGCCATTAAAGTTTATCCTATTTGTTGGGCAAGGTTAACCTAAACCTGTATCAACAAACATCCATTACGATTAACCGTATACAGGGAATCGAGCACATAACGCCAACACTTGACCTTTTATGCGTTCAATAACAGCGGTGTTAGATGCATCATCAAGAATGTCACAAATCCAACCGGTCAATTCTTTCGCCTCAGCTTCTTTAAAGCCGCGACGAGTAATCGCAGGTGAACCGATACGAACCCCAGAGGTCACAAACGGTGAACGTGGATCGTTAGGTACCGAGTTTTTGTTCACGGTAATATTTGCACTGCCTAAGGCGGCATCGGCTTCTTTACCGGTTAAATCGCGGCCAATTAAGTCAACTAACATTAAATGGTTTTCAGTGCCGCCAGAAACGATTTTGTAACCGCGGGCTAAAAATACTTCAACCATGGCTTTGGCATTTTTAACCACTTGTTGCTGATATACTTTAAATTCTGGCTCTAATGCTTCTTTAAATGCGACCGCTTTACCTGCGATAACATGCATTAAAGGGCCACCTTGGCCACCAGGGAATACGGCTGAGTTTAATTTTTTATATAACACTTCATCATCAGCGGCAGAAATAATAATCCCGCCGCGAGGGCCGGCTAATGTTTTATGGGTAGTTGAGCTGACAACATGTGCATGGGGTACTGGCGTTGGGTAAACGCCCGCAGCAATTAAACCGGCTACGTGTGCCATATCAACAAACAAGTAAGCACCAATTTTGTCTGCAATCTCGCGCATTCTCGCCCAGTCAACAATACCTGAAAAAGCAGAGAATCCGCCGATGATCATCTTAGGCTTATGCTCAATGGCTAAACGTTCCATTTCGTCATAATCAATTTTGCCAGCTTCGTCGATACCGTAAGGAATGATGTTATAAAGCTTACCAGAAAAGTTGACTGGCGAACCGTGGGTTAAGTGACCACCGTGGGCAAGGTTCATCCCTAATACGGTATCCCCAGGTTGTAATAACGCCATAAACACGGCGCTGTTGGCTTGCGAGCCTGAATGAGGTTGTACGTTGGCGTACGTTGCACCAAAGAGTTCTTTAGCGCGTTCAATGGCTAATGTTTCAACCACATCAACATATTCACACCCACCATAATAACGTTTACCAGGATAGCCTTCAGCATACTTATTGGTTAACTGAGAACCTTGTGCTTCCATTACACGTGGACTGGTATAGTTTTCAGACGCAATCAATTCAATATGTTCTTCTTGACGACAGGTTTCGTCTTCAATGGCTTTAAATAATTCTGGATCATAATCCGCAATATTCATCGCTTTGTTCAACATGGTAGCTCCAACATCATTATCTATACAGTAGGGTTGCGCAGTATTCTACCTTGCAACGATAATTATTTACAGTAGAAACAACATGAAATTCACTGTGTTCTGAATACAAAACGATTTAGATTAATGGCACAAAGTGATGCGCTTATTGAACGGAGTTAACGCCAAAAGCGCTCAAAATTAACTCACTCAATTGCCGGTTGAGTTCAGCCCATAATCCAGTAGAATTATCAGCCTCTTTGTTGACAAGTAGACAAGTATAAATATGGCTCAATTTGTATACAGTATGCTTCGTGTGGGCAAAATTGTCCCGCCTAAAAAGCAAATATTAAAAGACATTTCGCTAAGCTTCTTTCCTGGTGCCAAAATTGGTGTATTAGGCTTAAACGGATCAGGTAAATCAACATTACTGCGCATTATGGCGGGTTTAGACACCGAAATCGAAGGTGAAGCACGCCCAATGCCTAACCTTAAAATTGGTTATTTACCGCAAGAGCCACGCTTAAATGAACAACAAACTGTCCGTGAAGCGGTAGAAGAAGCGGTAAGCGAAGCCAAAAATGCATTAATACGTTTAGATGCTGTTTACGCTGCTTATGCTGAACCCGATGCAGATTTTGATGCCCTAGCCAAAGAACAAGGTGAGTTAGAAGCTATCATCCAATCTCAAGATGCACACAATCTTGATCACATTCTTGAACGTGCAGCTAACGCGCTACGCCTTCCCGATTGGGATGAAAAAATTGCGGTCTTGTCTGGCGGTGAACGTCGACGGGTGGCCATTTGTCGCTTGTTACTTGAAAAACCAGAAATGCTACTACTGGACGAACCAACCAACCATTTAGATGCAGAATCAGTGGCGTGGTTAGAGCACTTTTTACAAGAATATTCCGGCACAGTGGTCGCCATTACCCATGACCGCTATTTCTTAGATAATGCCGCGGGCTGGATTTTAGAACTTGACCGTGGTGAAGGGATCCCATGGGAAGGTAACTATTCATCATGGCTTGAACAAAAAAATGCCCGTTTGCAACAAGAATCTTCCACAGAAAGTGCGCGTCAAAAGACCATAGAGAAAGAGTTAGAATGGGTACGCCAAGGCGCCAAAGGCCGCCAATCTAAAGGCAAAGCGCGGATGGCTCGTTTTGAAGAACTCAACACTAATGATTATCAGAAACGTAACGAAACCAACGAATTGTTTATACCACCAGGGCCTCGCCTCGGTGATAAAGTCATTGAAGTTACCAACTTAACCAAATCCTATGGCGATCGTGTATTGATTGATAACCTCACGTTTACGGTTCCTAAAGGCGCAATCGTAGGGATTATTGGTGCTAACGGTGCGGGTAAATCAACGCTATTCAAAATGATCTCAGGCGAAGAACAACCCGACAGTGGTGAAATATCCATAGGTGATTCGGTTCAAATTGCTTCGGTTGATCAATTCCGTGATTCGATGAATGATAACAACACCGTATGGCAAGAGATCTCTGGCGGCCAAGACATCATGCGGATCAATAACACCGAAATTTCAAGTCGTGCTTATGTTGGCCGCTTTAACTTTAAGGGTGGCGATCAGCAGAAAATTATTGGCTCATTATCGGGCGGCGAACGTAACCGAGTTCATTTAGCCAAGCTATTACAAGCTGGCGGTAACGTACTGTTACTTGATGAACCCACCAATGACTTAGATGTTGAAACCTTGCGCGCATTAGAAGAAGCGATATTGGAGTTCCCTGGTTGTGCAATGGTCATTTCTCATGACCGTTGGTTCCTTGACCGCATTGCGACCCATATTCTTGATTACCGTGATGAAGGTAAAGTTAACCTCTATGAAGGTAACTATACTGAATATTCAACTTGGTTAAAAAATACCTTAGGAACCAGCGTAACTGAACCACATCGTTTAAAATATAAGCGCTTAAATAAGTAGTCGCTCTAAAACACCCTGGACAAAATAACAAGCAGAGCCTACGCGCTCTGCTTGTTATTTTTAACCTGTCCCATCCTGAGATAAGTTGACACATTGGAGACTTATCTATGAAACCTTCAGATAAAGATTATGAATACTTTATGGCTGTTACACCTGTTAATAAAAAGCAAAACTTTTAATTTACTAACGAGCCTATCGAGAAGTAATGTTTCAACCCGTGTTTTAACATAATTATTTATTCAGCTTGGCTGAAATAAATGAAAGCCATATCTTCGGATATGGCTTTTTTGTTGCTATTCCATCATTGAAAAACACTATTGACATGCGCCTTGTTACAAAGAAAATTAAAATATTTACATTACTTTACACTTGGTTAAGTAAACATAATTACAATAAGCTGGCATCAATCACAGGCTAGTCGTTAGCCAATGTCGTCGTGTAACAACACCATCAATTATTGCTTATAGAGATGTGTACTTAAATGATCAAAAAACTTGGCCAATGTCTTTTTTCAACTACCGTATTGATTCTGGGGTATGTTGGGTTTGTTCCCAATGGTATTGCCGCGCCTACACCTCCACGCGCAGAAAAGGTGGTTCCCGTCATAACCGCCACCGTTGAACAGCATGATCTTTCGCAATCAATTACCTTAATAGGAAAACTGGCGGCAACTCACTCGGTAATGATAGCGCCACAAGTCGCAGGAAAAATAGATAGCATTGCCGTCACATCCAACCAATACGTCAATAAAGGCCAAGCACTACTGACGCTTGATAAGCGTAAAGCAAAAGCCAGCGTAACCGAAGCTCAAGCTTATTATCAAGATGAAGTGCGTAAGCTTAATGAGTTTATCAAGTTGATTCACGTTAACGCCATCACTCAAACTGAAATAGAAGCTCAAAAGTCCAGTGTTGATATCGCTTTCGCCCGACTTGAATCAGCCAAAACCGACCTTGATTACCATATTCTAACCGCGCCATTTTCTGGAAATACTGGTTTGGTTAACTTCAGCCGTGGCAAAATGGTCAGTATCAATGAACCACTATTATCACTTGATGATTTATCCGTGTTACAGCTCGATTTACAAGTTCCGGAACATTATCTATCGCTGTTAAGTACAGGGATGTCGGTAAACGCTTCAAGTAGAGCTTGGAATAAAACCATTTTTACAGGCAAGATTATCGCTATTGATCCACGCGTCAATTCACAAACACTCAATCTCAATATTCGTAGTCAGTTTGATAATCAAAAGGGTCAATTAAAGCCCGGTATGATGATGTCAGCCACACTGGTATTCCCAAGCGTATCTTCCCCTATCGTTCCGGTACAAGCGCTTGAATATTCAGGCACCAAACGTTATGTCTACGTGATCAACCAAGACAATATCGCCACACGCACCGAGGTGATGTTAGGGGCCAGAATTAACGATCAAGTATTACTAGAATCTGGCATTAACATCGGTGACCACATCGTCGTTCAAGGGCTGGTAAATATGCGTGACGGTGTCAAAGTGAAAGACCTATCTAAGCAAGCTCAAACAAGCCCTGTTCAACAGGAGCGCGAATAATGTGGCTAAGTGATACTGCGGTTAAGCGCCCTGTTGTTGCAATTGTACTGAGTTTATTACTGTGTGTGTTTGGCTTAGTGTCATTTTCTAAATTGTCCGTTAGAGAAATGCCCGATGTACAAAATCCGGTAGTGACCGTCATGACCACTTATAGCGGTGCATCTGCCACTATTATGGAAAGCAAAATCACTAAGAGTCTTGAAGACGAGTTAACTGGTATCAGTGGTATTGATGAGATTACATCAGTCACTCGAAATGGCATGTCACGTATTTCAATCGAGTTTGAACTAGGTTGGAACTTAACCGAAGGCGTGAGTGACATACGAGATGCCGTTGCCAAAGCACAACGTCGCTTACCCGATGAAGCTGATGATCCGATGGTATCTAAAGATAATGGTACTGGTGAGCCATCGATTTACGTCAACTTAAGCTCTGAAAATATGGATCGTACTCAGCTCACTGATTACGCCCAGCGGGTATTAGAAGACAGATTTAGCTTAATTACTGGGGTGAGCTCGGTTAATATTTCTGGTGGCTTATACAAAGTCATGTACGTGCAGCTAAAACCGCAATTAATGGCCGGTAGAAATGTAACCACCAACGATATTATTAGTGCGTTAAATACCGAAAACCTTGAAACACCCGGCGGTGAAGTCCGTAACGACACCACCGTCATGTCTGTCAGAACAAAACGGCTATATTACAGCCCAGAAGACTTCAACTATTTAGTTGTCCACACTGCTGACGATGGCACGCCTATTTACCTTAAAGATGTCGCTAGCGTGTTCATCGGAGCAGAAAATGAAAACTCGACCTTTAAAAGCAACGGCATCGTTAACCTAAGCTTAGGAATAGTGCCGCAATCTGATGCCAATCCATTAGACATATCATTGCAAGTACAACAAGAAGTCGACAAAGTGCAGAGTTTTCTGCCCAAAGGAACGCAGTTGGTTGTCGACTATGATGCCAATGTGTTTATTGCGCGCTCAATTAATGAGGTTTACAACACCCTGTTCATTACTGGGATACTGGTTATTCTTGTGCTGTACATTTTTATCGGTCAAGTGCGGGCAACACTCATCCCAGCAGTAACAGTACCTGTATCATTAATTGCCGCATTTATGGCGGCATACAGCTTAGGTTACTCAATTAACTTATTAACCTTAATGGCGCTTATTTTAGCCATTGGCCTAGTGGTTGATGACGCCATCGTTGTGGTTGAGAATATCTTCCACCATATTGAACAAGGTGAACAACCGATACTGGCTGCGTATAAAGGGACTCGCGAAGTGGGTTTTGCAGTGATATCAACGACATTAGTACTGGTGATGGTATTTTTACCCATTTCTTTTATGGATGGCATGGTCGGGTTGTTGTTTACTGAGTTCTCTGTGATGCTGGCAATGTCGGTTCTGTTTTCATCACTTATCGCCCTTACCCTTACCCCAGTGATGAGCAGTAAACTATTAAAAGCCAATGTGAAGAAAAATCGTTTTAATATTGCGATCGATAATGGCTTTAATCGTTTAGAGCAAAGGTATCGTAATATGGTCAGATGGGCATTGCACTGGCGCATAGTTGCACCATTCATTATTATCGCCTGCATCTGTGGTAGCTATTTACTCATGCAGCAAGTCCCTTCACAACTTTCACCACAAGAAGATCGCGGGGTATTGTTTGCGTTTATTAAAGGCGCCGAAGGCACCAGTTATAATCGCATGGTTGCCAATATGGACATCGTTGAAAACCGATTAATGCCACTATTGGGCCAAGGTGTAGTGAAATCATTTAGCGTTGAAGCCCCTGCATTTGGCGGACGAGCGGGTGACCAAACCGGATTTGCCATTATCCAGTTAGAAGATTGGCAAGATCGTGATACCGATATAAAACAAGCGTTAGCATTAATCAGCCAAACCTTAAAAGACATTCCCGATGTAATGGTACGCCCGATGCTGCCAGGATTTAGAGGGAAATCTAGTGAGCCGGTGCAATTTGTGTTGGGAGGTTCCGACTATTCTGAATTATTTAAATGGGCTCAAGTACTGCAACAAGAAGCCGATGCAAGCCCCATGCTGGACGGGGCAGATTTAGATTACGCAGAAACGACACCAGAGCTTGTGGTAACGGTAGACAAACAACGAGCTGCAGAGTTAGGGATTAGCGTCTCAGAAATAGCGACAACCTTAGAAATCATGTTGGGCGGGCGCAGCGAAACAACCTTTGTTGAACGTGGTGAAGAATATGATGTCTACCTTCGCGGTGATGAAAACAGCTTTAACAGCGTCACCGACCTCAGTAAAATTTACTTTAGAAGCAGCAAAGGCGAATTAATTACTCTTGATACTGTCACTAAAGTTGAAGAAATTGCTTCACCGCAACGATTAAGTCATACCAACAAGCAAAAATCGATCACCATCAAGGCAAATTTAGGCGAAGGTTATACCCTAGGCGAAGCCCTCGACTTTTTAGAACAACGAGCAATCACATTACTGCCAAACGATATTTCAATTGCCTACACGGGTGAGTCAAAAGACTTTAAAGAAAATCAAGCTGGGGTGCTCATTGTATTTGCTTTAGCACTGCTGATCGCTTATCTAGTATTAGCGGCTCAATTTGAAAGCTTTATCACCCCTGCAGTGGTGATATTTACCGTTCCCATGGGTATTTTTGGTGGTTTTATTGGCTTGGTACTCATGCATCAAGGGATGAATATCTATAGCCAAATCGGCATGATAATGTTAATTGGTATGGTCACCAAGAATGGTATTTTAATTGTTGAATTTGCCAATCAATTACGCGACCGAGGCTTATCGCTCGACAACGCCATTATTGACGCATCGGCTCGTCGCTTAAGACCTATTTTAATGACAGCCTTTACCACGCTTATCGGTGCCATACCATTAATCGTATCTACAGGAGCGGGGAGTGAAAGCCGTATTGCTGTAGGAACTGTGATATTCTTCGGCATGGCATTTGCGACCGGTGTCACCCTGTTGGTGATCCCCGCAATGTACCGACTCATCTCTGCGTCAACTCACTCACCCGGGTTTGTTGAAGCACAACTTAATGACGCCATTGCCGCTCAACAAGCGCAACAGCCTTAATCTTCACAGGTGTAATAATGACAACCCTTGCTGTATTTGTAGATGTGCAAAATATTTATTATACCTGTAAGCAAGAATTTGGACGTTCATTTAATTACCGCGCCTTGTATAAACGTTTATCCGCACAAGGCGATATTTGTCATGCGATTGCCTACGCCATCGCGCCAGCTGACGACGGACAAGTCAAGTTTCAAGATGCGCTAAAACATATTGGCTTTACGGTTAAAACAAAACCTTACATTCAAAGAAGTGATGGTTCGGCCAAGGGAGATTGGGATGTGGGTATCACGATTGACATGCTTGAGATAGCCCCGACAGTCGATGAAGTCATGTTACTGTCTGGTGATGGCGATTTTGATTTAGTACTCAATAAAATCAACCAAACAACCACATGCTACACCCATGTATTGAGTGTTGAGCGCCTCACGGCAAAATCATTAACCGATCAAGCACAACAGTTCACCGCCATCGACGCTTCGCTTCTTCTATAAACTATAAGCTATAAACGTCGAGGGATCATTTAAGCGCGAAGTCATAAAGTCGTGCTTCCCTTCTCAGCGCAGTCAAAAAAGCATGCCGATTATCGATACCTAGGCTGCAAAAATCTTGCCCCTATGCCACCACTATGCTGCATTGATAAACTGAATCTTGAGCACGAATAGCCGTCAAAAACGCGGCGCTAATGTCCGATTCTGAACATTGGATAAACGCTAAACTGGCGCCTTAATCGATGGGTCTCGAGGTTAGCGAAAGACCCATCACGTGGCGTAAAAAAAGGGGGCTTTGTTTCGCATTAGGTCTTAATCATCTTAATAGATTATGAAAAACACCCTCCATGATAGATTATGCAAAACTCCCTCATGATAGATTATGAAAAACAACCCTATGATAGGAAATGTCACTTTAGTCGCAAAAGTGTTAAAATCCTTTCGCCGTAACAGGACTATTTTATCAAGGATTATATGCCGTTTATACATGATAAAAGCCCACTTTTTGATTATAGTGTTATCCCCAAATGGGCACGTTTATTGGCTCAGTTACTATTAATGTTAGTGAGTATTTTATGCTCAATTAACACAAGTATGTCCGTGGCAGAACCATTAACGCTGACGCTTGCTGCAGAAGATAGCTGGCCTCCCTTTGCAGATGACGTCGGTAGCGGTATTTCTCACAACCTTATCAAACAAGCTTTTAAACAAGTCGATGTTGCAGTATCTACTGTCGTTGTGCCTTATTCTCGCGGCTTATTTATGGCCGAACGCGGCACAGTTGATGGTGTGTTTAATGTCACCCGAGAACAAAGTACTGTCGAACGCTTTGTATTCGGTGAACAACCGCTTTTTACGGTAACCGCCTCGTTTTTCTTTGCAAAAGAATACCCCACTGTAGCCAATAATAAATGGCAGCTACCAATGAGAAGTACCATTGGTATTGTGGACGGTTATGAATACGGTGACCAATTTATAGCCCTAGTAGAACAGCGAAAGCTACACATCCTCAGAGTTAAGAGTCAGCGTCAATTAATCAATTTGTTATTAGTAGGTCGAATTGATACTGCGATTATGTTTGATCGTGTGGCAGAGGTTTACATTAAGCAGCTAGGGGTAAATCAGGATATCCAAGCTAAATTTAGTAACCATAAGAGTGAAATATTTGTCGCTTTTGCTAAACAGAATCCCCAGGCAAAACACTTTAGCCAGTTACTCGATAAGGGCCTACTCATGCTCCAAAAACAAGGTCGATATGAGCCACTGCTTCTGCCCTCACATGATTAATTCACACTACGATTAAGCATATAATTAAGAATACGATTAAGCATACAATTAAGAATGTAATTAAGAATACGGTTAAAGAATAGTATTAATATCATAATCAAGAATAGAATCAATACAATAAGGTAATAGCCTAATGACCCCTGCCCCTGTGGTGCCTAAATACAGTCAAGTTCACTCTTTTGCGGTGCAAATTTATTATGAAGATACCGACTTTTCGGGCGTGGTGTACCATCCTAATTTTTTAAAGTATTTTGAACGTGCGCGTGAACATGTGATTGGCGCAAAGATACTCAGTCAGCTGTGGCAGCAACAGCACTTAGGTTTTGCCGTTTATCGCAGCGATATGTTATGTCACGATGGTGTTGAATTTGCGGATATTATTGATGTGCGCACGCAATTTTATTTTGAAAGTAAGTACCGCACGGTATGGAAACAGGAAATATGGCGCCCTAATGCTAAAAAGCCTGCCGTGACCGCCACGATAGAAATGGTTTGCATGAACCAGAAACGCCAACTTGCGCCGATGCCAACTGAATTAATCAGCCATTTATCAAGCGGATCCTAAACCCGATGGCAAACCTTAACGTTGTAGGTAATTTAACTGCGGATAAATGAGTTCAAACTCATTGGCGGTAAAAGGTTTGGCAAAATAATCACCTTGGATGGTATCCACCCCAAAAAGATGTAATGTGTCTAATACTGATTTGGACTCCACCCCTTCAACGGTGACTTCAAAGCCTAAATTTTTAGCCAACTCGATACTGGTCTTAACAATTTGCTTAGCCGCTTTGGATGTTTCAAACTCATCCAAAAAGGCTTTATCTATCTTCACTTCATCAACGGGTAAATAGCGTAAGTAGGCTAATGAAGAATGGCCAGTACCAAAGTCATCAATGGCCAGTTTAACGCCAATAGCACGTAATTGATTTAACGTCATAATGGTTTGTTCGAGTGATTTCATTAACGCGCTTTCGGTGATTTCAATCATGATGGACTCAGCAGGAACATGATACTGCGACAATTTTGTCGCCACATCGGCGGCAAGATGAGGGCTATCTAAATCCGTCGATGACAAGTTCAGTGCGACGATAATGTCAATACCCATATCCCGCCATTTAGCTTGTTGAGCCACCACTTTATCAAGCACCCAAGTGCTAAGAATATTGATCATTCCCGTTTGTTCCGCTAAAGGAATAAACTCGTTAGGTGAAATTAGCCCTAAGCCTTCATGTTGCCAACGGATCAAGGCTTCTACCTGCTTACATTGTCCACTTTTGATGTCTAATTTAGGCTGAAACACCATAAATAATTGATTTTGCTTTAACCCTTTAGGCAAACCATTAATGATCAATAATTCTCGGTATTGGGCCTTATCGTCATCTTGATCATAAAATGCAATCGGCTGCTTTAATGTTTTGGCTTTCTTCAGCGCCAAGTCTAAACGACGAAGCATCAAACTCACATCGCCATGGTGCTCGCTTAATGACAACACCCCAAGTTGCATTTTGATACTTATCGGTTGCAGTTCAATTTCAAATGGCTTTTGCAAATCATGTTTTATCGCCATTAATTGATTTAAAGTCAATGGTTTGTGGAAAAACAATAGAAACTCATTGCCATTCATTCGCGCGATAAATTGCGCTTTATTGCTAAGATTTTCAACCCGTTTTGCAAATGCTTTTAGCAGTTTATCACCAAATACAAAACCAAATAAATCGTTCACAAAACGAAATTGGTGAATATCCACCAGCACCAGCATGCCTTCGGAAATCGGCATCCTAGCAAGCATTTTTCGTTTAAAGCCGACGCGATTGGCTAAGCTGGTTAACTTATCCCGTTCAATACTAAACAGGCTTGATTGATGTAATTCTTGCAAGACTTTAATGAGTGGTTTTAACGCTTGCGGTGGGGAGACGATAGAAGATGGGGAGACAATAGACAGTGAGTCTTGATTGAGTAAGTGCAATTGGAGTGAACGGGTCAATTTCAGCAGAAATCGATGCTGACGCCAATGAATAAATGCGAGCATACAAAACATGATGACCATAAGACATAAACAGGTTATCAATAAATAATTCATTACGATGTCATCATGTTATTTGTTAACTCTACAAGTAAAAGGGGTTGTTTATTGAGGCTTAATCAGTGCCTCATCGTTAAGTACTGTGATGCGCAATATCCTCAGGCCAAACGGATGATGTTTATTCGTAGCTTTGTTTGATCGAGTGATACATTTCAATAAATTCATCACTGGCAAGATCGTCTGGCGTTACGGGTAACCCGCGCGAAGCAAACACCCCTAACCTTTCGCCTAAGTTTTCACTCGCACGAAGTTCACCGGTATAAAATGCTGCTGAGCGAATAAAGTCTAGGTAAGTTACCGTGTTAGACATATAGTGAAGATCCGCCCATCGCTCAACCACTTCCATCACCTCTGGAGCGAAGTCCCATGTTTTTAATACTGCACGGCCAATAGGCCCCTGCATTTTGCGCACTAAACTTCGTAGGTCGTCAATTCGACTAAACATCTCAGGGTGATTTTCCGCTTCGGTTAATACCGGTAATGCGCCAATATTATGCACTAAGGCCGCAAGGGTTAACGTATCACGATCTAATTTTTTAGTGGGATGACGTTTGTTATACATTTCCAGCATCGCACCAGACGAAGCGGTCACTTCAATCGAGGTTTTCCATACCTCATCCATCACCTCCCACACCATTTCGTTAGTGGAGATAAATAACTGCTCCATGGCAACAGAAGTGGTAATAGATTTAATTTGCACTAAGCCAATTCGGTTAACAGCTGCGTTGATATTTTCAGCTTTATTACCGCGTGAATACAAGGCACTGTTAGCCACTTTAATAATTCTGGCTGAAATAGCGGCATCCTGACCAATAATATTGGCGACTTGTTTAAGGCTTGAATCTTGACAAGACATAACTTCTTGAACACGCATCGCCACTTCAGGCAATGTCGGTAACACTAAAGCATCATCTTTAAGCTTTTTTAATAGTCCAACCAAGAGTTGATGTTCCCTGGACATGGAGTCTCCATAAATAGAATAGTCACTAATGGTGTAATTATATACCCAAACCGATAACATTTGCGATTATTCAACAAGCTAGAACTCAAATAATTGTACTGTATTGTGCTGATCTATCGGTTATAAATTCCCTTCGTCAGCCTAAAAAGACAACCGACCTCACAAATACCAAGGCTATATTTGTCCCCGCTAATATTCTTAAGTAAGCTTTCGCCCCTTGAGTCATGCTCTATTCCATTAGGTCGAGAAAAACCATGTGTAAACCTGAATTATTATCTCCAGCTGGTACGCTTAAAAATATGCGTTACGCCTTTGCTTATGGCGCCGATGCTGTTTATGCAGGCCAACCTCGTTATAGCTTACGAGTCAGAAATAATGATTTTAAAATGGAAACGCTCGCGACGGGTATTGAAGAGGCTCACTCCCTAGGTAAAAAATTGTATGTTGTGAGCAATATTGCACCACACAATGCCAAGCTCAAAACTTATATTAAAGACATGGAACCTGTCATTGCGATGAAGCCTGATGCCGTTATTATGTCAGACCCAGGGCTTATCATGATGGTGCGCGAAGCCTTTCCTGAGCAAGTGGTTCACTTATCCGTTCAGGCGAATGCCATTAACTGGGCGTCAGTAAAATTCTGGCAACAGCAAGGCATTAAACGGGTTATTTTATCTCGTGAATTGTCACTGGATGAAATTGAAGAGATCCGTCAGCGTTGTCCCGATATTGAATTAGAAGTCTTTGTCCACGGCGCACTTTGCATGGCTTACTCTGGCCGTTGCTTACTCTCTGGCTATATGAATAAGCGCGACCCCAATCAGGGGACCTGTACCAATTCATGTCGTTGGAAATACGATGTGCACCAAGCGCAGCAAACCGAGACCGGCGATATCATTCCTGTGGCGCCAACAGTTCAATTTGAAGCGCCAACATTGGGTTCTGGCCAACCCAGTAGCGACATTGTCTTGCTGCAAGAAGCTGGCCGACCTGGTGAATATATGCCTGCATTTGAAGATGAGCATGGCACTTATATTATGAACTCCAAAGATTTACGCGCTATTCAACATGTGGATCGCTTAACCCGAATGGGGGTTGATTCATTAAAAATTGAAGGCCGTACCAAGTCTTTTTACTATGTCGCGCGCACGGCACAATTATACCGCCAAGCCATTGAAGATGCGGCTGTTGGCAAAGACTTTGATCGAACCCTGATGAGCAATCTTGAAGGCTTAGCGCATCGCGGTTATACCGAAGGCTTTTTACGTCGCCATGTGCATGACGAATATCAAAATTACCAATATGGTCACTCGGTCAGTGATAGTCAGCAATTTGTCGGTGAGTTTACCGGGTTACGAAATGCTCAAGGGTTAGCTGAAATTGACGTTAAAAATAAGTTTTCCGTCGGTGATAGTGTTGAAGTAATGACAACCGAAGGTAATTTTGTTATCACTATTGAGTCATTACTTAATCGCAAAGGCGAGTCAATTGCTGCCGCTTTAGGCTCAGGGCATTTCGTGTTTCTAGCGCTGCCTGCGGATATTAATGTCAACAAAGCGATGTTAATGCGTAACCTACCTGAAGGGTTGGATACGCGAAACCCTCATCAACCCAGTTAACTTGAGGTTTTTATGGCATTAATCATTGACGATAGCTGCATCAATTGTGATATGTGTGAACCCGAATGCCCTAATGAGGCTATCACTATGGGTGAAGAAATTTATGAAATTGATCCCGCGTTGTGTACCGAATGTGTAGGGCATTACGACAAACCGACTTGTGTGTCAGTTTGCCCCATTGATTGTATTGACCCAGATCCTGAACATAAGGAGTCTCAAGACGAGCTCCTGATCAAATATGCCAAGCTCACGGGCAAGTTGGCGGACTAACACCAACAAGGCCTATAGCCTATGCCATCAACAGTCATTACCTTCTACTAAACCGGCGTTGATAACGCGTCTTCGGCGCTGCCAATGCGTCTCGAGGTACCCTATCGGCTGGTCAGGCATACCTCTAGCACCTGCAGGCAGTCCATTTGTTTGAACTAGGCGGTGCGGATCACTTAGCCAGCAGCCCTTTGGCTAATCATATTTTCTGACAAGCATCGGGATCGCTAGCGCTTAGTCCAACCCGCATGTTGAATGCTAGTGTACTGAGTAAACTTAACAGGATTACAAAATTCATTTTGTAATCCTTTTTTTGTGAGTTTATATCATTTGCTGGGAATAATTGATGCCAAGATAATTTCAGGTCAATTGCGTGAGCAACTCGCGTTATCAGGCATTTCTTCTATGTCTTTTTGGGTGCTGCGAATGTTGCTATCTTCAGGTTGTAGTCTAAGCGCTGTTTCGATCATTTCCATCGCACGCGATTTGCACCCAGACAAAGACAAACTATAAGCGTAGTTATTCAAATAGGCAGCCTGTTGCTCAGCCTGCTCCGCGCTATTCATTAATCCCTGTTGATACCAAAAAGCGGCTTGGGCGTTATCAATGGCTAAATAATAATTCCCCAGTAAAAAGTAACTTAACCAGTAGTCTGGCCATTGCTTGGTCGCATTTTCAAGCGCATTGATCCCGGGCATCGTTTGACCACTGCTGAGCAAGTCTTGGGCGGCGCTGACATAAATGAAGGGGTCAAAATGTAAACTGTTGGTCTCTGTCGGCACTGCGGCCAACAACCAATACTGACCTCGCAGCCAGGTTCGTTCAAATACTTTTAGTTCCGCAATCCGGTTTTTATTGGTGCCTGAATGAAGCACTACCTGCTGATGATCAAGATCGTAGCCTGTTACCACAGCGTAATGCCACATGGGATACCATGAGGTCGATACATTTTGTAAAATAATGACCGGAATATTTTCACTCACCAAAGACAGTAGCTGGGTCAGATTGCCAGATTCGGCATAAGCGAGCAGCCCCTGTTGACGTGCCGCTGCAACCATTTCAATTTGCAAACTGCCTTGCAAGTCTGGAATAAAAAGTGTCGGCGCTATTTGTTGAGGCGTTTTGCTTACCCCATAAAAATTGAATATTTCCGCAAGGGTGGTGGGGCCGCAGTAATACTCCTCTTGAGGGTAAAAAGGCACCCCAGAAATTTGATATTTAAGCGGAATATCGGGCGGGTTGGCTAACAGTGTGGCGGTTTGAGGGGGAACCGATAGACAGCCGCTGAAACACAAACAAAAGCCAGTGATAACAATGGCTTTTGTGAACATGCTAAAGGCACTCATACTTGAAATATGATTTAGTTTATCGGCCGAATAAAGGAATAAACATCGGTAACACCCAAGACATCGAGTACCGCTAACACTACTAATACAGTGACAATAACCCCGACTACGCCGCCTGCTGCGGGCATATCATTCATCCGGGTATTTAAAGTGCTTAATTCCCGATCGGTCATACTGGCGATGCGCATTTCTGCATCCTCGATACTCACCCCCAGTGACACCAGTTTATCTTGAACCTCAGCGCTGTTAAGCATTTCAATAACATTTTGTTTATTATAAATATTTTTCTGTTGAACGATAACCTGTTCCGAAGATATTACGCCGGCATAGGCGGTCGAAATACAAGTCAAATAAGTTAACATTATTGCGGCGACTGCGAGAACTTTTTTCATTGGATTTCCTTTGGTTTAGCAAATGTAAATTTCTCATAGAGAGTAAAGTTAATGTTGCGTAATAACAAGATATATCGGAATTGGGCTACAAAGGTAAATGATTGTGGCTTAGTGAGGGTCGGTGATGACTCATACTACAATAGGTTTATGTTGTTTGCTTAAATAGGATCAAAAAACGCCTCAATCTACCCTTTATAACAGGGGACTGAGCAGCTGATGTAACCCTCAAGACGGGTACGCTCACGCTAGATGGTGAAGGTGACCCAGATTCGGTGTTCATCTTTACCATAGGCGGTGACCTAACGACTGGTGCTCCAGGTGGCGACATTGTCCTTAATAATAACCCACAGCCAAAAAATGTATATTGGAGAACAGCTGGAAAGACAGTGAGCGGAACTAACACAGACTTCTTTGGCAATGTCTTCGCCTGATCAGAAGTCAATATGCTGACCAGTGTTAGCATCACAGGTAGATTGCTTGCTGTCACAGAACAAATCAGCTTGGATAAAAATCTCATAACCAAAGCAGCCTAGTTTGACGGTCAATTAACCCTCCAATTGAAGAGAAAAATGAGGAGAACCACTTCTCAAATAATGCCTTTTAAGGGCTAACATAAGCGGAAAAGAGTGTCGCTGTTAAGCCACTTTACCGTTGAGACGTTTGCCTATGAGTGCGTGGGTTCAGGCATAGCAGATCAGCTAGAGTATCAAGTGTCATAAGAGGCATGGATAATTAACTTAGCTGTACTCAACGGCAAGTTGTCATGATCATACTTAATCTATTTCAATCAATTAAAAAACGGCGCTACATGCGCCGTTTTTTTAACCCTAAACCACAATAATCTTATTCATTTGGCGTTAATATTTGCAGTATTTTTGCAAGTTTTTCAATGCCCATGCGCGCGGGTTTAGGTAAGTTCTCTAACTCAATAGACAGCAACATATTTTTGACTTCTAAACCTAACTCAGTGTCCCCTTCAATGCGTAATTTACGCTGAAAAAATAGCGTGTCAGGATCTTCTTTACCTGCCGCAACCAAGACTAATTCAGGCACATTGGCACAGAAGGTCACATCGGGCTGAGTAAAAGATCGCACCCGTAATTGCGTGTCCACACTCACCTCAAAACGTAAACCGATATCGTCGACACAAATACCAACCCACTTGTGCTCTAGAAACTGCAGCTCATCTAACATCAGTTGCTCGGCTAATACTAAACTCAGTAGCTTATTGATGACGGTTATTTTTAACTTTTCCGGCATCAAGTTCAATGAGCGACGGCTGACTTGAGGCGCAAAATGTAACAACTGTTGCGATAAGTGTTGTGATAATTCTTGTGTGAACGCTTGAGCCATCGAGAGTACCTACTTGAAAAGAGAACTAATAATCAAGTCAGTTTACTGGTAATTTATCTAACGAAACCTGTTTTAAATCAAATCATGTTAACTCAATCACATTTACACTCTCGTTCTTTAAAAAAATTGAGCACACCAACATGGAACTCTTATGCCCCGCAGGTAATTTAGCGTCACTGAAAGCTGCGCTTAATGCTGGCGCTGATGCGGTTTACCTCGGACTAAAAGATGACACCAATGCACGTTCATTTGCAGGATTAAACTTTTCAGCCTTACAGTTAGCCCAAGCGACCCAATTGGCCCATCGCCAAGGTCGAAAAGTCTTTTTAACCCTGAACACCTTTCCTAAACCCGGTGAAGAGCATCGTTGGTATCAAGCCGTCGATTTGGCCGCACAATTAGACATGGATGCCCTCATCGTAGCGGATTTATCATTACTCGATTACGCCCATGAGCATTACCCACATCTTCCGCTGCATTTATCAGTACAAGCCAGCGCCACAAACTTAGGGGCATTGTCATTCTATCAACAGGCTTTTAATATCGAACGAGCTGTATTACCGCGAGTGCTATCCATTAAACAGGTTCGAGACTTAGCTAAAGTGAGCCCAGTTGAACTTGAAGTCTTCGCCTTTGGGAGTTTGTGCATCATGGCTGAAGGACGTTGTCATTTATCATCTTATGTAACAGGACAATCGCCTAATACCGGCGGCACCTGCTCTCCTGCTAACCATGTGCGCTGGCAAGATTCTGGCAGCGAGAAGCTAACTAGGCTTAATGATGTCTTAATTGATAAAGCCGATGCGAGCCAACAACTGGGGTATCCCGTGGTCTGTAAAGGCCGTTATATTGCCGAATACGATCATGATGCCAAATATTTACTGGAGTCACCCACCAGTTTAAATACCTTAAGCCTATTACCAGAGCTCGCCCAAGCGGGAATTAAATCGCTTAAAATAGAAGGCCGTCAGCGCAGCCCAGCGTATGTAAGCCAAGTCACTCACGTTTGGCGCAGTGCTATTGACACTTATTTAGCCAACCCCGAGTCGTTTTGCGAGCAACCGCAATGGTCGCAAGCGTTAGCAAAAGTATCTGAAGGACAAATCACTACATTGGGCGCTTATGAGCGTCAATGGCAATAAGGTTGTAGAATGAAAATATCACTCGCTCCAATTAGTTACTGCTGGTCAAAACCTGACGTTGAGCATTTTTATCAGCAAGTTGCATTGAGTAACATCGATACCGTTTATCTAGGCGAAACCGTGTGCAGTCGCCGCCGCGAACTAAAGTTTAACGACTATCTCGATCTCGCCAATATGCTTAAATCTCATGGCAAACATGTGGTGTTATCCACCATGGCTTTGATAGAGGCGCAATCTGAACTTAATGAACTTAAACGCGCTATTGAAAATGGTGATTTCAGTATTGAAGCCAATGATATGGCCGCAGTGCATTATGCGCACCAAGCCAAAGTCCCCTTTGTGTGCGGACCGACAATCAATAATTATAATCGGACCAGTCTTGAGTTATTGCATCAAAAAGGGATGTTCCGTTTTGTAATGCCGTGTGAATTATCACAGCAGTGGTTAAGCTCTGTTATCAATCAGGGCGATAAACCTCAGTTTGAAATAGAGGTCCTTGGCCACGGCTATTTACCCTTAGCCCATTCGGCGCGCTGTTTTACCGCCAAACATTACCAATTACCTAAAGACAAATGCCAAACGATTTGCCAACGCCACAGCAAAGGTTTACTCGCTCAAACCCAGGAGTCGCAACCCTTATTGCGCTTAAATGGTATTCAAACTCAATCAGCGGCGCAGATAAATCTGATTAACCAAATCCCACAAATGGTCGACATGGGGATTGATTATTGGCGGATATCGCCCAATAAATTAACCGATATTGCCATGGGATCAAGCCTTGCGCATGCATTAGAACATGCAAAAAACGACTCAGTTAATATTGAAACTCTGATCAAACAACAGTTAAATGACCAAAACCAGACATCGACTATCAATCATCATTGTAATGGTTATTGGTTAGGACTCCCCGGCATGGACTATGCCAATGCCCCCAAAAACCCAACGGCTTAATCCTGCCAATACGCACCAAAGCCATTAATAAAAGTGATCAAAAAAACAGGAATATTCGTGTTGGTGATCACTTTCATTAATGGCGAAAAAAAATGCACACTAAGATCAAATAAAAGATAAAACACAACCATAATCAATGCTTAACATTACAATTACCTTAGTGTTTTATTCTCTCCTTCGGCCTACCTCCCAAGTAAATATCTACCCACATTTAACTAATAACTATTCAACTCAGTAATCATTTTACATACAGTAAATAAGGGGGTACCCTTGCCTACCCTAAAAACACAACTGAATGGACATTCAATCTCAGTCCATGACAATCAGTCGATGATAATTAGTCTATGATAGACAGTCCATGATAAACAGTTGGGTAACACAGCTGGCAACTTAAAGCACATACCTAAGGTGTATTTAACGTGACACAAAAAAAACATAACCTTAAAACTATTCTCACCTTTATGATCCCTTCCCTGATTGGCTTATTATTGTTTATGACGCCGATCAGTATTGCGGGGGAAATTACCATTCCGATTGCAATTGTCTCTAAAGCATTGCAAAACCAAATGGGCAGTTCGATCCAACTCATTGTTACCTGCATCGTTGTCTTTATGGCTTTTGCGTCATTACTCACTCAATTGATGAACCCTAAATGGGTGCGCAAAAGTATTTTTTTACGCACGTTACTTAAAGTGAATTTGTTTTGGCTAGCCGTGAGAATCGTGGGCGCAGTCCTTATCGTAATGGTTTATCTGCAAGTCGGACCCGACGCCATTATTTCATCAGCAACGGGCGGCCTAGTGCTCAATGATTTAGTGCCTGTGCTATTTTCGGTCTTTATTTTTGCCGGAATGTTGTTACCGCTATTACTCAATTTTGGTTTGCTAGAGTTTTTTGGCACCTTATTAACCAAAGTGATGCGGCCAATATTTAATTTACCCGGACGCAGTGCCATTGACTGTATGGCCTCTTGGTTAGGTGATGGCAGTGTGGGGATTTTAATGACCACTAAACAATACGAAACCCGTTTTTATACCGCCCGTGAAGCGGCTGTTATTGGCACCACCTTCTCTGCGGTGTCAATAACCTTTAGCCTCGTGGTCATATCACAAGTTAAACTTGAACATCTTTTTGTCCCCTTTTATCTAACGGTGTGTTTGGCAGGCTTTGTTGCCGCGGTTATCGTGCCAAAATTACCGCCACTGTCATGGAAGAAAGATATTTACATTGATGACACGCCTCGCCATGAAGATGACGAAACGATCCCGGGCAATCACGGGGTCTTGTCGTGGGGATTTGAACAAGCAATGCAACGTGCGTCTTCGGCCGGCGGGGTAAAATATGTCCTGCGCGAAGGTATTAAAAACGTTGTCGATATGATATTTGGCGTCATACCCGTTGTCATGGCTATTGGTACCGTGGCGTTAGTGCTGGCCGAACATACACCTATCTTTAATTACTTAGGCATGCCGTTTATTCCACTATTAGAACTGCTGCACATTCCAGAAGCCACTGACGCTTCGAAAACGATTGTGGTCGGCTTTGCTGATATGTTTCTTCCGTCAATCTTGGCCAGTTCGATTGAGTCAGACTTAACTCGGTTTGTGATTGCCGCATTGTCGGTTACTCAGCTTATTTATATGAGCGAGGTCGGCGCATTATTGATCGGCAGTAAAATCCCGGTTAACTTTTTTGAGCTATTTGTTATCTTTATTCTACGAACCTTAGTGACTTTGCCTATTATTGCGTTAATGGGCCACTTACTGGTTTAATCTACGCATTCAAGGTGAACACTTAAAATGATTAAGGAGCGCAATGCGCTCCTTTTTTATGCTCAATATTCCCTGTGTCAGCAAGAGAAATCGAGTATGCTTGAACAATCAACATTCACTCTGTGTCATTGCGATACTGATAACTAAGGGTAAACCATGGACAACAGACGTAAATTTTCTCGTATTCTTTTTGATGCTAGTGCTTATCTCACGCAAACAGAACAAACTTGGCGAACTAAAATTTTAGAGTTAAGTCTCAATGGCGCATTAGTTGAGCTACCGTCAGGGTATACCGGACAACTCAATAGCATGCTAACCTTAACATTTGTGTTGCCTGAGTCGGATCTTGAACTCAAAATGGAAGCCACCATTGTCCATAAAACACCTAAGCTCCTTGGTTTGCAATGCACTCATATTGATGTTGACAGCATCACGCACCTTAGGCGGATTATTGAACTGAATATGGGGGATGCCGATTTACTCAATCGTGAACTGACATCCTTAATCACTCCGGAGCTCTAAAAAGGCTAACGCGTCATACTAACCCATTAAATAAGCGCCACTTGGGATAATAAATTCATATCTACTCCCAAGTAGAGATGAAGAAGCAATCGCGCCTAGCAAAATCGCCTTTACCGCCAAGGTTAATTAATCAATTCCAATAACTCATGGATGGTTTTAACCGCGGTAATTTTAGCCCCAAGACCTTCCATGGATTTATGGTAATTACGAAACGGAATAAAGATTTCAGTAAAGCCATGCTGGGCAGCTTCTTTAACCCTAGGCACGCCACTATCAATCGGTCGCACATCGCCGTTCAGGCTCAATTCACCCATAATGCAAGTGGTTCTAGGCACCACAAAGTCATTCAAACTACTCAATAAAGCGGTAACTAGTGCTAAATCGATACAGGTTTCTGACTCATCAATTTTCAACCCCCCCACAATATTAAAAAACGTATCATGGAATATCTTGGTTTTGGTGTGTTTACGCACAATACCCGTTAACATTTTAACCCGATTCATGTTCAACCCCACGCACACTCGTTGGGGGAATTCTGATTCAGTTTCCGTCGTTAAACATTGTATTTCTAACAGTAAATTACGGTTACCTTTACGAATGCAGGTAATGGTCGAGCCGGGAGATTCCGTGGTCGAACCCGATAAGAATATTTCGCTCGGGTTATCAACGCTGAGCATACCGCGCTCACTCATTCGAAATATGCCCACGGTATCCACATCACCAAAACGGTTTTTATTGGCACGCAGAGTACGAATTTGGCCATCATTGGTATCAATATGCAACAATGAATCAACAATATGCACTAAGGTTTGCGGGCCCGCTATTTCATTGTTTTTATTCACATGGGCAATGATAAACATGGTCACATTATTTTTTTTACAATACTGGGTAAACGCTTGAGCCGCCGTTTTAACTTGTGAGGGTGAACCCGGGCTGCCATTGGCCGCATCTGTGACCACAGCTTGAATAGAATCAATTACGGCAAACTTTATTTGCTTAGCGTCTAATTCCTCAATAATGGCTTCTACACTCGTTTCCGACAGCAGGTATAAGTTATCTTCGTTGTAATGAAGCTTTAACCGATTGACCCGGTTTTTAAACTGAGATAATGACTCTTCGGCCGTGCAGTACAATGACGCCATGGATTGCGACATACGCGCCACCAAATCAGATAACAGGGTGGTTTTACCCGCACCAGGATCGCCTGAAATAATATTCACCGATCCCGTGGTCAAGCCTCCGCTTAATACTCGATCCAACTCGCCTATTTCAGTCAGTCTTTTTTCGGCATCCATCGACTCAACTTCACTGAGCTTTTTTGAGCCGCCGCCAACGGCCCCCGCATACCCGAATGCCGATGAGCGTGATGCAGTATTTTTTGATACTGATAACTTCATTTCCACTAAAGAATTCCACGCACCACAACGACACTGCCCCTGCCAACGCGGATAATCTTGGCCACAATCGTCACAAACAAATGTCATTTTTGGAGCTTTAGCCATGTTAATTCCCATGATATAAATCAATTAAATTACGATTAAACGTGTTCAGTAAGCGACTCAATAACTAATCACTATCCGAACATTATCTTTATTGCACATACCGATGACACCTACAGGTCATAAACAAAATTATAGCAGACTGATTAAATAGATTATTAATATAAATTATAATCTTAGCAATACTTGAAATCTTATTCACACTCAATGTAAGTGAGCCGTAAATATATGGCCAAGACCTAGTCAACCAAGGTGAGATAACGCGCGCAGTATTATTTTCACACTCTGTTAATGTTTACCGCTACACATTGAACTAAACAACATTGAACTAAGCATTGAACCAAGCATTGAACCAAGCATTGAACCAAGCAATGAACAACAATGTTATTCTCCCTTAGCGCTCATCGCACTAAGCAAGGTATAATAATATAAAGTTCAGCACCCTGTTGCCGATAAAATTATTAACCTGATCCACAATAAGCAGTTAACACGACATAATAATGAGTTCAGACAATCACAGTGTATTAATCGAACAACTGAAACCTCTGTTAATGGAACCTGATTTTCAAGACGTTTTTGAACAGTTGACCGTTGACGAATCCAGTTCAACCCGTTTTCTATTGAAAATGGAGCTAAACCGTATCTCGGCATTATGCACTCGCATTATTGATTTACGTGATAATACGGAGCTGGCCTGCGAAGAAGTTATTATTGCCAATCAAAGGCACTTTCTCGATCAACCCGCCAAAGAAGCCTTGCTACAAGCACTGCCATTATATCGCAACAAGTACACTCTTGGTGTCTATGAGCAGATTATCAACGCGCATAAACTGCGACGGCTTAAACTCAGAGAAAATGTTTCAATTGAGGATATTGACGAGGAAAATCCATTTTTAATGCCTGGCGTCGTACTTGGCAGCTACTTTAATCGCTGTGAAGAACGAATGAATTATAGCATTCGAATTAGGGTTTTTCAGCAAGGAAGAATTGAAGTCAATGGTGTTACCCTCGATTTATCCGTCGGTGGAGCTCGCATTAAGTTGCCATTAAAGCATCATTTAGATCCAAACCAACCTTTACGAGTAAAATTACTTGAACTCAGTGATGAATTTTATCTAGATGATCTAAAGCATGGTGTTGAATATCAAATAGTTGATAGTCAAAATAAAGATGGCAGTGCTGTCTTTAGACTCAAAAGGCTCGGTGGTGGAAAGGCCTTAGACGGCCTACTATCACAGATTATACGCAGTTATAAATTTCGTTATAAAGTAGATGTCAACGACGTCATCGTCACTGCAACGGGATTAGGTTTTGAACGTCACTACTTACCACTATTAACCCATCTACCTTTATTTGTTTCGATTGTTGACGGTAAACCAATCATAGCTTATGAATTACTGGGAAGAGGTAACCAAGGGATCCAGCATTATTTTCAAGATGAAAATGAAATTAGCCAGTTACCGAGTTTTATTAACAGCAGACGCTTAACCCAACTGATCAAACATCCCGACGGCAGCGATCATTGTTACCTATTTAGTTTTACTCACAATGCCAATGGTAAATTACATTTTTATTCTGCAACCTTAGCAGAGCTTAACGCGACCAAAAATAGTCATCTCTTTTTGGGTTTTGCTTCTACAAAAGCCAGCTGGCGTGTCTTTAAAATTGTCATGCAGCCAATTGATCATAGTAAAAACTACCAAACCTCCACCTTACCGGGTGATGATGCACATTATTCTGCCCTAACGGAACAGCAATTAGCGCAATTTAGTCATACTTTACAATTGATTGATTTAACCAACGAAGAAGCGCGTAAAGACTATCAATCCTGGTTTGACCAATCTGATGTGAATGACTTAAAGATTTTTTCCCAAGTAAAAATAAAACAACACAGCATCAAAAAAGTATCAATGCCATTTAGTGAACGCCGCCATGAGGCTAGATTCGCCTTTAAAACCCTAGTGACGGTCCAACAAGGTGATAAGCAGGTTACTGGTATCACTCACGATATTTCCAGCAGAGGCTTACAATTGACGTTAGAAGAAGCCGTTAATTTTAATGAACCTGGTGGCGTAACATTGTCATTCCCACGTCTTCAAGCCGCTGCGGGTAACGCCAACTTAGTAAATCTCCCTTATCAATTAATTCGTAGCAGGATCAATGGATTGACCATGCATTTAAGCGCCACAATTGGTCATCATCCTCACGAAGGCGTCGAATTTATAACGAAATTCATTGCGCATAACAAACAAAAGCTCCAACAACTATCAGATAATGAGAGCCAGCAAAAAGAGCTCGCCGATGGGCTGAAAAATTTGTTTATGCGCCAATTGCCTGGGGTTCCTTACTTTATAGAAAAAACAGTAAAAGCCGCACAAATGGCATGTCTCGGTATTGGTACGACTAGCGACGAAATCAGCCACCTATTTGCCCAGAACAGTGACAAACTCCTGCAATACAATTTAATGCCATTACTGGACAATCACGTCCTAAAACAACAGATTATTGATCCGATCAAACTAATGAAAACCAGCCAAGGTATGGCCTTTTTTGAGGTGTTTATGCACATTACTCCACAGCCTAGAGGCGCAGTGCAAATCCAATGTAAACTCAAATCGGAACTGGGTGGCACAGAGCAACAGATCCAATTTATTAGCAAAAGTAAAAAAGCCGGTCGTTTTATGGCATTAAGAGTGTACTTAGGTGCGACCGATAAGCCCGACATGAGCTATATTCGACGTGAGCTGGAGTATATCAACCTCCATGTAACTCATCGCGCTAAGCAGCTTGAAGCACAATTATGGAATGTCATCGGTTCAGGGGAATTATTAGATATTACGGCAGAAGTTGAATTGCGTTTCCCGAGTTTAATGCCATTTGCCTAATCAATATTCAATCTGGTTTACAGTGATAAGTACCATTGTTTAATCTGTACAAAATGATCGTGCTCAGCGCGTCGATGCGTCAACATACCGGCATGATCATAATCCACTAAATTCCCGTGTTCTTTGGCAAGCAAAGTGTACTTAACCTGCGTAAAACCGCATTCAGCTATCATATCGCGTACATCTGCTGGGTTGCCTAATACATGATCCTTTTTAGCGGCGATAAACCATGCCGGCGGCCACATCGCTTTAGCCGCCGCTTGGGCATAGTGAAAATTATCGTCATGATCAACCCATTCTCCTCGCACCCAATCAATGGTTTGTAATAATGATGCACGGCTCTCATTGTCCATACCAACGTGAAGTCGGCTAGCATCAAAATAGCCCTGTCTGCCACAATAAAATGGCGCAAAACGATTCCAGAAAAAATCGACCATAAGCCATCGTTTAAATGATTTCACCTTAATAGTGCGTTTAGAACCAAAGGTGAGTAACGATGCCACACTTGACTGTAAATGAGGATAGCGAGCCAAACTGCTGGCCATTAATACCCCACCCCATGAATGGGCACACCAATGCACTTTATTGACCAAAGGATGACGCTGTAGCATAAACTGCTGCACTAATGGCAATTGCTCTCGGATGACTTCTCCTTGCCCCAAAGTAAAGTCGCGATCAATTTTAGGCTCACTTAACCCTCGTCCCGCAGTGTCCATCACATAAACATCAAAACCTGCTTTAGCCAAAAAACAGCCTAGACCACGGCCAGAATCACTATAAAACACCCGTCCATTTGACATTGCGCCATGCAACATCAAAATAGGCACTCCAAGCGCCTTTACCCTACTAGGACGAATATGGCGTAGATGCAATTGACCATCACGGTATGGGATAAACAGTGAGTCTTGAAGGATAGCTATAGTCAAAATAGGCAGTGATATTAGTGATAGTAATAGTGAATATAAAACTAACATTAATGTCGTGAAATACCACTAGATTAGAGTAATAATTCTATATTAAATACTGTCCATCATAATGCACATCTCGCGACTAGTTCTGTAAGCAAAAAACTAATGCTCGTAAATCAAGATGTTGTATTGATACATCTGCCGCCTCAATTAATTTAGGTTTGCCATGAAAGGCTAAACCAACATCGGCAGTTTGGATCATCAAAATATCATTCGCACCATCACCAATCGCGACTCGCTGGCCAACCGGGATGCCCCACTGCTGGGCACATTGACTAATCACTCTCGCTTTATAGTGGGCATCAACCACTTCACCCGTCACTTCGCCACTGAATTTACCATCAACAATAACCAGTTCATTGGCAAACGCGGCGTCCAGATCCAGTAATGTTTTTAAATGACTGACAAAAGGGGTAAACCCACCTGAAGCAACCACCAATTTCCATTGATGCGTTTTTAATTCAGCTAACATGGCTTCAAGGCCAGGCATTAAAGGTAAGGTGTCACACAACCGCTGAATAATGCCAGCATCGGCACCAGCAAGCTGACTGACGCGTCGTCTTAAAGACTGCTCAAAATCCAGCTCTCCACGCATTGCACTTGCAGTGACGGCAGCCACTTCGTCACCCACACCCGACATGGCGGCGAGTTCGTCGATACATTCAATCTCAATGGCAGTAGAATCCATATCCATCACTAACAAACCCGGTTGATTTAGGCGTGCCAGCGGTTGTTGAATAAGCACAATTTCAGCGGATATATTTTGAGGGAATGACGCTATCCATGCATCGTTCGCTGTTTGAGCTGACAGTTCAAACCCTAATAAATCATTTTGTCTGTCAAGCTTTGCGACATGAGCATCGGTTGATATTGAGGATAACCAATATTCAATCTCAGTTGCGCATTCAACACTAAAAATAACCCGACAACGATACGGTAAATGAGCTTGTAAGCTCAGTAAATAATCTGACTCTTGATAACGATATAACACTCGACCCTGATGTTGATATGTATCACAAGTGTCTGAAAATAAAAAATTTAATAAAACATTATTACCTTGTTCAAGCATCAATACGGCCTCTTAGTATGTTACGACTATCTACTGACAAATTTTTCGATTAGTATAGCTTTTTGATGAATCTGTGTAATGGGATCTCCGCTGAATGCTGGTCACATAAAAATGTGCCCTAAAACAGCCTCCAATTAAATAGAAAAAACACTGAGGATTAAAGTGATTTTTGTTAAAGGTCTTAAGAAAAGGCAAAAAATCAGTAGGATTGTGCAAATCATTCTCGCTATCGTGCTGATATTTGGCTTAATACATTTGTGGCAGTCGAGTCTGAGCAATGGTCAAAAATTGTTAAATTCCCAAACAAAAGTGATGGCCAGACTGTTGGCACAGCAAGCAGCCAATGGCGCAGCGCCGGCGATGTATCTGCAAAATGATGAACAGCTACAATGGCTCGCATCTGCGCTTGCTGCAGACCCCAAAGTCATGTCAGTGAATATCTATAATTCTCAGGGTGTCCGGTTGGCCTTTGCACAAAGTGTTTCGTATGAAAATTTAGCCGCAGATTCCGAAGCGTTAAAAGACTTATTAACACCGTATCCACCTTTAATTGAAAACGTGATCCAAGATAACAACAACTTAGGTTATGTCGAAGTGCGGCTAAATCTGGATATCTTTTTTGATGAAATCAAAGTTTTGCATCAACAAAATATGGAATTGCAACAAATGATGTTGGTTGTAGCGGGCTTTATTGGCTTTTTATTATCACGGGCGCTATCGGTTAAGCGAGCAGATTTTGAGCGTCGTAAAACACAGCTGAAACTGCATAATAAAACAAAAAAAATATCGTCAACGCCCCTCGCAACGTCAGAACCCGATAAAAAAGAGTAATATAACCACACACAAAAATGGGCACTAATGAGTGCCCATTTTATTATGTACAGTAAAGAATATGCCGTAAAAATTAAAGCGTTAAGGCCGCATCCAAGGTCATAATAATCATGTCGTTGAATGTCGTTTGACGCTCATCAGAAGTGGTTTTCTCACCAGTACGGATATGGTCTGATACGGTAACAACACATAAGGCTTTAGCACCTAACTCATGGGCTACACCGTATAGACCAGCGGCTTCCATTTCGACACCTAAAACGCCCATTTTCTCCATCACATCAAACATTTGTGGATCTGGAGTATAGAAAAGGTCTGCTGAGAACACGTTACCCACACGGATCTTAGTACCATGAGCTTTCGCGGAGTCGACCACGGCACTTAATAAACTGTAATCAGCAATGGCGGCAAAATCGTTATCTTTAAAACGTAACCGGTTTACTCTAGAATCAGTACAAGCGCCCATACCGATAATCACATCACGTACTTTCACGTCGGCGCTAATTGCACCACACGAGCCTACGCGAATAAGATTCTTAACACCGTAGTCTTTGATTAACTCATGAGCATAAATTGAACACGATGGGATCCCCATACCTGAGCCCATGACAGAGATACGTGTACCTTTGTAAGTCCCCGTAAAACCTAGCATATTACGTACATCAGTCACTTGCTCAACATTTTCTAAAAATGTTTCAGCAATGTATTTTGCACGCAGTGGATCGCCTGGAAATAAAACTGTTTCAGCAAATGCACCTTCAACTGCATTAATATGTGGTGTAGCCATTGGTATAACCCCTATATTGATAATTTGTATTCAAACTGCTAAAAATTAACTTTTACACTATGGTAACAACCCCTAATCACGGCGAAATAATTAACCGATAAAAGAGTCACCGTATTCCATAGGTTGTAGTTTAAAATATGATGCAATTGACTGGCCCATATCAGCAAACGACTGACGGCGACCTAAAGAACCTGCAGTCAAACCAGCACCATAAGCAAGTACCGGTACGCGTTCTCGGGTGTGCTCAGTGCCTTTCCAAGTAGGATCACAACCATGATCAGCGGTAAATAATACCAAATCATCCGCGTGTAAAATCGCGAATAGTTCAGGTAAGCGCGAGTCGAAATATTCCAGCGCCTTAGCATAACCGGCCGTATCACGACGATGACCATAATGAGAGTCAAAATCAACAAAATTAGTAAACACTATGGTGTTATCACCAGCACGTTTAATTTGCGTTAAGGTTTGATCAAATAACTCTTCAAGCCCGGTGGCTTTAAACTGCTGAGTAATACCGCTGTGCGCATATATATCAGAAATTTTACCGATACTCACCACTTCACCACCCGCGTCTTTAAGTTTGTCTAACACGGTTGGCGCTGGGGGTAATACGGCATAATCATGACGATTACCGGTACGAACAAAATCAGCAGATCCAGTACCCACAAACGGACGCGCAATGACACGGCCAATGTTATAATTCGCTAACTCTTCGCGCGTTATTTTGCACAAGTTATATAGGTTTTCTAAACCAAAGCTTTCTTCATGGCAAGCTATTTGGAATACTGAGTCAGCAGAGGTGTAGAAAATAGGCTTGCCTGTTTTCATGTGCTCTTCGCCTAATTCTTCAAGGATTTGAGTACCTGAAGCATGGCAGTTGCCTAAAAACCCATCTAAACCAGCGCGCTCAAGGATTTTATCTGTGAGTTCTTTAGGAAATGAGTTGGTTAAATCACTAAAATAACCCCACTCATAAAGGACCGGAACCCCCGCCATTTCCCAGTGACCACTAGGAGTGTCTTTGCCTGAGCTTAATTCGTCAGCATGGCCATAAGCGCCAATTAATTCGACATTGTCAGCAAATCCTGCCGCAAACTGCCCCGTGCTTTCAAAACCAGCATGGGCTAACCCTAAGCGAGCAAGATTAGGTAACTTCAATGGCCCTTGGCGGCCGATATCGGCTTTACCTTCAGCACAAGCTTGAGCTATATGACCAAAAGTATCTGAGCCAAGGTCACCGAACTTGTCAGCATCGCTGGCAGCGCCAATACCAAAGGAGTCGAGCATTAAGATAAAAGTACGTTTCATAGTGTTTCCTTTATAAATCTGAAGCGCGAATATAACGGTATATTTCAGGCGTTTTTTCAGGCGCGCTTTCGCCAATAATAATAGCTTGCTGAATAGCCGCGGCGGCTTCGGCAAAAGCCGCTTCAGATTGAGCATGGATCATCGCTAATGGGACATCGTTACTAACGTGTTGACCGAGTGCGCATACTTGAGTGAGTCCCACGCTGTAATCCAATGTATCACCTGGTTTGCGACGGCCGCCCCCCAAAGTCACAACGGCTAACCCAAGTTCACGGGTATCCATTTTGTAGGCAAAACCCGATGTGTTGGCATAGACAGGGCGGATAATCTTGGCGTGAGGTAAATATTTATCGTATGACTCAACAAAATCTGTTGGGCCACCTAAACCTGCCACCATTTTGGCAAATGCCTCGGCTGCTTTACCATTATCCAATACAGCGTTTAGCTTGTTGCGTGCTTCGGCTTCATCTTTTGCAATACCACCCAAAACCAGCATTTCGGCACATAAGCCCATGGTGACAGCGTATAAACGAGGGTTACGATATTGGCCGGTTAAAAAGTTAATCGCCTCACGCACTTCAACCGCATTACCTGCGCAAGAAGCCAATACTTGGTTCATATCAGTTAACAAGGCGGTTGTTTTTGTACCGGCGCCATTGGCTACCGCAGTAATACTGCGAGCTAATTCTTCAGAGGCTTCGTAGGTTGGCATAAATGCACCACTGCCTACTTTGACATCCATTGCAAGCGCATCAAGACCGGCAGCTAATTTTTTAGATAAAATGGAAGCCGTAATAAGTGAGATAGATTCAACGGTGGCGGTATTATCACGAATAGAATAGAAACGCTTATCAGCAGGAACTAAGTCACCGGTTTGGCCAATAATGGCCACACCAGCGTCTTTAACCACTTTGCGAAATAGCTCACTTGACGGCTCAGTCTGATAACCTGGAATGGCATCAAATTTATCTAACGTACCACCAGTATGACCTAGGCCTCGGCCTGAAATCATAGGTACATAGCCACCACAAGCCGCAGCCATAGGGCCAAGCATTAAACTGATGACATCACCCACACCACCGGTGCTGTGCTTATCAATAATAGGGCCATCAAGGCCGAGTGAATCCCAATTTAATACGACTCCGGAATCACGCATTGCTATCGTTAATGCGATACGTTCATCCATATTCATATCTTTGAAGTACACCGCCATGCCGAACGCAGCAATTTGGCCTTCAGAAACCGTGTTATGGGTGATGCCATCAACAAAAAATTGAATTTCTGCCGTACTTAGTGCATCGCCGTTACGTTTTTTACGAATAATCTCTTGAGCAAGAAACATACTGAGTCTCCATGAGGCAATCCAACACCTTTAGGATCGCCATTAATATCTGGAATGTCATCAATTGATGACGCGTTGCATAACGATAATTCATCATGCAAAGTGGCTATTAACGCATAATAAGATTAGTAGCCTGAGGTTGCTGTTGGCGCCTCAGTCAATTCAAGCGTATGCAACAAACTGGTTAATAAGCTAGATGCGCCAAAACGGAATGTCTGTGGACTTACCCAATCGGCACCTAAAATACGCTCAGCTAAGGCTAAAAATTCGGCGGTTTTCGCCGCATCGCGCACGCCGCCAGCAGGCTTAAAACCAACGTTACGGTTTTTCTCACTGATCACAGTTAACATAATTTCAGCGGCTTCAAGGGTGGCATTAACCGCGACTTTACCCGTCGATGTTTTGATGAAATTAGCACCGGCATCAATCGCTAATTCCGAGGCTTTGCGGATAAGAGCAGGATCGTTTAACTCACCAGACTCGATAATGACTTTCAACAACACATCATCACCACACTCTTCTTTACATGCTTTAACTAGTTCAAAACCGACGCTTTCATTGCCGTCCATTAATGCACGGTATGGAAACACAACATCAACTTCATCAGCGCCATAGGCAATGGCTGCGCGAGTTTCTAATACCGCGATAGCGATATCATCATTACCGTGTGGGAAGTTGGTCACAGTCGCAATCTTAATGTCTTCACAATCAAGTTCATTAAGCGTCTTACGTGCAATAGGAATAAAGCGAGGGTATATACAAATCGCGGCAGTATTGCCGGCTGGAGACTTAGCTTTGTGGCACAAATCGATCACTTTTTGCGCGGTGTCATCATCATTTAAGGTAGTTAAATCCATTAATGAAATACCGCGTAGTGCCGCTTTTTTTAAATCAGTCATAATTGCTCTCCGAAACGAAAAATCAAAGTCGATAATTTTTTTCAGGCAACACTATGTAGCTGGCATATTATTATAATTATGGCCTGGCCTTCAGCATTGCCAGTAAATCTTGGTGATATTTACTAACCTAAGTATTCAATCTGATAACGAGTACCACGACTTGAATCCTTGAAGACCGGAAAAGATAAAACAAAGATAATTGTTTTAACTGTTCCGCGAAAAATCCTTTTTAGCGCGTGAAAATAAAATATTGTAACGTACAAACTTTTATATAAAAACACTCTTAATAAACAATGTCTTATTTTGATATCTTATCTTAATAAGCAATATTATTATATTAGATAATCATATTATTAGACAATGATTTTAAATGAAAGTTCGAAATCGTTGTTACTGTAAAATATGGAGCCGCAAAATGCGGCTCCAACAAATCATATCTTAAACAACTAGATTTTGTAAGTTGCGGTTAAGAAGTGAGTCCAACCAGTAGTATCTAAACCACCGAAACCAAAAGTATCATTTTTAAATGCATTATCATTCAAGCCATATGCATGGTAGAAGTACTTGCCACCATAACCTAGTGCGAAACGATCTGTGTGGTAATAAAGACCGAAGAATGCAGCGCCACCGTGTTCAGAGTTGTTATAGTCGCCATCAGTGTTCATACCTGAATATTCTTCATCCATATCGAACTGATAATCAACATAACCTTGGAAAGATAAGAAGCTCTTATCTTCAAAGAAAACAAATGGCTTGAACCAGTTAGCCGAGAATTGGTAACCATTCCAGTCTTTACGGTTAATGTCATAAGCACCATAAAGGTTCATGCCAGTTTTACCTAACCATGGAACCATTACATCCGCACCAACACCCCAGAAAGACATGTTAACATCGCCTTCACCATTGCCTTCTGTATTGATAGCGCCACCACCCCAGTTAAATAGAGTAGAGAAGTAAACTTCTTGAACTGGGCCAAAAGATAAATCAGTACCGGTAATGGCATCAATAGAGAAACGCGGAGCGAACTTCATGAACATTTTGCTCGCGCCGTCAGCTTTATCGCCTGAATCACTGTTGCCTAAGTTGAACACATCAACATAACCATATAGGTCAACAAAACCAGAGCGACCACCAAATTCCATTTCTAAATAGTTATGGGTAGCTTCATTTTCGTCTGCAATTGGATGCTCATCGATTGCATACATAATGTTAAACTGCATCCAATTATAATCGTTAGCATGAATGTCGCCAGTTTGTTCGGCAGCAGAAGCAGTAAATGCAGAACCTGCCAGAGCAACAGCACTTGCTAATACTAAAGTATTTAATTTTTTCATCATCAACCCCATGTATATTGTTAAACTATCTTCGTGGATAGCACTTCTTTTTTAATCATTCATATTTTACCGTTACTGTTATCAATCTCAATATTTAATCGGTAAAAAACGAATACAAAATTCTTTTTTGTGAACAATGTCGCGACTATTTGTCTACACATTATTCACATCTTGACATTTTACCCTTGACTAGAGGGTTTAATGCTTCCGTTTTACAATGACTAAAACGGCATAACTTCGTATTGGGAAACGGTGGTTTAACACAAAAATCAATAACAACTTTATTAAAAACTGGGTCTCTAATCTTTATTAATCTCAAGACCCAGTTTTTTGGATTACTCTGCCTCGGCTTATGCTTAGATGGCTAAGAATAAACCGGCTAATGTCGCGCTCATTAAGTTAGCAAGCGATGCGGCTATAACAGCACGAACACCAAGCTTAGCAAGGTCATGACGACGGCTTGGAGCCATAGCGCCTAAACCACCTAGTAGAATTGCGATTGAAGACAAGTTAGCAAAACCACATAATGCGAATGAGATGATAGCTTGAGTTCTCGCCGTCATCGCAGCTTGGGTTCCTTCCACGCAGAGTGGTAAGCCTTTAGCGACTTCACCAGCAACACTGGTACACGCTATAGCAGCATCATTCAGGTAAGGAGCAAAGTTTAGGTAAGCGACAAATTCGTTAACAATGATCTTCTGACCAATGAACGAACCAGCAACCATGGCTTCATTCCAAGGCACACCGATAAGGAATGCTAAAGGCATGAACAAGTAACCTAAGATAAGCTCTAGAGTAAGGTTCTCAAAACCAACGAGTCCACCAAGTCCGCCTAACATGCCGTTAAGCATGGCGATAAGACCAACGAAAGCAAGCAGCATTGCACCAACGTTAAGTGCTAAATGCATACCAGAAGCAGCACCCGCAGCCGCAGCGTCGATGACGTTAGCAGGCTTATCAGTGTCTTCAGGCAGATCGCCCATTTCGTTTATAGTTGTTTCAGTCTCTGGGTGAATAAGCTTAGCCATTAATAGGCCACCAGGAGCTGCCATGAAAGAAGCAGCAACCAAGTACTCAATTTTAACGCCCATACCTGCATAACCAGCAAGTACCGCACCAGCGATTGAAGCTAAACCACCCACCATGATGGCGAATAGCTCAGAGTTTGTCATAGTCGCAATAAACGGACGCACAACAAGCGGTGCTTCAGTTTGACCAACGAAGATGTTTGCAGTAGCAGACATAGATTCTGTACGGCTTGTGCCTAGAGCTTTCTGTAGACCACCACCGATGAACTTAATAACCAACTGCATAATGCCAAGGTAATAAAGTACAGCAATCAAAGAAGAGAAGAAGATAATAACGGGTAGTACGCGAATAGCGAAGACGAAGCCAACACCATTTGAGAACATTGCGTCAGTACCTAGACCACCAAATAGGAAATCGATACCAGCTTGAGAATAACCAATAACATTGGCAACTCCCATTGATACACCGCCAAGTACTTCTTGCCCAAGGGGTACATACAATACAAAACCACCAAAAATGGCCTGAATTGCTAATGCACCCAAAACGGTACGTTTGTTAATTGCTTTTTTATTATTTGATAGTAAAAAACCTATCACTAGTAAGGTGACCACCCCTACTAAACTCATTATTATATCCATTAATCATCACCCTTTTGTTAACAGTTTTCTTGAATGTTGTTAACTCACCTAATTTCCGTCGATGAGTATAACTGAGCGAGAATCGAAAAGCGTGGTTTTGATCAAGTTTTTAAAGCTTAATTTCAAACTCTTACGACAAAAAAAGAAATAAAGAGAGGGTGTTCATAAAAAAACAACTAAAGCTCAAACAGTTGCAAAGCATTTTTATTCAACTGTTCTAATATACAGACAGTTGATTTTTCCTTTAAAAATGCGATTTCAGACACAATACGAGGAAGAATAAGAGGCGTGTTACGCACTTTTGGTTGATCAAAAGGAGGCATACTTGGCGAATCAGTCTCCAATAAAAAGTGTTCTAATGGTAAATTAATCACTGTTTCACGAAGCTTTTTTGCCCTTGGATTGAGTATTAACCCACCAATACCTAATTTAAAACCGAGCGAAATATAACGCTTAGCAATATCACTATTACCATAAAACCCATGCACAACACCGCCTTTTGGTAATCTCATCTGTGCCAACATTGACAATAATTCTTGATGAGCTTTTACAGCATGTAAAATGACGGGTAATTGATAAGTGTGAGCAAGTGATAACTGTTTTTCAAGTAACAACAATTGTTTATCCGACCAATGATGTAATTTATCTAGGCCACACTCACCAACAGCCACCAAACGCTTGTTTTCACTATATTGTTGCAAAGCCGCATCAAGCGCATTAATGGCGGCATCAATGTTCTCAGGCATGTACCAAGGATGAATGCCTAGCGCGAAATAACAATCAAATTGCTCCGCTATTTTAATTTGCTTTGGCCATTGATCGAGCGACACACCCGGTAAAATCACCGACGTAATCCCGCGGCTGTGTATGGCCTCAAAGACCTGTTCTCTATCTTCATCGAACGCTGACATATCCAGATGAGCATGAGTATCAATCATAAGCTAACGCTTTTTTTGTTGCTGATAGCATACAGACAAACAGTGGGCTCAGATGTTGATGCTTCATGTTCAGATTCGCTCAATCTTGGTGCACAGCTGCGTTTGTTTTCTAACGTTAACTCCAGTTCATCACAGCATAAGATGTATCTTTGCCAAGGTTTTATCATAAATAGCTTAAAAATAGCCTTAATCATCCTAATTCCCCCTTAAAAATAATAATAAAAAAGGTGGCAAAGCCACCTTTTTTAACATATCTGCAAAAAATATTTTAACAATTAGTGTTCGCGCGTCTTGGTAAATTTAATATCAGGATAGCGTTCCATATATAAGTTGAGATTGACCATTGTAGGTGCAATATAAGTTAAATTATTACCGCCATCAAGGGCTAAATGTTGACTGCATTTACGACGAAACTCTTCTAATTTACGTTCATCTTTGCAATAGACCCAACGAGCGGTACTGACACTGATACCTTCGTAAATAGCGTCGACGTTATATTCACTTTTTAAGCGCCCAACAACCACTTCAAACTGAAGTACACCCACTGCACCGACAATTAAATCGTTAGTATCGATGGGTCTGAAGACCTGGACGGCACCTTCTTCAGCTAACTGCACCAAGCCTTTTAGTAACTGCTTTTGTTTGAGAGGATCTTGTAAACGAATACGACGGAACATTTCAGGTGCAAAGTTTGGCACCCCTGTGAAACGTAAGTTTTCACCTTGGGTAAATGTATCACCAATTCGCATCGTGCCGTGATTATGTAAGCCAATAATATCACCAGGATACGCGGCCTCGGCCCGACTACGATCGCCAGCCATGAAAGTCAAGGCATCACTCACATTGACATCTTTACCGATGCGGACATGATGCATTTTCATGCCTTGCTCATATTGGCCCGAGCAAATACGCATAAAGGCAACTCGGTCGCGATGCTTAGGATCCATATTGGCTTGAATTTTGAAAATAAAACCAGAGAATTTTGCTTCATCTGGGGTAACATTGCGAACATCACTTTCACGTGGAAGCGGTTTGGGTGCCCACTCAACAATACCATCAAGAATATGATCCACACCAAAGTTACCTAAGGCGGTACCGAAATAGACTGGCGTAAGCTCGCCTTTTAGAAAAGCTTCTTGATTGAATTCATTTGAAGCACCTGCAACCAGTTCCATCTCATCACGAATTTCAGCAGCATAAGAACCCAGCACTTTATCTAACTCAGGATTGTGTAATCCTTTGATAATGCGTTCTTCTTGAATAGTGTGACCCATACCGCTTTGGTATAAAATGATTTCATCACGCAAAATATGGTACACACCTTTAAACGCTTTACCAGAGCCAATAGGCCACGTAATGGGGGCACACGCTATCTTTAAGATGTCTTCGACTTCATCCATTAATTCGATAGGATCGCGAATATCACGGTCACATTTATTCATGAATGTCACAATCGGCGTATCACGTAAACGCGTCACTTCCATTAATTTAATGGTTCGATCTTCAACACCTTTGGCTGAATCAATCACCATGACGCATGAATCGACTGCCGTTAGCGTACGATAGGTATCTTCGGAAAAATCTTCGTGACCAGGTGTATCAAGTAAGTTGATTAGTGCGCCACCGTAAGGAAATTGCATAACAGAGGTAGTAATCGAAATACCACGATCTTTCTCCATTTCCATCCAGTCAGATTTAGCATGTTGACCAGACTTTTTGCCTTTTACCGTACCAGCCTTTTGTAAAGCCTGTCCGAATAAAAGTACTTTTTCGGTGATGGTGGTTTTACCCGCATCGGGGTGCGAAATGATGGCGAAGGTGCGACGCTTGTCGACCTCGACGTTATTGCCTGACATGTTAACCTTGCACTAATCGCTATAAAAGGCGCGAATTATAACGCCTATCGACAGAATTGGCTAGGCAAAGTGGTGTTTAGCTCTTTGATGATACTGTAGCATGCTGTTGGAGCAATTTTTTCATTTTAGCTAACTCAATTCTCGCATAACGGTGTTCGACAAAATCATAAATATTCGTCGCTAACGTTAACCGGTAAAAATTAGCCGCTTGTTGATATTTACCTTTCTCTGCGGCTTTTTTAGCTAAGTAGAAATAAGCCTCACAGAGACGCTCTGCATACCCTTTAGGCTGCGACAAACCCACTTTAGCCGCTGCAAACACTTGTTCTTGATTGACCTTACCCAAATAAAAATCGACCAACACACTAGACCAATCGTCATTGTTTAACTGTTTGCGTTGTTCGGCTAAATCCACTAATGCGGCATTTTTATCAACCGCCGCAGCCATCAAATAGAGCCAAAGGACACGATAACCATCACTAGGATCTCGAGCATAAAATGCTTGCATATCGTCGATAGCTAATTGGTAACGCTCACCATAATATAATGCGATACCACGATTTAAGAAGGCGTAATCATAATTAGGAGAAAGTTCTAACACCCCATCAAATGCTTCATATGCACTTTCAAACTCACCTTCTTGAGTATAATAAATACCCAGAAAATTATAAGCATCGGCTAAATCAGGTTGTAACGTTAACGCTTGATGAAAATCAATTCGACCGAGTAAACGTAAGCCGACACTGTCATAAATTACGCCGCGATCGTAATGAAACCGTGCACGTTGTGCATCAGTTAATTCCATCGTAGCCAAAATTTCATTAAGCTTTGCCAGTGTCACTTCCAATTTATAATCTGGCATGACAGGGGCAACAATCATCTGTCCGGCAGCAACATTATCTTTTGAACCTAACGTTGCAGCACATCCTGACAACAATAGACTTGCACCGACAACAACGGCAACGATTGTGGTGCCTAGTTTACATTCCATCCGCTTTACCTTATCAGGTTCTATTAACATTCAACATCATAGCAATCTGTCAATCTAAGAGCCATGCACATTAGCAATTTTTTTTCCATAAAAAAAGGAGATCAAATGATCTCCTTTTTTGTGGCGCTAAAATTGTTAACGTAAATTACTCAGCGGTTGCTTTCGCTTGAGCTTCTTTAATTGACAGTCTTACGCGGCCTTGACGATCCACTTCCATTACTTTCACAGCAACTTCTTGGTTCATCTCTAAATGGTCAGAGACGTTTGCAACGCGCTCGTCACTGATTTGCGAAATATGCACTAAACCATCTTTACCCGGTAGAATGTTAACAAACGCACCGAAATCTACGATACGGATAACTTTACCGTTATAAATACGGCCCACTTCAACTTCTGCAGTGATTTCTTCGATACGACGGATAGCTTCTTTAGTTGCTTCACCATTCGATGATGCAATCTTCACAGTACCATTGTCATCAAGTTCAATCGTGGTGCCCGTTTCTTCGGTTAGCGCACGAATTACCGCGCCGCCTTTACCAATAACATCACGGATTTTCTCAGGATTAATCTTGATTGTGGTGATCCGTGGCGCGTGGGCAGAGATATCATCACGATGTGAACCAATGGCTTGATCCATCACGTTTAGGATATGAACGCGTGCGCCATAAGCCTGTTGCAATGCGATATCCATGATTTCTTTGGTGATACCTTCAATTTTGATATCCATCTGCAGAGCAGTAATACCATCACGAGTACCGGCGACTTTAAAGTCCATGTCACCTAAATGATCTTCATCACCTAGAATGTCAGAAAGAACAACGAAATCATCGCCTTCTTTCACTAGGCCCATCGCAATACCAGCAACAGAAGACTTAATAGGTACACCCGCATCCATCAATGCTAATGAAGTACCACAGACTGACGCCATAGAACTTGAACCGTTAGATTCAGTGATTTCAGAAACCACACGAATGCTATACGGGAATTCTTCAGCCGAAGGCATAACTGCGTTCATACCACGCCACGCTAACTTACCATGGCCAATTTCGCGGCGTCTAGGTGAACCCACCATACCGGTTTCACCAACACAATATGGAGGGAAGTTATAATGAAGCATGAAACGGTTTGTACGCTCGCCCATGATGCTATCAATTTTCTGAGCATCACGTTCAGTCCCTAAAGTACAAGTGACTAATGCCTGAGTTTCACCACGAGTGAATAATGCACTGCCGTGAGTACGTGGCAATACGCCCGCTAATACGTTTAACGCACGGATCATTTCGGGTTCACGCCCATCAATACGTGGCTTGCCACTGATGATACGACCACGAACAACCTTCTTCTCTAAGCTACCCAATAAGGTATCAAGCTCACGGACATCAAGATCGGCATTTTCTGCAAGCAACGCAGCTTTCGCAGCAGCTTTAACAACCCCGACTTGTATAGAACGGTCTTGCTTAACTTCAATTTGATAAGCTGCTGTCATGTCAGCTTCTGCAAGCACTTTGATTTTAGCTACTAATGCTTGATCTTGAACTGGTGCAGTCCAATCCCATGTTGGCTTACCTGCTTCAGCTTTAAATTCGCTGATAGCATCGACAACCACTTGTTGTTGGTCGTGACCATAAGTTACCGCACCTAGCATGATTTCTTCTGCAAGCGCTTTTGCTTCAGATTCAACCATTAGTACCGCAGCCTTAGTACCGGCAACCACTAAGTTTAGCGAGCTGGTAGCGATCTGCTCAACCGATGGGTTAAGTACATATTCGTCGTTGATATAACCAACACGCGCAGCACCTAATGGACCATTGAAGGGAATACCAGAAATAGCTAACGCTGCAGAAGTACCAATCATCGAAACAATATCTGGCTCGATTTGTGGGTCAACAGAAACCACAGTGATGATAACTTGAACTTCGTTTTTAAAACCGTTAGGGAATAAAGGACGAATAGGACGGTCAATAAGACGGGCAATCAGAGTTTCATCTTCTGAAGGACGACCTTCACGCTTGAAGAAACCACCAGGGATTTTACCTGCAGCATAGGTTTTTTCTTGATAGTTAACGGTTAACGGGAAAAAGTCACGACTTAAGTCCGCTACTTTTTTACCCACTACAGTAACTAATACTGTAGTATCGCCCATGCTTGTTAAAACTGCAGCATCTGCTTGACGTGCAATAACACCTGTTTCTAAGGTGACGGTATGTTGACCATACTCAAAACTCTTTACAATTGGATTCACGTGACCCATTCCTTAATTTAATGACCTTTAATTACGCGCACAAGTATACTTCAATTAGGTTGAATAGTTAAATAGACGTGAGTTACTGAAGGTAAAAATCGTTAAAATAATTATTTTACTATGCACGATCATTGTAATAACAAATTATTTAACGCTGATTAAGTCGCTTAAGGTTCCTCTTTGCTTTGATTGTGGATGACAAGACCGGTGAATTTGAATAAAATTATACCCAGTAGTGCCAATATTGAATTAATTACCGTATGAATTACCGTATGGGTTAATATGTAGATGAATGTGTAGATTAACCACATTGGAATTAATGTTTAAATAGCATATCAATTATTTGTGACCTTAGCATTTTAAGCTGCGCAAATTAACGTATAATCAGTCGCTTATATGACTTGGGATAATACATGACCGCCAGCTTTACCTCTCTTACATGGAAACAGACTCGCTTAGTCGTGTTTACCGCTTTGTTTTTTGCCATTGCCATCTTTATTGTTGAAATTGCGTTAGTGGTCATCTCGGCTAAACAGCAACTGAGCGCTACACAACAAGAACTGCTAAATTCAATCGAACAAACAACGACTAATGCGGTGTGGTCATTAGATGATAAATTGGCGAGTCAAACATTAGAAGGCATTATAAAAGTTGATAATGTCGGTGCTGCAGTGATTGAACTTGATGACGGTTCACTTTTTGTGTCTACCTCTAATGACTCTGATGAATTTTCAAATAACTATATCACTCTAAGCCATTATCTTTTTGGCGATCTCAAAGAGATTTCGCGGCCGCTATATAGACCCTTTTATTTTGAAGGGAACAAAAAACAGCAACTAATTGGCATTCTTACAATTTCTTATGACACACAACAACTCACTAGCAAATTGTTTAGCCAACTTCAACTCGGATTTGTTGCAACCTTAGCGCGCGCATTACTGCTCACATTAGTATTAACAATCGTGTTTCATCGCTTTTTGACACAACCCATCGCACGTATTAGTGAAGCCATCGATAAAATTGATCCTGACTGTCCGGCTGAAAATTTATTACCCATGTCAACAGCCCATAAAGATGATGAATTAGGCTTAGTCACCAGTAAATTTAATCAAATCTTATTGCAGTTCAGCCAAGCCCAAAACACACTGCGTAAAATGGCGACCCGAGATCCATTAACGGGCTTACCCAATCGAACCTTACTGTTAGAAACACTCAATGTAACAATTCAACGATCACGCGTTCATAAACGTAACTTTGCATTATTTTTTATTGATTTAGATCGCTTTAAAAATGTTAACGATTCATTAGGGCATGCACTAGGAGACCAATTTCTGGCACGCATTGCCCGCATCTTAGAAAGAGTGGTTGCTGATAGAGGTAGTGTGGCTCGTTTGGGTGGCGATGAATTTGTGATCTTAGCCGACGAGATTACAACATCTTCACAAGCTGCTGATTTTGTTGATAAATTACTAATTCAACTCAATATGCCCATTCAGCTTAATGAACACACAATTCATCCGGCTGCATCAATCGGGATATCTATTTATCCAGACGACGGTATCACAGCCGAAGATCTCATTCGTCATGCCGATATTGCGATGTACAGTGCTAAGGCATTAGGTTCCAACCAATGGTCGTTCTTCAAACAACAAATGACTGAGCGCGCCGCGGTGAGATTACGCACAGAGGCATCATTACATGATGCATTAAAAAACAACGAATTTTTATTATATTTCCAACCAAAGTTTGATTTAAATACTAATCAAGTTGTTGGCTGTGAAGCGCTTATCCGTTGGCAAAAAGACGGCCGCTTAATCAGCCCAATGTCATTTATACCCGTTGCTGAAGAAACCGGGATTATTATTCCTATCGGCCATTGGGTCATAGAACAAAGCTGTAAAGTCATTCGAGAATGGCAACAAAAATACAACTATGCCATTCCCATTGCAGTCAATGTCGCCTCCCAGCAATTTGCAGATGCCAGTTTAGTACCCAACATCAAGCAACTGGCTATTCGCTACCAAATACGTCCAGAATTACTTGAAATTGAAATTACAGAAACGTCACTGATGAATGATGTTGAACAGGCAATTACAACATTAGGACAACTCAAAACGGCAGGGTTTGGTATTGCGGTTGATGATTTCGGTACTGGATATTCGTCATTATCCTATTTACGCCACTTGCCGATCACGACCATGAAAATTGATCGAGCATTTGTCAGCGATCTACCTGAAGATAGTGCTATTGCATCCACTATTTTACTGCTTGGTCGTCAGCTTGATTTGACCATTGTAGCCGAAGGCATTGAAAATAAACAACAACTTGAATGGTTAAAAGAAAATAAATGTGAAATTGGCCAAGGATTCTTCTTCAGCCAACCACTACCATTAGCCGAGTTCGAACAAAAATATATCATCAGTAATACCGCAAAAATCATCCATATTTAACCACAATGAGTGATTAGCAACATGTTGTCATAATATTTTGGGTAGCAATCCTATTAAAGCATATTGTTGATAACAATATTGACCATTGAGATCCCGATGTTGGCGCGATATCGCTGCGAAAACCTCAATTAAATCCGCATTACTCGCTGCATATTAAGGCGATAAAATGACCTATCTCAATCAGGAAGCCGATACCGCTAAATAGCTAAGTGTTAATCCATTTATTGATATTTGAACGTATACCCATCACATTCAATCCCTACTCAATCCTGCGCCACTCAAGCTTGGCAATTTATGGCGCATTTTTGCTGCCCTTGTTAATGACATTCAAGTTTAGATTAATACAACACAGAAGTGGAAAGCCTAGGCCGTTGTCTCAGGACGAGAAGCTAATTCCGTTATGCCGCTTGTTGAAGCCTCAACGGACGACGGCATGGATGCGTTAAGCAAAGCAGGAACAAATGCCGAGCAACACTCTGCGTTCAAGATTGGCCTTAACTAACCCACGTTGAATTAGCGCTTTGAATTTGCACTTTGAATACCTGCTGAAAAAAAGACAGTTTAGCTCAACTCAGAATTGGAGATCAATAAACGGCACTCAATGGGTCAAGATTCAAGTATTTCATCTCCAATGCGAACATTATGCTGATAACAAGGCAATTTATGCATCAATAACGAGCCTATTGCCAGTCAATCCAACGCCATTCACGGTGCAAAGAATGATTGGAGATGAATTGATGATCCCGAGCGGTGGCTTGTTAATATCAATTACTAATACCTTTGGTATTAGTAATTGATATTAGCGATTGGCATTAGCGATCTGGTGAATTTTAGGCAATAAAAAAGAAGGCCAAAGCCTTCTATTTTAGGGTTTAATCTACTTACAAACGTAAGCAGGACATCGAATTAACGACGTAAACCTAACTTCTGGATCAGAGCAGTATAACGTGCTACGTCAGTACGCTTTAAGTAAGCATTAAGCTTACGGCGAGCATTAACCATACGTAGTAGACCACGACGTGAGTGGTGATCATGGATGTGCTCTTTAAAGTGACCTTGAAGGTGGTTAATTTGAGCAGTTAACAAAGCTACTTGAACTTCAGTTGAACCTGTATCGTTTTCGCAGCGACCAAAATCAGCCAAAATTTTCGCTTTTGCTTCAGCACTTAGTGACATGTGTATCTCCAAAAAAGTAAATGTATCTCTAGCCGATCACTAACTCAGCCAGAGCGAGCGCAGTATTTTAACCAGATTGATGGCTAACCGCAATATAAATTGAATTATTTATCGTTAATATGATCTATGACGCTGCCTGACTATTCAGCAGATTCATTATCATGGATCACAATTAACCGTTTGGGTGCTAATAAGCCGTCATCATTCATGGTACCAATGCCGACAAATCGACGCTCATCGCCAATAGTGATCCGCACTAATTCATCAGGTTTTAGTCCCGCAGCTTGAATAGCTTGTCCTTGCATGACGTAATACAACATAGTGTCAGGCAAATTAATTTCAGGGAATTTTGCGACCGCACTATCCATTGATAGTAATAAGGGATCCATCAAGGTTTTAGGAGCAACATCCTGTCTATAAGATTGCTCAAGTAGCGCTTCTAATTGTGCTAACGTTACCATTTTTTCATAAGGATATTCGGCAACTTGAGTGCGTCGCAACATGATCACATGCGCTCCACATCCAAGCATTTCACCTAAATCATCAATAATGGTACGGATATAAGTCCCTTTAGAACAATGAATATCTAGGGTTAACTCATCACCTTCAAGCTTAATAAAATTGAGCTCAAATACTGTGATAGGTCGTGACTCACGCGGTACTTCAATCCCCTCACGAGCATACTTATACAAAGGTTGACCTTGGTATTTTAATGCCGAATACATTGAAGGTATTTGCTGAGTGGTGCCACGGAAAAATGCCAGCTTGTCATCAAGTAATGCTTGAGTAATATTAACCGAACGCGTTTGAACAACTTCACCATCTGAATCACTGGTATCGGTACGTTCACCCAATTTAGCTGTCACCAGATAGCGCTTATCAGCCTCTAATAAATGCTGAGAGAACTTAGTGGCTTCTCCAAGACATATGGGCAACATGCCAGTCGCTAATGGATCTAAAGCGCCAGTATGGCCGGCTTTATTGGCATTAAAAAACCGCTTAACCCTTTGCAGAGCAAAGTTTGAGCTCATGCCAGTATCTTTATCGAGTAATAAAATACCATCGATAAATCGGCCTTTAGGGCGACGAGCCATTAATCCTGCTCCTTGTCACCATCAACAGACTCGCTGTTATCAGATGCTTCTGGAGTAGTGTCTTGTTGCTTTGCTTTATCTTTACTGACCACTTGCGTCACCAGGTTAGAGATACGCATACCTTCGACCAGTGAGCTATCATAAATGAAACGTAATTCAGGCATGACGCGTAATTTCATACGCCCAGCAACTAAGGTACGAACATAAGGTGCTGCAGCAGTAAGTGCATCAATTTTTTGTTGGACAAGTTCCGTGTCTTCTTCAAAGAAGGTCACATAAACTTTTGCATAACTTAAATCACGTGAAACGTCGACGTCATTGACGGTGACAAAACCAATGCGGGGATCTTTCATATCGCGTTGCAACACCATTGCAAGTTCTTGCTGGAGTTGTTGTGCAATACGGCGTGTACGACTAAATTCTTTTGCCATGATGATATGCCATATCGTTAGGTCTACAATCAAAAAAGGGCGGCTAAAGCCGCCCTTCCATTGGTGCTTATAAGGTGCGAGCTATTTCGACTGTTTCGAAGACTTCAATTTGATCGCCAACTCTGACGTCATTGTAGTTCTTAACACCGATACCACATTCCATACCTTTACGGACTTCAGGAATATCGTCTTTAAAGCGACGTAATGACTCAAGTTCACCTTCATAGATAACCACGTTATCACGTAGAACACGAATAGGTGCACTACGTTTAACGATACCTTCGGTGACCATACAACCAGCGATGGCGCCAATTTTAGGAGACTTAAATACATCACGAACTTCAGCAAGGCCGATAATGTCTTGTCTGAATTCAGGTGCTAACATACCAGTCATAGCAGCACGAACTTCATCAATTAAGTTATAGATGATGCTGTAATAACGTAAGTCTACACTTTCTGAATCAATAGTCTTACGCGCCTGTGCATCAGCACGAACGTTAAAACCAACAAGAATGGCATTTGAAGCCGCAGCTAATGTCGCGTCAGTTTCAGTTAATGCACCTACACCTCGAGCGATAATGCTCACCTTAACTTCATCTGTAGACAGTTTAGCTAATGATTCACAAATGGCTTCAAGAGAACCTTGAACATCAGCTTTGAGCACGATATTCAATTCTTGTACTTCGCCTTCTTCCATGTTGGCAAACATGTTTTCTAGCTTAGACTTCTGCTGACGCGCTAACTTAACATCACGGAATTTGCCTTGACGATACAATGAAACTTCACGCGCTTTACGTTCGTCACGTACCACTGTCGCTTCATCACCCGCTAATGGCACACCAGAAAGGCCTAAGATCTCAACTGGAATAGATGGACCGGCTTCAGTGATAGGAAGACCATTTTCGTCATTCATCGCACGGATTTTACCGTACTCTAAACCACATAAAACGATATCGCCTTGGCGTAAAGTACCTTCTTGAACCAAGACGGTAGCCACTGGGCCACGACCTTTATCAAGTTTGGATTCGATAACAACACCAGCCGCCATGCCATCACGTATTGATTTAAGTTCTAATACTTCAGATTGAAGTAAGATGCCGTCTAACAGTTCGTCAACACCCATACCAGTTTTAGCTGATACGTGAACGAACATGTTATCGCCACCCCAATCGTCAGACATGATGCCATGTTGTGAAAGTTCACTCTTAACACGTTCTGGATCAGCGTCTGGTTTATCCATTTTATTAATCGCAACGATTAATGGAACATTACCCGCTTTAGCATGTTGAATGGCTTCAATGGTTTGTGGCATTACGCCATCATCAGCAGCAACAACCAAAATAACGATATCCGTTGCTTGAGCACCACGAGCACGCATTGACGTAAACGCCGCGTGACCAGGTGTGTCAAGGAAGGTGATCATGCCGTTGTCAGTTTCTACGTGGTATGCACCAATATGCTGGGTAATACCACCGGCTTCACCCGCCGCCACTTTTGCACGACGAATATAATCGAGTAATGAAGTCTTACCATGGTCAACGTGACCCATAATAGTGACTACCGGCGCACGAGACTCCAACTCAACATTGTCATCACGATCTTGCATCACTTGATGTTCAAGTTCGTTTTCGCGAATAAGTACCACTTTATGGCCTAATTCTTGAGCAACCATTTGAGCTGTTTCTTGGTCTAAGACTTGGTTGATCGTGACCATGGTGCCCATTTTCATCATTTGTTTGATGATCACAGTGGCTTTAATTGCCATTAAGTGAGCTAACTCTAATACCGTGACAGTTTCACCAATACGCACATCACGAGTTACCGCGGCCGCTGGCTTGTTGAAGCCATGAGCCATAGATTCTGGTGCGGTACTGCGATTACGCATGTGTTTTTCACGCCCTTCACGAGCATCTCTACCACCACGTTTCTTGTTGGTGTTTTTGTTACGAGCACGACGACCACGTTTTTCATCAGCAGCGTCAGAATTGTCTTCTGCTGCACGAGCGACTTTAGAGGTCGTAATGTGATGGTCACCATTTTTCTCTGCATCTAAACGCAGGCGTTCTTCTTCAGCCCAACGCTTTGAGTTTACTTCAGCAAGTTGACGCGCTGTTTCAGCTGCTTTAGCGGCATCGTCTTTCTGCTTTTGAGTGAGCACAGCTTCTTGAGTCGCTTTTAAGCGATCAGCTTCAACTTTGGCTGCTGCAGCTTCTGGATCAGCAACTTTAGCTACTTTAGGTTCAGATTTTACTTTTTCGGATTTCAATTTGGCTTCTGCTTCCGCTTTTTTCTTCGCTTCTGCATTGGCTTTCGCTTCTGCCGCTGCTTTGGCTTTTGCTTCAGCTTCCACTTTTGCTTTACCTTCAGCTTCTGCTGTGGCTTTTGCTTGAGCTTCTAATTCAGCTTGTTTTGCTAATTCTGCATCCTCACGTTTAACAAAAGTACGTTTCTTACGTACTTCGACCTTCACGTCTTTCGACTGACCGCCAGTGCTCGCAACACTTAACGTCGACAATGTTTTACGTTGCAGTGTCATTTTAGTCGGTACTGAATCTGCACCATGCTGTTTTTGTAGATAATCAAGAAGCTGTTGCTTCTCTTTTTCTGAAACAGAATCGAGTTGTATTTTCTTTATACCAGCTTGTGAAAATTGTTCGATTAATCGATCAACTGATTTTCCCACTTCCGCTGCTAATTTTTCTACGCTTGTAACTGCCATCAATTAAATCCCCCTGTTGATCGACTATACTTCTTCGCCAAACCAACAGATATTGCGGGCAGCCATGATGAGCTCACCTGCTTTTTCTTCTGTTAATTCTTCAATATCAATTAAATCATCAATACCTTGCTCGGCCAAGTTTTCTAAAGTCACTATACCTTTGCTCGCAAAAACATAAGCTAAGTGTCTTTCTAATCCTTCCAATGCTAGTAAATCATCACTTGGCTCTGCACCATCTAACGCTTCTTCAGACGCTAATGCTCTTGTAGAGATTGCCGCCTTTGCACGCTCGCGTAATGCCTCAACGATTCCTTCGTCAAAACCTTCTATTGCTAATAGCTCAGATTCTGGAACATAAGCGATTTCTTCTAACGAAGTGAATCCCTCATCAGCCAATACAGCTGCAAAATCATTGTCTATATCAAGATAGGCCACAAACAAATCAATCACCTTCGCACTTTCGGCTTGGTGTTTTTTGTTCAAGTCTTCAACGGTCATTACGTTTAATTCCCAACCAGTCAGTTGAGTGGCTAAACGTACGTTTTGGCCATTACGACCAATTGCCTGCGCCAAACTATCCGCTTCAACCGCTATATCCATTGAGTGATTATCTTCATCAACAATAATAGATGCTACATCAGCTGGCGCCATAGCGTTCATTACATATTGTGCAGGATTATCATCCCACATAACAATATCAACGCGCTCGCCACCCAATTCATTAGAAACGGCTTGTACGCGTGCGCCACGCATACCCACACAGGCTCCAATAGGGTCAATGCGACGGTCATTTGATTTTACTGCGATCTTAGCACGCGCACCAGGCTCACGAGCGGCACCCATCACTTCGATCAATTCGTCGTAAATTTCAGGCACTTCAACACGGAAAAGCTCGATTAACATCTCAGGCTTACTGCGGGTTAAAAACAACTGTGCCCCACGAGCTTCTGGCCGTACTGAGTACAATAATGCACGTACACGGTCACCAGGGCGGAAAGATTCACGACTGATTAAATCTTCTTTAAATATGACGCCATCAGCATTGTTACCTAAATCGACAACCACGCTTTCACGAGTGCTTTTCTTAACGACACCAGTAACAATCTCACCTTCACGCTCAATAAATTGTTCAACAATTTGTGCACGTTCAGCTTCACGTACTTTTTGTACGATAACTTGTTTAGCGGTTTGAGTCGTAATACGGTCAAAGGCGACTGAGTCAATTTGATCTTCAATAAACTCACCCACTTGAATCTCTGGATCTTCATAACGAGCGGCTTCAAACGTAATTTCGCTGTATGGGTTTTCCAGGGCTTCACCTTGATCATCGACAACCATCCAACGACGAAACGTGTCGTAATGACCGGTTTTACGGTCAATAGCAACGCGAACTTCAATATCGCCTTCATATTTTTTCTTAGTGGCAGTAGCCAATGCAATTTCTAGTGCTTCAAAAATTTTCTCGCGCGGAATGCCTTTCTCATTGGAAACCGCTTCTGCGACTAGCAGGATCTCTTTATTCATTTGGTCTTGCCTCGTTCTTCACCTGAAACTATCAAAACTTAGCCATAATGTTGCCTTTACGGATATTATCCAAAGCAACAATCAAGTTTTTACCATCAACGATGATAGTGAGCATTTGCCCATCAACACTACTGATGACGCCTTTTAAATTACGACTACCCGCAACTGGCATAGTCAACTGTATTTTTGCCTCTTCACCCACATAGGCCGCATATTGTTCAGCGGTAAATAAGGGTCTATCTACGCCTGGTGAAGAGACTTCTAATGTGTATTCTGTAGAAATAGGGTCTTCAACATCCATAACTGCGCTAACTTGGCGACTGGCTTCTGCACAGTCCTCAATATTAATGCCATTCTCGTGATCAATGAAAACACGTAAGATTGAATGACGGCCAGCTTGAATATACTCAATTCCCCATAGTTTAAAGCCCAATGCTTCAACGGGTACCGTTAGCATTTCAACTAGCTTGGATTCTATTGTTGCCAAAAATGACCCCCAAAAAAACAAAAAAAGGGCTAATAGCCCCATAGCAATCTGCATAAATACAGATATTTAAAAGTCTATATAACAAAAAACCCCGTAATCACGAGGTTATTTTATTATAAAACCTGTAAATTGTAATTTATCTTCTCTCGAATTTAAATTACAAGGAGCTGGTTGCGGGGGTCGGATTTGAACCAACGACCTTCGGGTTATGAGCCCGACGAGCTACCAACTGCTCCACCCCGCGTCAACTGTTGCAAGTATATTGTTTTACACTATCGCTTGCAATAACTAATCAAACACTATCCATGATTTATTAGTTATTATTTGGTGCCGAGAGCGGGACTTGAACCCGCACGTCCGTTAAGACACAGCCACCTCAAGGCTGCGCGTCTACCAATTCCACCATCTCGGCGATACCTAGTTTACTAGTCAGGAATTTTCGTTTCTGACTGTTGGGTCTGCACAGGCGCATCATCAATGATTTGCTCTGCTGCTGGACCTAAATCTTGCCACTGATCATTTTGTTCAGTGTGATTAGCACTTAAATTACCAATCACTAAACTCAATGCAAAAAAGCCAATGGCTAATACTGCAGTACTGCGAGTCAGGAAGTTACCTGATCCACTTGAGCCAAATAAAGTGCCTGAAGCACCGGCTCCGAAAGAAGCACCCATATCGGCACCCTTTCCTTGTTGGATTAAAATTAAGCCTATTAGACCTAAGGCAACCACCAAGTATACAACTATAAGAACTTCGTACATATAATTACGCACTCATCGCTATGGCACATAAACTTAAAAACTCACTTGAGTTCAAACTTGCACCGCCAATCAGACCACCATCAACATCAGGCTGGGCAAAAATATCTGCCGCATTACTCGGGGTGACACTACCACCGTAAAGAATCCTAATATTCTCTCCAATAAATGGAGACACTTCAGAGAGGCGATTGCGAATAAACGCATGCACTTCTTGCGCCTGCTCTGGTGTAGCGCTTTTACCTGTCCCTACTGCCCATAAAGGTTCGTAAGCGATAATTGCGTTATCAAAAGCCATGGTACCGTTTTTTTCAATTACTATATCAAGCTCTTCAGCAAGCACCTCAAAGGTACGCCTTGCTTCACGAGCCGGTCCTGATTCACCTACACATAAAATCGGTGTCAGACCATATTTTTGCGCCGCAGCAAACTTCTCTGCCACTATATTACTCGTCTCTCCGTACATACGGCGACGTTCGGAATGGCCGATAATAACATATCGACATCCAGAATCTTTTAGCATCCGCCCGGATATTTCGCCGGTATACGCACCAAAATCATGTTGACTAAGATTTTGCGCGCCCATTCTAACAAGCGATCCGTCTAAAGTTTGCTTATTGGCTTCAAGCAGCTGTCTAACACTTTCAAGATAAATTGAAGGTGGGCATAAAACCACTTCAGCGGAATCATTTTGGAGCTTGGTAGCAAATTTCTTAAATAGTTCTTCTGCTAGTGCTGAATTACCATTCATTTTCCAGTTGCCAGCGACCATAGGACGTCTGAGTGCCATTCACTGTCTCCTCTGAAAGCGGCGTGAATAATAGCGAACCACTTATCAAGTTACAAGAGCTAAAAGGGGAATATTGCAGATAAACTGTCGAAGCGTCTACTTTTTGAGCGCGCAGCAACATATCTTGATATTCAAATAATTAACATGCTGTCTTTACCGCGTCAGCAATACGATTTGCATGTGCAAGCACTTGCGAATGATCATCTCCTTCGACCATGACACGGATTAATGGTTCGGTACCCGACTTTCGCAATAATACTCGACCACGAGCGCCTAATTGTTGTTCTACATCAGCTTGTGCCGCTTTTACCGCAGCGGTATCTAATGGATTGTGATTACCTTCAAACCGAACATTGATTAACACTTGAGGCAACATCTTCATCGGCGCGGTTAATTGTTCCAACGACGCTTTTTGGCGACGCATTGCCGCCAACACTAAAATGCCAGCAACAATGCCATCACCGGTAGTGCCATGATCGAGATTGAGGATATGACCCGAATTTTCTCCGCCGATACGCCACTCTTTTTCTTTGAGTATTTCCATAACATATCGATCGCCGACCTTGGAGCGAACAAAAGGGATAGACAGCGCTTGTAGCGCTAAGTCTAAGCCTAAGTTAGACATTAACGTACCGACAACACCGCCTTTCAAAATACCACGTTTTTGAGCATCTACCGCTAAAATATACAGGATCTGATCGCCATCAATCACTTCGCCGTGACAATTAACCATCATAATTCGATCGCCGTCACCATCTAATGCAATCCCTAAATCGGCTTTTTCAGCTAATACGGTTTCACAAATTTTAGCCATGGATGTAGCACCGACTTTGTCATTAATATTCAATCCATTAGGCTTATCACCAATGGCAATGACTTCCGCACCCAGCTCACTAAATACATTGGGAGCGATGTGATAGGTTGCGCCATGGGCACAATCGACAATAATTTTTAAGCCTTCCAGAGTCTGATCGGCTGGGAAATTGCCTTTGCAATATTCAATATAACGCCCTGCCGCATCTTCAATTCTGCGAGCTTTACCCAGTAAGTGCGATTCAACACACACTAAGGGTTTTTCAAGTTCAGCCTCAATTTCAAGCTCAATCGCATCATCAAGTTTGCTACCATCGGTAGAGAAAAATTTAATCCCGTTATCATAATAAGGATTGTGCGATGCGCTGATAACCACCCCAGCTTCGGCACGAAATGTGCGAGTTAGATAAGCCACTGCAGGGGTCGGCATTGGTCCAAGTAATAACACGTTTAATCCAGCAGCTGATAATCCCGCTTCTAAAGCCGATTCAAACAAGTAGCCTGATATTCGGGTATCCTTACCAATGATCACTTTCTGAGTGCCGTTTCGCGATAATACCCGTCCAGCAGCCCAACCGAGTTTCAATGCCAATTCTGGGGTCATTTTACCCGCCCCTACTTTGCCGCGAATACCATCGGTGCCAAAAAATTGTCTTTGTTTCACAGGTGCCTACTTAAGTAATGTCACTTTGTTTATAACGCTATTATGCCGCTGCCACTATAAGCTGGCCATGGTTGCTGACATCACTTTAAGGACATCAACCGTTTCAGGCACGTCATGGACTCGAATAATATGCGCGCCTTGCTGCACTGCGATTAACGCGCCAGCAAGACTACCAGCAAGACGCTGATCAGTAGCGCGCACTAACAGGTCACCAATCATGCTTTTACGCGATAACCCCACCAATAAAGGTAAATGAAATTCATGTAACTTGGGTAGCATCGCTAATAGGCGATAATTATGCGCTAAAGTTTTACCAAAGCCAAAACCTGGATCAAGAATTAAGCGTTCGCGCTCAATTCCAACGGCTTCACAATAAGCAATACGCTTTTCAAAGAAAGCGGCAACCTCATCAACGACATCCTGGTACTCTGGTGCATCTTGCATGGTTTTTGGCTCGCCTTGCATGTGCATCAAGCAAATAGGCACATCTAACGTCGCGGCCATGGCTAATGCACCAGGCATTTGTAATGCGCGCACATCATTAATCATATTGGCACCGGCATCCACTGCCCGCTCCATCACCTCGGGTTTACTGGTATCAATCGAAATCCACACCTGATGTTTTTTAGCTGTGTATTCAATGATAGGGATAACACGAGCCAATTCTTGCTCTGCGGTCACGTCATCAGCATCAGGACGGGTTGATTCCCCACCCACATCAATGATTAATGCACCTTGATCCACCATCTGATCGACATGTTGGCAGGCTAATTCAAAAGTAGAATAGGCACCGCCATCTGAAAAAGAGTCCGGAGTGACATTAACAATCCCCATTACAACGGGAGCAGATAAGTCTAAGGTTTTGTCGCCATGGGTTAATTGAAACACGTAAAATTTTCCTACATAAAGGTTAAAAACAAGAAAACCCCTTGCGGGGTTTTCTTTAAAACAATAAACAAATTATTTTACTGGTGATTCATCAGCATCAGTTTTACTGATATCGATAGACGTTTCAGCTTTTGGCGTGTTATTGCCATTATCTTTATCGTCAGATGATTCATCTTTTTGCCATTCAGCAGGCATACGCACTTCACGGCGATGCATCAAATCATCAATTTGTAACGAATCAATGGTTTCATATTTCATTAGCGCTTCTTTCATCGCGTGTAAAATATCCATATTATCGGTTAGCAATGTTTTAGCACGCTGAAAGTTTTTATCAATAAATACTTTAATTTCTGAATCAATCAGTGTCGCAGTATCACCTGACATTGCTTTAGATTTACCCAAACTGCGGCCTAAGAAAACTTCATTTTCTTCTTCTGCATAGAGTAAAGGACCTAATTTGTCAGAGAACCCCCATTGCGTAACCATGTTACGGGCAATAGACGTCGCGTATTTAATGTCTTGTGAAGCACCAGTAGACACTTTTTCACTGCCGTAAATAAGCTCTTCAGCTAAACGGCCACCATAGGCAACCGAAATCTGTGATTCAAGTTTACGACGGCTTTGGCTAACAGCATCGGCTTCAGGTAAGAAGAAAGTCACACCTAATGCACGCCCACGTGGAATAATAGTCACTTTGTGAACGGGATCATGCTCAGGCACTAAACAACCCACTATTGCATGTCCAGCTTCATGATAGGCAGTCATCTCTTTGTCAGATTCAGACATCACCATAGAACGGCGCTCGGCGCCCATCATGATTTTATCTTTAGCACGCTCAAACTCTTCCATGCTGACAACCCGGCGATTACCACGAGCAGCAAATAACGCCGCTTCGTTAACAAGGTTGGCTAAGTCGGCACCAGAGAATCCTGGCGTACCTCGCGCAATCACACTGGCTTTAACATCATCAGATAACGGCACTTTGCGCATGTGCACTTTAAGAATTTGCTCACGGCCACGGACATCAGGTAAGCCAACGACCACTTGGCGGTCAAATCGACCCGGTCGAAGTAACGCGGCATCAAGCACATCAGGACGGTTAGTTGCAGCGATCACAATAACACCTTCGTTACCTTCAAAGCCGTCCATCTCAACCAACATCTGGTTTAATGTTTGCTCACGTTCATCATGTCCACCACCCACTCCTGCGCCACGTTGGCGACCTACAGCATCGATTTCGTCAATAAAGATAATGCACGGAGCCGATTTCTTGGCTTGTTCGAACATATCACGTACCCGAGAGGCACCGACACCAACAAACATTTCCACGAAATCAGAACCTGAAATAGTAAAGAAAGGCACTTTTGACTCACCCGCAATGGCTTTTGCCAATAAGGTTTTACCTGTACCTGGCGGTCCAACCATCAGCACACCCGTTGGAATGCGGCCACCTAATTTTTGGAATTTGGTCGGGTCACGAAGATAATCAACCAGTTCTTTCACTTCTTCTTTTGCTTCATCACAACCAGCAACATCAGCAAAAGTGGTATTAATTTGATCTTCACTCATCAGTTTGGCTTTACTTTTACCAAACGACATCGCGCCCTTTCCGCCACCGCCTTGCATTTGCCGCATGAAGAATATCCACACGCCTATCAGCAATAACATTGGGAACCATGAAATAAATATTTGGGTTAAAAAGCCTGATTCTTCAGCTTCTTGACCTTTCATTGCAATGCCTTTGCGATCAAGATCATTAATTAAATCTTGGTCATATATCGGCATTATCGTAGTGAATTTTTCGCCAGTACGTTTAGTTCCTTCAATGGTTCGTTGGTCATTTTTTACTTCGACCGTGTTAATTTGACCATTTCGAACGTTGTCCAAAAAAGCGGAATAATCCATCTTCTGCGTATTCGAAGAAGAGGGGGAATAACCCTGAAACACTGACATCAGTACAACAGCGATGACAACCCAGAGAATTAAATTTTTTGCCATGTCACTCAATTTACTAGACCTCTTAACAGTCCTGCGATTATTAACGTTAGACTACTACAACTTGTAACCAGTCGCCACTAGGTAGACTTCTCGAGAGCGTGCTCTTGAGGAGTCTGGTTTACGGGTTTTTACTACTTTGAATGCCTGTTTAACTGTTTTTATGTAGTCGTCAAAACCCTCCCCCTGAAAGACTTTAACAGCAAAACAGCCGTTAGGCTTCAACACTTGATGACACATATCTAGCGCTAATTCAACTAAATACATGCCTCTAGGTTGATCAACCGCATCCGAACCACTCATGTTCGGTGCCATATCTGATAGTACCACATCCACTTTATCTTGACCTACACGCTCAAGCAATGCTTCGAGTACATTGTTTTCTCTAAAATCACCTTGAAGGAACTCAACACCAACTATGGGATCCATCGATAAAATATCACAAGCAATAACTTGACCTTTATCTCCGGTCAGTTTAGCAGCAACTTGTGACCAACCACCCGGTGCGGCACCTAAATCAACAACTGTCATCCCCTGTTTAATCAAGTTATCTTTTTGTTGGATTTCTTCTAACTTAAATGCGGCTCGTGAACGAAGGCCGCGTTTTTGGGCCAGTTTCACGTAGTGATCATCAAAGTGCTCCTGCATCCAGCGAGTAGAGCTTGCCGTTCGTTTTTTTGTTGTCATTTACATTCCGCAACGATTCAGAGTTACATAAGCACTATATAAGGGTAGAATACCGTTTTTTCAACAGTAACTCAGCAAAAGTTGATACAAATGAACTTAACAACCAAACAAAAACAGCATTTAAAAGGGCTGGCACACAGTCTAAAGCCTGTCGTGCTGCTTGGTAGCAACGGACTAACTGAAGGTGTTCTGGCTGAAATTGATAGCGCGCTTACTCATCATGAATTGATTAAAGTGAAAGTAGCCTCTGGCGACAGAGAGCTTAAAAATGCCATCGTTGACGCCATTATACGTGAAACCCAGTCTACGAAAGTGCAACTTATCGGTCATGTCTTAGTCATTTTCCGTCAGTCTGCAGAAATGAAGATTGCTTTACCTAAAGCCAAATAATTTCGTCTTTTTGATTAAAATGCCGCTGATTTCAGCGGTTTTTTTTAGATGAAATATCGTTAATCAGGGATATTCAGGCCAAAGCACTCGTTAATAACGTTACGCCTTTAGCCCTAAAAGTGACACCAAATGAAATTGATATTCACGTCCCGGTAACAGTACCAATAAACACTGTGGTTGAACTTGCTGCCACTGCGCTCGACCTATTATCCATAGATACCGTTACGTGTGTTATCACTAAGATAACCCTAACAATTAAGGCGTTGATTAAATAACTATATTATTGATATTTATCATCTTCAACTCTAGTTCTGTCATCCGCTGTCGTTTGGCAATCAGTCGTTGGCGAACCCAATGAGTAATAATAATAAAGTCATTAAACCAATAGCCAAAACCCCTAGCATAGCCGTTAATACAGATAAAATACACACCATTGATCCAGCGTAAAAGCCAGCACAAACCCCTCTTGTTGATAACCGGTCTGCACTCACCCAAGGATACCCAGCATGGTGAATACCGCCCATGGGATTGAGTGCTAATAAGTGGACGACTCTGCCCTTCATAACCTAGCTTCTGGGATTAAGCAGCCTTAGCGACTAAACCTTTGTGATGACGTTTCATCACACCACATTAGCCACCCAACCTAAGCGGCGATACCAACAAAGCCATCTAGCCTAACCTTGGCGTCAAACTCAGGGCTAAAGCAGCAAAACCACTAACGATATTCTCTGCGTACAAACGAGGACCGAGTGGTCTTTGCTACTATGGTGATGGGTGCGGCCGAAGAACCCACTCTCAATAACAACTTATGTACCGATCAACAATACCCATGCGGCCTGAATTGAGCTGCGGTAATGTGAATTGACTGAGGTGAGAGTAAAAAATAGTAAGTTCGAGTCTTTCTAAACGCTCAACCTTGGAGCGGGGAGCAACAGATAATAGCCAGTCTAATTACGGGCTAGAGTTAATTTGATACCCTATGTTAAACGCAGTGCAGGCGTAGAGACAAATTCATAGCCAATAGATAATGGGCCGACATTTCATCTAATGGCTGTGGCACAAGACTAAAATAACCAACCGATTAAGTGGCCATAGAATGAATATTATTTAAATTGGATTGTGGTGTAGTTGAAACGCTTGCAGAGCATTCACCCATTATCCAGCAGGCAGTGTTAATATTGATGGATGCATGGCTTGGCGTTATTGATTAAGCGACGGCCTCATTACTGGCTAACAACCCTGTTATTGTTGTGATGTCGACTTGTTGTTGACCGCTGCGGGTGGCTGAACGGTATCGGTACTCATATCGACTGAACTAGCGTCAGTCGCAGAGGTATCAAATGGCGTCGATGCTAACACCAATACATGACTATTGATGAGGAAGATAGAAGACAACCCCACAATGATCAGCATTAGAAGTATACGAGCCCATGGAAATGTCATAATAACCTTATTATATTAAGCAATTTATTTATTTATTTTACCAAGTAATTTATTTTACAAAGTAAGCACTTCATCTTGCAAAGCAATGAGCTTATTTTACAAATCAGTCTTTATGTAACCTAAGTATCCTCAAATGATTACATAACTATAACATGATGCGATAGTATCCATTACACCTTTAATGTAAAAATCAATTTTTCTACCTATTTTGCGATCTATATCCATCACGTCTAGGATCACATCCGTTCAGATACTGGGTACTGGATATTGGATACGATTAATCGCGACGAAAAAAAGCACTAAATAGTTTATATTTAGTGCTTTATCAGCTAAACGTATTACTTAAGTTTACGTTGAATTAGTTCACATTGAATTAGTTCACATTGAATTAGTTCACGTTGAATTAGTTCATGTTGATTTAATTAAAAACGACTTTGGCATTTTATACTGTGTCGCTAAAACACCTTGCCAGCAATATTAATGGCAATAACAGTTCATTTAGAGGTATTTAACCGACATAATTTCATAATCAGTTAAACCACCGGGTGTGGTAATTGAGACTTCATCACCTTCACTTTTACCAATCAATCCTCGAGCAATAGGCGAATTCACAGAGATTAAATTTCGTTTAATCTCTGCCTCATCATCACCCACGATGCGATAGGTCACTTCGGCATCCATTTCAATGTTTAAAATGGTCACTGTGGTACCAAAAATAACTCGGCCAGTGTTTTCCAGTACGGTGACATCAATAATTTGAGCGTTAGATAATTTACCTTCAATGTCTCGAATACGCGCTTCACAAATCCCCTGATCTTCACGGGCTGCATGATATTCAGCATTTTCTTTTAAATCACCTAATTCGCGCGCTGAAGCAATTGCTTCAGTAATTTTTGGACGGCGATCGAACTTTAATAATTCAAGTTCTTTACGTAATTGATCAGCGCCAACGACAGTCATTGGGACCTTACTCATAATGTCTTTGTCTCCTTTAAAAACAAAAGCATCCCGTGCTGAGAAGTATCAACACAGTCAAAATTCAGTTGGAAGTACGCAATCGACTTAGCGTGCGTCTCTAGGATGCATCTTTTAGATGACAGACAGCTTACCTAAGCTTTTACCGACTTGCTAGTCATGCTTCAGCAAAATGTCATAAAAAAGGCCACCTAATGGCGACCTTTTTTATTATCACACAGTAAAGATTAACTTTTTATGCGTTGGTGTAACTCTTGTAGTGAAGTCACTTTGACACGATCATCTGCAGAATGTGCCAAACATGTCGCAAAGGCAGCATTTAATGTCGTAGTGTAATTCACTTTATAGCGCAATGCTCCACGACGGATCTGGCGAGAGTCTTCAATGGCTTGACGGCCTTCAGTCGTATTGACAATGTAGGTATATTCACCATTTTTAATCCGATCCAGAATATGTGGCCGTCCTTCATGGACCTTGTTAACTAAACGGGGATTAATTCCCGCTTCGCCTAAGATAATGGCGGTGCCATGAGTGGCATCAATTTCATAACCCAGTTCAATCAACTTAGAGGCTAAATCCGCAACCCGTTTTTTGTCACTATTACGCACAGACAATAACGCGCGCCCCGATTTAGGCACTTCAGATGTCGCGCCCAGTTGTGCTTTTGCATACGCTTCGGCAAACGTATCACCAACCCCCATTGCTTCACCCGTTGAGCGCATTTCTGGGCCTAATAGCGGGTCAACACCTGGGAACTTATTAAACGGTAATACTACTTCTTTTACCGAGAAATAAGGTGGGATCACTTCTTGGGTAAAGTTTTGTGAAATCAGGCTTTGGCCAGCCATCACCCGAGCGGCTATTTTAGCTAACGGGATACCGGTTGCTTTAGACACAAATGGGACGGTACGGGCGGCGCGCGGATTAACTTCAATCATATAGATTTCATTATCTTTTACCGCAAACTGCACGTTCATTAAGCCGATCACGCCTAATTCAAAAGCCAGTTTAGACACTTGGTCACGCATTCTCGCCTGAACATCTGCACTTAGAGTGTAAGGTGGCAGTGAACAACCAGAATCACCAGAGTGAACCCCTGCTTGTTCAATATGCTCCATGATGGCGCCAACAACCACAGTTTCACCGTCACATATTGCATCAATATCCACTTCAATCGCATCATCTAAGAAGTGATCAAGTAATACGGGTGATGCATTAGATACTTTAACGGCTTCATTAAAGTAGCGCAGTAAATCTTGCTGGTCGTATACAATTTCCATCGCTCGACCGCCCAACACATAAGAGGGACGCACTACCAGTGGATAACCAATTTTTTCAGCTTCTATCACCGCACTTTCAACAGTTGTCACTGTCGCATTTTCTGGCTGCTTCATCTTTAAACGTTGAATGGCTTGCTGGAAACGCTCGCGGTCTTCGGCACGATCAATCGCATCAGGACTGGTACCAATAATCGGTACGCCTGCGGCTTCTAATTCTCGCGCGAGTTTAAGCGGAGTTTGGCCACCGTATTGTACGATGACGCCTTTTGGCTTTTCGATACGCACGATTTCGAGCACGTCTTCTAACGTAACTGGCTCAAAGTATAAACGGTCAGACGTATCGTAGTCGGTTGATACGGTTTCGGGGTTACAGTTCACCATAATGGTTTCATAACCGTCTTCGCGTAATGCTAATGCGGCGTGAACACAACAGTAATCAAACTCAATACCTTGACCGATACGGTTAGGACCGCCACCTAGCACCATGATTTTATCGCGGTTTGTGGGGTTCGCTTCACACTCTTCTTCATAGGTTGAATACATGTAGGCGGTATCGGTTGAAAATTCAGCCGCACAAGTATCGACCCGTTTGTAAACCGGAAAAATCTCATAACGATGACGTAATTTACGCACTTCAGCATCGCTTACGCCGAGTACATCAGCAAGACGAGCATCAGCAAAACCTTTACGTTTCAATTTACGTAAAATATTTTCGGTCAAACCAGACATGCCGATTTCAGCAACGTTTGCTTCATCTGCAATTAAGTCTTCAATTTGGATCAAAAACCACGGATCAATATTGGTTAATGCAAAAATTTCCTCTCGGCTTATTCCCGCGCGGAATGCATCCGCGATGTACCAAATACGATCACAACCAGGCTCTTTAAGTTCATGGCGAATGCGTTGCATTGCTTCTGGTGAAGTTAAGTCAACAATCGGGTCAAAACCATTTCGATTCACTTCAAGGCCACGTAAGGCTTTTTGTAATGACTCTTGGAATGTACGGCCAATGGCCATGACTTCACCCACAGATTTCATCTGTGTGGTTAAGCGATCATTCGCTCCAGCAAACTTTTCAAAGTTAAAGCGTGGCACTTTGGTGACAACATAATCAATTGCCGGCTCGAATGACGCCGGCGTTTTACCACCCGTGATATCGTTGCTTAGCTCATCTAAGGTGAAACCCACTGCCAATTTGGCCGCAATTTTAGCAATCGGGAAACCAGTCGCTTTAGACGCTAATGCCGATGAACGTGATACTCGTGGGTTCATCTCAATAATCACCATACGGCCAGTATCAGGACAAATACCAAACTGAACGTTTGAACCGCCAGTTTCAACACCAATTTCACGCAACACGGCTAATGAAGCATTCCGCATTAATTGGTATTCTTTATCGGTTAGGGTTTGTGCTGGAGCGACGGTAATAGAGTCACCCGTATGCACACCCATTGGGTCGAAGTTTTCGATTGCACACACAATAATACAGTTATCATTGCGGTCTCGAACCACTTCCATTTCGTATTCTTTCCAACCAATTAATGATTCATCAATCAATAATTCATTCGTTGGTGACAAATCTAAGCCTAGAGAACAAATCTCTTCAAACTCTTCTCTGTTATAGGCAATACCACCGCCACTGCCACCCATGGTGAACGAAGGACGAATGATACAGGGGAAGCCGACCATATCCAATACGCCATAAGCGTCTTCCATATTATGAGCGATGCCCGCACGCGGGCAATCTAAGCCAATGGATTTCATCGCTTTGTCGAAACGGCTGCGGTCTTCAGCTTTATCAATCGCATCCGCTGTTGCGCCAATCATTTCAACATTAAACTCTTTTAGTACGCCTTTTGCTTCAAGCTGCAGAGCACAGTTCAATGCGGTTTGGCCGCCCATCGTTGGCAAAATGGCATCTGGACGCTCTTTGGCGATGATGTTACGTACCACTTCCCAATGAATAGGTTCGATATAGGTTGCATCGGCCATTTCTGGGTCGGTCATAATGGTTGCTGGATTAGAGTTGACCAAAATGACGCGATAGCCTTCTTCACGAAGCGCTTTACAGGCTTGCGCGCCTGAATAATCAAACTCACACGCCTGCCCAATAACAATTGGACCGGCACCTAGGATAAGAATACTTTTTATATCTGTACGTTTTGGCATTGCTTCTGTCTTCTCCCAGATAACTACTTAGCGTGCTGACGGTATTGTTTAATAAGCTCGATAAAGTGATCGAACAGTGGTGCAGCATCGGTGGGCCCTGGACTCGCTTCAGGGTGACCTTGGAAGCTAAAGGCAGGCTTATCCGTTAGCTGGATACCTTGTAATGAACCATCAAATAATGACTTATGTGTCACCTTTAGGTTAATCGGCAGCGTGGTTTCATCCACAGCAAAACCGTGGTTTTGACTGGTGATCATCACGCTACTGTTTTCAAGATTGCTCACTGGATGGTTTGCACCATGGTGACCAAACTTCATTTTTAAGGTTTTAGCACCAGAGGCTAGGGCTAATAATTGGTGTCCTAAACAAATACCAAACACTGGAACATCTGTTGTTAATATTTGTTGAATCGCTGTAATGGCGTAGTCACATGGCTCAGGATCGCCAGGACCATTTGATAGGAACACCCCATCAGGATTCATCGCAAGTACATCTGCTGCGGAGGTTTGCGCGGGAACCACGGTCACATCACAACCGCGATCAACTAACATGCGTAAAATATTTCGTTTTACACCGTAGTCGTATGCCACCACTTTATAGTTAAGTTCCGCTGCGGGTGTCTCAGACGGTAAACCACCGACTAATTTCCAGCTACCCTTGCGCCATGTATAGGCTTTATCGGTAGTCACTTCTTTGGCTAAATCCATGCCTTTTAGCCCTGGGAACGCTTTCGCGGCTGCCAGTGCCTTAGCTTCATTTAGGTCACCGACCATAATACAACCGGCTTGGGCGCCTTTTTCGCGTAAAATTCGAGTTAGTTTGCGAGTATCAATTTCAGCAATACCAACCACATTATTTGTTTTTAAATAATCGCTTAATGATTGCTGGTTGCGGAAATTACTTGCCATAAGCGGTAAGTCACGAATAATTAAGCCACATGCCTGAACCGAATCCGATTCTGTGTCTTCATCATTAGTACCTGTGTTCCCGATATGAGGGTAAGTTAATGTTACTATTTGGCGTGAATATGAAGGATCCGTAAGGATCTCTTGGTAACCTGTCATTGAAGTATTAAATACCACTTCACCGACAGAGATACCGGTAGCACCAATTGCGATGCCAGAGAATACGGTTCCATCTTCGAGTACGAGTAAGGCAGACTGTGTCAACGCGACCTCCAGAAAAGAGCCAAGCCACTAAAATTATGTGTTTTTATTTTCGTTAATTTTGCGCTAAGATACCAATTTCCGTACATTACGGAATTTTGACAAAGTGTAGTGATTGTATAAGAATTTAGCATTTACGTCTATATTTTGGATAATTGTTTTCAAAAAAAAACACCAACAAATGGTGTTTTTATTATCTAGTTCAATCCTAATACTTGCTGCATATCATACAGACCTGCATTTTGATCTGAGAGCCAAAAAGCCGCCCTCATCGCCCCATTGGCAAAGGTCATCCGACTCGATGCTTTATGGGTTATTTCCAAGCGTTCGCCTATATCAGCGAACATGGCGGTGTGTTCACCGACAATATCACCGGCACGAACCGTTGCAAAACCTATGGTCTTACTATCGCGTTCACCGGTAATGCCTTCACGTCCGTAGACGGCACACTCCTCTAAATCCCGACCTAATGTCTGAGCAATAATTTCACCCATTTTAAGTGCGGTACCTGACGGGGCATCTTTTTTATGCCGATGATGAGCTTCGATTATTTCGATATCGGTATAATCCCCCATCACTTCCGTTGTGAGTGCGAGCAACTTCCACATCACATTCACACCGACAGACATATTCGGCGCTAACACCACAGGCACTTGTTCTGAATAGGCACCAATTAGCGTTTTTTGAGCATGATTAAAACCAGTCGTGCCGATAACAATGGCTTTGTGGTTTTTAGCACACCAATCAAGATGAATGATTGACGCTTCTGGTGAAGTGAAATCGATCAGTACGTCAAAGTCATTCACCACTTTATCCAGTGAATCGGTAATGGCAACATTCATCGCGCCAACACCGGCGAGGACACCAGCATCAACACCAATTAGACTTGAACCCGTACGCTCAATGGCTGCGCCAAGTACAATGACGTTTTGCTGTTTAGCAGATTCAATCAGTGTACGGCCCATACGGCCACTGGCACCAACTACAGCAATTCTCACTTTTGCAGTCATTTTTTTTCTCCCAGTGTTGACTAAAGGTAAACATAAAACCCGCTTATACAAAAACGCCTAAGTTAACTTAGGCGTTTTTAAATTTAGATGATATCTAATAACTCGACTTCGAAGACCAAAGCGGAGTATGGCGGGATTGAAGCACCCGCGCCGCGCTCACCGTAAGCTAAGTGATGCGGGACAAACAATTTAAGCTTGGTGCCAACAGGCATTAACTGTAATGCTTCTGTCCAACCGGCAATCACACCTGATATTGGGAACTCTGCAGGCTGACCACGAACGACTGAGCTGTCGAACACATCGCCGCTAATGAAAGTACCGTGATAATGAGTTCGCACAGTTGAATCGTAAGTTGGTTTCTCACCATCACCTTGTACAAGCACTTCGTACTGCAGACCTGACTCAGTAACCGTTACGCCATCACGTTTTGCATTTTCTGCTAAAAATGCATCACCTTCAGCAGTAGCCATTTCGGCAGCAGCTTCTTGCGCTTCTTGTAGACGACGACTTATTTCTGTAAATGCGACTTGAAGCTCTTCCATTGATACAGCGCTTTCTTTACCCGCAAATGCATCAGCAAGACCAGCTTGAACAGCAGGAATATCAATACCTTCAAACGAGTTTGCGGCTAGTTGCTCGCCCATTTGACGACCTACGCCGTAGCTTGCATGCTGTTCCATAGTGCTGAACAAATCTGACATAATAATTTTCTCTCAATAAACATAAAAAATTCGCACCAGAGTTTATCACAATACATCGCAGCGATGTTGCCTAAAAGCGTTATTTAACTTGAGCCATTTTACACTCAGTCAAAGACTGTTTTCTTGCCTGGGTATAAAACGGCATCACTTGATTCTGTGCCGCTTGCAAGTCTGCAATACGGTGACTGTGTGACGGATGGGTCGATAACAGTTCCGGCCCTTGTGCCCCGCCCGCTTTAGCCATGTTTTGCCACAAATTAACACTTTGGGCTGGATTAAAACCCGCTTTGGCCATTAGCTCAAGACCGACAATATCAGCTTCAGACTCCTGGCTGCGGCCAAAGGGTAAAATAATCCCCACTTTAGCGCCTAAACCCAGTCCGGCCATGTACAAGTCTTTATTGGCAATACCCGATACCCCTAATGCGGCATCCGCGGCCTGCATACCAAGGCCAGTTAACTGCGCACGAGACACTTGCTCATTTCCGTGTTGGGCTAATACATGGGCCACTTCATGTCCCATCACGGTCGCCAACTGATCTTGATTGACAGCCACTTTTAGCAAACCTGTGTATATACCAATATAGCCGCCAGGTAATGCAAATGCATTAATTTGCTCAGACTCAAACAACACCACTTGCCATTGCTGCGAAGGATCAGGCAACACCGCCGTGATACGTTTGGCGACGCAGTTAACATAGTGAGTTTGTGCTTGGTTTTGACTTATTGTTTCACTTTGTTTCATGGTCTCGAACGACTGAGAGCCCATCTGCTGCATCTGCGTTGCAGAAAACAGCAAGGTTTGCCCTCGACCTGTCGGCGATTGACTATTAACACAGCCAACTAATAAAGCAGCAACGAGTAGCGTTAGCGCAATAGGTTTCATGTTGTCATCCCGTAAAATTTATTTAGCCAAGAAGTTAATCCACCATTAATTTATTTTATACCAATCAACTGGACCAAGACACCACTTACGATGTTAAACATCAGCCAGCATTCATGTGTTGATTAACGTGTTGATTTACGTTTAGCGAAATCACTAATACTGCGTTTGTTTGCAGTACGACGATTAGCTTGCTTATCGCGAGGCGCACGCTTACTGTTTTCGCTGATCGGTTTATCTGTTACCGCAAAACCAGCTAATTCAACCAACGGTAATGCCTGCCCGGTTAATGCCCGAATAGCCTCTAAACTGAGTAACTCAGAGTGGCCAACTAATGATAACGCCACGCCGCTTAATCCTGCCCGCGCAGTACGCCCAATACGATGAACATATACGGCTGCTTGGGTAGGTAAATCAACATTGATTACCACAGGCAATGCGTCGACATGAATACCTCGCGCTAATACATCGGTTGCGACTAATACCGTAAGTTGTGCAGTTTTGAATTGTTCTAGGGTCTTGCTTCGCAGCGCTTGATCTTTATCGCCATGAAGCGCCGCAGCATTAATACCCGCTTTGAGTAACTTTTTACACAATGCATCAGCATCATCTTTAGCATTCACAAACACCAACACTTGTGACCATTGATGTAAAGCAATCAAATGAATCAGCGCTTTGGCCTTACTGCCTTTATTAACCTGATATAGGGTTTGAGCAATATCTACCACGGTACTGTTCAACGCATGTGCTTCAATGCGCACACAAGAGGCCGACTGTACGTTTTGAGCTAATGCGACCAAAGGTGCGGGTAATGTCGCCGAAAATAATAACCGCTGGCCATCTGGCATCAATGCTATCAGCGCATTAATATCGGCGATAAATCCCATGTCCAGTAATCGATCTGCTTCATCAAGTACGAGACTCTGCAGTTGTTCAAACTGAATAACACCATCTTGTGCTAATGCTAATAAGCGGCCCGGTGTCGCGACTATTATGTTAACCGGTTGAGCTAAGCGTTCAATTTGAAGGTCTATCGCTTCACCGCCACAAAGCAGCGCTACGCACAAATTAAGCGATTGTGCGAGCGGCACTAAGTTTTGTGATACTTGTGACGCTAACTCTCTGGTCGGTACTATGATCACTGCAGACAAATTAGATCTTGGTAGCTGACTAATGCGTTGCAATACAGGTAAACCGTAAGCATAGGTTTTACCGCTGCCGGTTTGGGCTAATGCCAACACATCTTGCCCCGCCAAGACGGCAGGAATAGCCAGTTGCTGAATGCGACTAGGCTCATTCACTGTCGGCGGTAATGCGGCTAATAAACTTGAATTGAGTGATAAGGCTGAAAATGACATATTAAACGCCTAATGTTAATAGAATAAATTGACCCAATACGCCAATAAAAAAGGCTGCTTACCCAAAGTAAACAGCCTTTAACGAGGTCGCTATATCATCGTGATTAACTGTTTAAGTCCTGAAAGAACTTTTTAACGCCATCAAAAAAACCTTCAGCCTTTGGGCTGTGCTTTTTTGATTCATCGGTTAACGTCGCTTCAAACTCACGCAGTAATTCTTTTTGCTTTTCATTCAGTTTAACCGGTGTTTCCATTACGACTTTGCACAACAAGTCGCCAACAGCATGACTACGAACCGATTTAACCCCTTTACCGCGTAACCTGAACATGCGTCCGGTTTGGGTTTCTGTTGGGATTTTCAGGCTAACTTTACCATCTAAAGTTGGCACTTCAATTTCGCCGCCTAATGCCGCTTTACTAAATGAAATAGGCACTTCACAGTAAAGGTTGTTGGCATCACGAGTAAAGATTGCGTGTTCACGCACACTAACCTGTACATACAAATCACCAGGAGGTGCACCAAATTCGCCCGCTTCACCTTCATCCGTCAAACGGATACGGTCACCCGTATCGACCCCGGCTGGAATTTTAACTGACAAGGTTTTACTTTGTTCAACTCGGCCTTCGCCATAACACTTACTACAAGGCTCTTTAATGATCTTACCGCGACCATGACAAGTAGGACATGCTTGCTGAACAGCAAAAAATCCTTGACGCATTTGCACTTGGCCTTGGCCATGACAAGTGCCACATGTGCTTGCAGAGGTGCCTTTTTTAGCGCCACTGCCGTCACACAGATCACATGCGGCTAGAGTTGGAATTCGCAGCTCTTTGGTTAACCCTCTAACCGCTTCTTCCAATGATAATTCAAGGTTGTAACGTAAATCACTGCCACGAGCGGCTTGACGTTGTCCGCCACCGCGGCGACCACCGCCAAAAATATCACCGAAAACATCACCAAAGATGTCGCCAAAATCACCTTGACCACCATTACCGCCACCGCGATTAGGATCGACGCCAGCATGACCAAATTGATCATAAGCGGCTTTTTTGTCGCTGTCGGTTAAAATTTCGTACGCTTCTTTAATTTCTTTAAAGTTGGCTTCAGCGTCTTTATCACCCGGATTACGATCAGGGTGAAATTTCATTGCTAAGCGTTTGTACGCTTTTTTAATTTCGCGTTCACTGGTGTCACGTGCAACACCTAGAACTTCGTAAAAATCACGCTTTGACATAGTGTTCTGTTTCTCGAAAGTATGAGTAAGTTGGTAAACTTAATTTAAACAAACGGGCGTGTGAGGATAGCCCCAACGCCCGCTTCAATGGTAACTAACTAAAATAGTTATTTACTTCTTGTCGTCTTTTACTTCTTCGAACTCAGCATCAACAACATCTTCAGCAGGTTTAGCTTCACCAGCATCATCTGCTTGACCTTCTGCTTCACCTTGAGCTTTAGCTTGAGCAATTTCCATTAACTTAGCAGACGCTTCGATTAGCGCTTGAGTTGCTGTATCCATCGCTTCTTTGTCTTTGCCTTTAATAGCAGTTTCTAAGGTGGCGATAGCCGCTTCAATCTTTTCTTTTTCGTCGCTAGGTAATGCATCACCCGCTTCTTCAACTTGCTTTTTAGTCGAATGAGCTAAGCCGTCAGCTTGGTTACGCGCTTGAGCTAACTCTTCAAATTTCGCATCTTCATCAGCATGAGCTTCTGCATCACGCACCATTTGTTCAACTTCTTCATCAGATAAACCTGAAGAGGCTTTAATGGTGATGTTTTGTTTCTTACCGGTTTTCTTGTCTGTTGCAGACACATGTAAGATACCATCAGCATCAATGTCGAACATCACTTCTACTTGTGGTTGGCCACGTGGTGCTGGCTCAATACCTTCAAGGTTGAATTGACCTAATGACTTGTTGGCACTCGATTGCTTACGCTCGCCTTGAAGTACATGAATTGTCACGGCACTTTGATTGTCATCTGCGGTTGAGAATACTTGCTGAGCTTTAGTCGGGATAGTGGTGTTCTTCTCGATAAGCTTGGTCATCACACTGCCCATGGTTTCAATACCAAGAGATAGTGGTGTAACGTCAAGTAATAGTACGTCTTTCACTTCACCAGAAAGTACGCCAGCTTGAATAGCGGCGCCAACGGCAACAGCTTCATCAGGGTTAACGTCTTTACGAGGCTCTTTGCCAAAGAAGTTAGTTACCGCTTCTTGTACTTTAGGCATACGAGTCTGACCACCAACAAGAATCACTTCATTGATGTCTGATATTGATAAATCAGCATCAGCTAAGGCAACTTTTAATGGCTCTAAGGTACGTTGAATCAAGTCTTCAACTAATGACTCTAATTTCGCACGAGTGATTTTAACCACTAAGTGCTTAGGACCTGTTGTATCAGCAGTGATATAAGGTAAGTTAACTTCAGTGTGGTTAGTGCTTGAAAGTTCGATTTTTGCTTTTTCAGCCGCTTCTTTCAAACGTTGCATTGCCAATGGGTCTTTACGTAGATCTAAGCCTTGGTCTTTTTTGAACTCATCGGCTAAATAGTTGATCAAACGGTTATCAAAGTCTTCACCACCTAAGTGAGTGTCACCATTGGTTGCTAACACTTCAAAGGTTTGATCGCCATCATTGCTATCGATTTCGATGATAGAGATATCGAAAGTACCACCACCTAAATCGTATACTGCAACAACGTTATCGCCTTGCTTCTTATCAATACCATAAGCAAGTGCAGCAGCAGTCGGCTCGTTGATAATACGCTTAACATCAAGACCCGCAATACGGCCAGCATCTTTAGTGGCTTGACGTTGTGAATCATTAAAGTAAGCAGGAACAGTAATAACGGCTTCAGTGACTTCTTCACCTAAAAAGTCTTCAGCTGTCTTTTTCATCTTTTTCAAGATTTCAGCTGCAACTTGTGGTGGCGCCATTTTATTACCACGAGACTCAACCCATGCATCACCATTATCAGCTCCGATAATTTTGAAGGGCATAATGTTTACATCACGTTGAACTTCGTCATCTTTAAAACGACGACCAATTAAACGCTTAATTGCGAAGAATGTGTTAGTCGGGTTAGTCACAGCTTGACGTTTTGCTGGCGAACCAACAATAATTTCATCATCGGTATATGCGATGATTGAAGGCGTCGTACGATCACCCTCTGCGTTTTCAATGACGCGTGCTTTGCCGCCATCAAGGACAGCCACACAAGAGTTTGTTGTGCCTAAATCGATACCAATAATTTTGCCCATGGGGTCCTCCAAATTTGACGTTATTCGCCGAGAAATATGTTATTTGATGTTGATATGGGGATGAGTAGCAAGCTTTTCAAGCATTTTGTTGTCAAACTTGATTTTCAAAAATAATCACTCATATCAGCCTTGATACCTATATTGGGACTGCAAAGTAAATAACAAGGGGAAAGATAGAAATTTATCATCTAATTGGAGGTTGAATCAAACCCTCACAGCTTCAACCTATACACAAACTATCTCGACATACAGTCATGTATGGCGAGAAGTGACCGAGACGGCTGCTAGGTTCTAGTGTCGCTTCGCTGCTAAGATCCTAGGCCGCTACGCGGATAGTGCGCTGCGCTTCTAGAGCGGACTACGTCCTGCTAAGATCCTAGGCCGCTACACGGATAGGCTGTTGATTTTATAGAATCTAGCCGCGAAGCGTCCTAGCAGCGTAGCGCTCTAGCCTCTTGCTAAGATTTTATAGAATCTAGCCGCGAAGCGTCCTAGCAGCGTAGCGCTCTAGCCTCTTGCTAAGATTTTATAGAATCTAGCCGCGAAGCGTCCTAGCAGCGCAGCGCTCTAGCCTCTTGCTAAGATTTTATAGAATCTAGCCGCGTAGCGTCCTAGCAGCGAAGCGCGCTAGCCTCTTGCTGAGATTTTTGTTTCGATGTTAAACTCGCCAACGTAAAACTCGCCGCTTTAGCACCTTGTCCTAACTGAGTTAAATAGGTTGTTGCTGTCGCTGACATCTGCTTATCCTTAATTATCGAGTATGACCATATCATTGCGGTGAACCACGGCATCGCCATAGTCATAACCCAGTAAACTTTCTATATCATCAGAATGTTTACCACAAATTTTCATTAAATCTCTGGCGCAATAGCGGCTAATGCCTTTCGCCAGAATTTTTCCCGTCTGATTAACGATGAGTAAGGTTGCCCCACGCTCAAATTTACCGTCAACATCGACAATACCTTTAGACAGTAAACTGCGGCCATTAGCCACCACCGCGATAGAGGCTCCGCTATCAACAATGAGTTTCCCTTGCGTGGCGGGTCCGGCAAGGATCCACTGTTTACGACTTTCTAATGGATTTTCAATGGCACTAAAATGCGTCCCAACCGATTCTCTGGCAGCCACTTTGGCAATCACATCGGGATGATGACCAGAAGCGATAACCACTTCTATGCCTGCACGACGTGCTACATCAGCGGCTTGTAACTTGGTGACCATTCCGCCAGTGCCTAAGCCCGATACCGACCCCCCCGCAAGTAAGCGTAAGCTGTCGTCAATATTCACCACTTGTTTGATTAATTTTGCATCTGGATGAGTTCGAGGGTCGGCATCAAATAATCCTTTTTGATCAGTGAGTAATATCAGTAGATCGGCGTCACAGAGCAGTGCGGCCCGCGCAGACAAATTATCATTATCACCGACTTTAATCTCATTGGTTGCCACGGCATCATTTTCGTTAATGATAGGGATAATATTATGCGCTAATAATGCATTTAAGGTGTCGCGGGCATTGAGGTAACGTTCGCGATCTTGTAAATCTGCACGCGTTAATAATAGTTGGCCGACTTGTAAACCATAAATACTGAATAATTGTGACCACGCCAAAATCAACTGGCTTTGGCCGACGGCGGCAAGTAACTGTTTATTCGCCATGGTGTCTGGCAACACGGGATAGTGTAAATGCTCACGCCCTGCGGCAATGGCTCCCGATGTACACAAGACAACGTCAACGCCAGAACGCATAAGCGAAGCCATTTGCCTAGCTAACTCAACCATATGGGCTTTATCAAGCTGTTTACTACCTGAGGTCAACACACTGGTGCCCAACTTAACGACTACGCGGCGATAACTCATTTATCTTACTCAGCTAACTAAAAATATTTAGTCTATTTTTATACCCAATTAACGGGCTAATTCATAGTAAAAGCACTCCTATTGGGATATTTATTTCAGTTAGAAAAACAAAAAAAGGGCTAATAGCCCTTTTATATTGGCCTAAGCCAATTTGTTGTCATTTGCCCATACTCATGGGCAGCCGATTAACTATACATAAACTTAGCAATAAACAATGCCGCGACAACGACAACACCTAAATTTAACTCTTTAACACGACCCGTTATCAACTTAATCACCGCATAAGAAATAAACCCAAGCCCAATGGCATTGGCAATTGAAAAGGTTAATGGCATTAATAAGCAAGTGACCACAACGGGGGCCGCCTCGGTTAAATCGTCCCAATCAACATGCACTAACCCTGACATCATTAAAATAGCAACATAAAATAATGTCCCTGTTGTGGCATAAGCGGGCACCATAGCGGCTAAGGGCGAAAAAAATAACGCCGCGATAAATAACAAGCCAACGACCACGGCGGTTAATCCTGTCCGACCGCCAACGCTGACCCCGGCAATACTTTCAATATAACTGGTGGTGGTTGATGTCCCCAGAGCCGCGCCAGTGATCGTCGCCACACTGTCTGCGGTTAATGCCCGTTTAACGCGTGGTAAACGCCCTTTATCATCAAGCAATCCACCTCGTTGGGCTACCGCAATTAAGGTGCCTGACGTGTCAAATAAATCAACAAACAAAAAGGCAAACACCACGGATAACATGCTAATTTCAAATATATTAGACAAGTCCATCTTCATAAATGTCGGTGCGATAGACGGTGGTATAGCCATTAAACCTTGATACTGCACATCGCCAAAGATGATACCTAAAACCGTCACAATCAGAATACTGAAAATAACCGCTGCTTTTAAACCTCGATGAACCATGGCGATAATTAAGAAAAAGCCGAGCGCTGCCATGAGCGCGGGAAACGCAGTAATGTCTCCCATGGTCACTAATGTTGCCGGGCTTGCGACCACAATGCCGGCATTTTTTAAGCCAATTAATGCCAAAAACAAGCCAATACCCGCAGCAATACCAAAACGTAATGACATTGGAATACTATTGACAATCCATTCACGAATTCTCACCAAGGATAAAATTAAGAAACACACCCCAGACATAAATACGGCGCCAAGTGCCGTTTCCCAGCTATAGCCCATTTCGCCTACGACGGTATACGTAAAAAAGGCATTCAGTCCCATACCCGGTGCTAATGCTATCGGGTAATTGGCCAACAAGCCCATCACTAAACAGCCTATTGCAGCCGCTAAACAGGTTGCAACAAATACTGCCCCATGATCCATCCCGGCATCGGCCAACATCATAGGGTTGACAAAAATAATATAAGCCATCGTTAAGAACGTCGTTATGCCAGCCACGACCTCTTGTCTAAGGCTAGTATTATGCTGTTTAAGTTTAAATAATTTTTCTAACATGGAACGGGGTTCCTTGGGTAAAGGTTAAATAGCATTAATCGTTATGCTTGCTATTAACTTGGCATTGGGTAAACCAAATAAAGATTATCCTTTTAACAAAGTGAACATCTTGATAGCGGGCTGATATTATTGAGGGAGGGGATTATAGGTACTTACGAACTTTATAGCTATAAATAGCCTTTTTGTTGAAAGATTTCAGTTTTTTATATAGCGCACGAAACGGTGACAACTGAGTTAATATCATCATAAATCCAGAACTGCTGATCCTGAGCCCCCCAATTATCACTGCCAAAATTTGGACAAAAAAAAGCCTACTCAAAAGAGTAGGCAGACACGTTACAAGCATCCCATATGGGGAAAGGAACGCTAGCATCAATTAACATGATGTGGTGATAAATTAATTAATTTACCACCTGGTCTAAACCGTCAAACGAGACGAACAAAAGGATGATGGAGATTAAAACTACGTTAAGAGGGTCAGTTCTTAACGTTTCATGGCGAATATACCGCCACGTAAAACTGTTACGTCGGCAAACCAAGTGCTCTGCCAATAAATGTAGCCGTTACCTGTATAAGACATAGTCTTCTCCTGAATCATGTAAAGTTGCATAAACCTAGTAAAGCTTGGCTCGGTTCCTTGGAACGTACATTTCTCAAATCCATTGAGACAACTTGTCACTCAGATCCTTGGAGGCTATATCCATCCTGGATTAACTAGAGCCGACAAGCACAATGCTTGTCGACCCGATGAATTATACAGAACTGTAATTAAATTACAAGTATTACAGGCTTTAATTCACAAAAAATGCATCAAAAGTGACTTTATTACATTAACCCCGGATTATAATTATGTAATTATATTGTAAATAGCATGTTCTAATTATATTAAAACCAAAACTATCATGCACTTAACAAGATGTTTATCACAGTTTAGATAACTGTAATAAAGCAACCAAAGTGCTTGCCGTTGGCTTACCATAAAGAGGATCGCCCTCAACAGCACTGCCAGCGATATCAATATGAGTAAATGCCAGTGTTGTTTGCATTAATCCAGAGGCTTTTATTAAGAATGCTGCAGGATATTGATGTCCGCGAGCCGTAATTGAAGACGGTCCATTATTAGAAGACACCACATCGGCAACGCCATTTTTATCGGCAACCTTGTCAAAATCCTCAGTTCGTAAGCGCGAGACCTCAAACGGCTCACCCCATAATTCACCCACGTCGGCTAATAATGTGGCAACGCCTTGCTGTTTAGCGGCGTTATTTTCAACTAATGCCGGATAACCACCGTACGCGCGCACGACGTGGCCGGTTAATGTTGCCAACGAAAATAATTGTGGATTCACAGCTGTTTGTGCCTGTATACGCAAATGTGACAACAAATCAGCTAACACTAAACGGCCTTCGGCATCAGTATTACCTATGCGAACACGTACACCCGCATGGCTAGTAATAATTTCATCGGTGACAAAGGCATCACTGCCGATACTATTTCTCACCAACCCAAGCTCTGCGACCACTTTGATACCTTTAGGTTTAAGTATTGACAATGCTTTCATTAATCCGGCAACAGCAGCGGCACCGCCTTTATCACGACTCATACCCGCCATAGAGCCTGCCACTTTAATATCAGCCCCGCCAGTATCGTAAATCACCCCTTTGCCCGCAAAGAATAACGTTTTTGTTATTGTTCCTTCCCCAACATATTCAAGCTTTACCACTCGAGGATGATGACGTTCAACCCCAAATGAGCTTCTGCCAACCGCACTCAATAGGGGATATTGCGCCTGCAACTGCTCCACTTGATCAATCACAGACACAGCTAAACCACTATCAGCAAAAGCATCAATACAATATTGTGCAAACCCAATAGCGGACATCCGCTCTGGCTCTGTACCGCAGAGATCGCGTGCCAACACTCGCCCAGACTCCGCAGCATTAAGAAACATACTGTGCGCTGATGTATTCAATAATCCGATAGCCTCTAAACTTGGTAGTAATGACTTTGCTTCTCGGGCCTCTAAGGGTTGCCACAGCTCTTGCCCACACGCCAATGCTGCAACTTGCTCGGCATACGCAAAACGTTTATCGCTCACGGCGGGAACCACTAACAATGGTTTAGTCGCTCCCGCGGCTTTGGCAATGGCAATACCTTCGCGGGCAGCTTTGGCAAAAATTCTGACATCGCTGTACTCGTTAACGCTATCGGTCACTGGCGAGATAATCAAGCGACCGCCGGCTAAGCCAGGTGCAAATAATAGTGTTGCACTGTTACCGACACGCATATCAATTTGACTGGCGTGCGCCGCCAGTAAACTGACTTCATCTTGCTTAATCTCAGCCAAACTTGTCGCGACGACGACGACAGCATCCCAACCTTCTCCTTCAAAAATGGCTTCATCACTGGCGACATCAATAATGGGCACTTGAAATGCAGTAACAACTTTGTTTGCTTGATCCATAAAAAATCCTTAATCAATTGGTATACAGGTAGATGGATGGGTTCATAATTATTTACAGGTTTTGTGGACTAAACCTTGGCAAATTGATGTCGCAATATCAAGTTACAGCGCAGAATATGTTAAAATAAATCACATTATATTTTGTGTCGTATATCGACTAAATTCATCTTAGAGGGCCTTTCGTGACTGCATTAACTCAATTATATCCTCAGCCTTTATGGCAATGGTTCGAACAAATTTGTGCTATTCCACATCCATCTAAACATGAGCAAGCATTGTCTAGCTATATTCAGCAATGGGCTAAAGCGCAAGGGCTCGCGGTGGTCGAAGACAAGGTAGGTAATCTGATTATTCGTAAACCGGCTACCGCTGGCATGGAACAATGTAAAACGGTCGCGTTACAAGCACATCTCGATATGGTGCCACAAAAAAATGCCGATAAAGTGCATAACTTTGAAACCGATGCGATTGAAGCCTATGTTGACGGTGACTGGGTTAAGGCCAAAGGGACGACCCTAGGTTCAGATAACGGCATCGGCATGTCGTCGGTACTAGCGGTATTAGGCAGCAAGGACATTAAGCACGGTCCGTTAGAAGTCCTGCTCACCATTGATGAAGAAACTGGCATGACGGGCGCATTTGGTTTAGAAGCGGGTTGCCTTGAGGCCGACATCTTAATTAATACCGACTCTGAACAAGAAGGTGAGATTTATATGGGTTGTGCCGGCGGTGTTGATGCACACATCAGCGTGCCTATGTCATGGCAAGCCCCTGAACACGCAAATACCAGTTTTCAGCTGACATTATCTGGACTTAAAGGCGGTCATTCAGGGGTGAACATTCACCTTGGTCGCGCCAATGCAAACAAACTACTGGCCCGCTTTTTGTTTAACCACAGTGATGAACTGGCAATAGAACTTGTCAGCTTTAGCGGTGGGTCATTACGTAATGCAATACCGCGTGAAGCTCATATCAGCTTTATGCTTCCTGCTGAAAATGTTGATAAATTACATCAAGCGATAGCGGCTTTCCAAGCATTAGTCAGACAAGAGCTCGCGCTTGTTGATCCCGCAATGGTGCTATGCCTAGAGTCCATTGACGCCCCCACCAAAGTGATGGATGAAGCAGCACAAAATACCTTAATTGACTTATTGCATGCTAGCCCTAATGGGGTTATTCGTATGAGCGATGAAGTAGAAGGTGTAACAGAAACCTCGTTGAATATCGGCGTGATCAGCACTGAAGATGAAAGTGTCGAGATCTTATGTTTACTGCGTTCGCTGATTGATTCTGGCAGAGAACAAGTTGCCGGCATGCTAACGGCATTAGCCAATTTATCAGGAGCAAGCATTAATTTAAGTGGTGCTTATCCTGGTTGGAAACCCGATATTAGCTCACCGGTTATGGCCATTGTGCGTGAAACATACAATGACATTTACAAAAAAGACCCTACCGTTATGGTGATCCATGCCGGTCTTGAATGTGGCTTATTTAAAGAACCTTATCCACTAATGGACATGGTATCAATTGGGCCAACCATTCGCTATCCACACAGCCCAGATGAAATGGTCAACATCACTACCGTCGGTCAATACTGGGAGTTATTGGTTGCAGTGTTAGCGCGTATTCCTGCTAAAAATGCATAAGTTGCAGCAATAACTGACCCAGCAAAAAGGCGGCAGCCATGTCGCCTTTTTGCTCTTTATCGTTGCAGTGATAAAATGCGCGTTTAAAACTGTAAATCGAGTTGAGTCACAGTCAGTTCGGCTTGCGCTTTAGTTGGATTGAGATCAGCAAGCCCGACACTGACGCCTAGCAATCGAATGCCTCGCCCTTGGCTTCGTTGTAATGCTTGTAATAACAACTCATGAAACAAGTTCACCGATACCTCATCGCAACGATGTTCGATTGTGGTCTGCTTAAAATCATTAAACTTCAGTTTTACCACTTGCTTGTAAATTTGCCTATCTTTAGCACTACGATGAACCCGAGCACTCAGTTCTTGAATAAGTTGTGGTAACACTTGATGACATTGTTCTAAGGTAAAAATATCCTTGGCTAAGGTGGTTTCAACCCCAACCGATTTACGTACTCGGTGCGGGCTAATTTGCCTTGGATCGATACCTTGCGCACGCTCAACCAACACATGGCCAAACTTACCAAATGCCTCAATTAATCGCACTTTAGGGTATTGCTGCACGTCATAACAAGTGGTTAAGCCAATATCGGCTAACTTTTTTGACGTGACTTTACCGACGCCCGGAATTTTACTTAGCGGTAAGTCTTTTACAAAATCACCAATTTGATTGGGGGTGATCACATATTGTCCATTAGGCTTATTTAAATCGGATGCAATTTTGGCTAAAAACTTAATTGGTGCAATCCCCGCAGAAGCCGTTAATCCAGTGACCTCATAAATATCATTGCGAATGGCTTTGGCAATTAATGTCGCACTGCCTTGGTGGGCATCGCAATCGGTGACATCAAGATAAGCTTCGTCTAAAGACAAGGGTTCGACAAGATCAGTGTATCGATGAAAAATTTCACGTATTTGTAATGACACTGATTTGTACACTTCCATGCGCCCTGGCACTAAAATTAACTGCGGACACAACTGCAATGCATGGTAACTGGACATCGCACTACGCACACCAAATTGACGGGCCTCATAACTGCATGTGCTTATTACTCCTCGGCGATCACTTCTGCCACCGACAGCAATCGCTTTTCCTCGTAGTTCAGGAAAATCTCGCATCTCTACAGCGGCAAAGTAGCAGTCCATATCGATATGAATGATTTTGCGCATTCTATGACCATCATCATTAGCTCAATTACAATGATAGTACTGTATATATAAACAGCATTCAATCATTGTTTATTGTTAATATAATGAATAAGTGTGACTCAAGATATTTTTAAAAGTCAAAAGCTAGCTTCAAGCCATCCTAAAACGCAATAAAATATTATTCTGAAAAAAGCTAAATCATCTAGCAAATTATTCAATTTACAAATTGATTGTAGACAACATTCTTATGACTTCAATTCGATTTATTGAGTCATTCTTTCTTTTCAAAAGCAGTACAAAATCATAAGCATTTAACCGTAATTGGCTATCTAGCAGTCGAGGATCACTGCCTTTGCTCAGTAAGTATTCAACTAATTTTTGATCATTTAGTAAGATTGCTGCATGAAGAGGCGGTAGTCCATCAATCTCACTTTGGGTATTAACGGAGGCACCACTGTCGATAAATTTATCTAAATAAACATATCTTTTTTTCTGATTAGAAATGCCAAATAAAAATGCTATACCACCTGCAGACTGAAGATCACCTAAGTCTTGTTTCGTTAATCTAAAATTAAACAAATAAAATTCACAGAATGAATTTGGTATGTAATGCGTATTATCTTCGACACTACATAATACAACATCTTCAACACGGCTATTTTCAAGAGAATAAATAGCACCTAATGAATACAGAATGAGAATAGTAAAAGCGTATCCAATTAGTAACTTAAGTTTCATTTTAACTCCATATAACTTTGTTATTTAGGTTAAAAGCTAAAACACCAAAATGTCGACTGTTTGTTTTTGCTATTCCATTTAAATACATGACTAAAACACGACCGAAGCTGTATGATAGTTGTTCTCTCACTCTGTCATAGATTTTTATTTGCATTAAGTCTTTAGCTGTTGCATAACTAAACCAATGTTTTGCAGCGCTGCGCCCAAATTTTATTATTATTTTTTTAGCACCATCTTGAGGATTCATTGTTGCTCGAAATAAAGAGTCGATAAATCCCATCGCATAAGATGCATCTACAGCCTCAACTAACAAGCCTTGAGCAAACTCACGAACTTCATCAGTAATATCTAACTCATCTATAATCGAATGTTGACTCGAAAATATGAACTTTAAAATAATTATAGTTTCATCATTATCAAATATGAGTTCACTACTTTTGAAGTTTTTAAGGTGTACATTTCTATTCATTTCTATTTCCATATAGTTTAAAATACGTTCTATTAAAAACTAAATATATCAATTTAATTAGAAAAAAACCATTATCACTTTTAATGTATCTCTTCCAGAGCGGGGGAAAGACCGCGAACGTTTATTAAACAAAAATAGTTTATTTAATGAGCTGTTATAACCCATAAACCTTCATGGCTTGGACTATTTATTGTTTTTTGTTTGCAGGTTAAACGTATAGTTCAAAAAGCAAGCACTCATGCGGTTGACCTGTCCTCCAGAACCTCCACATGAGTGTTGAAATAACACAAAAAAGCCCAAACTCAGTTGGGCTTTAGTAAATGGTAACCAGTATCAATGGGTACGTTACATTTTGGTCTGCAAATAATTCTGTAAACCCACTCTTTCAATAAGACCGAGTTGCTTTTCTAACCAGTACATATGATCAGACTCAGTATCATCAAGTAAGACTTCTAAAATTTCGCGCGTTTGATAATCACTTTTTTGTTCACATAGCGCAATCACTTTACGTAAATGATCAGCAACATGATATTCATAAGCCAAATCACTTTTAAACATTTCTTGCACGTCTTTACCAATGTTCAACGCCTCACGGCTGGCAACATCGGGAGTACCTTCTAAAAATAAAATGCGCTGGACTAACTTGGCAGCATGCAATTTTTCGTCGTCTGATTCATGCAAGATGCGCGTATACAGTTCGTTGAACCCCCAATCTTCATACATATGAGCATGGACAAAATATTGGTCCATGGCAGATAACTCGCCAGTTAATAAACTGTTTAATGCGTCGATGACTTCTGGATGACCTTTCATAATAATGCCCTATTAGTCGTTAATTTGTGATTGAAGATAATTTTGAATACCCGTTTGATTGATGAGCTCTTGCTGTGACTCAATCCAATCTAGATGTTGTTCTTCATCTTCGAGTAAATCTTCAAGTAAATCGCGGCTCACATAATCTTGCTGGGTTTCGCACACATTAATCGCTTCACGCAAAATCGCAATTTGTGCCGTTATCGCCGCCATGTCGCAGCTGAGCATTTCTTCAGCATCTTCACCAATACGTAATTTATCTAACTGCTGCAAGTTAGGTAAGGCTTCAAGAAACAATACTCGTTCAATCAACTTGTCAGCATGCTTCATGTCTTCAATCGATTTTTTATATTCTGCCTCATTAAGCTTTTGCAATCCCCAGTGTTTAAACATGCGGGCATGTAGAAAATACTGGTTAATGGCAGTCAGCTCACAGGTAAGGACTCGATTGAGTTGACTGATGACTTTAGGATGACCTTTCATAATAATGCCTCTGGATGAGTAATTTGATCTGGATCAATTTTTACAGCATAGAACAGTGTCGACTGAAAGGCAAATTTACCTTTACTTTCACATGGTTACAATTGATAAGTATTATCATTATAAGGATACTTTGCCATGTCTAAGTCAAAAAAAATCACAAAAAAAGCCTTCGAAATGAAGGCTCTTTACAATAGCTTGATGTAAATATTAGCTTGGCTTAAATAATCGTTTAGCTTAAATAATGCGGTTTTGGTTAAGCATTACTTTACGGGCTTGCTCTTTTTCCGTGCGCCGTTTTCGCGCATCACAGGGATCGTCACAGTCACAGGCTTTTTCAATACCTAATACGCCTAAACCACCACAACTACCTGCTACCGCTTTCTTTTTAACGATATAACCAACCGACATGAATAAGAAAAACAATAATAACACTACAAATGCAGCAATAAATGTGCTCATAACCAACTCCACTTAACTCATTCAGCTCACGCCTGAATAGCTTTAAATCAGAAAATATAACCCTATTTCACATACGCTTTAAACGCATCACTGTAATAGACCTTAAAACCTTGCGCCTGCTTTTCAATCAGCATGATGGCTAGATTTTTCTCTTTAGCAAGTGCTAATGAGGCTTGGGTACCCAACACCATCATCGCGGTTGCATATCCATCTGCGGTCATACAACTAGAGTGTAACACGGTTGCAGAGGCAAGTTGATGCTTTATCGGGTAACCGTTACGAGGGTCAATTAGATGTGAAAAGCGTTCACCCTTCTCCTCATAAAAGTTACGATAATCACCTGAAGTCGCTAACGACATGGTACTAGGTTCTATCACTTGTTGAACGGTTTGGCCTGCGCTCGTCGGCTGCTCTACCGCCACTCGCCATGGTACATTACCGGCTTTAGTCCCTTTAATATTGAGTTCTCCACCGATTTCGACTAAATATCCACTGGCGTGATATTTATCTAAAATCGCGGCAATTTTATCGACCCCAAACCCTTTGGCAATTGAAGATAAATCGACATACAAATCGGCATTATGCTTAGTCAGCGTGAGTCCATTAACAGACAACTCGTTAATACCCATTTTCGCTTTCGCCGCATCAATTTGTGTTTGAGTAGGAATGGTCGTCGGTCGTTTATCGGGTCCAAAACCCCATAAATTCACCACAGGTCCAAGAGTGATGTCTAACGCACCATCAGTCTCTTTATAAAGACGTATACCTTCTTTTATCACTTTAATCGTATCAGCTGAAACCTTAACTCTTTGCTGTATTTGTAATTGATTAAATTGCGACAGTTCAGAGTCTGGACGATAGGTCGACATTTGGTTATTAACCATTTCCAATGCCATATCTATTTCAGCTTGAAGTAATTGGGGTTCTGGTAATTTGTCATTCAGTACCACCTTAATATGATAAGTGGTCCCCATGGTGCTACCCGATAATGAAATCATTGGCTCAGGTGAGCTACATGCGCTAACGAATAGCAAAATGGCTGGCAGTAGCAATAACTTGATTGAGTTTACGGTCATTTCAAATTTACACTTTTTTAAATAAATAAAAAAATTGCAGCCTGCAGACCTGTGTTTAACCACTCTGTCTGCATTGCTGCAATTTCATGACTTACATGTCAATGTTATAAATTAACGCATTAACCACCGAAATCATCTAGTAAGATATTTTCGTCTTCGACACCTAAATCTTTTAACATACCAATCACGGCTGCGTTCATCATTGGAGGTCCACACATGTAGTACTCACAATCTTCTGGCGCATCGTGGTCACGTAAGTAGTTTTCGTACAATACGTTATGAATGAATCCAGTATCACCAGTCCAATTATCTTCCGCTTGCGGATCAGATAAAGCAACATACCATTTAAAGTTTTCATTTTCAGCCGCTAAGCTGTCAAAATCTTCCACATAGAACATTTCACGCTTAGATCGCGCACCGTACCAGAAGCTTATTTTGCGTTTTGATTTAAGACGTTTTAATTGGTCAAAAATATGAGAACGCATTGGGGCCATACCGGCACCACCACCAATGAATACCATTTCTGCATCGCTATCTTTAGCAAAAAACTCACCAAATGGACCAGAAATAGTGACTTTATCACCGGCTTTAAGGCTCCAAATATACGAAGACATTTTACCGCAAGGTAAGGTTAAATTACGTGGCGGTGCCGTAGCAATACGCACGTTCAACAGAATAATCCCAAACTCTTCTGGGTAGTTAGCCATTGAGTATGCACGAATGGTTTCTTCGTCTACTTTTGATTCTAACTTGAAGAAACCAAAGTGTTCCCAATCTCCACGGTATTTTTCAGGTACGTCAAAATCAGCATATTTAATATGATGAGCTGGCGCTTCGATCTGAATATAACCACCCGCGCGGAAAGGGACTGTTTCGCCATCAGGGATTTGCAGCTTAAGTTCTTTAATGAACGTCGCTTTGTTATCGTTAGAGATAACTTCACAATCCCATTTCTTGATGCCGAAAATTTCTTCATCCAGTTCAATTTCCATATCAGTTTTGACATTTACCTGACAAGATAAACGACACCCCTGACGAGCGTCACCTTTGCTAATGTGATCTAGCTCAGTGGGGAGAATATCACCACCACCAGACTTAATCTGTACACGACACTGACCACATGAGCCACCGCCACCACACGCACTTGATATGAAGATAGCGTTATCTGCCAACACGTTAAGTAACTTACCGCCAGCAGCTGTTTTAATTGCTTTATCTGCGTCGCCGTTGATACTAATAATAATATCACCGCTTGCCACCAGTTTTGATTTAGCAAATAAAATCACTAACACCAACACCAAGACAATCGCAGTAAACATACTCACACCTAGATAGACATCTATTGGAGTAGATTCAAGAATACCCATTCACTTATCCTTAAAGGATCAAATTAATACGTCGCTTCAGTGACTCTTATAGAGAAACACCAGAGAATGACATGAAACCTAGCGCCATAAGACCTGCTGAAACGAAGGTAATACCTAAGCCACGTAAGCCATTTGGCACGTCAGAATATTTCATCTTTTCACGGATCCCGGCTAACAATACAATTGCTAATGCCCAACCTATACCAGAGCCGATACCAAAGACCACACTCTCGCTTAAGTTGTAATCACGCTCAACCATGAAAGATACTGCACCAAAAATGGCACAGTTCACGGTAATCAAAGGTAAGAAAATACCTAACGCATTGTACAAAGGTGGGAAATATTTATCTAACGCCATTTCCAAAATTTGTACCAGTGCGGCTATCACCCCAATAAAGGTGATGAACTTCAAGAAGCTCAAATCAGCTTCAGGCAAGCCTGCCCAAGCTAAAGCACCAGGAGCCAATAAACCTTGATAAATAATTTGGTTAGCAGGAACTGAAATAGCCAGTACCACGATAACGGCAACACCGAGGCCCATCGCAGTTGTGACTTTCTTTGATACCGCTAAGAAAGTACACATACCTAAGAAGAACGCGAGCGCCATATTTTCAATGAAAATTGAACGAATTAATAAACTAATATAATGTTCCATTGCGTTTACCCTTTTGCTTCAACTTGCTCTGGCTTATAAGTACGGATCATCCAGATCAAACCACCGATCAAGAAGAATGCACTTGGTGGCAACAGTAATAAACCGTTAGGCTGATACCAACCACCGTCAGAGATTTTGCTGAGGATTTCTACGCCAAATAATGAACCATTACCAAACAGTTCTCGCACAAAACCGACAGCCAATAGAATAGCTCCATAACCTAAACCGTTACCGATCCCGTCCATAAAGCTCATCATAGGAGGCGTTTTCATTGCGTAAGCTTCAGCACGACCCATTACGATACAGTTAGTAATAATCAAACCCACAAATACCGACAACTGTTTTGAAATGGCATAAGCATAAGCTTGTAATACTTGGTCAACCACGATGACTAATGAAGCGATAATCGTCATCTGTACAATAATCCGCACACTGCTTGGAATGTGATTACGAATAAGCGAGATAAACAAGTTAGAAAACGCGGTTACCGCCGTCAATGCAATCGACATAACTAATGCTGTTTCTAATTTACTGGTCACAGCAAGTGCACTACACACACCCAAAATTTGCAATGCAATTGGGTTGTTATTGATAATTGGTCCGGTCAGAATCTGTTTAAGTTCTTTAGCATCAGCCATTAGCTTAACCCTCCGTTGCGTGCTTTAGCGATAAAGTCAGCAAAACCTTCTTTACCTAACCAAAATTCCAATGAGTGTTGTACACCGTTACTGGTCAATGTTGCACCGGAAAGTGCATCAACACCATGAACAGAGCTCGCCACTGTCGGGTTTTTAGTTACACTAATTGCCAAGTTACCTTGATCATCAAATAACTCTTTACCTTTCCACAATGCTTTCCATTTTGGATTTTGAACTTCGCCACCTAAACCAGGGGTTTCACCTTGGTCATAATAAACGAGTCCTTGCACAGTATTTAGGTCAGTGTCTAATGCCAAAAATGCATACATAGTTGACCACAAACCATAACCGTGGATAGGTAAAATCACGCTAGTCAGTTTACCTTCATCATTACGAACAAGGTACACAACCGCATTATCTGCAACACGTTTGATTGAGGCAACATCGTTTTCAGGAATTGACGACCTATCAGTATCACGAGAAGCTTTACGTTGATCATAACCGTTAGCATCACCCTCAACAAATTCACCCGTATCAAGGTCAACTAAGCGAGCTTCAACATATTGTTTGTACTTGCCTAGAATATCTTGCTTGGTGAAATTGCCTTTTTTTAGGTTGATAAGGCTCGCTGCTTCAAGAATATACTTTTGCTTATCTAATAATTTGTTCTCTTGCTGTATTGGCTTTAATAACACCGCAGCAGTCGATACAAGCATAGAGCAGATAAGGCATAAGCCGACAACAACAAATAGCGTTCTACCGAACGAATCTTTATTACTAGCCACGAGCAATCCTCCGCTTAATATTTGCCTGTACTACAAAGTGGTCAAATAATGGAGCAAATAAGTTAGCAAACAGGATAGCTAACATCATACCTTCAGGGAATGCAGGGTTAACCACACGGATAAACACCACCATGGCACCAATAAGGAAACCGTAGACCCATTTTGCGGTATTAGTGAATGACGCAGAAACAGGATCTGTCGCCATAAACATCATACCAAAGGCAAAACCACCTAATACTAAGTGCCAATGCCACGGCATGGCAAACATCGGGTTGGTATCACTACCAATCACATTAAGTAGAGTAGAAATCGCCATCATACCTAACATTACACCGCCGACAATACGCCAAGAAGCAATGCGGGTGTAGATAATGACTAAACCACCCAACAAAATGGCAAAGGTAGACACTTCACCCACAGAGCCTGGAATAAAGCCCATAAAAGCATCCATCCAGTTCGCGTTTGAGGCGTAGTCAAAAGTACCTTGCGCCGCTTGACTTAATGCCGTTGCACCAGAGAAACCGTCAGCCACAACCCATGAGTTGTCACCGGACATGCTTAATGGGTAAGCAAAGAACAAGAAAGCACGGCCAGCTAATGCAGGATTTAAGAAGTTACGCCCTGTACCGCCGAAAATTTCTTTGGCGACCACCACACCGAAGGTAATACCCAAAGCGACCATCCATAATGGAATCGTTGGCGGTAGGGTCAAGGCAAATAGCACTGAGGTGACGAAGAAACCTTCGTTTATTTCATGGCCACGTACCGAGGCAAACAGCACCTCCCAAAAACCACCGACAGCGAAGGTCACGGCATAGATAGGTAAGAAGAAGCACGCACCATAAAACATCAAGGACACAAGGCCGGAGTCTGCAGTCAGTTGAGCGCCAAATAATTCAAATAAGCCCACTTGCCAAACATCGGGTGTACCAAAACCGGCCACCATCGCCATTTGAGCTTGTAAACCTACGTTGAACATACCAAAAAACATGGCTGGGAAGGTACAGGCCCAAACCGTGATCATCATACGTTTTAGGTCAAGATTATCGCGAACATGAGTTGCCCCATGGTTCACTTTACCTGGCGTATAAAATAATGTGGCTGTCGCTTCATAAAGGGCATACCACTTTTCGTACTTGCCGCCTTTTTCAAATTGCGGCTCAATACCTTCGATAAAATCTTTCAAGCTCATTAGCCTTCCCTCTCGATCGTATCTAGACAGTCGCGCAAATATGAACCGTAATCATACTTGCCTGGACATACGAACGTACACAATGCCAAGTCTTCTTCATCTAACTCTAATGCCCCTAAACGGGCTGCGCCATCGAAGTCGCCAGAGAGTAAATCACGAAGTAGCATAGTCGGTAGAATGTCTAGCGGCATTACGCGTTCATAGTTACCAATAGGCACCATTGCACGATCTGAACCGCCCGTGCTAGTGGTCATATTAAATAGACGCGATGGGCTTAAGTGGCCTAAGAATGAACGAGTAATAGAGAACTTATCGGCACCAGGCATAGCCCAACCAAAAAATTCTTTCTCATTACCTTCTTCCAGCATACTGACCTGCTGATGATAACGACCCAAATAAGCTTGAGGTCCGACCGCAGTAAGGCCATTTAACACTGAACCCGAAATCACGCGAACATTCTCACCGACGGTTTCATCAGCAGTCAGTTCAGTGATGCTCGCACCCAAAACGGTACGCACAAGACGAGGATTTTTCGCTTTAGGACCGCCAATCGCCACCACACGTTCAGTGTTTAACACACCTTGAGTGAACAGTTGGCCAAAAGCAATCACATCCTGATAGCCAATATGCCATACCGTCCGGGTTGCAGACGCTGGAAGAACATGATGAATATGTGTCCCCACCAAACCTGCTGGGTGTTTACCCGCAAATTCTTGAACGTGAGCCGTGGCTGCGGGGATATCGGCACCGGGTGCTTTACATAGGTAAACTTTACCTTCAGTTAATCGAGCTAAGATCTTAAGACCATTAGCAAAATCTTCTTTATGCTGAGCAATGACTACCGCAGGATCGGCAGCAAGAGGTTGTGTATCAATGGCAGTCACAAAAATACCTGCTGCAGTAGTATCTACGGCGGGCACTTTACTGAAAGGGCGGGTACGCAAAGCCGTCCATAAACCTGAATCGATCAGATTATCACGAACTACTTGTGCGTCTAACGTGTCTAATTTATCAGTCGTGTATTGTGCAAAAGCAACGCTATCGTCACCTTCCACAGCAATAACAACTGATTGAAGTACACGTCTTGCGCCTCGGTTGATTTCTAAAATAGTACCACTGGCTAAAGCTGTATATTTAACGCCTAAATTCTTTTTATCTTCAAAAAGTACTTGGCCTTTTTGTACTTTATCACCCACTTTGATTTTCATCGTTGGACGTAAGCCAATATACTCTTCACCCAAAGTCGCTACATGTCTAATGGCTGGGCCATTATGGATAACTTGCTCTGGTCTGCCTGCTATAGGCAGTTCCAATCCTTTCTTAATTGTAATCATATCCATAAGCACTACGTTTGAAGGAAAGACAATGCGCCACGTTCCGCTACAAAAACAAAGTATTAACAAATACTTGGTGTTTGAGCTAGCGCAGATTTAACACAAAAATGCGATCGCAATCACGCTGGTCGCGCGCATTTTACCGCAAAAATGTGACTATCGCCACGAAAATTATACCTATTTTAAAACCAGTGCCCTACTTAATAGATGGCTTCTAGTTTACGGCAAACAAATAACAACCTAGGGGGTTATATTGCCGACTCAATTCAGATTATAAAATACTATAGCATTAATTTTTAAAGAAAAAATTTTAGTTGTTTATGACCAAAAACCGTTGGGCGGAAATATAAACACCCAAGCAAGTCATCACTTGGGGGGCATGACATAACGCAGCAAGGGTGAGATAGCCAAGGGTTAACCTTAGCCCGTTACACTGTGTTTACAAATAACCTTGATAACCAACAAAAGCCGTCATTTCCGACTGCCCTTGAAGCCCCATAGTGGTGTTATTGGCAACTAACGCTTCGTCTAACAGATTTTCAATTCGCAGATAAAATTCATGTTGCTCTGCAAACCGATAAGTCGCGGCTAAATCCACTTTCCACTGACTCTCAATAGGTCGGTTATTGGTGAGGGTTCCTTGGTAACCAAGCTCAGATTGATATAAGGCTTGCGCCATAATAGATACATCACCAAAAATGACCCCAGAACTTAATGTTAACTGATGCTCGGGTACCCAAGGTAGCTGGCTATTGGCAGTAAAACATCCCATCAATTCATTGCAATCGGCATTATCTGTTTCAGCTTGGGTATATTGATATTTGGCTTTGAATGGCATTGAAAAATGATCAAATGTTAGTCCATAGGCTATGCTCAAGTCAGTGCCAACCACAGACACATCGCTAATATTTTCTTGCCGTGAGATTTGCGCATAATCACACACCATGCCCCACATACAACTGACATGTTGGTTATCATAATCATGAAAATACGTCGTCAAAGCAATCGACAAGGCATCTTGTTGATATTGTAAAGCCAGTTGATATTGCAACGCCTCTTGTGCGGTTTGCTCAGTATTACCCGCAGAAGCGACGGTCCAAGCTTGCTTTGCTTGTAACGCCGCAGACCATGCTCCCGACTGATAACCAACTTCAATTGATGGCGACCAACCATCATCAGAAAAGTCCGCCGCATTAATGTCAACATCAGTGTCATCAAGCTCTCTAGATACACTAACGTGTTCATAACCTACACCAAGGTTAATAGACCACTGGCCATAATTTAATTTTGTGTCCACAGCAGATGAAAAAGCAGAAGCATCGTCAGTATAGGTAAGTGCATACTCATCATCCGTTGTCGGCGTAAGCACTAAATCATTGCCCCACAACCATTCACGTTGACCTAAGCGCATTTCAGCTTTATCGGTATGGTAGCGTGCACTATAAGTCACCTGATGTTGACCGTACATGCTGACACCGTTAGTTTGCACACCAAATCCTGCAAAATCATTGTCTTGCGTTAACGACCCCAAGTTCATCCCCACGGCTGTGGGAGCGGCTTCAAACATGGCGATACTAGCCAATAAAGCACTATTAATTTGCTCACCCTCAACAAAATGCATATCTTGAGATTGTTGTGAATAGGTTTGGTAATAAAAGTCGGTGTTCATCGATGACTTGGGTGACAGGATCACCTTATGCGCTAATACGTAACGTTGACGTTCGCCTTCAATATTATCTGTACTGGCTGCAGAATAGACTTGGGTCGGGTTTAATACGAAATCAGCCTCAGTTAATCCCAAGGTCCCCTGTTCAGTATCTTGTGAAGAATACTGATAACTAAACTCGGTGGTTTGTTTACTACTTGCGCCAGGTAAGCTGTCGGCAGCAATTTTGAATAGAATATCTTTTTGAGTCGCATCGGCATCTCGTGGGACACGATAGCCCACATCATCAGATGCCGATTGATAATCAATCGCCAGTAACATGCCATTTTGCTTGGTGGTACCGCTTACAACTACGCCACCATTGATAGCATTATTGTCACTGCCTTCAAGATTGATGTCGATGGTATTTTTTTTAGGGCTAATTGACACTGACTGGTAGTCGAGTTTTCCAAACGCAGCCGCCGAACTTTCAGTGACACTGGTCATGCCTGAAAAAGATACGCTTTGCTGGTGGTGTAAATTAGGTTGCAGTACTAAATATTGCCCAGAATACGGCGCGGGAGAAAAGAAGATACCATCTTGTAAAATGGCAATGCCGTCAGTGGCACCGGCATAAGTCACTGCCACATCTTGATGCGGTGTTGCAGGTAAAACCGTTGCACCTGTCAATCCTAAGGTGATATCACTATCACGATAATGATATTGGCTTACCGATGACTGCTGCAAATCCACTTGATTATTAACGTTATCAATAGACTCTGTCACCGTTTCAGCGATGGCGTTAGTTGAATGGCAAACATAAAGCACTGCGGCCGCTATCACTGACAGGCTAAATGGGTGGTTAGACATATTAATCTCCGTATAAGTGTCTGTTCACGCAAAAAGGTTTCGTTCAAAAATGACTCACCAAGGTAAGCCCGTTACCATAACGGTTTCAGTTACATAAAAATAGCGTACCGTTAACAATTGGTGTTTTATTGACAAAAAAAGCGACTTTTGCCGCTTTTTCAATCATATAAGACACTCGATCTGATTAAAGTTTACCTAAAATTTCATCGCTAAGTGTTAAGTCGGCATTCTGATTAACGCTCACTCCTGCCGCAATAATCATCCGCGCAATATCTTGCGCCTGTGTTAACGAATGCATTTCGTAAGTACCACATTGATATTCATTTAATTCAGGAATATCTTTCTGATCAATCACATTAGTCACATCAATCATGGCCGCTAGCCAAGCGTCTGCGACCTTACTTTCCGTCGGCTGACCAATTAAACTCATGTAAAAACCAGTGCGACACCCCATTGGTGAAATATCAATGATTTCTACGCCATCACCGTTTAAATGCTCACGCATAAATCCAGCAAATAAATGCTCAAGGGTATGAATTCCACGCTCGCTCAGGATGTCTTTATTGGGCGCACAAAAACGCAAGTCGAATACGGTAATAGCATCACCACTTGGGGTGCTCATGTGCTTGGCAACGCGAACTGCTGGCGCATTCATACGAGTATGATCTACGGTAAAACTGTCTAATAAAGGCATTATTTTCTCCCAAAATAAGTAACAACAATTCAACACTGTATTATCTTATCCCGAGATAATATCACTATTCAAGCCTTGTCACAGCCAGAGTTTGCAGTTGCGGTTGCGACTGCTTTTACTCGTCTAATTCAAACTGACTTAATGCATCGTCAGTCTAATTAACATCGCGTTTTACTCATGAGGAAACCCGGATCATGCCTAAACTGGGCAATTTTTCGGCTATAAGGTAGCCAAACACCATTTGATGACGTGCTCGGGGGCCAAATCAGTTTGGGGAAGAGGATAGGTTTTTGAAGGAATTTCTTGTTAACAGCCGTACAGTCAAGCCAATCAAGCAGCAGCTTGGTATCACCTTGCTCATATAACTATTGTTTATTCATCACACTTATCTCGTTAATGACGGCAATATAATCATAACAAGCGGTAATGCTATCTCACTGAGCCAACAATAAAAAACCTCACATAATTGGTGAGGTTTTTTGTCATTTGACCCATTCGTTAAGTATCCTTAGCCTTTACAATTAGGCGTTTTAGGCACGATCTCCAATGCTTGCCATTCAGGCTGACTATAAGCATTGATGGATAGCGCATGCACCCCGCTGGCTAATTCATCTGCAAGCACTTGGTTAACAGCACGGTGACGAGCAAGTAAACGCTGTTCACTAAATTGTTTGCTGACCACCACAACTTTAAAATGTGTCTCCGAATTGGGGGGAACATGATGACGATTACTTTCGTTAATCACCTCTATATGTGATGGTGCGAAAGCGTGATTCAATTTATCAGTAATGATTTGTTGAACAGACATAGTAATACTCTTGTTAATACATATCTAAGAAATCGCAGAGTACTGCTTTGCCGATTAAAGGTCAAACAAGCTGAGTAAAAGTCGACACCCAGAACTGACCTTTGGATAATGTGTGACACTCGCTCATCTAATGGTGCCTGATTGATAACACCCTCTCAGCTCGGACAATAAATGCATCTCAAAAACATTATCGCGAATAAAAATGGGGAATAATGTGCCTAAAGGTAAAGTTCACTCTAGGTTCAGAAATTTTTAACCGTTTAGGCAATCCATGTTGCCAGGTTTGTTGCATGCCAGCATGCATAATCAACAAGTCTCCGCTACCTAAAGCAAAGTTCACTTTTGTGTGATGGTGCTTATGACGCGCGACAAAATCGCGCCGTGCACCTAATGTCACCGAAGCAATCGCTGAACCTCTGACAATTTCAGCTTCATCATCACTGTGCCAGCCCATACAATCATGTCCATTGGCATAATAGTTCACCAACACAGCATTACTGTCAAAGTGGTGTTCAAGGCGTAACTTATCCCGTAATTGGCCCAACAACCGTGGCCAAGGCAAAGGCGAAATGCGTATTTTAGAAAATTGGTAATCACAACCGCTATCACCAAACCAAGCCTGAGTCCGTGGAATAAGGTGTTTCTTACCATAGACTTCAATTTCAACCCGCTCTAGCGGGTAATCTTCAACGTCTTTCATCAGCAGTTGTTGTTGCTTTGCTGATAAAAACCCCTCGATAAATGTCACGGGAGGAAGCAAGGGATTGGCTTGGCAATCAGTAGCAGACTGGTTTTTTGCAGACTGATTTTTTCCAGATTGTTTTTTTGCAGACTGGGATGGTGCAGATTGGGATGGTGCAGCAACATCTTGTTGGGCAACCGAATTGGCATGTTGAACATCCAAAGTTTGACTGGATGCAGAGTGTGCCAATGATGATTCCGATGACAATTTCGATGACGATGGTGCCGATGAAGCCATATCAAGGTCACCAAAATCAAACCCATGTTGGAATATCGCCAAAACGCCCCCCTTTAATTATCACTATAATGGCATGGACCTAAACCCATCAAGCCCTATCACCACGACCCGAGTCAGTGCCGAGATCAGCAACACATGCCACAATATATACAACAATATATACAACAATACAGGCGACAACATTCAAGACAGCCAAACAGACGGAACACTGAAAGTCATCACATCAATATGGCGGACCATCACGCCAAGAGCATTAAAACCAGTGCTTAATTTTAGCAATCAACAGACCCGATAGCATAATAACACCCATGAGCAGCAATACGGCAAAGTAACCAAAATGCCATTTTAGCTCAGGCATATTGTCAAAGTTCATTCCATAAATACCCGCAACCAAGGTTAATGGTAAAAAAATCGCAGTGACTAGGGTTAACGTCATCATCACTCGATTGGTTTTATGAGCACTCACAGAAATGTAACCATTAATTAAGCTGTCCACTAAGCCTTGATAAAGACTGGCGCGATTGGATAACCGTTCAAACTGATTATATAAATAACTCAATTGCTCATAGTCCATTTTAATATGCTGATGGCTGTCATCACCAAGCAATTGTTGCAATATCTCTTCATGGTAACTAAACGAACGTTTGGCTTTTTGTAATTTACTACTATAAGCGATTAACTCTGCAAGTAAATCATCAGTTGACACCTCAAAAATTTCATCTTCTATTTCACTTAAACGCTCTTCTAACGCCAGCATCACCGCCAGATAATCAATCACAATTTGGCGCATCAGTTCATAACACACTTGGCTCATGTGAGTACTATCAAAGAAACCTTGCTCGGAGATCCGTTGAATTACTTGGCTCACACTGGGTGAAGGTTTGAGGTGTTGTGTCACTAAAAAGCCGTCATTTATATACAAAAACAACTGACTACGTTCAAGCAAAAGATATTCTTCCCGGGCCATAAGTTCATGGGTTAACAAATAGGAGTAAGTATCATACTTTTCTAATTGCGGTGGATGACGATCACGCAATGCTTCTTCAAAATAGAGATGATTAATGCCAAAAAAAGGGTATTGTTGAAAAAATTGTTGGCTTTGTTGGCCACTGATATCAACCCAGATTAAATGCTGTTGCGGGTCATATTGTGTCATGATCATCTCATCACCCTGAGACAACAATTGACCTTGGGCATTAAATAATAGTATCTGTATTGTCATGAATGGCCTTTTTAGCAACAAATTAATTGATTAAACACGACCTTAATCAGTCTTACTTGGCTCATCAATCATTATGACATGTTGTTTTATCTGCTGAAAATGACTGTTAACCCAAGCACTGCTGATTGGACCCCAGGTCGAAATACGATAATAGCCTTCATTATGACGCTTGCCATGTTGAACAAAGTCCACTTCAATGCCAATATCAACAAATGCCGCTATCGCATCTTGTAATGTTCGTCTAGGCATAAGCGTTAGTTTTTGTAAGCTTAATAAATTGTGCTGTTCTTCATCCAGTAGATGGGCTAAATACAATTTTCGTAGAAATGCTTTTTGCGATTTATTGATCACGTAATTATTTGAAAACATTCTTCACTCGCCCTATTATCTCTACATCACTGACTAGAAATTACTGTATATCGCGTCAGTCGCGCAAGCACTATTCCAAAAATGACGCCAGAGTGATATCAGAATGATGCCAAAATGATGCTGAAATGATGCTGAAGTGATGTGACAATAACTCAATTAAGCGCTAATTTTTGCAGCATGGATTCATTTCGCCATAACTCAATCTCATTACCACGAGCTAAACAGTAACAATCTCACTATCGTTTTTAATGGGTAATATAGGATGGAAAGCACACATACATGGATACGCCAGCGAATTTAACGATGTCATCAGCCCCACAGCAATCAAATGATACCTCAACGGCCAATGATATCTGTGCCCCTGCAAGACAAACAAAACCGCAGGGTTATGACCACGGACCCGGTTTACACCAAAATGATTATATTCAACTTGCCGATTTGCCATTGAGCAATATTGATCCTAACTACCCTAAACTATTATTGATATTTAGCGGGGCTATGGCGACAATTATCATAACGACTTTAACCGCCTTGTTGTTGATCATCAAACCTCAGCCATTAATGCTAACGATGGCGATAATAATATTAACAATCTTGGTAGCGGCCCTCGCCATTAAACTCATTCACCTCAAAGCAAACAAAATTGCTTATGGTCTGTTTAAGCATGAAATAGTCCTGCGTGAAGGCTTGTTTTGGGTGTCAACAACCGCACTCCCCTACACTCGACTGCAACATGTTAATTTGTCTCAAGGGCCGCTGGAGCGAAAATTTAATTTAGTGACCTTAAAATGTTTTAGTGCCGGCAGTGGCATGGCAGAAATTGATCTACCAGGCATCAATGCAGACTTAGCTGAACATTTACGCCAACATTTATTGAGCCAAGCAACCGCAAGTCACCCATTATCGGCCACTGAATTGGAAACTGACGATGCTTTAACCGCAGCTGACGACCAAGACAATCCACAATCCATTGAACTATCTCAGCAGCAGGATAGCCATAATGGATAAGTCATCACCATCACAGGATGATGCTCAACATATTGACTCAAAAGGTAGCGTTGTCAAACAAGCTATCAATTCAGAGCGGACCAATACTCAGCATTTAATCAATACAGAACAGACTAAAAATCAGCATTTAATAGATAATGTACAGCAATGGCAATCGCTATCGGCTTGGTCAATCGTCAATAATATATTCAGTACCTTGAAGAATATCTTAAGCAATGGTTTCGCTATTGTGCCAATCGTCTACACCGGATGGCAGCAAGGTTTTGATATGCAGTGGGGATTACTCGCCTCTAGCGTGCTATTCCTGCTGGTGACCATGTTTGCGATTATCGAATGGCGTACATTTCGTTTTCGCGTTAACCATGATCAGCTTGAAGTAAAACGCGGCTTACTGTTTACCAAAAAGGATGAGATCCCTCTTAGCCGAATTCAAAATATTCGTTATGAACAACCGTTTTACTTTAGGCCATTGTCACTGGGCACTCTCGTTATTGAAACAGCCGGTTCTAAAAAAGACGAAGCCCATTTAGCGGCAGTAGACATGCACCAAGCACAAAGGTTAAAAAGTTTACTGCTTAATTTAGGACGCGCTGATTTAAAGCAATCAAATTTAACGCATTCTGACTTAAGCCACACTGACACCGCAGCATCCATCCTACTGGCGCAGGCTGGTAGTAAGCACCAGAATTCAGATAATAATCTCGACAATACACAGCCTATGGTGCGCAAAAGTTTAGCGGATTTAGTGTTATTTGGGTTTTATCAAAATAATTTTATTTGGTTTGCCGTAATAGCCGGCCCCATAGCAGGCCAAGTCGACTGGGATAAAATATTTAACACTCCGCTAGCGCAGCAATTTTGGTTATGGGTCCAACAACAAACTCAACAAAATATTGGACTGCAGACCATCATGGCGATCATAACCTTGTTGGTTATTTACAGCTTGTTTTCATTAATTTCAATTATTGCAGCGATTTTAAAATATTATCCATACCAGCTCGACAAACACGATGACACCTTACAACGAAGTGGCGGAGTGATCTCACATCAACAAGATTCCTTGGCCATTAAGCGTATTCAATTAGTCCATGTGCAACAACCTATTACCGCACGCCTGTTTAACCGCTGGACCTTATACTTTAAACAAGTGAACGGCCATGACGTTGAACAAAAAAACCAGCAGCACATGTTGATCCCCAGCGTAAAGCCCTCTGAAGTGGAACCATTATTAGCCAACATGCCTCAGCTCAGTGGCGGTGCAACAGCATTACCCGACAGCTATACCGCTATCCACATTAATTGGCTGACTAAGCGAATAATTCTGCCACTGTTTTCAGCCATATTGCTCAGCATCATGGGGTATGTTGGTCATCATAGCTTGGGCTTTTTTGAGTTACTTTGGAGTATCACCGCCATGATGATGTTGGCAATTTACATCCGCTACAAACAATGGGGATATGTGGTGACTGAACAGGTTATTTGGCAACACAGCGGCTTTTTAGGCCAACAGTGGCAACGGATAGCTTATGAAAAAATTCAACACGTCAAAATAACCCAAACCCAAGCTCAAAAACAGGCAAGATTAGCGTCTGTCGACGTCGGACTGGCCAGTGGCAATGTCATGTTGCCGTACATTCCGGCTCAAGTGGCTGAGCTGATTATCGCTCGGACGCTCAACGTCATCAGTCATGATGACCGAAATTGGATTTAGACTCATGAATACAAGCCACACAAGCAAGGTAAGGGTCGACGATGTACTCAAGTTTTGGTTTTTACAAATCGAGCCTAAACAATGGTGGCTCAAAGACAGTCAAATTGATTTGCAGATCTGCAACACTTTTGGCACCACCTTGGTGGCTGCCATTAAGGGTGAACTGTCTCATTGGCGCCAAGACACTCAAGGGCGACTCGCCGAAATTATCGTACTCGACCAATTTTCGCGAAATATCCATCGTGATACACCAGCAGCATTTGCCGCTGACAATATCGCTTTAGTACTTGCCCAAGAAGCGGTTGCATTAGGGGGCTTAGCTCAATTACCGATACAGCAGCGCGGATTTTTACTCATGCCATACATGCACAGCGAATCAATAATGATCCATCAGCAAGCTATGCCATTATTTGAGCAATATGCGCCGCACAATCTGCAGAGTAAACGCCGCCATCAAGCTATTATTGCGCAATTTGGCCGTTATCCACACCGAAATGCCATTCTAGGGAGAGACTCCAGCGCGGCTGAAATTGCATTTTTAACTCAGCCCGGTTCCAGTTTTTGACCTGACTAAACAATGACCAGCACCTTACTACCGCCGATGACTATTTAACCACCAGCACAGGGCATTCGGCTTTATTGGCAATGGCTTCTGCAACATTATCATGCAGAAAATGAGCCAGTCCGCTTCTACCATGGCTAGCAATGACGACCATACCAATGTCACCGCTATTAGCCTCGGCCAAAATTTCATCGATCGCATCGCCACGACGAATAATCGTTTCAATTTTTAAATTGGTAGCGAGCTGCCCCAATAACTCATGCATTTTATTCGCAGCAGCTTCTTCCATGGTTTTCGCCAACTCTTCAGGTGTAATCGCAAGGATCATGTAATTCTCATCACCAAAAGGTTGATCAACCACGTGTAGAATACGAATACCTACTTGGTATAAATTTGCCATTTCAATGGCATATCGTAATGCATGTGACGCGGTATCAGAAAAATCGGTAGGCCATAAAATATTACGTGTTCGCATGTTAATACCCCCTGAATGCAAAGTGTGCATTTGCAATGACATTGTCTGCTCAACTCAAAGACACTCGGTCCCATTTCAACAGTTTAAGTATAGTCAGTATCGTCAGTTTAAATAGCGCACTTAGTGATCAAGATCAAACCAAAGCCGGAAACTTGCTTTAGATCAAAAACAGACATAATATCAGACCGACTAATCAGTCGGTTTATTCTGTTGCTTAACCTTGGACACAGAAAATCGATTTCTTTATCTTTTTATTGGAGAGCAAACATGAATATGGCTGTTGATAACACTCAAACTCAATTACAGCAATTACTGTCCGATCAACGTGCGCGCTTCCAATTGGATCCCGCACCCAGTTATCAAACACGCATCGATAAATTAACCCGGCTAAAACAAGCCTTGCTCGATAATCAGCAATCCTTCATCGAAGCATTGATTGCAGATTATGGCCATCGCGCCCCTAATGACACCATCATTTCGGATATTATGCCTTGTGTAAACAACATCAATTACACCATCAAACACCTTAAATCATGGATGAAGCCCAGTCGTCGTCATGCCGGATTATTGCTATCACCATCAAAAGTGTCGGTGCAATATCAGCCCTTGGGGGTGGTGGGCATTATTGTGCCGTGGAATTTCCCGATAATGTTGTCCATCGGCCCATTGATCACAGCCATTGCCGCAGGCAATGGTGCCATGCTCAAAATGTCAGAATTTACCCCTGCAACCAACACTGTATTAGCGACAATGTTAGCCACAATTTTTGACATCGCCGAGGTCGCCGTCGTTGAAGGCGAAGCTGATGTCGCCGCAGCGTTTTCATCGCTAGCGTTTGACCATATTCTGTTTACGGGCTCAACCGTGGTCGGTCGCCATGTTATGCGCGCTGCGGCCAACAACCTCACTCCGGTCACGCTCGAACTGGGCGGAAAATCACCCGCCATTATTGCACCGGATATGCCAATTGATACCGCGGTAGAACGGCTTATTTTTGGCAAATGCTTAAATGCAGGTCAAATCTGTGTGGCTCCTGACTATGTGTTATGCCCTGCTGAAAAAATCGACTTATTCATTGCCGCTTATCAAGGTCGATTTAACAAAATGTATCCTAATTTCGACACAAACCAAGATTACGGCAACATCATTAATGAGCGTCAGTACCAACGTCTGCTAACCGTGCTTGAAGATGCCAAAGCCAAAGGGGCAACTGTCACTTCCGCAATTGACAGCCCAATATCAACAACTCAACGCAAAATAGCCACTCAGCTAGTCACCCATACCACAGATGACATGCTCATTATGCAAGATGAAATATTTGGGCCTTTGTTACCCATTATTAGCTATCAGTCCATTGAAGAAGCCATTGGTTATATCAACCATAATGATCGCCCATTAGCCCTATATATCATGAGCTTTGAAAAACAAACTCAGCAGCACATTTTGCTCCATACTCATTCTGGTGGGGTGTGCATTAATGATACCGTATTCCACGTTGCGGCAGATGACGCTCCCTTTGGCGGCATAGGCCCATCGGGCATGGGGCATTACCATGGTAAAGAAGGATTTTTAACCTTTAGCCATGCTAAAACCATACTCAACAGCGGCAAAATTAACAGCGGCATATTAGTTCACCCGCCTTATGGTGGTTTGATTCAAAAACTACTGATGAAATTTTTCTTACGTTAATCATACAGTTCATCTCAGCGAGTACGGCTGAAATAAGCCATCACTTGCTCAACATTTTCGGTAAAAATGAGTCAACACTATAGGTATTTTCTATCCAATGAGCAGTAAAAAAACCGTTATTACCGATAAAAAACAAGCCATTTTAGACACGGCATTACCGCTGTTTGTTGATAAAGGCTTTAACGCCACATCTACCGCTTCAATAGCAAAGACAGCGGGTGTGGCGACGGGAACATTATTTCATCATTTCCCAACGAAAAACGACATTATGAATCAGCTGTTTTTATCGATAAAACAAGAGTTCGCCACCCATATTGTCAGCCAGACTTCACTGACTGGAAACCTCAAACAAGATGCCAATGCGTTATGGCAAAAAGCCATCGACTGGGCAATTGAACAACCATTAAAACAATTGTTTTTTTTACAATATTCAATGTCGACAGATATTGATGTCAAGATAAGAAAGCAAGCGATGAACAGCATTCTCGGGTTTATAATCGAGTTAATTGAACAAGGGAAAAAGCAGCACCTTATTGCGGATTTTCCTAATGAGTTATTACTGGAAAATTGTCATGGTCAATATCTTGCGGCAATCAGATTCTTTACTGATAATCCCCATTTAGGTACTGATGAACGGCATCGAAATGCCAGTTTTGAGTTATTCTGGCGGGCAATGAAAATTGAATAATTGGTCGATATTCAATCGAGGCTAAAGTCCTTGAGATCAACCGTGTCGAGTTCAGATCCCGGCGCTTCATCAAAGTTTAATTGAGGCTGAAGTGACACCTGTTGCTGCTGCAAATCGACTTGTTTAGCTTTGAATATCGCGTGCTGACGACGGCGTTTTCGTTGCGAGCACAAACGTATCACATCTTGTTTCTGTAACTCGCTGTAGTTCATCCAATTAAACCGCTCATCACGGCTGCGTAAACACCCCACACAATAGCCGCGGCTATCAGACTGACAGACGTTAATACAAGGACTGGGCACCGCAAAAAAACTAAGTTGTTCCATCATCTGATCAAGCAACCTCGACACAATTAATCTAACACTTTCAATCTATATACTATATTGGTCAATGAGACCCTATGGTTATATGGTTATATGGTTATATGGTTATATGGTTATATGGTTATATGGTTATATGATGATAAGCATCCACACATAGTCAAAACTATCATAGGCTGTTTAAGCATAGCATTAAGGTTATACTAATTGAGCAATTTTCGCACAAGGCTGAGAGGGTTTATGACAATGTCAATCGATTCAAAACCGTGGCGCATGCCCCGACTAACCGGGTTCTGCCCTAGCCAAGTGAGTAGTGTCATGATCAGTGCTGTCTTATTATTAGTGTCTTGTGCGACCAAACCTAACAATGACTATGATATTAATTATGACTTCAGCGCACTCAAGACGTTTAACCAAGTCAGCATGGTTCACACAGATGACCCATTAACGGCCGACAGGATCAATGCTGACATCAAACAAACATTGCTCAATCAAGGCTATACAATACAAACTGACAAGCCTGATTTTCTAGTTAATTTTGCTTTTATCACTGAGGACAAACCGCAAGATTCAGGACTATCCATTGGTTTAGGGACTGGGTCTTGGGGAAGCCGCGGCGGCGTAAGTTTAGGCACCAGCATAGGTATTCCACTGGGCAGTGACAGCGCAAAAACTCAAATCATTCAAATCGACATTGTTGAGCCAGACGCTCAGCGATTAATCTGGCGCGGCAGTGGTCAGTATCATTTCGACCAAGGCGGTGAGAATAAAGCCAATAATATTCACGCCACAGTTGAGAAAGTCCTGGCACAATTCCCCCCTAAAAAACAACCGTAATATATCATTAATACCCATAACACCGGCCCTTTAGGTGCTAGGACGGACTGAGTCCTGCTAGAGTCGCTGCGCTGCTAGAGGCGGATTGTGTCCTGCTAGGGTCGCTTCGCTGCTAGGGCGGACTACGTCCTGCTAGAGTCGCTGCGCTACTAGAGGCGGACTGCGTCCTGCTAGGGTCGCTTCGCTGCTAGGGCGGACTTCGTCCTGCTAGAGTCGCTTCGCTGCTAGGACTGACTACGTCCTGCTAGAGTCGCTGCGCTGCTAGAGGCGGACTGCGTCCTGCTAGAGTCGCTGCGCTGCTAGAGGCGGACTGCGTCCTGCTAGGGTCGCTTCGCTGCTAGGGCGGACTTCGTCCTGCTAGAGTTGCTGCGCTGCTAAGATTTTATAGCATCTAGCCGCGTAGCGTCCTAGCAGCGTAGCGATCTAGGCTCTTGCTATAGAATTCCTACGGAAGCGCTGAAACGAGCATTCTGAAGTGGCTTGGGTATAGACCCGATCAGCAGGCATCAAACAAAAGCACCTTGGTACAAATTTGTATTTGGTAATCCTGACCAACACGGTAAACTCAATGCCTTGATACCTTATTTATGCAGTTGAAATGACGACCGAAACATACAACCAAGCTTTAGTCACACTTGCGCTAGCCGGAATAGATGCCTTAAACACCTCGGCATCGCAACACAAAGCCGTTAGAACCGCCGCGCAAGAAAGCCACTTTTTATGCAACTGGATGGTTGAGTCATTAAAAACAAAACGTTTTTCAAAACTGGTCGCTGATGACTTAACCGCTTGGATCCGCCAAGCGCGTAGCCAAGGTGCGGCTGCACAGCTCAAACGTTTATTAATTTGTATTGCCGAACAATATCAACAAGCCAATGAGTCCGTTATCCCAACGGGGACGGGACTTAAGCAACTATTGGCCTCACTAACGCAACAACAGTGGGTTGTCATAACCGATACCGACATTGACACCAAATTAAAACTCGACAGTGTTGGCCAATCGAGTCTGATTATTTCAGCCACTGAGTTTAACCAGCATATTCAAGACCAACACATCATCAAACCGATTGAGATGTATATTCGAGGTGATGAAAAAATTGTCGCCAAATTTGCCTTACAACAAGGGTTATTATTAAGCCAAGGTAACAAGAAAACGTCACTGATCAAACACCATAAAACCTATACTTTAATACCGAAAAATAACCATGCCAGTTTATGTCTATTATGTTTAGAGCAATACTAGCAAAGGCATATAAGAGAAGAGCATAGACAGTCCAATCGTGCTAACCGCGATCCATTCAAAAGGCGAATGGGTCACGGGGCTTGACGAAGAACGTAGCGCGCAAATCAACGTCACAAATCAACGCTGCAAATCAACGCCGCACGTCAATGCGGCAATTGCGTAACTAGGGCAAAATGGCACTATCAACAAAAATGATTGATCAACACACCAAAATTAGGTGCTTAATCAATAATTTAAATTAATAGCCCAGTTGCCGAACGGCCTAAAAAGGATTAACACTGTATCCTTGGTGTGCTAATACCGCATGTGCAGTTAACGCCGATAACGCCATTTCAACACCGGGTAATAAATCATCGCTGCTAATGCCATAGTATGCCGCCGTTTGTCCGCACACATAAAACTTAACCCGATTTTTAATCAATTGAGCAATTAAGTCTTGATTGGCATTCTTTTGACCTGCATTAAGCTGTTGATAAAATGCGTCTTTAGTCATGTCATTCGCCGCTTTACCGTGTACCACCATCGCGAGCGAGATATCTTCTAGCTTTACCCCTGACGCAACATGCATATTAATAAACCGGGCTAACGTATCAATACTGCGGTTTAGTTCAGCAGGTTTTGCCGCGGTACTTAAATCAAAAGCGACCTTAAATTTCATCCCTTGAGGTATCGCTAAGCTACTATTTACTTTGGCAATTTTCCCATAATCGTTAATCACCGGCCCAGGTAAAAAAGCATCTGCAGCAGCAAAAGCTAAAAAAGAGCCACTCATCATTGCCGATAACATCATCCATTTAATTGTGCGTTTGAGTACTAATAATGATCCGCTTGCCATTGTCATAATAATCCTTGTTAGTTATTTATTATTTATTGTTTATTGTTTATTGTTGTTACTTTAACAGAAGTTAGTGTGTAAATTGCATGCTATTTCTGAGTATAATTAAACCACATTATTTGCTTACCCATACAGTAAACCCACCATGCCCATACGCTCAATATGCAATACAGACTGGCCTGAAATTATGGCTATTCAGAACCAATGTTATCTTGAGTTTATCTCAGAGTCATTAGTCGTCATGCAAAGTAAATGGCTAACATCACCGACAACCTGCACGGTATTCGAAGATGATAACCGTATATTGGCTTATGCATTAACCCATCCATGGCAACGCGGCGATGCGCCATCTTTAGACTCTGAGCTAACGGATATTGCGCCTGCAAATTGCCTGTATTTACATGACATGGCTATCTCACCCGAGGCACAAGGAATGGGACTAGGGAAACTACTATTGAGCAATATTATTTCCATAGCACGACAGTTAACGCTAGATGGCATAGGGCTTGTGGCGGTTCAAGGCGCACAGACTTACTGGCAACAACGAGGGTTTATGCCTGCTGCCCCATCCAACACACTGTTGCAATCACTAAATAGCTATCCGCCTGGAGCTTGCTACCTTTATTTGCCATTAACTCAAGCTTAACGGTCATTTTAATTGGCTTTTTGTGCCTGCGTATCATGTATTTAGACCTGTGCTTGCTACCCTTATCTATTGCCATTAACTCAAGATTAACGGTCATTTTAATTGGCTTTTTGTGCCTGCGTATCATGTATTTAGACCTGTGCTTGCTACCCTTATCTATTGCCATTAACTCAAGCTTAACGGTCATTTTAATGGGCTTTTTGTTCTTGTATATCGTGTGTTTCGACCGTTATTTAATCGGGGCATTTAACCACCTTAACGAACATCCTTAAGGGACAAACTTCGTAATATTGCGATGTTAATCAATATGAAATGGCTTTATTTGAATATTTATTGCAAGTTCCTGCGGATCTGCTTGGTTATGCCATGATGAACGTGGGACAATTGCAGACTGCGTAACAGAGCATCATCTTGATACATGGTGTCCCCGTTACCGTTTGGTACCTTAAAGAGCCCTTAAGTTTGACGATTTTTTTGTGGCAGAGTTATGCCTCTTTGGTGCCGTATTGTTCATTTTTTGAAGTGAATTACATTAATTTCAGGAGTTCGCCATGGCGCGCCAAGTGATTTATACCTTTAAAGGCAAAACCAAAACCATCGCCTTTAGCTATGACATACATCATGATCTTTATGAAGCAGCTGCCGAAGCTGAAGGGATTGATTTACAAAAATTTTTAGCTATGGAACAACAAGTTGCATTAACCTCAAAAAAAGGGGCTAAAGCAGAAAAAGAATTTCGTAAAACTGAGTTTGCCCGTTTTGGTTTTACTAGCATCAAATTTGTTCGTGAGGATGACGAGGTTTAGTCATTGTGTCTTAACTAAGGACTTTTTATGTTGAACTCAGATCATGCTAACTATCCACGAGCAAGTTTTCTTCGCCGTTTAGGTGCCATGATGTATGACTCCTTGCTTGCTGTTGCTGTTTATATGTTTTCCGGCGCAGTAGGTTTTGGTATTTTTATTGCCCTACACAGTAGCGGACTTATCGCAATGGATGGTTATGAGGATGTATCAAGCTTATTGAGCAACACCCCTATTTATCATGGTTTGTACCAGCTCTGGATAGCCCTTTGTGTTGGTGGATTTTATGCCATTTTTTGGAATCGAGGGGGGCAAACGTTAGGCATGCGGGCTTGGCGACTAAAAGTTCAACACCCTAATGGCCAAAATTTGAGTTTCATTACCGCCTGCGCTCGGGTAGTGTGGTCATTATTAGGTATTGGTAATCTGTGGATCATCATCAACGATGACAAATTAGCATTACAAGACATGATGACTCGTTCTGAAGTCGTGGTATTGTCAGTTGAGGCGAATAAAATGCGTCATTGGCACGGGGCTTAGCTAACTTAGGTTTTCAAGCCATAAAAATAGCAACCCAAAGGTTGCTATTTTTATATAAGCTATTCTAAATATTATCTATTCTAAGTAATAGCTATTCTAAATGTAGGAAATTATAAGCTTTATAAGCTTTTATAAGCTTTTATAAGCTTTTATAAGCTTTTATAAGCTTTGATAAGCTTTGATAAGCTTTGATAAGCTTTTATAAAAAGTTGATCACTTTCGAATATAATAAAAGGCTATCCCAGTAAACAATATGCTCGGAGCAATAGCACCTACCACGGCAGGGACGTCATAGACTATGCTCATAGGACCAAATATCTGGTTACTGATGTAAAAACTAAACCCCGCCACAACACCCAGCAACACCCGGGCTCCCATAGTCACAGTGCGTAACGGCCCAAACACAAACGATAATGCCACTAACATCATCACAGCAACGGTCACTGGCTGCATAATCTTGCGCCATAATGCTAATTCATAACGGCTGGGATCTTGTTGGTTAATTTTTAAATAATCTAAATAATCAATTAATCCACTGATGGATAATGACTCTGGCTTAACCGAGACCACACTCAACTTATCTGGTGTTAATGAAGACTGCCATACATCGCTATCAAGATGATCGCGGATCACTCGATCCTTTTTTACACTGGTATTGTCAACCGAAGACAGTTGCCAAGCATTATCATTAAATACTGCAGACTTAGCATGCGTCACTTGGGTTAATTCTTGTTGATCATTAAATTTATATAAGCTGATATTATTCAGATTATTAATATCTTGAACTTCACCAATATTAACAAATAAGTCACCGTCTTTAGCCCAAACACCACTGTGAGATTTAATCAAACTCCCACCCGATATTTTAGTCGCTTGAAGTTCTTTAGCACTTCTTTCAGCAATAGGCGCGCCCCACTCACCCAATATCATGATCATAATCATTAACGGAATAGCGGTTTTCATCGCTGATTGAGTAATTTGCAAGCGTGACATTCCTGATGCTTGCATCACCACTAATTCAGAGTTTGATGCCAACATGCCCATACCAATTAACGCACCCAGCAATACCGCCATGGGAAAAAACATTTCAATATCACGCGGCACCAAAAATAACACGTATATACCCGCATCCACCATGGTATAAGCGCCGCGCCCAACCACACGCAATTGATCAACCCACTTAATGATGCCAGACAATCCAGTCAAAATCAGTAAACACAATCCTGATGAACTGATAATCACACGAGCAATATAAAGATCTAATATTCTCATGCAATCACCTGCTTGCGTTTAAATAAGCCAAAAAATTTCATCCCTGTCGGGCGTTCTTTAATTAATAACAATAACCCTAACATTAATGCCAACCCATGGATCCACCACATCCCTAAAAATTGCGGCACCACCCCATCTTCCAGCGCTTTTTGGCCTGCAATCATTAATCCGAAATAGCCTAAATACAGTAAAATTGCCGGGAACATTTTAGCAAACTTACCTTGGCGTACATTAACACGCGCTAATGGCACGGCAATCAGCGTCATTAATGGGATCGCAATCGGGATAGCTAAGCGCCATTGAAACTCAGCTGCAGCTTCGGGTCCTGGGGTAGCTAACAATTGATCAACTGGCATTGCAGATAATTTACGTCGCCGCTCATCCACTTGTTGTTCTTTGATTTCCATTTTATAGCCACCAAACTCTATCACCTGCAGTTCGAGTGACTTAGGGCTACCTTGATAACGGATCCCTTTGTCGAGCTGTAATTGTTGGCTGCCAATATCATCTTCAATCACCCGACCTTTTTTGGCGACCACAATATTCGTCAGGCCATTTTCGTCTTCAGCGTCGGGGAGCTGTGCAACAAAAACCTTATCTAACGTATTGTCTTTATTTATTTTTTCAACAAACAACACAGCTCGACCGTTCGGGCTAGTTTGAAAACGACCTTGAGTTAATGCCGCTAGCCCAGCTTCAGATTGGGCTTTTTCTAATACCTGATTCTGACGTTCTTCGGCCCAAGGTCCGACATAAATAGACAAATAAGCGGTAAACAATAAGTTGGCTAAAGCAATCAATAATGTCACTCGAGTGACATACCACTCACTGACACCAACACTGTGTAAGACCACCATTTCATTTTCAGCATACATTCGCCCATGGGCGAGCAATATCGCTAAAAAGAAGCTCAGCGGCAGGACTAATACCGTCAATTGAGGCAGATTTAAGCCTAATAACGTCATCACTAGGGTCGCGGGAAACTGACCATCAGAGGCATCGGCTAACACCCGCACGAATTGTTGGCTAATAAAAATAGTTAGCAGCACTAAAAGTATGGAAAATTGTGCTTTTAAAACTTCACCAATAAGGTATCTAAATACAATCACAAGTAGGATCCGGTGGCTAAACTTATCTTTTTACTGGTATCAGAGAAACTTTCATGTAAACTGTCTACTTTCAGTAGTTTTGCTAGTTTTCTGACCAGTGCTGAAGGTGCTTTGGGGTCATGATTAACATCAATCTTGGTTGTTAATTTACACCTATTTTTCGTTAATAATCCCAAACAGTTATCACCTTTTCGTTGATTATATGCCAGATGGCCTAATGCAAACATTATCTAATAAATATCACATTTTGTCTTTAAGAATCTAGGAGTGCTCATGGAGTTTAGCGTAAAAAGCGGCAGCCCCGAAAAGCAACGTTCAGCCTGTATTGTTGTCGGAGTATACGAACCCCGCCGTCTGTCTGGTATTGCAGAGCAATTGGATAAAATCAGTGAAGGTTACATCAGTAACCTACTTCGTCGTGGTGACCTTGAAGGTAAACCAGGACAAATTTTGCTATTGCATCATGTACCCAATGTATTAAGTGAACGAGTATTACTGGTCGGTTGTGGCAAAGAGCGTGAATTAGATGAGCGCCAATACAAACAAATTATCACCAAAACCATCAGTACTCTCAATGAAACCGGTTCAATGGAAGCGGTGTGCTTCTTAACAGAATTGCATGTCAAAGGCCGCGACACCTATTGGAAAGTTCGCCAAGCCATTGAAAGCACCAAGAATAGCTTATATTCATTTGATATACTAAAAACCCGTAAAGGCGAAACTCGTCGTCCATTACGTAAAATGGTCTTTAACGTGCCAACCCGTCGTGAATTAACCATTGGTGAGCGTGCAATTGAGCACGGAACCGCAGTGTCAGCGGGGATGCGTTTATGTCGTGATGTGGCCAACATGCCACCGAATATCTGTAATCCAGCATATTTAGCGTCACAAGCTCGTCAAATGTCTGAAGTGTATGACAACTTAACCGTGACCACGTTAGGTGAAGAGCAAATGGCCAAATTAGGCATGAACGCTTATCTTGCTGTGGGCCGTGCGAGTATTAACGAATCGATGATGACAGTCTTGGATTATAAAGGTGCCGTCGATAGCACAGAAAAGCCAATTGTACTAGTTGGTAAAGGGTTAACCTTTGATTCTGGCGGAATTTCATTAAAGCCAGGCGAAGCCATGGACGAAATGAAATACGACATGGGCGGAGCCGCGGGCGTCATTGGCACCATGAAAGCATTATGCGAAATGAAACTGCCAATTAACGTCATTGGCATTCTCGCTGGCTGTGAAAACATGCCTGCAGGCAATGCCTACCGTCCTGGCGATATCTTAACCACCATGTCAGGACAAACGGTTGAAGTGCTCAACACAGATGCTGAAGGTCGTTTGGTATTATGTGACGTACTCACCTATGTAGAACGTTATGAACCTGAATTAGTCATTGATACCGCCACCCTAACCGGTGCCTGTGTGATTGCATTAGGCAAACATGCCTCTGGCTTATTCAGTTCACATAACCCATTAGCACATGAGCTATTAAACGCGGGTGAGCAAAGTGGTGACCGCGCATGGCGCATGCCGATATGGGATGAATACCAAGACATGCTAGACAGCCCATTTGCTGACATGACTAACTTAGGTGGTCGTCCTGCAGGGTCAATTACTGCCGCATGTTTCTTATCTCGCTTTACTAAAAAGTACAACTGGGCCCATTTAGATGTCGCCGGTACGGCTTGGAACAGCGGTGCTAACAAAGGCTCAACTGGCCGTCCTGTGCCTATTTTAACTCAGTTCTTAATTAATCGTGCTGGCGTTGAAATTAGCGAATAAGCAAAATAAGCGAATAAGCGAATAAGCACTGTTAGCGAATAACAACTGTTAGTCCATTAATTAGTGCATTGCTACGCAAAAATACAAAGGGTAAAGCAATATGCTTTACCCTTTTTTAATGTCGCTCTATTCTCATGGCCTCAACCGCATAAGCTTACTGCGGCGACATGGCCGCAATACGTTGCAATGATTAATTCAATTAACGCTTTTTGTTGGTGATAAACCAATGAGTAAAAAGTAAAACTTAGGCTAGCCACTGCCGATGTAATTGCTCACTATCACCTAAATATGCCAATACCCATGCCAGCGCGGGCGACATATGCTCATCATTCCATGCTAAACAGCAAGGACTCGGTGATTTCACTCTGTGCAATGTTTTATGAATTAATTCACCAGACTCAATTAACGCTTCACCTAAATGCGCGGGTATATAGCCCACGCCCAATCCTTCGACAAAACAATTAATCGCACTGTGCCAATCCGGTACCACTAAACGCCGTTGATTATTCAGCAACCAATCAATTCGTTTAGGGATCTCTCGCGAGGTATCTTCAAGACAAATCGATGGAAAACCTCGCAACTCATCATCGGTTAATGGTCGCATGATATCGGCTAATGGATGATTGGCACTGACCACAAACAACCAATCAATATCACCCATATAAATGAATTTAAATGCCCCGCCGACAGGATTGGCGGTAGTCGCGCCAATGGCGATATCACTGCGTCCCGTTGCCAGCGCTTCCCACAAGCCATTAAATACTTCGATGCGGATAATGAGTTCAACATCCTCAAACTGCCTATAAAAATCAGTAATTAACGCCTGTACACTGTCAGTTCGGGCAATATTATCCAGGGCAATAGACAATGTTGGTTGCCAACCATTGGCCACTCGTTGAGTGTCTCGTTTCATCAGCGCCATGTCATGAAGAAACTGTCGAGCTTTGGTGGCAAAATGTTCCCCCGCTGGGGTTAAACTGACACTTCGATGATGCCGAAAAAATAACGCTACCCCCAATTCAGCTTCAATTTGTTTAACGGAGTAACTGATTGCCGAAGGAACTTTGTGCAGTTTTTTAGCGGCCGCGGTAAAACTGCCGCTTTGGGCGACAACGTCTATTAGCTCAAAAACTTGCTGTGAAAGCATATTAATTTAACTCGTTAGAAATGTACCTTAACAGCACAAAATGAATAACACATTCGAGGTTTGATATGGAACATAAGCAATCGCTCTTGGATCTTTGCATTAAACCATGGTATCAAAAATTTTGATACCAGCAGTCAAAATTAAACGTTTCCAGCTAATTTAGTAAACCATTAAGCTAGCGACCTTTATTGAACTGACGAAAATAGATATGCCAAATTTGAACAATAACAATATATTAATCAACACAAAACAAACAAATATAACATTTTATTTATTTCTGTTTTATTTAGCCTTACTGAGCATGTTAGGTTTTATTGCCACAGACATGTACCTTCCTTCATTCAAATCTATTGAAGGGACTTTTAATGCAAGTACCTCAGAAGTCGCCATATCCTTAACCAGCTTTTTAGCAGGCCTCGCAATTGGACAATTATTGTATGGGCCATTAGTGCATAGAATAGGTAAACGGAATTCACTGTTTGCGGGTCTAAGCCTGTTTATGCTGGCAAGTGCACTCATTGCGTTCAGTGACAGTATGTTGATGATGAATATTGCCCGCTTCTTCCAAGCCATTGGCGCTTGCAGTGCAGCCGTTATTTGGCAAGCTATTGTGATAGAACAATACCCTGCCGATAAAGCTCAAAATATTTTCTCTAATATTATGCCTTTAGTGGCATTGTCTCCCGCATTAGCGCCCATTGCTGGCGCAGTGATACTGAATAATTTTGGCTGGCGAGCGGTGTTTATTAGCTTATGTATTATTGCCGTATTACTCATTGCCATGACGTGTTTTTTTGTACCAAAAGAAAAAGTTAGCGTACACAAAAGCAAAACTCATATCCGCTATAAACAACTACTGGCCAATACCCATTATTTAGGCAATGTCGTTATTTTCGGTGCGTGTTCTGGGGCTTTTTTTGCCTATTTAACCCTATGGCCAGCAGTGATGGAGCAATACGGTTACGCCGCCACTGAAATTGGCTTAAGTTTTATTCCCCAAACCATCATGTTTATTGTCGGTGGCTACTCAAGTAAGTTACTGATCCGCAAATTTGGCACCAAAGTCAGCCTAAACTGTTTACTGATATTGTTTGGTTTGTGTGTTGCGGCCATTTTCACCTCCAGTGTGATCCTCGATACAGAAACAATATTGCCACTACTGATTGCATTCTCATTGCTAGCAGGAAGCAATGGTGCGATTTACCCTATTGTAGTCAATAATGCTTTGCAAGAATTCAGCAATAACGCTTCAAAGGCCGCAGGACTACAAAACTTTCTACAGATTACTATCTCTTTTGGAGCTTCAAGTCTGGTGGCAATGTGGGCAAGTGCTGGTGATAACGCCATTGGTTGGGGGATTTTAGGCTGTTCAATACTGGTTGTGGTAGGCCACTTTATTAAAAGTCATGATTCTTGGCAGCAAATAGGCCATTATTTTACCGCGCCAGATCCAGCAAAATTATCAATAATGCTCCCTCGGGATGAATAAAATCTTATAGGTAACATTGACCTAAATGACACGTTAATGAGGTTATAAGTCTGTTTTTATAACCTCATTTGTAATGGGTTATGTATCATCTGAGTTAGCCCCATCACTGCCTGTGGGGTGTTTTTTTTAACAACGACATTGGGCTCTTTCACTACCCTATTGATAGGCACTAAAACGCATTGCGACTGCTAGTGTCGTACTTGGTCATAGTGTCATACTTGAGTGTAGCGTCGTGCTTGACCATACTGACCTGAATTCACCATGCTTTAGCCATTTATGCACCGAGCTAACACAATTACCATCACTTAATATGTTACGCCTTGGCCGAGTTGACTTGGCGCCAATGAGTGAACTCGTCAGGCCTTTTTTTGCAATATCAGCCAATATCAGCCTCACACCCAAAATAGAGCAAAAAATCAATCATCGCGCGCGATAGACATCCACCGAATAAGTAACATCAAACTTACGCGCTAAAGGAAACAGCAAGCTCCCCTCATTATCTGCTCACTGAGCGGCAGTTCAGTAAATATCGAGTCTCGGGCCCATTAACCCGCAGACGATTTTAGTGTAAACTCAAGCTCAACTTATTAACCTGCCAATAGCATCACAACATGACTCAAGCCTTGTTTTACCTCATGCCTGATAATGATAATCAAATGAGTGCATTAGATGCGGTCTATTTAGCGGCATGCAGGTTAGCTGAGCAACAATATCGTCAACAAAAAACCGTCTACATTCACTGTAAAGATAAGCAGCAAGCTTATGCGATTGACGAATTACTGTGGCAGTTTGAGCCTAGCGTCTTTGTTCCCCATAACTTGAAAGGCGAAGGCCCGGTTACGGGGGCACCGGTCGAAATTGGTTTTGACACCCTTGGGCCAAATAAAAGTCGCCAAGTTCTGATTAATATTGCAGACCAAATGCCCCATTTTGCGGTAAACTTGCCCCATATTATCGATTTTGTCGCTAATGATGATGAGTTAAAGCGCATTGCTCGCAATCGCTATCGTCAATACCAGAAGGTAGGCATTACGCCCAGCACTCAAGCATTAGCTGAATAAACACTTAATTTAGATAGAGAACATAACGCTCCTATGGAAAAAACATACAACCCAAAGTCTATCGAACAAGCCCTTTACCAACACTGGGAAGAGCAAGGTTACTTCAAGCCGCATGGCGATGAATCTCAAGGCAATTATTGCATCATGATCCCGCCACCGAACGTAACCGGTAGCTTGCACATGGGACATGCCTTCCAAGACACCCTCATGGACACCCTTACCCGCTATGAACGCATGAAAGGTAAAAATACCTTATGGCAAGTGGGTACCGACCACGCGGGTATCGCCACCCAAATGTTGGTTGAGCGTAAACTTGAAGCCGAAGAAGGTAAAACGCGCCAAGACTTAGGCCGTGATGCCTTTACCGAAAAAGTGTGGGACTGGAAAAAACACTCTGGTGGCACTATTACCAAACAACTTCGCCGCATGGGCGCATCAGTTGATTGGGATCGTGAACGTTTCACCATGGATGAAGGCTTATCAAAAGCGGTTCAAGAAGTGTTTGTTCGCTTATACGATGATAAATTAATTTACCGTGGCAAGCGCCTAGTTAATTGGGACCCAAAGCTTCATACCGCGATTTCAGACTTAGAAGTTGAAAATAAAGAGAAGCAAGGCCACATGTGGCACTTCCGCTATCCTTTGGCCCAAGGCGCATTAACTAGCGATGGTAAAGACTACCTAGAAGTCGCCACTACGCGTCCTGAAACCATGTTAGGTGACAGCGCCGTCGCCGTTCATCCAGATGATGAACGCTATCAAGCATTGATCGGCAAATTCATTCTATTGCCTATCGTTAACCGATTAGTGCCGATTATTGCCGACGATTATGTCGATATGGAATTTGGCACAGGTTGCGTCAAAATTACTCCGGCTCACGACTTTAACGACTATGAAGTCGGCAAACGTCATCAGCTGCCGATGTACAACATCTTTACCTTAGAGGCCTCTGTCCGCCGTTTTGTTGAAGTGATTAATACCGATGGGACCCCCAACAAAGACATCGAAATTGCCCTACCTGAACGTTATGTCGGCCTTGACCGTTTCAAAGCTCGTAGCGCCATTGTTGAAGAATTTGAAACCTTAGGCTTACTTGAAAAAATCGCTCCCCACGGCTTAAAAGTGCCTTATGGTGATCGCTCAGGTGTGGCAATTGAACCCTTACTAACCGACCAGTGGTATGTGGCTGTTAAGTCAATGGCCAAAACTGCCATTGAAGCCGTTGAAAACGGCGACATCAAGTTTGTACCCCAGCAATACGAGAACATGTACTTCTCCTGGATGCGCGATATTAAAGACTGGTGTATTTCACGTCAGCTTTGGTGGGGACACCGTATTCCAGCTTGGTACGACGAAAACGGTAAAGTCTACGTTGGCCGTAACGAAGCTGAAGTTCGCACTAAGCACAAGTTTGCAGATTCTGTGGTATTACGCCAAGACGATGACGTATTAGACACTTGGTTTAGCTCGGCATTATGGACATTTTCAACCTTAGGTTGGCCAGACAATTTAGAAGATTTAAAAACCTTCCACCCAACCGATGTGTTGGTCACCGGTTTTGACATTATCTTCTTCTGGGTTGCGCGGATGATCATGATGACCATGCATTTCATTAAAGATGAAGACGGCAAGCCACAAGTGCCCTTTAAAACCGTTTACGTTACTGGCCTTATCCGTGATGAAGCCGGTAATAAGATGTCAAAATCAAAAGGTAACGTGCTTGATCCGCTGGACATGATTGACGGTGTCGACCTTGAAACCTTGGTCACTAAGCGTACCGGTAACATGATGCAGCCACAATTGGCGGCCAAAATTGAAAAAAGTACCCGTAAAGAATTTGCCGACGGCATTGAAGCTCACGGTACCGATGCACTGCGCTTTACCTTAGCCGCAATGGCATCGACTGGCCGCGACATCAACTGGGACATGAAACGTCTCGATGGATACCGCAGCTTTTGTAACAAGTTATGGAACGCGTCACGTTATGTGTTAATGAACACTGAAGTGCAAACCGATCTGGATAACGATGAAGCTGGCGAGCCACTAGATTGCGGTCAAATTCTTGTTGATGGCAAACCGGGTGCGATGGAGTTGTCATTAGCCGATCGCTGGATCATCGGCTTGTTTAACCAAACCGTGAAAACCTTTGACGACCACATGGCAACTTACCGTTTTGACTTAGCCGCCAGCACCTTATATGAGTTCACTTGGAACCAATTTTGTGACTGGTATTTAGAGTTAACCAAGCCAGTAATGCAAAATGGCACTGAAGCGCAAATGCGCGGCACTCGCCATACGTTAGTCAATGTGCTTGAAAAAATGCAGCGCTTAATGCACCCCATCATGCCCTACATTACCGAAACCATTTGGCAACGCGTGAAACCGTTAGCGGGCGTAACCGGTGATACCATTATGCTGGCATCGTTCCCAACGTATCAAGCCGATCAAGTTGATGCGGCCACAATGGCCGATCTTGAGTGGGTTAAACAAGTCATAGTGGCGGTTCGTAATATTCGTGCTGAGCTTAATATAGCGCCATCAAAACCGCTTAATGCATTACTGCGTGGAGTGAGCTATGAAGACCGTATTCGCCTTGAAGCCAACCAAACATTCTTTGCCAGTTTGGCTAAACTAGAGTCGATGACTATTTTAGCTGAAGGTGAAACGGCGCCAATGTCGAGCACTCAGTTAGTCGGTAATATGGAGCTGTTAATCCCAATGGCAGGCTTAATTGATGTCGGCGCGGAAATGGCTCGTATCGACAAACAGCTTGAAAAACTGGCTCAAGAGATAGCCCGCATCGAAGGCAAATTATCTAATCAAGGTTTTGTGGCTAAAGCGCCGGTTGCCGTGATTGATAAAGAGCGTGCAAAAATGGCCGATTTAACTCGTGATATTGAAAAATTCAACGAGCAAAAAATCGAACTGGCAAAAATTGAAGCTTAAGCAATAGGCTATTATTACAAGCTAGTATTAATTACAAACTAAAACCAGCGATATACCGCTGGTTTTTTATTTCGCACTAAACTGAAACATTAATGTCTCAATTTACATTTTTGGTGAATCAGCTTCGGCCAATATCATCATCCTATTTAATGAGCTAAAACCATGTCTGATAAATTCTTTTTTAAAGGTCGCCAAACCCCTAAACCTGCTTATGGTAAAAGTGGTTATAACACCAAACGTAGTGCCAAACCGGGTACCGAAGCATTGCCACTTACATTGTCGGTTCAAACCGATGCGCGCAAAATGGAAGTCGCCATAATAGTGGCTGAACAAGCGTTATTTGCCAATATCACTGTTGATGCAGACCAGCCTGAAAACATTATTGATTTAACGGGTTTAATCAATAAACCCACAGCGGTGACCTCCGAAGCAAAACCCAATCGTAATGATGTTTGCCCTTGTGGCAGTGGCAAAAAATACAAAAAGTGTTGCGGTGCATAATCGATAATACTGATGGCACTAGCCCTATGATGACCTGCCTAAAATGATCACCACTAAAATGTTCAGCCCTAAAATGATCACCACAAAATAGTACATCAGCAGATTAATGGATAAAGCGAGCCTAGGGGCTCGCTTTTTTATTGCGTTGGTGATTATGGCAAAATTAGGTACAGTGTCAGCCTTTGTTATAAAAATGATATAGAACATAAAATAAAAGGGTGACCTATGAGCACTAATTCACATTCAGGCAACGATCTGAGTGAAGTAAAACAAGTGGGTATGTGGGCCGCGATAACCAGTTTAGGCTATATTTTCTGGTTGGTTGGTGGCATGGAGCTGGTAGAGCGAATTGCCTATTATGGCGTCAAAGCCAGTGCGGGCTTATATGCTAAAACGCCAGTATCCGCAGGCGGGCTGGGGATCAGCTTAAGTGATTATGGCATCATCATTTCAGTATGGGCACTATTACAAACCTTTGTTCCTGTTCTCACTGGGGGGATTTCTGACCGCGTTGGCTATAAAGAAACCATTTTCGTGGCTACCATAGTCAAAATATGTGGTTACTTAACCATGGCGTTTTTCCCTAATTTTTGGGGCTTCCTCGCCGGCGCCATGTTGTTAGCCATGGGTACCGGCGTATTTAAACCGGGCATTCAAGGCACCTTGGTGCTGTCGACTAATCGCAATAACACCTCAATGGCTTGGGGCATTTTTTACCAAGTGGTCAACATAGGTGGCTTTTTAGGCCCATTAGTTGCCGTGCACATGCGCCAATTGTCTTGGGACAATGTGTTTTACGCTTGCGCGGCCATTATCTCAGTTAACTTTTTATTCTTACTCGCTTACAAAGAACCAGGCAAAGCCGAGCGCTTAGAGCGTACGCGCCAAATAACAGCAGGTGAAGTGACCCAAGAAGCACTGTGGAAAGACGCGCTCAGAGAACTGAAAAAGCCAATAGTAATTTACTACATGCTAGTGTTTGCTGGTTTTTGGTTTTTATATAACTCATTATTTGATGTATTACCGATCCACATTGCTGAATGGGTTGATACCAGCGTGATTGTTACCTCATTATTTGGCCCAGAGGGTACCAGCAACGGCATATTGCAGTTCTGGCTGGGGTTGAATAATGATGGCACCAAAGTAATGCCTGAGGGCATGCTCAATCTCAATGCCGGGTTGATCATGACCACTTGCTTTATTGTCGCGGGGCTGACGGCTAAATATCGCATTACCACCACCATGTTCTTCGGCTGTTTATTGAGTATTTTAGCCATTGCCTTGGTGGGGGCATTTAATGCGGCGTGGATGATCGTGCTGGCTATTGCGCTGTTTTCAGTCGGTGAAATGATGATCAGTCCCAAGAAAAACGAATTTATGGGTAATATTGCTCCTGAAGGTAAAAAAGCCATGTACTTAGGTTTTGTGATGTTACCTCAAGGCATAGGTTGGACCTTAGAAGGTTACTTTGGACCCATGCTTTATCAGATGTATGCCTCAAAAGAACGCATTGCTCGGGAAGCGCTATCTGAGCATGGTATGAGCCTGTCAGATATCGCTAACATCCCCCAAGGTGAAGCCTTTAGTCGCTTAGTCAGTTCTACGGGACAAGATCCGCAGCTATTAACCCAAGCACTTTATCAGGCTAATAACATCGGCATGGCTTGGTATATTATTGCGGTTATTGGTATTACGTCGGCGGTCGGCATTTTTATTTATGGTAAATGGTTACTCAAAATGCAGCGCCAACAAGCGGCTTAATCCTATTCAAATTAGCTTTTCTTAGCCACACCACTCATATAACGATATAACCACAGGGAGGCAGCAATGTCTCCCTGTGGTTATATGATTCGTTATTGCATGGATTTTTTTAGGGTACACGATAACGTCAACAGACCTAGCCAACTGAACACCCTCAGTGGCGCGGCAAAATTGAACCTGGGCATAATCAATTAACTGGCGCCAATAACACGCCATAAGATGAAGCGGTTATCCCACACCCTAGTATTCCAGTATTCCAACATTCCAGATTATTATTGTTGTGGTGAACAACCATAGGCTGCGCTTGCTCGATAGCCAATGATGTCAATAGATATTATTTGTTGGCGAGTCTTTTAACGTGACGAGCATGACCTTAACAAGATGCCATCAACCCCAAACATGAACGGTTCTGATTAATCACATAATAAATGCAATGCAAATGGATATAACAAGGAAACGAGCACGATCTTAACAAGGCACTGCGAACACACACCGTGAACGATTCTGTTTAATCACATAATAAATGCAATGGAAATGGATATAACAAGGGAACAAGCATGATCTTAACAAGACGCCATCAACCCCAAACATGAACGGTTCTGAATGATCACATAATAAATGTAATAGAAATGAATATGACAAAGGAACAAGCATGATCTTAACAAGGTGCGGCAAACACCAAAGGGTAAACGGTTTTAAATAATCACTTAATAAATACAATGGAAATGATATACAGGGCTTATCACCCGGCAAAGCGGACATAAAAAAGAGGGAGACATTGCTGTCTCCCTCTTACGTTCTTACTTTCTTAAGTGATGATTAAGAAGTTTTGTCAATATCTAGTGAGCTGCACCAGAGTGAACTTTATCAATACCGTAAGTTTTACCTTCAGCATGACAAGTTGCACACGATTCAACAGGAACATCAGCGGCATTCCTGATTTGATCACCAAAGACTGTTGCACCATTACTCTTGAAGTGAGCTAAAGCAGCTGCTCCAGAGTGAGCGTGACAGCTACGACATGCTTCAGCAACTGGTGAAATATATTCTACTGTTGCTCCGTAATTATCGGTAGCACCAATTGAAGTTCTACCAGAAGTTAGCGTACCAGTACCAGAGAAGAATGGCATAGCATCGCCTGCAGCATTCTCATCTTTATGACACGCTTGGCAATTGGTCTTAGTCGCAGGATAGTTAACCCAAGTTTCATCATCTGTACCTACGTAGATACCAGCACCGTCTTCACCAGCAAACAAACCACTGTGGTAGCGGTGAGAAACTGTTGCTAGATCACGAGTGGTATAAGTTAAACCTTCAACAACTTCAAACTTAGGTTCGCCATCATCATCTACACCAGCTTGCTTGTAAACATCTCCATGGAAAGAACCAGCATCGTTGTTATTATGGCAATCAGCACACTGAGTAAAGTTAGTTACACCATGGTTAGGTGATTTAACGTGGGCTAAATTGTTATGACAAGCATTACATTTCACTTCATCAACCGTTGTACGGTCGTTACCCGCTTGGGTAGGCGAAGTATAACCGGTCAATGCAGGGCTTACAAAACGCAAGCTATCAGTAGTTTCAACACCTTTAGCAGCAACATCTTCAAACTTAAAGAACTTAGTCACGATGTTAGCTGGAATCGCTACATCACAAGCACCAGTATTGATAACAATCTTGGCATCCGTTGGAAGAAGACCTGTCTTGCCACACATGTTCATTTGAGAAGACACTGACAGTGTTTTGCCATTAAGTAGCGCAGCAACCGTCTTAGTTAAGATTAACTGACCATCTTGAACCACAAACATTGCAGCGTTAATTGCAACGTCATCAACTATAGTTGATGCAGCAATACTTAATACTGTTGAGCCATGTGATCCAAATTCATAATCGCCATTGTCATCAAGTGTACCAAGTAAAATACTATTACCTGATCCCTTTTTGTTTAGGTATTGAGTTAAATCAGTACCATCAGCCGCAACTTCACCATTTAATTTAACACCAATGACAACAGTTAATTCGTCTGCAGCTACTTCAGCAGAAACCACGTCTAATACCAAACCATTTGCTAAGTCAGCACGGCGACCAACATTATGCGCTTGCATTGGGCTTAAACGACCAGAACTATGGCAAGCAGCACAAGCTTTATCACTTGAAGGCACAATGCCGTCATGACCTTCACCGGTTTCAAAGTTCACAGTTAAGTGACATGATTCACAAGCTTCAGCATAAACATTGTCGTTCCACTGGGTGCCATTATCATGACAAACAGCACATTCAGTTGACTCAGCAGGGAAACCGACTCCACCCCACATTTCTTTGGCTTCACCTTCTAATCCCTGCCATTGAGCAAGCTCCTTACCCATATGAATGGTGTGGATCATGGCATTGAAGTTGACGTTATAACCAATTTCAGGATCGTCTTGTCCACCCGCATAAGCTGGATTATGACACGCTACGCAATTCTCAACTTTTTGATAGTTATGATGCGCACCAATGTTGGCAATACGCATATCAGAATCAGCGTAACCGTCCATTGGGCTATGACATTTAATACATGCTGCATTAGACACAGAGTCTTTTGCAGAAACAGCAAGTTCGCCAGTAGCTGGAGTAAAATCAAGTGGAGTGGATAAAATCTTATCACTTACCCCTGTACCATCAGCCATCTCAACGTCATAAGCACGAATAAACACCCGCGCTAAGTCATTAGCATTACCGTTCGCTAACACAACAGGTGCGTTACCATCGTGTGCCCAAGAACCAGTATAAGTACCAGGGTTAGCGGCATCTTCAACTAATGTACACGCATCGACTACAGCGCCGCCTCGCGCTTCAGCAGTACCGGTTAAGGTACAGTACATGCTGCTACCAAAATCATTAGCAAGCGCATGGTTGGTCCATAACATGGGTGCGCCAGTGTCTGTGGTATTTGCAGACTGGCTAGTCACATATAATGCGACTTTTTCAAGTCCAGAGAAAGGAACGCCAGCGGCATTTTCCGCAGTAAATGTAACCTTAAATGGATCAGCACCGACGACGACAATATCTGCCGGAGCCAGTGTAATGTTTAAGTCATATGCATTTTCAACACTTGTTGCAACCGCACCAGCGGCAGCACCAGGAGTACCATCTACACCTGCAGCACCAGCAGCACCAGCAGCACCATCGACACCATCACTGCCGTCAGAGCCACAACCTGTCACACCCAAAGCTGCAATTAATGTTGCAGCAAGTAAAGTTCTATTATATTTCTTCAATTTTAAATCCCCCGATTTAAATTAGTAAATCTTACCTATACAAAGTATAAGGAAACAGAATCAATTGCTTGCTTGCTGTAACAAACCTGTGAACTTGGGTTGCTAATTCGTTAACTGAAATCAACGATTATAGCTTTAAGTATCCACAAAAATGAAAATCTTGGATCCACACTCAGTAATATTTAATAGGTATTTCCATATAAAAAATTTATGTTAAAAATAAAAAATTTACAGCTAACCCATTGAATAATAATGTCAAATAAATATAATAATCAGCTTAATTAATCGACGAAATTTGATAAAAAAAGAGGGAGACATTGCTGTCTCCCTCTTAGTTTCATACTGTCTTACTGTCTTACGTTCTTAAGTGATGATTAAGAAATTTTGTCAATATCTAGTCAGCTGCACCTGAGTGAACTTTATCAATACCATAAGTTTTACCTTCAGCATGACAGGTTGCACACGATTCAATTGCGACACCGTCAGCAGACGAGATGCCACCGCCTTTGACTGTCGCGCCATTACTCGTGAAGTGAGCTAAAGCCGCTGCTCCAGAGTGAGCGTGACAGCTACGACATGCTTCAGCAACTGGAGAAATAAATTCGCCACCACTGATTTCAATCGCAGTTCTACCTGAGGTTAACGCACCAGTGCCTGAGAATAATGTCATCGCATCCCCTGCAGCATTGGTCTCTTTATGACACGCTTGGCAATTGGTTTGGACAGCAGGATAGTTAACTAGCTCGCCATCTGCGTCTAAGTAAATACCAGCACCTTCTTCATCAGCAAACAAACCACTGTGAAAACGGTGAGCAACAGTTGCTAAATCACGATTGGCAAACTCTAAACCTTCAATCACTGCAAACGTAGGCTCGCCATCAGCATCTACACCATCTTGCTGAAAAACTTCAGCATGAAAAGAACCAGGGTAGCTGTTGTTATGACAATCCATACACTGAGTAAACTCAGTGACACCATGAGAGCTTTTCACATGGGTTAAGTTGCCATGACAAGCATTACATTTTGCTTCACTTACAGTGATTTGAGCTGGGTCATCAAAACGAGCAATGACTTCAGCCGCATTTGCGTCAGTTAAATTGAAGTATTTGATTGGCGCACTATTCGCCACAGCAAGTTGTTCAATGTTGTCATCAGCATCTTTTGTACACTTAACAATCATGTCACCATCTGCACAAACTTGCACTTCTGCAGTAACATAAATTGGACCCACTAGACGAGTAGCATCAAAGTCTTTAGCGACAGTTATTACACCGCCAGATAAACTGACAGTATCCGTCAAGACAGATAGACCAAGACCACGAATTGGAGTGCCCTTGGCGTCAATGTTACCAATTAAGAAACCACGTCTTGTTGACGTCATGTAGTCACCTAAGACAGTTCCATCTTCTACGGCTGCACCATTAAGAGTAACATTGGCTACCACTGTTAAAGTAGAAATCAACGGATCTGCAGTGACGGTAGCGACAGCTGAAGTGAAGTCAAAAGTTAACCCTTCAGAAACACTCGCTCTTGCGCCAACATTATGCGCTTGCATTGGGCTTAAACTACCAGCACCATGACAACCAGAACAAGCGGCATCACTTGAAGGCACTATGCCTATATGGTTTTCACCGGTCACTAAGTTAACTTCTACGTGACAAGATACACAGGCTTCAGCATAAACGTTGTCATTCCACTGGGTGCCATTATCATGACAAACAGTACATTCATTTAGCTCAGCAGGGAAACCGATCCCACCAAACCTTTCTTTGGCTTCACCAGTTAAAGCATCAGCAATATGATGACCCGCATGAATGGTATGGATCATGGCATTGAAGTTTGCATTAAAGCCTACTGCTTCATCATCTTGTCCACCCGCAAGGGCTGGATTATGACACGCTACGCAATTTTCAACTTTTTGATAATTACCATGGGCACCTATGTTGGCAATACGCATATCAGTATCGGCGTAACCTGCCATTGGGCTATGACATTGAATACATGCTGCATTAGACACAGCATCTTTTGCTGACACTGCAGGTTCGCCAGTAGCTGGAATAAAATCAAGAGGAGTCGATAAAACCTTACCACTTACCCCTGAACCATCAGCCATCACAACATCATAAGCACGAATAAACACCCGCGCTAAGTCATTAACATCGCCACTGGCTAATACCACAGGCGCATTACCATCATGCGCCCAAGTACCAGTATAAGTACCAGGGTTGGCGGCATCCTCAACTAATGTACACGCATCAACTACAGCGCCGCCTCGCGCTTCAGCTGTACCCGTTAAGGTACAATACATGCTGCTGCCAAAATCATTGGCAAGTGTATGGTTAGTCCATAGCATGGGTGCGCCAGTGTCTGTCGTATTAGCAGACTGGCTAGTCACATATAATGCGACTTTTTCAAGTCCAGTGAAAGGCACGCCAGCGGTATTTTCCGCAGTAAATGTAAGCGTAAACGGATCAGCACCGACGACGACAATATCTGCCGGAGCCAGGGTAATGTTTAAGTCAAATGCATTTTCAACGCTTGTTGCAACCGAACCAGCGGCAGCACCAGGAGTACCATCAGCACCAGCAGGACCAGCAGCACCAGCAGCACCAGCAGCACCATCGACACCATCACTGCCGTCAGAGCCACAAGCTGTCACACCCAAAGCTGCCATAAACGCTGCAGCCAATAATGTTCTATTATATCTTTTCATCTTAAATCCCCCGATTTAGATTTGTTGGTTAGCAAGTTTAAAAATAGAAGAAAATAAACCAAAACACCCATATAACATTGCAATTATGTGATGGAAGTTACAAATAGGTTAACAAAAATTGATAGTTTCAGTCTTAAGTTTCCGTTAATAAGTCTCCGTTAATAAGTCTCCGAAAAATGGAACCGCCAAGGTCATATCATATAAATCTAAACAGGAGTTTGTAGAGGGGAAAATTGATATGCAAGGATGAAACAAAAATTTATATCTAACCAATTGACTTATATCTGTTAAACAAATGTAACTCGCAAAAGTACACTCAGGTACACAAAATCAATAAAAAAGAGGGAGACATTGCTGTCTCCCTCTAACTTTCTTACTTTTTTACTTTCTTAAGTGATGATTAAGAAGTTTTATCAATATCTAGTGAACTTTATCAACACCGTAAGTTTTACCTTCAGCATGACATGTTGCACACGATTCAATTGGTACACCTGCCGCAGACATTACGTTATCACCAAATACTGTCGCGCCATTACTCTTGAAGTGAGCTAAAGCAGCAGCTCCAGAGTGAGCGTGACAGCTACGACATGCTTCAGCTACTGGAGAGATAAACTGGCTAGGGTTAGCATCAAAGGCATTATCATCGACTTCAATCGCAGTTCTACCAGAGGTTAACTCACCAGTGCCAGAGAAGAATGTCATCGCATCCCCTGCAGCATTAGCATCTTTATGACACGCTTGGCAATTGGTTTGGACCGCAGGATAGTTAACTAGCTCGCCATCTGTGTCTAAGTAAATGCCAGCACCAGTGTCACCAGCAAACAAACCACTGTGGAAGCGGTGAGCAACAGTCGCTAAATCACGATTGGCAAACGCTAAACCTTCAATTACTGCAAACGTAGGTTCGCCATCAGCATCTACACCATCTTGCTGATAAACATCAGCATGATAAGAACCGGCATAGTTGTTGTTATGACAATCAGCACACTGGGTAAAGTTAGTCACACCATGGTTAGGTGATTTAACGTGAGACAAGTTGTCATGACAAGCATTACATTTCGCTTCATCAGCCGTTGTACGGTCGTTACCCACCTGTGTAGGTGCGTTATAAGCGGTTAATGCAGGGCTTACAAAACGTAAGTTATCAGTAGTTTCAACACCTGTTGTAGCGGTTGCATCAAACTTAAAGTACTTAGTGACAATGTTAGCAGGAATAGGCACATCACAAGCACCAGTATCGGTCCCAGCACCATCAGCTAACATAGTATTGATAACAATCATGTCAGTTGTTGTGTTGCCACACATGTTCATTTCAGAAGACACTGAAAGTGTTTGGCCGTCTAACTGATTAGGGGTAAGTGCTTGAGTTAAAGTCAACTTGCCACCAGCAACAACAAACATTTCTGGATTAACTTTAGTGTTAAGGCTTAATCCACGTACATAATCGCCATTACCATCAAGTGTACCAATTAAAATATCATCACCTGATTGGAATTTATTTAAGTACTGGGTTAAATCAGTACCATCAGCTGCAACTTCACCATTTAATGTTACATCAATGACGACAGTTAACACGTCAGCAGCCACTTCAGCAGAAGCAACATTTAACACTAAGCCATTTTCAAAAACGTCACGGCGATCAACACTGTGCGCTTCCATTGGGCTTAAACTACCAGCACCATGACAACCAGAACAAGCGGCATCACTTGAAGGCACAATGCCTCTATGATTTTCACCGGTCACTAAGTTAACTTCTACGTGACAAGACACACAGGCTTCAGCATAAATGTTGTCATTCCACTGAGTGCCATTATCATGACAAACAGTACATTCATTTAGCTCAGCAGGGAAACCGACTCCACCAAACTCTTCTAATGCATCACCAGTCAGTGAGTCAGCAATATGATGACCCGCATGGATGGTGTGGATCATGGCATTGAAGTTTGCATTAAAGCCTACTGCTTCATCGTCTTGTCCACCCGCAAGGGCTGGATTATGACACGCTACGCAATTTTCAACTTTTTGATAGTTATGATGCGCACTAATGTTGGCAATACGCATATCAGTATCAGCGAAACCTTCCATTGGACTATGACATTTAATACATGCTGCATTAGACACAACGTCTTTTGCAGAAACAGCAAGTTCGCCAGTAGCAGGAATAAAATCAAGTGGAGTCGATAAAATCTTATCACTTATCCCTGTACCATCGGCCATCTCAACGTCATAAACACGAATAAACACCCGCGCTAAGTCATTAGCATTACCGTCCGCTAACACAACAGGTGCGGTACCATCGTGTGCCCAAGAACCAGTATAAGTACCAGGATTAGCGGCATCTTCAACTAATGTACACGCTTCGACCTCTGAACCATCGCGAGCAGTAGTGCTACCCGTTAAGTTACAGTACATGCTGTGCTCTCCAGCATTCACTTCTGCATGGTTAGTCCATAGAATGGGTGCGCCAGTGTCTGTGGTATTAGCCGATTGGCTAGTCACATATAATGCGACTTTTTCAAGTCCAGTGAAAGGCACGCCAGCGGTATTTTCCGCAGTAAATGTAAGCGTAAACGGATCAGCACCGACGACGACAATATCTGCCGGAGCCAGTGTAATGTTTAAGTCATATGCATTTTCAACGCTTGTTGTAACCGAACCAGCGGCAGCACCAGGAGTACCATCTACACCAGCAGCACCAGCAGCACCAGCAGCACCATCGACACCATCACTGCCGTCAGAGCCACAAGCTGTCACACCCAAAGCTGCAATTAATGTTGCAGCAAGTAAAGTTCTATTATATTTCTTCATTTTAAATCCCCCGATTTAAATTAGTAAGTTTTACCCGTACAAAGTATAAGTAAATAGAAACAAATGCTTGCTTGCTGTAACAAACCTGTGACGGTTAGCTGCAATTACGTTAACTGGAATTAACAATTTTAAATTTTAGTATCCACAAAAATGAAACTTTAAATTTCACATTGTGCAACTTTGAGGAGTTTTTATGTAGAAAAAAAAAGAAGTAAAAATAAAAAAATAACCATTATCGAAGTAAGATATTGATTAAAAATATAAAAAAAATTCAGCTCACATAGTTACGTGTGCCGAATTTCATTTACAACCTAATGAATCTTAAACCAATATTGACTTAATAATATCTATTATCATTTGTTTGGTTTTTGAAGAGTAACGGCGATAATGCTCTGCACGCTCAATTAAACAGTAACGGGGCATAGGCATGACCGTATTAAGTTTATTAAACTCAGTGTCTGGAAGTATTTCTACGCGTAATTGAGGAATTTGTTTTGCAAACGAACCTTCATTACAAATCGTCAAGGCTAAACTGTCCATAGTGAGCATGTGCCAATACCAATCCTCTAGATTTCTGGCACATTCTATATTTTCTAGTAGCAAGCCATGGGTTTGACAATAAAGCTCTAAAGGATCAATACGATTATTAAAGCCTTTACAGCGCAAATACACTATAGAATGTTGAATGATATCGTCTAACTTTATTTGTTCTGCACCCTGCCAATATGGATGATTGATGTTACCCACAACACATAAGGAAGTAACATTGGCAATAGGATAAACCTCTAAATCATGAGTTTCTTGAGTTTCAAAGCCAATTCCAAAATCCAGCTCACCGTTATAAATAAGCTCTTCAGTGTCGTCTTGCCAGCTGTGAAGCTTAACTTTGCCAGTAACCTTCTGAGGGAGGTTACTCAATACAATCGCCAGACTGGTAATAATGCTAGGGGAGACGGCAATATGCAAAATAGGCATTTGATAATGATTCAAACGGTCATCTGTCACGCGCTCAATTTGACCTACCATGTCGCATAATTGGCATATAGGTTGATACAAACGTTCTGCTAACGGTGTCGGTTTTAATCCTTGTTGGCGGCGAAAAAATAACTCATCATTAAACATGGCTCTTAATGATGTTAAACAACGGCTAATTTTAGGTGCAGAGACAGCGAGCTCTTTGGCTGCAAAATTAGCAAAACCCGTCTCGTAAATGAGCTTAAAGACTAACAAACTAAAGACATCTAACTCACGGACTTTTTTTAATGCTTGAATATCCATATAACCTAACTTAATGCGATCAATGTATTAAATTAACATAAAGCAAAATAAAAAAAGTTGATCTAGTGCTGAATAACACTATCAACTTCAGCTTTTGTTAATGAACGAAATTCGCCAGGTTTTAGCTGATTATCAAGATAAATGTCACCAATCGATTCACGCTGCAGCGCCACTACAGGATTACGAAAACGGCCAAACATGCGTTTAATTTGATGATACTTACCTTCACGCAACACAACCCTAGCTTGATGACTCGATAGTAGCGTTAATTGTACTGGCAAGGTGGTTATGTTTTCATATTCAAAATACATCCCTTGGGCAAATGCCTCGACATATTCTTGCGTAATGGGATTAGCCAGCGTCACCAGATAATGTTTATCGACCTTATTGGCGGGCGCCATCAATGCCGCTGACCATTTAGCGTCATTTGTGATTAATAACAGTCCTGTCGAATGCAGATCTAATCGCCCAGCAATATGCAACATATCATGTTCAACACCGTGTAATAAGGACAATGCCGTTGTATGCTTTTCATCAAGCGTGGCACTCACCACGCCGTCAGGCTTATTGAGCATAAAATAGCAGGCTTGATATTGACGCAACACCACCCCATCACAGACGATATGACTAAATTCATTAATGAGTAAATCCACTGATTTTGCATAATGGCCGTCGACCCGCACTTTATTGTCGATTAATAAGCCGCGTACAGACTTTTTTGATATTTGTAACCTACTGGCAATAAATTGGTCTAATCGACCCCGTTTTGACACCATAACACCTCATTTTTAACTCCAGTATAAGTTGAGTTAATGTAAAGAATACCTTACTCTGTTAAAGGTCAACATGATTAAGGAGTGACATGCTTTCGCAACCGGCTGGTACTGATTTGCACCCAGATATGACAACAGCCGAATTAAAACAGGCGCTTAAGTCACTGGATTTATTTTTACAAGATAACATGTTTCAAAGTGCAATTAACGACACGTTGAACAAGCGATCACAGTTTTTTGATACCCTTTTATGCCAACTCTGGCAAGAACTTGCTCTGCATAATCCTCAAATTTCACTCAATGCTGTTGGCGGTTATGGCCGCCAAACCTTGCACCCTTTTTCCGATATCGATATCTGCATCATTCACGATGGCGTATTAACCCCTGAAGAGGGGACGAAAATCAGCGATTTTTTAACTCAGCTATGGGATATCGGTTTAGAGTTAGGCCATGCAGTCCGCAGTGTAGACGACACCTATCAAGCGTGTAAAGACGATGTCACCATTGCCACCAGCTTACTCGAAATACGTCATTTATGGGGTAAAAAAGAACATCAACAGCAAGTGCTAAGTGCATTATATGGCCAAGATTTGTGGCAAAGCCAAGCGTTTTTTAATGCCAAACTCAGCGAACAGCACGAGCGACATGCCAAAGTCCAAGGCACCCCGTTTAATATCGAGCCTAATTTAAAAACCAGCCCGGGTGGCCTTCGTGACATTCAAACCCTCACTTGGGTCGCCCGTAAGCATTTTGGTGTAGCCAATATGCAATCATTAAGACGCTTTGGTTTTTTTACCAATGATGAATATGCCGAATTAATAGAGTGCCAAGACTTTCTGTTTAGAATACGCTTTGCACTACATCAAGCCGCGCAGCGTTCCGAGAACTGCTTATTACTGCAACATCAAGCCGAAGTAGCCAAATTAATGGGGTTTGGTGATGGTATGCCCATTGGTGAAGGCGGCAATATTGCGATTGAAAAAATGATGCGCCAGTTATTTCGCGCCATGAAACGCATCGGTGAATTAAATAAAATTTTAATGGCCTATTTCCAACGGGAAATTATTCCGCAACCCAATCCCAAAGTGATCGCGATCAATGAGCATTTCGAAATTGATGATCAATACATCCATGTCCGTGACGAGGACGTGTTTATCGATCGCACTCAGATCATGGCATTATTCGAAATTATTGCCATTCATCATGACAAAATCATTGGTATTAGCGCCGAAACCTTGCGCTTGTTGCGCCAAGTTCGCCGTCGATTAATGGGCGATCTGCAAGATTTTCAGCGTTGTCGTGAGCTATTTAAAGCCATATTTTCTCATCCACAAGGCATGGGCTTAGCCATCACCCTAATGCATCAACATGGCATTTTAGCTTCATATTTACCCCAATGGCGTGAAGTCGTTGGCCAAATGCAGTTTGACTTGTTTCATGCTTATACCGTTGATGAGCACACCCATAAGGTGTTAAAAAATATCTATTCCTACGGCAATGACATCAAGAAATTAGACAACGACCTCGCATTGGCAGCGAATATTTACCAAAAAATGTCCAATAAGTCGAGCTTATTGTTTGCGGCATTATTTCATGATCTCGCCAAAGGTCGCGGTGGCGATCACAGCAAGTTAGGCGCCGTTGATGCCAACTTATTTGCTAAATTCCATGGTCTTAAAGAGTCACAAGAAAATCTTATTTGCTGGTTAGTTGAACACCATTTATTAATGTCAATGACCTCACAACGCAGCAACATATACGACCCAGATGTCGTCAACACCTTTGCCAAAACGGTCGGCACCCTCACCCGTTTAGATGCACTGTATTGCTTAACCATTGCCGATATTCAAGCGACAAACGACGATTTATGGAATGACTGGAAGGCCTCTCGATTAAAAGATTTGTACTTCATCACGCTTAAAGCGCTACGTAGTGGGTTTGAAAATGTGCTGCAATTGCGCACCATTGTTCGTGAGCATAAACAAGAAGCCATAAATTTGATCACTAGCGATGAGTCTCAAATAACAGCGATCAAAACGCTATGGCATCGATTACCTATCGCCTTTTTCGGTAATGCTGAAGCCGATGACATCGCCAGATACACTCGAGCAATGCTACAACATGACTTAACCCCCACAGTTGATAATCAATATAATACTTTGATATTACTCGACGATGTCGTGGTAAAAGGGTGTAGCGATGTCTTTGTTTTCACTAAAGACAGACCAGGGTTATTTGTTAAATTATTTAATACCTTCTCGGCATTGCGCATTTCAGTGAAGCAAGCGCAAATCACTCGAACCAAAGACGGTTATGTAGTTGAATCATTTAAAATTCTCGATTTTGATGAAAAGCCGATTTTTAGTTCACAGCGCCGCAAACAAGTCATTAACAAACTGCATCAGGGATTGAATAAAAACGTTAAACGGTCTAAAAAAAGGCACTCTATACGCCATCAAAGTTTTGATAACCAACCGAATATTGAGTTTTTGCATTCGCGTAAATCAACTCGCAGTTTAGTCAACATATCGGCATTAGACACCAGTGAATTTATGGAACAAATTGCCAGTGCTTTCATCACGATGGATTTAAACATTCATTCAGCAACAATCAGTACCGTTGGCGAACGAGCCGATAACGTGTTTTTATTGTCCAACAAAGAAGGACAACAATTAACCCAAGAACAACAACAACAATTGTCGGCGATGTTAATCCAAGCCATCAGCGAAGACGATCTCTGAGATGACAAGCGGTGACGAGCGATGACAAGCGATGACAAGCGAAAGAGCCTAGAACGCTGCGCTGCTAGTACGCTTCGCGGCTAGAGGCTATAAAATCTTAGCAGCGAAGCTGTTCCTAGCAGCGTAGCGATACCTATCTCTGAGATGACAAGCGATGACAAGCGATGACAAGCGAAAGAGCCTAGTACGCTTCGCGGCTAGAGGCTATAAAATCTTAGCAGCGAAGCTGTCCCTAGCAGCGAAGCTGTCCCTAGCAGCGAAACGATACTAGCCGTGACGAAGTCACGCCCTAGCAGCGAAGCGATACTAGCAGACCGAAGGTCGCCCTAGCAGCAAAGCGATACTAGCAGGACGCAGTCCGCCCTAGCAGCGTAGCGATACTAGCAGACCGAAGGTCGCTCTAGCAGCGTAGCGACTCTAGCAGTGACGAAGTCACGCCCTAGCAGCGAAGCGACTCTAGCAGACCGAAGGTCGCCCTAGCAGCAAAGCGATACTAGCAGGACGCAGTCCGCCCTCGCAGCGTAGCGATACTAGCAGACCGAAGGTCACCCTAGCAGCGAAGCGATACTAGCAGACCGAAGGTCGCCCTAGCAGCAAAGCGATACTAGCAGGACGCAGTCCGCCCTAGCAGCGAAGCGACTCTAGCAGGACGCAGTCCGCCCTAGCAGCGTAGCGACTCTAGCAGGACGCAGTCCGCCCTAGCAGCGTAGCGATACTAGCAGGACGCAGTCCGCCCTAGCAGCGTAGCGATACTAGCAGACCGAAGGTCACCCTAGCAGCTAAGCGATACTAGCAGACCGAAGGTCGCTCTAGCAGCGTAGCGACTCTAGCAGTGACGAAGTCACGCTCTAGCAGCGAAGCGACTCTAGCAGACCGAAGGTCGCCCTAGCAGCGTAGCAGCATTCGTCATACTTTGAGCAAACTGACGACTATGCGACAATCACGCTCATCAACTGCTGTTAATTAGGTCATCATGTCACAAGCTTTTAGTTATACTGCTGAATATGTTCTGGACAAATCATACTTTGAAGAATGCTATCAGCAATCAATCAATCCTAGTCCGTCACCAAAACGTTTTATTAAAACCGCCATCTTTGCGCTTATTGGTTTGGTTATTTTAATGCTCGACGCAATCAGCCAAAGCGCAATAAGTACGAAAGAAACCTACTATTTAGGCTTCTTTTTCATTGGCTTAGCTGTGGTCGAGTTGTTAAGCATTCGCTTTAATAAAACCTGGTGGTTATGGCGCCAAATGATGAGTAAAGCGGCTGGCGAACAGGTCAATCTCACTGTCGATGAGCAAGGTATCCACAGTCAGTCACTCCATATTAATCAACATATTTTGTGGACCGATGTTGACTGCATCACCGAAACGGATCTCGGCTGGTTAATTAAGCTGCCAAAAAGTACCACCTACTTGTCTAAAGCTTGCTTAAATAAGAGCGTTATCGATTTTATAAAGCAAAAGCAATAACTTGCTATAATTATCCTAATGCAATGGCGACGCGGTGACGAATATCGCCGAGCAATTCAGCCTCAAACCATGGATTACGGCTGAGCCAAATATTATTACGCGGACTTGGGTGCGGTAATGGAATATAGCGCGGCCCAAACTTGCGCCCTTGCTTTACGGTTTCGGTTAATGTTTTGGGTTTATTGGTTAAATAATATTGTTGTGCATATTGCCCCACCAGCAAGATCAACTGCACGTTAACTAACTGCGCTAACACTATATTATGCCATTTAGGTGCACATTCTGGCCTAGGGGGTAAGTCACCTGATTTACCCTTGCCAGAGCCTGTATCACTCCCCTTATAACTGCCTGGAAAGCAAAAGCCCATCGGCATAATGGCAATGTGTTTCGCATCGTAAAAGATCTCGCGACTTACGCCTAACCACTCACGTAAGCGGTCACCACTAGCATCGTCAAACGGAACACCCGACAGATGCACTTTGCGTCCAGGCGCTTGGCCAATGATCAGTACTTTTGCTTGCGGATCAATTTGCACTACAGGGCGCACACCATCCACTAAGCTTGATGCACAAAGCTGACAATTTTTTATTTCATTGAGTAACGGAACCATATCCAATACCTTACCCTTTATATACAATCGTAAAAAAGCCCGTAAATCACTCTATCCAACGGCACTAAGCTGCAGTAGTATTTGAATAACAAAGTTCTCCCAAGAAGGAACAAACATGCAATCATCAAATCTTATCCATAACACGTTAGCCGCAATGTTAATCTGCAGTACCGTGATGAGCTTTACTGCCGCCGCCCGCCCCCAAGCGCCAATGGAAGATGTGCTGTCATTAAAAGAGGCTTGCCAACAAATTGCGCTTGAAGAGCAACTTCCAGAAAACGAAGTCGGCCCATTTTTGCTTGATTGCGTTAACGACCAATTAACCGAAATGGGCTACGAACGCCTTACTAGCTTAGAGTAATACCACTTTCACCCTATTAATATTGATAAAATACCTTGCTGATAATAAACGCTGTTGAATAAAAAAACGCCTTAACGGCGTTTTTTTATTTAATCCAATGGCGCTTAAAATGCTTGGCAAAAGATCCCTATCGATGCACCAATTGCCACAAACCATGACAATGACCGCAGAGTGCCAAAATTCATTAAATACAATACATGGTACACCAGCCGCGCCACCACATGCACAATGGCTAACATGGCCGTAATATCAGTGACATTATGGGTCACTAATGCCGTTAACACTGCAATACCAAAAACCACCAAGGATTCAAAAGCATTCTGATGTCCCGCTAATGCGCGGGCACCGAAACCCGTTAACTGAGTTTGCTGCGCCCTAGGATGGTTATTGTCATATCGGCCCAATTTAGCTGTTGCCATCACCACAGGTATTTTGGCGATATAGGGCAATAATATGGCGATCAATAAACAAATGAGTATCGTCTGCATAAAATCTATCCTTAGTGATTGTTTTTTTTATTATTATTCTTATTACTATTGTTATTGTTGTGTTTTTATTATTACGATTGTTGTAATTATATTTTTATCACGCTTAAACCTGCTCTTCTTTGCTGGCAACACCAGGCTATCATCACCACACAGATAACAAGCCCCCCCATTGTTAAATACTAATAGAGCAAAGTATTTTTTTCAGCTTATAAATCAATCACAAGTTAACACGCCAGCAGCATCTTAGTAACTAATCTACACTTTACGGTGAAAGATTTTTGCTTACATCACGGTCTACTAATAGCTCATTACAAAGAAAGACTAAATAGCTCGTTACCAAGAAAGAGTAGTAGCTCATCACAAGCGTGATGGTTGCAGCCGATCAATCTTGTGATGAGTCAACATGAATAAGCAGTCTATATAATAACCACAATTGTGAGGAATACATAATGAATACCAAATTACACACTAGCCTATCTGGCGCTGCACTCGCTCTTGCTATGGCCAGTTTATCTGGACAGGCAATGGCAACTGAAACAAATACTACGCCAATGGCGGCGGGTGAAACAGATCTAGTGCATTGTTACGGCGTTAACGCTTGTAAAGGTCACAATGATTGTAAAACTGCGGACAACGCTTGTAATGCTCAAGGAAGCTGTAAAGGTACTGGTTTTGTTGGCATGCCATCTAAAGCCTGTTCTGATGTTGGCGGCACACAAAAAGACGATTGGGTGGGTAAAGTGACCAAAGCCGACCTTGTTCATTGTTACGGTGTTAACATATGTAAAGGCCATAACGACTGTAAAGGTGCTGATAATGCTTGTGCTGGTATGGCTAGCTGTAAAGGCATGGGCTTTGTTAATACTACAGCAAAATCTTGTGGTGATATTGGCGGTAAAGCCAGCTAATTAGGCTTACTTTTGATGACTCTGTCTGGTCATATCCTTGCAGAGTCGTCAGCTTATTAACATCTCAAGGTGTATACTTTTTGGTACGACACATACCAGTCACTCAGCCAGTAAAACAGGATAAGCCATGCCTGACACGCGCATTACAGAAGACTTTCTCGGATTCGGTTTGGGGTTACGTACCGACCATTTCGAATACATTTTACAACACCAGCCCGATATTGACTGGTTTGAAGTCTTGTCTGAAAACTACTTAGTCGCTGGCGGCAAGCCGCGCTACTACCTCGAAGCCATTGCCGAGCAATATCCTGTGGTGATGCACGGCGTCTCCATGTCGATAGGCAGTACCGATCCACTTGATATGGACTACCTTAAAGCGCTAAAAAAGCTCAGCAACGATATTCAGCCCAAATGGATCTCCGATCATATTTGTTGGACATCAATCCACGGCGTCAACAGCCATGACCTACTGCCCTTACCCTATACCGAAGAAACGGTTAACCATGTCGCCGAGCGCGTGCGCATGGTGCAAGACGTTTTAGGTCGACGAATTTTATTAGAAAATGTGTCGAGCTATTTGTCTTACCAAGACTCAACCATGGATGAATGGGACTTTTTAAGCCAAGTGGCAGAAGCGGCAGATTGCCTGATTTTGCTCGACATCAATAACATCTATGTCAGCGCTCGCAATCATCATTTTAACCCGCTCGATTACTTGAAAAAAATCGACCCACGCCGAGTACAGCAATTTCATTTAGCGGGTCACAGTGACTTTGGTGATTATGTGATTGATACCCACGACCATGACATTCCGCCTTCCGTGTGGACCTTATACCAAGCGGCACTTGAGCGCTTTGGTGCTGTTAGCACCATGATTGAGCGTGACGCTAATATTCCAGAGTTCCCCGCGTTATATAACGAATTACTTGAAGCTAAACATATTGCTCAGTTAACGTTACCCGACGACCCTGCCCTAGCACGCTCACAATTTGGAACGCGTTCACTTGATGATGTCAGCAAGCTCATCAGCGCTAATCACGCTTCACCGCAAAAAATCAGGGTATAAACATGAGCCGTTTAGCTGATATTCAACAGCAATTTATGCAATATTTACTGTCTGATCAAGCTGATGATAATCACGACCAAATTCAGTCAACAATACAACGTCATGTAGCTAACCAAACGGGGATCAGTGCCGATAAGCGTCTACAAATTTATGCTAATGGCTACCGAATTCGGTTAACTGAAACCATCGAAACCGACCACCAGCTGTTAGGGCAGTATTTGGGCGACGACTTATTCGACAAAATGGCGGCTGACTATATTAGTGCTTATCCTTCAAGCAATAAGTCGTTGCGCCAATTTTGTGATGCACTGCCCGATTTTTTGCAGCAAGACGAGTTTTTTAAACAGCATCCAATTATTGCTGATTTAGCACGATTTGAACGGCGTTTATTGAATGCCTTTGACGCCGCAGACAGCCCAAGGGCAAGCTTTAGTGACTTACAAGCAGTACCGCCAGAACAATGGCCTAATTGTTGTCTACGTTTTCATCCTAGCGTGCAAGTGTTCACCTGCCACAGTAATGCCGTTGAAGCGTGGCAAGCATTGAAAGTCGACACGGCACCACCCGCGCCTGACTATGGATCACCTAGAGCGTGGTTGTTATGGCGTGGGCAATCGCGGTTAACTGAGTTTGTGTCATTGTCTGCAGCACAACATGCATTATTGCTCGGGTTTATTCAGGGAAACAACTTTGCCAGCCAGTGTGAGCAAATGCTTGAATGGCATGACCAACAGCATGCACCATTAATGGTATTACAAACTTTACAGGCTTGGTTTCAACAGGGGTTAATTCGAGCGGTAATAGCTAACTAAAAAGGCCATGGAACAGCTCACGCATTCTTTTGTAAAGAGTCTTCAACGGCCTCAAGTTCAGAGTTGAATTTGTACATTTTTAAGCAAGGCAAACTCATTTTTGGACAGTTATAGGCTTGATTAGTCAGACCTAATTAACATTGATTTAGCTTGACTCAAACCATAGCCTCATTGTTACTAATTGCCTGCCGCAGGCCTAGTGCAGATGATTAAGCGAGACGCCACGAGCACATCCCTGTGGGCTTAACCAAAACATCCCTGTTTTGGATACTCGCTGACTCATCTACACCGGTAATTTAACTCTCTTCGATTTAGCCCCATAGTTGTCTATAGAAAAAGCTCAAATCTAATTAACTGACTTACTTTAGGACAAAAGTGGGTTTAAGATATTAATTAACTTAGCTAACTTGGTATTGGTTTTTGCTTGATTTATAACGTAACTTCATTTGAACTTATTGCCTGCCGCAGGCTATCGTGCAGATAATCCAGCGAGACGCCGTCTCTTGATTTTAAAATCAGCATCCATGTGGGGGCTTAACCAAAACATCCATGTTTTGGATACTCGCTGACTCATCTACACCGGTAATTTTTATCTCTTCGATTTGGCCGCATAGTTGTCTATAGATGAAAGCTCAAATCTAATTAGCTGACTCACTTTTGGACAAAAGTGGGTTTAAGATATTAATTAACTTAGCTAACTTGGTATTGGTTTTTTCTTGATTTATAACGTAGCTTCATTTGAACTTATTGCCTGCCGCAGGTGATCTACAGGACGTAGCAAATGCCGTGATCACATGGATGTGTTTGAACGACCTATCGTGCAGATAATCCAACGAGACGCCGCAAGCACATCCATGTGGGCTTAACCAAAACATCCCTGTTTTGGATACTCGCTGACTCATCTACACCGGTAATTTAACTCTCTTCGATTTAGCCCCATAGTTGTCTATAGATGAAAGCTAAATAGAAAAAGCTCAAATCTAATTAACTGACTTACTTTAGGACAAAAGTGGGTTTAAGATATTAATTAACTTAACCTGAGATCGGTTTAAGCCATAACAACAATAGCGCCTAATTCAGCATTCGTAATATTGAGTTGTGGTTTAGTTTCTTTCAGTTGATAAGCAATCAATCCGCCTATCATATTTAACATAAACCCA